>Ga0265297_10000202_pt1 | contig 198510 bp, 167 predicted proteins | sample Munlanlwell13791_FD_192502 | JGI IMG/M metagenome (GOLD analysis project Ga0265297, IMG submission 192502) | Leachate microbial communities from a municipal landfill in Southern Ontario, Canada - Leachate well 137-91 | ecosystem: Engineered > Solid waste > Landfill > Unclassified | place... | reverse complement strand
ATTACCTCACCAACTAGCTGATAGGACGCAGACTCATCCTCTACCGGAGTAAACCTTTACCGTTTCCGGACCATCGGGAATTAGCCTGGATTTCTCCAGGTTATGCCCGTGTAGAGGGTTGATATCTACGCGTTACTAACCCTTTCGCCGCTGCTGTATTACTACAGCCGCTTGACTTGCATGCCTTATCCACGTCGCCAGCGTTCATCCTGAGCTAGGATCAAACTCTCAATAAAAATTTAAATTGAGATTTCAATCTAAAAAAAGAATAGCGGAACAACTCTAAAAAACTTACGATAGAAATTTTCAGAATTTTCCTAAAAATAATTCTAATTGCTTAAAATATTAATGATTGCTGTTAAAAAAATTTAACTATTTAATTTTCAAAAATACTGGCTTACAATACGGATAATATTATCTTGTATCCCGATATTTGTCAACTACCAAAACAATGGTTTAAACCTCTTGTAAATTATGGCTGATTAAGGTATTCGTGTCTTGGAAAATAAACGTTCCGGTAAACTTTTTATTCGCCAAAAACATAGGCATCCAATAAACATCATCCGGCCACATTTGATGAAAAGGGATATCCATAATATCAAACCATTGCGGCTTCATTTCTTCTGATTCCGTTGGTTCGCCACCATAGCCCAAAACCTTAAAAATATGCACTTCCATAATTTTGCCCGTGTCCAAATAAGTGAATTCAACCACCCCCCTTTCTTCAATATTTTTTGCCGTGATTCCCGATTCTTCCAGCATCTCCCTTTTAGCCGATTCTTCTATGGTTTCATTCTCTTCCACTTTGCCGCCAAAACCGTTCCATCTGCCCTCGCCCCAGCCGCGTTTTTTCATTCCCAAGAGAATTTTATGGTCCTCAACCAACAAACATAAATTCAAAACTTTTTTCATAAATAATTATGCGATTGTATTATGCTTTTAGTTTATAATTGATTTATTTTACGGTCAATGATTTATTGACAAATTGATGCTAATATTGTATTCTTTAAGCATACCTTTCTATCCAAATTAGAAGGAGGAATTAATGAATAAAACTGGGTTATTGCTCATTTCAATCGCTCTACTGCTACTATTGGTAGTCGTAATCTGTATCGCCGGCTGCACTACACAAACCGAAAAACCGCCTGATGTTATCATGAGCGGCACGGTTGCGAATGTTCAAATTTTCAATATAGTAAATTACGGCCCAAGCAATAATGCTCTCGAAATATGCCGCATAACTTTCGCTGACGGTTCATATTTTACAGAAAGAGGCCCTCACGCTAAAACAATTAGCACTATTGTTTACGCCGACCAGCCCTTTTCGCTTTACATAAAAAACGGGCATATTATAAAAATAGTTGAAGGCGGAAATGCTCCCTCACCAGCTGTTTATTATTTCTAATAGTAAACAGCTTTTTTGTAAATAAAAACGTCAAGGCACTTAATGCCTTAACGTTTAAAAGTTAGATGAAAGGAATGGGGTTTGCTTTTGTTTCAGCATATCCATTCCTATTTACACAGACAACGTTTCGTAAACGCATCTGCGTTGTCAAGGTTTAGTCCGGGTAAGGACTACTGTTTGGTTCGGGTGGTCCCGACGTCCTATTGCGGCAACATTCTTGAAAGTTCATTTACTCGCATAAATATATCGAAGAATGTAATCTAAGGGAAACGGGACAGAGTCAAGAACCGAACCAATTCAATTATTATCACTTTGCGTTTATTTGTCAACACACTTCTTTATTGACTTTTTTTAAAAAAAATATAGAGTAATCTGTAAAGAGCTAAACTCTTTAAAGGACGATTTGAATGGAAGAAACTATCACTATTAAGCTGAAAACGACCGAGCAAATACTTGCAAGGATTAAAGAGCTAGACGATCAAATCAACAAGTATAAACATTACGACCAAAGCCTTCCAGATGTTCAAAAGGAAATAAGGTGCCGCAGGGAACAAATCAGGGCATTGTGCTATGTGTTATCGATACCATACGATGAAAATAAATATCGGATTTGGCACTATCGATAACACTTTTTTTATAAAAAAAAATTCCATGGAGTATATTTCCATGGAAAAAGTTGCTAAAAAATTATCCGACGGCAAACGCACTGCCCTCTATTGAGGCCACAAATGTAGGTCGGATTTTACTAAATCCGACATCAACTCGCTCAACGCTCGTTGACCTTCGCTCCTCAAGATTCGCTCAATATTTATCCGTCGGCAGACGGATTCGTCCGCGTCGTCGGTTTCTACTGAAACCGCGCGCGGACCCCGCTCGGGCTCGTCAGCCCTCCGCGTTCGAATCCAAATGTTGACGGATTCGCTTTTTAAAACTTTTGCTAAAGTTTTTAAAAGCCCGGGTTTTTGCCGTCGCAAAAACCCTTCGAATCCGTCAACTGCGATTTATAATCATATGAAAAGACCCACTCAATAGTGGGTCTTTTCATATGAATGTGAGCCGGCAGACGGATTCGAACCCCCGACCTACTGTTTACAAAACAGTTGCTCTACCACTGAGCTATGCCGGCACTACTTACTTTTTTCTAATATGTACTTTTTCGGAAATATTAACTTGCTCTGTTTCTTCTTTTTTTTCGCTTACTTCTATAGATTTATTTTTTTGGCTATTCTTTTTCAAATTCGTTCGGATATCTTTCCAATAATCATCCAGTTCCACCCGCCCTTTATCCGTCCTGTTTTTTAATTTTAAAAGCAATTCAAGCATTTTATTATCCGCTTTGGTAAATAATTCCCTTGTTTTTAAAATAAAGTTTTGGAGGAAATGATAAAAATCCGGAACCTTATGATTCCAATAAGTGACTGTTTTATGCCTGATATTTTCCTTTAACTTACCAACCGGAATAATATTTTCCTTATGCGGCAGATTTTTCAAGTCGGAAGTTTTTTTCAAGGCCATGAATACGATTGACAAAAAGCTTACGGCAAGAATCACTCCCGCGATTATTTCAAAATTCATATGTTACGAATTTTTTTACCAAAATATTTTCACCTACTTTGGCAATATACTCGTTAATTAAATCTCTAATTGTTTTACTGTCTTCCTTTATCCAAGGCTGGTCCATTAAACAAACTTCTTTTTTGAATTTTTCTAATTTTCCTTTTATGATTCCATCCATAATTTCCTTGCTTTTGCCCAAACCTTGAGCTTGTTCCGTGAAAATTTCAGTCATTTTCGCCAAATCTTCCGCGGAAATTTCTTCCGCCTTCACGTAAGTCGGCTTCATTGAGGCAATCTGCAAACAAATTTCGTGCGCCAAGCCCTTAAAGTCGTCCGAACGGGAAACAAAATCGGTTTCACAAGCCAATTGGATCATTACTCCCAATTTCTGGTTGGAATGCACGTAAGTTTCGATTATGCCAAGGCCGGCCTCTCTTTCCGCTTTTTTCAACGCCACGGCCGCGCCTCTCTTTTTTAAAATTTCTTTCGCCCGACCCAAATCACCGTTTGATTCTTCAAGCGCCTTTTTGCACTCAGCGAGAGAAATGCAAGTTTCTTCACGAAGCTGTTTAAGTAGGTCTAAGTCAGCCATATATGTAAAGTTATTTTTTATTTTGCTGCGCCCGCCACAATTTTGGCGAGGGCATTTTATTCTCCAAGTAAAACTTCTTGTATTTTGTTCAAAATATATTGAACGGAAGTGTAAGCGTCGTCATTTCCGGGAATCGGATAATCCACTAAATTCGGATCCACGTTTGTATCCACAATGGCGATTATTTTCACTCCGGCCTGCCTAGCTTCTTTAACCGCGATTATGTCTCGTTGAACATCAACCACAAACAAAGCGCCCGGCAATTCTTCCATTTCTTTGATGCCATGAAATTTAAACGTTAATCTTTCCAGCTCTTTAGCCATGGCCAACCGTTCCTTCTTAACGTATTTCTTGGTAAAATCAATTTCCTGAGTCTTGGCTTCCAGGTCTTTAAAATAGTTTATTCTTTTTCGGATTTCCTTAAAATTGGTAAATGTTCCGCCAATCCATCTTTCTTTTACGTAAGGCGATTTAGTTTCTATGGCAACTTGCTCAATCAGCCCGCGAGTGGCAACTTTGGTGCCTACGAACAAAATTTTCTTCCCGGCAATTCTGGTTTTTAACACAAAATCCAAAACTCCTTCCAGTTTTTCCGCGGTTTGCTCTAAGTCAATCAAGTAAACCTTATCTTTTTGTTTGACTACGAAGGGCTTCATTTTCGGATGAAGTTTGGACTTCTCGTGTCCAAACCCAAGACCTACCCTAATCATCTCGTCAATGGAGATGTTGTATTTGGTCTTTACGTCTGTTTTTGTTTCTTCCATTATTTTATTTTTGCCGAACAGTACGGCATTTATTTATTATTTTTATCTTTAAAAATCAAACTCAATGTCTTAATATATAACACAAAGAACGATAAAAGACAAGATGGGGAAAATAAAAAAAATGGGAACTATGTAGCGTTTCGCTTATTAGCCCCCACATATCATACACGTTCCATTAACCAGCTCAAGCGGATATTGGCACGTTTGGCAAGAATTCTGCCACTCTTTCCCGCATTTTTTACATCTCAACCATGCCTCTGTGCCGACCTTTCCTTGTTTATAGAAACTTTCGGCTTCTCCATCACAATCGCATTGCATGGTTTATTTATAATATATATCTATAATTCTGTCAAACAATAACTATTCCCCATCCTCCGCTATGCGTTAAACGCATCAACCCCTTGATTTTACTTACCTTTTTTGTTATATTATTCACATAAATAAAACAAAGATATGAAAAAAGATATTCATCCCAAATACTTTGAAAAGGCCAAAATTCGCTGCGCTTGCGGAGCGGTTTATGAAATCGGTTCCACTATTGAAAATATGGAAGTGGAAATTTGCTCTCAATGCCATCCGTTTTACACCGGCAAAGAAAGAAGCTCTGACAAAATCGGCCGAGTCCAGAAATTCAAAGAAAGGTTATCTAAGAAAGCGGAAAAACCCGTTAAAAAAACCAGGGCAAAAAAAGCCACTTCGACAGGCTCAGAGTCTGTATCGAAAAAATAAAATAACGTTAGTATTTATTGCATTAAGCTATGCCTGAAGAAAGCCCAAAAATAAATGCTATTATCGTAGAAATAAGAGCCGGCGTCGGAGGAGAAGAGGCGGCTCTTTTTGCAAACGATTTATACAGAATGTATTCTCGTTACGCCCAAAATAAGGGCTGGCGCGTGGAAACATTAGACATAAAACAAACTGATATCAACGGCTTAAAAGAAGTTGTTTTTGAAATTAAGGGTGAAGGTGCGTATGATATGTTAAAAAACGAAGCGGGTGTGCATCGGGTGCAGCGAGTGCCTAAAACCGAAAAATCCGGACGGGTCCACACTTCTACCGCCACTGTGGCCGTGCTCGCCAAGCCCAAGGGCACGGAAATAAACATCCGCCCCCAAGACATCCGCCAAGAAACTTGCAAATCCGGCGGTTCCGGCGGGCAATACGTAAACAAAAGAATGACCGCTATCCGAATTATCCATATCCCAACCGGAATGGTCGCTGAATCGCAATCCGAAAGAAGCTTGATGCAAAATAAAGAAAGCGCGTTGGCGATTCTAGCCGCTCGGTTGCTTAAAAAACAGCAAGACGCGCTGGACGAACAAATTACCGGCGCCAGGCGTTCGCAAATCGGGAGCGCTGGCCGGGAAGAAAAAATCCGCACTTATAATTTTCCCCAAGACCGGGTTACCGACCATAGGATAAACAAAAATTGGCACGATATCGAAGGAATGATGAATGGCAAAATAGACAAAATGGTAGAAAAATTAAGCCAAGAACTAAAATAAAAGACCTCTCTCAAGAGGCCTTTTAAAATTACAAAACACTTAACGTTAATCCCCTGCTTCGGTTAAAATCTCTAAATCTTGCTGATATTGGGTTGCCCACGATAAAACTTGCTTGGCATAACTAGAGCCGGCGGTTGTGCAAGACCCGGCGTAATATCGGCAAGCGGCTGTTCGCTCGTTTTGTTCCGCGCCATTGGCTTTTAACAATAATGCCGCTCCTAAAAATGCATCGTTAATAGACCACGGGTTGGCCGGCCGGCCGGTAATCGCGGTAATTTTTTCATCATACATATTCCAGGTGGAAGGAATAAATTGCGCGGGCCCCATTGCCCCGCCCCAACCATAAGCCACTCCCTTTGAATACATTGGTATCCAACAAGAAACAGAAGTTTTCTTCGGGTCAAAACCCAACTTGCTAACAACATCCAAAAATATCGGCACATCTCTGGTTGGATTCATTACCCTGGATTTTTTCGTATCTCCGGCCAAATTAGTGCCATTGCCCGTATCAAAATCGGTCACATAACATTGGCCCACATTACCTCCAAACACTCCGTTTCTATAAGACTCCTGGTGGATAATCGCCAATAAGAACGCGGCTCTCACTCCGGTTAACGATTCCATTTGTTTCGCCAATTTCGCAGCTTCTCCAAACTGGATGCCTTCATCTTTTACGCCAACCAATTCAAACAAACGTTTGCTTATCTCCGCGGCCTTGGCTTCAATTGATTTTTTTTCCGCCAATTGGGCTTGGTATTGCGCTTCAGTTAAGCCAAGGTAATACTCTCTGTCTTTTTTCGTTTGCGTGCTCGTATTTTTTTGCAAACCCTGCACAATTACCAAATTTTGCAACTCAGTGGTTTCTTGTTCTAAATTTACTTTTTTATTTTCCAGATTACCGTGCAATTCCATGTAGTTTCCTAAAACCTCGTTATTCTTGGCTCCCAACGCTTCCATATATTGGATATTGTCAAAAAAGTCTGACAAAGTTTCGCTTGTCACAATAATCTCCACAAATGATTTTTGGTTTTCGGATTGGGCGGCGCGCAGTATTTCCGCCATTTTTAATTTTTGCAAATCAATGTCGGATAATGTCTTAGTAATTGATTGCTCCGTGTCGCCTATTTGAAACCCGATGCTTTTAATGGAAAGCTGGGATTGCTTGATTTGGTAATCCAAATCTTTGATTTTTTTGTTAATGGAATCAATTTGGGTTTGCAAGGTTTTTTTCGCCGCGCCGGTTTGGGCCAAATCCTGCTGCACCTTGGCGCTTTTTTGGTTAAAATATTCCAAACATTGGTTACATAACGCCTGGCATTCTTCTTTGCTTAATTTATCGCACTCGGATTGCCAATCATTCTCGCAAACCACGGTTAAATCGTAGGCATGAACTAAAACAACAGGAAAAATTATTCCTGTTATTAATAGGCCTAAAACCAATTTCTTGTTTAAAACATTAAAAAGTGATTTTAAATGCATAACGTAATAAATTACTAAAGAGCCAATTTAAATAATTATTTTTGTTCCACGGTTTTCTCTTCTTTCTTTTCTTCGCCCGCCTCAGTTGCTTCAGCTACTGGTTCAGCGGGAGCCGCTCCTTCAACCGGCTTGGCTAATTCCGCGTCAACATTTTCCGGCTTGGTAACTTGAATGGCTATTTCTTCCGGATCATCCATTACCGTAACGCCGGCCGGAACCTTAATGTCTTTTATTAAAATATGGTCTTCAAAGGTTCCCAATTTGGATACGTCTATTTTTAATGAATTCGGAATATCCTTGGGCAAAGCCTTAATCTTGATTTCTTTAACATTGGTAATCAATGTTCCGCCTAAATTCTTAACCGCCGGAGCTTCGCCGATAATTTCCAATTCAATTTGGGCTTCAACCTCGGCTTTTAAGTTTGGCTGGTAAAAATCAACATGGATATAATCCATTGTCATCGGGTCTTGCTGTGTGTCGTAAATCAACACTGAATATTCTTTACCGTCAACAATCAAGCTGAATAAAGTTTCCTCCGCGACATCATAAACTTTTTCAAAATCTTTTTTGTTTACTTGAACCGTAATGTTTTCCATACCCGGCCCGTAAAGTATGGCCGGAATGCTGCCTTCCTCGTATTTTTTTCCTATTCTTGTTTTTGCATTTAAACTAATCATATCTGTTTTTATAGTATCTATTTATCAAGCCAATAAGGTAATAAAGGCCTGGATTCCACGTATCATTCAGTATACTGATTTTTCCTTATTTTTCAAGGGCAAAATGAATTATTGCCCGGTTGTTTCAGTTCCAAAGTTACTCGGACCGATTATCGGCTCAGCGGAACTATACGGACGAACCAAAGTCCAGTCAACCAGCAGTTGGCTGCCATTTGTCCATGACATTAAATATATTACTCCATTTGTGTTCACGAAAGTTTGCGTAGATATTGTCTTAGAATTTGCGTCGTTTAGTGTGTAAATATTTTGAGTGCCATTATCTCTCTTAACCTCATATACGCCATAAGTATTCGCGCTATTCCCAATAATTGCCGAAGTATTATGGCTTGATATAAAATTATCATACATTGCATTAACTCCATTATGTGATGCTGCGATGGTCGCGCCCCAAGCAGAACCGAGCGGCGCTGGGCCAAATAATTCTTGCGTCCCGCCAGCCGAACCCGCATGGACTGAATTTACACGCATTCTATAAGCATAATTAACGCCCGTTGGTGATATTATTTGATGGCACCAAGACACATTTTGTAAATTCAATATTCCGCCAGACACCACTGCGCTTCCGGCATCCATCGCCCAATTTGATGTATTGATTGAATTTACCGGATTAGTAAAATCATCAAAAAAAGTAAAAAAAGAACCGCTGGAAGCTGCCGCTGTTTGCGTCCCATAATACATATTAATGGTCGTACCAGTGTTGGCCGGAATGCCGTTTGGCAGATTCACCCAAACAATTGTGGAAGAAGTGTTGCAGCCCGATTCAATCCAATAACTTAGGTTTGTTGTTGCCGAACTGTCGGAAAATCTTAAATCATTACAATCGGTTCGCATATTTGCCGGAATTAGCGCTGATGTATCAATTATTAATTTGACCGGGTAGGCACCCGCGATTACCGAACTGCTTGGATTATTGATAATGGTAATAACTTTTTTGTATTGGCCATAAGCAAAGCCGCTATTCCAAGAATTCGTAGCGCTGTTGTAAGCCCACGGCAAACCACTGGTCAAAGTTCCGCTCAAAGTAAAACTGGTGATTAGATTGGTGTAGGTGTAAGAACCGCCGATGGGATTGGCCGGGATAACACCAAGATAAGTTGGAACCAAGGCCGATAACGTAGCCGGATAAGCGCCATTGTTTAAAGCCGCGTATTCCATAATTGCTTTTTGGACAGTTGCCATATCGGCTTTAATTTTGGCGTCTTGGGCGGAATTTAAAGCGCCAGACACGGAAACGAAAATAAAGCCGGCCAAAATTCCGACAATCGCAATCACGACCAGCAACTCAATTAGAGTGAATGCTTTTTTAAATTTATTTATTTGCATTAAAAATTATAAAAATTATTGCCCAGTTTCCTGGCCTCCGATAAGAATTGTAGCGCTGGTTGGTTCCGCGGAATTGTATGGACGGGCCAAAATCCAGTCAATTGAAATCGCATTGTTTCCATATCCGGCTCCGCCGCTAAACATCCAATTTGTGACTGTTAAGCAGATATTTCCATTATTATCAACCACTTGCGTTCCATCAATAATCGTGGCGAAACTCGCTGTTTTCTTTAATCCTTCAACAATATGGTACCCCGTATACCCTGTCCCAAAATCACCCCGGCTTGGCCCTCCCCAACTGCAATTATACGAAGAATATCCATAATTACTGGCGCTGAGCCGGCTCATTGTTAACATTCCGTTATAGGCAGTGCCAATCCACGCGGACTGGGCGCTTGATTGCGCCATTGACATTCTTGTCCTGAAAGCCCAGGTACCTGAAGATATGTTCGGGTAATTCATTGTCAGCTGGCTGTTTGTCGTTCCTGCACTGTTTGAAAGTATTGAGCTTGCAACCGCGAAAGAACCGGAAACAAGCGTCCATTTGGTAGTTGTGTCCAGGGCAGCGTCAAAATGGTCAAAAAAACTGAACGTGCCATCTCCATCCGATCCCGAAACGGTCTGGGTTCCGTAATACATATTAATATCAGTTCCGCCCGAAGCAACTCCGTTGGGCAATTCAACCCAAATAATCGTGGCGGAAGTATTACAGCCCGACTCAATCCAATAACTTAAATTCGCGGTAACCGGGTTATCGGAAAACCTCAAATCATTGCAGTCACTGCGCATATTGGTAGCGGCTACCAAAGTGGCGGTATCAACAATCAATTTTACCGGATAAATTCCGGTAATAGCCGTGCCATTGGGATTGCTTTTAATGTTAATAACTTTCTTATACCGCCCATACGTATAACCACCTCCCCAAGTGTTATTACTGCTGTCATATACCCATGGCAAACCGGTGGACAATGTTCCAGCTAAGGTAAAACTGGTTCCGGCATTAGTGTAAGTGTATGAGCTGCCGTTCGGATCAAGGGGAACAGCGCCAAGATAGGTTGGAACCAAAACCGATAACGTAGCCGGGTAAGCTCCGCTGTTTAAAGCCGCGTATTCCATCACGGCCTTTTGGACAGTCGCCATATCAGCTTTGATTTTAGTATCTTTGGCGGAATTGATTGCGCTAGACATAGAAACGAAAATAAAGCCGGCCAAAATTCCGACAATCACGATTACAACCAACAATTCAATTAGGGTAAATGCCCGATTAAATTGCATGCGTTTCACCGGGCAAACTTTAAATTTTCTATGCATAGAAAATATCAAATAATTTTAAATCAAAAACCGCTTTCAATTAACAACTTTTAAAATTTAATTATTCCGTGGTAACGCCGTTAAATTCATCCGTGGTGTCGGCCATAGCATCCGCCTTGGTCGCGTGGATTACTTTATCAAGATGTTCGGCCGGAGAATAAATCGTGTATAATTTCATTTTCTCGGTTTCCGAATCATTGACAATGTTGTGGTTTGTGCCTGCCGGAATAACAATTGCCGAACCGTCTTTGATTTCTGTTTCAACTCCGTCTAAAACAGCCCTGCCCATACCGGCTTCCACGCGAATAAATTGGTCTAATGTATGCACCTCCATCCCGATTTCTTCTTTGGGCAAGAGCGACATTAAAACCAACTGGCTATGTTTGGCGGTATATAAAACCTTGCGAAAATTATCGTTTGCCAATGCCTCGGCTTCAATATTTGAAATATATCCTTTCATAATTTTATTTTAAATTATTTATTAATTATTGCTAACTTATAAATTTCTTATTTTCACTTTTATTTTTTCTTTCTCAACCAAATAATTATCTCTGGCAGCCAATAATCCGGTAGTCGCGCCTTTGGTACTGATGGCGTATTTAGAATTAGTTAGCCCGAGCCGAATGCAATATTCAATATCGCTCTGGCGAATTAAAGCGGAAATAAATCCCGAACCAAAAGCGTCTCCGGCGCCGGTTTCGTCAATTACTTTGGATTTATTCGGCTTAGCTTCGTATATTTTTTTATTTTCAATTACCACTACTCCGTCTTTACCCTTGGTCATTACCGTAATGCCTTGATGCATTGCCATTAACGCTTCAATTATTTTCCTTTCTTTCTTATATTCAACGCCGGTCAATAAAGCGGCTTCTTCTTGGTTTAAAATCAAAACATTAATATTTTCCAATATTTTTTTAATTCGCGATTTCGGCATCTTTAATTGGGAGTTTCCGAAATTCGCGGCAATTTTAATATTATTCGCTTTCGCCAAAGAAATGACATCCTCCGTGATGTTACTCAATTTGCCGGATAAAGGCGCCAAATAAAACCATTTGGCTTGCAATCCGTTCGGCAAATCATTCTTAGACAATAATTCCGAAGCGCCCCGATAAGCCAAAACAGTCCGATCTTCTTTTGCGTTATCTAAAATTATGGAATTATTCGTGTATTTTTCTTTGGTTTTTTTAACAAAAGCGGTGCTGACTCCCAATCCATCCAAGTATTCAATAATCTCCCGACCAGGCATATCATCGCCAACCATGCCGCAATAAGCCACCTTAAATCCTTGTTTTTTAAAAGTAACTGCCGTATTCACTCCTCCGCCGCCAAACCCGAAATACATATCTTTAACGTCTTGCTTGGAGCCAAGATTAAAATAATAAGCCTTGCCTGTTAAGGATTTGCGGTCCGGTTTTATGCTCTCCTTGGGCATTAAAATTTCTATGTCCAAAGTGGAAGAACCAAATGTAATAACGTCGTACATATTTTTTATTTTAATTTAGCCAAATTAAAAATTGTTTTTATAACAGTGTCCGGATTCAAAGAAATGCTTTCAATTCCTTCTTTCATCAAGAATTCCGCAAAATCCATATAATCGGACGGGGCTTGCCCGCAAATGCCGCAATACTTGCCGCGTTTTTTGCAAATTGCGATTACTTTTTTAACCATTTCCGTGACCGCCTCGTTTTTTTCATTGCCCACGTAAGCGATTTCACCATTATCCCTGTCCAGGCCAAGCATCAATTGGGTTAAATCATTGCTGCCAATGCTCATGCCGTCAAAAATATCCAAAAATTTATCCGCTAAAATCACATTGCTCGGAATTTCGCACATTACGTATACTTTTATTTGTCCTCCCAGGCCAAAATCCTTGATAAGTTGCCGGACTTTTTTCCCTTCTTCCAATGTTCGGCAAAACGGCACCATTACCGCGATATTGGTTAAACCGAATTCTTCCCGGGCTTTTTTAATCGCTTCGCATTCCAACTTAAAAGCCGGTTGAAATTTCGGGTCAATGTACCGGCAAGCGCCCCTGAACCCAATCATCGGGTTCGGTTCTTCTCCTTCAAATAATTCCCCGCCAACCAAATTTTTATATTCATTGGTTTTAAAATCCGAAAACCTGACAATCACCGGCCGAGGATAAAAAGCCGACGCGATTTGCGAAACGCCTTCCGCCAATTCACTGATATAATATTCTTTTTTATTTTTATATCCAAAAGTCAAATCCTCTATCTTTTTAATATCTTCATTGGATAATTGTTTTTTCTTTTTCAATTCGTCAAAATGATAAAGCGCCAACGGATGTATTTTTATTTTATCCGCGATAATAAATTCTTCCCGCGCAAGGCCCACGCCGGACACGGGTAAAAATGACGATTTAAAAGCCACTTCGGGCGTACCGACATTGGCCATAATTTTAACTTTTAACTCCGGTATTTTATCCAAATTGTATTTCTTTACTTCAAAATCAATTTTGCCATCATAGATATAACCCCTGGACCCTTGCGAGCAATCCACGGTTACGGTCATGCCTGTTTTTAATTTTTCCGTGGCGTTCTTTGTTCCCACAATGCAAGGCACTCCCAATTCGCGCGAAATAATCGCGGAATGGCAAGTTTTGCCACCCTCATCCGTGATAATCGCAGACGACATTGCCATTAAATTGTTCCAATCCGGGTCGGTCATTTTGGTAACCAAAATCTCTCCCTGTTTAAAATCATTGATTTTTTTAATGTCCGTAATCACCCTTATTTTTCCCGTGCCGATTTTTTCTCCGATCGCAATGCCTTCAAGAATCGGCTTTTTGATTTCCTTGGGAATATATTCTTCGTAAACATTTTCGGTTTTGTTCGCGTGAATTGTTTCCGGCCTGGACTGCACAATGAATAATTTTCCGGTTTGCCCGTCTTTCGCCCATTCAATGTCTTGCGATTTGCCGTAATGCTCTTCAATAACGCAACCCCATTTTGCCAAAGTTAAAATTTCCTCATCGTTAATGGAAAACTTTTCCGCGTCTTGCCGCGAAACCGGAACCTCAACTATGCCTCCGCCGTTTTTATAAATATATTTTTTGTCTTTGCGTCCCATGTTCCTTAAAAAAATGGATTTAAACCCTTTTTTAAGAGTTGGCTTGAAAACGTAAAATTCATCCGGCGTAATATGCCCCTTTACAATCATTTCGCCGATTCCGTAAATGGAACTGATTAGGACAACCTTGTCAAAGCCCGAATCCGTATCCAGGGTAAACATAATTCCGCTGGAAGCCAAATCGCTTCTTACCATTTTCATAATGCCGGAACTTAAATAAACTCCAAGCTGGGGGAAGCCTTTTTCGTATCGGTAAAAAATCGCCCTGTCCATAAATAAAGAAGCGTAAGATTTTAAAAGCGCCTGCAATACTTGTTTTTCTCCGCGCACGTTTAAATAAGTTTCATGCTGGCCGGCAAAAGAAGCGTTGGGCAAGTCCTCGGCAGTAGCGGAACTCCTGACCGCCACATCCGTGTTCTTTCCGTATTCCTTGCTTAATTTTTTGTAACCATCCAAAATCTCTTCTTCCAAATCTTCGGGAATGCGCCCGCTTAAAATCAATTCCCGGGCTTGCTTGCCCACGGACTGGACGCTTCTTAATTTTTTCGCGTCCAATTTCTTGAATATTTTTTCCAATTGCTTGTCAAATCCGTTGTATCTTAAAAAATAGCGGTAACCTTCCGCAGTCACCACAAATCCGTTCGGAATATTAACTCCTTTGCTTGTTAAGCGGGAATACATTTCTCCCAAAGACGCGTTTTTCCCGCCAACCAGCGCCACGTCGCTTTTTTTTATTTCGGAAAACCAGAGAACATATGTGTTTTTCGCCATTTTATCTTTGAATTAAACTATTAATTGCTTTTACGGCCCGCTTCGGGTCGGTATAATTCGGTATTTTATTTTTTTCCAAGAGATTGATTGCTTCCTCAACCATTTTCCCTCCGGCAAAACAACATACCACCGGTTTGTTCGGAAAATGCCGGCTGATTCTTAAAATAATTTTAGCATTTTCCAATGGCTCTGTCATTATTTGCATTGCTTGCATTACTAAAATCCCTTTGATGTCCGGTTGTTCCAGCATGGCTTCCAGGCTGGCTGCATATCTTTCCGGCAAAGCGTCGCCCACCAAATCCAACGGATTTCTTCTTATATTGCAAATCTTCAACACTTCTTGTTTGTTTAATTCTTTAATGGTCGCGTCTGTCGGTTGCGGCATCTCTATTTCTAATTCTTCGCAAAAATCCGCGGCCAAAACTCCCAATCCGCCGCCGTTGGTTATAATTCCGATTCCGTTCTTGCAGCGCGGTTGGAATGACAATGCTTTAACCGCGTCGGAAAGCTCGTCCAAAGTATCCACCTGAATCACTCCGGCTTGTTTTAAAACCGCTTTGTAAATTTCGTAATCCGACGACAACGCTCCCGTGTGGGTTAAGGCCGCTTTTTGCCCAGCCGCGCCCTTTCCGGCTTTAATCGCCACAATCGGTTTGCGCTTAGAAATTTCTTTAGCCGAATGCATAAAGCCCGGCCCGTCTTTAATAGCCTCAAAATAAGCGGCGATTATTTTTGTTTCTTTATCTGTTTTTAAATATTCCAAAAACTCATCCAATTCCATGTCCAATTCGTTTCCGTAAGAAACAATTTTGGAAAAACCAAAATTCTCGTCCGCGGACCTGTCCAACATGGCGTCCACCATTGCTCCAGATTGGGACAGGAAAGCGATATTGCCTTTTTTGGGCATTAACGGGGCGAAGGAAGCGCTTAAATTATTCGCCGTGTTAATCACGCCCAAACAATTCGGCCCGATTAAAGGAATGTCCGCGCCTTTTAACGCGTCTTTAATTTGTTTCTCCATTAATTTCCCTTCTTCCCCGGATTCGCCGAAATTGCCGGTAATAATAATTATTCCGCCAACCTTTTTCCTCGCGCATTCCCGAACTGTTTCCAAAACCGCGGGAGCCGGAATAGCGATAATCGCCAAATCAATCTCTGTTTTTATATTGGTTATTTTCGGATATGTTTGCTCTCCCAAAACCTCTTTTTTAAAAGGATTAACGAAAAATATTTTCACTCCCTTGGCCTTTCCGGAAACATAATGGAATTCATCCCTCTTTTTATTTTTAGGCCGCGCTTGAAATTGGAATTCTTCCGAATTGGCGATTAAATTTTTAACAATTCCCAAACCAACGCTTTTCTCCCTTTCCGTGGCGCCAATAATCGCCACTGTCCGTGGATTGAAAATTCGGTTCATTTTTTTAAATTTCGGATTTGTCATGGATTAGAACTATACAATTAAACGAAAATCGGCAACCAATACTGCTTTTTTGTTTGCCATTACCGGATTAAAATCAATTGATAATATTTTTTGTTCCCTTAATGATAGCCTGGCTATATTCACCAATAACGCGGCCAGCTTATTAATATTAATTCCTTCTTTGCCCCTGTAACCTTGCAATAATTTGTATCCTTTTATTTCCGCAATCATTTCCAAGGCTTGTTTCTTATTTATCGGCGCAGCCCGAAACGCCACGTCTTTAAGTATTTCAACAAAAATTCCCCCCAAGCCAAACATTAAAACCGGGCCAAATTGGCTGTCTCTTTTCATTCCAACGGTCAGCTCGGTTCCTTTCACCATTTCCTGGACCAAAATTCCTTCTATTTTTTTCAATTCGCTGTTCTCGCGGATTTCCGCCCAGGCTAAATAAAATTCTTCTTTATTGCTTATCCCAACTTTAACTCCGCCAATATCAGATTTATGGAAAATGGTTGACCCGTGCACTTTTAAAACAACCGGAAACCCGATTTTTTCCGCGTAAGCCAACGCCTTATCTTGAGAATTAAAAATTTCCGTCCTACAAAAAGGTATTCTGTATTTTTGGAGAATTTTTTTTGTTTGTTCAAATCCTAAAACTTCCATATCATAAATATTATACCAAACTAATCTCAAAAAGAAAAATGTTTATATCGGTTGCGAAAATATTTTTAAACAATTTTAAAAAAATAATTCTTTTTATTGGAATTGACTTTTTAAAAATTTAGTTTATACTTTAAAAACCAAGAAAATTACTTGGAAAAGATCTTTTAAATCTTATGATTAGCAAAACTGGAGGTTTGTATTATGGGAAAAGAAAGAAAAAGTTTCGGAGCGTATACGCATTCCGAAGTTAAAACTGCTGGAGGACAACTCATTGAATTTTCTTGCGCGCCGGAAGATGTTACGAAGATTAAAGAAATTTTCGGTTCCGTTGTCAAGGATATTGATGTTCCAAGAACACGCGAAATCAACTCCGTGGGACAAGGCGGCTACGGCCGGCGAACTCGATTTAAAATAAAACAACACAATTATGCCGGAGGAGGTTATCCGGGTTGTGGAGGTTTTATTGAAGTATTGGAAATAACAGACCCCATTGATGGCAAAAAAGGAAACATCCTTCATGAATATCGCACCCAAGAATACTCGGTCATCTGTTACTTCATTGAATGGGAAACTATTGCTGATGCAACTAACGCTTTCAAAAAGCACTGGAACGGACTGAATAGCAGTGAGTTCTCCACACTTCCCGGATTTCTGCGAAGGGTTGAATGCGGACGACTGACTCCTTGGTTTTACGCAATCAGCGACCAGGATATTATCGGCGATTACGCATTTCCGGAAAATTTGCAAGACGACCCGATATACACATTCGGTAGAAAATTTGTTGTGTATATTGATTCCCACAAAGACGAAAAAAAGCCGATTATTAAAACATGCATGGGTTGCCGAATTGTAGATCGTAACGGCGGTGAACCTTATCGCATAATCTATTGGAGCGACGGAACAACCTGGAGCGAACGCGATTACCGGAGAGGCAAAAATCCCAGACCGATTGAAGAAGCGGACGATGAAGACCTTTGGGCGCATGAAATAAGAAGGCAATTGCCTTTCTTGAAAAAAGGCAAAAGGATGGCTATTTATTTTGCCAACGGACTCACCTTTGTAGGGGCTTTCACTAAAAATGAAAAACCTACCCCTGCGGGAAGTTACTACGTTTCAGTAACTCTCAAAGGAAGAGGAGTTGACCAAACCGACGATCCGCCGATTGAAGGATGGCTTGACTTCGTGCCAAATGAAAAATTTCCAACTCTGGCAAAACAAGTATTGGCTATGTTCTCTAAACACAAAATTGTCGTAAGCAGTATACGTATAGAGAAAAAAAAGAACGCTCAAGGCAAAGGACCAAACCTATTCTTTACTCTTGAAAACTCTAAACAATGCCGCGGTATTAACCGGTGAGGATATCAAAATACTTTCTCAAAAATATGGAGCATAAACTCCATTTTTTTCTTACCTTGACTTTTTATATTAATGAGCTAATTATGTAAACAGCCCATTTGTCCTTTTACGGTCTCGGGCGCGAGGTATTTACAATGGCCACTGAAACAGTAAGTACACAAGTGTCGGGTTTTGAAAACCCGAACACAAATCCTTTCTTTTATATTCCCCTACTTGAAAGAGTGATGGAAAGGGGTGACCATCACAGAGAATATAGGGAAGTTGACGGTATCGGTTTGTTTGTTTGTTACGACAACAAAGCGGATGTAACTGACGAAATAATCCAAAGATGGACTAAGCAATACCCAAGATACCGGAAATGGGACTATTGCGTAATCCAAGCTGAAAGCCCGGAAGAAGCCATCAAAACGTTTCACAAAGATTACCGGGGAGCGAAGATTGGCAAAAAATCCAAAGCCCTGATTATTAATTGGCGGAAAAAAATAATTGAACTGCCCTATTGCCCGCTTATCCATATCGGAAAAAAGACAGGCCGCTTTATGTGCGGTCCGCCGGTTGAAAATAACGACCCAAATTGGAACCAATGCATGTTTGGGGATTGTGTGCTTAATGTCGCCGACTATCCCGACGAAACTTGCGCCTTGAAAAATATTAAAACGTGGTGGGCTAATTTCCCCGGCCAATTTCCAAAAATAAAACCAATAAAAATAACTGTTGACGGGAAAAAATATTTGTTCATTAGTTTGCGCGAACGAACCGCGCAAATAACCTTGCCAACAGATTAAATAAAAAATAGACCCATATTAATAGGTCTTTTTTTTAATTCAAATCTGATATTTTAAAACAAATAAAATGGATTATAATTTTATTTGTCGCGGTGCGCGATATATTCAGCCATTTCCGCCAAACGAGTTGAATACCCCCATTCATTGTCATACCAAGCAAACACTTTTACCATATTTCCGTTTACCATTGTAAGGGGCAAATCAACGATAGAAGAAAACGGGTTGCCGATATAATCGGAAGAAACCAGAGGCGCATCTTCCGCCCACATAATTCCCTGCAATTCTTTTTTGTTTGCCCTTTTTATGAAAATTTTATTCAATTCTTCAACTGTTGTTTTCTTTTTCAATTCGCAAACCACGTCAATAATTGAACCAACCGGAGTTGGAACTCTTAGTGACATTCCGTCCAATTTTCCCTTTACTTCTGGAATAACTTTGCTAATGGCTCTCGCCGCGCCGGTGGTGGTGGGAATTATGTTTTCCGCCGCCGCCCTGGCTCTCCGTAAATCCTTGTGCGGCAAATCTAAAATTCGCTGGTCGTTGGTATAAGAATGGACCGTAGTCATAAAACCCTTAACAATTCCAAATTCTTCTTCCAAAACTTTGATTACCGGCGCCAAACAATTGGTTGTGCAAGAACCCATATCAAAGATAGCTTCGCCCTTATATTTATTCTCGTTAATGCCCAGTACAAACGAAGGAATGTCTTCCGATTTGGCGGGAGCGGAAATTATAACTTTCTTGGCGCCGGCAGTAATATGCTTTTGCGCTCCCTCTTTGTCCGTAAACACTCCGGTGCATTCCAAAACAATATCCACTCCCAACTCTTTCCAAGGCAAATTCAACGGGTCTTTTTCCGCGAATAATTTTATTGTTTTACCTCCAATTATTAAAGAATCTTTTCCCGGAATAATTTCTTCTTCGTAAATTCCGTAAGCCGTATCGTATTGCAGAAGGTGGGCCAAAGTTTTCGCGTCTGTCAAATCGTTAATCGCCACAACATCCAAACAATCCATTTCATTGCCTAAAATTATTTTTAAAGTGTTTCGGCCGATTCTGCCGAATCCGTTGATTGCTATTTTTTTTACCATAGAATAAATATCTTATAATTATTTCTTGCCATAATTTTACTATTTATTTTATTATTAGGCAAACAGCAAGGCTTTTATATATGAGAAAAGACCGATCATAGACCAGTCTTTATCTTTGCATTCCACCCGAAGCGGATTCTCTTGGCGTAGGTTTTCGCTTGCCGTTAATCCAGGCGAGTATGCAAGCTAAGACAATAAAACCAACAATTGGAATTATTATCAATAAGTCCAATGGGCTTATCATTTTTCATTCTCCGATACCTTGTCCGTGTTTATTCGCCAATTGGCGAATTTATCATGGGCTATTAGCATTGCCACAAAGGCAACAACTATGACCACAACCACAATACCAACGACTGCGATTCCCACAGCAATCAAACTTAGTATATCAGCCATTTTTTAAAACACTCCTACTTTCATTAAAACACTTTTCAAAATATTGTCAAGGATGAATTACTCTTTGATGCCTAATTTTTCAACTATTTTATTCCTGTCAAAACCAACGATAAATTCGCCACCGATGTCTATTACCGGAACGCTGAATTGGTTGCTTTTTTCAATCATTTCTTCTTGAGCCGCTTTATCCTCCAAAACATCAATGGATTCATAGGCAATGCCTTTTTCATCTAAAAATCTTTTTAAGGTAATGCAATAAGGGCAAATGGGCGTGGAAAATACTCTAACTTTCATAAATTCTATATAGTTTTAATTTTAATTATATTTAGCTATATTTCAAAACAATATTTAAATTATACACAGAGAAGAATTGGGAATCAAGGATGTTCTTTAAATTATATTGGTCGGACATTTCTCGGAAGAAAATTTTAGTAAAAATTTTCTGAGAGGAAGTGCATTCGCCTGCAGGCGAATGACGCGTTGGACGACCAATATAATTTAAAGAACCGAATTACTTAAATCTTCTTCTATTTTTAATAATCGGTTATATTTTGCCAAACGCTCTCCCCGCGCCGGCGCGCCCGATTTAATTCCATCCGCGCCAATCCCCACTGCCAAATCCGCAATAAAATCATCCGTGGTTTCTCCCGATCGGTGCGAAACAATTGTTTTCCATCCGTTCGCTTTGGCCGCGTTCGCGGACGCAATGCATTCCGTAATTGTGCCGATTTGGTTTAATTTCAAAAGCGCGGCATTGCAAGCCAGTTTTTCATTCGCTTCTTTTATGTATTTTTTATTGGTAACCAACAAATCATCTCCGATAATCATTATCCTTTTGCCCAACCGAGCGGTAATCGCGGCAAAGCCCTCCCAATCGTTTTCCGCGAATGGGTCTTCAATGCCGATAATCGGATAATTATTCAATAAATCTTCGTAATAATTTATAAAATCCTCCCGGTTCATCACGCCCATTTGAGTTTTATAATATCCTATTTTATCCTTGCAGCAGAATTGCGAAGCGGCCACGTCCAAATTAATATTTATTTTTCCATAAAACTTAGCGCGCTCAATGGCTTTGGCAATCAAACCCAATGCCACTTCGGGAAAATTAATCGCTGGAGCGAATCCGCCTTCGTCTCCAACATTAATTGCCGCGGGAGAATAATTTTCAATTAAAATTTTCTTTAATTTATAATATGTTTCCGACGCCATTCTTAAATTTTCGGCAAAACTTTCATGGTTCGGCACAATCATAAACTCCTGAAAATCCAAATCGGTTCCCGCGTGGGCGCCACCGTTGATAATATTAAAAAATCCCTTGGGAATAAACAATGAATCCCTATTTTGCGCCAAATCCGCAATATGTTCGTAAAGCGGTTGGCTTAATGCCGCGGCCGCGGCCCGGCAAACCACCATGGACACGGGTAAAATCGCATTCGCGCCCAAATTGCTTTTATTTTCCGTGCCGTCCATCTCGTTCATCAATTCATCAATTTGCCTTTGCTCGCAAACATCCATCCCAATTAATTTTGGCGCGATTATTTCGTTAATATTTTTAACAGCTTTTAATACGCCCTTACCCCCGAATTTCTCACCGCCATCCCTTAATTCAATCGCTTCCCTTTTACCAGTGGACGCGCCCGAAGGGACACTGCTTACAAAAACTCCGATACCAATAACGCATTCAACCTCAACGGTCGGATTTCCGCGCGAATCCAATATTTGCCTGGCTTTTATTGATTTAATAAAAGAATTATCCATTTTGTTTTTGTAAATATTTATAAGCCGCCATGGCCGACTTGGCTCCATCAGCCGCGGCTACCACCACTTGTTTCAAAAAACTGTCCGTAATATCCCCAGCCGCGAAAAGCCCGGCTGTTTTTGTTTCGGTTGTTTTATGGTCAACGATTATTTCTCCTTTTTCGTTTAAATCCACCAAATTTTTGGCAATATGCGAAGCGGGATAATAACCGATTTGCGCGAAAACTCCTTCCACCTTTAAAGATTTATCTTGGTTGCCAATTTTATCAAAATAAATTATTTCATTCACGAATCTTTCTCCCTTAATTTCTTTTAATTGGGCGGAAGTGATTACTTTTATTTTTTCAAATTGGGATGCTCTCTTCTGGTTATCTTCGTTGGCTTTGGCTTGTTCGGCGAATTCCAAGATATAAATATTGTTCGCGTAATTCGCCATAAAAATAGCGGCTTCAAATCCGGCATTGCCTCCGCCGATAACCGCAATATCCTTGCCCTGGAATAACGGCCCATCGCAAGTGGTGCAATAACTCACTCCCCGGCCGATAAATTCTTTTTCGCCCGGCACATCCAGCGCCCGAGGTTCGGAGCCGGCTGCCACAACCGCAGACTTTGCTTCTATGATTTCTCCGCTTTCCAAAATAATCTTAAAAATATTATTTTCTTGGATTATTTCCATAGCCTTTTCGCTTTTCACGGGAATGCCCCTTACCTTCAATTGATTTTCCAACTTTTGGATAAAATCAAAACCGGATATTTTTTCAAATCCGGGATAATTTTCTATGTCCACGGCTTTTTGCGCCATCTGCCCGCCAAAACTCTTGGTAATCAAAACCGAAGACATTCCTTGCCTTACGGAATATATGCCGGCCGTAATGCCGGCCGGACCGCCGCCTAAAATGGCAAAATCGTAAATCATTAATAAATATTTTTATCTTTTAAAAAACTTTTAATATGTTCCCCGTATTCCGAATGTTTTAAAATTAAAGTCATAAACGATTTTAGCCACAAAGTTTTATTGCCGCACTCCAGCCATTCGCCTTTTATCTCACAGCCGTAAACTGTCTTTCCTTCTTCCGCCATTTGGCTCAAAACCTGGCCGATACAATAATCGTTAAGCATCATTGATTTATGTTCTCCCAAATAATCAAAAACTTCGGGAGTTAATATGTACCTGCCCATCACCGCCAAATTGGAAGGTTCGTCCCCGGGCTTGGGCTTCTGCACCATTCTTTTTATTTTGTAAAAACTGTTGGCAACCTTTTCAACTTCCACCACGCCATAACTCGGAAGCTTTTCCGCGGGCAAGGCTTTTAATGCCATTACCGGCCTCTGGCAAGTTTTAAAAACTTCAATCATTTGCTCTAAAGCCGGAACCTCGGAATCAATAACATCATCGCAAAAACTGACCGCGCACGGTTCTCGCCCCACGAATTCTTTAGCTTTATAAATCGCGTCAGCGTTGCCATGGGCCTTTCTTTGGAACACGGTGGAAAATTCCATCTTGCCGAACATTATTTCCAGTTCTTTCAAGGCTTTTAATTCTTCGGTTTTATTATTTTCTTCCAGCCGCTTTTCCAAATCTTTATCTCTTTTGAAATAATTCAAAACTTCTTTTTGGGTTGGACGGGTTACAAACTGGATTTTTTTTATTCCGGACAGCATTGCTTCTTCGGCGGTGTAATGGACCAAGGGTTTATCAGCCAAGGGAATCAGCTCTTTGGAAACCGCTTTGGAAATCGGCAAAAACCTGGTCGCGAGCCCGGCAATCGGAAAAATGGCTTTTCTTACTTCTTTTGACATAGTTTTATTTTTTCTTATTTTTTCTTAAAAAAGCGGGGATTTCAAATATTTTTTCGCTTTCTTCTTCTTTTTCAATGGCCTGGCGTTCCGCTTCTTTGGCTTGGAGCGCGTTCCTCCTGATATTTTGCTCCGCTTCTTCTTGTTCTATTTCAATTTTTTCTTTTTCTTCTCCCATGTTCTTAGCCGTTGCTCCGGCCTCTTTCTTTTCCGGCTTTTTTATTGCCGGCTTTTCTTTTTTTGCATCAACAGCAATGGGTTGCATTCTTTTGATTTTAAAAATATCTTTTCTTTCATTGTTTTTTGTCGCCAAAATAGTCACTTTTATTTCGTTTTTCATTTTTGGATTTTGGTTCAATCCAAAAATAATCTTGGCATTCGGAGAAAGTTCGTTTATCTTCTCGCTTATTTGCGCCAAAGTTTGCAAAGATAATTCTTTTGACCCGTCAATGTTAAATAACACGCTTTCCGCATTGCTGAATTGCGTATCTAGAATTGGGTTCTTAAAAATACTTTTAATGAATTCATCCAAATTTTGGTTTATCTTTCCTTTAACCACGTTCAAATATGCTTCCTTTCTTTTGCCTTCCAGTATCGTCCGAATATCCGCCCAATCAATGTTAATCAGCCCGGGAGAATAAATCGCGCGCAATAGCCCGTCCAAGGACATTGCCAAGCGGCTGTTCAATAAATTCAGGGAATCGGTAAAGGATATTTCTTCTTTAGTCAACCCGAATATTTTTTCATTCGGTAAAATCATAAAAGCATTAAGGTTTTCTTTCATTCTTTCCAAAGCTTTTTGCGCGTCATCCATTTTTTTCTTGCCTTCAAAAACAAAAGGCATGGTAAAAATTCCCAAAACCGGCAAGCCGAAATCGCTGCAAGCCTTGGTGAAAATCGGCGAAGAACCCGTGCCTGTGCCTCCGCCCAAAGACGAAATAATGATATATAAATCGCGGTCTTCCGCGAACAGGCTTTTAATTTTTTCAAAATCTTCCCGAGCCGCCCTTTCTCCCAATTCCACGTCCCGGCCGGTTCCCAGTCCTCTGGTCATTTTTTGCCCGAAAGAAAACTTTTTAATGTTTTTATTTAAAGAATGCAAGGCTTGGTTATCCGTGTTCGCGGCGATAAAATCAATTTTTTGAATGGAAAAATCTTTAAGCTTTTTGCTTAATTCAGCCACAATGTTTCCCCCTCCTCCGCCAATTCCGACAATCCTTATTTTTATTTTTTTGGCCGTGTCCAATTGCTTGTCCGCCTCGGAAGATTTCCGGCCGGACTTCTTTTTTGAAATCTTTACCGTCGTTGCTTTTTTTGCCGAAGGCCCTGAGCTTGTCGAACGGGCTTTTTTAACCGCGCTTTTTTTGATTTTCACGGGCTTCTTCGCAACAACCGAACTTTTCGCTTTTTTTGATTTGCTTGTTTTTGCTTTCTTCTTGGCAATTGTTTTTTTCTTTTTTGAAGCCATATATTTTTACCTATTAAAACTAAATTAGATTTAATATTTCTCTGATATTTTCAAATTCTTCGTTAGTCGGCTTGGCAATCGGCTTAAATCCGCGGCCGGTAAAATCAATATCATCGCCTGAAACTCTCGGGATAATGTGCAAATGAAAATGCGGCACAACTTGCTCTGCCACGGAGCCATTCGCTTCATATAAATTCACGCCTTCGGCAACGCCGACTTCTATCATTTTCTGTGAAATCTTTTTAGCCGCAACCATGATTTTCTCCAAATAATTTTCCGAAATATCAAAAATATTTTCAAAATGCTCTTTGGGTATTACCAAGGTATGCCCTTTGGCGGCCGGGCTGATATCCAAAAAAGCCAAAACGAATTCGTTCTCATAAACCTTGAAGCTTGGCAGTTCGTTATTGATTATTTTACAGAAAACACAGTCCATAATAGCTTGGATTTATTATATCCCAAAAGCCAAAAACCGCCAACATCCGCCTCCAAAGCATAAAATACTATTTAATTATTCCTCCGCCCAAAACAATCTCGCCCAAATAAAACACGGCGGACTGTCCGGCAGTTACGGCAAAGCTCGGCTTCGCCAATTCTATTCTTGCTCCGCCTTCTTGCGGAATAATTTTGCAATCAACCAGTTCCCCGTTTGACCTGGTTTTTACTTGCGCTTCAATTATCTTATCCGGCTCGGAAAAAGCAATCCAATTTGCTTGCCCAATTTCAAATTCATTTGAAAAAGCATCTTCTTTTTTGCCAACCGTAACTTGGTTTTTACAAACATCCAAAGAAATCACGTAATACGGTTCGCTTAAGCCGCCGATATCCAAGCCCTTTCTTTGCCCAATTGTAAAATTAGACAAGCCGTTGTGTTCACCAACAATCTGCCCATCCATATCAATAATTTTGCCTGATTTTTGCCCCTGCGGCCCGATAATATGCGAGTAATCGCCGCCTTCCACAAAGTCCTGGCTTTCTTCTTTATTAGCAAAATCTTGCAAGCCAAGCTCATTCGCCATTTTCCTGGTTTCTTCTTTTTTGTATCCGCCCAAAGGAAATATCGCTTGGCTTAATTGCTCTTGCGAAAGCCGGTAAAGAAAATACGCCTGGTCTTTTTTTTCATCCTTGCCCCGTAAAAGCAAATAGCGATTTTTTTCTTTATCAAATATCACGCGGGCATAGTGCCCGGTCGCGAAATAATCAAATTTTACTCCGGCTTCGGCAATCTTTTGCGCCAAATAACCGAACTTTATTTTTTGATTGCACATTACGCACGGATTAGGTGTGCGGCCGGCCAAATACTCTTGCTTAAAATATTCCAAAACGTATTTTTTATATTCCGCGGAAACATCAATAACCAGATGCTCTATACCAATAATGTTCGCGGCTTTTTGAGCAGCCTCAATATCATCTTTTTCTCCCGGACCATAGCACGCGCCCTTTTGTCCGCTGGCAGCGTAATTCTTGTCCCAAAGTTTCATTGTGGCGCCGATTACTTCATAACCTTGTTGCTTTAAAAGCGCAGCCGAAACCGACGAATCCACTCCGCCGCTTAATCCCACGACCACTCTTTTTTTGCTTTGGTTTTCCATAATATTAAATATCGGCACGGCCGTAATCATCTTCATAACGGACAATGTCTTCTTCGGTCGGCTTGCCGAAAGCCAACTCAAGAATATGCGCATTGTTTATGCCACTCAAACGATGCTTTTGCTTTTTAGCAATGTTTACAAACCGGCCAAAAGCCAACTGATGTTTTTTCTCTCCCACAATCGCCTCAACTTTGCCTTTTAAAACAACCCACACTTCCGACCGGTTTTCGTGGGTTTGCAAACTTAGCCTTTCGCCTTGTTTCACAAATACCACCTTAATCCATGCCATCTGCCCGATTTGCGCCAATATCAGATGCCATCCCCAGGGGCGATGAGATTTTTCATGTTTCATATTATCCACTATATCGCAAAAAATAAAAAAGAAAAAGTAAATTAATCTTCCAAGTCTAAAATATTGTCAATCCGAATTTTACTTACGAAATCCGGCACATGGCTAACCAAAATCATAGCGCCTTCATATTTATTTAGCGCTTCGGCAATCACTGGAATGTGGCGGAAGTTAATGTGGTTCGTGGGCTCATCCAAAATAAGCAACCCGGGTTTTTGCAAAACCAACCGAGCGAAAGCCACTAAGCCTTTTTGCCCTTCAGACAAATTACCGATCTTTGTTTTCATCATCTCTCCGGTAATCAAAAAACCGGCCGCGATTGCCCGCATGGACTCTTCAGAATGCAGAGCAGACACGCGCGAAAGCGATTGGTAAACCGTGTCTTCAAAATTTAAAGTGGAAAAATCCTGGCGATAATAACCGATTTGCACTCCCGAAGCAATCATTGTTCCCTCGGCTTCGTTTTTGGCAATTGATTCCAGTAATGTGCTTTTGCCAATCCCGTTCGGACCCTTCAATAAAAGGTGCTGGTTCCGCCTTAACTCTATGTCGGTTTTCTTTTGGACAGGCTTGTGGTTTTTTATGGTTTTATAAGCCGTGATATGGGCAATCAAACCTTTAATGCCGTCTTGGGCGGGGACAATAAATTCGCGGATGGTTTTATCTTCTTTGCGCATATCAATTTTTTCCTCTTCCAAGTCTGCGGCTTTCTCCCTCATTCGCTTGGCAACCATACGCAAATTGCCTCCTTTGTTGGCGAAAAAATTAGCCCGTTCTTTATTGGCCTGGATTTCTTTCGCCAATTGCGCGTTTTTCATATTTTCTTTTTCTTGTCGGTGTTCAATTTGTTTTCTCACGTCAAAATAATCGCCCGTGTATTGGTCTATCTTCCGGGTAAACACGTCCAGGTATAAAACTCCGTCTGTAAAACTGTTTAAAAATTCGGCGTCATGCGAAATCACAATGCAAGTTTTTTCGTAAGCGATTAAAAACTTGGTTAAGTGTTCAATGCCGGCTTTATCCAAATTATTAGTTGGCTCGTCCAGTAAAAGCAAATCCGGATTTTGGATCAGGGCGGATGCCAAAAGCAGTCGGGCCTGTTGCCCGCCGGAAAAAGATTTTATGATTTTTTCGTGCGGCGCGACCAAGTGGACCACTTCTAAAATATCATCTATTTTCGGGTCGATGTTATAAACTTTTTTGCCCGTTGATTTTTCCATTGCTTTTTCAAAAAATTCTTTCACGGTCAAGTCCAGCTCATCCCGGGGAATTACCTGACGGGAAACGGCAATGGAAAGATTGTTTTCAATGTTTATCGCTCCGCTTTCCGGTTTGTATTCTTTGGTAATCAATCCGAAAATAGTGGTCTTACCCGCTCCGTTTTGGCCCATAATTGTGGTCTTGGTACCGCGGCGAATAGAAAAATCCACCTCGTTCAAGAGGTGCTTGTCTTCCGCGTATCCAAAGGACACTTTTTTAAAACTAAGGATTGATTCGTTATTTGCCATACAATAGAGATTACTTTATTTTTAAAGAATTGGGAAGCCTGTTAGCATAAAATAAAAAAGTCCCTCGCTGTAATTATTTTACGTTGAGGGCAAATTGTTTACTTGTGTCGGGCATAAAGCCAATAACCTTGTGTTACTCCATGGGCAGTTTGAGTATCATCGGGAGCAATGGCAACCACTTCAAGTTCAGGATTTTCAGCAATAAACATTGACAAGGAATTGCCGAAAGTTGCTTTGTTCGCCGGTATGTAATATACCCCATGCTTATAATCAATCGCGGGCACTATTGCCGTATTCCCAACATTACCAGAAAAAGTTGCGGCATTGTTCTCGCCCAGAGCTTGAGCTCCTGTATTGTCACCTTGAATTTGGGTACATCCAGAGAAACAAACCGCTGCAAACGCACAAACTATTGCAAGCGCTACGACAATCAGTAAGCTAATAAAGAACTTTTTCATTTTCAAACACCTACCTTAGGTTTACTGAATTATAAAACTTTTAATCAGAATTGTCAATATTCCCATCTATCAAATCCAGTTTTTCTTTTCTGCTCCACCGTTTTATTTCCGCTTCTCTCGCCCGCGCAGCCGCGATATTATCAAATTCCTCCGAGTATTTTAGTTCTACCGGCCGCCTGATTTTAGTGTAATGCGCGCCGCACTTGGCTTCATTGTGCTGCTTAAGCCGCTTTTCTAAATCATTGGTGCAGCCAACATAGAGAGTATCATCGGCGCATTGGAGAATGTATGTATAAAACATTTAGGTTACTCTTTAGCTCCTGCATCTTTTAATACTTGAACAATGCTAGTATTCCCATTAGTAGAAGCATACATCAATGCCGTCCATCCAATTGAATTCGTTGTGTTAACATTCGCTCCCGCTCTAATTAATTCCTTAACAATATCCAAATACCCTTTATCGGATGCATACATTAACGCTGTCCATTTATCAAAATTTTGTATATTAACATCCGCCCCAGCCTGAACCATTTTTTTAACAGTATTAATATCATTGTTAAAAGAGGCGTTAACCAATACAATACTTTTATTACTATTAGCTCCACCCTTAATTAGTTCATTAACAATACCAAAATCACCCCTCTCAAAGACAATATCTAATGCTGTTTCACCATAAAAATTCTTTGCGTTGACGTCGGCACCGGATTTAATCAACTTTTTGATAACATCAATACTTCCATTTTCACAAGCTAATATTAATGCCGTTTCCCCGTTAATTTTTTTTACGTTGACGTCGGCACCAGATTTAATTAATTCTTCAACAATATTCAAATAACCGTTATGGGACGCTGTCATTAGTGGTGTTAATTTATTTATATCTTCAGCATTTACATCTGCTCCATCCTTAATCAACTCTTTAACAATATCCAAGTGCCCTTTACCGGAAGCCAACATTAGTGGCGTTTGCTCCATTAAATCTTTTGCATTGACGTCGGCGCCAGATTTAATTAATTCTTCAACGGTGGCAAGATTATTATTGTAAGATGCCAATATTAATGGAGTTTCTCCCGAAGAATCTTCTGCGTTGACGTCGGCACCGGCATTTATTAATGCTTTTAAATCTTTTGAATTGCCATTCTTTGCTACTTCCGGTAATTTTGATAAATTTTGCTGATTAATTCTATTCCAAAAAAATATACTTGCGACGCCAACCAAAATTAAAATCAGCAAAATTGCTACTTTTTTATTTATGCATAACTTTTTATCTATTTGCGAAGGCGCTTTTATAAAATAATAAATTACATTAGTTCCAAAAATTAGAGATATAAAAATAAGCAAAACGCCCATAGAAATATACATATTCGGATTCGAAGAAAAACCTCTTAAAAAATCTTTCAAAAGACCATTTAAATAATATATTAAGACAGAGAAAGGTATTAAATTTATTAATATGTTTAAGGTATTAATGGAATTATTCAAAAAATCCGACTTAAATTTTGCCCGCCCAACTAAATAAAATATAAAATAGATTACTATATAACAAACAAACGAAAAAAACATCGGTATTAAAGCCACACCCAAAAGACCATACTGCGGGACGAACCAAAAGAAAAGTACAAAAATAGTAACTACCAAAAATATTAATAAGAAAGTATTAAATTTTACTATTTTTTTTATATTATTTAAAAAAACCGGCTTATTTTCGGTAAGTGATTCCAGTTCATTATTTTGCTGGGCAATCTCTGTTTTTTCAATGCCATTAAGCTCCTCTATTTTTACGTTACTTTCTGATTTTTTATAAAAAAACAGAAGTGCGGTGATAATTATATTAATAATGGTTATACTAATAACTGTTAAATAAATTTCGTGCAACACAAAGAAAAGCAAGGGTATTCCAATAAAAAAAATTTCTAAAATCAAATTTAATACTTTGCTTTCTCTTGGCCTGAAAAATATAATAAATAAAAACAATGATAAAGTTGAATATATTAAAAAATAAAATAGATCAAAAGAAAAGTAATTATTATTTAAAAACAGTCCCAATAAGATTATAGCGACAATAATATCATTAATAATAACTAATCCTTTCGATATTATGGCAGTAACGATATCTACTCCCCTTAAAAAATTTTGATTCATAATATTTAATTTATTATCTTAAAATTATTATACCCTAGAAATAGTAAATAGCCAAAAAATTTCACGGATTATTGTTACTTGGATTCGAAATCTTTAAAGGTGCGTCTGATTTTACTAAATCAGACATCAAATCAGCTCGCACTAATTGAGATTCAAGCTTAAGCGCCACGTCAATTGGTTCAAGTGCTTAAGGTAGGTCAGATTTTACTAAATCTGACATCAATTAACTCGCGTTAATTGAGATTCAGGATAGAGTCTGCTGACTCCATATCTTCACTCCGCGTCAATTGGTTCGCATCCAAGTCCAGGCCCAATGTATTGGATTCGCCTTCGGATAAATTTCTACTGAAATTTTCCTCAGGCCCGGCTCGCCGCCAGTCGCGGCTCCGCCTTCTTCATCCAAATCCCCTGCGTAGCAGTAATACAAAAGAGCACCTAAGGGTGCTCTTTTGTATTATGGGCTGCGGGACTTGGATTCGAACCAAGATTGACGGATTCAGAGTCCGTAGTCCTACCATTAGACGATCCCGCAAAGATAACCTATAGTTAATCCTTTAGGTATCTTCTAACAGCAAAATAGCTGGAAATCAAGCCCAAGCCCGTTCCAATTATAACCTCAGCTAAGAAAATAATGATTATATTGGAAATAAAATATTTAAAAGGATTAAAGCCCATAAAGAAACTTTCAAACCCACCCTGGAAAACAAACAGCCCGATCAAAAAAAGGAAAAAACATAAAAGCGCGGCGGAAAGCCCGCATAAAGCGCCTTGCACTAAAAACGGCCCGCGAACCAAACTGTTTTTCGCTCCCACTAAATGCATAATTTCAATTTCTTCTTTTTGGGAATAAATACTTAAGCGCAAAGTATTATAAGTGACAACCAACGCGATTAAGCTCAAAAATAAGGTTATTGCCAAGACCATTCGAGTCATACCATTCGCCAAATCGTTTAATCTTTGGATTGCGAAAGCCCGCTGATAATCATTAACGTCATGCACAATGTCTTTAAACATGTCTTGCTTAAAATAATTGGAAATGTTTTTGTATTGCGCCGGATCTTTGGCCTGGATTACCAAAGCGGGTAAAAACGGATTACTGCCAATGGCTTCCAATGTTTGGGAATAAGTGTCACCCTGATGCGCTTCTGTAAAAGCCGTGTAAGCTTCTTCGGAAGAAACATATGTCGCGTTTTTCACTTCCGGCAACTTAATCACCGCTTCCCTGATTTCCAAAATCTTATCCCGGCTGACTTGCTCGTTGAAATAAACCGAGATATCCATTTTATCTTTAATCTTATCGGTCATAAAATTAACTCCCCCGTTGCCGATAAGCAAAACCGTTCCCAAAACCACTGCTATAAAAATAACCAAGGCGGTGGCAAAAGACAAAAATCCCTGCCGCCACAAATAATTCCAGCCGCTTTTTATAAGTTTTACGATATTAGTAGTTTGTTTTGCCATTTTTTATTTGTATATTATTACAAGAAATAAACTCCTTCTTCTTCGTCGCGCGCAATTACTCCGTCTTTTAAAGTTATAACTCTTTTCTTAAGCGCATTCACCACTTCTTTGTCGTGCGTGGATAAAATCACGGTTGAACCAGCTTCATTTATTTTTAAAAGTATTTTAATAATGTCTCGGGTGTTATACGGGTCAAGATTGCCGGTTGGCTCATCCGCTAAAATAACTTCCGGCCTGTGGATCAAGGCCCGGGCGATACTAACTCTCTGTTGTTCCCCACCGGACAGTTCGTTTGGAAAACAATTAACCCTGTTTTCCAATCCGACTAATTCAATCACCTGCATCACTTCGTCTTTTATTTTCTTTTCATTGTATTCCAATGTTTCCAGCGCGTAGGCCACATTTTCAAAAACAGTTTTGTAAGATAAAAGCTTGTAGTCTTGAAAAACGGAACCGATCTTGCGCCTAATCAGATAAGCGTCGCTTTTCTTCACCATTGATAAATCTTTTTTATCAAACAAAATACGGCCTTTCGTGGGCTTTTCTTCGCAAGAAATCAATTTTAAAATAGTGGTTTTGCCCGCGCCGGAGCGTCCGCACAAAATCACGAATTCTCCGTCTTTTATCTTAAAAGAAACATCTTTTATCGCCACCTTAGCTTCGTTTGATAAATTGGGATAATAATCTTTATTAACTTTTTCAAATTCAATCATGTATTAGTATGAAGTATTTAGTAGTTAGTATTTAATACGGATTACGGATATAAATAGTTTATTATTTCAAGTTTACCCGGTCAAATAGCGTTTACGCTAATTTTACGAAGTAAAATTATTTGACTAGGCGGATTTCGGCTTCAATGAATAAATCCAAGTTTCCCTCCAAAACATCGTCCGGATTTACGCTCTCAACGCCCGTTCTTAAATCCTTTACGAGTTTATACGGATGCAACACATAAGATCTGATTTGGTTGCCCCAGCTGGCGCTAATCCTATCCCCTTTGATTCCTTGCAATTCTTTTTTCTTCGTGTCTTCGTTGTATTGATAAAGCTTGGCGGCCAACACGGCCATGGCTTTATCTTTATTCTTTCCCTGCAAACGTTCGGATTGACACGTCACCACAATGCCGGTCGGCAAATGAGTAATCCTGACCGCCGACTCTCTTTTGTTCACATACTGCCCACCCGGACCGGAAGATTTATAAAAATCCAACTTAATGTCATCTGGATTAATTTCTACTTCCCTATTATCCGCCAAATCCGGCAAAACTTCAACCAATGCGAAAGAAGTGTGCCTCAATTTTTGCGCGTCAAAAGGAGAAAGCCGCACCAACCGATGCACACCCATCTCATTTTTCAAAAGCCCATAAGCGAATTTTCCTTTTATTTCAATAACGGCTGATTTTAAGCCCACGCCCGCTTCACCGCCTCCTTCTTCGCCATAAACTTCATCAATCCCGATTATTTTAAATCCTTGTTTTTCCGCGTAACGTTTATACATTCGCAAAAGCATGGCCGCCCAATCTTGCGCGTCCTGTCCGCCCGCTCCAGAATAAATGGAAAGGATGGCATTACCCTTGTCGTATTTCCCGCGGAAGCAAAATTCTGTTTCTTTGTTTTTTACTTTTAATTCCAATTTATCCAAACGGGCTTCTAATTCTTTTGCCAAATCGCCTTGCTCTTCAATATTCAAAAAATCATTCAATTCTTTGATTTCTTTTTCCGTGTCTTCAAAAAAAATAATTTCTTCTCCAACCTCGGATAACTCCTGGGATATTTTAACCGCTTTCTCTTGGTTATTCCAAAAATCCGGCTCATCCGCCAATGCTTTCAAAACAATTTGCCTCTGTTTTAAGGTTTTTAGGTCAAAGACAATCCTCTAAAAAGAGGATCTGGTTTTGGAGAATTTCCAATTTTTTTTCTATCTCATTCATAAACGCATTATATCAAATTGAACAACCCGAATCAAGAATTGCATTAATTCGATTCTTTTATTTTATAAAGGCGAGAATCGCCAAGGTAGCGAGAATCGCTTGAAGCCAATGTGCGTCTGATTTTGCTGAATCAGACGTCAATTAGCTCACGCTAATTGAGCTGCGCGAAAGTACGGCCTCGGGCTCGTCAGCCCTGCGGCTTCGATTCTCTTTATTGTAGCGAGAATCGCTGTCGAGTCGGTTTCTCCTGAAACCGCTCTCCAGCCACGGCCTCAGCCCCGTCGGGCTTCCGGCTTCGATTCTCGCCTCTATTTAGTTTTAAACCCCAGCCAATGGCTGGGGTTTAAAACTAAAATGAGCCAGAGGCGAGAATCGAACTCGCAGTCTCTTCTTTACGAAAGAATTGCTTTGCCGTTTAAGCTACTCTGGCGTTGCCGATTTATTAAGCTTTTCAGAAATCCAATTTATAATATTTTGGATAAATTGTAAACCGCTCGCCTGCCCGGCCTGAGCTTGTTTACTTTCTTCTTTTTTAACCACTACTACTTGTTCGCCTTCTTTTTTATATCCAAACTCTTCACGCGCGACCCGTTCCAGATATTCAGGCGTTGCCGTAGCTCCCAATTCCAAGCTTAATTTTTCTTGGCTGGATTTTAAAGAAGAAACATTGACTTCCAGCTGTTTTAAACTGCCGGAATTCTCGTGCCTTTGGATAAATATTTTAACATTCGCGAACGCCAAATAAACGAAAAGAAAAGAACAGCTCGCCACCCAAAAAATTTTGGTGAATAAAGCTTGCTTGTTTCGGGGCTTTCTTTTTTTAAGTTTCTTTGCTACCATTTAATTGTTAAAAAAATTAATACTTGTCTTATGTCAAAATCAAAAAAAGTATTTAAGATTATTTGGATTATTTTGATAAGCTTGGTGGCTATCGCCACAATCTTGGCCTTGATTGCTCCGGCCTTCAGTTATTATTAAAATCACGAACCAAATACTTTAAGGAAAACTTCGGGGGGTATTCGTACCACCCCTTTTTCTTTCATTTTTTCTTTTCCTTTTTTCTGCTTTTCCAAAAGTTTTTTCTTTCGGCTATAATCCCCTCCGTATAGTGGCGCCAAAACATCTTTCCTGAATCCGCTCAATGTTTCGCGACTCACGATATTGCCGCCGATTTTTCCTTGCAAGGGCACGGCAAACGATTCCCTGGGTAAAAGCTCTTTTAATTTTAAAACAATGCGCCTCGCCTCGGCAATAGCATTGGCTTTTGGTAAAATTCTGGACAACGCCTCTTCGGGTTTGCCCGCAACCAAAATATCCAGTTTTACCAAGTCTGTCTCCCTATATTCTATCTCTTTATAGGTCAAAGACGCAAATCCCTGGGTGATATTCAAAAGATTCTCGTAAAATTTTCCGATTATTTCCCGCAAAGGCATTTCGTAAACAAGCATATACCTGTCTGACCCGAACGGAGATGACTCAATATGGATGCTTTCCAATTCGGAAAGATAATCAAAAACCCGGCCGAGATAAGAGGCGCCAATAATTATTTTCACTTCCGCCCACGGTTCGGAAAATTGCTTGTACGAATCCGACCAATCCAAAGGATTATAGATCATTACCGGCTTTCCCTTCTGGTCTACGGCCTTATAAGCCACCTGCGGGGCGCCAATTACTATCTCAAGCCCAAATTCACGCCTTAACCGCTCCATAGTGATTTCCGCGTGCAAAGTGCCCAAAAACCCGCACAAAAACCCGCGGCCAAATACATAAAAATTCTGTTGCTGATAAAACAAAGCCGAGTCGTTCAGTTTTAATTTTGACAAAGCCAATTTCAGTTGTTCAAATTCCCCCTGGTCTTCGGGATAAACCGAAACAAATATTTTCGGCTCCGGCTCTTTATACCCGGCCAAAGGCTCAACTTTTATTTCCGGATTATTAATCGTAATCGTGTCTCCGATAATGCCGATTTTTTCCGTTTCTTTTATGCCCGTGGCGATATAACCGATTTCGCCGGCCTTTAAACCATCAATTGATTTCATATCCGGCTTGAAAATGCCGATTTCTTTCGCAATGCCCTGGGCTTTGGAGTTTACCAAAAGCAATTTTTCGTTCGCTTTTATTTTTCCTTCCATAATTCTCACAAAAGAAACCACTCCCAAAAACGTGTCGTATTTTGAATCAAAAATCAAAGCGCGCAAAGGCAAATCTTCCCGAGTTTGCGGCTGGGGCACTTTTTCAATCACCGCTTCCAAGAGCGTTTCCACGTTTTCTCCGGTTTTAGCGGAAATGGACATTATCGTAGTTTCGTCAATATTTAAAAACTCGGCGATTTCTTTTTTTACTTCCGGGGTCCGCGCCGCCAATGAATCTATTTTATTTACCACGGGGATAATCACTAATCCTTGGCGCCTCGCCAATTCCAAGTTGGTGATTGTTTGCGCTTGAATGCCTTTGGTTGCGTCCACCAATAAAATCGCTCCCTCCACCGCCGCTAAACTGCGGGACACTTCATAATTAAAATCAATGTGCCCAGGCGTATCAATTAAGTTCAACATTATTTCTTCGCCTGTTTTTTTATCTTTCCAAAACATCCGAACCGGCGTCATTTTAATCGTAATTCCTTTTTCCCTTTCCAAATCCATGGCATCCAAATATTGCGAACGCATTTTGCCTTTTTGCACTGTTTCTGTTATTTCCAAAAACCGGTCAGCTAAAGTTGACTTGCCGTGGTCAATATGGGAAATAATAACAAAATTCCTAATTTTCATTTCTTTTCATTTTTCTTTTTACGTATTGCGCTAAAAATTTAATTTCCGGGGATTTTAACGCAAAAGTTGAAGCGAAATAAACTGCGAAGGCAATAAGGCAGATTATTATGAACTGCGATAAGTTTCCAATTAAATTATGCCCGAATAAATAAGCGGTCTTGTTTAAAACAAAAATTGAAACCGTTCCCATAACAATCGTGGCAATAAATATTTTTAAAAAAGAAACCGCGATTTGCTTTACTCCAAAATCACCCACTTTTCTGCGTAAAAAAACAAACAATAAAGTAAATTCAACCAAAGAAGAAATATTAAAAATCAAAACCAATCCCAACAGCGGGAAATTATTAATATTGCCGATTCCGAAAATGGCATGTGTGGCGTTAATCAAAAAACTATTGGCGTGGATAAACGCTGGCATGGTAAACGCCACGGTTCGGCCGAAAAATTCAAAAGCAAAACGCGGGTCGCCTCCGAACAAAACCACAAACGGAAAAAGCAAGAGCACGTCGGTAAGCATATAAACAATGGCGATAAGCGTGGGCGTTAGCGTGTCTTTAATGCTGAAAAATCCCCTTAATAGTATCGGCACCAGGCACTGGGTAAAAGTGCTGATAAAATAAAGGCCCAAACAAGCGGCCGTAATCGTAACCGCGGTTTCATCAAATTTGCCGGTGCGATAAACTATTTCAACAATTTGGTTGCGCAAAACAAAAATCAAAAGCCCGACCGGAAACGCCACATATAACACTTCTAAAAATGTTTTCCGGAAATTAGCGTAAAACTCTTGCTTGTTTTGCTCGGCCCAAAGCTTGGAAAGCAAGGGGAAAATAGCGGTGGCGAAAGAAACCCCTAAAATGCCAATCGGCAAATAGCCCAAGTTGTAAGACAAGTTGAAAACCGAAATCGCTCCAATGCCCACGATTGAGGCGAAAAAAGTGGCGGTCAAGAAATCAAGCTGCGACGCGGAGGAAGCGACAATCCTCGGAACCACCAGCCGGAAAAAATTGGTAATGCCCGGATGCTTCAAGTTGATAATCGGCTTGTATTTATATCCGCATTTAATCGCCACGGGAATTTGAATCGCGAAGTGCAAAAACGCCCCGACAACCACGCCGATTCCTGCTCCGTATATTCCAAAATAAGGCGATAAGAAAATCGTTCCCAAGATTATGCCCAAGTTATAAAAAGCCGGCGCCAAAGAATAAGCCACGAACCGGTTAAAATAATTGAGAATGGTTGAAAAAATTGACGACAAGCCAAAAAAGAAAACCGCCACAAAAATCAAACGAGTTAAGCCAATCGCTTCAACTTGGTACGCCGGCGAAAATTTGCCGATTAAAATGGAGATAAAATCCGGGCTCAAAAAGAAAAACAAAATGAAAAATACAAAATACAAAATAGCGAACGAGTTTAAAATTGTGTTGCAAATATTCCAGGAATCTTGTTTATTCTTTTTTTGGTATTCGGAAAAAATAGGCAAAAATGAAACCAGGATTCCGCCCGCGAAAATAATACTGTAAATCAAATCCGGCATTCGGAAAGCCGCGTAATAAATGTCCAAATCAACGGATGCCCCGAATGTGCCGGCCAAAATCCTGTCCCGAATCAAACCTAAAAAACGGCTTAATAAAACCGCTACAATCATAATAAGGGCCGCTATTTTCACGCTCTTTTGTTCTGAGTTAAAAAAATCCCTGATTGACATATATTTCTTAAATAATAGCGTAATTATCAATATTTGGCAAAAAGAAAAAGGTTACCAATATTTTGATTTTACTCATAAATTGATAACCTATTTAGCGAATTTAAATCGCAATAATTATTTTTTTGGCAGAAATCCTACTGCCAGGCAACAATACTCGTAAGGATTGCAAACCCAGTTCCAGCCCCAATGTAAGACCTTTCCAGCGCCGAAACCGAGATAGTCAACATTATCAATGCCTCCATCTCCGCACTCAAAGCATTCTCCGGCAATTTTGGTTATTCCGAGATAGTCAAAATCTTTTAACCATTCGGGATGCGTAAGCATTATGCATCCGGTTTCAAATGCTCCCAAACTGAACTCATTTTTTCCCAAAAATCTTTCAGCGGTCCAGCGATCAGCTTGTTCCATTTTTTGGATGCTGAATAAAGCAGGAACAATCAAAGTGTTGCATCCTTCCAATTGCCCGTCAAACTTTTCCAGGAATCGGTCTGTTCTCCAGCTCCGATTGCAATAACAATACAAACCTTCAAGGCGTTCGTCAAACAGATTGTAGAAAACTCCTTTATGTGTTTGTTTTATCAAGCTAAGCACAATTTCAACCGCTTCTACATAAGTTGAAGCAACCGCCTGCCATCGCGGGATAAGGAAATATCCTTCCGCGTGGGGCGGAAGCGGCTGCCCTCCAATCTCTCTTAGCTGATCTTTAGTTTTTTGATTACCCTTGCAACAAATTCCCGGAAAGAGCCGCTCTAGCGCAACCATTTGTTCAACCAGTCCATGTGGGTTATATCCAACGGGATATAAATATTTCTCAATGGACTTAATGACATCGGCCTGAAAATCGCCGCCGTTCTCAATTATTTTCTGGGCGCTATCAATGTCAAATGGTTTTCCTTCAATTCCTTTACTAATCGCGCGGGCAACAATCTCATTTGCAAACCGTTTAATTTGTTTGCGTTGTCCCGGCGTCGCTTTTTCAATGATCGACTTTGCCGTCATTTTTTCATCTCCTTTTCAAAATTCTCGCTAGGATTGACTAGCATTTATACAATAAACTATTATTGAATTTGTGTCAATATATCATTTGACAAACTCGCCTAAAACACATAAAATACGCTTGCCTTTATGGATTGAGCAACCGCTTTAAGGTAGCCCTTCGATAAACTCAGGGTTCTTTGAAGAGGAAAGTCCGAACTTCTATTTGTGCCTCGGCACATCTAAAAAGGTAGCGGGTAACGCCCGTCTCCATCGAAAGGTGGAAGAGATGCGAACAGAGACGCCATTTCCTGAAAAGGAAGGGGCTCCCCTCGGGGAGAATCCTGTAAGAAATTACGGGAGTGAAACGGCTAAATTCTTACCCGGAAGCAAGAGCAAACTCTTTGCGCAAGCAAAGAAGAAAAGTAGCTCGCTTGAGGCGTAAAGTAATTTACGTCCCAGATAGATGGTTGCATAAAACAGAATTCGGCTTACGGATTCGTAGAGGCAATTTATTACATCAAAAACCACTCTTTAAAAGAGTGGTTTTTGCTTTAATGTATGTAGTCAGACGTCAATTCGTTAGCACGAATTGACCCAAAAAAATTCTTTGATTTCCAAGGTACGTCAAATTCTGGTGAATTTGACACAAATTTCGCTCTCGCTCATTTGGGTTTTGGCTTTATTATATTGAAGTTATTTATTAAAAGAGGCCGGCAGGGTTGGTTTTGGCTCGAGTATCCAATGCGGCATTTACAAGCGCGTCAGCAACAGAATTCATCTCTCGCCTGATATGCTTGAAATTAACCGATTTGTATTCTATTTTCATATTCCAGATGGTAATAAAAAAATCTTGGATTCTTCTATCGGTCAATTTATATTCTCCAGTCATTTGCTTAACCATTAATTCCGAATCCGCCCGGATTTCCACCTCGGCTTGTTTCACTTTATCTTTGCCCAACAATAATTTTAATTTTTTTAATCCGAAAATAACCGCGCCGTATTCAGCCTCGTTATTGGTCATATCGTCTCCCAAGAATTCACCGTATTTTTTTACAACTTCTCCTTTCTCATTGCAAATAACCACTCCTATTCCGGCCGGCCCGGGATTTCCCCTGGCTCCGCCATCCGTGTACATAATTATTTTCATAATTCCAAATAATTTTAATTTTTATGAATTTATTATATCAGATAGCGTTGTTGATATCACTATTGACATATAGTTATTATAGTATATAATATAAATATAGTAATTTAACAAGGTGGTATATTACGTCGGAATGCCCAATTTGCAAAAGGCTGATGTGCGATTGCTCACCAACCGAAAGAGAACAGACTGAAGAACAGACATTCGCCTCACCAAGCGAAGGTGGAATCGCGAGAGCCGCAATGCTAAACAAAATATTGTACTCTCGGATCACAGGAGAGCCAATCCAGCGAGAAGTAATTATCGCAGGATAAGCTCTCTTTTTTTTACTGCAAATTTAGATTATGGAAATATTTAAAAAGGCAATCCTTGAATTTTTCCAAATTTTCATTCATTACCGTAAACCCGGCCGCGGCCGGATGGCCTCCAAAAGTCCGCAATAATCGCTCGCAAGATTCCATGGCTTTAATCGCATTAAATTCTTTGGGCAGACGCACTGTTCCCCGGCTAAATTCATCGTATTTTTGGTATAAAAATACGGGCTTATTATAGTAATTGGACAAACGCGACGCCACGGCTCCCAAAAATTCTATATTATATTGCGAACTGCCTTCAAAAATAATCGGCAACATATAATTATCGCCAACCGTAATTTTTAAATTATCGGTCAAGGAAATTATTTCCCTTTGCCTGTTTTCGTGTTCGTCAATAAACGCTTTTGCCATTTTTTTAGCATTGGCGATATCCGGCTCAATTAAATACAAATAAATCAATGCCACATGATTTTCCATCTTCGCGGAATTAAGGATTCCGTTAACGCGATAAACCAAATCCCGGGTGGAATTAAAATTGTTTTTGCCCAAGATATCAACCAGGGCGCCGATAGCCGGCCTCTCGCTGGATTCAATATTCGCCAAACCTTCAAAAATAAAATCGTGGTTTTCATCCTCTTCAACCATCATATCCGAAATCGTCGCCAGCGCCGTCAATTCCAATAACGACTCGCGCAACATCGGCGACATTTTTTCTTTTAAAATCTCTTCCGCCAATTTAAAACATAGGCCCGCGTTGCAATATTCCTTAAAAAGAAATTCGTCACCGGGTTGTTTCGGATCCATTACAATATCCGCCTCGGGCAATTTACCGCCAATAGGCGTATGATGGTCAACGATAACCACGCTAAACCCGCTTTGCTTGGCGTCTTTTACTTCTTCAAAATTGGTAATGCCGCAATCCAAAGCAACCAAAAGCCCGGAAGAAAAATTCTCTTTAATAAAAGCCAGGGCAATAGTATTCAGCCCGTAACCCTCGTTTTTCCTGTCCGGAAAAAACGCCTTCACGCTTGGATAATTTTTTTTAACTTTGAGGGGTAAGGCGGCAACCAAGTTATCTATTGTTTCTTTCAAAATTACGGATGACGCCACGCCGTCCAAATCCGAATCGCCGAAAATAATTACCTGCTCCCCTTTTTCAACCGATTGGATAATCCGCTCCGCCACCAATTCAATATTTTTTATCTTCATAGTTTAATAAACTTGTTTTTGCAAAACCTTGATTCCGGGCATGTCTTCGCCGGAAATATAGTCTAGCATAGCTCCGCCTCCGGTGGAAATATAATCAAATTGGTTATCCATTTTTAATTGGTGGACAATGTCAGCCGTATCCCCCCCGCCGATAATGCTATAGGCGCCGCTCTCGCTGATGGCTTTCATAATTTCATTGGTGCCTCTCCTGAAATCATCGTTTTCGTAATATCCCAACGGCCCGTTCCAAATTATTGTTTTAGCTTCTTTGATAATGTCTTTGAATTTTTCCACTGTTTCCGGCCCGATATCAAAAATATCTTCTTCTTTCCTGACCGTGCCCACGGCGCCGATGCGGGAGTAATCTTCGTTTAAATCGGATAACGCCATTACGCCATCCACAGGTAAATGCAATTTAGGGCTAGTTAAATCAACCGTGTCTATCAGGTCCATCAATTTGTCTTCTTCCGCTGTCCATTTGTCTTTTATGCAATACCCCTTTACCACTAAAATTGAATTGGCAATCTTTCCGCCAACCAAAAGATTATCCGCTTTTTCCAAAAGTTTTTTGATTAACCTGGTTTTGGTTGAAATTTTTACTCCGCCGATTATAGCGATAAACGGGCGCTCCGGATTGCTCATTACTTTATCAAACACATCCATTTCTTCTTGCAGCAAAAATCCGGGAGCGGCCGGCAATAATTGCGGCACTCCATAAGTTGAAGCGTGCGCGCGATGGCAAACCCCGAAACCATCTTCCACAAATACATCACCCAAAGAAGCCAATTGCTTGGCGAATTCCGGATTATTTTCTTTTTCTTCTTTGTAAAACCTGATATTTTCAAGCAAAATCACTTCGTGGTTGTTCATTGCGTCAATTTTCTTTTTCAATTCCGGTCCAATCGGGTCGTCCAATAATTTTACTTCAATATTCATCATTTCGGATAGCCTTTTCGCCACGGGACGCAAAGAAAATTTCAATTCTTTGCCCTGGGGCCTGCCCAAATGGCTGATTAAAATAACCGCGTCCGCGCGTTCACGCAAATAATCAATTGTGGGAATGGCTTTTTTAATGCGAAAATCATCTGATATCTCCCCATTCTCTCCCAAGGGAACGTTAAAATCGCACCTTACTAAAACTTGCTTGCCCTTAAAATCAATGTTTTTTAAATTGAGCATATATTTTATTGTTAATCTTATATTTGATTATACTAAAATAAAACATGCCCATCAACCCGTTAAATAAAAACACTCGGCTCCCGAGTGTTTTAAAATGTAATTGTTTCTCCCGGAGTTATTTTGCCTTGCTTAATCGCTCCTTCGTTTTTGTCCAAAACTTTAATTTCCGTTCGCCTGTTCTCTTCGGCTTTTTGTTTGGCTTCCTTTAAAATATCTTTCAGCCCGATAAAATCAATTTCTTTTTTCGGCCTTTTTTCCCGTGTTTCCGGTTCAGGTGAACTAATTTCATTCCTGGCTTTCTTTTCCGCGGGAACATAATCTTTGGAAGAATCGGCAATGCTCGCGAACTGCTGGGCGGGCGGTTTTTTAATCGGTTCGGATTTAATTGGCGCGGAAGCGCTCGGTTCAACCTTGCGGGATTCCGACGGCTCGGTAAGTTTTTTAAGGCAGGCCTTGCAATACGCCGGCCTTTTCGGATCCGGCTTAAAGGGCACTTTCATTTGCTTGCCGCAATTGGAACATTCGGCGTCGTGCATTTCTATCGGCTCTTTTCTGGGGAAAACCGGGTTGGAAATATTCGCGCCGTTGCTTCCGCTCAGCGTGGATTCGGCTATTTTTTCTTCAACTGTTTTTATTGCGGTTGAATAAGTCGCGTTGGAAGCGTTGATAATTTCTTTCCTAAACGAAATATCCAAATGTTTTACCGGCGGCAATGTTTCCGCGGAAAAAGGCCGAGAAGTAACTCCGTCAATCGCGAGCTTTACGAAAATATTTTGCTTGGGCAAATTAACCAAATCTTGCACCGTAAATTCCGGCGTAAACTCGCGTTCCAAAAATTCCGCGTCGTCCGCTCCCACCCGGAAAGACAACATTGTTCCCACGTTGCCAAACACGGCATCGCGGACCTTTTCTTCCATTTGCGTAATGTATTGGTGCGCCAAAACAAGCGACAAGCGGTATTTTCTGGCCTCGGATAAAATCGCGGCAAAAGAATCCGTAGAAAAGTTTTGGAATTCATCAATGTATAAAATAAAATCGTTTCTGTCTTTTTCCGGAATATCCACCCGCGACATCGCGGCCAATTGCAATTTGGTAATCAACAGCGCCCCCAATAAACGCGAAGATTCTTCACCCACCCTTCCTTTAGAAAGATTCACGATTAAAATCTTCTTGGAATCCATAATCTTCCGCATATCAATCGTGGAATGTTCTTGCCCGATAATGTTTCTCACAATCGGAGCGGAAGTAAATTGCCCAATTTTGTTTTGGATGGCGGCCGTGGCTTCCACTTCGTATCTTTGCGTATAGCGCGCGAACTCTTTTGTCCAAAACGCTTTAATGACCGGGTCTTGCAGTTTTTCAACAATCTGGGCGCGCCATTCCACGTCCGACAGCATTCGGTTAATGCCAAGTAAAGTTGAATCCGGCATTTCCAATAAAGCCAAAATCGTGTTGTTTAAAATGTATTCCATTCGCGAAGACCAAACATCCGGCCATATTTTTTTGAACACAGCCATCAATCCGCCGGCAATCAAGTGGCGGTAAGCCGGGTCGACGTCTTCCATAATATTAAAAGCAATCGGATTATCCAAATCCGCCGGGTTAAAATAAACCACGTCTTTGATTCTTTCTTCGGGAATAAAATCCAAAATTTCTTCAGCCGCGTCGCCATGAGGGTCAATAAATCCCACGCCATTGCCGTTGCGGATATCCTGGACAATCATATTTTTTAAAAGCTCGGTCTTGCCCATGCCGGTCTTACCAATCACATACACGTGCCTACGCTTATCGTCAACTTTAATGCCAAATTTGCGCTGCTCTCCGCGGAAAGTAGTTTTTCCAAAAAAAGTGATTAATTTATTCTTTAAAGATTCCATTGTTAATTTTGAATTTAAAATTACGCGGCACGCTTACAATAACTGAAATTAAACGCCTTGCCAAGCAATAAGCTTATTCTTCCACGGGTAAAGTTGTTGGCGCCGCCACTTTCTTTACTTCAATTCTGTTCAAAGCCGATACCGGCGCGACTTCAAATCCCGGGAAGTGGAACATTGTCGCCAATTCGTCCGAACCTAAAATCAAATAACCGTTGCCCGGAGCAAAATCTCTTTCCGTATACCTCCAAAACAAATCCCTTTTTTTAAAAAACAAACGGCTTTTTTTGAAAAAGTCCGGAGATTGAACTTTGGTAATCGTGGGTTTCCAGGGCTTTAAACTGTTAGTGTCATGCGAACCGAATTGGGCGGTAAAACTCGGGCCGAAAGCTTTCATTCCGCCGTTAAAAACTTCTTTTTTGGCAAGGTAAATAAAACGCAGCCCGCTCCTGTAAGAAATTTTTGACGCCTTTCTTTCAATCGCCGCAACCACGTTCCTTTCACCGGTGGACAACCGCAATTCAGCCGGATATAATTCTTCTTTTTTTTCTTCCGCTGTCTGGGGAATGGTTAATTCGCTGTCATGGTACAAACTGGAAACATCGGCCGGAGTTATCGCAAACAAGCTCAAAAATCCACCAATCAGTTCTCCGATGAAAGATTTTTGTTTTTTAACCGGTTCGCTCCTAAACATCAACCGGTCTATTTCTTTTTTGGCATTAACAACAAAAGGATCTTCTTTCGGGCTGATTGGCAAAGCTATAATTTGGAACCAAATATATTCGCCTTTGCCGATTTTGCTGAATAATTCCAGCATATTGGAAAGCGGATCCAAGCGTTTTTCCTCATCCGGCGTGTCTGTTCTCTCTTCAAAAAATTCTTCATAAGTTTTTAACGGATAAACGTCCGGCTTCAAAGGCATAAAATCGCATCCCCACATATCCCAATTTTTATTCGGAATGTCCTGCGGCACCGTGGCGGTATAATCCGGCACTTCCACCAATTCAACATTTGGATATTGCGCGTATAAAGTCGCTTCCAACAAACGCCTGTTTGTAACCGGAATCCTGATATAAAAATGCGGCACGCCTTCAATGCTAGCCATTTCAAAGGAAGTCGCCAAAATCACTTTGCCTTCAAATAAGGTTGTCCGCCAATCCGTGGGCGGGTCGTAAGAAACCCAATAGGCGTTAAAAAACATTTCCATTGCTCGTAATGGCCTGGTTACGCTTTGGGGTATTTTTACCTCCAAAAGAATCTTGCGCCTTTCCGGAGCGATAATCCAGGTTGTTTCCATATAATACACAAACGCCCAACGCAAAAGGCCGTATAAAATAAACGGCATTGGTATCCACCAAAAGGCGAAGAGGAAATTTTTAGCGAGCAAAATAAGCGGAGACGAAGTTTCCTGAACTGAGGTTAATGTTTGAAGGAATTGGATGATTGATTGGTCTGGGGACATTTAAAGTTACGCTTCTCTAATTTTGTACTTTCCGTTGTTGTCTTTTTCAAAAAAATCTTTGTTTTGCAAGCTTAAGAAAATAGTTGAATCTTTAACGATTCTTTGCTTTTTCACTTGCTCAACGATTTGGTCTTTTGTTAAAGAATTATTGGATGCTTTTAAAACATTGTAAATTACGTCTTTGACTCGGCCGGGTTCATAGCCCCAATCTTTCAACGCGTAGAATCCTCTGCCCACCAGCACGAAATCTTCGTTTCTGATTAATTCATTGTGGACTGTTTGCGGGTGCAATTTGTATCCCCTGTTTTCCCTTTCTTGAATTTGGCGGTTAAGCTTGAAAATATGGTCGGTGATTTCTTTAAAGTGCAGCGGCTTTTCGTTCTTTTTCAAAATAACCACAATTTTGTCTTTGATTGTTCTCGGATTAACTTCCGGAGAAGACTTCAAGCCGATTTTCTTGCCGTCAATGGCAACAAAAATGTTTTTGGATGTTTGGAGGATTGCGGAAAACATCGCTTTGTTCACGCTGTATTTTTTGCATTCAGCCGAACAGTCTTTTTCAAATTCGGCAAACAAGTTTTCCAAAGTGTCGGGCTTTTTGCCTTTTTCAAATTTTGTTACAAATTCGGTAGCCGCCTTTTTAATGAAAGCGGGCAAGTTTTTATTGATAGAATAAAAAGTAAAGAATAATTGGTCTTCTTTTGTCTTCTCCATATCTGAGTCTAAGGCAAGCAGGAATAAAATATAATTTCTGTCGTCAGCGCTTCCAAGTTCGGCAAGCAATAAGTCTTCCCTTTTAACTCCGCCGCTTTCTTTTATTTTTTGCTCAAAGGCTGTTTTTATCTTTTGGAAGCTCGCTTTAATCTGCGGATTTTCCAATATTTTTTTGGCTCTTTTTAAACCGTCAACTTCAATTTGCCTAACCCTTTCTCTTGTAATTTTATAGCTTTTGCCAATAGCTTCCAGGGTTTCGCCCTCTTTCTTTTTGCCAAACGAAAATCGCCTGGACAGTACCATTTTGGTTCTTTCCGGCATTCCCTTCAGGATATTTTGTGTAATTGTTTTATAATCTAATTCCATAAAATTTAATGTTTTTGGAGTTAATTATTAATAACATTTTTAAAAGATATTGTCAAGCAATTTAGGCCGATTCCCTGGACTTACCGCTAATTAAGCCTTGAATTGCCTAAATTTAAGCCATTGCACCAATAACGGGCTGGCCAAGAAAACCGAAGAAAATATGCCCACAACCACGCCAATTCCAATGGTTAAAGTAAAGTATTTTAAGCTCTCTTCCCCCCTAAAAAAGTAATATAGCGGAGCAATTGCCAATAAAACCGCCAAAGAGGTGTTAATGCATCGGGTAAAGGTTTCGTTAAGGGATTTGTTTACCACTTCTTCATAGCTCATATTCTTAGTTTTCAAAAGGTTTTCCCTGATTCTGTCAAAAACCACCACTGTATTGTTAATACAATAGCCCACAATCGTGAGCAGGGCTGTAATCACGGGAATAGTCAATTGCACGCCGTATAACGCCCCCAGGGCAGCTAAAATGCCCAAAGGCAGGATAATATCGTGGAAGAGCATCAAAGTTGACGAAATGCCATAGCCAAAAGAACTGATTGGCCGGCTTACGTTTAAAAACGCCACGGCAATATATAAAAGCATTACAATCAAAGCGGCAATAACCACGATAATGGTCTTGTTTTTTAATTCGCTGCCAACCAACGGGCTGATAGTTTGCACGCCCGAAGCTTGTTCATTTATTTTAAAACCGGTTTCCAACGCGGTTAAAACGCTCGTATAATTCGCGCTGGAAATGTCTTTGCTTACTTTAATGACAATTCCCTTGTCTCCAATCAATTGGATTTCCGCGCCCTTGAAGCCTTCAATATTATTTATCGCGTTTTTAACTTGGTCAACGGTTGGCCGGGTGTCGGTATATTCAATAGAAACCAAACTGCCGCCTTCAAAATCCATTCCCAGCTTCAATCCGAAAACTAAAATGCTAATTATGCTCGCCAAAATAAGAACGATTGCGATTATAAAGTAAATTGTTGAATATTTTGTAAAATTGAATTTCATAGTCGTATTTTGTTTATGACCAAAGCCATTTTAATTTTCCAATTATTGTCCTGCCGAATGTTAATAAAAATATATGCGTTACCACCACGGCTGAGAATAAACTCAATAAAATACCGATAATCAAAGTAAACGCGAATCCCTTGATAAAGCTTGTTCCCAAGAAATACAAGATTAGCGCCACAACAATTGTCGCGAAGTGCCCGTCTCGGATGGATGGCCAAGCCCTTAACATTCCTTGGTGGATTGAAGTGGATAAATCTTTGCCGTTTTTCAGTTCTTCCCTCATTCGGCTGAAGATCAAAATGTTCGCGTCCACCGCAATTCCCAAAGAAAGAATTAACCCGCCAATGCCCGCCAAGGTTAATGTTATTGGAATAAGTTTAATTAACGAGAATAACAGAGCCACGTAAAGCAACAAAGCCAACGAAGCCAAAACTCCCGGGAAACGGTAAAAAATAATCAAGAAAATAGCGATTAGGGCCAAGCTCCAAACACCGGCCTGGACAGCGTTGCCCAAAGTGGCGGCACCCAAAGTCGGGCCGACTTTTTCTTGCACAATCGGATTGCCGAGCGGCACTGGCAAAGCTCCCTGGTTTAATCGGCTCACCAATGTTTTAGCTTCATTAATGTCTTTAATGCCGGAAATCATGGCTTTACCTCCGCTGATTTTTTCATCCACTCGCGGGGCATATAAATCAGTTCCGTCTATCTTGCCGTCTCCATTAGTGTCAATAATAGATAATCCGTCCAAATAAATGGCAATGGTTTTGCCAACATTCCTGGCGGTAACATCTTCAAATATTTTTGCTCCTTCGGCGTTAAATTGTAAATCAATTATGGGAGCGTTGGTTGTTTGGTTAAAATCCAAACTGGCTTTTTGCAAATAACGGCCGGTTAGTTCGGTGGCTTTATAGCCGGTTTGCAAAGCCAAAATCCAATCCGGAACTTTCTGGATCAATTCATTGATTTCTTCTTGCGACTTGCCTTTATTTTGTTCAATTATAGTATTAAGCTCCTGTTTTTTGGCATTTATTTTCGCCAATTCTTCCGGGCTCATTTCCTCGTAAAATTCCAATAACGGAGTTTGGCCAATCCACTTAATGGCTTGGTCAATGCTTTCCACTCCGGGCAATTCCACGGCCAAACGGTCAGCGCCGTAAACCTGAATAATCGGTTCGCCCACGCCGAACATATTGATTCTTCTTTCAATTAAGTCCCTTAATCCATCCATGGTTTGCTTTTTGTCAGCTTCCTGGATATTGCTTAAATCCGCTTTATATTCCAAATGCACCCCGCCTTTCAGGTCTAAACCCAATTTGTAATCAGGGGTGTTAAAATGAGGAATTTTTGTATGCAACGCATTGTTGACAGTATCAACTTTGGCGTTATAAAGGGCAGGGTAAGAAAATATTCCGGCAAAAATAGCGAGAATAACTATAAGAATAAAATAAAAAATAGTTTGCTTGTTTGACATAAATCAGATTATTTATTATCAATCAAATACCGATTCCGCCATTATAAATAAGGGAAGATATTGAATTGAGCTACGCGGTTAGTTATATTCTTTAAGCTACTATAAACTCAAAAATGATTAAAGTCAACTTTATTTTCCACTCTTTTTTGTTTTCTTTTTGTACGCGTCCAAGAGCCAAGAACTTGATTGGATTTTGCCTCCGCGGCCGATATTAAAAACCATTTTAATGTTATATTTTTCACAAACCGGGCCTTCCGGAGTGTTGCCTTCTTTCCTGTCTCCCCCGTTCGCGAAAATATTCGGCTTTAATTTTTTTAAATCGTTTGCCACGCTCATATCTATCGGATTCGGCTTATGGGCGGTTAAAACCACGCCATCCACCCATCTAATGTTTTCAATTATCTCTTTGCGTTCTTTTTGCGGCATAAAAGCATAACCCTTTTTCTTTTTCAACCAATTATCGTTGTTTAAAATCACCACAAGCTTATCTCCCAAGGCCCTAGCCTCTTTAAACATCCGAATATGTCCGATATGAATCGGATCAAACCCTCCGGACACGGCCACCACAATTTCTTTTTTGTTTGCCATACTATAATAAAATTATTTTACTTTTATTTTATCAATCTTGTCCACGCTAATCCACGCGCACATATTACCAAAACCTTTTTTACTTATTTGAAACGGTTTTATTCTTATCGGATTTTTTAAAAATATAAGCAAGCAGTATCTCTTGTCTTTGAAACTTTCCCAAAACGCGGGGATGGATTCTTTTTCCAATCCGGCTCCATTTCCGTATTTTTCCAATAGTTCTTTCACTTTTTTCGGGGTTAAACCATCAATTTGCATCACCTTACTAACTTCGGCTTTTACGCCCACCGCCTCGCCGGAATCTTTAAAATAAATCGTTTCGCCTGTTTTTATCTTATCCCACGGCGCGTGTTTGAATTTATACCATCGCGATTCTATCTTTTTTTCTTTTTTCAAAATCTTATCCGTTAATTTCCAAGATTTTTTCATTATTGCCAAATGTTCCATATTTATTGCCACCCGTCCTCGCTATACGGATTTTTTTCTTTAACGTTAATAATCGCCTGTCGAATATAGGGTATGATATTTTCCGGCAAATCATTTATCTCAAACCAATTCATATTATCGCACTTGTGCGGCTCCATAATTTTCGGCTCACCCTCCCAATTATCCACAGTAAAGAAAAAACTCACCCGTTCTTCCGTGGGCATTTTTCTGTGCATAGCATGCGCTAATTTTATTTCTGTTGGATTAAAAGTTGTTCCAATTTCTTCTTTAGCTTCCCTAATCATCGCCTGAACCAATGTTTCGTCGCCTTCAAGGTGGCCGGATGGCAAACCATAATCTCCGGGGTGAAAATCCGTGTTTTGCCTTCGCATCAACAACACTTTATCACCCTTAAATAAAACCAAATAAACCGCGGGTGTTATTTTAAACCTTTGTTTTTTTTCCGACACGTACGCGTAAGATAATTGATTGTATTCGTCCGCGCCATATTCTCCAATTCCAGCCGCGTGCCACAAAACAAATTTATCAATGCCCGCGTCTAGCGCCAATCGGCTACAAACCGTGCAATACGGCTGGCCGGATTTTATAATTTCTCCTTGGTCATTTATTCTCGCGAAATACAATTTCGCTCCTTTTATTTTAGTTGGATCGTTTTTCAACGCGCTTGTTATCGCCCGCCACTCGGCGTGCACGCAGCAAGTTTTATCGTAATTCGGCTTATCGTTAATGATTTCCTTGCCGCACATTCGATTTTCTTCCTTGTCTAATGGCGGTGCATTATATCCGCTCCCGATAATTTCATCATCTTTCACAATCACGGCTCCGCATTTCGCATTTAAACACAAAGCCCGCTCGGCGCTGTTGGCAGCTTCTCGCATCCATTTAATCGCTTCTTGTTCTTGTTGGTTTTTAAGATATTCCATTTGACGCAAAGTTACCACTATGATACTTTATTATACATCACAAAGAGGTGTAAAAAATTAAAACCGAAGAAGATTGCGCATGTTGCGGGAAAGATTTAGATGATTTGGATGTCGTGCAATGTTCCAGCTGTAGCGGGACAAAACAATCCAAGCGCTGTCCCGAGTGTGGCGGAGAGATGGTGGGCCGTCGCTGTCCCGCCTGCGAAAAATGTTAACGAATTTGTTCTTTTCTTCTGCCCAATCTTCGGATTGAGCTTCTTTTTTTTGTTGATTATTCCCCGACATACTCAAATCTTGGAACTAATCTCCCCTCAAATTCAACCTCTTCCGTAAACATTTCCAACGGACGCACCCATAAATCTCTGTCCCCGTAAAGCGCCCTATAAACCACAAATTCTTCCAAAGTTTCGGTGTGCTTGGCTACGCCAATCACTTCGTATTCGTTCCCTTTATAATGTTTGTATTTTCCTAATTTAAGCATAACATTTTCTATATGGTTTGACATTAATTTAGCTTTTTGATACTTTACAGCCACAGATCATTTGGAGAAAAGGTTTATGGCTCACAGTAAATTTGAACTCAGAGACGGAATCGCATTAGAACTTACAGACGGGATAGAAATTATCGGGGTTAACGCAGGCGTTAAGGTCTACAAGGACGATAAATTAATCGGAGAAGTAGAAGCAACGGTTGGGTCCGAAAAAGGCGCCGACTACAAAAATTATCCTTGCGTTGTATTAAAAATGAAAGAATGAGCCCTATCGCTAAGTCCGACATTATATCGGGCTTATTTTTTTATTCAAAAATTTCCAAAAGCTCTTTGGCTGTTTCAATGTCTTTTTCGTTCACGAATAAATCCGCGCCGTAAGAATCACCCAAACTGCCGGGAAACTCCACGCCCCTCTTTTGGGATAGGCTTTCTATATTATGTTCCTTTAATAAATTCTTAGCCAATTCCGCTTCCACAATTGAATTAAAGAATTTTATTTTCACCATATATAACATAAGTTAAACTATTTTTGACAAATCTCCATTTAAAATGACTGGTTGAAAGGCGCGAAGCTCGTCGCTGTAAACCATATCTGGAATATCGTTCAAAAAATATAGTTTCTTATTAAGAACATACGCAAATCCAGCTTCTAAAAAAGAATTACCGCCAATATAATTCCTGACATCTCCCTTGTCATAATTTGCTATTAATACCACATCAGACTCTTTAATCTTTAAATAATAGTCGCGAATTAAATCGTAATCAATTTTATTTTTTGTCGACTCGTTGCCGCCTTCTGCCTGCACTTCCCCTGACGCATATTTATCCGCATTTCTGGGAATCACAACTTCGTGCCCCTTTTCTTCAAAAAATTTCTTTATTTTAAGTATTTGTTTCGACGCTGACATGCTACCGCAAATTACGATTTTCATATATCTTATTTTCCGCAGCACTTCTTATACTTTTTGCCGCTACCGCAAGGACAGGGGTCGTTGCGGCTGATTTCGCCGTTTTTAACGTTGTCATCTTGGTTCTTTCTTTCTTCAACCATTGTTTGGTTTTGAGTTTGCCCTTGTGCTGGCTGGCTGACAGCCGCTTTCATTATATTATTCACCAACAAATTTTCATAGTTCGCCAACAAGGCGTCAAATAAAATACGCCCTTCTTTTTTGTATTCAATTAATGGGTCCCTTTGCCCGTAAGCGCGCAGATTCACCGAATCCCTTAACGATTCCATGTTTTCCAAATGCTCGGTCCAAAGCATATCCAAAATCCGCAAAGAGAATATCTTTTCCGCCTGCCGCATTGACTCTTCGCCGATTTCTTTTTCTTTGCTTTCAAATTGTTCGGCTGTAAACCCGTATTTTTCCAAAGCGCTTAAAATTTCTTGTTTTAACAAGCCCTTGGAAGCGCCTTCTATTATATCCACCCTCTTCTTATATATAACCTCCCGGTGCTTGTTTAAAACATCGTCGTATTCTAACGTCCTTTTTCTGGAATCAAAGTTAGCGCCTTCTATTTTAGATTGCGCGGATTCAATGCTTTTACTGATAAAACCGTTTTCTATGGGCATATCATCCGGCATATTAAATCTTTCCATTATGCCCATTATCCTGTCGCCGCCGAAAATACGGATGACATCATCTTCCAATGACACGAAAAACTGGGTCGTGCCCGGATCGCCTTGCCTGCCGCCGCGGCCGCGCAACTGATTATCAATTCGGCGCGCTTCGTGCCGCTCCGTGCCGATAATATGCAAACCGCCCAATTGCCTGATTTTTTCTTTTTCTTCCGGAGTGGTTGGGTTTCCGCCCAAAGCAATATCCACGCCCCTACCCGCCATATTGGTCGCGATAGTGACCGCGCCAAAAGCTCCGGCTTGGGCGATAATCGCGCCCTCTTCTTCATGGTTTTTAGCATTCAAAACTTTATGCGCAATGCCCTCGCGGCCCAATAACGCGCTCAAATATTCGTTTTTGTTGATTGAGGTTGTGCCCACCAATATCGGCTGTCCAGTCGCGTGCCTGATTTTTATTTCTTCCACCACGGCTTTAAACTTCGCGGTTTCATTTTTGTAAATCCTATCCGGCAAATCTTTCCTGACGCATGGCTTATTGGTTGGAATAACCACGGTGTCCAACTTATACACCTTATCAAACTCTTCAGCAGATGTTTCCGCTGTTCCGGTCATGCCGGATAATTTTTTGTATAACCGAAAATAATTTTGGAAAGTAACTGATGCCAAAGTAATTGACTCCGGTTGGATTTTTACGCCTTCTTTGGCTTCAATGGCTTGGTGCAAGCCGCCGGACCATCTGCGTCCGGGCATTAACCGGCCGGTAAATGTGTCCACGATAATAACTTCCCCGTTTTTCACCACATAATCTTTATCCAGCTTGAAAATAATTTCCGCCTTCAAAGCTTGTTCCAAGTGGTGTAAATATTGGATGCCGCGTTCATTATATATATTATCCGTGTTTAGTATTTTTTCTATTTTATCAATTCCCCCTTCGGTTAAAGTCACGGCCCGCAATTTTTCATCCACCTCATAATCGGTTTCCTTGTCCAGTCGCGGAATAATTCTCGCGAATTCGGAATACCAATTGGAACTCTCCACGTCCGGAGCGGAAATAATTAAAGGCGTCCTGGCCTCGTCAATCAAAATTGAATCCACCTCATCCACAATCACAAAATGAAAATCACGCTGGACTTTGTCTTCCAGGCTATAAACCATATTGTCTTTCAAATAATCAAAACCGAATTCATTGTTTGTGCCGTAAGTAATGTCCGCATTGTAAGCTTCGCGCCTGGTGCACGGCCTTAAAAAATCTTCCATTACCTTAAACCCGCCCAAATCGTCGCGGGCTTTATCTTCCGTTTCTTGCGCCATTTTATATTCCGGGTCGTAAATAAAAGATTGCTCGTGGTTCACGCAAGCCGTGCTCAAGCCGAGCGCGTAATAAGCTTGCCCCATCCACACCGCGTCACGCCGGCTCAAATAATCATTTACCGTAACCAAATGCGCACCCTTATTTTCAAGCGCGTTTAAATACAGAGCCAAGGTCGCGGTTAAAGTTTTGCCTTCACCGGTTTTCATTTCCGCGATTTTTCCCTGATGCAAAACTATTCCGCCGATTAACTGGCAATCAAAATGCCTTTGATTTAAATTTCTCTTCGCCGCTTCCCTCACAGCCGCGAACGCTTCGGGCAAAAGTAAATCCAAAGTTTCTCCTTTGGCCAAACGTTCTTTGAATTCAATAGTTTTGTTTTTTAATTCACTGTCGGAGAGATTTTTAAAATCACTTTCCAGCGAATTTATTTTTTCAACAACGGGCAGCGCGCTTTTGGCGTACTTCTCGTTGGCGTTTCCAAATAAGTTATTAATAATTGACATAGTATAATTATAAAACAGGCGATAGAAATTCTGATCCTATCGCCTGGCCGTTAATTTTAAATTTCCTCTCCGCCCTTTTTCCTTTCGGTTATCAATTTGTCTTTGAATTTTGTAAGTTGCGCTTCCATTTCTTTTTTCGCATCCGTAACCGCCATTTCAATATTCGGTTTTTCGGAATAAGCCCGAAATACATTTCCCATAGGCTCCTCAATTAATATTTCGGCGCTGTAAATATCTCCTTTTTGATGATGTTTGGTAATAAGCCCGATTTCAACTTCAATAAAACCGGTGGCGTTGGGCGGCAAAAATTTGCCTAAAACTCCAATGTGCTTATTGATAAACTGTTCCAATCCCGGATTAAGCTTAACGTCTTTTGTTTTGATTGTTATCTCCATAATTGTATTGAAATAATATCATAATTAAGTCAAAAAAACAACCCTCGCGAAAGGGTTGTTTTTAAAGAGTAGAGACTATCTCTTTTTCTTTTTTGCTACTTTCTTTTTTGCAGCTTTCTTAGCTGGTTTTCTTTTTGCAACTTTTTTAGTAGCTTTCTTTTTTGTAGCCATAGTGTTAAAAACTTTTTTTAAGTTTTGGTAACTCGACCTTTTTTATTTCTTAGAAAAAATTTATAAAAACTTTTTCTCCTACATTCATTTTCGTTCATTTAAAATATTTGTCAAGATGTTTACAAAATATTTTTCATAAAAATTTAATTTTTTTGTTAAATTTTTTTATTTTTATATTTTTTTTCGCGAAAATTTATTTTTATTTTGATTTTTTTAGTAAAAATATTTTTATAAAATAAAAAAAATGAGAAATTTTTCTCATTTAATTTTTTATTTGTTTAAATTATATTGCCTGGATGCCTCTCGGAAGAAAATTTCAACAGGAATTTTCTGAGAGCGAGCGCGTCCGCTCGCAAGCGGACGACGCGTCAAACAGGTAATATAATTTAAATAAATATTTCAAAGCGCTATTTTAAAATATTTTTATTTCTTCTTGCAAAACTATTTGGAATTTCGCTTCCACTTGATTTTTAACCAGCGCTATAAGCGATAAAACGTCTTCTGAGGTAGCATCGCCTGTGTTAATGATAAAATTAGCGTGTTCCTCGGAAACACGAGCCCCACCAATACTCTGGCCCTTCAAACCGCATTGTTCAATTAAATATCCGGCCGGTATCGCGCCTTTAATTAAAAATTCTTTCAGCTCGGCGTGGCTGTTCAGCGCGTCCGCGGGAACTTCTCCTTTAAAGTTTTTAAAAATTGAACCAATGGAAAAACCTTTTGGCTGTTTGTCTTTTCTTTTGGAAATATTATTTTCGATTTGTTCTTTTATTTTCTCCGCGTCGCCTCTCATTAACTTTATTCGCGCAGATAAAATTATCAAATCCGGATTATTTTTAAAAACACTGCTACGATACCCGAAACCGCAATCTTCGGAAGTAAAAAATCTTTCGGAAATGAAATTATTTTTAATTTCCAAAACCTGGACTCCATCAATTGAATCTCCAATTGAAACTCCAAACGCGCCCGCGTTACCGTTTACGGCTCCGCCAATCGTTCCCGGAATTCCAATCGCCCACTCCATTCCGGATAATCCGCTTATGGCGGCTTGTTCAACTAAAAAGAACAAAGGCCAATCAGCCGGCGCTTCCACAAAATATTCATTGTTTATTTGGACCGGTAAAAAATCTTCTACGCGCGGCTTATTTTTGAAAATAATCGCCAACCCGCCAAAGCCTTGGCTGCTTATTAAGGTATTACTGCCGCCGCCCAAAATTTTAAAATTAATTTTTAAATCAAGCGCTTTTTGCGCCGCAATCTTTAATTCTATTTCGTTTTCGGCCTTAAAAAAATATTTAGCCGGCCCGCCAATCCTAAAAGTGGAATAATCTTTCAATTCCACGTTTTCTTTTATTCCCGGTAAAGCTTTTTTTAATTCTTCAAATAAGCTGTCCATAAATTATTTCAATAACTTTTTTAAACTCTGGATTTTTTCCGCCAAGCCGTCAATATTCGGATTTAATTGCAACGCTTCTTCGTAACTGATAATCGCGTCCGCGTTGTCCCCCTGCTTCTCGTAAACCCTGCCCTTGGAAAAATAAATATCATAGTTGTAAGGCGCCAATTGCCGGGCTTGCTCATACGCCAATAACGCGTCTTTGTTTTTATTTTCCACCAAGAAGCTGGTATTTTCATAAATCAATCCCAAGTTATACCAAGCATTGTAATTAAGCGGATCGCTTTTGGTTGCCATCTTTGCCAGCGATTCGGCTTGCGCGGCGATGTTTCTGGCGTCGCTTGTTGCCGCGGTTTTTTGTTTAACCACTTTTTCATTGCTGTTAAAAATATCACTGGCCTTCAAAATATACAGTTGTGAAACGCCGATATAATAATCGCCGGCGTTAAACGCCGCAATCGCCTTCAATCCGTTCTGCAAGGCGTAATCCAAGTCGTTTTGGTCAACGTAATCCCTCACACCGCGCTGATAAAATGATTCAGCGTAATATTGCTTGGCAAAAATAAAAGCGCCAACAAATAAAAACAGGGCGGCAATAAACAAAATTATTTCCAAAATAAAATATTTTCCTTTGAATTTAAATTCTATTTCCCTAATTACGCCCAGGTTCGCCCACGCGCCCAAAACGAAAAAAGAAAAAACCATTGGAACAATTGTCATTTTATATAAAAACATTATCGCGAGCAAAGCGAATCCAATCGGAAAAAGCATGCTTCTGGCGCTGGAAATCAAATCTTGTTCTTTGTCTGTGCCCTCGTTTTGTAAAAACTTAAAGCCTTTCATAACAAATATCAGCCAGGCTAATAATAAAAATATAATCGCCAAAACTCCCAGCGACCCGGCCAATGTAAGCAAGGCCACCGGCCCTTGGTTAAAAACTAAAGTGGAATCGCCAAGCTCTTTGCCCTTGTAAAGCGAATAATTATAAATATAAGTGGCCGGGCCGGAACCAAGCAAGATGTTTTTGAAGGGCTCGCTTAAAGTTTTTTGCGCGATATTAGTTCCGGAAGAATATGAAAGCGATTGCTCATAGCCTAATTGAAAGTCGTAATTAATAAGTTTAGGCGCGAAAAATAATCCGAAAGAAACCACGGCAATAACCAAAGGCAGGATAACCCGCGGATTTTTAAGCAAGAAATTATTTTCTGCTGCTCTTTTCCAAAAAACCAAAAAGGAAACGATTAAAATAAAAAACCAAGCCAGCTTGTAATTTATGATCAAAAGCGAAGTTGTGAATAAAATAGAAATAATCGCAAACGCGACAATTTTACCGCGCTTGAAAAACATTTCGCTTCCGTAAAACGATAAAACTAAAAAACAGGACAACCCCAGAGCAAAAATTAAAGAAAAGCTTTCAATGGGCACGAAAAAATCGGTTTTAAACTTAAAGATAACGCTGGCCAAGAATCCGGCGGCCAAAAGCGCCGAGCCAAGAATAAATGATTTAAAAATATTAAATAAAGTTTCTTTTTCGGATATGAAATTACAGGTAAAAAAGGCCAAAAGCGAATAAATCGCAATCATAAAATATGAGTCAATTGAATTGGAACGTCCCAAAAATCCTTGCAAGATATTATTGGACAACAGAAGAGAAGCCGTGGACAACAGCAAAAATATTCCCAGGAATGCGATTATCCGGCTTTTTTTAACAACAACTTTCTTTTGTTGGACTATCCAAGCCGCAAATAAAACAAAAACCGCGACGGTAAAAACAATCACCAAAAGTTTTTGGCTTAAAATATAAGAAGTTCCGATTTTGGGAACATAAAAAATCGGCAAAAGAAAAAAGAAAGCGTAAAAAAGAAAATTTGCTATTTTTTTGCAGTCCGTCATATCTTTAATAATTTTATACCATTTTTTTCTCTAAAAATCCATTCCAAGAACTTATTGTTTTTTTGTATTAAAAAATGAGTATTTTATTACTCATATTCCGTCAAAGAAAGAACTTTGTAATTTTTTCCTTCCCGGCAAATTATTTTTGCGCAGAAAACTTTTTCGCCTTCCTTTTTGTAAAGATTGCGCATTTTACATATCGGGCAATCTTCAATGTCTTCTTCCCACGCTTCCACCATAATGCAATTACCCAAATTACCGCTCCCGTCTTCACTGCAATGGCGCTCGTTTTCGCACAGCAAGGAGCCATCAATGGGATGTTGCGTTAAATATTCACACCAAGGAATTTTAAAAATCGGCCTCAGCGGATGTAAAAAAAATTTACGCCACGTATCGGTTGGTTCGTCTATAATCAATCCGTTGGTTAGAGTTAAAAATTTATCCAATACTTGGGCTGGAGAGTCGGCCATAAAAAATTCCAAGCCTTCAATAAAAGCAATATCCCCTTTTTTAAAAGGAATACCTGTTAACCCCACGAAAAAAGTATATCCAAGTTTTTCTTCAAGATAAACTTGTTTAAGCAGTTCTTCTTTAACATAAGCCCGCTTTGCTTCTATGCCCAGGGTGGTAACTTGCCAATAACACATGAATAACCATCTCCGCCAATCTATCAAGGAACAATCGGCAAGATTACTTTAAGCCACAAATAAGTTTAAGTCAATAAAAAAAAGAAGATAATTGGATTTTATCTTCTCTTACTGTCCGTGGCATTTATTTAAGTCAATGAATGTGAATTTTTGGCCGCTCAACACGACGAGAATTTTTGGTATATTTTTGGATGTAATAACCTTTAGGTGCGCCGCGTTAACCGAGCATTTATGATCAGTAGCTATTCTGGTCAAACCACAAGGGTGTTTTTTCCCTTGATAAAGCTCTTCCAAAGGAACTGGACTCATTAGGTCATAACCGCAATGTAGCGGCCGCGGATTTTCATCGTTGGCAAGGCTGCATTTGCAAACTTGCAGAATCGGCTTACGCTGGTCAATCTTTAACGAGCCATCGATAAAGCCGGGACAATTCTTTTGAAGCATGACTTCGGCTGCGTTTAAAGACATGCTATCCACGACAGACCTATACTTTTTTCCGTTTTTGTCCCTAAGGATGAATTCGTATGTTTTTATTACTTCCTCATTGTCCAAATTATCACTCTCACCACTGTTCAACTGCCTGATTGTGAATGAGCAATGCGCAATGGCTTAATCATAATAAGATAAATAAAAATTAATGTCAAACAAAAAAAAGAACCTCGAAAGGCCTTTATTTTATTCACGGATTTTAAATTACATCCGTTATATATTCAACATCTTCTTTTGATAATTCTCTGGGTTGGTTGTTTTTGGGGTTGCGTTCAGAATTCTCATCTCCGTGCTGTTTTTTGTTTTTCTGTTCCACGCTTAATCACTCCTAATCCGGCTGCCAAATTGTAAATGTGCCAAAGCAAAAATGGCTATTTTTACTTTAACAAATAAAAAACAAAAGTCAAACAAAGGAATTTTTAAGAAGGTGTAATGTATTTAATAATAATTATGCCCGAACCGCCGTTTTTGCCGGTATAGCCGGTATCCCTTCCGCCGGCTCCGCCTCCGCCACCCAATCCGTCCACGCCAGGTTGGCCATTATTGCCGCCTCCTCCATTGCCACCGGCCTTGGAACCATAATTACAAAGAGCATCGCCACCACCACCGCCGGCATAGTATGTTGCCGTACCTGTAATTGAAGATTGCGCGCCAACTCCACCCACACCAGGTCCGCTTGAATTACCAGGTCCGCCCGCGGCTCCCGCGCCGCCTCCACCACCGGCCGGACTACATGCCACGCCGGTAGTATTTCCTCCATTATTTCCTTGAGAGGGAGATGTTGCGGGCGTATTTCCCGCTCCGCCGGCATACGCTGCGATAGTTGAATTGACTCCACCTCCTCCACCCGAACCGCCCGGACTGCCGGCTGTATTTGTTACTCCGCCGGCTCCGCCGCCATTTGATGTTATTGCGCTGCCCGTAATTCCAAAAACAGAATTACTGCCCGATGTTGGAGCTGAATTGGATCCGGTTCCGCCTTTGCCAACAGTTATTGTTACAACATTGCCCTCGGCTACCGTATAAGTTCCGGTTCTAAAACCGCCTCCTCCGCCGCCGCCGCCATATCCGCCTCCTCCGCCGCCAGCGACAACTAAATATTCAATTGATGTTATTCCTGAAGGAATTGTCCAGCTATATGAACCTGGAACAGCAACATATGTAAATTGGTTTATTGTGTAGCCGCTGGCTGTGTTTTCCGCGCAAGCCAAACCGGTTGTGCCCTGAACATTACCCGAACAAGGTCCGACAAAAGGCGTTGCTGTTGAAAAACCGGAAAGAGAATCGTATTTATACGCAAAACCGCTGCTCAATGTTGCTTGAAGCACAAATTTGGGAGTGGCGGAATATGTGTAAGTATAATATGTTCCGGTTGGATCAGTTGGTATGTTTGGTAAATACGGTTGAATATTGGCGTAGAAACCGGTGCAAGGATTGGAACAGCTGTCACTGGTGCAAAGATTGCAAGCTGTTGTTGTGGCAGTATAGGGATAAGCAGTGTGTTCGGCATAGTATTCCAACACAGCTTTTTGAATTGTGGCTAAATCCGCTTGGCGCTTTGCGTCCTTGGCAGCGTTAAGGGCACTGCTCATGGAAATGAAAATGAAGCCGGAAAGAATTCCGACGATTGCGATAGTGACTAAAAGTTCAATTAAAGTAAAGGCTTTAACTTTTTTAAACATTAATATTATTTTATCTTAATTTCAAAAAAAAGAAAAGCCAAAGCATTCTAAATATATATTTCCTAAATAAAAAATGCCGGGGTGGAAGAAATTTAATAATTTCTTACCGCCTCGGCCAAATCATACAACCCCAGTTCTTCCGCCCGTTTTAGCAATCCACTCATTTCCGGATCTTCTTCAATGCATCTTGCCTTTTCTTTGGGCTTCAATGATGTGGCAAGCCCGATGATTGGCAAAATCTGTTGGATTAAATTATAATCTCCGGAAAGGACGCAACTCCTGGCATCACCGCCGTTCGGGTATCTGATTTCCAAAAACCGATTGCCCGAAGCCGTTGATATTGAAAAAAGATTTCCGTCTCGGGGGTTATCCGTTGCGTGGAAATATAGTCCGCCGAAATTGTTAAGGTTATACATTGTCGTTTCGGTCGCGTCTAGGCAACCCTTTTGCGTAAGATTATCCTGCACTCTGACAAATTCATTAAAGAATTCCAGAATCTTTCTCAGCTCCGACTCTTTCTTGCCGACGCCAAGCCGCAACTGCCATTTTTTCGGATTTAACCCAATATCCACTTTTCTCAACTCCATTAATCAGAACGACCTAATTTCAAGGTCCTATCCGCACTATACAATATTTCCACAAAAAATCAACCCCTGCCACCCATATCTTTTTTTATGCGGGGAGGGAGCGGCCTTGGAGTAAAATATAAATAATGTATCTTAAAACTACAATTAAAAGTTCTTCGTGATTCATTTGGGCAAGCGGCTTATCTATCGCAAACGGCAATTTAATAGTATCGGTTGGCGTCGTCGCGCCACCCTGGTTATTGTTTGTGCCGGAAGACACGAAACTGTTTGCCGTAATGGAATAAGTATAGCTCGTTCCCAAACTGATTGGGTCCATAATTTGAATTGACGGTATCACAATCACAGACATAACATCTTTGTTAATGTTTGGCACCACCAATTCCCCTGTTTGCGTAGCGCTGTCCAGGGTTAGAAATTTTACAATCGAAGTTCCATTCGCGTTTTTAATAACATACGGAACAACAATTCGCCCGTTGGATTGGTTTTTAAAGACAAGTTTTAAATTGCCCGACCCACCACTGAACTTTTGCCAATGCGCCGAATAATCTTTTAAGGCTTGCCCCAAGTTAAGATTACTTTCGCCGGAGAAAGGCAAAAAATTGCTGAATGGCAAAACATGCAAACCGGATAAGTTTTTATCTTTAAAGCAATATTTGGCAGAGATGTTGCAGTCATTTAAATAAGCCGCAATGGTAAAATTAGTATAAACATCATTAAAGGTATCTTTATATCCGTTTTTCAATAAAGCCGCATTAAGGCTCGCAATGCCAACTTGTTTTGATTTTAAAGAATCCACTAAAACCGGCAAACCATATTGGTCCGCCAAATAATGGATAAAAACACTAACCACTCCGTAATCCGCCGTGCTATTATTCCATTCCACCAAAGAATCGGATGAATTATCCACGAATGATTTTACGCGATTAGCCAAATAACCAGCGGCATTGTCATTATCATAGCCAAGCAAAGTTGGCGCGTATTCCGCTCTGGCCTCGTTTAGCCAAACATCTTCACTCACTCCATAAGTTAAATCCTTTTGGTTAAAAGTAATTAAATGCATAAACTCGTGCGCCAAAAAAGCTTTTACCAAAGGATTGGTAATATTATCCACATTTAAATAAACCATCTCGCGCTGGTTGCTATAAGGATTAACCAAGCGGTCGTATTCATCAATATTCCGCACATAGCCGCGGGCATTTTCTTTCATTGAATAAAACAGCACGGTTATTTTCGAATCCTTGTCTATGCCCGGATTTGCTTCGTGCCCGAATATATTTGTCAGCTGAGAATAAATATTATTATCAAATTCGGTTCCCAAAACGCTCAAGGTGGAATAAATAGACTCTTTTTCTTTTTCTGTTTTTTGGTTTAGCCAATTAGTATCAATATAAAAATAGGCGTTGTTTGAACTTCTAACCAAAGTCGCCGAAACTTGGGATGTTTTTAAATCACTATAACTCGGCTCAACAAAAAAACCTTGCTGTTGCCCAAGATTGTCCGCTTTGGCAAATAAGGGCGCAAAGGCCAATAAAAGCGCGGCAATAAAAATTTGTTTTTTAAAAATATTCATCATACTTAACACGATTTGTGTTTTTAAATTTTAGCACAGTTTTTAAAAAAGACAAATTTTTTTAAATAAATTAATGCAAACAAACTTAGACAACAGAAAACCGCCCCGAAATGGAGCGGTTTTACTTCTATCTTAAAGCCCGAATACTTAAAAGATTAATGTGTCATAAGCGCAATCAATTGCATCAACAAGCCGAGCAAATCATTTTTATCCATCTGCGCCAAGGGCTTTGCCAATGGCACTACCGTTCCCCTAAAATTAAAGGTGAGGTTGGAGTTAAGACTGGCTTGATAATTCTTAACCGCTGTTTGTGTCGCAGCGCCATAATAACCGGTGATTGTTGGATAAGTAAAGTATCCGCCGGCTTTTAACAATTGCTGCATTTCACTAACATTGGCGCTTGTCTCTTTATATTTCGTAGCACCAATTAAATAAGTTAATCTGGCTGCGTTAGTGGAGCTTGTGTTAGTAATGGCTCCGGTTGTTCCCGGAGTAGTTCCAGTCGGAGCATTGCCTAAATAAATTGAAGCGCAAACATTAGGGGAATAATACCCGGAAGACGAATAAAATTTAACGCAAACTGTTTTTGTCCCATTGCCGACCGGTAATGTCCATTGCTTGGTCGCGGCATAATCTTCCTGGCTTGAACCGGAAAAGTCCGCTCCATTAGCAATTGCCATTTTCACGGCTTGAGTTCCTCCATTGATTGTTAATGTTACCGTATTGCTTAAAGTGCTTGCGGCGCCATTATTAATTTGCAGAATAAATCCGCCGGTTGGAGCGATCGGTCCCGAACCCATTGATCCTCCACCTCCCCCGCCACCACCTCCCCCGCCACCAAGATTCCCGCCAGTAACGGTTGAAGTAAAGGTGGCAAATGAAGTAAAGTGCTTTGTCCAAACAACCATATCTAAGCCAACATCAATTTTACATTCACTGCCAGCTGCTAAAGCATTGCCGGCGGCTTGGCTATCAGCTCCGCAAATGTTTCCAATTTCCGTAAATATTATACCTGTTCGAATATATCCGATTCTTTTACCGGCCTGTCCAGGTAATAATATTCTCACAGCTTTATTAAAAGTAAGCTGAGCGCCGGTAAAACCGAGCTCAATCGCGGTGGAAGGAGTTAAAGTTTGTCCACTTGGAACAGGCAAAGTTACGGTCGTAGTTGTTGGAGCGGCTAAAACACCATCCCAAGTTGGATCAGCGCTTGTAACCGTGGTTGCGTCCGGAATGCCCACAACTACGTTATTTGAATTCGCAGCGTTAATTATAACCTGTGGCAGTATACCGGTGCCATTAGTTACCAATGCGTCAAAATTTACGGTCGGAGCAGTTGTTCCAGCGCCGACAGTTACCGTTACGGCTTGCGTTGGAGAAGTAACTACGACTTGCGGAGTCGCGTTATCAATCGAAGCCGCGCCACCGCCATTTGGCGCCACTTGAGTTGCCGAAATAATGGAATCAACCAACAAAACATTAGTAGAAGCATTGCCGGACGGATCAGTAATACTTGCCACGACCACGTCATTGGCAAAGGTTGTAATGGCCGTAGCGCTAACTGTTAAAACTTCGTTTGCCCAAGCATATGTTAAGGTATGGTCAGCTCCGGCAGTCAAAGCATTTTGCACTGCGGTTCTACCGGCTGCGCTTAGTGTTTCACTGAAAAGCAACTGGGTGTCTCCAATTATTAAAGCCACGTCCGCCGCGTTGCTTCCCCATTTTGTAACAATCGGCAAAGCTTTATCAGTTGCTGCCACGGTCCCGGTTACTACCGGATTACCCACGGCATCCACCAATGTTCCGGCAGTATAAGTTATATTCGGCACAGCGCCGGTATCCAATGTTAAGCCTTGAGTAAAGGTAATATAAATAACATTATTATTGGCAACATCGCCATTAGTTGTACCGTTAAAAGCTTCTCCTACATAACCGGCAACATCAAAATCTCCGGCAACTACAGTTGCGTCAGAAATAGCTCGATTAAATGTTATTTTTATCGCGTCAATTCTTCCGTCACCATCCAAATCTTGAGTTTGCCTTAAAGAAATAGTTGGAACAACAACATCTTTGGTCGCGGTTGTAGTCGCGGCAGTGGAAACGTTTGCAGCCGCATCAGTTGCAGTTACGGACACATTTATAGTTCCGTCCAGCAAAGTAGTTCCGTCAATTTGAATATCATAATTTCCACCCACGGCTGTGCCGGTATTACTAATCGGGGTTAAAGCGGAATCCGTCAAAGTAACAGTTACCGTTGAACTCGCTTCGGCAGTACCGATAATATGAATTGCTGTTTTTTCCGCGTCAAGTATTTTCGCGTCTGTTGCCACAGAAGTAATTACAGGCGTTGCAGGCGGAGTATCATCCACTGTTAGCCAACCAGCCACTATAGCGGAAACATTTCCGGCAGCATCTACCGCCACAATGTCATATACCCCCTCAACAAGGCCCGCTGCCACTGTTACTGTGTATGGAGTTGCCGCCACTGCCGCCACGCGGCCAACGAAAGCGGTATGCGCGGCAATGGCTGCGTCAATCTGAGCTTGGCTTGTTGCAGCTGTGCCGTTTTTCACCAAATAAATATTACCGGCTTCGGTTGATTGGATAGTTGAAGTTGAAACAGCTCCGGTTTTTAATCTTTGCGCCACAGCCGTTGGCTTAGACGCAACGGGATTGGTATTATCTATGGTAAAGGTAGCGCCACTGGTTGGAGCAGCGGTAATTCCATTTCCCGCCAAATCCGTGCCAACTGAAAGGCTTACGGTAGCGGTTGCAATGTTTCCCACCGGAACATTTAAATCATAATAATAATGCGTTTCATCCGTAAACGACATATTTGTGGCAGCTAAAACCGCACCATCAATCGCTAATTTTACAATCGGAGAGGCTGCCATTGCTTCGTTAAAAGTCGCTCTAATTCTCAGGGTGTCGGCATCTTTCGCGGAAATAGTACTGGCGTAAGTAGCGCCCGCGTCTTTGGAGTATTCTATAATTGCGGTCGGAGCAGCCACATCACCGGTAATCAATGTTGTACCAACCCTTTCGGTAATGGGCAAGGCATTGCCAGCCGGATCCTTGACTGCATTCAGCGCCGGAGTTACGGCAACAATCGCGCCATTGGTTAAATTAACCGATGGCGATAAAGTTATTGTCAAAGCGCCTATACCGTCATTATAAGAAAAAGTCGCGCCCGCCAAACTAAGGGCCGTACCGTTCGGGCTTTCAATTGCCGTAAATTCGTTGGCAGACCAAGTGCCATCAACAGCAACTACCGGTTGTCCAAAAGGAATCAGGATTGTATCGCCAGCTCCCTGAACAGTTGTTCCGATAATACCGTCTAAAGGAATGGCCGGAACAGTTTGGTCGTTTTCAAAAGTGGTGAAGTGGTCGGTGGTAAAAGTATAGGTATGCCCTACGTCATCAAACGCGCCAGGCGTAATTGTCGGGCAACCTGCTGGCGGAGTCGAGAGAGAACAATTCAAAACATTGTGGCTATTGTCTCTTACCAAGAGTGGTGGGGCGCTGTGAGTTGCGGTTAATTTATACATTGTTATGGTCGCGGGTAAAGTAGTAAAATGCGAAGCAGTGGTAGAATCCAATCCAACCTTTGTTTGCTCAAAAGCGCTTGTGGCTTCCATCTTGGCGCCAAAAATTTTTAAATAAGCTGCTGTTGGTCCGTCGGTAAGATTTAATGGTCCGGCAAATTCTATTTTACCAATAGCCGTGGCCGGATCAGCCACCGTGTCTCTTTTTTCAAAATACAAAGCCGTGGCTGCCGAAGGATTAACCAATCCTCCAACATTTGAAACTATTCCTGATTCAGAAGATAAACAAGTAGCAATTGACGCCAGCGTGGGAGGAACAGCCGGAGAACCTGTGCCTGCAATTTGCGGACAAGTCCAAGCAATTGCATTGTTGAACCAACCCATTGTTGGAGAGGCGGTTGTAGAATAAACCAAAGCTCCCGGAACATATTCGGAAACATAGGCGGAATTATCGGCTGCCGGAGCCGCAACATGCGGAAGAGGATTAGCTTGATTTCCATACGACACAACAGCTATTGAGTTAGATGCCGCATCCTTCAAGGTTAAAACATCCCCGGCGTTATTTGCCGGATTCTTGGCTATTGTAAAAACCAATATTCCGTGAGCCGGCAATGTTCCGGAAAGAGGAACTGCGTCTGCGGTAACTGAACGGTTAATTGTCCATCCGGCCAAATTAATATCGCTCGCGGTATTATTCAAAACTTCATACCATTCATTCGCCCCGCCTGGGTCTGTTAAAAACTCATTAATTAATACATCTCCCTGGAACGCCGCTTTAGGCTGGGACGTAAACCCGATTACGAAAAGCAAAGCAAACATGATTGAAAGAAACGCAAATATTTTTATGTTTGTTTTCATATTTAAATTTTAATTAATTTTACTATTTTTATTTTAATAAGGGTTATCGCGTGAATTTGTCGCCGACCTGGCAATCTTCTTAATAACCTATTTACTTATAAAAAAATCCGCAAAAAAATAATCATTTTTGCGGAAGCAACTTTGCCAATTGGATTCTATTAACAAATAAAGTATATCCTATCCCCATAATGCTAATTTAAAAACGAAAAAATCGTTTTTAATTTTTTTATAATTAAATTTTAATACTGAATTAATTTTATTACGCCCTGTCCATTATGTCAACGGTTTATTTCTATCTAAAATTTACGAAAAAGAAAACCGCCCCATTTCGGGGCGGTTTCTTTTGACCCGGCGCCTATGCCTTTACGGCAGGAGGCAGCTCGGGCAGGCTATCTTAGTTAGATTTCTCTAACAAGGCGCTCTAACTTTGTTTGTAAACTTATAAATTCAGATTGAATTTAAGCTAAGTTTATTTTACTAAGTTTTGAGTGCTTGTCGGAAGATTCTTGACCAAGTAGTCAGTTGTCCAGTCAGCTGTAATCTCAGAGTGAGAAGCAGCAGAGTTGTCAGACCATACAAAGCTCGGTGTTTGGATAGCGGATAAAGCTAAACCAATATCAGAGCTGTTAGCAGCAACTGCACCGGCAGCTAAGTCAGCAAGCTGTTTAGTAACAGTTACTGTCATTGTACCAGTAGAACCAAGAGCATCTGTGTCATTGGTTACTGTAATACCAGCTAACGCCAATCTCATACCGTTTCCTGTACATAGAACACTTTGGATAGTATTAAATGCATCGCCAACAGCGACAGCACCAACACCGGGAACAGCAGTATTGAAAGGAGTGCAGGTCAAACCAGTTACACCAGCCACAGTAAATGTGGCAGCCGCAATTTGGTTATCAACAGCGCCCTCAGCCAAAGTCATAGTAAAGCTTGCAGGAATACCGAAAGCTTGTCTAACGTTGTTAAGAGAGTCATGACCAACAACTGTAGCATCAGCAGCAACAGTAGCAGCTGTGTAATTACCAGCAGCTTGCAACCTTGTGTGTGTCGGGTTAGCAACTGGACCGGCACCGCCCGTGTAAGCCCAACCATTAGCAGCCAAGTATTTGGCTACAGCCGCGTTAGCGTATGTATTTGATTGAGTGAACACTGTAGACGGGTTAAGAATTCTGGTTTGGAAGTAGTCACCAACAGCGATAGCACCAGTTACGGTTATATTCGCTCTTAATTCATAATTCCTTGCGCCAGAAATTGCTTGTTCAGTAGCGGCAACAAATGTAATTGTGCCACCTGTGTCTGTGTCAGCGATTGCAGCGCCACCACCAGCAACACCTAATAATGTTAAAGCAGATGGAGTGATCTGAACATTGTTGTCAACATCCCATAGAGAGACATCGCCAGCAACACCAGAAGTTGTGATAGCAGCTTTGCCACCACCAGCTGTCTTAGAAACTGAGAAAACAATGTTTTTCCAGCTAAGTTGACCACCGGTTGTTCCAACTTGGAACTTAGCAATTGTGTTTGTGCCAGCCTGTAATGTGCCACTCGGTAAGGATACCAAAGTGATAGTCGGAACAGATTGGTAAACAAAGATTGCGTTACCAGGGTTGTCTGTGTAAGCCGGGCCTGTTGCAATACCTGTTGAAGCCGGTCTCAATAATGAAGCCGTGCTTGCCGGGCCACCAATAAAGTCAGAAGTAACGTTAGCGCCAGTGTTACCTGAGCCTGTGCCAATCGCGCCTAATACTAATTGAAGTGTTAAAGTTTTTGATTGGTTTGCGTTAATAGTGATAGGAGTGGCGAATCCGTTAAAGGTTACAACTGTAGCCGGTGAGCTTGAAGCTAACACTGTTGTGCCATCCATCAAGTTAACTTGCGCCACAGCGGACGGGTCGTTAATTGAGAATGACAATTGTGTTACATCAAAACTGTCGTTAGCAGCCGCAAATTTGTAAGCAACACTGGAAATAGTATTGTTTTGCGCAACTAAGGCAGAGTTTGGAGTAGCAGCATCTCTGGTTACAGTAATGGTTCCGTTTCTAGATGTAATTACTTGACCAACAGCAGCCGGAATAACAGCGCCTGTGCCAGATTGAGAACCTGTGCCAGTTACGGTTAAAGTAGCTCTAACTGAGTCGTTAGGAGTAATAGCGCCGAATGGAGCTGTGTTACTCAAAGCAACCAAATCAGCATACAATTCAATCGTAGCTGATTGTGTTCTCGCTACAGCAAAACTTACTGAGAAAGCTTGCGGAGTAGCCGGTGTGGTTACAACAGAAGTTGTTGTAGCCGCGCCTGATCCAACTTTGTAAACAACATACATGTTAGCCATGTGAGTAACATCAAAAGTAGCGCCTGTTACCGAAGCAATGGCAAAGCTTAAGTTGTTTACGTTAATGTCTTCAGCTGTGCCAGCTTTCATTGTCCAAGAACCAATTTTGAATGCTGATTGCGGAACAACTGTGTTTTGTGCAGTGTAGTCAGAAGTTGCCACCAAAGTAGACGCAGCAGCACCAATAGAGATGGATGCGCTATTTTGAGCAACGCTCGGAACATTAATCAATCCTAATGATACTTGGCGAGTACCATTAGCTAATCCTGCAGTAGGAACAAGCAGGTCTGTCCTAACTGTGTTGCCAACCGCTAAAGCTCCGCCTAAACCATTATTGAAAATGTCGGCGTAGATTTCAACTGTTGTCGCAACACCAGGTTGGAATGTGTAGTTAATGGCAAAAGGAGTTAAACCAGCGGCAGTAAGAGCAGTCCTGCCGATGTTTGCGGTAGAACCGGCTTGAGAGCCGTTAATCATAACTTTTCCATTTCTTAAAGTAGCGCCAACAATGTCAGCTCCCAATGTCATACCAACATATAGGTTGTCTACTCTAATTGCCTCACCAGCTGCCTTGAAGGTGTATTTACCAATCAAAACATTAGAAGCGCTATTAGCCACTGTAACCGGTAGAGAACTGTTATTAACAGTTACTGTAATTTGACCAGGGTTAATAGTGATCGGGCCGGCTGTAGCCGGAACACCTGTAGCGGAAACGTTTACGCCATATTGCGCGTCTTTAACATCAATATCAGCTCTGTTCCTCAAAGACATTGAAATAATCCTTGAAGAACCGCCAGTAATGTCAGCTAAAACTTTTACGCTTCTTGTACCAGTGTTCAAAGTTTTGTCAAAAGTGAAAGTTAAGAAGTTGTTTGCGTCTAAGCTAGCAACTGTGGCAACTTCAACACCGTCAATTGTCAATTTGAAATTGCTGATGTCGGAAGCGCTAACTGAGTTGATTTGTTTCAAAGCCAATTTTGTGAAATTGACGTTGTTTACGCCAACTTGTAAGTTAGCTTGCCAAATTGTAGCACCGCTTACTGGGTCCATAAAAGTAGCGCCCGGTAAAACGTTAGCAACAGCAACAGTAGCTAAGTTAGCATTGGCGATGTTGAAAATGTTTCCAGCAATCGGCAAGGTTGTGTTAACTAAAGTGCCATTTGATGTAACACCTGATAAAGAAATGCCGATTGTTTGGCCTTGTGTGGCAGCGGCAATATCAGATTTTACAGTAACAGTGATAGTAGAGTTAGCAGGAACGCTAAACAAACCATTTGTAGCGTTGAAGTTAACTTTACCGGAAGAAACTGTGCCAGCGTCGGTTAATCTTGTCGCGCCATTAAACAAATATGCATTTGCCAATGTAGCGTCAGCGGAAACACCAATTCTGGTTAATTCAATTCCGGTTACATTAACAGCTGTGCCTGTGCCATTGCTGAATGTAAAGTGAGCCAAATCAGCTGTTGCTTGGCCAGTAATCAATGTGCTTGAAGCCGGGTTGTCTGCAGCCAATCTTACAGCGAAGCCACCAGTTACCGGAACAGTTGTGCCACTAGAGCAAGCTTGTCCAGTTATTGGGCTAAAGCCGGAAGTTGTTGTGCAGCCAGCAGGAAGAACTGATCCTGTGCCAGTTGCGCATGATACGCCGGTTGTTGTGCTGTAACCAGCAGTGGATGTGCAGCCAGCAGGAAGATTTCCTGTGCTTGTGCCTGTTCCACCAGCGGCTAAGATAGCATTTGCTTTAGCTCTTGTGCCACTAGCCCAGTTTCCTGTCGGAGCTGTTAGGCCCAATGGGGTCAAGATTTCAGCAGCGTACTTGGTTTGGAATTTGTTTACAGCGGCCTTTGTTAAAGCGCCGAAGTAAGATGTCTCTGCGCCAGCGTTACCAACAGCGGTAGCCGGGTCAGAGTTTAATAAAATTTGTAAGTATTTTACTTGAATGCCTGTAGATCCCTGTTTCAAATTTTGTGTGAATTGGAATCCGGCAGGAATACCAGAAATAGAACCGGTTGTGGTTGTAGTTGTAGTCGTAGTTGTTGTGCCAGCACCCAACTGAGCGATAAGCTGCAATAAGCCAGCGTTGTCACATTCAGCAGGAGTCTGTAGACTGCAAGCTGCAAAAACCGGAGTAACTACCACTGATAAAGCAAATAAAACACTTGCGATAATAGTGAATTTTTTTGTACTCATTGTTTTGCGTTTGTTTTTTTGACTTTCCTTTTTCAAGGATAAGCCTTATTTTGAATTTTTTTATAATAGCCATTTGTCGACCATTATAGTCATGCCATCCATTTTTGAATTCTCGCTTTTCTGCTTTGTTTGAGCCCTCCTTCGCCCTTCGATAAACTCAGGACTACGGCGGGGAAGCAAAGCAGAAAGCAAGAAAGGACAGCACAACCCAAATGACTTCTCTTTTACAATCTCTTCCTCTTCTGAAGGTTCAACCAGTGGAATGATAAACTAAATTATTTTCCACTGGATGAACCTCATTGGAAATTGACTGCAAAATATTCTAACCTAATCACCTCTTTCACAAATGTTAAGCGCCAACTTCGTATTGTGTTCATGAAACCCTCCGTCGCCCTTCGATAAACTCAGGGCTATGGCAGGCGAAGCGAAAGCGTAACAGCTGTGAAAATATTAAATTGTAAATTATCTTACTCAGATTCGATGTTCACGTTCGGCTGAATTTGGTAAAGCTTATCCAAGGCTTCGCTATATTGGTTAACAGCAAAAAAATCCTTGGCTTGTTCTAGAAGGGCTCTCTGTTTTACGGTTAGATTTTTGGTGTTGCTTTCAAACTCTTTAATTTCACTCTCAGCCAAGAATTTATAAATTGATTCAAAACTTGGTTCATCTTTATCCATTATAGCAGCGTTGCTATTTTTTTCAACTGTCTGAATTTTGGCAGCCAATTTTCCAATCAAGCTAGCTTGCTGGTCGCCGCTAAGTTTAGCAATCTCCTTAGTGGCTTCAACCACAGCTTTCTTGGTCTCGCTGATAACGGCTAATTTTTTTTCTTCATTATCGCTTTGTTTGGAAACAATATCAAGTTCGTCCAATCGGGTAGAGGCCTGATCAACCTGGGCAACGGTTTTTTGCTCCGGAGACATAATCATTGCCATTTGCGCTTTTTCCGTAATTTGCTTAACTCCATACAAAGCATCTCCGGGCATCGCATTCCTGGAAGCCACAATAAAGCCAAAGCCGCCGAATATTACAACTGCCAATGAAGCATAGGCCGCAACCAATTGCGGAACTCGCAAGGCATTGGTAATCACGGAAACGGCGCCAGTTAAAGAAAAGGACTCTTTTTTCTCAAATTCCTTTGTTAAAATCTCGGATTTATTAAAAGCAACCCATTCTGTATTGGGTTTAACTGATTGAAGGCTCTGTAATTTTTTTCCTAAAGTAAATTCGTCCATTTCGCTTATTTTAAAGGCAATTTGCCTCTCTTAATATGTAGACGTGGGAAATCCCAATCTATTACAATTGTTTATTCCCGAGCCAGTAAACTATACCATATATATGCTTATCAGTAAATACGGCAAAAACCCGAATTGTTTTTCCTCTCTTTTGGCAATTTTACCAATTTTTATATACCCTATTGCCGGTATATAAAGTATTCAATCAAGATTCTGACAAGGGCTCTTAGTGGACACTTGTGTCCACTAAAATTTGTGTCCACCAAGAGACCACTCAACTCGAACATTTTTAATAATGGCACTTGCTTATTATATATAACGCCCAGTTGCATATAAACAAAGAATTAAAACATCCGTGTCCACTAAGATGTCCACTATGTCCACAATCGTGTCCACTAAGATGTCCACTATGTCCACAATCGTGTCCACTAAGATGTCCACTATGTCCACTATGTCCACAATTGTGTCCACTATGTCCACTAAGATATTTACTATCTTTTTTGTGGACATCCCCCCATTTTCTTGTTTTAAGTTTGAAAAAGCCAAATTATTTTAAACCAAGAGGCTTTGGCATAAAGGCCGGTTTCTTGATTATAAATTTAATTTTATAAAATCCGGCAAAGCCATATTTTTAAATTTAAGGCCATTTCATTAATAAATAATTCGGGTTATAATTATATTGGCAAATAAATAATAAATTTTTAATACAATCAAACCATGGGGCGAAATTCGCAAAAACAACCATTCGTTGACCGTTCCAATTTTGTTAATCTCGGAGCTAATGCTTGCAATCAAGCATTTTCAAAAGCAGTAAGGGGCTGCCGATCTTCGGCTGAAATTTTATGGAAAAAATCTTGGGAATACAAAAAACGATTTAAAATTTACATAGGGGAGAGTTGGAATAAAATAAAAAACAAAAAGGATAAAAAATAATTTTGGTTGAAAAACAAAAACCGCTTTAAAAGCGGTTTTTAAATAATCCATTAATTGATTTTAAGCCTCCAAAATTTGGCGGAGCTGTTTCATTCCGCGACTAATTGTAACCCGAGCCGCGCCCGCGGACTTGCCTAAACTTTTCGCCACGTCGCTGATAGGCTGTTGGTCAATATAATAAAGTGAAACCGCTTGGCGGTGTTCATCGCTCAATTGCCCCAAAGCTTTTTGCACTTGCTCCATATCGCTGGCTAAAATTGCTTTTTGTTCAATGCTCTGAGTTTCGTCTTTGACTAGGGTAGCGGCTTCTCCCAAATCTTCCGGGCGCTTGCCTTTGGCGCGGTAATAATCAACCAATAAATTTTTGGTGGCCCGGTATAAAAAAGCCGAAGGATTTTTTATTTCTTTGTTTAAATAAACCTGCTTCCAAAGCCGAGTAAACGTTTCGGACGTAATATCCTGCGCAATTGATTCCGATTCCACTTTAAAAAAAACAAACCTGTAGATTTTGTCTACGTAGTCATCGTATATTTGCGAAAAAAATTGCTCTTTAAATTTATGTGGTTGTTCTTGCATAATAATCACAATATCCGCTCTGCCTCCGCCATCCGCCGACTGGCGGAGGCGGATGGCGGAGCGAATAAAGTTGAAAAAAGGTTAAACAGCTAAATTTATCTTATAGCTGATGGTTTTACCCGAACCAACCGTGCCAATAATATGCCTTTCTTTCAGGCCTTTTAGTTCTCGCCTGATTGAACGAGGAGTAACTTCGGGAAAGTGCTTGTTAATTTCATTTGGCTTTAACTGGCCGCTTCCCTGTAAAAGTTCCAGCACCTTCAATTGAATGCTGGTTAATTTTTCATAATCAATTTCATCAAACGACTTCTCTGTCGCTATCGGCTCTGGTTTTTTGACGGTTTCTTTGGGTTGGGCTGTTGTGTTATGATTTACTTTCTTTTCCGTTTCTTGTTTGGCTTCCCTTTTGGGTTCTTCTTTTTTTTCAACAATTATTTTTTCAATCACTTCAACCTTCGGGGCGCTGAATTTTTTATCTGCGATTATTTTTAAAAGCTCGTTATTAAGCGTGTTTTCCACCAATAAGTATTCACTTTCCAAAACCAAAAAATTGCGCGTATCTATCCATTTTTGCTCTTTGGCGATTTCAAAATATGTTTTTAAAAGCTTTAAGCAATCCAAACCTTTTTGAATAAAAGATTCTCTTTGATTAATCTGCGATTGAACAACTTGTTTCTCGGATGCGATACAAAAAAAGAGCACATCTAATGACTCTTTACGAATAGCAAATTTAAGCGGTTCTTTTGTTGGAAAAAGGCCGGTTACTTTGTATAACGCGTTGGTTAATTTTATTAGCTCTTCCATCATATAAAACGCAAAAAATGTAGCCAATAATTAATGTATAGGCACATTATAGGAAAAAGAAAAAGAAAAGTCAATGTGGCTAATTTTGCCTATTTTCGCGTTTTTTTATAAAAGATAAACAGGATTTGTCAAAAAAAATTGGTTTACTTTTTTGTTAGTAAACCATTTATTGCGCCGACACGATTACATCGGCTAAAGTCCTTTGAGGCGGTTTTCTGAATTTAATCCGGCCGGCTTCGTTGAAAAAAATAGCCTTTCCAAAGTAGCCGAATTTTTCCACCTCATCCAAGCCATTATAAAGAGTGACCATTTCACTTTTAATGCCCAAAATGCTATCTCCTTCAAAGTGAGGAACATCGCCTGGAATCGATCCCCAATTTTGGACACGGAAACGACCATCCCCATTTTCCAATACCCGAATAAGATTGTTGCCCTTAAGCAGATAAATGCGGTTTAAATTGTTTCCGCTTCCTTGCAAATCGAAACAATCCAATATGTATCCGCAATCCAGTGTCTCTTCTTTCGGGTTGGAAAGAATGAGATTCTTATGGTCTTGGATTTGTTCGTAAATTCTTTCGGTTGGTTTTTCCGGCACTTGCGCGCACGCAACCACCACATGTTTGCCGTTGGTTAAATGCGCAAACCACACGAGAATGCCAGACTCGGTTATTCTTAGAAAACCGGGTCTTTTTACTAAGGAAGGAATAAACATAATAATCCTCAAATAGAATTGTTAAGTTGCCAAGCAAACCCTGGCACTGCTATAATTATGACATAATTAGAAAATGTGTCAATATGGCACTCCCCAACTCTTTTTTAGTTAAAAAAATAAAGAAGATATTAGTTATCTTCTTTTACTATATAATTTTTATTTGGAACAAACATTTCAAATTTTGCCCCTTTGCCCGGTTCGCTAACTTCCCGAATAGTAATTTGGGTAATTGCGAGAATTTCGCGAATAAGAAACAATCCCAATCCGGTATTTTTGCCATAGCCCCGAGTGAATATGTTTTCTTTTTCACTTTCCGGAACGCCCTTGCCGTTGTCTTCCCAAAAAATAGACACACCATCGGCGCGTGTTTCGTAATACACGCAAACCTCGGTTGCTTCGCCGTGGCGAAGGGTATTATCCATTAAATTGGAAATCGCTTTTTCGAACATCGGATCGGCATACACTAATAAGCCGTGGCAATTATTTTTGATTAAAACCTGCTTATTGTCTGCCATTAATATCAGCTCTGACACAATTTGCCAGCCCGGCTTTTCCGCGCCAACCTGTTCATAATTTTTAGCAAAATCAATTTGATAATTGATTATTTTTAGCGCTGAATTTATTTTTTCCAAATATTCTTGTTGTTGCAAAGTTGGTTCATCGGGAAACAAAAGCTCAAAAGATCCCATTATCACAGTTAACTGATTGCGGATATCGTGGCGAGAGACACTTGATACAAGCATTAGCTTCTTATTTATTAAAAGAAGATTCTGCTCTAATTTTTTGTAATCCGTAACATCTCTGACGCTGCCTCCGAGACCAACCATAACACCTTCTTCATCTATTAATGGAGCGGCATTGACGTGGCACCATTTCCAAGAACCATCGATACATCTTACTCGGCATTCAACGTTAACATTCCCCTGTCCCGCGTCAAAATTCTGCTGTTCCACCTTTAAGGCTTCCATTGATTTTCCGATATCTTCAAAATGAATAAATTCCCTAAACGACCTGCCAATCAGGTATTCCGGCGAATAACCGAACAATCCTTTTGAACAAGGGGAAACAAAAGTGATTACCCCGTCCATGGTAATTGTAAAAATAGCATCACGGCTATTATTTACCAACAACCGATATTTTTCTTCGCTTTTCTTTAAATTTTCAAAGGTCAATCTTAATCATCATCCTTTCTTAAAGCATAAATGCCTTAATGCAATAATGATACAACAAAAACAGGATTTGTCAAATTAAAAATGCCCGAAAGTTAATCGCGGACATCCTTAATTTCTCTCTCCATCAAATACAATTACAAGGGCGGATTTAGAGCTTGAACCCGAACTTTATCTTCACGAGAATCTTTTAAGAAATCTCGGCCGATTCCAATGATTTTAGCTCCGGCGTAAATTAAGAAAAAGGCAAAAATAGACCAAACGCTCACGTTTAAAAGCTGGGTTATTGTGTTTGCGGGAATAAGTTTTTTAATTTGTTCATTAATCTGCTGCCCGATAATCGCGTTCATTTGATCTTGAAGATTCGCCCCGTTGCTTAATTGGCTTGTTGAAGCATTAGAAGCGGGTTGGAGAAACACCTGAGGAAATTCTTTTTTTGCCGCGAAATAGTAATATGATTCCGAAATATCCCAATAAAACATCAATAAGCCGGTGATGATAAGAATAATCCCCAAAACTTTTTTAATTTCCGCTTCCATAAATTTCTATAATTATTTTATAATTTAAAACCTTGACAAAAATCTATCACGTGATAATATTAACCCACTAAACGTGAGACGGATATTTCGTATGTCCGTCTCTTTATTTTATTCTTCATATTTAAGAGCTTTTTCTAAACGCATAAAATCTCTAAAATTACTACCAGCAAACTGCCTAATTTCTTTAGCTGTTCTCGGAGCCCGAGCCAAAATAACAACTTCTTTGTTGTTTTCTTTTAAATGTTTTAAAACAGGCAAAAAATCGCCATCGCCGGAAAGAATTACCGCCTTATCAAAATTTTCTTTTTCTTTCATTAAATAAAAAGCCATATCAACATCACAATTGGCTTTTCTTTTTGTCGTCCCGTCTTCCTGCTCATACATTTTTACGGGCTTGAGATATAGCTCATAACCAAATTTTTCTAATTTTCTATAAAAATTTATTCTCTTAATGTGCCTGCTGATAAGCAATAATTCCGCGTCGTTCATTATTTCTTCACGTTCTTTTATAAAATTATCAAGCCAAACGATTAATTCCGCCAAAGGGACTGTTTCATTCTTCAGGTAATTATACGGAAAATTATAAATTTCCACTCCCCCGAAATATAAAACATTGGATACCCTGTATTTATCCTTCAAGTATTCAAAAAGCTTTTGGTAATCTATTTTCCAGCCCAAGCTCTTCTTTCCACCATAAAAAAGATTAGAAGCGTCAATAAAAGCAAAGGTTTTCATAGTTATATTCTACCAAAATTAAATAATTAAAGAAAGTAAATAAAAAAACACGTCGAGGCCGTTTCAACGTGTTTTTTTCTTTTATATTTTATGCATTAATTATTTTTTGGTTGAGTTGGTGGGATGGGAGTATTCGCGGTAAATATCCGCGGCTTTAAGCAAAAGCTTTTTATCAAAAGCCAGTTTGCGTAAAGCGTCTTCAATTTTTAGCCATTTGGCATCAATAAATCCTTCAATTTTTTCCGGAGACAATTTTGCCATTTTTTGGGCGGAAAAAACAAAAAGATTAACGCGCTTAAAATGCATTCTTTCGTCTTCATAATCTTTAAATTTATACCGGCTTTGTCCGGCAAAACCGATTAGTTTTAAATAAGTTCTGATTCCCATCTCTTCCCGGATTTCCCGCAAAGCCGCGGACTCCGGGCTTTCCCTTTGTTGAATATGCCCTTTGGGAATTACGAACTTGTTTTTATCGTTTTTTAAAAGCGCCACGTAAAGTTCATTTGTGTGCGACTCATAAAAGACAAACCCTCCGGCGGATTGATGGAGGACTTTATCTTTTAGGAATATTATTTTGTCTTTTTTCTCATTTGGCATATTTATTTCTTGCCCACAGAGACTTTCTTTTTAATTTCTTTCGCCGCGGTATTAATCACGATTTCACCGGATTTATCCGCGTCTATAAATATTTTCACGCCCTCTTTAATCTCGCCCACGACTATTTTCAAAGCCATTGGGTCTAAAATCAATTTTTGGATAATTCTTTTTAATGGCCTGGCTCCCAGGTGCGGGTCAAATCCTTTTTTCGCCAAAGATTGCCTGGCTTTATCCGACACGATAATTTTAATGTCTTTTTTCGCCAAACGTTTTTGGACTTTGCTGATTTCCAAATCAACAATTTGCTTGATTTCCTCCGCTCCCAAATAATCAAAAACGATAATGTCGTCAATCCTATTTAAAAATTCCGGCTTAAACTTTTCTTTCAAAGCGCCTTGCACTTTTGATTTTAAGCCGCTCTTTTTACTTACTTTTCCCGAGTCAACAAAACCCAAAGGCGCTTCCTGGGCGATAATATCCGAGCCCACGTTGGAAGTCATAATCAAAATAGTATTCTTGAACGAAGCCACTCGGCCTTTGGCGTCGGTTAAACGCCCGTCTTCCAATACTTGCAAAAGGATATTGAACACTTCGGGATGGGCTTTTTCAATTTCATCCAAAAGAATCACGGAGTACGGCCTGCGCCTGACTTTATCGGTCAATTGGCCGCCTTCGTCATAACCGACGTAACCGGGGGGGCTGCCAATCATCTTGGAAACGTCAAATTTTTCCATATACTCGGACATATCCACTCTGATTAACGCGTTTTCGTCGTTAAACAAGAACTCGGCCAAAGCTTTGGCGGTTTCAGTTTTACCCACGCCCGTGGGCCCCAAAAACAAGAATGAACCCAAAGGGCGGCCCTCTTCGGAAATGCCGGCGCGCGAACGCCTGATGGCGTTACTAACGGCTTTAATGGCCTCGGTTTGGTCAACAATTCTCTTGCCTAAAAATGATTCCATATTTTCCAATTTGGACACCTCGGACTCAAGCAAGCGCATAGTTGGCACGCCGGTCCACTTGGAAACAACCCTGGCGATTTCTTCCGGCCCAATTTCTTGTTTTAAAATCGGGTTTTGTTTTTGCAACCGTTCAATTTTATTTTCTTGTTTCCTTAGTTTGGCGAACAAGTCGGGCAAAATTCCGTATTTTATTTCCGCCACTTTTTGCAAATCCCCGTCTTTCAACAAACGTTCCAATTGGTATTTTTGTTTTTCAATTTGCCCTTTTAAATTTTTGATATGCGACATTGTTTCTTTTTCCGTATTCCAGCGCACGGAAAAAGCATTGGCTTTCTCGTTCAGTTCCGCCAATTCACGGTTAATCACTTTTTCCCTTTTTTCATAACCGCCTTTTTCTTTTGGATTGTTACTTACTTCGTTTTTGATGGCTTCTTTTTCAATTTCCAATTTTTGAATGGCCTTTCTCAAGTTTTCCAATTCAATCGGATTGGATTCTATTTCCAAGCGCAGAGCTGACGCGGCTTCATCCATCAAGTCCACGGCTTTGTCAGGCAAAAATCGGCCGGAGATATAACGGGCAGATAATTCCGCGGCCGCCACGATGGCCGAATCTTTAATCTTTAAGCCATGATGCAGTTCGTATTTTTCTTTAATGCCGCGCAAAATTGAAATCGTGTCTTCTACGGTTGGCTCGTTAACGTAAATCGGCTGAAATCGCCTTTCCAGCGCCGAATCGCTTTCAATATATTTTTGGTATTCTTTGAGCGTGGTCGCGCCAATGCACCTTAATTCACCCCTGGCTAAAGACGGCTTTAATAAATTGGAAGCGTCAATCGCGCCCTCGGCCGAACCAGCGCCGATTAAGGTGTGCAATTCGTCAATAAATAATAAATATCTGCCTTCGGCTTTGCGCACTTCTTTTAAAAGCGCTTTCATTCGGTCTTCAAATTCGCCGCGATAACGGGTGCCGGCAATCAAAGAGCCCAATTCCAAACTGATAACTTCTTTATCTTTCAAGCTTTCAGGCACATCGCCCTTAACAATGCGCTGGGCCAGGCCTTCCACGATCGCTGTTTTGCCCACGCCAGCTTCACCGATCAAGACCGGATTATTTTTTGTGCGGCGGGATAAAATTTGCATTAAACGCCTGGTTTCGTCTTCTCGGCCAACAATCGGATCAAGTTTGCCTTGCCTTGCCAAATTAGTAAGGTTGCGGGAATAATTTTCTATAACCTTGTATTTGGCTTCCGGATTAGGGCTGGTAACCCTTTCTCCGCCCCTGATTTGGTTAAATAACTTCATGGCCGTGCTGTAATCCAATCTTTGTTTTACGGGCTCTTCGCCTTCTGTAGTTGTTTGCTTTAAATAAGACGCTTTTTCCAAAATATCGTGCGCGTATGTTTCCGAACCCAATATCGCCAAAAACAAATGCTCCAATGAAACAAATTCATCCGTCATATTCATAGCTTCTTCCCTGGCGCGCTCTAATACTTTCGCCATATCCTGAGTTAAATAAAACTGGCCCATGGATTGCTGCTCTTGCGCCGCGGGAATCTGCTTTAAAGAAGCCTTGGTTTTTCTTTGCAAGTCCTCAATATCAATACTCAAACGATTTAATAAATTGATAACAATGTTGTCATTGTCTGAAATTACGGCCAACAATAAGTGCAGGGCGTCTATTTGTTGCTGCCCCAAATCACGCGCCAGATTCTGCGCGTTCATTATCATTTTTTGGGCTTTATTCGTAAAATTAATTCCTTCCATTGTATTTTAGTTTGATAGGCCAATACTACCAAAAGATAATTAATAATATATTAATGTTTTCCTCCCGAAGCTTTTCGGGCTATAAAATTATTTTATACCAAAACTCTAAAAAAAGCAAACGAGGGGTGAGAGTGCTAAAATATTATAAACCGATATAACATGTCCCCTGGTGCGGAGTGTAATGCGAGTTAAAACGAGTTTCTTTTATTGTTCCGTTTGGGTAAGTAACCTTATAGTCAAAATAGGCATCCGCGCCATTATAAGCCAAAACAGTACAACTCTTTTTTCCTTTTGGCAAGGCTTTTGTGTAAATCACATAATCTCCTGGATAAACAACATTATACACAACCGGCTCGGTTTTGGTAGCAACTCGCCCGTCTTTCGTGCCCAACAAATCAATGGTTAAGTTTAAATTAGCATCAACATAAGCATTAATAAGAATATATTTGCCTGTATCGTTCACAAATTTTAAATCCGGATTAGGCTCAAAAATAGTGGCATCAGTGCCGGGCGGACTGTAATAATGCAACCAATAAGAATGATTCCGCCGTTCGGTTATAGGCAAACCGGCATTGATAACCGAACGAAAAACCGTGGTTGATAATTGGCATAACCCTCCGCCAAACTCAGGCGTCATTACGCCATTTTGGATTACCAGCTCTTTAATATAACCATTGGTCTCGTCAAACGGAGTTAAAAATTTCAATAAAGAAAATTCTTCGTTTGGAGCGATTAATAATCCGTTGATTATCGCGGAACCCTGCTTAATGTTGTAAATTCTTTTTTGCGTGGAATCAATTATCTGCGTTGACGCAGTGCCGATTTTTTCAATTATCCCAAAGTCATTGTTGATTTGCTTATCTTCAACCAAAAGCTTGGAAACGGATAAATTAAGCTGCTTTAACCGGTTATTCGGCAAATCCGCCAAACTCTCAACAGCCAATAAAATATTCAATTCCAACCCCGTCTTGGGCGCTTCTGTTTCTTGGATATGCCCAGACGCAAAAACAAATTTAGGAGGCAAGGGCGGCTCGGCTATTTTCGGCTCAATTTCTTTTTCTAAATAATTGGCGATTTTATTTTTATCCAACTGCAAAGACAAATTAGCATTGGTTTTAGAAACAACAATCCAATCCGCCAAAACATCCTGGGTTAAAGGCCAGGAATTATTGTTGTATTTTAAAGTTATTGGCGCCAAATCAACAATCGCCTGCGCCGAAGCAATCATTTGAACGCAATCCGCTTGCTCGATATTCGGCAAACCGATTCCGGTATCGCTTAAAATAATGTTTGAAAAATTTATTTGTTTTAAATTATTATAAAGTTTTTTAAATCCTGCTTCATAATCTATTTTTTTGCCAGCGCGCTCGGGCAAAATAAGCAATTGCCCGTTTTGGATAGAATATTTAGCGTCGGCCGGCCCGATTGAAACAAATGCTTGTTTAAGGTTATCAATTATTTTTTCTTTATTCGCGTCAAAAACCAAATCAATCGGCTCGCCGGCAATAAGCAATAAAATCCTTGTGCCCGCGTCTTTAATTAAATTACCCGAACGGCCGATTTTAATGGCGTTTTCAATGGTTTTGTCCGCGTTAAAATCAATTGAGATATCAACAATATCCGCGTCCAACGATTTATTTACAACCGGATAAATAACTGCCCGATTGTTCGCGTATTCAAAAACAATTCCGTCTTGGTTTGATTTATCAATCTGTTGGTTGATTAAACTTCTGGCTTCGTCCGCGGTTTTATTGCCTAAATTAATACTGCCAACCCGCACGCCCGGCAATATTTTTTTCGCGTAATTTTTTTCGTATAAATTATAAACGCCAAAACAAGCCAAAAAAATCACCACTAAAATGGCGGCGATAATTAAAATTGGTTTAATGATTTTAGGCATTGCCTTAATGTTACCAAAATATGCGGGTTGGTTCAAGAATAATAATTCTTAAAACCCGAGTTCGCCCCCTTTCGTATGGGATTCGGAATCACCATCGCCAACAAAAAAACACCTATACGAGAGGGGGCCGCTGCTGCGGCATTGCTGGTTTCTAAATTCGCTTCGCTCGGTTTAATTATAGGGGCACTGCCCTCTGCTGAGGCCAGCATTTCGTCGCCTTCGCTCCTCAAGATTCGCCCCCTTTCGTATGGGATTCGGAATCCCACTCGAATCCGAAATGTAGGGGGATTCGCTTTTAGAAACTTTTGCTAAAGTTTCCAAAAGCCCGGGTTTTCACCGTCGCTTCCTTACGTCGGATTTTGCTAAATCCGACGCCTCGTCGCCCGAGCTCTTCGGCCTTCGAATCGGGATTCGTCCGCGTCGTTGATTTCTGGTGAAATCGCGCGCGGACCCCGCTCGGCGCCGTCGCGCCTGCGCGTTCGAATCCCCCTCGCTAACAAAAAAGCACCCTATGGGTGCTCTTTTTGTTGGAGGAGAGAGGGGGATTCGAACCCCCGATGACTTTCGCCATACAGTCTTTCCAGGACTGCCAATTCAACCACTCTTGCATCTCTCCGATGCTTACTTCTAACAAAAACAGATTAACAAATTTCTATCTTATTTACAAATTAAAAGTTTTTGCCGTAAGTTTCAATCACATTGTCTTCGTCGCGTTCGGTTAAACGCATTCCCCGCAAAGCCGCAATTCTTTCTTCTACCGGCGGATGAGTCAAAAATAACTTTGACAACCAATTATTTTGCGCCTCCCCTTTAACCGGTGAAGCAATAAACATATGCGCCACAGCATCGTTAGAATGTTCCATTCGGTGCTCATCACTGCTGATTTTTATAAGCGCCCTCGCCAAACCCTCGGGATATCTAGTCATTAACGCTCCGGACGCATCGGCTAAAAATTCCCGCTGGCGGCTGATGGCAAACTGAATCACGGCCGCGGCAATCGGAGCTAAAATAGCGGCCGCTATTCCAATGATTATAAAAATCGGGCTGGAATTTTCATTGTCTCGCCTGTTGCCGAACATTCCGGCCCGCAAAAAGAAATTGGATAAAAGCGCCACCGACCCGACCAAAACCACAATAACTGTTTGTAAAAGTATGTCCTTGTTGCGCACATGGGATAATTCGTGCGCCAATACGCCTTCCAATTCAACCCTTTCCAGTTTTTCCAATAATCCCCTTGTGACCGCGACAACCGCGTGGTTTTCATCGCGCCCGGTGGCGAAAGCATTCGGCTGGGCTTCATCTAAAATGTATATTGGGGGAATGGGCATTCCAATGGTAATGCATAAATTTTCAACCAAACGATAAAGCTCCGGATTATCATCTTTTTCTATCAATTTGGCGCCTGTGGTGACTAAGACTATTTTATCCGAATACCAATAAGACGAAACGCTCATTCCAATACTCAAAATCACCGCGAGATAAATGAAAAATCCGGAATGTAAAGCATAACCGAACAACCACCCGATAAGAATTATAAAAATAGCGAAAAAGAAAATAAGTAAAAATGTTTTGCGAGTATTGTTTTCCGCTTGGTCGTATAAAGTTGGCATATTTTTAATTTATAGCGTAAAATGTCCGACAAAATTTGCCGGACATTCATTTGCTACTTATCTCTTAAGATTCCCTTTCTTCTCTGGTCTTTCTCGGAAAGTTTATTGAATTTCTTTCTTAGTTTTTTGTTGTGCCTGATAATGGTCTTTTTGAAATTTTTCATTGTCCTATCTATTTATCTTTTAATTTTGGAAATCAACCTTCGGAGCTTCCTTTTGAGCCGCGTCATTTAATTCAAAAAAGTCCATTGGTTTGAATCCAAACATATTCGCGAAAATATTGGAAGGGAATGTTTCTATTTTTGTTTTTAAATCCAGCGCATTACCATTGTAAAATCTTCGAGCCGCTTGAATTTTGTCTTCGGTGTCCCTTAATTCGCCTTGCAATTCCATAAAATTTTGGGAAGCTTTTAATTCCGGATAGGCCTCGGCTACGGCAAACAAAGTTTTCAAAGTTCCGGCCAAGGCGTTCTCCGCTTGGGCTTTTTCTTTTACTCCTTGCGCCGCCATTGCCATATTCCTGGCTTGCACGACTTTTTCAAAAGTTCCGCTTTCGTGAGTCGCGTAACCTTTTACGGTCTCAACCAAGTTCGGAATCAAATCGTATCTTCTTTTTAACTGGACATCTATGTCGGACCAAGCTTCCTGCGTTCGGTTTCGGCTCATTATCAGGCCGTTATACACTGCCATAACATAACCCAAAACCAAAACGATCAGGACTATAATTGCTATTAATATTATTTCCATGATTTTATTTTTTACTTTTGTTATTTTTTAAAACAATCTTCTTTTTAGCTATTTTCTTGGCTATTATTTTATTAGGATTAGATTCTTTCGCCGCAACCTCTTCCATATCTTCCGAATCGCCTTCAATCGGCCCGGTTTTTCTTTTATTAAAATTAAAAGGCAATTTGCCAATAATGTTTTTTAGCACATTTTTGCCTTTTTTGTAAAGCCTTTTAGATGATTCAATTCCCTCTTCAATTTCCTTTAATTGTTGTTTTAATCCGGCTAATTGCTCGGAAACTTTTAAATCCGGGTATTTCTCGGAAACCTTAAAGACTGAATTTAAAACATTGCTTAATAAGTTTCCGGCTTCTTCCTTTTCTTCCACTGTTTTGGCCGCTTCCGCCTTTCGCTTAGCATTTTTAATTTCCTCAACCAAGGCTTTTTCAAAAGCAACATATTTAATAACCTCGGTGATAATTCTTGAAAAAATCGCCAATTTCTGGGCAAACTGCCTTTCTATTTCTTTAATCGCCTCTTTCGTTTGCTTGATTGTTTTGAAAATCGTGTAAAAAATATCCAAAATAACCAAGAGAATAATTGAAAACAGAGCAATTGTTATATAGAGGGTAGCTTGATCCATAAAAAAACGAATTTAAAAGAAATTTATGTTTTAATTATACCAAAAACCAAGCATTATGCAATGCTTGGTTTTTGTTAATAAGTACGTCGTATTTTGCTAAATGCGACACAAATCGCACCTCCGTGCGATTTGCATTCCCCTTAGTACATATTACCCATGTTTCCAGCAGAACTATTATGGTCGTTGCACTTGCACTTATCGTCCGGTTTTTCCACTACCACGCATTCAGTGGTTAAAAGCATTGAGGCCGCGGAAACCGCGTTTTGGACGCACGACCTGACAACCTTAGCCGGGTCAATAATTCCTTCTCCAATCATATCCACGTATTTGTCGTTTTGTGCGTCGTAGCCTTGAGCACCAGATAATTTTTTAACTTCGCTCGCGATTACGGCTCCGTCTTTACCCGCGTTGTCCGCTATTTTCCTAATCGGATCCTCAATAGTCCTGATTAATATATCAATCGCGATTTTTTCCTCGCCTTCAAGCTTTAAATCTTCCAACGCCTTTTGGCAACGCAATAATGCCACGCCTCCGCCGGGCACAATTCCTTCTTCAATGGCGGCGCGAGTCGCCGCAAGCGCGTCTTCAACTTTATGCTTCCTGGCTTTTTGTTCAATTTCGGTCGCGGCGCCAACTTTTATAACCGCCACGCCACCAGATAACTTTGCCAGGCGTTCTTGCATTTTTTCTTTATCAAAACTTGACTCAACATTTTCCATTTGCGTTTTGATTTGGCTAATTCTTTTTTCAATATCTTCTTTTTTACCCTTGCCTTCAACGATAATGGTTTTATCTTTGGTTGCCACAATGCTTCTCGCTCTACCTAAAGAAGTCAATTCCAAATCTTCCAATTTTACGCCCAATTCTTCGGAAATATATTCTCCACCCGTGACAATCGCGATATCCGCCAACAATTCTTTTTTCCTGTCGCCATAACCCGGAGCCTTCACGGCTAAAACATTAAAAGTTCCCCTCAATTTATTGAGAATCAAGGTTGTTAAAGCTTCGCCCCCAACGTCCTCGGCGATTATTAATATTTCTTTTTCACCGGTTTGGATTATTTTTTCTAAAATTGGCAAAATTTCCTGGATGGAAGATATTTTTTTGTCTGTGATTAAAATGTAAGGGTCATTCAAACGGGCTTCCATTTTTTCCACATCCGAAACCATATAAGCCGAGATATAACCCTGGTCAAATTGCAAGCCTTTCACGATTTCTTTGTCCATTCCCAATGTTTTGGATTCTTCTATGGTAATCACGCCGTCTTTACCAACTTCCATAATGGTTTTGGCAATCATAGAGCCCAATTCCTTGTCTTCCGCGGAAATAGTCGCCACACGGGCATAATCTTCTTCCGTGGAAATCGGCTTGGCCATTTTTTTAATTTCCGCCACAATGGCTTCCGCTCCTTTTTCCAATCCCCGCCTTAACGCCAAAGGATTGGCTCCGGCTGTAACATTTTTCAATCCTTCCCTAATTAACGACTGGGCGAGCAATGTCGCCGTGGTTGTGCCATCGCCGGCAACGTCATTGGCTTTTTCCGCCACTTGTTTCACGATTTGCGCTCCGATATTTTCAACTTTATCTTCCAAATCAATTTCTTTGGCAATCGTAACGCCATCATTAGTAATTGTCGGAGAGCCAAAACTTTCGCCCAAAACAACGTTTCGGCCTTTGGGCCCAAGCGTAACGGTTACGGCATCCGCCAATTTATCCACGCCGGCTTTTAATTTACCGCGGGCTTCTTCTGAATAAAAAATTTGTTTTGCCATAGTGTTAAATATTATTCAATAATCGCCAAGATATCGTTTTGGGTGGCGACTAAATATTCTTTATTATCAAGTTTGATTTCGTGCGGGCCATATTTGCTGAATAAAACTTTATCTCCGACTTTTACTTCCATTGGAATCACTTTTCCGGACGGGGTGGTTTTACCTGGCCCGACGGCGATAACTTTGCCTTGCTCTTGCTTGTCTTTTTCGCCTGATTGGGAAAGCAAAATTCCGCCTTTGGTTTTTTCCTCGGGTTTAAGCGGCTCAATTACAATATGGTCTGAAATCGGTTTGATGTTCATGGTTTTTAAAACTTAATTTATTTATTATTTATTGTAAAATTTAGCACTTGCGCTATCTGATTGACAATATCTTAACGCCAAGAAAATATTTTGTCAATCAACGGATTCATCCGCCTATTTTTCTATTTTATGGAATAAAAACCATGTTTAGGTATTCAATACCTAAACATGGTTTTGTTCTTTTCTTTACAATTCTTATTTACTCTCTTTACGGAATTCTAGATAGGAATAAATTACTAGCCATAAGCTAACGACAATCAAATAAGTAATAAATATTCCAAATCCCCAGACAGGATAAAATATGGAAAGCAAAAATGGTAAAGCCGCCAGCTTGAATAATACTCCACCCAACCTGTGTGTTTTATCCCAAACTTTGTCATTTGCCAAAGTCCACGGGGTGCGGATGCCGACAAAATAATTCCGTTTGGATTTGCCAATCATTACACCCAAATAATAAAACAAAACAGCGAAAGCCGGCATTAGCCACGCCAACATATTAAATTGGTAACCCAAGTTATAAACAATGGTCAGTATATATAAGTATAAGAAAAACAGTTCAAAAATAATAATCATCCAGTCAAAATATTGGCGGAACGACTCAATATTTTTCTTCAATGGATCAATTTTGGGAATAAGCCAAAAAAATCCCGTGATTATAGTAAGTAAGACCGGCACAAAGAACAAACCGAATCCTTTACCCATATAATCGTCCGGCTCGCCCGTAACTCCCCAATGGGAAACAATTTTATCAGGCAGTTGCGGATAAAAATACAAGGCCAAACCGAAAGAGATTATAATAACTAACAAAGAAATAATATTTGATAATTTCATATTTTTTTAATTATTTTTAAAAATTATTTTAATAAGGCGATATTTTTATTCAAGCTTGCCAAACGTGAATCGTATTCAGCCTTTGTGATTCCGTTATTTTTAAGCAAATTATTCAAGCCAACAATATAAATGTCATCAATTTGGGCAATACTCAAAGCATCATCAAAGATTTGGACTTCGTCCATTGACCCGGTAATCGCAAAATAAGTGGGAAAATAAGCGTACGACCCGCCAATCATAAACCTCGCATCAGTGGTGGCGGGGCTGGTAGTGGTGTCCAAGCCTTCGGCTTCGCCGGATTTTATTCCATCCACATAAAGTTTGGCCACATTGGTTACGTCGTTATTAATTACAACGTAATGATGCCAATTTTCGTTCGGCCAAGCGGAACCGGTGAATATATTATAATCATCAACTTCGGGCGACCAAAACATACTATTCGTTCCTCCTTCAAAAAGCAGCCCTACGTCATAAGCGTTAAGCGTTTCCAGGGAAAATGGCATTATATTAGTATAATTAGAAACTTTCATCCAAAAAGAAATTGTTACTTTTTTGCCCAAGCCAATCTCCTTAATCGTAATCGCGTTAGAACCGCTAAAAACAAGGCATTTATCGTTAACGCAACTGCTACCCGAGGCAACCGTAGGCGCCGTGCCATTTATCACGATTGGATTTTCAGTGGAACTGATGTAGCCGTTCGCTCCCCAGCTGTCCGTAATACAATCCGCGGTAACGCTTGATCCCGAACATTTATCAAAATTCCAAAAAGCCACGTAATTGCCGGATAAAGATACCGGAATACCGGTGGCAAAAGTTTTAACTTTAGTGTCTACCGCGGTATTTACCGCAGCCAAATTATTCACAATCACAATTCCGGAAATTACGCCCAAAATCAAAATCGCAACCATTATTTCTATTAAAGTGAATCCGGATTTTTTATTATCTAAAATATTTTTAGCCATGTTACTAAAAATATTATACCACTATATTTTTAAAAACAAAACCTCTTTCGTGGTTGACATTACTGTGTTTTCTGTTAATATATGTATTATGAACAGCTTGATAGTAAAAATGATTGCGGGTATCGCAGGAATTGCTATTGCTGTATATTTCTTGAAACCCGGCGTATCTTACGACCAAAATATACTAACAATCATCCTCGCGGGCGTTGCCATCGGCTTGCTATTTTTCTTTGTTAGGCCGTTATTGAATATCATTACTTTCCCGCTAAGGATAATTACTTTAAATCTTTTTTCTTTTATTATCATTATGTTCCTGGTTTGGATAACAGATGTGTTATTCTCCACCCATTTGGAAATAAACGGACTGAAAAACATATTCTGGGTATCCCTGATTGTTTGGGCAACCGACCTGTTGTTCACAAAATTATTTAAACAAGAATCTTAACTATGAATCAAACTTTGGTAATAATCCAATCTATTGTGTCTGTTTTATTGGTTGTTTTTATCATTATGCAGCAAAGAGGCACCGCCCTTGGCTCCGCTTTCGGCGGCGGCGGCGAGGTTTACAGCACCAGGCGCGGCCTTCAGACAAACCTGCTTTGGGCAACCGTTATTTTGGTTATCGCTTTTATCGGTTTGGCAATCGCCAATCTCTTATATTAATTTTTAAGCTTCTAACAGCAACTATCCTAAACAAATTCTTATCCGTTAAAATTAACGGGAAAGGTTTATGGATTGGGCAGCAATTTTAATTTTATACTAATGTCTATTTTCGGACAAAAAAATCCCGTAATTCACGGAAAGAAAAAAGCACCATCCCTGAATCAGTGGGCGCAATTTTTAAAAGTATTAAACAAAAAAGAAAAATGGTTTTTCTTTGTGTCTTTTTTGCTTTTTATCGCGTCGGCCGCCTTTCTTTTAACCGGCCTTTACCGCAAAAACACAAATATTGTTCCCAATGATTCCGGTTCATTCAAATACGGCATGGTTGGCCAACCCCAATCCATCAATCCTTTATATTCTTTTTCTTCCGATGTCGACCGCAGCTTAACAGAGCTAACTTTCTCATCGTTAATGGACTACGACCAAAACGGAAACATTGTTCCCGATTTAATAAAGGATTATAGACTTACGGATAACGGCCGCACCATAGAATTTTCAATTAAAGAAAACGTCCAGTGGTCGGACGGAACTTTGTTAAACATAGATGATATTGTTTTTACCATCCATTTGGTCCAAGATTCCGATTTTATGAGCCCGCTGCGCGCGAACTGGCAAGGCGTAGAAATTGAAAAGACTTCCGACTTTAAAGGCCTGATAAAGCTCAAACAAACATATAGCGGAGCTTTGGAAATGCTCGCGAATTTAAAAATAATGCCCGAGCATATTTGGAAAAATGCCACGGTTTTCGGAATAACCGGCAATTCGCAATACAACTTATTGGCTCCCGTCGGCTCCGGACCGTATAAGGTGGCATCGGTAGAGCAAAAAAGCGACAAGACCGTCAAATCCATCACCTTAACCGCGAATAAAAATTATTACAACCAACCGGCGCATATCCAAAAAATCCAAATTATTTTCTTTGACAATCAAAGCGATTTATACAATTCCATTAAAAAAGGCGCAGTTGACGCCGGAGAAATAGAAAATTCCTCTGCTTATGATTTAAGCAAAGATAAAGGGCTGAACCAATATCTTTTGCAAGTGCCAAATTATTTCAGCTTATTTTTAAACAATAACCGCGATTTGTTTAAAGATAAAAATATCCGAACAGCCCTGAGCGAAGCGATAAACAAAAATCAAACATTAAACGCGGCCCTGAAAGGCCGAGGGCAAATTGTGGATTCCCCGCTTTTACCCGACTTCTACGCTGATTTAAAAAAACCAAACAATATAATCACTTACAATGTTGAACAAGCCGCCCAGTTGTTGGACAAAGCCGGATTTGCTTTATCAAACGGCATTAGGCAAAAAAGCTTAACAAAAACAACCGGTTTCAAATTCAGCCAAACTTTGCAATCCGGCAGCAGCGGCGCGGAAGTTAAAAAACTCCAGGAATGCTTGGCTCAAGACCCGAGCCTCTACCCAAGCGGAGTTATTAACGGTAATTTCGGAAACGACACTAAGAGCGCGGTTATCGCCTTCCAAGAAAAATACGCAAGCGATATTTTAACTCCAAACGGTTTAACCAGCGGCACGGGCAAGGTTTCCGCGGCCACAATAAGAAAACTCAACGAAGTTTGCTTTACCGCTCCGGCTGAAACAACCAAGCTTTCTTTTATTATTAAAACCAGCGACTATCCGGCCTTGATTGCCGCGGCCAACGATTTAAAAACTCAATTCGCCCAAATAGGTGTAATGGTTGAAGTGGAAAAACTGGACCCGATTGAAATGAAGCGCGTTATCAGGGAAAGAGACTTTGACGCCTTGCTCTTTGGAGAAAAACTGGGAATGATTCCCGACCCGCTTCCTTATTGGCATTCTTCGCAAGTAATAGACCCGGGCTTTAATTTTTCTTTATACCAAAATTCCGACCTGGATATATCATTGGAAAAACAGCGCCTTTACGCGGACCCGACCAGCGCAGACAGGATAAAACAATTACAGTCCATCCAGACAACGCTTATAAGTGACGCTCCGGCCATATATTTATATTCGCCTTACGATATTTTTATGGCCAATAAAAAAATAAAAGGCATTGAAATCGCCAAGATCGGCGACTCTTCCCGCATCTTTTCTTCAATAGAAAATTGGTATATTGGCGAAAAAAGAGTGTGGAAATAAATACTTTTAAAAAATATGAACTCTAACCAAGAATTTGATTTAAACAAATTAACTCCGGATATCCGTTATTTAAACGATATGCGCGAAGTTATTTTTGACAAAGACTGGCTTGAACGACAAAAAAGCAATCCGGAACTATATTATATGTACCGAGGATTAAAATGGGATGAAAATTTAAGATACGACATTACTGTTATCCCGCCTTTCCAAATAGGCAAAGAATTTGTTAAAACTCTCGGGCACTTCCACGGAATTGACTCCAATGAAATGTATATCGTGCTTGAGGGCGAAGGATTGTTCCTTTTCCAAAAAGGAAAAGATGAAATAGAAGATTTTTACGCGGTAAAAGGAAAACAAAACGATTGCATTGTCGTGCCAAAAGAATACGCGCACGTTACCATCAACACGACAAATAAAACTTTAAAAATGGCAAATTGGGCCAAAAAAGAATCCGGGTTTGATTACGAAACGGTAAAAAACAAAAAAGGGCTTTGCTATTATTTTACCCCCGAAGGATGGGTTAAAAACAACGAATATAAAAATATTCCGGAAGTAAGGTTTGAAGAGCCGAAACAATGCCCGACCGATTTAAACTTCTTGAAGTAAAACTAATACTAATAAATTATGTTTGGGTATCGGATACCCAAACATTCTAGATAACAAAAAAATAAAAAAATATAAAAATCCGCCGCCGCTACTACTTAGCTGTGGCGGACAAAGTAAAAACTTATGGAACAAAAAATAACAGAAGCGCCGCCAATCAAAAGCCCTGAACAGAGCTTGGATTCGCGGCCTAAAAAAACCGCGAGAAGGAGAAATTACAATAATCCTTATCGCAACAAAGACAAACGCATTGCAAAAGAACCCAAACACATTAACACTATACCCAACAACGAATCATTGAAAATAATTCCTTTGGGCGGTTTGGGCGAAGTTGGCAGAAATATGACCATTTTGGAATATAAAGATTCCATTATAATCATGGATGTCGGTTTCCGAATGCCGGAAGAAGACATGCCGGGAATTGACTACATTATTCCGGACATTTCTTATTTGCTAAAAAACGATAAATACAAAAATATTGAAGGCATTTTAATAACGCACGGGCACTATGACCATATTGGCGCGGTTCCCTACATTTTGCATCGCATCGGCAATCCCCCGATTTTCGCCTCACCGTTGGCAAAAGGGATTATTATAAAAAGGCAAGAAGAATTTCCGGAACACCCGAAGTTGGACATTACGGAAGTAAAAGACGGTTCAAAAATAAAATTGGGAGTGTTTGAAATTGAATTTTTCAGGCAGAACCACAATATTCCCGATAATTTGGGCATATTCGTAAAAACTCCGGTTGGTAACATTGTTAACACGTCGGATTTTAAATTTGATAATTTTCCGGTAAATGAACTGCCGACTAATTTTGAAAAATTAAGGGAAATCGGAAAACGAGGCATCCAAGTTTTAATGTCTGATTCAACGGGCGCGGAAGAGGAGGGCCACTCGCTCTCGGAAAAGCAAATTTTTGAAAATATGGAAAAGATTTTTGAAAATGCAAACGGACGAATTATTATTTCCACCTTTTCCTCGCTCGTAAACCGAATCCAACAAGCCATAACTTTGTCCGAAAAATACGGGCGCCGAGTCGGGTTTGTGGGCCACAGCATGAAAAGCAACGTGGAACTGACTAAAAAACTAGGCTATTTAAAAACGCAAAAGGGCACGCTTTTGAAAAAAGTGGCGGACGCCAACGCGTTGCCGGACAAAAACGTGACCATTCTTTGCACGGGAGCCCAAGGCGAAGAAAGCGCCGGTCTAATGAAAATAGTCACCAAACAGCACCCATCTATCACCATTAAACCGGGCGACACAATGGTATTTTCTTCATCCGTGATTCCGGGCAACGAAAGAACCGTGCAAGGCATTAAGGATGATTTGTTAAGGCAAAAAGCCAACGTGTTCCATTACAAAATGATGGATATCCACGCCGGCGGACACGCGCAAAAAGAAGAATTGCGGGAAATGATTTTAACAATGAATCCGAAATTCTTTATGCCCATCCACGGACAATTTTCAATGTTGTTCGCCAATTCCAAATTGGCGCAAGAATGCGGCATTCCGGAAAACAATGTCTTATTAACCGATAACGGCAAAATAGTTGAAATAACTCCGGACAAAGGAATTGTCACGAAAAACGAAGTTCCTTCCGAATACATTATGGTGGACGGACTAGGCATTGGCGACGTGGGTGAAATTGTTTTGCGCGACAGGCAAGCGCTCGCCGAAGATGGAATCTTTGTGGTTATTGTCGTGGTTAACAGAAAAACCGGCAAAGTCCAAGATTCTCCAGATATAATCTCGCGCGGATTTGTGTATTTGCGGGAATCCAAAGATTTGCTTTACCAAACCAGAAAAAAAGTTGTCCAAACTATTGAAAAGGCCACTGTTTCGGGACAAGTGGTAAACTGGACTTACATTAAAGACAATGTTAAAAATACTATCGGCGACTTCTTGTTCCAAAAAACAAAAAGGAGGCCAATGGTCTTGCCCGTAATTATTGAAGTTGGATAAACGCCTACCTATAGAAACCGCTCCTTAGGGAGCGGTTTTTTTATTTGGATATTATTTTAAATAAAAAAATAGAGGAAATATTTAATTTTCCCCTCTAAACATTGAGCCGAGTTTGCGATTTTCCACCAATAAAGCGAACTTTAAGGGCGTTGTAACCGCCATTCTCAAAACAAACCTTTATCTCGTAATCATTAGAAAGAAGCAATTGCAATAATCTTTTGTTCTTGCCCATTTCAAATACCCTGGATTCCGGAATTTTTGAATTAATGTAATCAAAGATCAAAACATACTGCTTCTTATTTTTACTTTCTTCAAACCGTACCAAAGCTTTTCCCTTTTTAAACTTTTCGGGAAAGCTTTCACAAAAGGACATTTCTTCGTCGGAACATTGGTTAGGCACCAAGTCCACTCCGACCAAGGCTCCTTTTTTATAAAAGCGAGAACCTTCTTCAGCCGTGCAACGGACCAATTCCATGTGTCCAACCTCCCGGACAAACAAATATCTTATAGCTCAAATTTGAAAAAAATCAATAAAAAAATAACTTGCATTGCTGGTTTTGTCCGAATGATTTCTGCCACGAATGTAGAGGTACCAAGTCTTACAAGCTTGATCGTTTGCTTGTGAAATCGGGACACTTGTTTACGATGCCTTTGACAATTCCCCAAAGCTGTCCAGGCATACTCGCTATTATACCCTTATTGTATCACGGGCTTACTTGTTGTTAAGGGATAGTCGTCGGTTTCTCCACACTATTCGCCGCTGTTGGGAATATCTATTCTGTAAATTCTCAATCCATCCGTACCATTAGCTAAAAAAATATAAGTATAATTAGGCGTATCTACTGCACCCACCTTACGAGCTTCTCCACCACTGTTAATATGCCCGGCCGGAACAAAATTAGTGCCGCCATCAGTATAAATTCTCAATCCATCCGTACCATTAGCTAAATAATAATAACGGTTATCCATATAAATCCCCATTGCGCTCCCACCTTCGTCAATATGATAATAAGTAGCAATTGTTTCCGCTCCATCGTAGGAATAAAATCTTAACCCATCCGTACCATTGGCGACAAACGCTCCAGCGCCGGACCACGGCTCGGCCATTACGTCATAAGCGGTTCCGCCATCATTAATGCTTGCTCGGCGGGTAAAAGCACCTCCTGCTATCGGCTGGCCATAAATTTGCAACCCGCCCGTACCATTGGCAACATAAAACCAGTTGTCACCGGCCGACCATACGTCTATAGCGTTAGCTTCGCCGCTGGATTCATCAATATTTTGCAGAGCAGTGAATGCGGAACCGTTATATGAATATTGCCTTAACCCATCCGTGCCGTTGGCTAAAGCCGGGCGGGTACCACTATAAAAACCCGGATAGACGCTTCTCGCCTCTCCACCGTCGTTAACATTATTACCAGCGCCGAGAGCGGGAGTTTCAGCATAAGGATCAAAGCTATAAGCTCTTAACCCATCCGTGCCGTTGGCTAAATACACAACTGAACCGTCATAAGCCAAACCCAAAGCAGTACCGCCGTCATCGACATGATCCACTGGCGTAATGTTAGTCCCGTCAAAATAATAAACCCTTAATCCATCGTCGCCATTAGCTAAAAAAACATACCCGGATCCATCGTAATAAGCATCATTAGCTTCGCCGTTACCCATGCTGCTTTCGGGAATATGCGCCACCTCGGTAATGGTTATTCCCCCTTCTTCCGGCGGCGGGGTCGCGGGCGTATTATAAAAACCGATCGTCGTATCATAACCATAAGTATTGCCGTTAGAAAGAATGCCTGTAATCACAAAATCCTCATTATTTACAGAAGCATCGTGAGTATAGGTATAAAGGGTTGTTCCATCCGGATCAACGGGGATGGTTTTTAAATACTGCTCAAGTTTGGTTTTAAAACTGTCGCAAGCCGCGTTGTCCGTAGGGACTAAACTGCACGCGACTCCGGCAGTATCGGGTAAAATATTTCCAGCTACCTCATACATCCACAAGGCTTTTTGAATTGCCGCGACATCTGTTTGCCTTTTGGCATCCTTGGCCGCGTTAAGCGAAGCGCCCATGGAAACAAAAATAAATCCGGACAAAATTCCGATAATCGCTATAACAACCAAAAGTTCAATCAAAGTGAAAGCTTTATATTTTTTACGCAACATAAATGTTATTCATTGATTATTTTGGAAAGCTCGTCCAATTTCTTGTCCATCATAAACTGGGTTTCGGCTTCAATAATTAAGCGCAATACCGGCTCCGTATTGCTTGAGCGCACCAACAACCACCAATCCGAAAAATCAATCCGCAGGCCGTCAAATTCAGACACGGTTCCGTTGGAATATTTTTCCTTGATTTCTTTTATTTTTTCTTGCGGATTCTTTATCTTAAAGTTAATTTCTTCGGAATGAAAATATTTTCTAAAGGGCGCAATCAGCTGCGACAAAGTTTTGCCGGTTTTTTTCATTTCACTTAAAACCGAGAACAAAACAAAGAAAGGCGCTTCGCTGTAAAAAGCGTTTTTATAAAAAAAGTGTCCGGAAAATTCAGCACCAAAAATAGCATCTTCTTTTCGCATCACTTCTTTAATGAAAGAATGCCCTACTCGCGTGATTATGGCTTCGCCTCCCCACTTTTTAATGGTTTCGGGCACGATATTGCCGCATCGCAAATCATACAATATTTTTTGCTTGCCTTTCTTTTTTAAAATTATGGATGACATCAGGGCCAAAATTAAATCTGGCGTTATCACTTGGCCGTCTTCGTCAACAAAAAATATCCGATCCCCGTCCCCGTCAAAAGCCACCCCCAAATTCGCATTAGCCGCCTTAACCCCAACCTGCAAACAGCGCATATTTTCCATTTTTAAAGGATCGGGCATGTGGTTGGGAAAATTGCCATCCAATTCGTCAAAAATATGGATTAAGGGAATCTTGTTTAACATTCTTTTAATCGGCACGCCGGAAACGCTATTGGCCGTATCCACCACAATTGTAAAATTAAAATCCTCATTGATTTGGTTGTCTTGAATATAATCCGGCATAACATCTTTTTTTTCTTTGCTTCCCATTGTTGCTATTGGTTCAAATTTACCCAACAATGCCATTTCTTTAATTTCTTTTATGCCCGTATCATCGCTTATCGGAATACCGCCCTTATTCACCATTTTAAAGCCATTGTATTCCGGCGGATTGTGCGACGCGGTAATCATTAAGCCGCCATCATAATCAAATTTGGCCACTGTAAAATAAAACATTGGCGTAGTGCAAAATCCGATATCAACAATATCGCCGCCCTGCTCCATTATTCCTTTTTGGAGGGCAATGGATAAAACACCGGAAGAAAGGCGGTTGTCCATTCCGATGACAATTTTCGGATTGCTTGTTTTTGTTAATTCAAAGCTGTGGACACGGCTTTTCTTTAAAAATAAAACAAAAGCTTGCCCGATTTTATAAGCAGCTTCTTCATCCAATTCATTAGGGAAAATTCCCCTAATGTCATAGGCTTTAAAAATTTTTTCTTCCATTTATTTATAAGCGGTTTGTTTTTCCAAGGCCGCGATTCTTTGATTATATTCTTGCTGTGTTATTTCGCCTTTGGCCAACAGCTTGCCTAAGCCGGCATAATATTGTTCTTGAATTTGGGAAACAGCCAAAGCGGCGCCATATATGCGAACCTCATCCATTGATCCGGTCCAAAGATAACTATTGGCCGCCCTTGGCAAAACTCCAAGGCCTGCCTTATTTTCAGTCATTGTTCCGATAGTGGTAGTCCCCAACATTGATTGCAAAACGCCATCAACAAATATCTTGTGATCATTGGCGGAGTATCTAACCCCCGTAAGCAAATGCCAATTGCCGTCGATTGTGTTATCGCTATAAATCTGCATAATGCTGGCTGCGTCGTCGCGATTTTGAAACCATGCCCGGTTGTCGGATGCTTTTCCAATAACGATAGTCGGATTATTGTTTATATCGCTGCCATAGCCCAAAGCGGCTTCAAGGTTAGCAGTATTGGCCGCTCTTACCCAAACCGAGATAGTGTAAGCGGAGAGATTGGAAATATCCATGCTGGAAATATTAGCAAAGCTTACTGTGTCATTTCCATCAAAAGATAAGCATCCATTACTGATGCAATTACTGCTCGGCTGATAAGTTGCTCCATTGATGGTGCCGTTTAAAGTGGCGCCATAGTCGCTTGAATTTACGGCCGTAGCCCCACTGCCCTCGTCTAACGACCACTCGCCAATCAAATTGTTGATTAATTTGTTCTTGGTAGTTCCGTCAAAAACTTTAACTTTGAGCAAGTCCGCTTGGCTTTTGGCTCCGGATTGCGTAACCATACCTATAATGATGCCTGTTAAAACCACTAAAACTGTCATGGCTATCATTATTTCTATAAGAGTAAAACCGTAATTTTTTAGGTTTTTTTGCATAAAAAAATTAGAACTTTATTTAAAAATATTATACCACTTTTGCTTTAAAAATGAAAACGAACCTATCTTGACCAACAGCTTAAAAGTTGCTATATTACGAATACCTTGTACACAATACCTTCGCAATCAAGTATCTACTTCCTCCATCCATCTCCGCCAGTTGGCGGATGACGGAAACGGATGATGAATTGTTTACAAAGAAAGAATAAATAATATACGTTATGTCATTTTACGAAATAAACCTGCTTTTATCATCTAAATTATCGGCAGAAGAAGCGTTGGCCGAAATCGCCAAACTGGAAGCGTTTTTGCAAAACAGCGGAAAAGTAAACTCGGAAAAAGTTGAAATGAAAAAACTCGCCTACCCCATTCTTAGCCAAGAAGAGGCTTGGTTTAGTTTTATAACCTTATATCCGGAAAAAGCTGTTGTAAAAAAAGACCTTCTTTTAGCCGTGGAAAAACTGATAAAAGAAAATAAAAACATTATCAGGCATTTAACTTTGAAAAAAGAAGAAATCAAAATTAAAAAAGCCTACCAACGCGTTGCGGCAGCCAAAGCCGAAGGCGAGGCCAGAAAAATAGAAATTGAAGAAAAAGCAGCGGAACCGCAAAAAAAGCTTGAACTTGAAGACGTGGAAGAAAAAATCAATGAAATGTTGGGCGAATAGCCCCTAGCTCGGCCAAATAAAATTTGCCGGACGGGCAAATTAAAAGGATAATAATAAATAATTTTATAATTTAATCCTTATGAATCTCAATAAAGTATTTTTACTGGGCCGCGTGGCCACTGATCCGGAAATGAAAAGTACCGGATCCGGCCAAAACGTTTGCACTTTCAGCTTGGCGACCAACCGAGTCTGGAAAGACGCCAACGGTCAAAAAAAAGAAGATTCCCAATTTCACAGAATTGTTTTATGGCAAAGATTGGCTCAAATCGCTTCCCAATTTCTAACCAAAGGTTCTCTTGTTTTAATTGAAGGAAGAATCCAAACCAGGGCTTGGGACGATAAGACCGGCAATAAGCGCTACACCACGGAAATAATTGCCGAAAATATGCAATTAGGCCCGAGAAGCGGCAATGCCCCAATGGGCGCAAGCAATTTTAACGCTCAACCGCAACAACCGAAAAACAATAAAAAAGAAATGGAGGAAGAGGACATTCCCGTAATTGAAGACGGTGAAGAAATAGACATTAAAGACATTCCATTTTAAACTAAGTTAAATTAATATTATGTACTGCGATTTTTGCAAGAAAAACATCCAAGAAATAAATTTCCATGACATTAGTGTTTTGTCGCGCTATATTTCCAAATCCGGAAAAATAAAGCCCAAGAAGAAATCCGGGCTTTGCTCAAAACACCAAAGGGAAACAGCCGAAGCGATTAAAAGAGCCCGCTTAATGGCTTTCCTCCCCTTCGTAGCTAAATAACTCTTTCTAAAAAATTTATTTAGGTTTGAGCTCAGTCGAAGACCATCAGAAAAACCGCCCCATCGGGCGGTTTTTTAATTTAAAATTTATTCTTCCAGAGGAGGGGTTTCTTTTTCTTCTTTAATCGGAGCGGTATTATTCTTGGCTTGGGATAATTCCTCTTTAATTATTTCATCCCTTATTTGCTTTAACAGCTTTGGGTTGGCTCGCAAAAACTCTTTGGCTTTTTCCATTCCCTGCCCGAGCTTTTCTTCTTTGTATTGCAAATAAGCCCCGGATTTTTTAACCAAGCCGTTCTTGATGCCAAGGCTGATAACTTCGGAAATTTTGGAAATGCCTTCATTGTAATAAATATCAAATTCGGCAGTTTTAAAAGGAGCGGCCACTTTATTTTTCACAATCTTTGCCCTTACCCGGTTGCCGATGATATTTTCCCCTTGCTTGATTTGGGCGATGCGGCGTAATTCAATTCTTACTGAACTGTAAAATTTTAAAGCCAAACCGCCCGGAGTTGTTTCCGGATTGCCAAACATAATTCCTATTTTCATCCTAGTTTGATTAATGAAAATTACAATGGTTTTGGTTTTGGAAACAATGCCGGATAATTTTCTTAAGGCCTGGGACATCAAACGCGCCTGCAAACCGATTTGCAGTTCTCCCATTTCTCCGGCCACTTCAGCCTTAGGCACTAATGCCGCCACTGAGTCAACCACAATCACATCCACTTCTCCACTCCTAACCAATGTTTCCACTATCTGCAAGCCTTGTTCCGCAGAATCAGGCTGGGAAATTAAAAGTTCGTCCACATTAACTCCGATTCTTTTCGCGTAATCCGGATCCATGGCGTGCTCGGCGTCAACAAAAGCCGCTACTCCGCCTTTCCTTTGCGCTTCGGCTAAAATATTCAAAGACAAAGTTGTTTTGCCCGTGCTCTCTCCTCCGTATATTTCAATAATCCTGCCGCGGGGAACTCCCATTACTCCCAAAGCCAAATCAATAGAAAGCGAACCCGTGGAAACCACGTCCACGTTTACTTTTTGCGCTTCGCTCAATTTCATAATTGAGCCCTCGCCAAACCTTTCCTTGATTTCCGAAATCGCTTCGGCTAAATTTATTTTTTCTTTATCTTCTATTTTTTTCCTAGCCATATTTTTACCGTGCCCGCCGTAGCCCGTAGGGCGAAGGAGGGAAAATTAAATAATAAATCACTTATACGTTGCCTTGATTATACCAAAAATACTTAAATTTTAATACTGTTCTTCGGTATCGTCACCAACTAAAATATCCCTGGGTTTGGCTCCGTCCGCCGGACCAACAATTCCACGCTCTTCTAAGATATCAATCAAACGCGCAGCGCGGGCATAACCGATTCCCAAGCGCCTTTGCAATAATGATGCCGAAGCTTTTTTGCTCACAATAACCGTACGCTTAGCTTCTTCAAAAAGCGGGTCTTCTTTGGAATAGAAAGAGTCCATTTGCGTTTCGGGTGTTTCCATTGATTTTTGCAGCTCGCCGGAAAGAGAAACACCGGCTCCGCCCATATCAATATAACCGGCTTCCGCTTCTTCACCTTCAGGCGGCTTATTATTTTCTTCAAGCCAAGTTACCACTTTTTTAATTTCCGTTTCGGAAATATAAGGACACTGGATTCTTTTCGGTTTACTGTATTCTTTGCTCATTATCAATAGATCACCCTTGCCCAATAATTTTTCCGCGCCCGATGCGTCAAGAATAGTCCTAGAATCAATTAAAGACCCTACTTTAAGCGCGATTCGGCTGGTAATGTTGGCCTTAATCAAACCGGTAATAACCTCAACAGAGGGCCTTTGGGTGGCTAAAATAAGGTGTATTCCCGTGGCCCTGGACATTTGCGCCAGCCTTACCACGTAAGATTCAATCTCTTTTCCTTTAACGCTCATTAAATCAGCCAATTCATCAATGATTAGGGCAATGTAGGGCAATTTTTCTTCGCCTTTCTTTTCCTGTTTAGCGTTATACCCGCCAATATCCCGGCTATGGCCCTCGGCCAAAACAGTAAAGCGGCGCTCCATTTCTCCAACCAACCATTTCAAGGCCACTAATGTTTGCTGAGCGTCATAAATCACCGGGCACATTAAATGCTGAAGCGTTGTATAAACCGGAAATTCCACTCTCTTCGGGTCAACTAAAATCAATTTTAATTCATCCGGGCTGTTCCTGTATAATAAGCTCATAATAATCGCGTTCAAAGCAATTGTTTTACCCGAACCGGTAGTTCCACCAATTAACAAGTGCGGCATTTCCGCCAAATCAGCGAAAGATGAACGGCCCATAACGTCTTTTCCCACAGCCATTAACAAAGAAGCGGATGATGTTTTAAAATCATTGTTATCCATAACTTCGCGTAATCCGACTATGGCTCTTTTACGATTTGGAATCTCCACTCCAACCAAAGACCTTCCCGGAATCGGGGCTTCAATACGAATGCTTTGGCTCGCCAAAGCCAAGGCTAAATCGTTTTGCAAAGTTGTAATCTTGCTTAATTTAATTCCTTCCGCCGGCTTTAAAGTGTATTGGGTAACCGTAGGGCCGATATTAATTTCATCCATTTCCACGGGTATGCCGAAATTCTGCAAAGTTTTTTTGATAATCGCGGAGTTAAGTTCAATATCTCCCCCTTCCGAGTTCCCGCTTTTATTGGACAACAATTCCAAGGGCGGATATTTGTATATTAAATTTTCTTTTTTTCTTTCTTCAAATCCTTTTTGCAATTTTTTGGTTTCCATAACCGGCACTTCGGATTGCGCCTCCCTTTTCCTGAAATCCAAGGCCTGTAATTTATCTTTGGCTTCTTGTTTCATCTTGTCCAACAGCGCCGCTGATTCTTTAGCAAGCTTTTTGGGTTTTTCTTCCGCTTCTTCCCCTTCCCGTTCCTCTTTCATTTCCGCCAATTTTTTAAGGAACGGCTCCAAAAGGATTAAAATTGAAATTGAAGCGGCGATCACAAATATGCAAAAAGTGACCCAAAAATCAAAACCTCTGAAAATCGGCCAAGTGATTATGTAACCGATCCATCCGCCCGGGCCGCTATGGTCCCAAATAAAGTTTTCTTTCAGAGTCGGGTTGCCCCTCAATTCTCCCAAAGCGAAAACCCCGGTTGTGCCGATTAAAAACACTGCGCCGGCAATAATCAAAGAGTTCCTGATGTCTTTCAATGATTCTTCGTCCTGGAGGATTATAATGCCAATAACCACAAAAACAACCGGTACGATAAAAACCACGTAGCCAATCATTAATTTCAAGAAATGCTCCAGGCTGGCGCCGATAACCCCCGCGCCTTTGGTAAAAGAAAACAAAATGGTAATCGCTAAAAGAAAAAGAACTCCCGCAAAAATATATCTCTGTGTTTTTTCGGAAAGAGAGTCTAAGGGATTTTTAAATTCAGAGGCTTTTTTTTCGCGCTTTCTGGTTTTGGAAACAATGGCTCGCGGGGTTTTCCTTTTTTTCATAACAAAGAAAAATTAACTTGCTTTATTCTTCAACAAACAAGGTATTATTTATTATTAAGATTATTTTATCATACCGCCAAACTCATAGCAACTCAACTCACGAAGAGTGACCCAGCAGATATTTATAAAACAAAACCACCCAAGGAGGGTGGTCTTATCGCTTTCATTTATTTGAGCGCGTTTCTGTTTTTCAACAAGCCCGTGCCAATTGGCACCAATTTTCCGATAATAACGTTTTCTTTCAAACCCCTTAAAAGGTCTTCTTCTCCCCTTAAAGACGACTCAATCAATACACGGGATGTTTCTTGGAAAGAAGCGGCGGATAACCAGCTGTCCGTTGCCAACGCAACCTTACTGACACCCAAAACAACTTCTTCGGCTTCAATAAGTTTCTTGCCGTCTTTTTCCAATTTGTCATTTTCTTCAAGCATTCTGGCTCGGCTAATAACCTCTTCTCCGCTGAAAATACTGTCACCCGGATTTTTAATCTTTACGCGCGAAAACATTTGCCTGACGATTATTTCCACGTGCTTATCGTTAATGGAAACACCCTGCGAAACGTAAACTCTTTGAATCTCTTTAATGATATAAAGCTGAGTAGCCTCTTTGCCCAAAAGCTTGGACAATTTTTTCAAATCAAGCGAACCGACAGTCAAGGAATCTCCCTTTTTAACAATATCGCCGGCTTTTACCAATATTTCCGTATTGGGAGATATTTTATATTCAACCGTCTCGGCTTCTTTGTCTGATTTGCTGTTTAAAAGAGTGATTTTAATTATTCCGGCTTTATCATCCACGCTTTCAACCTTACCGTCTTTCAAGCACATTTCGGCTTCACCTTTGGGGGCGCGCCTTTCAAAAAGCTCTTCAACTCTCGGCAAGCCGCGAGTGATATCAGCTTCGCCGGCCACACCTCCGGTATGGAAAGTTCTCATGGTTAACTGAGTTCCGGGCTCTCCAATGGCTTGCGCCGCCACAACTCCCACGGCTTCTCCCATATTGATTATTTTCTTCCAACCCAAGTCAATGCCATAACATTTTTGGCAAATTCCCCGCTTGCATTTGCAAGTCATGGGCGAGAAAACTTTCACGCTCGGAATATTCAATGCTTTAATTTCATTAGCGGTTTTCAAATCAATCGTACCGCCTTTTTTAACTAAAACTTCATTGGTTTCCGGATTAACGATTTTTTCCATTGAGGTTCGGCCGAATATTTTGTGCACGAAATCCTGGTTAACTTCATCCGCGTCTTTTCTAAACATTGCCAGCCCTTCGGTATCGCCGCAATCTTCTTCATTAATAATCACGTCGTGAGCAACGTCCACCAACCTTCTGGTCAAATAACCGGAAGTGGAGGTCCTAAGGGCCGTATCCGCCGTACCCTTTCGGGCGCCATGGGTGGAAATAAAATATTCCAACACATCAAAACCTTCTTTAAACGAATTTTTAATCGCCAATTCAATAATCTGCCCGGCCGGGTTGGCAACCAATCCTTTCATACCGCACATCTGCACGGGCTGGGACCAGCTCCCCCTGGAACCAGAATCAACAATGGAGAAAACCGGGCTATGGGTAGAAATTGTTTTGGGAACCAATTTTTCAATTTCAGTTTTAACTTTTTTCCAAACTTCAATAACCTGGCTGGTTTTTTCATCTTTAGTTAAAAGACCTTTTTCAAAATAATCTTCAATGACTTTGATTTTATTTTCCGCTTCTTTCATTAAGGCCGGTTTTTCCTCGGGCACGGTCAAATCATCCATTCCCCAAGTGATAGCGGAACGGGTGGCGAATTTAAAGCCAAGCGATTTAATTTTGTCCAAAGTTTCCGAGGCTTCATTGCCATAAATGTCAACGATTCGGTTAATCATTCTCTTCACAGCCTTGGAATCCATTTGTTCGTTTTGATAATCAAAATCCTCGGGCAAAACTTGGTTAAAAATAATCCTGCCCACGCTGGTCGCGATAAAGTCACCATCAGCTTCCAAACGAACTTTGATTGTGGCTCGCAAATCAATCATTTTTAAATTATAAGCAATCAAAGCATCTTCCTCGGAAGCGAAAACTTTATTTTCTCCCATTAAACCCGGCACTATTTTCGTTAGATAATAACAACCCAAAACAATATCCTTGGTTGGAATCATAATCGGGTCGCCGGTAGACGGCTTTAATAAGTTCACGCTACTCATCATTCTAAGTTTGGCTTCCTCTTGCGCTTCTTCGGACAAAGGCAAGTGAATGGCCATTTGGTCTCCATCAAAGTCAGCGTTAAAAGCCGTGCAAACCAAAGGATGCAACCGAATGGCTTCGCCCTCAATCAAGATGGGTTTAAACGCTTGCACGCCCAAACGGTGCAAAGTCGGGGCTCGGTTTAAAAGCACTAATTTATCTTTTACGACTTCTTCCAAGGCTTCCCAAATGTCATCACTCTCTTCTTCAATCAAACGAGTGGCGCCGCGGACGTTAAAAGCCAATTCTTTTTCCAAAAGTTTTTTAATCACAAACGGCTTGAATAATTCCAAAGCCATTTTTTTCGGCACACCGCATTCATTAAGCTTTAAATTCGGCCCAACCACAATTACGCTTCGGCCGGAATAGTCAACTCTTTTACCCAAAAGGTTTTGCCTAAACCTGCCCTGCTTTCCTTGCAGCATATCCGCCAAGCTTTTTAAAAGCCTGCGGCCGCCCGTGCTGGCTTGCGTGGTTGTGCCTTTTCTCATTTTGTTGTCAATCAAAGCATCAACCGCTTCTTGCAACATTCTTTTTTCGTTTCGCACAATCACATCCGGAGCTCCGATTTCCAATAAATATTTCAAACGGTTATTACGGTTAATGACGCGGCGGTATAAATCATTCAAATCGGAAGAAGCGTATCTGCCTCCATCTAATTGGACCATGGGCCTTAAATCCGGAGGTAAAACCGGCAAAACATTGATAAACATCCATTCCGGCCTGATGCCGGCTTGTTTCATTTCTTGAAGCAATTTTTGGCGGCGCAAAAGCATTCTTTTTTCTTCCACTGATTTTTTGCTTTCCGATTGGGCTTTTATTTTGGTGATTTCTTTGCCCAAATCCATTTTTTCAAAAATATCCCGGACGATTTCCGCGCCAGTGCCGGCCTCAAAAACTTCACCGTATTTCAATGACAATTCATGGTATTCCAATTCGCTTAAAACCTGCATGGGCTTCAAATAACCCACCTCCTGCTTGGCCTTGTCTTTGGCGTTTTTCAAATCTTCCAATTCTTCTTCCAGTTTCTTTTCTTTTACTTTTTCGGAATCCGTAGAGGTTTTGATGTTATTCTTGATTTCCTTGGCTTTATTTTTGAATTCTTCTTCAATTTCTTCTAAAATTCTTTCTTTTAATTCTTCGTTCACACTGGTAACAACATAAGAAATAAAATAAACAACTTCTTCCACTTTGTGGACCGGCAAACCTAAAACAGTGCCGATGCGAGAAGGCAATCCTTTTAAAAACCAAATATGCGAAACCGGAGCAGCCAATTTAATGTGCCCCATTCTTTCCCTTCGCACAGACGATTTGGTTACTTCCACTCCGCAACGGTCGCAAATAATTCCCTTATATCTGATTCTCTTGTATTTTCCGCAAAAACATTCGTAATCCTTAGTGGGCCCGAAAATCTTTTCGCAAAACAATCCGTCCTTCTCCGGCCTCTGAGTTCGATAGTTAATTGTCTCGGGCTTGGTAATTTCACCGTGAGACCAATTCAAAATCTCGTCCGGAGAAGCAAGTTTGATTTTAAGTGATTCCAAATTAGAAACAAACATAGGTTTAGAATTATGAATTATGAATTTATAGAAACAGATTAAAGGTAATCCTACGAATTTTTATATTTATAAAAATTCAGGATCCTCGCCAATTCTTTGCGGCTACCGCCGCAAGAATTGGCGGGAGTTAGGCTCCCGGTTCTTCTTCTTCGACTTTTCCTTTGATTATTACGTTTAGAGACAATGCTTTTAATTCAGCCAACAACAGATTGAACGAGGCCGGAATATTGGGATTCTTAATCTTCTCACCCTTTAAAATTGATTCGTAAGTCGCGGCTCGGCCCAAAACATCATCCGACTTTATAGTTAACATTTCTTGCAAAGTGTAAGCGGAACCATATCCTTCCAAGGCCCAGACCTCCATTTCACCAAATCTTTGCCCTCCGAACTGCGCCTTACCTCCCAACGGTTGCTGGGTGATTAAGGAGTATGGACCGATGGAACGCATATGGATTTTGTCTTCCACCATGTGCCCCAATTTCATCATATAAATATAACCGACCGTGATTTTTTCCGGCAAAGCTTCGCCTGTTTCCGGGTCAAATAATGTTAATTTTCCATCGCGCGGATAACCGGCTTTTTCCAATTCTTCTTTAATAATAGTTTCGTTCGCTCCGGCTAACGATGGAGTTCCCGCCAAGTAACCAAGCTTGTTCACGGCCAAACCAAAATGAGTTTCCAAAATCTGGCCCAAGTTCATTCTGGACGCCACAGATAAAGGATTCAAAACAATATCCACCGGAGTGCCGTCTTCCAAGAAAGGCATTTCTTCGGCCGGCAAAATCTTGGCAATAATACCTTTGTTTCCGTGCCTTCCGGCTAATTTGTCTCCAACCTGGACTTTTCTGACTTCGGAAATCCTAACTCGGATTCTTTTTATCACGCCCGGTTCCAAGCTGTAGCCTTCACTTCTGGCAAAAACTTTTACATCTGTAATGCGTCCACGTTTACCGTGCTCCAATCGGAGAGAGGTGTCTTTAACTTCTTTGGCCTTTTCTCCAAAGATGGCCCGTAGCAATCTTTCTTCCGGGCTTAAATCAGCTTCACCTTTAGGAGAAATTTTACCCACTAAAATATCGTTCGGCCCAACTTCGGCTCCGATTCTCACAATTCCCTCTTCATCTAAATCTTTCAATTTGTCTTCACCGACATTCGGAATGTCGGATGTGGTTAATTCGGGCCCAAGTTTTGTTTCTCTGACATCGCAGAAAAAATCTTCAATATGCACGGATGTAAACACGTCCTCTTTTACAATCCTTTCGGATAAAACAATCGCGTCTTCAAAAGTGTTTCCTCTCCAAGAAATAAATGAAACTAAAAGATTTCGGCCCAAGGCCAATTTTCCATCGGCAATAGCTCCGCCTTCAATCAACGGGTCACCTTTTTTCACAACATCTCCCAATTCCACAACCGGAATTTGGTGGAAACAAGTATATTGGTTGGTTCTGTCAAAAATTCTAACCGGATAAGAAATAGTATCTTTTTCGCCCTTTACTTTAACTTCCATGGCGTCCACTTTTACAACCTTGCCCGCTTCAATGGCGCCAATTAATTGACCGGAGTCTCTGGCCACATACGCTTCCATGCCCGTGCCAACCAAAGGAGCTTCGGGATTAACCAAGGGCACGGCTTGCCTTTGCATATTAGAACCCATTTGGGCGCGGTTCGCGTCATCATTCTGTAAAAACGGAATTAAAGAAGTGGAAACGGAAATAAATTGCTGCGGAGAAACGTCCACGTAATCAATGGATTCTTTTTCTATCTCGCCCGGCTCACCCTTAATTCTGGCTTCCACTCTGGCGTCAATTATTTTATTATTTTCGTCAACTTTAACGCTGGCCGGAGCGATATTAAACCTTTCTTCGGCCGTGGCATCCAAGTAATAAATTTCTTTGGTAACCTTGCTGTTTTCAACTTTATAATAAGGAGTTTCCAAAAAGCCGTACGGATTCAAGCGCGCGTAAAGCGATAAATGCGTTACCAAGCCTACGTTCGGGCCTTCCGGCGTTTGAATCGGGCAAATTCTGCCATAGTGGGAAGGCTGCACATCACGGACATCAAAACCGGCTCTTTCCCTGGTTAAGCCGCCCGGTCCGGTCGCGGTTAAACGCCTTTTGTGTTCCAATTCAGATAACGGATTAGTGTTATCCATAAATTGGGAAAATTGGCTGGCGGTAAAAAACTGGGTTACTTGGGCGGAAAACGGCCTGGGATTAATAAGCTGCATTGGTGAAACGTTTTCATGCTCCAAGATAGACATTCGGTCTTTGATGATTCGGCTCATTCTTGCCAAGCCGATTCTCAATTTATTGGACAACAACTCAGACAAAGTCCTCACTCGCCTGTTGCCCAAATGATCAATTTGGTCCGGATTTGAATACGGGTCGTTATTCATTCGGATAATCTCCCGCATTACCGCGACAACATCATTCACGAATAAAATCCTGTCTTCTTTTTCTATTTCCCGGTCTTTCTTAGGTTTTAATTCCGGCAAACGTGACCATAATTTCCAGCGCCCAACCTTACTAAGGTCATACCTGTCAAAATTAAAAAACATGCTAAAAATAAGTTCGCGGGCAGAATCCGGATTTACCATTTCACCGCTTCTTAAACGTTGGTAGATTTCCAATAAAGCTTCTTCTTGGTTGTTGGCCGGGTCTTTTTTAAGGGTTTCTTCAATATATTTGGCCTCGCCCGTATCATGCGCCGAAAACATCTCCATTATATCGTTGTTATTAAATCCGCCTAACGCTTTTAACAATGTAGTTGCCGGCACTTTTCTTTTTCTATCTATCTTTACGGAAATAACATCCGAGCTTTCGGTTTCAAATTCCAGCCAAGAGCCCCTGTTTGGAATTAATTTGGCGCCGAAACAACGTTTGCCCCTGTTAATGCTTAAAGGAAAGAAAACTCCCGGCGAACGGATTAACTGGGAAATTACCACCCTTTCCACTCCGTTTAAAACAAAAGTTCCCCTTTCGGTTAAAAGAGGAAAATTACCAAAAAAGATTTCCTGTTCCTGTCCCCTTTTCGTTTTTAAATTAACCAGCTTGGTCCTTACCCTTAAAGGCGCCACGTATGAATCATTGTTTTCTTTAGCATCATATCCGGTTGGATAATTGGATTTGCCGAGCTTGTAGTCCAAGAAATACAATTCAAATTCTTTGCCGGTATAATCACGAATCGGAGAAACTTCGGCGAAAAGATCCCTTAGTTCTTCTTCCCAAAACTGCCGGCCGCTCTCTTGTTGCAAAAATATTAAACTAGGTAATGGATAGGAAATCTTGCTCTTGGCGAAGTCCTTGATTTTAGTTTTCATAGGCGGATTTTATTATTTAGAAAACAAAGTGGGTATTTCAAACAAAAAAATACCCTGCTTATTTATTTTTGGGGTCTAATTCGGGAAATTAATAAAAAAAGGGTAAAATTTGGGAAATCAATTTGGCAAATTTAATTTAGTTTCAAGTTAATTAATACTTTATCAACAAACCCTAAACTTGTCAAGCGATAGCCAAAAATAGCGAGTATCACCCATTTTTACCATAATTATTGCTTAATTGTTCTTCCTTTTTTTATTTCGGTTGATTTCGTTTCTTCCAAAAATCAAGCATCGCGCTATCATCAATTTTTTCAACTCTTTCCAATAGCTCATCAGCGCTCGGAATTCCCAGGTTTAATTTTTCTACACTAGAAAGCCTCTTTTTACTGCTTTTTAAGCCGCTCAAATCAACATCTTTAAGCCCAGCGATATTTTTTCCTATTGTATTTTCCGGCAAATTAGCCGCATTTTTAATCTCTTTTTTTGAAAGATTTTCAATAATCTGTTTCTTGTTTTCCAAAACTTTTACAAATTCCCGGACGCGATAACGGTTAATTTCTTTTTCATTACCCCTAAACTCAGTTAATAATTGTTTTTTTATCGCGCTTTTTAAAATTTTGGCATAATCGTCTTCGCTGTACCTGCCAAGCCAATCTTTTTTAATATCACCTATTATCTGCCCATCTTTTTTGTATATTTTGTGCTGGCCGCCTATTGAAAAATGTTTTACATCCGGCTCTTCAGCTTGAATTCCGTATTTTGAAAATAAAATCTCGTCGTAATCATTGTCTTTGCCATAATCTTTAATAACTTCGTTAAATTCGTTTTCAACCGCGGCCTCGGAAGCATAATCTTCTTTGGTTAATTTCGGATATATTTTTTCGGCCTCTTTTTTAAAATCACGGCCCGTAAGCATTTCGGCTATTTCAATCCCGCCGGTCCAATTATCTTTTATTTTTATATTGGCATATCTTCTCGCGTTTTCCAGTTCTTGCCCGGACAATGTTCCGGCTTTTTTCTTAAAGTCGGCTTCCACTTTGTCTCCCAGGCGATTCAACTCATCCATCATATCGTAAGCAGCATCAAGGGTATTCTTTTCTTTCATCTCTTGCTGCATCCTCTTATAATAATCGGTTTTCGTGAATTCTCCCTTGGATTGGGCGTCGGCAATCAATTGCTCAACTTGATTGGTTAATTTTTTCCTGATTAAATTTTCTGTTTTTTCATCAAGCTGGGGTTCTTCTTTTTTTTCTTCCGGGCTTGCCTTTGCTTCTTTTTCAATAGAAGGCTCTTCTTCTTTTTCTCTTTTGGTCTCGGCTCGCTTGCTTCTTTTTAATTCAGTCAAATCGTGTTCCTGTATTTCCGCCTTGGTAAGCTCGGCCTTGTTCATTTTGGCGTTATATTCCCTTTCTTCTTGCTCTCTTCCTGTTATTTCACTCTTGGTTAACTCTGTAAGTGTGCCGTATTTCGCCCTATCTTCGTTTTCTTTTTTTGATATGGCCGCTTTTTCAGCGTCTTCTTGTTCAATGGCTTGAATTTTTTTTCTGATTGCCTTTTCTTCGTCAATCTTTTTTTGTTTTTCCGCCCTTCTTTCAGCAATCTTTTTTTGCCTTATTTCTTCCCTTTCGCTTTCTTCTTTTTCCATAACGCTATCCGCCCTAGACATAATATCCGGCTTAATATTTTGAGCACTATTAATTATATCTTCCAAATTTGATTCTGAGTTTTTATCAGGCGATTTTCTTGCCATAAATTTATTATTGATTAAAATTTTTCTTTATTGCTTATATTATAAAATAAGTAATTTTTTAAATCAACCTCGCAAAACATTTTTGGGCACGCAGGCCGAACTTTTTAAAAATCCGGCGCAAGGCGCGGCAAAAATCAATTATTCAAATTCAACACATCCGCTATTTCCGATTCCACTATTGATTTCGGGCGCCCATATTTTTCACGGGCAAACCTTTTAATAACTGTTGCCATTTCCACACTACCCTTTAAGGGCGGCAATGTTTTCATTTTGAAAGGCGACGTTAGCTTGTTATTGATTATCATTTTGATAATCAATTGGAAGTTGTCTAAATTAAGCAAGTCAAACTTGGAAAACTCGGGAGAAAATTGTTTTTCCAAGAATTCCGCGTCATCCGCGCCAACCCGGAAAGCGGCAAAAGTGCCAACATTGCCGATAACCGCGTTTTTAATGCTATCGGTTAATTGGGGCATATATTGGTGGGCTAAAATCAAATCCAAGCAATATTTTCTGGCTTCAGACAAAATTGTGGCAATAGAGTCGGTGGTAAAATTCTGAAATTCGTCCAAATACAAATAAAAATCATTCCTGTCTTCGGCCGGCATATCCGCCCGCTTCATAGCCGCCATTTGCATTTTGGAAACTAAAATTAAACCCAAAAGCGAACTATTTAATTCTCCGGTTCTACCTTTGCTCAAATTGGCCAAAAATATTTTGCGGCTGTTCATAATCTCGCCCAAATTAAAGCCGCTCCGCGTCTGGCCCACAATATTCCTAATCATTTCATTTTCCACAAATCGCCCGATTTTGCTGATAACATAACCAAGCATATCGGACTTGGTCGCGCCCGTGGTTTGTTTCCATTCTTTCAGCCAAAAATTCCTAACTAACGGGTCAGCCACTCTTTGCAATTTGGCTTCCATAAACCGGTCATCAGTAAAAATGCGGGTTATTTCTATTAAAGTGCCGGGGTTATTCACATCAGCCATTATCGCCAGCATAGCGTTGCGCATATAATGCTCAAACATTGGGCCAATCATTTCCGGCGGGAATAATTTATAAAAAATTGAAATCATTTCCGAAACCGCCATATCTTTTTCTTGCGGAGTATCCCACTCCAACATATTCAAACCGCAAGGCTTTTCCGTGTCAAAAGGCTCAAAAAGGACAACATCATTAGCGCGTTCTTCCGGAATCATTTTCAAAACATCTTCCACCAATTCGCCATGCGGGTCTATAACGCCCACGCCTTCTCCGTTCAAAATATCTTGGCGAATCATTTCTTTTAAAAACGCGGACTTGCCCACGCCGGTCTGGCCCACGATATAAAAATGCCTGCGCCTGTCTTCCCTGCTCCCAACGTAAACATCCTTTTCTTGCCCTCGAAAAATCGTCTTGCCCAATAAAACCGGGCCAAACGCGGGCAAAATAGCCGGAGGTTCCACTTCTTTGGTATCCGCCCATTTAATGTACGGGCTTTCCATGTGGGCCAAGGGCAAATGGTAAATGCTCGCCAACTCTTCACTGTTTAAAATTATTTTCTGGCTTTCTTCAAAATTCCTAAAAATATAGTTATAGATTAATTTTCTGGCATTGTTGCCCTTAATCCGCACGGAAGAAAAATTATTAAAAGAAGAATAAAATTGCGCGAAGCTGGATTCCATATTTTGCAATAATTCGTCGGCGCGATTGGCTGATTTGGCGGAAGACACCAGGCGAATATTGACTTCAAAAAACGGCTTTTGCAATTTCGTGCGCAAAGCGTCAACCGTGACATCATCAATTTTCTTTTCTTTCAGTTGGTTTTGGTTTAATTCTTTGGGTTGCGGAGCAGACGTAAAACCCGAAAATCCGCCCACCGAAGCCAGGGCGGCATTAAAATCTTTGCCTTGCGAAACCACTTGCGAAATTATTTGGTCGCCCTTATATTTTAATTCCGCGGCTGCCGGCCTGACGATTATTTGAATAGCCGCGCCCTCATCGCTTTCAATATTGGTTAAAGAATTGGCAATGGCTTCCATTGGATCAGTGTCCAATTTTCTATAGGTGTTAAGCGGTAAAAAAAATGATTTTTTAAGGCGGAGATAAGCCGCGGCCGCGTTAGCGTTTGGCTCAAAAATAGTATAATCTTCCGGTATTTTCAGCACAATCGCTCCGGGATAAGCGCCTTCCACGTATTTGGGTAAAGTGGAAGCGTAACTGTTCGGAACAGCGATATAAAAAGAAATATCTGTGCCGCCAAACTCAGAAGCTATTTCTAAAACCGCCCTCTGCTTGTTCCCGAAAAACTTGGACGCGAATCCTTTGCTTTCTAAATAAAGAAAATTGGAAAAAATTTGTTCCATTTTTCCAATCATCAGCTTTTGGTCCGCTTTTTCATTTCCTTCTTTTTCGTATTTGGGCAGCTTGATTGAAAACAAAGACATATCCAAACTGGATTTTAAATTATTTTTCTTTTTGCCGATAAAAAAAGAAAGGATCAAAACAAAAAACAGCACTATGCCCGACCCCAGGGCCACGTAAAATATCGGATTTTGCGGAAAAATAATTTCCATAATTAAAAATTTAAATCTTGCGTTGTTAAGTTTATTTTATTATAGCAAATAGATGAAGAAGTATAAAGTAGTTAGTATCTGGTATTTAGAAGCGAGCCATGCTCGCTTCTACCAAATAAAAAGCGGATATTAATCCGCTTCAAAATGCTTAGGAGCTTATGCGCTTATTTTTTCTTTTTCAATATTTCTTCAAATAATTTTTCCTTGGCCAAGGCGTCATGGAAAGAATCCAAAAGCAAGGGGTCGTTTTCTTTTTCCACGGCCTTAATCGCGGCCGCCAATCCTTTTTCTTCGGCAATATCCAAAAAATATTGCATTTTTTTGTTGATTATCGGGCTAACTTTATTGCTCTTGCTTGGTTTATTTTCCTTAGAGTTACTTGCCCCGCTTCCTGTTGTTCTCTCCCCTTTTTCCAAAGAATTTATTTCCACTTCTTCTTCCGGATTTGATAAAATTTCTTTCAGTTCAATGTTTTTTTCAAATCCTTCCGGGCTAATGCTTTTTTCCCTGTTTTTTTCAAAATTTTCCATATTTTTAATTAATTAAGGTGCGTCTGATTTTACTAAATCAGACGTCAATTAGTTCTCACTAATTGAATTATACCAAACAATCAATGCAAATAAAATGCTTTACGAGTCGGTCATTTTCATATTTTGCAAAATTCCTAAAGCCAAAAAACTGAACAAAAGATTGCTGCCACCGTAGCTTACCATGGGCAAGGGTAAACCGATTACGGGAAAAATTCCCAAATTCATTCCGATATTTATCGCCATATTAAGGAATATTGCAATCGCCAGGCCGGATGCGAAAAGCCGGGAAAAATTTGAATTAGCGTTAAAAGCGATTTTAAAAATACGCCAATACACCAAAGCGAAAAGAGATAATAAAATTATTACTCCCAAAAACCCGGTCTCTTCGGCAATGGCGGAAAAAATAAAATCGGTTTGCGGTTCGGGCAAAAAACCGTATTGGGTTTGCGGCCCTTGATTAATGCCCGCGCCTAATAACCCGCCGGAACCAATGCTTATTTTCGCCTGATTTTGGTTCCAACCCGCGCCTAAAATATCTTCCTGCGGCGCAATATAACTAAAAACTCTTTTCTTTTGGTAGTCTTTTAAAAAGAATTGCCAGGTTATTCCCGCCAAAAGGACAAAAGCCAAAGCCAGGATTAAAAAATCCCGGACTTTAATTCCGGAAACCAACAACATGCCTATCCAAATCGCCAACAACACCACCACGGCGCCGAATTCCGGATGTAAAAAGATAAGGATAATCGGGATAACAAAATACAAGCCGGATAAAATAATATGCTTTAAATTGTATAATTCAATGTGCCGATGCGAAAAATATTTCGCCAGAATCAAAATTAAAATAATCTTAGTCGGCTCAATCGGGTCAAAAGAAACAGGCCCGATTTTATACCACGACCTTATCCCCCTTATTTCCGGCGCGAAAAAAAATATTCCGACAAGCAGCAGGATGCAAATAAAATAAAAGAAAACCAAAAGCAAAGAATTTTCCCGCAAAATCCGGTTATCAATAAAACTGACGCCGAACATGGCTAGAATTGAAACAATAAAAAAAATCAATTGCCTGTAAAAATTCGTGTAATCCCCGCCGCCGGATGAGCTATACAAAGAAATCAAGCCGAAAATCACCAACGCACTCGACGCTCCCAATAAAACCCAGTCAAATTTTTGTAATTTTGCCACAAAATTCATATTGCCGAGGTTTAGTGTTTGGTATTTAGTATTTTTAAAAACTCTTTTTCTTCCAATATCTTCACTCCCAATTCCTTGGCCTTATCATACTTAGAACCCGGATTTTCTCCAACAACAAGATAATCCAAATTCTTTGAAACAGCGGACAGCACTTCTCCACCCAAAGCCAATATTTGTTCTTTGGCTTGGTCTCGGCTCAATGCTTCCAGCGTTCCGGTCAAAACAAAAGTCTTGTTGATTAATTTATCACCCCTTTTCTTTTCCGGACTGATTATTACGCCCCTATCTATTAATTTATTTAAAAAATGCAAATTGTGCTTATCATGAAACCATTCATATATGGATTTAGCCACTACCGGGCCAATATCATCCGTGTTTTCAAGGCTTTCCATTGATAAATCTTTTATTTTATCAATGGAGCTGAATTTTTCCGCCAAATCGTGCGCGGTTTTTTCTCCCACGTTTCGGATTCCCAAAGCGTAAATAAACCTGCCTAAAGTAATGTTTTTTTTGGAAGATATTTTTTCCACTATTTTTTTGGCTGATTTTTCCGCGAATCTTTCTAGTGGCAGGATATCCCCTTCTTTCAAATCAAACAAGTCCGCGGCATCGCTGATTAAGCCTTCTTCCAAAAACCTATCAACGATTCTCGGCCCGATTCCGCTCAAATCAAAAGCGCTACGGGAAACAAAGTGTCCAAGATATCTTCTTTTGCGGCTGAAACAATTCGGATTCGGGCAATACCAAACCACCTCGCCGGGCTTGCGGATAAGATTGTCATCGCAATCCGGGCATTTTTTCGGCATTATGAATTTTTTCTCTTTGCCGGTTCGCAACTCTGGAAACACTTTCATAATTTCCGGTATCACGTCGCCGGCGCGGCCAACTACCACCGTATCTCCGATTTTCAATCCCAAACGCCTTATTTCGTCTTCATTGTGCAAAGTGGCGCGCGTAATAGTTACCCCGCTAACTTCAATTGGCTTTAAAACCGCCACCGGCGTCATAGCGCCCGTCCGGCCAACCTGAACGACAATATCCTCAATAATGGTAGTGGCTTGCTTTAAAGCGAATTTTAGGGCAATGCCGGCGCGCGGCGCTTTGCCCACCACTCCCAATTTCTTAAAAATTTTATTGCCGTTAATCAGCACCACCGCCCCGTCTATTTCATAAGGCAAAGAATCCCTGATTTTGCGCAAATGCCCGTAATAATCAAACACTTCATCCATATTGCGGCAAAGCTTGTTGTATCTATTGTTTGTTTTAAACCCGAAAGATTGCAAAATCAAATGTTCCTGCTCATGGGTTTCCTGGCCCAAATCGGTAACCAAAGAATAAATGTCTGATTCCAATTTTCTCTCAATTGTTATTTTGGGGTCCAACTGCCGGATTGAGCCGGCAGCCAAATTGCGCGGATTGGCATAAATCGCCAGTCCTTGCTTTTCCCTTTCCGCGTTTATTTTTAAAAAATTTTTCTTCGTAATAATAACCTCGCCCCGCACGATTAATTCTTTTAGCCCTTTTTGTTTTATTGTTTTCACAACGTGATTCAACCCCAACTTTTCCAATTCTTTTAAAGCGTTTTCTGTGTTTCGGAGAACGAGAGGAATAGCTTCAATTGTTTTAATATTTTGCGTGACATTTTCTCCGATTATGCCGTCTCCGCGCGTGGCTCCAATTTCAAAAACATTGTTTTTATAAACCAATTCTATCGCCAGGCCGTCCAATTTGGGTTCGCAATAATAATCAACGCTGTTGGCTTCTTCTTTGGTCAATATTTTTTTATTGCGAGTTTCCCAATTGTCCATATCATCACGGGAAAACGCGTCAAAAAAAGAAAGCATCCTTTCTTTGTGCGTAAATTTTTCAAATCCTTTCAGCGGCTTGCCGCCCACTCTTTGTGTGGGAGAATCGGCCGTGATCAAGTCCGGATATTTTTGCTCTAAATCAAAAAGCTCTTTTTTGAGAGCGTCCAAGGCTGATTCCGAAATCTCTTGCTTGTTTAAAACGTGATAAAGATAACGGTGGTAATTAATCAGCTCTCTCAGCTTGGCTATTCTTTGTTTTGCTTCGCTTTTGTCCATAGCATTAATAATCTATATGTATTTTCCTGGTAGTTCCGGCAAAAGAACCGGAAGAATCAATCTCTGTTCCGGTTCCGCAATCATTGGCAGGGTTAAAAACCGAATAACTGTAAGTGGAATAAGCATCGTTATAGATATTTCCCGTACCGGTTGAAGCCGGATTGGTGCAAGAAGCGGTTCCTTGGCTTACTTGGAACAAAACATATTCCACTCCGGAGTCGGCGCAATGAAAGGCTTTAATGGAATTCGCGACATTGCCGGTTATTTTGGCCGAACCCACGATTATCGCGGAAACATTCAAAGAAAAACCAACCAAAACAGCAATCATTATTGTGACTAAAAATAAAGAGACTCCTTTTTGATTTTTCCTGGTTTTGGTTATTTTAAACATAATATTTTACGGAACGTTTAAATTTCTTTGCGAGGCCGTGGTTTGCAAGGTTATTTCCGGAATCGGGCTCACTCTTTTACTATTTGATTTCATATGGATCATAACGGCCACCTTGGGTTGGTCGGCTCCAGGTGTTTGCCCGGAAATGTCAAATTTTAAAACATCAACCAAAACTTGCGAAGAAGTAAGTTCTTGTCCCGCGTCAAAATTCGCCGAACTGGAATCGGTTGATTTATATATTTTTATTTTTCCGCTTGCTAAATTAAATTTCATGCACACATAATCTTCCACCACATTGTCATAGCCCAAAAAAATAATCTCATCTTCTCCGGCATTAATCAAATAATTTACTCCCGCGCCGGCGCAAGCGCCGGTTCCAACCGGAGCGTCGTCGCGCGCCGCCATTCTTATGGCCCTATGCATATATTCAACCACGTGCCCGGATTCGTTCAATAATTGCTGATTTTGCAAGATAGACGATTGGGTGTTTACGGAAGTAGTGAATAAAGTAATTATGGAAACGGATAAAACCGAAAATATTGCCATGGCCGCCAAAACTTCCACCAAAGTCAACCCCTTATTGCTTTTTAATTTTGACAAAATATTTTTCATATTTACCATTTCCAATTATATAAATCCTCTTTAACAACCGTTTGCTTTCCTCCGGTCCAATAAATATAAACAGCAACATGTAATTCGTTGGCCGTGCCGGAATCAATGCAAATCTGCCTCCTGTAATTGGTCTTTACGTCTGACGCGCCGGGGGAAGCAAGATATTTATAAAAACTGTTGCCGCCTAAAATATATAAATAATGGGCGGAATTATACGCGCTCAAACCCGTATCATCGTAATTTGCCTCAGCTCCTTCGGTTGAAAGCGGAGTGGCGGAGCAAGAATAACCGGTTAAACCATTGGAAAAATCGGGATTGGGAAGGTCGGGCGAAACGCTTGTCAACCAATTCTTATCGCGGATATTTCTCACAATTTCAATCCCCTCTTGGCCCAAAAGCGAAGCCACATATGTGTCTTTAAGCTGCTTTGTTTGCTGGGAATATTTCGCTGTGGCGGAATAAATACCCAAAAAAGCGATTGACACCATCATTATGGAAACCAAGGTTTCAATTAAAGTAAACCCGTTTATTTTATTTTTTACTTTGCTTTTATCCTCCATACTTAATACTAAATACTTGATACTAAATACTAATTAACAATATCTATTCTCCCAACATTATTTATTTTCACGGTCTTGCTTTTTGCTGGAGAAACGCAACTCTCGCCCGTTGGCGCCAAAACAATTGAAATATCGTTACCACTGCCCGAATTATCCATATAAACAACCGGCATGGGCGGCACAAACGACACGCTGATAGTTGAAACCGCGGTCCCATTGGTAATACTGCAAATCTTTATGCCCGTTTCCAGGGTTACGGGCTCGGTCACAACATCCGTGCCATTCTCATAACCGTTTGAAGATCCCGCGCTGACATTTCCGTAAATTTTGTATTGGGTGTCCAAGGAAGTATCAAAATAAATGCCGTAAGAAATATAAGTTCCGCCGCCAACTCCGGAAATAGACATTTCATTCACCCTTCTGAAATCTTGCGCCAGTTTTTGAGACGCCCTGTCCAGCGACAAAGCATCGTTTCCGCTCCTATAATTGCCGAAAACAATTGCGGATAAAATCGCCATAATTGATATTACGGTTAAAAGCTCTATTAGGGTTAACCCCTGATTACTTTTATTTTTTTTAAAAAATTTTGCCATTATTTCCCTAAACTTAAAGATAAGTACCAATTAACCAACTCAATACCGTAAAATATCGCGATTATTGACCCGATTACCAAAAATGGGCCAAAAGGAACGGCGGATTTTATTTTTCTTTTTTTAAACACCACTAAAATTAATCCTATTATAGCACCTAAAAGAAAAGATATGAATATGCCCGCGACCACGCCGGGAAAGCCGAGCACCAGCCCCAAAAAGAAAGCCAATTTTACGTCTCCAAAGCCCATGCCTTTGCCTTTGGTTAAAAACCATAAGCAAAAGAAAAAAAACGACGCCAATACGGCGGAAGCCAAATAAATTAGGATATCTTGCCAATTAAGAATGCCCAGAAAATAATTAAAGCCCAGCCAAACCGCGGTTATGGCTATGCCAAATATTATAAATTCATCGGGAATAAGATAATGCTTAAAATCGTAAACAAAAATTATAACAAAAACCGAAACAATTATTGAATAAAACAAGGCCTGATAAAAGCCGAACTGAATCCCGGTTTCCAATAAATTAACTTGGAAATAATTATAAATAAACACAAATAACAAGCCAGCTGCCAATTCCACCAACGGATATTGTAAAGAAATCGGTTTTTTGCAATATCGGCATCTGCCGTTTAAAAACAAAAAACTTAATATTGGAACCAAATCATACCAATGCAAGGCATGCTTGCAGCCCGGGCAATAAGAGCGGCCCTTTAAAAAACTTTGTTTTTTGCCTATTCGCCAAATCACGCAATTTAAAAAACTGCCGACAATGAGCCCAAAAATAAAAACAAAAATTATTTCCAATATCATAAGCTGATTTTAACACAATCCGAATTAAATACCTATTCTAATCTTTTCTTATTTTTTTAAAAACAAAAAACTTATAACCAATGAAATTTAAAAGGATTGAAACGATGAAAGCAATGGATTTAACAAAATTAAGCCAAAAATAATCACTGCCGATATGCTTGAAAAAAGTGGTGCCCAAATAAACCATAATCGTGTTGATTGCGCTTACCGCCACGCTTACGGCCAAAAAAGAAAACAATTCGGGCATGGCCGGATTGCCCTGTTTTTTAAAAGTCCAAAACTTATTGAAAAAATATGAATTCGCCACAGCAGCAAAAAAAGAAATGATGTTAAACAAAATTATCATTGAACCGGAAAATATGTTAAAAGAAACAGACAAAATGTTTAAAACTCCGAAATCAATGGCAGTGTTCAGTCCGCCCACGATTAAAAATTTGGTAAATTCATAAATTCTTTTACTTGAAATTTTAGCCAAAAACATAACCAAGCCAACACTAAGCGGCAAAAGCAAAAAAATTAACGGCTCGGAGTAAATAATCGGAAACAATCCCCGTAGAATGAAAACAACGATAAACCCGGCTATTTCGCTTAAAATAACCGCGATTAACAAATCCCGGACAAATTCTTTGTTGAAAATTTTTGGCGCGCCGTATTCCCCTCTCAAAAGATTATATTTTATTTTCCAGACATCCAAAAAAATATTCCAAACGCTTTTCAACCTTAATGTGCTCTGCTTTTCGTCTTGCCAAAAAATCGGCATTTCTTTTATTTTGTAATTAAAATTACCGGCAATGCAAAGCAATTCGGTATCAAACGCAAATCCGGTTATCTTAGCTTTGGCAAAAATATTCCGCGCGACTTCACGGCGAAATCCCTTAAATCCGCACTGCGTGTCGCTGTAATCCGACAAACCTAAAATTATTTTTACAAACAGGTTAAAGCCGCTGCCCAGTATCCTTCTTAAGAACGGCTGCTGTTTCAGTATTTTCGCGCCTTTTATTTTCCTTGAACCGATAACCACGTCGCATCCTTGGTTTATTAAATCTTTTATTTGTTTTATTCCGCTCATGGAAGTGGAATTGTCCGCGTCCAAAAAAATAACAAATTCGCCAGTAGCAGCCATTACCCCGGTTTTTACCGCTCCGCCCTTGCCTTTATTTTCAGCATAACTGATTACTTTTAAATTTTTCCGAACAGCCGCGATATCATCCGCGATTTTTTTTGTTCCATCCCTTGAACCGTCGTTAACCACGATTACTTCGGCTTCAATTTTTTCGTTATCCAAAAAAGCAAAAACCGCGGCCAAAGTTTTAGGCAGCCGCTTTTCTTCATTATACGCCGGAATAATTATGGAAATCATAAAATTTATTTATAATTCAGTTCTGTTTCTCCGCGCGCGAAAACAAACATCATAGAAGGAGTAATCCAAAAAACCGTCTGGGTTTTGTCTTGGCTTTGCCATTTGGGAAAATACGAGAAATTTACCAAAGTTCCGGAATTATTATTAAATTTTATTTTTTCATTCTCAACCAATTCGGGTTTCACTTCTTGTAAATTCAATTTTTCTTGGCTTAATTTAGCGATAATATCGCGGGCATAACTCAAATCCGGGATTTTGTCATCGCTTTTAACAAAATAAATACTATCATTCGGTTTTTGGCAATCCGCATTTGAATCCAAAAATATAACCGGTTTATTGGTTTTTACCCAATAATCCATTTGCGATTGCGATGGGCATTTTTCTTCTTTATTTAGGTAACTCACAAGATAACCGCCAATTTGCGACTTATCATAATCGGAAATTTTTTCCATGGGTTTATTCGCGAAAATAACCGGGTAGTCAATTGCGATATCATTTTTATACCATTGCAAAGCAAGATCGCCGAATTTTAATTTTTTAACAATTCCCGCGCTCTCCACGAATAAAAAGGGCTGATAATTCGTTTTTCCAATCAAGGGCGAACTTTTCTTAATTTCAATTAAAGTAAACCGGCCGATGGTTGTTTTTACGTTTACCAAATTATTGTTGTATTTTGAATTAACAAAATCTAAAATCGGAGACCCGTTTGGTTTTTTATTGTCAACTATCAGGTATTTTACGCCTAAAATCGATACTTCGCTCAAGGCTTTTTCCGTTTTTTTAACATGCCCGCCAATAATGGTTTCTATTGTTTGCGAATTTTTATTGTTTTTGTCATTAATAAAAACAATTGATTTAAAGTTAGCGTAATCAAACAAATCTGCGGTAACGGAATACAAATATTTTCCGGAAAGGGACGAATCATAAAGCAATCCGCGCATGTTTAAAATATTATTCGTTGGTAAGACAAAATCAAAATAATGCTTGGTTAACAGGGCGTCGGAATTAGTGTCTGAAAGAATCCGGCCTTGCAAATTGTTATCTTTGATGTAATTTGCCAACTTGCCGATATCCGCGGTGTCTTCGGCAAAATATTCCGAAGCCGGACTAAGGGGTTTTTGAAAATTTTCAACATTAAAAAAACTTAAATTAATGCTAATCATCAGATAAACCAAATATAAAACCAAGCCAGCCACCCAGGGTATTCGGGAGAATAGGTTCCCCTTTTTCCATAAACCCCATTGGCTTATCCAATTGATTAGCCAATAAAAACCGTAAGCGCTGATAAAAACATTCAATAACGCGATATCCGCGGTAAAGCGGTAATAATGAACCGGAAGATTGATTAAATGCTTAAGGATATCCCTGGGAAGAAATATGAAAGAAATAATAAAAATAAGCGGCAAAAAATATTTCTTTTCTCTGATTAATCTCACGAGCCCAATGCAGGAAAAAATAAGCAATAAAATCCCGAATAAAAACTTAGGAAATATTCCAAAAATCGGATCCATGCCATCGGTGGTAAAGATCGGATCCGCGGAAACATAGCCCATATTTAAAACAAAAGGCAGCCACCAAAATGCAGTAAGAATAACGGAAGCGGCTCCCAAAATAAGCGCTTGCTTCCAAATTTGTTTAAAATAAAATATAAAATAAACCAACAAAACAAACGCGGCGAAAATGGCTGTAAAAATATGGCTCAAAACAAGCCCGGATAAACAAACAATAGACCAAATTAAATATTTTTTATTTTTTGTTTGCCTTAAACGCTCCAAGTTGCCCAACAAAAAAACAAAAAATGGCCAAGCGAAAGCATTGGTAAACAAGCCGACGCTAATTTCGGAAGCCAAGCCCAAGCCATAATTACCCAATAAAAAAAGCGTTAAAAATCCAAATAATATTGCCGCCAGGTTTATTTTTTCGTTATCAAAAAATGCCTTACTCGCGTAATTAATTGAAATTAAATAAATAAAAGGCAAAGCGAAGAGAACAATGTTCAGACTTAAATAAATCGGAATGAATTTAAAACTTAATAAATGCACCAGGCAAACCGCGATATATGGCAAAGGATTATAAAAAGTGAACAGAGGATAACCCGCGAACCCGTAAATATTATACCCGCTGATTTTAAAATGCTGCAAATAATCAAGCATTTGGGTAACCAAATAATAATGCGCCGGCAAGTCCCAACCGATTAAAACACTGTTAACCAAAATAGGCCTTAAAACATAAGCCAAAATTCCAAACAAAACCAACAAAAATATATTTGTTAAATTAAAAAATTTCTTCAAATTAAGAAATAAATTCATATAGATTACATCTATTAAAGCAGGAATTTTAAGGATTTGCAACTTGCGTTTTCGCGGAAAACAAAACCTCCCCGAAGGGAGGTAAAGAGTATTTTTAGTCACACTTAACGTTGCCGGCCGCGCAAGATACGCTCGCGGCTCCGTTGTTGCCATTAGAGTCAATACACCAGCCGCCGGAATTCAGCGAGGCCTGGATACAATACGCGGCTCCGCTTACAGAAATAAACATCACTCGGTTTGTTCCGCCCTGCGCCGCAATATCACTATATAATTTAGAACCATCCGTAGCAGAATCCATAAAAGTGCTCAACGCGCTGGCTGAACCAGGAGCGCTGACAATCGCAGCGCAAGAAGCCGCTCCGGACATGCAATAACCATAACCTTGCGCGGTAGTAAGCTTATAAAGCTCGGCTGTTGTCCTTAATTGGTCAAAATCAGCTTTTATTCTAGCGTCTTTGGCGGAATTGTTCGCGCCGCTCATAGACACAATAATCAAGCCGGACAAAATACCGATAATTGCAATTACCACCAACAACTCAATTAAAGTGAAAGCTTTTTTATTATGTCTTAATTTCATACGCGAAAAATTATAAATTATTGGCAAGCCCAAGAGGATCCGCCAGAGCATTGAGTAGAAGCTGTTAATTGCTTAGAATTGCCATCACTGTCAATACACCACCATGAGGAAGGAGTTCCGTTTTGGACTGTTATAGCACAATACTTACTTGTACCGCTGATAGACAGTGTTACGGTTCCGCCTTGCGCCGCTATATCGGAAACAAGTATGGATCCAGAAGTGCTTGCTCCGGTTACGCCCACGTATGTATTAGGAGTCTGGGAAAGATACCAAAGTTGCGCGGTTGTCCTAAGCTGGTCCATATCAGATTGAATCCTGGCGTTCTTAGCGGAATTGTTCGCGCCGCTCATAGACACAATAATCAAGCCGGACAAAATACCAATAATTGCAATTACCACTAACAACTCAATCAAAGTAAAACCTTTATTTTTTATTGTCATTTTTTAATTATGTTTTATTTTTTAAATTTATTGAACGACCTTTTTTAATATTTACAAATTCATTTTAACAAAATATATTACCAACAGTCAAGCTTACCCATAAGCACTCAAGGCTCTAAGTTGGCACCGTGGTGCTAATTTGGTAAATCGGAAGTAAAACCGCGGCCACGAGAAAAGCCACCATTACCGCCAAGCCGATAATCATAATCGGCTCAATAATACTAGATAAGGAATCAATAAAAATCTCAGCCTCTCTTTTGAAAAACCTGACAATATTCAAAAGCGAAGAATCCAATTTTCCGGTTTTTTCTCCCACGGAAGCCATTTGCACGAAAAGAGGCGTCACTTCTTTCTCGTGGACAGTTAGGGCGTAGCTGATTCCCTCTCCTTTTACCACTCTGTTTTTCGTGTCCATAATCACGCGGCGGTAAACATTGTTGCCGATTAAATCCGCCACCACTTCCAGCGCGTCCGCGATAGGAATGCCGGCCGCGATTAAAGTGGAAAGATTTTCCGCGAAACGGGCCAAAAAAAGATTGCGGAAAAAAGTTCCAAAAACCGGTATTTTCAAAATCAAAGCATCAAAAAAATCTTTGCCCTCCTTAGTCCTGGGATAATAATAAAAGAACGCGCCCAACGCTCCGGCCACCGCCACCACGATATACCACTGGTTGATGAAAAAATTTGAAATCGCGATTATAATTTTGGTTGTAATCGGTAATTCTTGCCCGCTGCTGGTTAAAACTTTAACCAAACCAGGAATGACAAAAACCATAATCACTATAAAAATCAAAACAAAAATAGTTAAAATAACAATCGGGTAAATCATGGCTCCCATTGTTTTGGCGCGGATATTGTATTCGCTCTCAACGTGGTCCGCGGTTCTCTCCAAAATCTTAGGCAAGTCTCCGGAAACCTCACCCGACCTAACCATGTTTACGTAAAAAATTGAAAATATTTCCGGATACCTGGCAAAGGCTTTTGACAACAAAGTTCCTCCTCGGACGTCCACGGCGATTTTAGCCAGTTTTTCCCGCATAATTTTATTGCTGGTTTGGTTAGCCAAAGCGTCCAAAGCTTCGGCCGGCGAAACATTACTGGCAATCATAATGGCCAATTGCCTGGAAAACATCACAATGTCTTTTTGTGAAATCCGGTTCATAAACGGCAAGGATATTTTCATATCCATAAAACCCGATTTGGCTTCTTCTTCCAAAAAAGTCGGAAAAAGATTTTTCGCGCTCAAAGCGTCCAAAACTTCGTCTCGGGTAGACGCCTCAATTACGCCGGTAAGCGTTCTGCCGTCAAAATCTTTAGCTTGGTAAGAATATTTCATTTATTGCAAAATTATTTTCTTTAATTCTTTGGCGTTTGGAGAATAATTTAACGCTTGTTCCAAAGTAACCATTTTTTTCCTAACCAATTCGGATAAAGAACGGTTTAAAGAAATCATTCCTAAGTCCGAAGAAGTGTCAATTACCAATGGCAATTCATAAACTTTGTTTTCTCTGATTAAATTGGAAACAGCCTGCGTGTTAAATAAAATCTCGCAAGCCGGCACAGCTCCCCCTTCAACTGAAGGTATCAAGCGTTGGGAAATAACTCCCAAAAGCGAGCTGGATAATTGCGCTCGGATTTGATTTTGCTGTTCGCCGCTGAAAGCATCCACGATTCTGTTTATGCTTTGCGCCGCCGAATTGGTATGCAAAGTCGCAAAAACCAAATGTCCGGTTTCCGCGGCCGTTATGGCGGTCGCGATTGTTTCCGGGTCCCTCATTTCCCCCACCATAATCACATCCGGATCTTCCCTGAAAGTTGATTTCAATGCTTTAGAAAAAGAAAGCGTATCTGAACTTAATTCCCGCTGGCTGATAATCGCCTTATCGCTCTCAAAAATATATTCTATCGGGTCTTCAATGGTAATAATATTACAAGGCCTGGTTTTGTTCAGCTCGTTAATAATCGCTGCCAAAGTGGTGCTCTTGCCATGGCTAGCCGGGCCGGTAATTAAAACAAAACCTTGCATAGCTTTGGCAAAACGATAAACTTGGACAGGCAAACCCAATTCATCAATGTTTCTGATTTGTTTCGGCACGGCGCGCAATGCCGCAGCCACGGTTCCCAATTGGTAATAAACATTCACCCTGAACCTGCCCACTCCTTCCAAATCAAAAGAAAAATCAATTTCTTTCTCGGCAAAAAATTTCTGTCTTTGCGTTTCACTCATTAAACAACAACATAATTCTTGCGTGTCGGCGGCTTTAAGAGTTTTGTCTTTTCCTAAAGACATTAATTTTCGGTTAATTCTTAAAACCGGCGGATGCTCCGCCACAATGTGCAAATCTGACGCGCCCTTTTGCACCGCCAGATATAAAAGCTCTTGTAGATAATTTGTGTAATCCATTTTATTAATCCGTGACCCTTAACACCTCTTCCATGCTTAACTCACCCCCCAAGGCTTTTAAGACGCCGTCCTGCTTCATGGTTATCATGCCCTGCCGCTTGGCTTCGGCCGTAATCCTTAATTCGGTCGGCTCTTCAATAATAATGCCTTCCAGCTCAGGGGTCATTCTTAATATTTCGAAAAGCCCGATTCGGCCCTTTTCCCCTTTCATGCTGCATTTCGCGCAGCCAACCGGCTTATAAACGCTAATGTCATTAATGTTTACTGTTTTTTTCGCCGCTTCCGGCATATTTGCCACTTCTTTTAAAATAATTTTTTCAATTTCTTTATTAGGTTTTATTTTTTCTTTGCAATACGGGCACAAACGCAAAGCCAATCTTTGCGCAATTGCGATATTCAAACTCGCCGGCAAAAGAAACGGCTTTATTTTCATATCAATCAAACGCGGAACCACGCCGATAGCGTTGTTGGTGTGCAAACTTGATAAAACCACGTGGCCGGTAAGCGCGGCTTGCACGGCCAAAGACGCGGACTCTTCATCCCTGATTTCACCAACCATTATAATATCCGGATCCTGCCTCACGACCGACCTTAATCCTTGGCTAAAATCATAACCGATATCCGGCCGGATTTGCGACTGGTTAACGCCTTCAATAAAATACTCAATCGGATCTTCCAGCGTAATAACGTTATACTCCGGATTGTTCAACTCCCTTAAAATTGAATATAATGTTGTGGTTTTACCAGAACCGGTAGGCCCGGTTGCCAGAATCATTCCGAAAGGCTTGGCGATAGCTTCCCTTAAAATTTCAATATTAGTTCCCATCATTCCAACTTCTTCATAAGTCCTTAATCCTTCGCTCGGGTCCAGTACCCTGATTACCACTTTTTCTCCCAGTTTTGTCGGCAAAGTTGAAACCCTGAAGTCAACTTCTTTAGATTCAACTCTGGCGGAAAAACGGCCGTCTTGCGGCACCCTGGTTTCGTCAATCCTCATGTTGCTAAGAATTTTTATCCTGGCAACAATGGAAGGATGCGTGTGCAAAGGCAAAAAAAGCGATGAATAAAGAATTCCATCCATTCGGAAACGAACCCTTAATTGTTTTTCTTCGGGCTCAATGTGGATATCCGATGCCTTGCCTTCCACCGCGTGCCTTAAAATCACGCCCACCATTTTAATAATCGGCGCTTCGTCAATCAACGGGTCCATTTCCTTGCCCGGCTTGATAAACATTGACGCATCGGTTTTATCCGACCCCAACTCCACCTCCAATTCGGTTAAAGCTTTGTCCACTTCTTCTTCAGTACTGCGGTATTCTTTTACGTATTTCTCAAATTGGCGCGGGCTGATTAAATAAAAAGCAACTTCGTGTTTTTGCTGCCTAGCCAAAAAATTAATGGCCTCCTTGGCCTTAATATCTTCCGGATTAACAATGCCTATTTTTAAAACATTTTCTTCCAGGGACAATGGAATAATTTTGTAAAACCTGGCCGATTCTTCCGGAATGATGGACAAAGTTTCAATGGGTATGGCTAATTCTTCCGTTTCTTCAAAAACCGGCAAATCGTAAACCTCGGCTTTGATTTTATTCAAGTCCTCTTCGCTTAAAATCCTTTTAATCAACAAAAAATCCTCCTCGCTGGTATTATTAATGTCTGCTCTTAATTCTTTTTCCAGCGCGTCAGCTTGCTCTTGAGTGATTATCTTTTTCTCAACTAATTTTTGTATTAACATTGTAATTTACAAATATATAAACACGGAATAACCTATTTGGCGGCCGGCTGTTTGATAGGTGTGCCAAACGGCGGCAAAAACGGGTTTGCCCTGAAAGGCTGGACTTCCGTTCCCGTAGCCGGTTTGAAATCCGCGTAATCCGGAAACTTTTCCAGCGCTTGCAATTCCGGTGACTTTAAAAAATCGTAATCAATTTTAATTGGCGCCGGAACAGTGGAATTTGCCACCGGGCTTACAATCGGAGACAAAAGAGTGGAATTGTTTTTGGTATACCAATACACGGCAAAAATAATTAAAAGCGCCAACAAAATAACCAAAAATATCGGCCTGGTTTGCTGGGTCCCGGATTCTTTTGGCGTTGAATTTTTTAATATGTCCATATTTTAAATTTAATAAGAATATACTTCCGCGCTGATGGAATAATTGGTTGAGGCCGTACCGCCGGAAAAATTAATTGATTTAACTGAAATCAGATAAGCTTGCTTTTCCAAAATTTTTAACAAGCCTTTAAATTGCTCATAAGTGCCCGTAACCGAAATAGTAACCGGATTAGCTTTAACCGGGCCCGTAACTCCCGCGATTCCAGAACCGGCCGGAGCCGTTTTGGCCGCGGCAGCTGATTTAGCCTTTGAGTCACTGCCTCCGGAAACCGATGAGGTGGAATTAAAGCCCAATGAAGACAAGGCCATTCCGCTTCGGCCGATTATGTCTTTGAAAAAAATTTCCATTTTTGAAGCATAAAACGGATCATTGGAAAAATTCGGGTCAATCTTTTTTTGCGCCTCGGTCCAGTTTGCCTCATTAAGCGATTGGCCGGCTTTGGCTATTTCCGAATTATAATTAGCTTCTTTTTGCTGCTGGGCTTTTAAATTGGCTATTTGCGCCTGGGTATCTTGCATTTTTTTGTATTGCGGCAAATCCAAGAAATAAACAACCCCTCCGGCCGCCAGGAGCAATACAAGGGAAATTATTAAAGATGAATTTATTTTAGTATTCATTTTTTATTTTAATACTTCCGGCTTAACCACAAGAGAAAGCGAAAACGTAACGCCGCCCGTTTCCCCCATCGCAATATTGGAAACATCGTATCGTTCAATCAGCGGCTGATTTTTTAAAATGGCGATTTGTTGAATTAATGGCTGAAAATTACGCGCCACTCCGCCTAAAGTAACCGTTCTGGCGCCGGCATCCAAGCTGAAATTGGTAAAATAAATCTGCGGATGGATCCACTGCTGGAAAGTATCAAAAAATTTGGAAGTTTTGGCCCGCGCCTGCATCAATGTTTTATAATCGCTAACTTTTTTGCCAATGCTCACCAAATCTTCTTGGGAAAAACCATTGTCGGCTTTTTGCTGGGAGTTGTGTGTTCGGATAGAATCCATTTCCGCTTGTTGTTGCTTCGCCACCCAAAAATAAAAATAAGCAAAAATGGCGAAAGAAGCGATTAACAACAAAAAAGACAAAGCCAAAACAATGCCGATAAGCGGTGATGTTTTTTCTTTTTCTGTTGAGCTTAATTCAATAGCCATGTTTTATTGGTATCAAGTATTTAGTATTTGGTATTTAATATTTTGCAACCCAATACTTTGTTCTTGCTTCTTTGTTCTATCTGTATTATAAATTATAATTTTATAATTATCAAATTAAAACAACTAAGCGTCGTATTTTTTAAGAGCTTCTCCCAATGAAATCGCGAAGGTTGGATTTATTTCTTCTATTTTTTTGTTAATTATCGCCGGATAATTCACTCCAACAAAAGCCGAACCCAAGGATATTTCCAGGCCGGCGAAATCTTCCTCATCAAAAATATTTTTAAAATAATCAACAATTCCCCTTGTTTTCGCGCTCCCTCCGGCTAAAATAATTTTCTTGATTTTGGCGCGCTCGGTATTTTGGAATTCAATAATCACTTTTTTAATGCGCTTAATGATTGTTCCGATTACCGGAGCCAAAATTTGCGCCACATCATCCCTTTCCGTGTTAATTAATCCGTTTTCTTTTTTTATTTCTTCGGCTTCTTTTATTTCAATGCCTAAATTTTCGGCCAACTTTTCCGTAAGGTCTTTCCCGGCAGTATCAAAACTATAACTGGTTTTAACGTAATTATTGTCCACAATGGAAACAATCGTGCTTTGGTATCCGATTTCAACAATGCAAGTAGTCGGGTCGGCCGGTTTGATAAGCCCCCTTTTCAATCCCCACGCTTCGGCTTCCAGAGCGATTAACTCCAAACCGGAATTGTCCGCGATGGTTTTATATTGTTCAACCAAAGTCTTGGGAATCGCCATAAGCAAAACCTTATTGGTTTCTTTAGTTGGATCTTTATTTATGCATTGCCAATCAAGCGCCACTTCGTCCATTGATAAAGGAATATGCTTTCTGGCCTCAAACCCGACGGCGCTGGCAAGCTCTTTTTTGCTCATAGGCGGCAATTCAAAACTCACAAAAAAAGTTGAAAAATCAGGCAAAGAAAAAACCACCTTTTTGGATTTTATTCCCGTTTCTTCAATAATGGTTTTAACCGCTTTGGAAATAATATCCACTGATGGATTAAGGGTGTTTTTGTCAAAACTTCGGAATGATTGGTCGGCCGCGACATCTAAATTCAATTCACCATAGTTTAAAAGGTCTGGCGCGTTTTTCCTTCTGGCTAATTCAACCAAACGAATGGACTTTGTGCCAACGTCTATGCCGATGCTATTCTGTTTTTGATTATTACCGAAAAGGGACATAGTTTAGTTTTATAAAGTATAACATTTTTAGTATAATGTTAGCAACAAGCAAATAAATTTATGAACATCGATAATATTAAAAATTTAATGCTGGACGCGATTTTTCCGAAAAAATGTTTAAATTGCGGCAAAGAAGGAAACTTTTTTTGCGAAGATTGCTTTTCGTTAATAGATGTTAACCCTTTTAAGTACTGTTTGTGCGAACGACCGCAGAAAATTATCTCTGAAAAACAATGCAAGTACTGCGCCAACAAAAAATTGGACGGCCTATATTCCGCGTCTGATTTCGAGCAGGCTCAAGTCAGGCAACTTATCCATAATTTCAAATACAAATCGCAAATAAAAGAACTTTGTTATCCTTTGTCGCTATTAATTTTAACACATTTATATTTTATCGCAAAGTATTTCCCGCCAAATTCTTTGCTTGTCCCGGTGCCGCTTTTTATTAAAAAGAAAAAGCGCCGCGGATTTAACCAAGCGGAAGAAATCGGCAAAGTAATTTCCGAAAAAATCGGCATACCAATCTCTTTAGATAATCTTGCCAGGATTAAAAATACCCAACCTCAAGTTAAACTAAACCGAGAACAGCGGATAGAAAATATTAAAAACGCTTTTGAAATAAAAAACAAAAACGAATTCAAGGGAAAAATAATATTTTTATTGGACGATGTTTACACCACCGGCGCGACAATGGAAGAATGCTCTCGCCTACTCAAAAAAGCCGGCGCAAAAGAAGTTTGGGGCTTAACGGTTGCCCGTGAAATAAATTAAGGTTTTCTAGCAACTACAAAAAGGCTGACTCCAAACGGAAAACTGATATTTTTTTTAATCAAAAAATTTTCAAGCATTAAACCTTTGTAAAAAAGATTATTCAACAAAGGGTGCGGATTGGATGATTCGGGCTTATTTATTTTTTCCTTAATAAATAAGCGCAGAAAATTTTTAAACAATCTCATTGCCAATACGGCCGGAAATAACAAAAAATTCCAATAGCCACTCTTAATAACTTCGAAACCGTTATTTTTTAACATAGACAGCAGCTCCCTTTTATTATAGCGACGGAAATGACCCATCGCCCTATCGTGTTCGCTAAACATAAAATTATAAGACGGGACTGTTAAAAACAAAAAACCATTGTTTTTCAAGCAAGAATAAATCTTTTTTACGACATGGCTGTCGTTTTTAATGTGCTCCAAGGCATCAAACAAACAGGCTGCTTCAAATTTATTACTGCCGAAATCACTGTCTTCCGCGTCCCCGACTTTAACATTTAGCCTGTTTTTTATCGCCACCTTAACCGCATTTGGGTTTATGTCCAATCCTTCCGCCTTGCCATATTTTTCAAGAACAGGCATTTGGTAGCCCGTGCCACATCCGATTTCAAAAATCAAACGATTATTATCATAATTTTGGAAAACCGAACCAAGCATATTATCAATCAATTTTTTTCGAGCTTTATGCCAAAAATAATTTTCCGAATTGTTTTGAATTGTATAATCTTTATAGTCCATGCATACAAAAGATTTTTGTATTGATGCGGAGAGGGGGAGATTCGAACTCCCGAGCCGTTTTCACAGCTAACACCTTAGCAGGGTGCCCCATTCGACCACTCTGGCACCTCTCCAAAATTTAATAAAAATTGTAAAATATTCCAGTAAACAATGGAGGAGGGAGGGAGATTCGCTTTCGCGTCAACCTCTGTTGAGGTTGCGCTCAAGTACGGGCTCGGGCTCGTCAGCCCTCCGCCTTCGAATCTCGCTTCCAATTAATTATTTTTCTATCAACGCCAAAATGGCGTTGCTATAAAAATGAGGAGGGAGGGAGATTCGAACTCCCGATGGGTTACCCCATAATAGTTTTCAAGACTATCCCTTTCAACCGCTCAGGCATCCCTCCAACTAAACAGATAAGCCATTCTATCCAAAATAAGGCCTTTGGTCAATGATAAATTAAAAGAAAAAGGCGGGATTATCCGCCCTTTTTCACAAACAAATTTCGTGTTTTATTTTTCTTCTTTCTCTGCTTTCTCCCATTTCTTATTATCATCAATCTCGGAAACATTGAATTCTAATAAATCGTTTACGTCTTTTTGCCATTGTTCCGGAGATGTATGGTTAACCCTTCCGATAAAAAGCGAACGGAGAGTTTTCAACGCCGGCAATTTTTCAATCGCAAATTTGTATTTAAGGTATTCTGACTCGTTTAATTTTTCTTCGGTTAAATACACAGGCTCTCTCCTGAAATTGATTTCAATCATAGCTTTATTGATGGTCTCAACCAGGTTATCAGTTTTTTGCCGTAAGGCTTCAATGTTTTTAGCTGATTTGTATTCTTTTCTGGGTAAAATCCTGAAAAAATACGTAGATTTGCCGCCGCCCTTTTCCGCGGTCGCTTCCATGGCGATGGCATTGCCCGGCTTATTGGTTTCCGTTGAATAAATCGGGATTAAAAACCAAAGATAATCTCCGGACAATTCACCCATTAGTCCCTTTTTAAAGCCCAGAGATATTTTTTCTTGGTCCGCGATTGAATTAAGGTAATCATATTCTTCTTTCATTTCCAGCTTCTCCATTTTTTTCTCCAAAGCAGAACGCAATTCCGGCGAAAGGGCTTCTATATCTTTTATGTTAACCGCCTCGCCTTCTTGCATTAATCGCGATGCTTTTCTTATCAACAACGTGTCTGCGGTTGGTAAAATTTCTTTGAAAAATTCTTGGGATTCCAAAGAAAGCTCGCTGATCCTTTCGGAAATAATTTTTACAAAAGAATCAAACTGGCCTCCCATTTGAGAAACAATTATCTTTTCTCCCGACTCCAAAAGTATTTCCACTTGATAATCTTCCGCCTTAATTTCCGAAAAACCGCTATAAGGAATCCTTATAAAATCACCTTTGGTTGGAATTATAACCAGGGCGGTTTCGTAAAGCCGCGGCTCGGCTTTGCCTTTCCGCAACTCTTTCCCGCTTTTATCAAAATAAGAAAATTCGGCTTCCACTCCGGATTTTTTAACTCCTTCTTTCATTAACATGTCCTTTAAAAGCATCTCATTCCTGAATTTGGAAAGCGCGCTTAAAAAATCTTCATACTGGTAACCCAAATCAAAAAGCACAAGTTTTTCTTCGGAAATAAGCTCAAGGGAAATTCGGTAATCAGCTTCGGAAAGTTGGGTAATTTCCCGATAAGACAATTGGACGGGCTCGCCCAATTCCGGACGCAAATAAAGATTTTCTTCACCAATTTGCGCCAAAGCTTCTCCCTTTTCTTCTTTATTGGCGCTGTCGGTCAAAGAATATTCCAAGCGCAATTCCAGGGCTATTTTTTCTTCTTTTTGTTTTGTGTTTTCCATATTAATTAAAGTTTACCACCGCATTCGCCGCAAAATTTGATTCCTTTCGGATTTTCCGCTCCGCATTTTTTGCATTTCGCGATTTCCAACGATTCTCCGCAATTAACGCAAAATTTTCCCGTGCCGGCCGGCTTGCCGCAAGCCGGACAAACCGTTTGCTTGGATTTTTTTACATCACCGGTAAAAACTTGGGAAGCGGCAACCTTAGCCTGGATTTCCGAAGATTTTTTCTTGGCTCTTGCCGCCGCCACCTCAATCGCTTCCCGAGGGGCGCAACGGACGCATAAATTTTCTTGTTCGTTCCAACAATTTTCGCAAACCCATTGCATGCATTTCGGGCAACGGTAAAGATGAGCCTTGGCCTCGGATTGGGCTTTTTCAAAAGCCGCATCGTATTCTTTGCGCCACTCCGGCGATTTGCCTTCGTGTTTTTCCGTAATCACATCCGTTACTTTTTCAATTCCGTATCCAACATTATACTTGCCGGCGATTTGCGCCGCGGCGCCAAAAATCCCGCCAACCGCTTTCAGGATATTCCCCTTTTTGGTTGAGCTGGCTTCAATAAATTCCGTTTTATAGCCTTCACCGCAAACCGCGCAAGAAAAAGTAAACTGGAATCCCGCGTCCGTGGAATTATCGGCAAAATTATCGGTAAATGGTTTAATAGCCATATTGTTTGTTTTAATTATTTATGTTTATTTTTCTTTTAACGGCTTATTGCATTTAATGCAGTTGTCGCCAATAGGTGGTTGCTCTTGCCCGCAATTAGGGCAAGTAACCAATAATCTTTTGCCGCAATCCTCGCAATGGTCGCCAAAAAAAGTAACCTTGCCGCAAAAAGGGCAAACAATGCGCAAACTTTGGTTACACTTGGCGCAAACTTTCCATGCTTTCTCAACCGGTTCGTGGCATTTGGGGCAACGATCCGGGCCCAAGGGATTAATCTTTTCGCAAAAAGGGCAAGTTGATGAATTGGGTGGAATTAATTTGTCGCAGTACTTGCAAGCGTGCTTATACCCTACTGTCGGTTTGTCCGCGGCCTGGTTTCCGGTTGGCGCGTAAGGCTCGCTGGGTTTTTCTTTGTTTGATTTATTATTGTCAAAAAACGCCAAGTAACCGGGAACCGCTATTCCCACGAGCGGCACGATAATTAAAATTCCAATCCAATTTTCTTTGCCTCTTCGTTCGGCTATTGCCATCCAAAGAAGTATAGCAATTACAATGTTTACCAACGGAACAAAGAGCAAAAGAATCCACCATAAAGGTTTTTTGGCAACGTTAACCATTAAGAAAATATTAGCAATCGGAATCCACGCCATCCATTCGTTCGGCGTGCCGGTCTTCTTGGCGATAACTTGCAAACAAAGAGCGAAATACGCGTAAGCCAAAAGCCAAAAAACAATGAAAAATCCGCTAAACCAAGCTAAAATTCCCAAATTGCCCAAAAACCCAAACCAATTAAAATCAAAGGGAGGAATTATACTTCCGCAAGATTCATCGTCTTGGCACATTTTTTCAATATCGCAAGCCGCCGGAACGCAAGTTCTGGTTTTCGCCATTTGGCCTTTCGGGCAGCCGGCAATTCCGCATTCCGCGCTTCGCCATTCCGAGCATTGGCAACCTTCCGCTTTAGTACAGCTTCCGTTGCTACATTTATTTCCTTCTCCGCAATAAACCGGCGAAGCCCACTCATAGCAGCCGTCTTTATTGTAATCGCCGCATTTGTAATAATTAAAATTATCAAAACATTTTGTTTGGCCGGAACCGCATTCATCTTCACAGCCCCCAACCGGCGGAATCCCTCCAATAACGCATTGCCCACTTACACACATCAGGCCGGAAGGGCAATCATCCTTAGTAACGCACGTAAACGTTTCCCCTCCGCCACTGCCGCATTTGTTGTCGCAATTTGAAGTTTGGTAACAAACCTTGGCCGTGGTTGCTTGGCAATCGGCCAAAGAGGCAAAACTTCCGGCCAATTCACAGCTGCCGCTCTTGCAGTTATAAAATTTGGTTAAAGCGGTTGATGATGATTTAACGCTTAAGTTATAATCCAAAATATTTCCGGGCGCGTCATTGCCCACCGTGTAAGCATCGCTTAGCGCCAAATAGATAGTGGTGTTGGCTGACGGAGTTATGCTTAAAGACGTTATCGCCCCTTCATTCGCGGAACTTTTTTCATCCATCAATTCCCGGCTGGAATTGAACATCTCAAGCAATAAAAAACCTTTTGCTTCCGGAGTTGCTTTGAATTCATAAGTGACTCCTTTGCTTACGGAAATTTTGTAATAATCTTTTTGGTCGTCGCCAACCTGAAGAGCAAGATAAGGATGCCCGGAGAGATAACCTTTATAATCGCCCACTCCCAAACTGACGGCTTTGTCAAAACTTTCTCCGGCATCGGTTTGGCTTCCGGCGTCATAATAATTTATCAATGAATAAGTTAAAGCAAAAGACGTTGTGTCCCAAGTAACATCGGAAATTTTCAAATAATAATTATGGACGCTTTTTTCCGCCCCCGAAAGCCAATACACCGTAAAAGTGTTATCGCTATTGTTATCATTCATTAATTGGTTTTGATTTTCGTCGTAAAGGGTTATTTCATGGGTTACGCCATACAAAGGTTCCGCCGGGCTGATATTGTCAATAAGTTTAATTTGCTGGCCGGCCGCGGCATGGATAACATAATACAAATCCTGACCCTCTACCATGCCCGGGCCTTGATATGTTCCAGGTTGAATTGCCGGCGCGGAGCTGAAACCGCTTCCGCCGGAAGGCAAATTAGCGGCAAAAGCGCTATTCACGCCAAAAAACATTAGAAATAAAAAAACAAAACTACAGAGGGTTTTGCTTTGACACAATTTTTTTCCAAGAGCCAATGAAAAAACTTTTGACATATTTTTGTTTTTATTAATTATTTTAAATATTATTTTATTATATCAACACCAAATAATTATGACAAGAATTTTCTGCACCACCCATTATTATCCGCGTTAATGGAAAAGCGCCCGCGGGCGCTTTTTTATCCGAATAATTACTTTTCTTCTTCCCGGAACGCCATATTACGGGCGCTCATTCCAAAAGCCTTACTCCATTTGGGATAAAACCTGACCAAATTTTTGATTAAAAAGTTCACCCCGCTTTGTTGGGACAAAAACATGGGCAAATAATCTTCCAATTTTCCGTCGTGCCCTATTTGCAAGAGTTTGTCCCTTAATTGCGGATTGATAAAACCGATTTTATCCAAATTATCAAAATTATAGATTTCCTTAAACACCGAATCTAACGCAGATTGGATAATCTCCGATTGCATATAATTAAACGATTTGTATTTCGGAAAACCGCGGGAAGAATCCGGAGAAACGCCTTTGGTATCCGAAGAGACACTTATGCCAAAAACCTCCTTGCCCTCGCGGTCAAAAAACTTTTGCGCCAATAAAATTCCTTTTTTGCCGAATTTGGCCCTGTTTTTTTGGACATATTCTTGCAAAAGAACCAAGGCTCGGTCTATTCCTTTCTCGCCCACGAATAAAATTATTTTATCCTTTTGATTCATGGCTTCGGCGACAACATCGGCCGAAGGGTTAAACATGGCGATTGTATTCAAAGCAAACCCGTATTTTCCCAAATCCTCGTCCGCGCTCAGCTTGGCGACTATATCGGAATAAACTCTCATAATGTCTTGGTTTTCCACATTGAAATATATCCTATATTTTGACGGTTCCCTGCCCTTTTGGGTCATTGCTCCGTTGACCACGTCGTAATAATTTGATTCGTAAAACAACCAGCCGTATTCGCAAAAATACGGGGCAGTGTATTTCTCTTGTTCGTGGACGCGGCCTTTCTCGTCTTTAATCTCCACTTTCTGCCTTTTCTCGGCCATTTTATCAGCGTTCATTTCTTTAAATTCATTGGCTTCGGCAATCCAAGTCCTGTTTATCGTTTGCTTCAGCCATTCTTCCACTCGTTTGTTTCTTGCTAACGCAAAGCTTTCTTCATTAACAGACCCATCTCCGTTAATCTCATAATCAACGCCTTTTTTAAGCTTCATCGCACGGCCGGTCCAATATTTATAAAAATCACCGCCGTAATAAACCCAATCCCTGATAATCGCCATAATCTCTTCCGCGGTTTCCGCGTCTAAAATATTTTCTTTTCGCCTCAGATATTCAATGGATAAAAATTTAGCAGCCAGATCTATTTCCGGCTCCGCCTTATTTCTTGGCTTTATTTCAACTAATGTTTTTTCCGTTTTTAAAGAGATTGGCTTTTCTTTCCGCTCTTCCTTTGGTTCTTTTCGCTCTTCCGATTCGCCGGATTGCGCAATTATATCTTTTTCTTGCTCAAATTCTCCCAATTCTTTTAATTTATTATCCAAATCGCCAGGGCTTATTTCGTTTGTTTCTTCTTTTTCAATTATTTTTTTCGGTTCGCGGACAACTTGTTTTATTCTTTTAATCGGGCTTTCCAATCCCACAATCCTAAAAGAAATGTCATAAATTAAGTTGCCGTAAACCAATTTATCGGTTTCATCCGCCAAATCAAAGCTAAACGGCTCGCTTGCGCCGCTTTTTTTAAAATCCCTGTATTGGTTTCGTATTTTATTTAAAACAAACCTTTCTTCTTCGCTTAAGCCCTCAATGTCTTTTTCATCTTTAATATAACGCCCGATTATTTGTTCGGCTGTTTTTTGGCCTTCGATTATTTCTTTCTGCTTGTCTTGCGGAAAAGTTTTATATCTTTCAAAAAATGATTCTGTTTTGACTTTTTCTTTTTGTGCCGCCCTTTCCTCCCTGTTCTCTAAAATTAATTTTCTCTTTTCAATTTCCAGCTTATTCTTTCCGTTAATAGAAGGCGCGTCGTTTACATCATCAATTTCATCCGCCAATCCTCCGAAATCATGGTAAATCAAATTAGCCGCGTTGTTTTTCGCGGGAGTAGTAGAATTAATTTTTTGTTTGTCTTCTTCCATGCTTTAGATTATTATACCGCAATTAAAAAAAATTTAAAGCCCAGATTATAATATTTTCTCGCTTGTTAAAATATTTAAGACCTCTTGCGCTTCTTCGCCCGTGGTTATTCTCGGCTGGCAATAATCTTCAATTAAAATCGCTTGCGTTTCCACGCTTTTAACTCCGCTTTTATCAAAAACTATTTTCGCAATCGCCCCTTGCCTTGTCGGCAGCGACCACATTTGGTCAAAAATAAAATTACCAAGCGAATAAAAAATATATTTGCCGTTGTATTTTTCCATTGATTCAACCACATGCGGATGATGGCCGATTACCATTTCCGCCCCTGAATCAATCGCAAGCCGCGCAAACTCTTTTTGCTTGTCGCTCGGAACGGTTTTGTACTCAATGCCCGAGTGCATTGATACGATTACAAAATCAGCTAATTTTTTCGCTTCATTAATGGCAAGAACCATCTTCTCTTCATCCATAAAAGCGATTCCGGCTGAACTTTCATCCGCCTCGTAGCTTGCGGGAGTAAAATCAATATCATCATAAGCTAAAAAGGCAAATTTTAATCCATTCGCATCCGTTATCACCGGCGAATACGCTTGATTAATATTTTCTCCGGCGCCAATGTATTTTATTCCGGCCTCGTCTAAATATTTAAATGTTTGCTCCAGCCCGTAATCTCCGAAATTTTCCGTATGATTATTGGCCAAAGATAATATGGAAAAATTATTGGCTCTTAATTCTTTTTCCAATCCCGGGTCGCTTCTAAAAAGCATTTCGCCCGGCTTAATGGCGCGGCCCGGGCTAATGGGGGTTTCCAAATTGCCGAAAACTATATCGCCTGTTTTTAAATAATCTTTAACTTGCAAAAAAGGATATTCCGAACCGTTTTTGGCTATTTTTATCGCCACTCCCCGCGTAAGCATAATGTCCCCAACCGCGATTAATGTCGCTTCTTTTACTCTTGGTTTTTGTTCCGGCGTTTGGTTTATTGCCAAGTTAGCCGATAAATTACTTTTTGAAAACAAAAAACCGGTTAAATAATCCCATTTAAACCAAGCGGCAAATATGCCAAGAATTACCAAAATTATTAAACTAAAAACTAAAATCTTTTTCATTTTCTTGTATCCTATCATAACCCATCTCATCGAGCCAGCAAACATTGATTATTACCGTAATTTTGCTAAGATAATGGCATTAGTTCAATTCAATTAGCGAAGAGCTAATTGACGTCAAGATTAACAAATCCTGACGCACCTTGAAGCTTGCGGAGCTCAATCAGTGGGAACTGATTGACGTCAGATTTAGTAAAATCTGACGCACATTAGATAAAGATCATAAAAGGAGTCGAGCCTCCTTGAAAGTATTTAAAATTAAATTAGCCCTCATAGTTCAATGGATAGAATATAAGCTTGCGGAGCTTACGATAGAGGTTCGACTCCTCTTGAGGGCACATAAATAAAGACGAATCTTGAGGAGCGAAGGCGACGAAATGCTGGCCCCAACAGGGGGCAGTGCTCTCGGGGACACAACAATAATTTACAAAACTATACTTAGAAATGACCTTTTCAACTCCAATTGAAGAATTGCCGAAAGTCGGGCCGGCTTTTGCCAAAAGGTTTAAGCTGTTAAAAATAAGGACGCTGGGCGACTTGCTTTTTTATTTTCCCCGAACGTACGAGGATTTAAGCAAAATTTCCAAGATTAAAAACATAAAACTCAACCAAGCTATCACTATTCACGGAAAATTACTGGAAATCGGGCAAGAACGCAGCTGGGTAAAAAAAATGTCCATCACCAAAGGGCTTGTGCAAGATGATACCGGCTCAATTGAAATCGTTTGGTTTAACCAGCCTTATTTGATTAAATCTTTAAAAAAGGGGGATGAATTGATGCTGTCCGGAAAAGTTTCGGTTGGCAAAGACGGGCATATTTTTTTAAGCTCCCCTATCCACGAAAAATTATCTTTAAAAGAAACTTTGCATACCGGCCGGATTATTCCAATCTATCCGGAAACCCGCGGAACTTCTTCGCGGCTCATTAGATATGTTTTAAAGCCCGCGCTTTTGGCTATTAAAGATAAAATACCGGAAACCTTACCCGAAGAGATATTGGAAGAAGCGGACTTAATCAGTTTCCGCGAAGCTCTTTACCAAATTCATTTTCCCGATTCTTTGGAAGCGGCCCAAAAAGCGCAAGAAAGATTCTCTTTTGAAAATATCTTTTTTATCTCCCTTTTTGGCGCCAAGAAAAAAATAGACTTTAAAAAAGAAAACGCGCCCGCGATTCCGATTAACCAACAAATCATTAGCCGGCTTCTGGATTCCCTGCCGTTTAAATTAACTTTAGGCCAAGAAAAAGCTTACGAACAAATTCTGCATGATATGGAGCGTTCTTATCCGATGAACCGATTGCTGCAAGGAGATGTGGGCTCGGGCAAAACCGTGGTCGCGGTTTTGGCGGCAATTAACGCAGTAAAAAATAAAAACCAGGTGGTGGTAATGGCTCCCACGGAAATATTGGCCAAACAACATTTTAAAACATTTTTCCAATTGTTAAAAGATTTTAATATCAATATCGGATTCTTAACCGGCAAAGAAGATAAATATTATTCCAAAAAACTGAAAAACGACACGATTGAAATCTCGCGCAAGAAAATGCTGGAAAAAACCGAAGATGGCGAAATTGATATTTTAATCGGCACCCATGCCTTGATTGCCCCGCCCAAAAAGAAAAGAAAAAGCAAAGCCAAAACCCCCAAAACCAAAATTATTTTCAAAAATTTGGGCTTGGTGGTGGTGGACGAACAACATCGCTTCGGCGTGGCCCAACGCGCCGCGCTTTGCGGCAGGCATAGTAATAAAATTCCGCATTTGCTTTCCATGACCGCCACTCCCATCCCCCGCACCCTGGCCTTAACCATTTGGGGCGATTTGGACTTATCCACAATTAATGAAATGCCTAAGGGCAGAAAAAAAATAATCACGAAAATAGTTGACGAAAAAGACCGTAAAGAAACTTATCGATTCATTGAAAAAGAAATCCAAACGGGACGCCAAGTTTTCGTGATTTGCCCCAGGATTGAATCTTCGGACGAAGACACGGAGAATCAAATGGATATTAAAGCCGTGAAAGACGAGTACGAAAAATTATCCAAAGAAATTTTTCCGAGATTGAAAATAGAAATGCTGCATGGCAAAATGACACCCAAAGAAAAAGAAATAATAATGAAAAACTTTAAAGCCAAGAAATTTGATATTTTGGTTTCCACTTCAGTGATTGAAGTTGGCATTGATGTGCCGAACGCCACAGTAATGATGATTGAGGGCGCGGACAGGTTCGGGTTGGCGCAATTGCACCAATTCCGCGGCCGAGTCGGCCGCGGCGAACACCAGTCCTATTGTTTTCTTTTAACCACATCCGGTTCAGGCACCACCAAGGAACGTTTACGCGCCATGATAAAATACGACAGCGGCTTTGAATTATCGGAAATGGATTTAAAAATCAGGGGTCCGGGAGATTTTATCGGCGTGCGCCAATGGGGCTTGCCGGACTTTGCCATGTCTTCTTTAAAAGAACCGCATTTGATTGAAAAAACAAAAAAAATCGCGGAAGCAATCTTGAAACAAAGCCCGGATTTATCCAAATTTCCTACTCTTAAAACCAGGCTAGAAGCGTTTGAAGAACGAATCCATCTTGAATAACATTATTAATGTTCGTCTGATTTTACTAAATCAGACGCCAATTAGCTCCCGCTAATTGGATTGATTATAATCAAGCTGATTTGGCTGCGGTTTAAAAATCTGATTGGCATTAAGGTATTGCCCAAACCGCTATCAATATACAAAAGGGAGCCATTGCCTAATTTATAAAGCCCTTTGGAGTATTTCGGGAACAACGGCTGGCCGGGCACGGCAATCGCTCCGACAATGGGTAAACGGATTTGTCCGCCGTGAGTGTCTCCGCTTAAAATCAAATCTTCTTTAACTTCGTTATTGCTTATCGCCAAATCGGGATTATGCAAAATCAGGATTGAAAAAGAATTTTGGGGAATATTTTTTATAAAATCAATATCTCGATTAGTGTTAAAATAATCCAATCCGTAAACATAAATTGATTGGCCGCCTTTTGTGAAAGCTACTTCGCTCTTGTTTAAAACTTTCACCCCCTTTTCAACCAGCCCGGTTAAAATATTCCGGGTATTTTTTTGTTCGTGGTCGCCGGCGACAAAATAAATATTTTTATTTATTTTTAAAAGCTCATCGATAACTCCGTAAGCGTAAGTGTAATCACTCGTGCTTTTATCTATAAAGTCGCCGGTAATCGCGATAAAATCCGGATTGGCAGCTTTGATTTTTTGATATAAATCCTTATTATTGTTAAAAAACTTTTGGTTATGCAAATCGCTTATCTGGACAATCCTAATTTCTTGCTCTGATTTTATTTTGGAACTCTTGATGTCAACCTCGTTAACTTTGGGAAAATTCACTTCAAACAAAATATCACATGCCAAAACCGCGATTAAAATAAAAACAATAATACATATTTTTTTATTGTTCAACATATTGGCCGGCTTCCCTTATTTTAGGAGTAACCCAAAAGCCCATATACTTGCCGAAGAACCAGTGTAGTTGAGCGTGCAAGGCCGGAATGGAACTGAAAAATACCATTATCAGCGGAATTAAAATCCATTCAAACGCCAAGATAACATACCTTAATTTTCCGTAATTAATTGGTTTGGGCGGCAATAAAAGAATGCTCAGATAGATTGAAATAATCAATCCGGCCATATTGATGGTTAAAAGCGTGCTGGTAATTTTGGGCAAGTTATAAGAAAGCAAAGTTTGGGAAAAATGCGGGCCGCCGAAAATCAAAGGTAGCCAACCTAAGCCCAAAATCAAAATTGACGAGATTCCCCAAGAAACATGGCCTTCTATCAAGTCAAATCCCATGGAAAATTTCTTTTTGAAAGGTATGGTTTTATTTTTCAATGCCGCGAAAAGAAAATACGGAACCTCCCCGACCCCATAGGCCCATCTTTTTTGCTGCTTGTAAATATTTTTCAAAGTTGTTGAAAATTTCGGCGCAACATTGGCATCCATGGACACCGGATAGAACAGCGGCTCCACTTTGTAATCACCGTTAAATTGGAAAAAGCATTGCCAAAATATCCTGGAATCGTCGGAAATAACGTTTGTTTGTTTAAAGCCAACCTCAACCAACGCTTTGAAACTCATTGAATGGGAAGAAAAAGTAATTAATTTTTCCGGGCGTTCTTGGTTCATGGTGTGCCAAAAAGTGGAAGAAAAGGCAAAAACTCTGGAAATCGCCGGCGCTTGCCAAATATTATTCAAATAAAGCGGTATGGGTTGGAAGCTGGTTCGCAGCGGTTTCGCGGTTGTCAAAAAACAATAAGTTAAACAACTGAAATATTTCGGATAAAAAACCGAATCAACGTCAAAAGAAGAAATCACTATATTTTCATAAGGAATATTCAGTTGGTCGATTACCAATTCCTTAACTTTCTTTTCCGCCCAGGCATCATTGCTGCCGTGCCCGGCAATCTCCCCTTCCAGTTTGTCCGGATGGTAAGTTGTTAATAATTTAAAAAATTCATTACCGAATTTATTTTCAATTTTTTCGGCAACCGCCTCTCCTTGTTCGCGGGCGCGTTCTTCACAAGCTAACACGATTATCATCCGATCCTTCGGGTAATCCGTATTTTTTAAAGAAATAAAAGTTTGTTCCACGATTTCCAACGGCTCTTTATACATTGGCAAAACAACGATATGGTAAATATCCCGCCAGGATTGGACGGTCAATCCATTTTTGATTTCTTTTAATTCGTTTAATTTTTTAAGCCAATCCGTATTCTCGTTTTTTCTCATTTGAGCGTAACCGGCCCTTAAATAAAAGGCGAAATAAACTGTCCGGAATAGCCAATACGTGTCGTAAAGGATAATAAAAAAAGCCACCCAGGCCGGCAGATAAAAAGAAAAAACAACAGCCAATATTAAAATTGAAAAACTGATTAGCGCGGTCAACATCTCAAAAAAACGATACAATCGCCTTTCTTTTTTGTCCACAAAGTCCCGGGCGGTTCCGGCTTTAAGATAGTTTTGGTTTTCTTGTTCTGGCATTTTTATTATTCAATTGATAGATGTGAGGTAATCGCCATAAAATATTTTTCTACTGAAAAATTTTTATGGCCCCGCTCGCCGCCGTCGCGGCTCCGCGTTCGATTCCCTGTAATTGCTTAAGGTACGTCGGATTCTGGTGAATCCGACGCCAATTCGCTAACTGTGCGTCAGATTCTGCTGAATCTGACGTCAATCAGCTCTCGCTGATTGACCTGCGGGTTCGATTCCCTGTAGGGTCTTCTTCCGGTTGTGTTGCAAGGTATCGCTTAGCGATACCTTGCAACACAAGTGGTGACCCTACAGGGAATCGAACCCTGATTACCAGATTGAAAATCTGATGTCCTAACCGTTAGACGATAGGGCCAAAATAAAAAATAATTGACGCGAATATACCTATATATAACAAAAATAAGCCAAAAAATCAACCTTACTAGACTTGCCAAAATATTTAAGGCTCTGTCTTCAAAAATTTAGCCAGGTTGCGGAAATGCCTATTTTTGTTTAGAATTAAAGACAAATGAAAATATTAGGACTGGAAACAAGCTGTGATGATACTTGCGCCAGTGTTTTGGAAAAAAACAAGGACAAAATAACACTATTATCGCAAATAATCTCTTCTCAAGAGCAACTGCACGCGAGTTACGGCGGTGTTTTTCCTTCGCTTGCCAAGCGCGAGCACCAAACTAATATCGTGCCGGTTTTGGAAAAAGCTTTAGCTAAAGCCAAACTGCTTAAACCAACTCAAAAAATAGACCCAAAAAGAATAGGCAAGGTGGAAAAAATATTGGAAAGAAATCCTGAATTATTTAATTGCTTAAAAATATTCTTGGAAAAATACGATAAGCCGAAACTGGATAAAATTGCCGTAACTATCGGTCCGGGATTGGAACCCTGCCTATGGGTAAGCGTTAATTTAGCCAAAGCGCTTTCTTTTTATTGGGGCATCCCTGTTATCGGGGTCAATCATTTGGAGGGACATCTTTTATCCGCGTATTTCAATGAAAGCAAAAAACCGCGGCTACCGGCCATTGGCTTGATTGTTTCCGGCGGAAACACGCAACTAATCTTAATGAAAAGTATCGGCAATTATAAATTAATCGGAGAAACAAGGGACGACGCGGCCGGGGAATGCTTTGATAAAACCGCCCGAATTCTCGGATTAAGCTACCCGGGCGGAAAAGAAATCGGTAAATACGCTGATAAATTCAAACAAAGCAAATATAGCATCAAGCTCCCCCGCCCAATGATGTATGATAAGAATTTTGATTTCAGCTTTTCCGGATTAAAAACCGCGGTGCTTTATGATTTTAAAAAAAGAACCGATATGGAAAAAAAATCGCCCGAATACATTGCTGAGATGAGTAAAGAAATACAAAATGCTATAATAGAAGTGCTCATCCATAAAACTTTGAAAGCAGCTGAAAAATACAAAGCCAAGTCAATAATTTTGGGAGGGGGCGTTTCTGCCAATAAAAAATTGCGAAAAGAAATCTTGGAAAAATGCGACAATCTAAAAATAGGTTGCTTTCTGCCAACAAGCGAATACACGGCCGATAACGCCGGCATGATTGCTCTCGCCGCCCTTATCTCCAAGAAATCAAAGGAATATTCATGGCCGCGGCTAAAACCCAAATCAAATTTTAAAATAAATGGTAATTAGCAATTTTAATACAATTTTTTTATACTTTTTGCTGGCAATAATGCCCGGATTAGTTTGGCTGTTGTTTTTTTTAAAAAGAGACAACCTGCCGGAACCAAAAATGAAAGTACTGCAAATTTTTTACCTAGGGATTTTTTCCGCGATTCCAACCGCGATTATTGAAATTTGGCTTTTAAACAATTTAAATATGGTTGCCGCCGGGAACCTTTCTGTTGTGCAATATTTTTTGATAAAAAATATTTTGATAATCGGCTTTATTGAAGAATTGTTTAAATATTTGGTTATAAGATATTTTGTGCTCAAACATTCTTGCATGGATGAACCGATTGATATTCCTTTATATATGATTATTTCCGCCCTGGGCTTTGCCACGGCGGAAAATATCCTGCTCTTCACTAGCCATCAATTCGGAATGATAACCGAAACATTCGGTTTGTCCATGGTGCGTTTTTTCGGTGCCACTCTCTTGCATGTATTATGTTCCGGCATAATCGGAGTTTTCCTGGCCTTGGCTTTTTATAGAACCAGGCAAAAATGGTTTTTTATAACATTCGGCTTTACTTTGGGAGTTATTGTCCATGGACTCTTTGATTTCTTCCTTGAATCATCTATAATGGAATTGTCCCAAAATAATTATTATATTATTTATCCTGTCTTGCTCTTAATAACATTCTATGGGCTTTTAAGCATCGCCCTGATTAAAATTAGAAAATTAAAAAGCGTTTGTATTATAAAATAAAATGTCTTTATTTAAAAAACAACCAACAAAAGATACTGATAAAAAATCCGGAATAAAAGTGGAGCCAACCAATCTTTCCGAAACAGCCAAAAAATGGAACGCCTCGGAAGGCCAATTGGTTGTGGATGTTTATGAGACAGGCACGGAGCTCGTAGTCCAATCCGCGATTGCCGGCATAAAAAACGACGACGTTGACATTGCCTTGGAAGACGACATCCTTGTCATAAAAGGAGAAAGAATGAACCCGATAAGCGAAGATGCGGAAAAAAATTACTTTACCCGCGAATGTTATTTCGGCCCGTTTTACCGGGAGATAATAATTCCCAGGGAAATAGACACTTCGCGCATAGACGCCAATATTAAAAACGGAATGCTGACAATCCGAATGCCAAAAATTGAAAGGGAAAAAAACAAAAAAATCGGGCTGGACAAAGAAAGCTAAAATCAAAAAACAACTCGTTAAGGGTTGTTTTTAAATTAAAAAAGATGGTTACTTTTTATCACCATCCTTGTTTTTACGGGCGAGATATTCAGCGCCCTTGCCGAGATCCGTTCTAATCGGCTTGCGTTGCAAGCAAAGAGGACAAACATCCTCCAGGTAAGCATTGATATCGATGTTTGCCAAACAAACGAATTTACCGGGATAAAACACGTCTTTTTCCGAAAGCTTGCCACGATTGACAATACCGCCAAGACCAATTACGTTTCCGCCCGCTTCCCGAACCGCTTCAATGCATAACCTGACTGAACCACCCGAGGTTAAAACATCTTCGACAACAAGCACTCGCTTGCCGTTTAAAATCTTGTCATACCCCCTTTTAACGATAAACCCCTTGGGCGTTGTTTTGTCAGCATAAACCGCCAAAACATCCCGACCGGTTATTTTAGACAAATGATAGGCGGTCCATTGCGAAAGGACAATGCCGGCTGTCGCGGGAGCGATTACCACTTCCACATTGTCATCTTTAAACTTAAGGGCCAATGCTTCACCAACATCCGACGCCATTTGCGGGTGGACAAAAATTGCGTCTTTATTGATATAAAAATCAGCGTGACTGCTGGATGCCAAAACAAAATGGCCTTGTTCATACGCCCCAACTTCTTTTAAAATATCCATTATGTCTTTCATTGGCTTGCCCCTTTTGTTGCCGAAGTTTGGCGATTTCGTTATGGAGCTCAAGTGTTTTCTTACGGGCGCACGCCGCAAAATCATCGCCATCAGAAGCAAAAATAATACCACTAGAAGAATTAATGATTACTTTTCCGGCGTTAGCCGCAGTTTGCAAGTCTCCGCCCTGAGTTCCGATGCCCGGGACAAGAATCGGCATATCTTCGCCGATTATCCCGCGCACGATTCCAAGTTCTTCTGGATAAGTTCCGCCCACAACCACGGCGCAATTGCCGTTCACGTTCCACTCATTAGCGACTTGATAAGCCACGTGTTCAAATAGCCGCCGCCTATTTTCCAGGCGTAAGCTCTGAAACTCTCCTCCGCCTTTATTGGAAGTGCGGCAAAGCACGATAATGCCCTTGTCTTTATCTTTCAAAAACGGCTGGAGGGCTTCAGCGCCGAGATATGGATTGACTGTGATAGCGTCGGCCGACAACGTATTGTACAGCAACTGCCTATACTGTTCAACGGTGTTTCCAATATCATTGAATTTACCGTCAATGATTATGGGAACGTCCGGGGCAACCTTTCGGATATATTCAACCGTCCGGTTTAAGGCATAGAAACCCCAACCGCTGTTTGCGGCGTAAAAAGCAATGTTTGGCTTATAGGCGCAAACAATGTCTTTGGTTGCGTCAACGATTTCCTGGTTGAATCCGGAGACAAGCCCCACGAGGCCTTTGCTTTTTCTTATTGCTGCCATAGGGATTTTATCAACATCACTGTCTAATCCCACACAAACAAATTTTCCCTGATTGTGTTTTTTTGAAAGCATTTGCATGAAGTTTCTTTCCGTAATACCATCTCCCTTCAATTTAATAGATTTTCAAGAGCGCAATGGATTAACCACTGCGCGTTGCAACGGTTAAACCCATGGGCTTAACTAAGCCCAAACTACATTAAATAAAACAAAAAGGCAAGCGTATTTACTTATCCATAAATTTTAGCTAATATGGTGAACATAAAGCCGAGGTGGCGGAACTGGCAGACGCGTATGCCTTAGGAGCATATGTCGCAAGGCGTGAGGGTTCAAATCCCTCCCTCGGCACAAATAAAAAAGGGGGGGTATCCCCCCTTTTTTAAACTTAGATTTACTGCAAGAAGAAGCTAACAATCGCCGGAGTGGCTTTGGCCAATAGTCCAAAAACAATTCCTGCAACTGCGTATAAAATATAACTTCTCGCTGCCGCAGTTTTTGCTTTATCTCCACCGGAAATAACAAACAAGATTCCGCCGATAATTATAAAAATAATCGCCAAGCCTATTAAGAAGATAAATAACCAATTGGCAATACCATTAAGCATATTAACCAAGCAACAAGCTCCGCAACTCGGGTCGCTATACGGACAAACTCCTTTCATGCAGACAGTATCCCCTATTTGAACACGCGATTCCATGACGCAATAGTCAAGCGAACCGGCCGCGCTAACAAGGCCCGAAAAGAAAGGTATGGCTAAAATTGTTAAAATTGCCAAAAATAGTAAAATCTTCTTATTCATCTGCGTCAACTCTTAAACAATAATCTCTTATTGAAGGCTGGTTCCGATAGAAACAGCGATGTTGTAAAGCACTTCGGATAAAGCAACAACAAGCGCGCCCACAAAAGCCCAAAGAATCATTTGCCTGGCTGTTTTTACTTTTTCCGGGTCGCCGTTGGCTGTCATAAAGGTTATGCCTCCCCAAACAAAGAAAATTATAGCCAATGTTCCGGCGATAATCCTAATCCAAGATTTTGCCGTGTCCATTATTGTTTGAACTTGAGATGGCAAGGCTATCGCGGCTCCATAAGACGTGCTTGCGAAGCAAACCAGGCCAAAAGATGCGGCGATAGACAAATTAATTAAGAATTTTTGTGTTTTTTGCATTTTTTTTATTTATTATTATTTATAATGCTTTATTATTGAATTTTTTGAATTAAACGAACTTTGTTTTTTATTGTTTTAATATTGTAACACTTCTTAAGCAAAAAACATAGTGATTACATAGGAACAACCGTTGCCCCCGGGCGCTTGAAAAAGCTGGGAGACAACATCAACCAAGACATTTGCCAAAAAAGTTACAAGTACGCCGACCATTGTATAAATAATTACGTTTCTTCCTTCTTTAACTTTTTCCGGATTTCCACTTGAAGTTATCATAACAATCCCTCCCCAAATAACAAACGGAACCATCAAGGCCAAAGCCAAATTTCTGACAAAATCAGTGACTCGTTGCAATAATTCGGGCAAGCAATTAATTCCTGTTAACGGATTAGGTATTGTTGCTGTTTCGGAAGTTGTCCCTTCGCTTATGCTGTTTGCCAAATTACTGCTGACACTAACACTTTCATTATCTCCCCCGTCCGACGGGTTACCTGTCCTTAAACACCCCGTTCCTTCAAAACGATAACCGATTGGGCATCTGCAAACGCACGTAGCGCTGTTCCAAGTTCCATTGCTATCGGAGCAATTAGAAGCATTCATTTCATCTCGAGTGGGAGAACCGGTGCAAGCTGCCGAAACCAAACTGCAAACAAAAAACATTACTGAAAAAATTAACGCACTTAAAATTATTTTTTGTTTACTTTTCATAAACTATTTGCTTAATAATAAGGCCCAATGATATTTTCCAAAATCAAGGCTTTCTTGCCTGAAACCCAAACGGTCCAAAAGCGGCAAAATGTCTTCCGGAGAAAATCTTCCTTGGGCCGGCCCAAAAGCCGCATCTTTTTTGTAATCAACTATTAAGAGCAATCCCCTGCTTTTCAATAAGCGGCGGCACTCTTTAATCAGCGCTTCCTTGTCTTCTATTTGAAAAAGAATATTGGTTAAAAGCACTAAATCAATTTCTTTGTCTCCAATTTTAACACCCTTTTCTATGTCTGACAACATCGCGGAAACATTAAAAATATTTTCCCTGGCGATTCTTCCCTTTAACGCGGAAATATTTTCTTCCAAAATATCAATGGCGTAAACCATTCCGTTTCGTATTATTTTTGCCAAAGGTATCGCCCATCCGCCGCTACCACAGCCAAAATCGCAGGCGATTGCGTCGTCTTTAAGCGGCAAACTTTTCAGCATTTTAACGGGATCAAGAAATTCGTCTTTATTAAAATTTATTTGACCCATAAATTTTATGGAATAATTTTATAATTATTCTGCGGCTTCCTCGGTTAAACAAGCGGCTGACACAACTTTATCGCCTTCTTTCATTTTCATCATCCTCACCCCCTGGGTGTCTCTGCCCAATTTGGGAATGCTTGAAATTTTTGTCCTGATGACTTGCCCCTTCAAAGAAATAACTATCAGGTCTTCTTGATTTTCTATTATTTCTATTTTTACCAAACCGCCGGTTTTCGCGGTTACCTTCGCGGTTTTTACTCCCGATCCGCCGCGGCCTTGTTTTTTGTATTCGCCTAACAATGTCCTTTTGCCGTAACCGTTTTCGGTTAAAACCATTAAATATTCTTTGCTTTTCAATAAATCTTTTCGGACAACTTCCATTCCGATAACTTCATCTTCTTTCTTGATTCTGATGCCCTTGATGCCGGCCGCGGTTCGCCCCATAGAACGAACGTCTTTTTCCGGGAAACGAATAGACTGGGCATGCTTAGTGGCTAAAATTATTTCATCACCATCCCCCGCTTTTCTGGCGCTGCAAAGCGAATCGCCATTTTTCAAATTAATGGCAATCAACCCGTTTCTCCTTACGTTTTCAAAATCTTTCAGCGGTGTTTTCTTGATAATGCCGTTCTTGGTTGCCATAACCAAGTATTTAATATTTTTTTGGTCTTCTTTGCTCACCGGCAAAACCGACAAAATCTTGTCATGGGAGCTTATTTCCAAGAAATTAGTGAGTCCGCGGCCTTTATTGGTGCGCTGGCCTTCCGGTATTTCATATACTTTAGTTTGGAAAACTTTCCCGGAATCGGTAAAGAAAAATATGGAATCGTGCGTCTTGGCGGTAATAAAGTGGCTAACTTCATCGTCTTCGCTGGTTTTCATTCCCAAATTACCCTGACCTCCCCTATTTTGCTTTTTGTATTCGGACGGGTTCATTCGTTTGATATAGCCACCGGAAGTTAAAGTAACAATCGTATCTTCCAAAGGAATCAGGTCTTCGTCAGAAATTGATTCCGGGCTATTTTTGATAATTTTGGTCCTTCTTTCATCGCCGTATTTTTCAAGCTCAGCCTCTATTTCTTTTTTCATTACTTTCTTTTGTTCAGCCTTGCTTTCCAAAATTTTCATCAATTCCTTAATTCTTTTCATTATCTCCGCCAATTCGTCCTCTATCTTTTGCTTTTCCAATTTCGCCAACTGGTGCAAGCGAATTTCCAAAATCGCCTCAGCCTGGATAACCGTTAATTTGAATTTCTTACATAAATTCGCCTTGGCCTCTTCTTTGTCTTTTGATTTTTTAATTGTTTCGATAACCGCGTCAATATGGTCCAAAGCAATTGAGATGCCTTCCAAAATATGCGCCCTGTCTTTGGCTTTTTGCAAATCATACTGCGTTCGCTTAACTATCACTTCTTGTTTATGAGCCAAATATAATTCCAAAACATCTTTCAAGCTCAAAATCCTCGGCTCAATTCCATTAACCAAGGCCAGCATATTCAAATGGTAATTTTTTTGTAAATCCGTGTATTTGTATAACGAATTCAAAACCTTTCGGGGCACCGCGCCTTTTTGCAAATCAATCGCAATTCTCAATCCTTCTTTATCCGACTCGTCGCGGATATCTTTAATCCCGTCCACTTTTTTATTCTGCACCAAGTTAGCCAATTGGGTTATTAAAACCGATTTATCCACTTGGAAAGGAATTTCCGTGGCGAGAATTTGCGCTCCTTTACCCTCCCTTTCCACGATATCAACCTTGCCACGCATCAAAAACGAACCCTTGCCTTGCGAGTAAGCGGCTAAAATATCTTTTTGGTTGTAAATTATTCCGCCGGTCGGAAAATCAGGCCCCTTGATAAACGCGAATAAGTCCTCGGTTTCCGCCTTCGGATTTTCAATTAAATGGATTAACGCACCGCAAACTTCGCTCAAATTGTGCGGCGGAATATTTGTCGCCATGCCCACAGCAATGCCCGTCGAGCCGTTTAACAACAATGCCGGCAAAGGGCTGGGTAAAACGCTTGGTTCTTGCTTGGTAGCGTCATAGTTGTCAACAAAAGCAACCGTATTTTTTTCAATGTCTTGCAAAAGTTCTTCCCCGATTTTACTCAATTTACACTCAGTGTACCTTTGCGCGGCCGGCGGATCGCCATCAATTGAACCAAAATTACCCTGGCCTTTAATCAGAGGGTAACGTAAAGTAAAATCTTGCGCCATTCTCGCTAGCGCCGCGTAAACAGCCATATCTCCATGCGGATGGTATTTTCCCAAAACTTCACCCGTGACAGCCGCTGATTTTCTGGATTTGGCGTCTGACCTTACACCCATATCATACATGGCGTATAAAATTCTTCTCTGCACCGGCTTCAAGCCGTCACGAACATCGGGCAGGGCGCGCGAAACAATAACAGACATCGCGTAATCAATATAACACTCCCTCATTTCCAATGAGATGTCTTTTTCGTGGATTGTGCCTATTTCTTGAATTATGTTTTCGTCGTCTTTTTTTGCCATTCTTTGAATATTATTTTTGTTCCAATACCACTACTTCTGTTTTTTCTTCATCATCTTTGACGCCCAAATTCTTTTTCTGAATATTTAATTTGTCTTGGGCCACAACATCTTTCTGTCCGATAGCTTTTAAGAACCCGGCCAAAATATCCGATTTTTTGTAAGCCATTGGAATAACGATTTTAGGCTCAAGCCGCGCAACTATTTTTTCCGCTTCTTTAAAGCCAATTGTGTCGTCTCCATCTATCGGCACAATTAAAATATCCGCTTTGCCGATATTTTCCAATTGCTCTTCATTTAAATCATCTTCGCCGAATAAACCCAAGTGGCAAATCCTGATACCTTCGCTTTCAATCATATAAATAATATTGGGTGTCTTTTTGTCTATTTGCATTGAAGGAATTCCTTGAAATAAAATTCCTTTTGTTTCATATTCCCCGTACGCGGAAATAACAAACTGTCCGTCTGTTTTTGGCTTCACTTCAACTGATTTATGGGTTTTTAAGAGAATGTCTGCACCGAATTTTCCGGATTTCTTTTCCGAATCCTTGAGGTCTATTTGGATTAAAATATTTTCTTTGTCAGAGGACGAACTCGCTATTTCAAAACAAGTTTCACCATACCAAGTTATTTTCATGAATTTATTTGTAAATTATGTAACGAAAATATTTTTAATAAATGGAGCGGGCAAGCAGAATCGAACTGCCGTCTCAACCTTGGCAAGGTTGCATAATAGCCACTATACGATGCCCGCCAAACTGATAAATACTGTGCCGAGGTCCGGAATCGAACCGGAATCTAATGTTTTTCAGACATTCGCCGTGACCGACTTGGCTACCTCGGCATTTAAATTTCTTTCGGATTTTCCTCAGCCCTACTTATCTATTTTACTAAATATTTGAAAGATTATCAAATGAATTCTATGGCGATAAGGGACTCGCCTTCTTAAAACTATGTCGGGACTCGCCCTTCTTAAAACTATGTCGGGACTCGGGTTCAGTAACTTTTGCTTTGCAAAAGTTCTTCACCCCGGCCTCAGTCGGCATTCGGGCTCCGCCCTCATAATGCCTCCTTCCGGCTTCTCGTCCTTATTGCGCAGCAATTCATATTTAGTTAGCCCCTATAAAATAGGGGCTAACTAAATATGTGGTGGGCGATAAGGGACTCGAACCCCCAACCCCTTCGGTGTAAACGAAGTGCTCTACCAATTGAGCTAACCGCCCGAACCGAATCGGAGAAAAATCTAGTGCCCGGAGGGAGACTTGCTTTCGCGTTAACTTAGTAATGAAGTTGCGCTCAAGTACGGGCTCGGGCCCGTCGGCCCTCCGCCTTCAAGTCTTCCTCCGGAAAATCTGGTGCCCGGAGGGAGACTTGAACTCCCACGAGCGATGCTCACTAGCACCTCAAGCTAGCCTGTCTGCCAATTCCAGCATCCGGGCACACCTCTTTATTCTTCAGTCGCCGATTCTTCGCTTTCTTCTTCTCCCTTGTGAATAGTCGCCTTAAGTTTAGCTTTCCTACCCTTAGCTGTTCTTAAGAAGTAAAGCTTGGCCCTCCTTGTTTTTGTTTGTTTAGTAATTTCTATTTTTTCAATAGAAGGAGAATGGATTGGAAAAATCTTTTCCACGCCCACTCCGGCAATTACCTTTCTAACCGTAATCGTTCCGGTAATTCCTTTGCCATGTTTCATTGCTAAAATCTGGCCTTCAAAAATCTGAATCCTTTCTTTGGTTTTATTATCTTTGACTTCTTTGATTTTTTGGTAAACTTTTACCATATCCCCTTGCCTCAATTCGGGTAAATCTTTCTTCAAAGCTCCCTCAATAATTCCAGGTTCTTTTATTGCTACAGATTCTTCTATCTCCTGCTCAATTGGTTCAGCTTGAACTTCTTCAACCTTAACTTCGGCCGGCTTGTCCGCCATAGCTTCAGCGACGGTGGATGCTTCAACTGCTTTATTTTCCACTGTTTGCTCCGTGCTTTCGTTTACGGTAGTCTCAGTAGTTTCTTGATTTTGTGTTTCTTCTGCCATAATGCTTATTTATTATTTACTTGTGTGGGCGTACCCTGACTCGAACAGGGGGCCTTTACGATGTCAACGTAACGCTCTAACCAACTGAGCTATACGCCCATTTAACGACTAGAGTCGCACATTTAATACATAACTTATACTATGCGATTTTAGTGATTTAGTCAATAAATACGCGGAAATGAACTCGCCTTGGGACTCGGAGATCTTTGAATGCACAGGATGGACTCGCTCAATAATATTCACCTGCTGGTGAATTTATTGAGCCCGGCTCGCCGCCAGTCGCAGCTCCGCCTTCGAATATATTCGGGATGGACTCGCCTCCATAACTTTTAGTAAAAAGTTATGGAGGCCGGGGTTTTCGCCAGTCGCGAAAACCCTCCTCGTCCATTCAAATAATTTTGTATATGAATGCCCACTTTAAAAAGTGGGCATTCATACAAAAAGTGCTCGTGGATGGACTCGGACCATCGACCCCGGCTTTATAAGAGCCGTGCTCTAACCAACTGAGCTACACGAGCAAAAGGGCCTATTTCTTCCCTTTTATTAAAGCGTCAAATTCTTCTCTTTCAATTGTTTCTTTTTTAATCAAGGTCTCGGCAATTTTAGTTAATAACGCCTTATTGCTGTTTAATGCTTTTTCCGCTTCGGTTTGCGCGGCTTTTATTATTTTTTCAATTTCTTTGTCTATTTCCTCTGCTTTGTTCTCGGAGTAATTCTTGGTTTCGCCGAATTCCCTATCAAGATATATATCCGCTTGCCTGTCTCCAAAAACAATCGGCCCCAAAGACGACATACCGTAAACTTTTACAATGCTTCGGGCTATTTGGGAGGCTTTAGCCAAATCATCCGATGCTCCCGTGGTTACGTCACCAAACATCATTTTTTCCGATAAATATCCGGACAGCAAAACCTTAATTTCCGCCTCAAATTCTTTTTTCGTCCTTAAAGACTTATCTTCTTGGGGAACTTTGAGAGTATAGCCCGCGGCCATGCCCCGGGAAATTATGGAAATTTTCCTAACCGGTTCGGCTCCCGGAGTTAAAGCCGCCACCAACCCATGCCCGGCTTCATGATACGCTATTACTTTTTTTTCTTTATTAGACATTACATGGCTTCTTCTTTCTGGCCCAAGTAAAACTTTTTCAATGGAAATAAGTAAATCATTTTGGCTGATTGCTTTTTCATCTTTCTTGGCGGCTAAAAGCGCGGCTTCGTTTGCCACATTGGCCAAATCCGCTCCGGAAAATCCGGGCGTTCTTTCCGCCACTTCCCTTAATTTAATATTTTCCGCCAATGGCTTGTTATTGGAATGAATTTTTAAAATAGCTTCTCTTTCCGTAATGTCCGGCAAATTAATCACGACCTTCCTGTCAAATCTGCCCGGCCTCAACAAGGCCGGATCCAAAACATCCGGGCGGTTAGTCGCAGCCAAAATAATAATTTTATCATTTTGCTCAAACCCGTCCATTTCAGTTAAAAGCTGGTTTAAGGTTTGTTCCCTTTCTTCGTGCCCGCCAGTAATTGCCGGGCCCCTGGTTTTACCAATGCTGTCCAGTTCATCAATAAAAATCAAACAGGGCTGTTGTTTTTTAGCAGCCGCGAACAAGCTTCTAACCCGGCCGGAGCCGACTCCCACAAACATTTCCACAAAGGAAGAACCGGCCACAGAAAAAAACGGAACATTGCTTTCCCCTGCCACTGCCCTAGCCAATAAGGTCTTGCCCGTGCCGGCCGGACCAACCAATAATACTCCTTTGGGAATTCTGGCCCCCATTTTTAAATATTTTTGCGGATGCTTAAGAAAATCAACCACTTCTTCCAATTCAGCTTTCTCTTCTTTCAGGCCGGCCACGTCTTTAAAAGTAATCTTTTCTTTGGGATGCCCTTCGGCTCCAAACAGCTTGGCTTGAGTTTTGGTAAAATCAAAAGTTTGCGCCGCTCCGGTTTTGGCTTGCCTAAAAATAAACCAAAAGAAAATAGCGAATAAAACAAAAGGCAAGACCACAAAAGTCAGCAACGGCAAAAGCCAATCCCATGTGCTGGCTTGCGATTCAAATACGATAGATACGTTTTGAAGTTTAGCTTTCTCGGTTCCGTAATTAAGCAAAGACTGGCTTAAAGGGTCGGTTGACTCTTTTAAAGATTGCGCCGTGGAACCGTCCGTGTATGTAATTGATAAAACGCTGTTCAGCTCCTTGATTTCCTTTACTTTGCCGGCGTTAATGTCTTGAACCAATTGGGTGATCGCGATATCTTTCGGTTTCGCCGTCGGATTATTGAAATAAGCGAACAGCAAACCCAAAACAGCGAAAATCAAAACAACGAAAAGTATGTTTTTAAGCAGGCCCTGAAGAGGACTTTTCATAATTAAAAATTATTTTAATCTTAAAGACATCCAGTGTCTTTGCGGTTGAAAACTTAAAACTTGAAAATCGTAGTCTTTGTTGATTTCTATTTTTTCTTTCATTTTTATTTCCGAACCGAATTCGGAAATATGGATTAATCCTTGGATCTTGGCATCATCCGCTTCCGGAGAAACGCCCTTCAATTGCACGAAAGCGCCAAAAGGATTAAATCTTACCACTTCGCCTTTGACCGTGTCTCCGCTCTTTAAGCCGAGATTTTGCCATGGGTCTTTTTTAAGATTTTTTAAGGATAAAGAAACTCTACCCTGAGTTATATCAATAATTTGAGCTTTAACTTCTTCGCCAACTTCCACAAATTGAGCCGGATTTTCAATCAATTGCCAATCCAATTCGGAAATATGAACTAATCCTTCTAATAAGCTTTCGGTTGGTGTTTCTGCGAGAGTGGCTCCGGGCATCGCAAATTTCACAAAAGCGCCGAAGTTTACCACACCGGATATTTTGCCCTCCACAACATCCCCCACTTTTAATACTTTAATGGCCTTTTGGACATTTTCACTTTCTTTGGATTCTTCGGTCAAAATTACTTGGCCGGCTTTTTCATCAAAGTCCAAAATCTTAACTTTCATATCTTGCCCGATAAAGGACTGCAGTTTTCTCAAAATCTTGGCTTTATCGCCTTCCGGCACTCGCGGATATTTTTCCGGAGATAATTGCGAAGTCGGCAAAAAGGCCGGAACTCCCGAAACTTCGGTAATCAAACCGCCCTTGTTGACCTTCATAATCCTTACCAAGAATTCCTTATTTTCTTCCTTTATATCTTTAATGGTTTTCCAAGCCAATTCTTTCTCGGCTTCTTTTAAAGATAATTCCGCGAACCCTTCTTCGTTTTCAGGTTCAATGACTTTAACGGAAATAATATCGCCAATTTTAATGTTTTTTAAGACATTCTTGGCGCTTTGATATTCAGACCCGTAAATTAAACCGGTCTTGCGTGGCCCCAAATCTAAAAAGATTGCGAGGTTTTCGATGGCTAGAACTCTGCCATCGACGATGTCTCCGCTCCTCAAAATGTGGACGGAATCGCTTAATTTTTGTAATGTTTCGTTTTGCATATAACTTTTTATAGCATAAAGATTTTAGATTATCAAGATATGGCTGAATCCCTATATCTCTTTACAAAAGCCCTATTATATTATATAAATAAAAAATAGGAGTTATTATGTTAGAAAAAGAATCCACCCAAGGGCCTACCTTGGAAAACGCAACGAAACTTGCTAACGCGTTGCCCGAGATAGCGGTAGTATTTGCTATTGACCCCACTTTAAGCGAAGCGCATTTAAAGAGTTTTGCCGATAACCCTGATATTGACCCGGCAATCCGAAACGCGGCGACAGAAACCCTTGAAAGAAAAAGGGCAGAGTCTATTCCAACAAGAGAATAGGCTTTTTTTATTTATTTACATATTCTCTCATTTCACGCTAAATATTGCATTAAAAACCATAATTTGCTAAAAATAGCAAAAAATTGCCTTACTTTTGGGTTGGGGACAAACTCATTGACATTTGTCCGGATACAGGGTAAAATATTGACAACGCTTTCAAAAGCGTTTTTAATATGCTTAAAAAACAAAATATCGTAATTTCCTGTTTTGCGCTTATAGCTATTTCCTTGTGCGCTTTAAATCTAGCGTATGCGAACAAAGAAACCAGCGTAAATAATAGCCAAAACGCCATTGTTTACCCTATTAATAAACAGTCTTTAATAGGCAGCAACGGGCTTTTGACTCAAGTAAAACCGGAAAAGAAGAAAAAAATATTGGTTGTTATAACGGCTTATTCCTCAACAGTTGACCAAACCGACGACACTCCCTTTATTACCGCTAATGGCACAAGGGTTAGAGACGGTATCGTGGCCAACAATATGCTTCCTTTCGGAGCTAAGATAATGATTCCGGAATTATACGGAAACAAGGAATTCGTGGTTGCCGACAGGATGAACGCATCTAAAAGCGACTACCATATAGATATTTGGTTTCCGTCTTACTTGGAAGCTAAAAACTTCGGCGTTAAAAGAACCTATATTGAAGTTTCTCAAAGCTAAGGCAATAAAAGTCTTAACTTTAAAAACCCGCCTTGTGGCGGGTTTTTGTTTTAATGTGCCTCGGGAGGGACTTGCCCTCAGATAAATTTGTTGTAATTTTCTTCGGGCCGGGCTCGCTGCCGCCGCAGCTCCGCCTTCGAGTCCCACCCAGTTCAATACAAAAGGAAGGATAATATCCTTCCTTTTGTATTAAATGGTGCCTCGGGTGGGACTCGAACCCACAAGGGGGTTACCCGCAGCATTTTAAGTGCTGTATGTTTACCAATTTCATCACCGAGGCATTTTATTTTTACGACCACGATAGTTTGGCTTTAAACTATGACAATTCGGGCAAAGTATTTGTAAATTTTCTAATTGATTATTTCGCCCGTTCCCATCTATGTGATGTAGCTCCAACGGCAGCCTTCCGTCAAAGCTTTTTTGCGCCCAACCACACTCTTCACATCGGGCTATCTTTAGTTTTTCTTTAATTAACCTATTTTTAAGTTTATAACTTTGAAAATTACTATCCTTGACCAAAATTTTTTCTAAAGGAATTTTAGGTGTAAATAAAAAATTTAATCCTTTATTCCATCCCTTTCCTTTAAAATGCGTTATGTTAAAATTATACTCTTGAATATATTTCTTAACTTGCGCATAGTTCCCTCCTGTCGCCCTTAAACCGATTTCACTTAAAACCTGCCTATAACTATAAGATTTTTTAATGGCATTTTTTAATTGTTCCTTTGTCCATGTTCGCCTATTCATTAATATAATTATATCATTCGGTAAACGCACAAGTCAACTAATCCAATGCCTATTCTATTATAATTTAAAAACCTTGGAGGCGTGGGCGGGAGTCGCACCCGCGTATGAGAGTTTTGCAGACTCTTGCCTTTCTACTTGGCTACCACGCCAATGCGCCACGTATATTATTTAACACACTTCCGAGTCTTTTTCCAGTTCTCCTCTTCCTTCTTTTCTATCTATTTCATATAAGAGTTGCTCTATTCTAGAAGCTTCGGCTGTTTTCGTTTCTTTCCGAAAAGCAATCTTGGGCACCGGCCTCATCTTTAATCTTTTATTTAAAATTTGCTGAATAGCGTAAATATTCCTGTTTAACAGCATTTCCATTTCATTATACTTTTCCTCAGGGACAACCGAAATAAAAATCTTAGCATCAAAAAGAGAGGAAGAAACTTCCACCCTAGTAATTGTAAGTAAGACGCCCGGATAAATATCTATTTCTTTTAAAATAATGGTATTAAGCTCTCTTTGGATTAAACTGTCAACTTTTTCTTTTCTGAACATAAGCCTTTATAATTCTTCACGAATATAGTCTTCTTTATAGGAAATGATTTCGTCGCCTTCTTTTATTTTTTCATTGCCCTGGTAAAGAATAGCGCACTCTTTTCCAAATTTCATTGAAGGAAAACTTTTTTTGTTCGCCTGTACGTCAATAATCCTGCCTTGCCCGATTTTTTCACCTCCGCGCACGATTTCCATTTGCGAACCTTTCATTACCTCCCCTTCCGTTACCATTCCTCCCACAATCTGCCTATTTTTTTCGGTCCTAAAAATAACCGTTATTTCCATTTTGCCAAAATCGGTCCTTTCTTTTTCTTTAACCAATTTCTTTTCCATCAACTCTCTAATCTTTTGCGCCATTGTGTAGATAATTTCAAAATCATAAATTCTGGTTTTTTCTTTTTGGGAAGCAATCTCAGCAATTTTGTCTGTCTTTACCCGGAAAGCGATTACCGCCCCACCGGCGCTTTTCGCGGATTTAACATCCGACTCGTTCACATTACCAACTTCGGCGCTAATTATTTTTATGCCAATTGTTTCTTGAGGCAAAGTTTTTACCACTTCTTCTATGGCTTCCAGGGAACCAAAAGTATCAGCTTTTACCACTAAATTTAAATATTTTTTATTTTCATTCACTTCCGATGATTCGGAACTCAAACGAAAAGCCTTGGCTTCTTTTGGCTTAACATTGGCGATTGCGCTTTCCATATCTTTATACGCAATAAAAACTTCGCCAACCATGGGCATATTGTCAAATCCCACGATAATAATCGGATCAGACGGATAAGCTTCTTTAACCGGCTTGCCCAAAAAATCTTCCAAATTTTTGGCTTTGCCATTAGCTGAAGCCGTGCCGATAAAATCACCTTGCTTTAAAACGCCTTTTGCCATAATCGCGGTTACTGTCGAACCGCGCCGAGAATCTTGGTAAGCTTCTATAATCGTGCCTTGGGCGGGAGAAACCGTGTCATATTCCAAATCAGAAATTTCCGCTACCAAAAGAATCAAATCTAAAAGTTCGCTGATGCCTTTGCCGGTTTTTGCGGAAATATTTATGCTCGGCACGTCACCGCCGAAAGATTCAACAATTATATCTTCTTCCATTAATTGTTGTTTCACCCTTTCCGGATTAGCGTCCGGTTTATCTATTTTATTCAAAGCCACAATCGTAGAAAGATTGGCGGCTTTAATATGGGAAATAGCCTCCTTGGTTTGTTTTTTTACGCCTTCGGCCGCGTCTATTACCAAAATAGCGATATCAGCGACTTTCGAGCCGCGCGAACGAATAGCGGAAAAGGATTCGTGTCCGGGAGTATCAATAAAAGTAATTTTTTTGTCGTTATGCTCTATTTGATAGGCTCCGACATGCTGGGTAATGCCGCCCGATTCCTTGCTCAACACTTTAAAATCTTTAATCGCCATCAATAAAGAAGTTTTGCCATGGTCAATATGGCCCAAAACGACCACTACCGGTGGCCGTTTCATTTCGCTATTGGCTGTTTTACTTTTATCATTTGCCATTATATTTTTGCTTTTGCTATTGATTGTTTTTCTTCATCAGATAATTCATAAGTTGAAGTTCCTTTTTCCACCGGCTTGGCGAATATCCTGGTACCATTTTTAGTAAATATGGAAGTAATAACAAATCCATTGTCATCTTTGTCCAACATACATAAGGAAAAACTTTGGTCTCCGCCCATTCCTTCAAAAGGGTTAAACCTTACCAAATTAAATTTTTGGAAAGAAAAATTACTCTTCTTTTCAAGTTGTTCAATTTTTAATAAAGCTTTTTTCATTCCTTCTTCAAGCTTCTGTATGTGCTTTATCGCCTGCTCTAGGGTTTCTATTTTTGCTCCTTTTTTTGATTTGGAAAAAGAGAACATAATTTTAAATTATTAATGAGGTTCACTCTATTGTTACTTTGGAGATTCGCCCTCAGATAATTTTCTGGTGAAAATTTCTTCGGGCTCCGCTCGCCGCCAGTCGCGGCTCCGCGTTCGAATCCCCTCCCGCATATTCTTTTAACCCAAGTGTGTTGGGTTAAAAGAATATGAGGAGAGGGGGGGATTCGAACCCCCGATAGGTTGCCCTATAATGGTTTTCGAAACCATCCCATTCAACCGCTCTGGCACCTCTCCTTGTATATATGTATATAAGGGAAGGCCTCTTCCCGTGTCTAATATCTTAAAACATAGCATTTTAAAACAATTCTATCAAGGCGTCAAAAGTCGATTTTGGGCTATTTGAATAGAAAATCAAGGAAAGATTTAAGAAATGAAGGAAAATCGTTATCATAAGTAATTTCCGAGGGAATAACGCTTGGGAGGGCGTTACCCAGGAAATAAACAAATTTTTTGGAGATTTGGCCTTTTAAAATCGGGTATCTGAATTTTCTTATTACCTGTCTTTTGTATTCAATAAAATCCGGAAAAGTTTTTAATAAAATATCCGCTTGGGTTAATCCCCAAATCACCCCTCCCCCGCTCCACGGCTTGGTTAGTCCGGTGGCGTCGCCGCAAAGAGTAATATTTTTTGCTTTTGGAAAAATCAAACCCGCGTCTTTTAAAATAAAACTTGGTTGCGGTATGGCGGCGGAAAATAATTCTCCCGAATAATCAACTTGCGCTTGTTTTAAAAAATTAACAAAATATTTTTCAGCCTCTTGGGGGCTTCCCATTATTCCGTATTCAACGCAATCGCCTGTGGGTATTTTCCAACAAAAACCGTTTTTTGCCGGATAGGTGGAAACAAAATTGGAATCAAATTTTTCATTGATAAAAATTTGGGCGCCCAAAGCAATCTGTGGATTAGGCAAGTTAAGCAATTTTCTTGTGATTGAACCGGCGCCATCACAACCGATAATATAATCAAATCCGGCCGGCAGTTGTTTTAATTCTTGTTCAAAAAATATTTGCGCTCTCGCTTTTTTATTTAATGAAATTAAAATAGCTGACAGTTTCTCTCTATCTATTACCAAATGACCAGGGTTAAAATTCAATTTGATTTTCTTTTTGGAAAAATTAATGACGCAACCATTGATTTTATTTTTAACGCATTCTTCGGCCCGAGGAATAAAACCCAAAAGCCTCTCGGAAAACAAAGCGGAACAAACTTTTTTACCGATTTCTTTTTCGCTTTTTTTGTCAAAAACAGAGACATTATGTCCCTGTTCACTTAATTTCCATGCTAAATATAAACCAATTATTCCCCCGCCGATTATGGCAATTTTAAAAATTTTTGTTTCCATAAAAATTTATGGGAATCGCGTTCGATTCCGTGCAAATTACGGGAATCGCGTTCGTATAAACTTCTGCTGAAGTTTTACTCAGGCCCGGCTCGGGCTCGTCAGCCCTCCGCCTTCGATTCCGTGTGAATTTCGGGAACCGCCCTTGAATAAATCTTTGGTAAAATTTTTCTCGGGCCCCGCTCGGCGCCGTCGCGCCTCCGCGTTCGATTCCCTTCTTCCGAAACAATCAATAATGTCCTACCCGAACAAATGTTCGGCTGGTTATTATTATGGAGCGGGTGAAGGGAATCGAACCCTCATATACAACTTGGAAGGCTGTCGCTCTACCACTGAGCTACACCCGCTTATTTTATTCTATTTTTCTGTCGGGGCACTGAGATTCGAACTCAGAATAAATCTTCCCAAAAGACTCGTGATAGCCGTTTCACTATGCCCCGTCATAGGTATTTTTATATCATTTTTAAGGCATTGCGTCAAAAATAATTGTTAACTTACCTTGATTTTTAGCCAAATTTTTGATATCACTTATATATCTCGTCCCCGTAGCTCAATAGGACAGAGCGACGGACTTCTAATCCGTAGGTTGTGCGTTCGATTCGCGCCGGGGACACAGGCATGGTGGCTATGGTGTAATGGCAGCACAAGAGTTTGTGGAGCTCTTTGTACGGGTTCGAATCCCGTTAGTCACCCACTTAAAACAAAACGCTCCTTTACGGAGTTTTTTGTTTTAAACGTGTCCTCCGAGATGCTCCTGACAGCGAATCTCAATTAGCGAGAGCTAATTGACGTCGGATTTAGTAAAATCCGACGCACCTTTAATCAAGCATAGCGAATTTAGAAAACAGCAATCCTTTAGCAGTGCCGTTGTCACCCATCAAAAAAACAGCCCTTAATCGGGCTGTTTTGTTTTAGCAAATATTTAAACCTATTCCTTGCGGCTTTCCAAAAATCCTAAGGACATTCCTCCAATCGCCCAACAGAAGCCGAACAATCCGGCGAAAAATCCGATAAAAGGAATTATCAACAGAATGTAGCCAACCAAAGCGCCAATTAAAGAATAAACCAAAAAGTTATTTCTTAAATCTTTTTTCAATATTTTCTCCAAATATTGGCCGAAAGCAATGCTGGCTAAAACCATTGCCAAGACCAGCATTAAAACCCAAGCAATGATTAAAATAAAGCCCAGCCAAGCGCCAAAACCGGTAATAAGCAAGATAAGGCCTAAAATTGGAGCGCAAATTAAAACTCCAAATCCTATTCCAAATGATTTCCAAACATTCTCCACCATTATCTTCTCAATATCTTTAGCTTTTTTGCCCGCAACCAAAACAATAATCAAAGTTGTGAGAAGAAGGGTTACAAGAAAGCCCACCTTGGCTAATGCCTCGTCTTTGGGCGTGGCTTTTTGTTTTACTTGTGGAACGGTTTTCGTAATCGTGCCCAAGACATTAGTTTGACTGGCGCCCTTAATCTCCCCAAAAGCATTGTAGCTGATATTGCCGGAAACAACCGTTGCCGGAGTTAAAAATAATCCCGTGTTAGCATCCGCTCCCATGCTGGAATAAAAATTAATATTTTTAACCCTGCCGCTAATATTAAGTATGGAACCAGCCGCATTTACATTGCCCATAACGGTACCGTTAATATTCATTGTTTCAGCCGCTAACAAAGCATCTCGGCCGATAAAAGAATTCTCGCTTAAAAGTATGTCTTGCCCGGCGATGGAAGCAGACCTCTCCACCCGACTTTTTAATTCTATGTTCTGGCCGGCCATTCTCACGCTACCGGTAACATTGCCGGCAACAACTATTGATTGCCCGGCGCCGATAATATCGCCATCAACATTGCCATTAATATATATTTTTTGGCCAAACACAAAGATATCTCCGGAAACATCACTGTTCACGGTAATATTGCTGCCGGCTAAAAATACCGAGTCATTAATGGTTTCCCCTTTCGCCAGGTTAATGTTTTGGCCTTCTTTCACGGTCATAGCCGACACAAAAACCAATGGCAAGCTAAAAAACGCAACCAATAAACCTACAAAGATTTTTTTAGACATATAATTTTTTAATTATTAGGTTAATTATTCTATTGCTTATATTATAATACTAATTTAATTATCTTTAAATAGCGCCAATCCTTTAAATTAATTGCCTCCAACTATTACGGTTTGGATATTAATCATTTTTTTATACGGCTCGCAAGTTTTTAAAAGCGTTGCGTGCTTGCCTTCGCCAATCACCTTGCCTTTTTCCAAAACAATAATCTTGTCAGCATCCTTAATCGTGGATAAGCGATGCGCGATAATTATAGTTGTTCGGCCCTTGGACGCGGTGTTAATAGATTCGCGAATCAAGGCTTCATTTTCCACATCTAAGCTGGATGTGGCTTCGTCAAAAACAAGGATAGCCGGGTTTTTAACCAAAGCCCGGGCAATGCCCACTCTTTGCCTTTCTCCTCCGGATAATTTTACGCCCCGCTCGCCTATTAAAGTGTCCAATCCTTTTTCCAAATTTTTCAAAAAATTATCTACTCGCGCCATTTTAACCGCTTCATTTAATTGTTTGTCCGTAATTTCTCCTTTGGCTCCGAAAAGAATATTATAACGCAAGGTGTTATCAAAAAGAGAAACGTCTTGCGGCACCACTCCCAAAGAAGAGCGATAACTTTCCAAAGATAAATCTTTTAAATCATGGCCGTCTATTAAAATTTTTCCCTTACTTGGATCATACGCCCTAACCAGCAATTGAACCAAAGATGATTTGCCCGCGCCGGAGTGCCCCACAATCGCCACCTTCTCCCCGGCCTTAATTGAAAGGCTAACGTTGCGAAAAGTTGATTCTGTTTCTTTTGGTTTAATTTTTTTTAAATTTTTAATACCCTCATTCGGCTCTTCCCTGGACGGATATCGGAAAGATACATTTTCGTAAACAATGTTCCCTTTGATTTCTTTGAGAACAATCGGATTTTTTATTTCTTTGATGGCCGGTTCCATATCCAATAATTCAAAATAAACTTTGATGGCGGAATACAATTCCAATAAACGCCTTTGCAGATATCCAAGCATCACAATTCTGTCAAAAGCGTTGGAAGACCAAGATAAAATTATCACCAAAAAACCGGGGGTATAAACTTTTTGATAAACAAGCCAAATGCCAACCAACAACACCGCTATTCTAGCTGTGTCGGAAACAACGCTTCGGATTTGGAAAAACCTGATAAACCTTAGCCAAATATTTTTAGCGGTTTTATTCACGCCCTCCAAATTATTGTCGTAATCTTTGATTACTTCTTTCTCTTTGGCGTTCATTTTAACCAATGAAGCGTTTCTTAAAAATTCGGATTGTTTTTTGTCTGACTCCACATACATCTCTTGCAAGTTACCCATTTCTTTCCCGAAAATTTTGCTGCTATAAAGAGTAACCAAAACATAAACAACCACTCCGATAAAAATAATCAAACCTAGGACCGGAGCAAGAATCGTTAGGGCGATTATTGTCACGAAAATTTGCAAAAACATGGGAAAAATCTGATAAATGAGGATTGTGGCGATTTCATTCAAGGCATTCTGCCCCCGGTCAACGATGCTCTTTTTTATTCCCGAATTTTGATTTTCGTGCTGGCCGATGGAAAAAGTAAATAATTTATCCAAAGTTTTTTGGGCAACAACTTTCCTGACATCAAAATCAAACTTTTGAATTTCTATCTTATCTTCGTAATAATGGATGACTATATCGTTAAGCAAAAAAATACCAAGCGAAACCAAACACAATGTTATTACTTCTTGAAACGCCTTGCCTTGCACTATCCCATCAATAATTTTTCCGTAAATAAACGGGCCGATTAAAGCAATCGCTTGCTGTAAGAGAAGGAAGAAAAAAATAACAAAAATAACGCCCAAAAACGGGCGGTACATTTCCCGCAACCTTATGAGCATTTTACCGAATGGCAGCCCATTTTTTATTTTCTGCTTTTCTTTTCTCAAAATATTGGAATTTATTTAAATATTATGGTTATTTTAACACGATTAAAACCCGGTTTCAATTATTTTGATTTTTTGTTAAAATAGATTCAACACAAACATGAATCCGCAAATAATACTTTTTTCCCTAATAACTTTTTTCTCCACCCTCGCGGGCGGGCTTTTGGCGGTTAAACTGAAAAATAAATTACATTTGATAATGGGCTTCACGGCCGGCGTGATTTTGGGCGTAATCTTTTTTGATATTTTTCCGGAAATAATAAGCCAAATAAACGCTTATGGTTTTAATCCCACGCAAGTAATGGTTGCGCTCGTAGCTGGATTTTTAATTTTCCATATCTTGGAAAAAACGATTCTAATCCACCACGCCCACGAAGATGAATACGCGGAACATAAGCACCCGCAAGTGGGAGTTCTTTCCGCCCTGGCTTTAGCCGGACACAGTTTTATGGATGGTATGGGAATCGGCTTAGGCTTTCAGATAAACCCGGCTGTGGGAGTCTTAGTCGCCATTGCCGTAATTTCGCACGACTTCACGGACGGAATGAATACCGTAACTTTAATGTTAACGCACAAAAATACCGAAAAAAAAGCCCTAGTCTTTTTGTTGATAGACGCGATTGCGCCCGTACTCGGCGCCGCCTCTACCCTATTTATTGTATTTTCTCCTTTCGCGCTAACGATTTACCTTGGATTTTTTGCCGGCTTCTTGTTATATATCGGCGCCAGCGATATCTTGCCCGAAGCGCACAGCAAAAACAGCTCCCTGAAATTAATCGGGCTTACAATTGCCGGAGTAATTTTTATTTTTTTAATCAGCCGCTTTGTTTAAATATAATACTCGGGGAAATTTTCTTTTATTTTATTCAACTTGGCAAGACATGTCCCGGGCGCTTGGCCCGGATTTTTATTAAAATAATCCTGATGATATTCTTCAGCCGGATAAAAGGCGGCAAAGGGTTCAATTTCGGTAACAATTTTTTTGCCTTTATCCATATCGCCACTTGATAATTCTTCGATAACTTTTTCAATAATTTTCTTTTGCTCTTCGTTTTCGTAAAAAATAATTGAACGATATTGCGAACCGATATCCACGCCTTGGCGGTTTAAAGTGGTTGGATCGTGGATTAAAAAGAAAATACGCAATAAGTCTTCGTATTTGATAACAGCAGGATCAAACTTAATTTGGACTGTTTCCGCGTGTCCGGTTAAGCCACTGCTCACTTGTTCATAGGTAGGATTTTCTATTGCGCCACCCGAATAGCCGGAGGCAACCGACTGCACGCCTTTCACGCGCAAAAAAGCCGCTTCTATTCCCCAAAAACATCCTCCTCCGAAATAAGCTGTTTCCATAATATTTTTACTAATCATTCCTTTTTAAAATTAAGGGCGATTCCGTTCATGCAATAACGTTTGCCGGTTGGCGCCGGTCCGTCATTAAATACGTGGCCCAAATGCGATCCGCACCTGGCGCAAGCAACCGCTGTCCGCTGCATACCAAAAGAGCTATCTGATTTTTCTTCCAAATTTTCCAGATTAATTGGCATAAAAAAACTCGGCCAACCCGTGCCGGATTCAAATTTAGCGCCCGTGGTAAATAATGGCAAATCGCAAGCCGCGCAATAAAAAATTCCGCTGCTTAAGTTTTCCAAAGCGCACGTAAAAGCCGGCTCAGTCCCCTCTCCTCGCATCACGCTATATTGCTCCGGGGTTAAAACTTTTTTCCATTCTTCTTCTGTCTTAAATATTTTTTTAATCATATGTTCAACGAATTGAATTATAACCGCCGGGCACGCCATTGGGAGACAAAACAATTTGCCATAATTGGATAGAACGCGCCCGAAACGCGGCTGCGCAAGATAATAAATAATATCGCCACATCCTGTAAAACCTATTACCGTAATTTTGCTGTAATTCCGGCCAAGAAGCTTCAAAGTTTTTATGCCAAGCCATTAAAGTTTTGTCGTAGTCAGCTCCGAAATTATGCAAATCTTCTATTACAAACAAGCCCTCGGCCGCGGACGATATTTGTTTTAATGACGGAAGCATGCCATTCGGAAATATATATTTATTAGTCCAAGGATCCGTGCCGGAGACCGACCTTAATGATCCGATTGTGTGTAATAGAAATAAGCCGTTATCTTTCAAACACCGCTTAGCAACTTCCATATATTCTTTATAATTTTTATGCCCCACATGCTCTATCATGCCCACGGAAACAATGTGGTCAAATTTTTCATTTAAATCACGGTAATCTTCCAAACGAAACTCCACGGGCAAACCTTTACACAATTCTTCGGCCAACTGAACCTGTTCTTTGGAAACGGTTACGCCAACCACCCTGACTTTGTAATTTTTCGCCGCGTATTTGGCAAAACTGCCCCAGCCGCAGCCAATATCCAAAATTCTTTGCCCGGGCTGCAGATTAAGCTTACGGCAAATCAAGTCCATCTTCGCTTCCTGGGCTTGGTCTAAATTGTTCGCCTTTTTCCAATAGCCGCAACTGTAAGCCATGGTTTTACCGAGCATGGCAATGAATAAGTCATTGCCCGTATCATAATGCCTCTCCCCCACCTCATAAGCCTTGCTAATTGATTGCATATTAAAAAGATTGGAACGGAGATAATTCCAAACCAAAGGCAAAGAAATTCCAATCCGCTCTTCCAATTTATTGGAAAGCACTCGATAAAAAAATTCATCCAGCTTATCGCAATCCCACCAACCATCCATATACGCTTCGCCCAAACCCAAGGAACCCTGGCTCAATATCCGCCCATACAAGTCCTCGTTAAGGACTTCGATGTCCCACGGATTGGAACCATTGACAGTAATCCCGGTTGGCGCGATTAATTTGCTTATCCATTTTTTTGCTTCGTTTGCCATATCAATATTATTTATGTTGTTTAGTTTTTATTATTATAATAAAAATTAATTATTAAATAAAGCCGAATGTTTGACAAAATAAGTAAAAACATATAAAGCATTACTATGGGACACGTTCCCGAAATTAATTATTGTTCCTTTCAAATTGAGGTGATGGAAACGAAAAAAATCACTCTTGGCTTAATCGCCATTTTCTGCGTTGTTTGCCTGATTGGCACGGCAACAGCAAGCACAGTAGCGGCATACAGCCAATCTACCGGCTGGAATACTGAAAGATTTACAACAAATGCTTACCCAACTAAAGCTCCCATTATTCTGCCGGCCAAGGAAAAACCAACGCCAAGCAGCTACCTCTTAAATAAGGCTAAAAATCCCACGAGTTATGTTGGAACAATTGTCGTAAATAAAAAGCCGTATTATTACGCAAAGGCGCAAATTGACCCAACGCCCTACATTCAGGCCACTCTGCCGGACGGACTGCAATACATTAAAATTGTAGGCAGTTATTGGTGGGTAGACTGGGACGCAGACCGCCTTCCCTTTGATATGGTTGTTATCCGCGATTCCCAAGGCCCGGCTAATGTGACCGTGGAAGAAATTGACGTGGCTTGCTACGAATCGCTTTACGTGAAACGATACAACTCCAACAACAAAGAACCCTTTGTGAAAGGCCTGCCCCCTCATTCCGGACATATGCGCAATGGCAAAGAAACCTTTCTGCCGTATCATTTCTTTATTTATCCGGATGGACGGATAGTAAAAGGCATTGAATTGGATGAAACCGGTTGGTTTGCCAATAATTGGGACATTAATCGCCGAAGCATAGGCATTCTGCTTATGGGTGATTACGCCGACACCAACAACGTCCCGCCGGCAGCGCAAATAAAAGCCATGGAAAAAGTGATAAAATCGCTTAAACTGCTTAAGCCAAACCTGGAAGTTGTCCCTTATTACGCGATTTGGTCGCAAAGCAATTCTCCGGGATTTGCCTGGTTCCAACAGTGGCGGGCGCAAAACACTTAATTTTTTATTTAGCTCTTTTTTTAACAATGCCAATATTTATTATTCGGCATTTTTGTTTACAAAAATAATTGACCGCGAAACAAGGACGGGTTAAAATAATTATATTAGCAAATAGTAATAATTAAATTATGTCATATAAATCAAAAATACAAACCATTCCCGGCACACGAAAAAAAGACGTAATGGTTTTTTCTTTAAGCGATGACACTTGCATCTGGTGCGATAAAACCAAAGATTTGCTCAACAAAATGGGGCTGCAATACAGCTATATCAATGTGGACTCATTAGACAAAGAAGAACAAGAAGAAGCCTACAAAGATATGTGGAAATACGCTCCGGGCAGCACTTCCTTCCCGACTGTTGTTGTTGACAGCGGACAATTCGTAATCAGCGGATTTAGCGAATCTGAACTGAAAGCGTTATTATAAATTTAAAAAACCTCCGGCTTTCGGTGGTTTTTAAAAATTTCAATTATTAACCAATAATGCTGTCATATTCTTAAAAATATGACAAAATAAAAATATGAAAGGATATATTTATTTAATCATTATTCTTTTAATTATTCTTGCCGGCGGATTGTTTATTTACTACAACAAAGCCTACAATCCGGCAATGACAATGAATAACCAGCCCCAAACGCAAAATAATAATCCTCCAGGAGAAACTAATCCGGGAAACAACACACCGCAGAATAATCCCCCAACTTCAACAACAAAATCAATTAATATCCAAGGATTTGCCTTTAATCCAAAGATTAGCAATGTAAGCGTTGGCACAACCGTGGTTTGGACAAATAATGACAGCGCGCCGCACACAATAACTTCCAGCGATAATGCTTTTGCTTCGTCCAATGCAATCAACCCCGGGCAGTCTTATTCATATACTTTCACAACATCGGGCACTTATAATTACCATTGCAACATTCATCCTTCTATGACCGGGCAGATAGTCGTGCAATAAATATCGCTCAATTTAAAAACACCCCATCAAAAGGGTGTTTTTCTTTTATTTTTTTTGCTTTAAGACAACTTTAACTAATTTTTCTTTGTCGCTTCTTAAAATCAGCAAAGAAATCTCTTGCCCAATCAGGCACTTGGAAAGAGAATCGGATAAAGTGTTGTCGCCGCATATTTTTTCTCCGTTTATTTCCAAAATTATATCGTATTCTTTAATTCCCGCGATATCCGCGCTGGAACCCTTGGCTACCGCCGGCTCGCCAAACATTTCCCGGGCAATCAAGGCGCCGTAATCAACCGGCAACTTGTTGGTCTTTGAAATTTCTTCATTCAATAATAAATATTTCACTCCCAAATACGGCCTTTTTATTTTGCCGTCCTTTTTAACCGCTTTCATATCTTCCTTAATATAATTAATCGGCAAAGCAAAGCCGATATTTTCAGCTCCCATTATCATGGCCGTGTTTATGCCAATAACCTCCCCTCTCATATTCACCAACGGGCCGCCGGAATTGCCCGGGTTAATAGCCGCGTCTGTTTGGATTAATCCGCGCAGATTAGTTGATTTTGAATCAAATCCGCTGTAAGCGGTAATCTTTCGGCTTAAGCCGGAGACTATTCCGGCGGAAAGAGTATCTTCAAATTCTCCCAAAGGATTTCCCACCGCGATGACCGACTCGCCTAATTCAACTCTATCGGAATCGCCCAATTTTAAAAATGGAAAATTATATCCGCTTATTTTTAAAATCGCCATATCTATTAACGGATCTTTGGCTAAAACTTTAGCCGTATACTTATGGTCCGGGTCAATAATAACCGTATAATCCGCTTCATGGTCTTCAACCACGTGGTTGCAAGTAAGAACATATCCGTCCCGGGTAACAATAAAGCCGGAACCCCCTCCAATTTTCGTTGCTTGGTTGCCGGTTACTTTTTTGGGCAAAGCCACCTTCTCCCCCCTTACGGGCAAAAAATAGAATTCGTCTATCTTGGGCAAATCGCGGGACGCGATAATAGTAATTACCGCCGGACAAACTTTTTTCGCGATTTTAACAATGGGAGATTTTTTAGATATCATAATTTTTAAACTTATAAAATAATTTTACCATAGATTAAACATTGAAAACAAGTACAAAGTGTGGTACTTTGTTTTTATATCAACTTCGTCCCCGTAGTTCAATGGACAGAACGAGAGACTCCTAAGCTCTAGATAGAGGTTCGATTCCTCTCGGGGACACATTTGCGAATTGCCGAAATCTGTATTACAATTCCAATTGTAATTAAGGGCCCATAGCGCATTTGGTAGCGCGCGCCCATGGCATGGGCGAGGCGGCGGGTTCGAATCCCGCTGGGTCCACAAATTAAAAAACCATCTTTTGATGGTTTTTTAGTTTGATTACTTCTTCATGGGATTCGAAGGCGGAGACGCGACGACGCCGAGCCCGGCCTGAGCGAAACTTCAGCAGAGGTTTACGCGAAGGCGAATCCCGCTGGGTCCACAAAAGCAAAAACCGCCCTAACTGGGCGGTTTTAAAATTCAATCTTATCTTACAGCTTCTTTTAAACTTTTTCCTGCTTTAAATTTAGGAGTATTCATTGCCGGGATTTTAATCTTCTCGCCGGTTTTAGGATTCCTGCCTTCTCGAGCAGCTCTTTTGCTTGTTTTAAAACTGCCGAAGCCTGTTAATACAACTTCACCTCCTTTTGATAATGTTTTTGTGATTTCTTCAAGAATAACGTTCAATGCTTCTGTAGCATCTTTTTTAGTAATAGCTGTTGCTTTTACTATTGCTTCTGCGATATCGTCTTTTGTCATATTTTTTGTATTCGCTTAGATTAGCGTTTTATAATCCGCTAAAATAAGTTGTTAGCATGCGTCGACCTTTAAGTTTATTATTATTTTGCGAACTCTATTACTCTCGTTTCTCTAATAACATTTACCTTGATTTCGCCCGGATATTTCAAATCTTGCTGTATTTTCTGCGCCACGTCTCGGGCAAGCTTATGGGCAGTTAAATCATCAATTTCTTTGGGTTTTACAAATACTCTCAATTCCCTGCCTCCTTGAATGGCATAAGCTTTTTCCACTCCGCCAAAAGACAAGGCGATGTCTTCCAAATCTTCCAATCTCTTTAAGTAATTTTCCAAGTTGTCTTTTCTGGCTCCCGGCCTAGCGCCGGAAATCTGGTCGGCAGCCTGGACGATCCTCGCTTCCAAGCTTTCGTATGGATATTCTTCGTGATGCGACTTCACTGCCGCGATAATCACCGGATCTATTTCAAACTTTTCCAAAATCTTGCCTCCAATATCAGTATGCGACCCTTCTATTTTATAGTCAAGCGCTTTTCCTATATCATGCAATAAACCCGCCTTTTTGGCTAATGCTACGTTTAATCCCAATTCTGAAGCGATTCCCGAAGCCAAATAAGCGACTTCGATGCTGTGACTTAACACATTTTGCCCGTAACTCGTTCGATATTGCAGCCTTCCCAAGACCTGTACCAACTTTTCCGGCAAATCCAGCACGCCTGTTTCATAAACCGCGGCCTCGCCGGCTTCTTTTATTTTCTTGGTAATTTCCTGTTCGGCTTTTTCTATTTCCTGTTCCACTCGGGATGGCTGGATTCTGCCGTCGTGCAACAATCTTTCCAGCGCAATCTTGGCTATTTCACGCCTAATCGGGTTAAAACTTGATATAATCACCAATCCCGGAGTTTCATCTACTATTAATTCCACACCGGCCGCTTTTTCAAATGCGCGGATATTCCTGCCTTCTTTACCAATAATCCTGCCCTTAATTTCATCAGACGGAATGGAGACGGATGAAGTGGTTATTTCCTGCGCCTGAGAAAGCGCGTATCCTTGCACCGCGGTGCTGATTATTTCTCTGGCTTTTTTCTCATATTGGTCCGCTCCCCTTTCTTCTAATTTTCTCACTCTTTCCAAAACATCGGCCTGATATTCTTTTTCAACTTTTTCCAACAACTCGGTTTTGGCTTGTTCTTTGTTTAAACCGGCTATTTTTTCTAATTTACCAATAGCCTCATTTTTTAACGTCTCCAAGTCATTTTTGATTTCTTTCAGTTTTTCCAGTTTTTCAGCCGCTTCTTTTTCTTTTTGAGAAGTATCTTTTTCTCTGGTTTCTATTTCTTCTTCTTTTTTAAAAATCCTGTTCTCCGCTTTGATAATTACTTTTTGCCTTTCTTCGATTTCCCCGTATGTTTTTTGTTCCAAGGCCTCGTTCTTTTCTTTGGCCTTACTCAATAATTCCTCAACCGTTTGCTTGGTTTGAGTAATTCTTTTTTGCAACTCGGCTTCAATCGTGCCGGCTCTCTTGCGCGCAATGGATTGGCGCACATAGTAACCGATAATCGCTCCGACAAGCAATGCGATTGTTCCCGCGGTTACTACCATTAATAAGTCTGTCATGTATTAAACTGAACGCTTGGTTGTGTATAAAATAAATTAAGATGCCGAAAGCACCACATCAAATAATGTAAAATCTTTTAAAATTAAATTAAAATGATTAATTTTTTCTCTTTTCATGCTCTCGTTTAGCCCAACTTTTATTATTTTAAACAAATACCAAAAATCCAAAATTATTGTTACGCTTTAACTATAACAAAAAACCCTTATAAACACAAGGGTTTTTGCTGTTTTACCTAATTTTGAACTATTGTTCCGTCCAATTCGGCAAAGTTTTGGTAGCGCTACAAGAGACCGTAGAAGATCCAACGCATGTCCAATTCCAAGTATTACCGGTGAGGGTTGGTGTGGCCGGAGATGGATCGCCCGTGTTGCATAATTGGGCGGGCAAGGTGGGCGCAACAGTGAGTCTTTGGCCATTGGCTGTTCCGCAAGCCCCGACGACCGGATTGTCGTTTGTAGTAATGTTCATTGTTCTTGAAACGCTAGCGCCGAAAATGTCACTAACCGTTACAGTGCAAGTATTGGTCGTATTATTCGTAACCATTGGAGCGGTATAAGTCGGAGTAGCCGTGTTTCCGTTTACCAACGATCCCCCGGTACAAGTCCAACTGTAAGACAAGGAAGTATCTCCATCTGCATCCGTAGCCGTAGCGTTTAAGCCGAGCGTTGCGCCTTCATTAATTGTGCTTGCTCCGGTAATAGTTGAAATCGTTGGAGCGGCATTGCTGAAACTGGCGCTACAAATTCCGGAATTGCCCGAAGTGGAATTACACGCCCATAACCAAGGGCCATAAGCGGTACCGGTAAAATTATTTACCGTGCCGTAATCGCAAAGACTAGCTGAGCCGGAGGTTAAAATTCGATGGGCCGCGCCGATTTGCGTAGCGCCGCAGGTACCGGCAGGGCAACAATCAGCGCAATATTCCCTATTGCCCTGAGGACTAAAGGTATATATCTTATTATTTACCGAAGAGCTTGAAAAAGCAGACATCGCCAAAGGGATTGCAACCCCGGTTGCCCACGTATTGGTCGCGGGGTTGTATTCTTTCGTCGTACTGGATATGACATATATTTTATTGTTAACAACCGATGAGGTTACAGATCCGCCCATTACTGCCCCGGCCTTAGCAGTCCACGTATTAGTCACGGGATCGTATTCCTGGTTTATATTATTATCCATAACATACATCTTATTGTTCACAACCGAGGCGGTTAAAAATCCGGCATTAGGTGGCGGAGCTTTATCGCTCCATGTATTGGTCGCGGGATCGTATTCTTTATTTACTAAAACAGTTGTTTGTCCAACGACGTGCGAACCTAAAACATAAATTTTATTATTAGCCGCAGCAACCGTATTCCATGTATATCCAGATGGCATTGACGCCTTATCAATCCACGTATTGGTCGCGGGATTATATTCTTGGTTTACGTTGCTCTTCCCGGCAACGCCCTGGCCACCCATCGCGTATATTTTATTATTCACAACCGCCAATAAAACCGATTGGCGGTTATCCAGCATTGGAGCTTTTGTGGCCCAAGTATCGGCGACTGGATCATATTCCTGGTTTAATGGAACCGCACAATCAAACTGATTAGATTGGCAACCGTCATTACCGCCGATTACATAAATTTTATCATTAACTGCGGCTGACGATACGAAAGAACGGGTTGTTGGTAATGGTGCGTTTGTAGTCCAAGCTCCGGGATTGCTACAAGCCGTCACGGTAATATTCTTAACTCCAAACATTATGCCGCCCTTATCATCATAAGCAAATAATTGGCAAGCGACGGACGTATTGCTTGAAACAGTAGGCGCAACAAATTGAGCTTGTAGGCTCGTGGGGTTAAGCAATGCTCCAACCTCACCGCAATACCAAAAATAACTCAAAGGATCTCCTTCCGGGTCAGTGACAACAGCATCATTGAAAGTAACTGTTGATCCGCCGGTAATTGTAATGTTGGCTCCGGCGTTCACGACCGGATTTTGATTGACGGTAGTCGCGCAAGAAACAGCTGTTTCGTTTTCTATTACTACTTTCCAAATCGGCCAATTAAATGAATCTCGGCCACTACTGGCGCAGCTTGTTATTTTATAACCCAAAGGGGTTCGTAAAACATTCCATTTTACATTTTGATATTGCGGATAAGCAGTATCACACATACACACGCCATTCATTGATGGATTTTGGTGGTTCATCGTAAGAGTAAATGATCCCGGCAAATTATTATCAATAGTTTGCTTTGCTACGCCATTACAAGAACTGCTGCTACTTTGAGCGCCATTAACAATATTCAAAAAAGATGCCGAGTCAAACGCTTGCCCGGAACTGCAAGTCCAAGTAAACGGACCTGATCCCGTGCCGCTTACTTTGCTGGCCGTGCCTCGATTCGGGGCGCAAAGATTAGTTGTTGGAGCTACAGCTGTTCGACTGGCTGCACTACCGCAAGGCGTCCCGCTTTCAACTCTTACGTATCCATTGGCGCCAGTACCGCCATTTCCACCGGATGGAAAACCGCCAAAAACTCCACCTCCCCCGCCACCACCGCCAGCTCCATATCCATTCCCGCCGAGACCACCGGCGCCTCCATAATATATGTAATAGCCAAATTCCTGCGAATATTCGTCAGCTCCTGCGGAACCAGCCGATGCATTAATCCCGGCAACAGAACTATCGGCCCCTGCTCCTCCGGCCGAACCATTGTGTTCTAAAATTATCCACCCATGATCACCGCCCGCGCCACCAGCAGATACTACTGTAGAACCAAAACTTGAAGAAGCTCCACTTGATCCGCCGGTTATTCCATAAATAGATCCCGCGCCGCTTCCCGCGCCGCCGGCGCCAACAGTAATTTCATATTGTTGTCCCGGTGTAACACTTACCATTTGATGGCTTATTTTTGCGGCGCCTCCGCCATTACCGCCACTGCCGCTACAACAAGTTGATGTAGAAGACACACCACTGCATCCTCCCCCGCCACCGCCACCGCCGCCCATAACAAATACTTCTATACTGGAAACCCCGGCCGGAACCGTATAAGTGCAAGTGCCGGGAGTTGTAAATATATTTGTAGTTGGACATGCCGCAGCAAAAACACTGTTGCTTACGATAAACAAAAATACCAAACAACAACCGAGTACTTTAAATAATTTAGAGCTCATATAATTAAAATTATTTATTAATAATTTTAGAATCAAGAATCGGGAATCAAGAATTAAGCATTAAGATGCAAATTCGTGATTAACAAATTACGATTCTATTTTAACTTTATTATACTCTATGCTTTGAATTATTGTCTATAACAAAACAGGGCGCATCTCTGCCCCTGTTTTATTTCTCGATTTACTTTTACTGTTCCGTCCAATTCGGCAAAGTTTTGGTGGCGCTGCAAGAGACCGTAGAAGATCCAACGCATGTCCAATTCCAAGTATTGCCGGTAAGGGTTGGCGTAGCCGGAGACGGATCGCCCGTGTTACATAACTGAGCGGGCAAAGTGGGCGCAACGGTAAGCCTTTGACCATTGGCTGTTCCGCAAGCTCCGACAACCGGATTGTCGTTTGTAGTAATATTCATTGTTCTTGAAGCATTGGCGCCAAAAATATCACTAACCGTAACAGTGCAAGTATTGGTTGTGTTGTTTGCAACCATTGGCGCAGTATAAGTAGGATTAGCCGTGTTTCCGTTTGCTAACGATCCCCCGGTACAAGTCCAGCTATAGTTTCGGATATCGCCGTCCGGGTCAGTAGCCACAACACTTAAGCCAACCGTTGTTCCTTCGTTAAGATTAGTTGCTCCGGTAATAGTGGAGATTGTGGGTGCGGCATTGCTGAAACTGGCATTACATGTTGGCGAATCGCCACTGGCAGTCCTGCATTTCCAAGACCACGGCCCGGTAGTACCCGTAAAATTAATTACCGTGTTTCCGGAAGCGCAAAGATTAGTAGAGCCGGAAGTTAAATACCGATGGGCTGCGCGCGCCTCGGACCCGCAAGCGCCAACAACTGAGTTAATAGTAATTTTAACAAAACCATTAGCTCCAGCGCCACCGGCTCCACCGGCTCCACCATACCTCGCACCGCCGCCGCCTCCACCACCACCGGCACCACAACCACTACCACCCGCACCACCAACTCCAGGATCACCCCAACCTCCACCAGTGCCTCCACCATTACCGTTAGTCCCTTTTGTAATAGGGCAAATACTATTATTGCCGCTACCGCCACCGCCGCCAGGATTTCCATTAGTACTACCATAACAACCGGCACCGCCGCCACCCGCACCACCGCCATAATAATAATTATCATTCGTTCCCCCGGGTCCAACAACTAAAGTAGAATTAATTGTTGACGATTGTCCAGCAGATCCATAATATCCTGTACCGCCACTCGTCATTCCAGATGGACAAACACCTTCGAGCGCATAACCGCTACCACTCCCTGAACCACCACCGCCACCAGCGCCAACTTTAATTGTTAATACCTGACCAGGCGTTACTGATATTGTTGAGGTATTACAAACTGCGGCTGCTCCTCCAACACCGCCGCCGCCACCACCCGCATAATATCCGCCGCTACTACCGCCGCCACCAGCGCCACCTCCGGCGCCACCGCCGCAAAGATTAACCCCGATAGAAGTAACTTCGGGTGGAACTACCCAAGTGCAAATACCCGGAGTTGTAAATAAATTACCAGTATTTGTGGGACAAGTACCAGTTGACACAACATTGTTTACTGTAATATTTACACTTCTTGAAACGCTTCCACCAAAAATATCTGATACTGTCACGGTGCAAATATAAGTTGTATTAGATGTAACCATTGGAGCGGTATAAGTCGGAGTAGCTGTATTTCCGTTTGCTAACGATCCCCCGGTGCAAGTCCAACTGTAAGACAAAGAAGTATCTCCATCTGCATCCGTAGCCGTAGCGTTTAAGCCAAGCGTTGCGCCTTCATTAATTGTGCTTACTCCGGTAATAGTTGAAATCGTTGGAGCGGCATTGCTGAAACTGGCATTACATGTTGGCGAATCACCACTGGCAGTCCTGCATTTCCAAGACCACGGCCCGGTAGTGCCTGTAAAATTAATTACCGTGTTTCCGGAAGCGCAAAGATTAGTAGAGCCGGAAGTTAAATACCGATGGGCTGCGCGAGCCTCGGACCCGCAAGCGCCGATAGGTAGCGCTGGCGCATGGCAATAATAATTGCCCTGAGTTCCGGAACAAACCCAATACCAACTACCACTCCATAAAGTAGGATCGTTAGCGTATGTGCCCGATTTATTTTGAGTTCCGCCGTTAGAACATAATGTGCCGTTCAACGGTTTGGTGGTAGTCGGGACCCCATAAGCTGAACCGCAAAGGCAAGTTGGATCGCCATAAGCGTTTGTACAACAAGAGACGTTTGACCCACCATTTGATCCATTGCAAGTCCAATACCAGCTACCCGTAGTAGAAAATGGACGAGAAAGCCCAACAGCTGTCCCCGAAGAACACAAGAACCCTGGGCTACTATTAAATTCCGAATCTGTGTATTTGGCTTCAACCCAATAACCACAACTGCCGCTTACGGCTGGAGTATACGTACAAGATTGAGTTAATGATGCCGGACTGCCGCCCGTGCAACCGCTCGGGGAATAACTCGTGATTGTTCTTGTTTGCGTGTTGTTGGATTGGCAAGCCCCCCAAGATGAGTAAGTCCAGGAAGTGCAAGGTGGCGTAGAAGTTTTTGAAGCCGAACAAGAAACGGAAGAATCTAAGGATGGATCATATTCCTCGTTTACAATAAGCTGTCCTGTTACAAGTGTTCCGCCGCCCACATCAAACATTCCCCTACCCCCGATTGCATATAACTTATTATTATAAACTGCCGTGGCCAAATAACCTCGCAAAGTTGGCATATAAGCTTTAGTTGTCCACGTATCGGTTGAAGGGTTATAAGCTTTTGTTCCTAACCATTCACCAGAATTAGCGTACCCGCCGGTAATATAAATAATATTATTTATTACTCCCCCGCCAGCTCCTTTTGTTGTTATATTTCCAAGATTATCAGCTCCGTTATGAAGGGGCGCTTTGTATGTCCAAGTATTTGCCGAAGGGTCGTACATCTCATTATTATGGTCATCTGGTAAAATATTGCCTCCGATAGCATAAACTTTATTATTCAACGCAATGGCAACAAACTCGCTATGCGTGGAATTTGATGATGCTTTGGTTGTCCACGTATCGGTTGAAGGGTCGTACATCTCATTAACAGCAAATGCGCTACCGCCATTATTCCCGCCAATAACATAAATTTTATTGTTGACCACAGCAGCAGCTAAATTATATCTTGCAGTCGGCGTTGATGCTTTGGTTGTCCACGTATCGGTTGAAGGGTCGTACATCTCATTAACAGCAAATGCGCTACCGCCATTATTCCCGCCAATAACATAAATTTTATTGTTGACCACAGCGGTTGAAAAATACAACCGAGTTGTTGGCATTGACGCTTTAGTTGTCCACGTATTCGTCGAAGGATTATATTCAGTAACTAAATTGGTTGCCCCTGGGCGACCGCCGATTACGTAAATTTTACCATTAACCGTTTCTGCTCTTTGAGTCACAGATGCCGCAGAAGTATTCGATCCTAAATTACTGGCTTTGGTTGTCCAAGCGGAACTGCACGCCCAACTCCAAGATGACGAATTAACAGTAAACGGCGGCACAAATGTGCTCCCGGAAGCGCATAGTGTATTTGAGTATCCGGGCAAAACAGAAAGATTGCTTAAAAAATCAAAAGAAGAATAACTATTACCATTGGCTGTGCCACACGCCGCAGCAAAAACACTGCCGCTTGCGATAAACAAAAATCCAAAACAACAACAAATTATTTTTAGCGCCAATTTTAATTTCATATAATTATAATCATTATTTTTTATAAAACAAATTTATATTTCTATTATAATCTCTTGCCATAAATCACGCAATAAAAAAACAGGGAACAATCCCTGTTTTTATTTTAATAAATTTTAATACGGCGCAACTTCGTGCCACTGCGGCAAAGGGGGCACTCGCGAAGCCGAACAGCTTGACGTTCCGCAAGTCCACGATACTGTTTGTCCAATCGCCGGGAAAGCGGTGCTGCTCGGCGTACCGGCATTGCATTGATTGTAGGTAATCGTATAATCTGTTTCGGAATTAAGAAAATTATGCCCGTTTGCGCCACCGCATTCACCAGTAGAAACAAGAACAGTAACAACGGAAGATTGCGTGGTTTCCAAAGCATCACTCACTGTTAATCGGCAAGTATCTGTCCTGGCTGTTGCCGGAGCAATGTACTCGGGATTGGCAACGGCATTGCTGGTGAAAGTTCCTCCATTGGTACAAGCCCAAGAATAAGTTAAAGTATCACCGCTATCCAAATCATAAGCAGAAAACCCAGTAAAATTAACATTGCCCGAAGGAACGACTGAATAATTGATGATACCATTCATAATAATCGGCTTTCTGTTTTGTGTCGCAGTGCAAGGCACGCTGGCGCCACCTCCGCCCGACCCGCCGCAAGTCCAAGTTGTGGGAGTGCCCGGCGCAGGAAACGCCGGATTGGCCGGATTGGTTATGCCACTGCCCGCGGAACACATAGATCCGGTAAAATTATTCGCAGTTGAAGCATATTTGGTTGCCGCTAAACCACAAGTACCGCTAACAGAATTAATTGTAATTTTAGCCACTCCGTTTGCCCCCGCGCCACCGGCGCCACCAAGACCGGCGTAATGCGCGCCACCACCGCCACCACCGCCACCGCCTCCGCAACCAGCGCCGCCTCCCCCGCCAGCGCCGCCGGAGCCACTTCCACTACCGACACTACCTGCGGCGCCACTGCCACCATTGACAGTAGGGCAAATACTCGCATCACCGGCTCCTCCGCCGCTTCCGGGAGTTCCATTAGAACTGCCATAACAACCGCCGCCGCTTCCGCCAGCTCCACCGGCTCCGCCATTTGTGCCACCAGCCGCAACAACCAAAGTAGAATTAATTGTTGATGAATCACCAGTATAACCAGAAAGGCCATTTCCACCACTTGTCATGCCCGCCGGACATACTCCTTCTAGTGGCCAGTTTGGACCATGCCCGGAACCACCGCTTCCGCCGCCACCAACTTTAATTGTTAAGGTTTGTCCAGGCGTTACAGACAATGTTGACGTATTGCAACTACCAGCTGCACCACCGGTACCACCAGTGCCAGATCCGGCATAATATCCACCATAACTTCCTTGTCCGCCGGAACCGCCTCCGGCGCCGCCGCCACAAAGATTAACGGTAATAGATGTAACTTCAAGCGGAACTATCCAAGTGCAAGTTCCCGGAGTTGTAAATGTATTATTGGTGCCTGTCGGACAAGTGCCCGTTGGTACTGCATTCACCGTAACCGTAACCGTAGAAGATATGCTGGCCTCGTAACCATCACTGACCAACAAAGTGCAGTGGTCTGTCCTGGCTGTTGCCGGAGCGATATACTCGGGGTTGGCAACGGCATTGCTGGTAAAAGTTCCTCCGTTATCGCACGCCCAGGCGTAAGTTAAAGTATCACTGTCTGCGTCCGCGGCCGAAAAACCGGTAAAACTATGTTTGGCGGTAGCATAAACCGAATAACTGAGCGTCCCGTTCGTAATCGTCGGTTTCCTATTTTTGGTCGCAGTGCATTGCGGGCTACTTTGCCCGGCATTATTGCAATACCAATTAGCCGGAGTTCCTCCAACTGGAAAAGTTGTGTTGGTTGAAGTCCCCAAATTACATTGGTCGTAAGTGCTCGTGTAAGCAGACTCGGTGCTGAGAAATTTATGTCCGTTAGCTTCGCCGCATTGGCCGACTGTCGTAACCGTAACCGTAACCGTAGAAGATATGCTGGCCTCGTAACCATCACTGACCAACAAAGTGCAGTGGTCTGTCCTGGCTGTTGCCGGAGCGATGTACTCGGGGTTGGCAACGGCATTGCTGGTAAAAGTTCCTCCGTTATCGCACGCCCAGGCGTAAGTTAAAGTATCACTGTCTGCGTCATAAGCGGAAAATCCGATAAAATTAATTTTCGCCAAAGGGGCGGCTAAATAACTTAATGTTCCGCTTGTAACCATCGGTTTTCTGTTTTTCGTGGCAATGCATTGGGGGCTATTCTCTCCGGCATTATTGCAATACCAATTAGCCGGAGTTCCTCCAACTGGAAAAGTTGTGTTGGTTGAAGTCCCCAAATTACATTGGTCGTAAGTGCTCGTGTAAGCGGACTCGGTGCTGAGAAATTTATGTCCGTTAGCTTCGCCGCATTGGCCAACTACAGCAAATGCTTGCTCGCCCGATAAAAATAAAAATCCAAAACAAAAAAACAAGAAAACTGTTTTAGAGATTGATTTAAAATTCATATAATTTCAAATTAATTATTAATTTTTATTGAACTGTGCTCTGCTTATATTATATTACCGGCATATAAATTAAACAAGAAAAACAGGGGCGTTTCTCCCCTGTTTTAAAATTCAACTGATTTTGTTATTTAGTATGGCGAAGCTTCATGCCACAGAGGCAAAGACAAGGTTGAGCAAGAAGCTGAGCTGCCTGTGCCGATTCCCGCGCAAGTCCAAGTCCACGGTCCGGTACCGGCCGGAGTCGGCTCTCCCCCGCCAGCTATGCTGCAAAGATTAGTTGTGGGAATGGACGTGGAACTTCTCCCATCCGCAGAACCGCAAACCGCGTTAATATTTGTGCCCTGCACTCCGGCATTGCAAGTTTCGCTTGAAGCGCCTGTGCCGATTCCCGCGCAAGTCCAAGTCCACGGACCCACGCCGGTCGGGGCAGCGGGCAACGTGCCGGAAACACAAAGATTAGTTGTGGGCGCGGCCGGGAAAAAGTTATCGTCCGACGGACCGCATTCACCATTCACCTTTGTAACAGTTGATTTATTCGCGTAACACGAATCATTAATTCCCCCACCGGTTCCATTACAAGACCAAGTCCAGGTGCCGACATTGTCAATAAAAGCTCCGCTGTATGTGCCTGCTGAACATTTCTTCGCATCGGTATCAATACTGGCCGTGGAAGCGTATGTCTGACCATTAGATGTTCCGCAAACACCGTTGACCACGGGAGAAGATTCTTCAGACTTAAGGACAGAAGCCGGCTCGCTGGAAGTATATTTACGGACAAGCATCCAATCAGCATAAATTTTTGATTCATTGGCAGTTGTTCCGGCGAGCAACCGAATAGTTTCGTTATCAGTTGGAACATTTGTTGATATTGCCGCTTGATTGCCACCATCAATTAAAAATATGACGCTGGTGCTTCCGTTTCGCATAATGTCCCATGTTGACCACGTGTCCGCGCTAACTCCGCCGAGAATATCCGTAGTTGAAGGAGTTCCGTTACTGATATAATGTTTCCCTCCCAGTGACGCGTGGCTAATTACGTTTTGGGCAAAAGTAAATCCGCCCATTTCCCGGTGGGTCGTGGACTCCCAATGCGCTGTTTTAATTTTTCCGCGCATTGCATAATTCACGCCATAAGAAGTTTTACTGTATATCATTAAATCGCCTGAACCGCCGGTAACCGTAACAATCCCGCCACTAACGGAAGGCGTTCCGGTATAACTCCATTTGTCCGTGTCTAACGAATTTGCTGGTGAATCGAAATTATCAAAAAAATCAAACGTGTTACCTCCGTTGCTCGCGGTAACCGCGTCGCTCTTTCCGTAATACGCGTAAATAACCGTTCCGGTTACGGGGACGCTCGGAACTTCCACCCAAAATGTGGCAGTGGAAGAATCGGTTTTTGACTCCAGCCAATAATCAATCAATGTATTGCCATTATAAGAAGTAAAATAAATATCGCTAAAATCGGTTTTCATTTTCCCGGCGACATAAGCTATAACTTCTTTAACTTGATAGTTAGTCAAAACTCCACCCGATGCATTTGAAATTGTTATAGGTTCACGATAGGCCCATCCGGACAGCCATGAAGTTCCTGATTTTATCGCCGAACAACTTGCATCAGTATGGCCCACGCCGGAACCGGTGCAGCCCCACGACCAATTGGAACCATTATCCGTAAAAGAGGTAAATGTTCCGGCAGAACATTTCATTGCGCCCGTGCTTATATCCGCGGTTGAATAAAATTCATGGGTATTCGCCGTGCCGCAAGCGCCATTCACAAGCGTGCTCACTGTAACCGTTACAGTGGAAGAAGTGGTTCCTTCGTAACTATCACTGACGAGCAAAGTGCACGTATCGGTTCGAGGTGTCGCCGGCGCGACGTATGTTGGATTGGCGACAGTATTGCTAACAAATGTTCCGCCATTAGTGCAAGCCCAAGCATAAGCTAAAGTGTCGCTGTCCGCATCCGCGGCCGAAAAACCCGTAAAGCCAACATTACTGGAAGTGTTCACCGAGTAGGCAAGTGTGCCATTGGTTACGGTTGGTTTGCGATTTCTGCTCGCAGTGCATTGTGGGCTATTAACTCCGGAATTGGCGCAATACCAAGTTGCCGGAGAACCGCCGGTTGGAAAAGTTGTGTTGGTTGAAGTTCCCAGACTACATTGCGGATAAGAAACGTAATTGGTTTCCGTGCTAAGAAACTTGCGTCCATCGGCTGTGCCGCATTGGCCGGGCTGGGCTGTTCTCGTAAAATTAGCAGTATCGCAAAACACAGCGCCGACAGCATCCCAACCATAGGCATGCACATAATAATACCCAAGTTCATTATTGTGAGACGTGGTAAAATCAATTGTATATTTCCATGTTCCACCGCCAAGATTTGTTCCAACGTGCCAAACTAAATCATCTTGCCCGCCGGCGCTTGTCCAAGTCGCAAATTTAAAAGATGAAGCGTTTCCCACTCCGTAAGCAAAAACATCATGAGTGTTTCCATAAATAGAAACCTCGTCGGGCCCGGCCGAAGTGCAATACGCTTTCGGAATTGTACACGCGGCATTTGTTCCGCCATTAGTTCCGAGACAGGTCCATTGGTAAGCCGTGGTTGTGTCCGCGGGCGTGTCCGAAGTCGTACCGGCAGTGCATGCATTGTTTGTGGTTCCACAAACACCGTTAACCGCAACACTGTAAGTGAGCACGGCGTATCCGCTCGCGCCGCGCCCGCCATTACCGCCGGCGTTAGCCGCGGTATAATCTTTGTAAGCTCCGCCCCCGCATCCGCCGCCGGCTCCATAACCGGTCCCGGCTGTTCCATAATATCCGGATAATCCCTGCCCATCGGTTCCGTCCGCGGCCGGATTAGCCGGGGTTCCGGCTACAGGTCCGTTTGTGCCGCCATAAGCTTGCGGATAATTATGGTTACAAACACCTTTCCTTCCGCCCGGAGTTCCACCGGCGGCCGAATAACCGCCTGTAAAAGTTGAAGCTTGCCCAACGTTTCCGGTTGTGCCTCCCGCAACTCCGGCTCCTCCATCGCCGACCACAACTGTATAATTGGTTCCGGGCACAACGGTTATAGTATTTTGGTATCGCGAACCGGCCGGAGCCAATAATGGAGCTCCATTATAACAACCGCCATCGCCATTTCCGCCAGAAGGACCGCCGCCGCATCCCCCACCGCCGCCGGAAGCGCCACCACCGATTAAATCAAGGGTTAGTTGCGTTACGCCAGCCGGACAAGTCCAGGTGTATGTTCCCGGAGTTGTATAGGTCGTAGTAGTCGCAAATGTTTGATTGGCATTAATAAACAAAAATCCAAAACAACAAACGATTAGAAATATTTTTATTATTGATTTGTTGCGCCACATATTTTTATGCTTAATTTTATTATTTTTTATTATATTCTATTAATAACTTAATTATACTATGTGATTTTAATTATTGTCCATACAAAAACAGGGGGGACTTCCCCCTGTTTTAAATTAATTAATTAAAATGGCGCAACCTCATGCCATTTGGGCAGGGCTACAGTCGAACAAGAAGCTGAAGCGCCTGTGCCGATTCCCGCGCAAGTCCAAGTCCACGGTCCGGTGCCAGCCGGAGTCGGCTCTCCCCCGCTGGCTATACTGCAAAGATTGGTTGTGGGGATGGAAGGAGAACTTCGCCCATTGGCTGTTCCGCAAGCCGCGGCAACATTCGTGCCCTGCACTCCGGCATTACAAACTTCACTTAAAGCGCCTGTGCCGATTCCCGCGCAAGTCCAAGTCCATGGTCCAGCGCCGGTTGGAGCAGGAGGCAATGTGCCGGAAATACAAAGATCATTTGTAGGCGCGGCCGGAAAAACAGTGTCGTCTGATACGCCACATTCACCGTTCACTTTTGTAACAGTTGATTTGTTAGCGTAACACGAATCATTGGTTCCCCCGCCGGTTCCGTTGCAAGCCCAGGTCCATGTACTGGCATTGTCAACAAAAGATCCGCTGTATGTGCCGGCGGAACACTTCTTCGCGGCGGTATCAATACTGGCCGTAGAAGCATAGGTTTGCCCATTAGCTGTTCCGCAAGCGCCGATAGCCGATTCCCCCACTGTAAATATTCCTGAATTAACTACAGAACAAAGGCCTCCGCTATCACATTCAAAAGCGTAATAATTTTTTACACCCGCATCTCCGGCTTGAGCAATATAAGAACAAGTGGATGGAGATGTTGCCGAAAAATCAACCGAATCACACCATGAACCACCAGAACAGACTGGGACAGAAGAACCAGTAGTAATGATTATTTTACCCGGTTGTCCGTTTATAGATTGTCCCCCGCCTGCTCCATATCCAAATCCTGAATAATCGTTAGCATTGCCTTGTTCATTATTAAATCCAATAATTGTAATACCGTTCGTCACCCCTGCCCCGCCTACATAGCCAGATCCACCGCCGCCGCCACCCATTGAATAGTTAAGATATGAACCGCC
>Ga0265297_10000201_pt1 | contig 198621 bp, 187 predicted proteins | sample Munlanlwell13791_FD_192502 | JGI IMG/M metagenome (GOLD analysis project Ga0265297, IMG submission 192502) | Leachate microbial communities from a municipal landfill in Southern Ontario, Canada - Leachate well 137-91 | ecosystem: Engineered > Solid waste > Landfill > Unclassified | place... | reverse complement strand
TATGGCTGCGCGGGCAATACCACCCTTGCCTATCTTCACGGAAGGGAACCCGACATCGCAGAGGTTGATCCGCACAGCACGACCTATTATAAGTTCATTGTCACTTTTGATCCGACCGCCGGAAATGAATTTCAGTCGGCTTCGACCACTTTTGATATGAAATTGGGTTTTGAGGGGACGACTTCAACGACAGACGGCGACGGGGGAGGCGCTGCTGCTGGTGCGGCGGCTGCAGGCGGTGGCGGAGCGGTTGTAGCGGGTGCGGGCATTGCTGCGACAGGCATTTTGCCGGCGGGTACAGTAGCGGGCGAGGAAGCTTTGGCGGCAGGTGAAAATATCCCGCCTGGAACAGTCAAGGGCGAAGAAACTGCTTCGGGTATCGTGGAGGGAGATCAGATTTCAGTTTGCCAGAGCTGGCCGAAATGGGTCTGGGTTTTGATGCTGATTGCATATTTTGCCGCATTTTTGTGGCGGACATTTTCGAATTTGTCAGGACAAATTGAGAAACGTGATATCAGATGGGGTTGGCAGACGGCCTTTGCGGCGGCGGCCTTTCTGATTTGGTACTTTTTTGACAAGTGTCGGGAGTTTTGGTGGTTTGTGATCATTGCCCTCGTTGGCGGCGCGGCGATATATCTTCTTTATCTTTATTTGTTCAAAAAAAATATTCGGGAGGAGCATGGGAAAGTTGAAAGCGAATCCGGGCAAGAACCGCCGGAGCCTCCAGCGTCCCCGCAAGCGCCGGATGATTCGGATAAGTATTGATTTTTTTGTTTTTTCTTTATGTAATGTATGAAAAAAGCCGCCCGGTGTTTCGCTTGAGGGCGGCTTATTCGGTCTTCGGGTTGACGATGGCTTTCTTGATAATGCGGGTTTTTTTTGTGATCCGCGTTTGCTTATAGATGATTCGCAAGATCGACTTGTGGGTGATTTCTTTGAAAACATCACTATCGATCCGAATCCATCCGCGGGACTTCGACTCCTGCAGGCGAATCACAGGGCCGCTCGAGAAGCTGAAACCCTTCCCAATTACGTGAAGGGTCTTCTCTCCTCTTTTTGCAAAAAACCAGCGGTCAAGCAGCCAGTTCCGGAAATTTCGCGCAATTTCGCTGACTTTTTTCCAGAGATGCATGTTTCCCTCCTTTTGCTTTCGCTTGGAAGATGTTTTCAGCCAGGCGCTTCTGCTCCGATTATATTCGATTGGGAAGATAATTGCAATCCGGACCGCGGGTTTGGCAAGTCAAGTTATCCACTTTTATAAATTTGGCTAAGATAAGCCAAAAGAAGTATAATAGAAACAGTAATCATTCAAAACAGATTATGAAAAGTATTAAGTGGTATGCTGTTGCTAATACTCTTGTTTACTTTTTGTTGTGGGTTATTCGACAGGGACTGAGATCAGATAAAGTATGTCACTCGAGTATATACCAGCCTATTATTTCAGGCTCCCTGGCTTTGTTCTTTGCAGTCGTCCTATCGCTCTTTTTGTACTACCGGCAAAAGCATCTTGAGATTAATTTTTATCATTATCTGTTGTATTTAATTTTGAGCATATTCCTTTATATTTTTTTCTCTGCTCTAGCAAATTTATATTTACCCGTTCTTTGGCTATATTGCGATCATATTCCCGCCGCCAAATTTCGTTAAACAACGCTAGTTAATCCAATAAGTAATCATTTAAAAACAAAAAAACATGAAAAAAATCAGTGCCTTGCTAATCATGCTCGGTTTGATCCTGGGTCTTTCTTCGTTTTCGCCAACCATCGAGGCCAAAACAAAATACAATACTTTGGCTTTCGACAAAAAAATGGAAACCAAGCAGGATTTTGAAAAAGGCGAATTCAAGAACGCAAAACTTCAGGAAAATAATTCGGGGATTGAAATAAGCTACACAGATGGTGAACAAGGAGAATACATCACGCCGGTTGTCGAGGCTCCTTTCGGGGCGACTCATATTGGCTTGCATTGGAAAGAAAATATTGCCAATGACGCATCGATCAAGGCCTATGTTCAAACTTCAAACGACGGAGTGAATTTTGGCGAATGGACGGAGGCGATGGTGGAATTGGACGAAGGCCGGAATGATATGAAAAATGAAGAGATCTTTGCGGCTCTTGTCGGGACGGAAAAAACAAAATTCGCCCAGGCAAAACTTGTTTTTCCGGCAGATGCTGAAAAAGATATCAATCTGAAGCAGCTCACCTTCACTTTTCTCAATTCAGCTGAAGAATCGGCTCAAGAAGTCAAGAAATTGAGCCTGGCCCCCAGTTCTTTGGCAGTGGGCGCGGCGGTGGAAAAAACTTCTCCGGGCGGCCAAAAAGTTTCCGTGATTTCAAGGGAGGAATGGGGCGCCAACGAGGACTATCGTCTGGACAGAAAAGGAAGAGAGGAATGGCCGAGGTCGTATCACGGCACAAGAAAGATAATCGTACATCATACGGCAGTGACCGGCTCAAACGGCGTTATGGATGTCAATGCCAATATGGCGGCTGTCAGAAGCACCTACTATTATCATGCGGTCACTCAGAATTGGGGCGACATTGGGTACAACGCGCTTGTTGATGCGGCGGGGAGAGTCTATGAAGGCCGCTATGGGACGCATGGGACAACCCCGACCAGAACCAATCCTACGGCCGAACAAATAATGGCATTGGATGTGGAGGCGGGGCATACGGCGAACTTCAACAGCGGCAGTTTCGGGGTTTCGGCGATGGGGGATTTTACGACATTTGATATTCCTACCGACCAGAGAGAGGGGCTCAAAAAAACCATCGCTTTTGTCGCGGACAGCCGGGGAATTGACATTCAGGGATACAGTGATTTTCTCCGCTATGACGGAATTTGGAAAGAGGATATGTATAATGTCGCGGCGCACCGCGATGTGGTGGCAACCGCTTGTCCCGGAGACAAGTTGTGGGCTGAAATGACAGATATCAAAACCGAAACGGATCATTTTCCGGGCGTTCTTTCCAATTTGGACAATTTTCACGCAACGATGAATGGAGTGAATATCAGCGGAACAAGCATCGGGCTCGGAACCTTGAATTTCAGCTGGTCGACTTTTTTTGACGCAACGGGACAACAAGCGGCGAATTACCAATATGTTTTCGAGCGGGTATTTGGCACGACTGGCGTCGCGAGCGACAGCCAACCCTGGGAAACCGCCTGGCTGAATCCGGAAAACGCGAACGTGAAAACAACCGCTGATACCAGCATCCCAATTGATTCCGGCACTCTTCAGGCAGATTCGCAGTATGTTTTTTATGTGAGGGCTTTGGATTCAAGCGGCTATCCGTTTTCGAACACCAAGCACGTCAATTTCCGAAGAGACGGCTCGACTGCTCCGGTTGCGGAAGATACGATTGTTCCAACAGCGCAAATCACGAAGCCAGCGAATAACGCGACAGTGAGCGGTATTGTTCCGGTCAGCGCTGTGGCGCAAGACAATGTCGGAGTGGTCTTGTTTGAGCTCTATATTGACGGAAAAAAAGTTGCGAGCGCGACTTCGGGAACATTGAGCTATAGTTGGAACACGAAAAAAGTGGCAGCTGGTTCGCATACGATTTTTGCAAAAGCCAAAGACGCCGCGGGAAATGTCGGAACATCCCCAACAATAACGGTTTATAAATAGGAGTAACAAATAAATACGAATTTTTATGAAAAAAACGCATCTTGCAGCAGCAATCATTGCCGTCATTGCCTTTGGAGCCGTGACAATCCCAAAAACAATGGCCCAACAGCAAACCAAAGAAAACCGCATGGTGAAAATTGAAGGAGCGACGCCGGAAAATCCGGTCGTCTATCTTGGAAAATCTTTTGACAAGAAAAACGGGAAATTTGTGGACGGCTACGCGATTGTCCATTATGCCAAGAACATCAACAAGCCGGTCAAACCTGCGAAGCCAAGTGCTGACGCTGCTTGCTATGGATTTTTGGCCAAAGGCGCCAAGTGGAAAAACGTAGAACCTTGGATTGTTGATTCAGCAAATACGGATGGACTAGCTGCTGATTTTATTCTTGAAAATATGACAAAGGATATCGACAAGTGGGAGGATGCGGTCAGTCCGAACACTGATATTTTGGGTACAGGAAATAAAGTGATGACGAGTTTTCTTCCTGGGACATACAATAATAAAAACGAAGTTTCTTTTGCCCGGATCGACGATTCTGGAACGATTGCCGTGACATATATCTGGGGAATTTTTGGCGGGCTGACTTCTCGAAGATATCTTGCTGAATGGGATCAGATATATAACGATTATTATGATTGGTCTGATTCCGGCGATGAGAATAAAATGGACTTTGAAAACATCGCCACTCATGAGCTCGGTCATTCTGTCGGGATGGGCGATCTTTATACTTCCGGCTGTGCAGCGCAAACGATGTATGGATATGCAACTGAAGGACAAATCATCAAGCAAACGCTCGAGGCCGGAGATATAGCCGGAATAAATTTATTATATTAGAAAAAGGTCGGGGGCCTGGCTTGCCCAAAAAAGCTGGAAGTAAGCAACTTGTTACGCAACAAGTTGCGTAATTAAAAATTAATTTATCCCCTCCCACTTTAACTCATGTATTATGTTTATCTGCTGAAGAGCAAAGCAAGCGGAAGACATTATCTTGGTTGCACTAAAGATCTTCGAAAAAGACTCGCGGAGCATAATACGAGAAAAAATTTTTCTACAAAAAACGGAATTCCCTGGGAAGTCAGATATTATGAAGCTTTTTATTCAAAAAAAGATGCATTCGGAAGAGAAAAGCAGCTTAAGAAGAATAAAAGCGGATATAGGGAATTGAGAAAAAGACTCACTGAAAGTTTGAGTTAAAGTGGGAGGGGAAAATAACATTATGAAAAAATACATTTTTATGGGGGGAGTATTGCTCTTCGCTTTCGCTCTAAGCGCAAATTTTACATTTGCGGCAAAACCTACGGCATGCACAACGATCCAGAGCGGAGAACTTCTGGCTTCTGATGGCAGTGCTATTGCAACTGGCTTTGACCAATGGGGATATAATTATCAGGGGCATATGTTCAATGGCGGATATTGTGATTCTTATCGTGATGCCGTTTGGTGTCAGCCTTATGCTGATGTTGATCTCATAATGAAATGGAACGATGCATGGATTTCCAACAAAGATTGTGACGGGGATAAGAAGCTAGACAGGCATTTCGGTTATTCTAGTTATATTGGTTCCGGTGCGTGGCTGACCAATCATCAGTCCGGCGAATATGTTGATGACAATGGTGAAACATGTAAGTGGAATTATTTCACGAAAATTGTTGCCGCTCCAAACGACGCGACGCTATCTGATGGAATTTGGAAAAATGCGGATGGAATTGAAATCGGCCCTGAAATTTGGGGAGATTTTGCCATTATTCAAGAGGTTTCCAATGATGCTTGTGCTGACCAACACGGCGTCCAATACCATTCTCCAGTAAGAGCTGGTCTTGGAAATTGGTAAGCTTCGTAAATCTGAAAAGTATAAGACAGCCTCGCCTCTTCGGCGGGGTTGTTTTTTGTTGAAAAATGATAAACCGACGGATACTCAAATACAATCTTATGAATGATGATTTGAATATTTTTTGGAAAAATTTGATATATCGAAAAAAGACTTTGAATCCTTTTTTGATGTCTATACCCGTTGTCCCCAGTTGATTTGGAAGGGCATTCGGCAACAGTTCCAGAAAGCCCGAGATTTGCGCGTTGGCACTTTGCTATATAATACGAGCCCTTCGTGGATCCAGGATCTTGATGCTCCGGCCAGTGGAGACTGATTTCAGCCGGCGCGGACAAACATTTCATTGCTGATGATGATTTTTCCGCGGTACAAAACCCAAACTGGAGTAACAGTGATTTTTGTCATAACCGATTTTTCCTCCCTTTTCTTGAATTTGATTTTAGTATAGAAAAGATAGGCTTTTTTTCAGAAAAAGCAAGTCAGCAAGCATATTGTTTGCTGACTTTTGGTTTTTCAAATATCTATTGAAAAGATAAAAAAAATAGCTGAAAAACAGGGAAAGGGTGGCAATGCTGGCTTTTGTAAGGCAATAGTTTGCATGGGGTTGACAAAATTTTCAAAAGTGCTATTGTATCCTGTTAACGAAAATAGACGTAAATGTCTTTTTTTTATGCAAATTTTATGAAAAAACAAAGCGAAAAATATCTAATTATCATAAACATCATAAACATTGTCCTTATAGCGATGTTTGTTTCCTATCGATATAAAGCTGAATTACATGCCCAGCTGGACGAATGGAAACTTGTCCCAAAGCAGGAGCGTTTCACGGAACTATATTTCGATGATCATGTCAATTTGCCGAAACAAATTCAAAAGGGTGAAAAAATTTCTTTTTCCTTTGTTATCCACAATCTTGAGGGGAAAAAATGGGATTATCCGTATGCCATTTTTTTTATATCCCAAAACGGACAGGTTACTAAAATAGAGGAAAAAACAGTGACGCTTTCTAATGGAGAATTCAAAACAATCGAAGAATCATATATTTCCAATCTGGCGGAAAATAATGGGGGTATACATGTAGCATTGCAACAGCCACAGCAAGAAATTCATTTTTTATTAAATAATAATGACTAAGAGTATGGAAAAAAGGTTGAAGAAAAAAGTGTCAGTTGTCATTCCGGCACTGAACGAAGAAAAAGCAATCAAGGCCGTTATCAAACAAGTTCCGGTAATGGCGCTTGAAAAAATGGGCTATGAAACCGAGATAATCGTAGTCGATAACAATTCCACCGATCGGACTGGCGAAATTGCCAGAAAGCATGAAGCGACAGTGATTTTTCAGCCGATCCGAGGCTATGGCAACGCGTATAAAGCTGGATTCGACGGAGCAACCGGTGATATAATTGTCACGGGTGATGCGGACATGACCTATCCTTTTGACGCGATGCCGGAACTTTTAACAAAGCTTGATAACGATGAGATCGACTTTCTGAATACCGACCGTCTGAGAAATCTTAATCCGGAGGCGATGACACTTTCTCATGTTTTTGGAAACTGGCTGCTCAGCCTGACGACCAAAATTCTATTTCGCTGGCCGTATCGAGATTCGCAGTCCGGCATGTGGATTTTCAGGCGTGAAATCTGGCGGTATCTGGATGTGCAATCGGACGGTATGCCTTTTTCTCAGGAGCTGAAAATAGAAGCCTATGCAAAAGGATTCAAGTGTGCCGAAGTGCCGATTGAATACCGTGTTCGGACCGGTGAAGTAAAGCTTTGCACGATAGGGGACGGTATAGGCAATATGAAACAGCTTTTCAAAAAAAGGCTTTCCATGCTTAGGGGTGGTACTGATTCTATTCCTCAAAAAACAAAAATATAAAAATATGGACGTTCATCCCAAAAAAATCGCTTTTGTTTATGACCCTGTTTTTCCTTTCATCAAGGGTGGTGCGGAAAAACGTTTTTTTGAGATCGGGAAACGACTCTCTCAAGAAGGATACGACGTCCATCTATATGGAATGAAATCATGGAAAGGGCCGAAAATTATCAAGCACGCAGGAATGACTCTCCATGGAATTTGCAAAAATTATCCGCTTTACACGAAAACGGGAAGACGATCCATATATCAGGCAGTTATGTTTGGAATCGCGTCCTTTCGGTTGTGGCGCGAACCCTTCGACGTGATTGATTGCTGCGGATTTCCTTATTTCTCGCTCTTTCCTGCTCGCATCATAACCTGGGTCAGGAGAAAGAAGCTGTATTCGACATGGCACGAGGTGTGGGGCAAAGAATACTGGAAGAAATATCTCGGCCCACTTGGAATCTTCGGCTATTTCATTGAACGCCTTGCGGTTCTTTTGCCGGATGAGATCATATCCGTTTCAAACGGAACGGCGGAAGCAATCAGGCATAAATTAGGGCGGAAAAAGAATATAACCGTGATTCCAAACGGGCTGGATGTCGAAAGGATAAAAAACGTCAAGGCGGCGTCCGAAAGTTCGGATATTATCTATGTCGGCCGGTTGCTAACGCATAAAAATGTCGATATCCTAGTGCGCGCTACAGGTTTACTCGCGAAGGAGCATCCGGAAATATCGTTTGTTATTGTCGGGGACGGTCCGGAACGGAAGAATTTGGAAAAACTTGCCGAAGACCTCCAGATAAAAAAGAATGTCAGTTTTTTGGGAAGAGTCGAGAAAGACCAGGATGTGCACGCCCACATGCACGCGTCAAAAGTGATGGTGCTTCCTTCAACGCGCGAGGGATTTGGGATTGTGGTTCTGGAAGGGAATGCTTGCGGATTGCCGGTTGTGACGATTGACCACAAGAATAACGCAGCAAAAGATCTGATTGTGAACAATGAAAACGGCGCGCTGTGCGGCTTGGACGAGAAAGAGCTAGCGGACACGATTGAACAGGTTTTGAGTTCGAGAAAAGAGAGAGGATTTTATGCAAAATACGGAGAAAAATATGATTGGGGTATTTTTGTTAAAAACATTTTAAAGAATTATTTAATATGAAAGTTGCCTTTTTTTCATCATATCCTCCTGAAAATGACGGAATAGCAAGATATACCAAGCGATTTACTGATCACTTTCCCAAAGATGTGGAGACAGCTGTTTTTGCCAAAAAAAAAGGGATCATTGAAAATGAACGAGGAATATATCGCACAATTTCCTTTAAACCTAAAGATATTATTGCGACATATAAGAAACTTATTTCCTTCAAGCCGGATATAATTCATATACAGTATGTTATTCCCCTTTATGGTTTTTATCTCATTGTTCTTTGGCCCTTAGTATGGACAGCTAAATATTTTACAAAATCTAAGTTAGTGATAACTTTTCATGAGGTCAAGCGAGAAACAAGAGCTCTTTGTCACATTGGCTCATGGTATTATTTTATCTTATCAATTTATGCTGCCAGGATATATGTTCATACTGACGAAGCAAAAAACATTCTGATCAAGAAATGCCATGTGCGCGAAAATAAAGTGCTCGTTATTCCGCATGGCACTTTTTCCTTTAAATCGACAGCCAACAGGGAAGACTATATCAGAAAAGAATATAATATTGATAAAAAAAACAACATTCTTTTTTTTGGCTATATTCATGTTGATAAAGGTATAAATTATTTGGTCGATGCTTTTTCGAATTTATTGAAAAAAAAGCATAGCCTAAGGAAAACGACCCAGCTTCTTATTGTGGGATCTGTTAGGCCGCGCGGAGGTATTTTCCGCATTTTTGGTTTCTTAGATTTCAGATACTTCAAGAAAATTAAGGATCAGATAAAAAGATCGAACTTGCAGGATGACGTGATGTTCATAGATTATATACCAGATGATTTGATTTATTCATTTTTAAAAATAGCGTCGTGCATCGTGCTTCCTTATACTAATGGTGAGCAAAGCGGCGTCCTTAATTCAGCGATTTCTGCCAACACTCCGATTATTGCTTCAAACATCGGAGGGATTGGCGAAACGCTAAAAGATGTCGGGGTACTTGTTGATCCAGGGGATATCGAGGCTATTTCTTTGTCTATCGAAAAGATAGTTGAGAATCATGAGTACGCAAAAAAACTTTCTGACGGATACGCATTGTTAGACAGGAGCCTGCAGCCTGAAGAAATTTTGAAAAGGATAATTGTTGATTATAAATCACTTATATGAAAAAGAGAATCATGGTATGCTTTGATTTTGAAGGATATTTAGGGATGCCCTTTCGGGCAACTTACGATATTTCCGAAATAGCTCAGCGCATACTCGAAGTGCTAAAAAGGTATGAGATCGAGGCGGTTTTTTTTGTGGCAGGGAGGCTTATTGAGGAATATCCGGATTTGATTAAAAAAATCTCGGAACAGGGCCACGAGATTGGCATTCACGGTTATGTGCATCAGCATTTAGACAAGCTTACAAAAACAGAGCTAACGACATTCAGTGGCAACCTTTTTCGCATTGAGAAGTTTCTTGAAAAACTAATCGGAAGAAAGCCAAAAGGTTTTCGTGCACCATATCTGATGGATCCAGTTTACTACACGCCTGAACTGTATCGAATATTGGAAGCGCATAAATACGAATGGGTTAGTAATCGTAAAATCCTTACTCCGGAGGAGCTTTTTCGTCCAAATCATTGCTACTTTTCTGCTCTATGGCGGAGGAACAAAGTAATTTCAAATATTTTGCTGATTTTTCTAAATATGCGGATGATTTTAACCGATTCCGTAACAAAAAAGAAGGGTTTATCCCGTATTGTCGCAAATGTAAAATGGCTTTATAAGGGGATGAGTCCTTTCAATCGGGATAATATTATCGAATTTCCGATTTTTTCTCCGCTGGATTGCGATCTGCTCGGATTGCCAAAGCCCGAAGAAAATACGCCAGATAATATGATTCAATATGCGATTGAGGTTCTGACAGAGGGAGCCAAGAAAAGAGGTGATTTTTACTCCATAACATTCCATGATTGGATTATTGGCACTGCGAATCGAACGCAAATACTGGAAAAAATATTAGAAAATTTTTCAAAGAATGATAATATTGTTTTTATATCCTCACCGAAAACATAATTTATGAATAAATTTCCTTTTGTTAGTATTGTAATTTGCACACTTAACGGCAGCAAGAGAATCTCAGATTGTCTTGATTCTTTGGTTGGTCAAGATTATCCAAAAGAAAGTTATGAAATAATTGTTGTAAATGACGGATCAACGGATGATACGCTTGATGTGCTTGACCGGTATGGGATAAAGGTGGTGAACCATTCCAAAAATCTTGGCATAGGAGCAGCAAGAAATAGCGGTCTGCAAAACGCTTCAGGTGAAATAATTGCCTATACGGATGATGACTGCTTAGCAGATCCCAAGTGGTTAACAAATCTAATCGGGTGCTACAAGGATGATGTAATGGCTGTCGGAGGACTCATAGCTTCTTTTAGTCTTGAAACACTTATGGAAAAATACATGTCCGAAACAGGATACGGAAATCCTTCCCCGATAGATTTTACAAAAAGCAAAAATCCATTTTATCGATTTTTTGTCTATTTAAAATATATGTTTTATCCGCTTGTGCTCAGATCAACAAGTCCCGTTATGGTAAGTAATGTTTATACTGCAAATGCATCTTTTAAAAAAGAATATCTGGAAAGAGCTGGAGGATGGGCCATCGAACTGAATTCCAGTGAAGATTCAGAAATGTGTAATCGTCTAAAAAAAATGTTCCCTAACCAAAAAATATTATTTACAAAAAAATCTGTTATTTCGCACAGGCATTTCACATCTTTGTGGCCCTTTCTGAGGCAGACATACTTGAGAAGTGCGGATACTCTCAGGTGCTATATAAAGGATAATAAAATACCTCCATTTTTCCCTTTTCCAATTATTCAGATAGCAGTTTCTCTTTTGGTATTTTTCATCCAGCCCTTATTTGGAGTCGTCACATTACTTATACTGCCTCAACTACTCTATTTCTGGTGGTTAGTCAAATTCATCAAGAGTTTTCATTTACGCTATCTCCTTTTCCCATATATTCAATTAAGCCTGGAGTTGGCAACAATAATCGGAATGCTCAAGGGTTTAATTTATTTGAAAATAGTAAAGAGAAATGAAGCTATCAAGGTATAAAATATTTTTTGGAATAATGATCTTTGGGCTGGCTACGAACTTGCTGATTCTTTTTGATATTCAATTCTTATATCTCAGGGCAATATTTTCTCTTATTTTTTTGGCAATAATTCCTGGAATGCTGATCATGCTGATACTCAAAATAAGGAAGCTCGGCTTTTGGGAATATATGGTTTATGCAATCGGCCTAAGTATGGCTTTTGTAATGTTCGCGGGGCTATTTGCAAATTGGTCAAATTTCATATTGCATCCTGCCAATTTAGGAAAGGAGCTGGCCGGTAATATTATTCCAATAAGTGATAATTTCAGCATCCAAGAAACAGAACTTCCGAGGGCAGTAAAAAATATTTGGATTGGCGGAAACAATGATTTATACGGTTATTATAGGGACGAAATAGTTAAAAGCGCGGATAACGGAATAACCTGGACTTCGGTTTATAAATTCACAGAAGGGGAGGGCAATAGAAAGGTTTGGGTTGATTCAAGAGGTACCGTCTTTGCCGGAAGAGATGAAACAGGATTGCTTTATATGAGCAAAGACGGAGACAGCAACTGGACAACGCCTTTAAAATTTTCCTGCCAAAATAAACCCATGGCAAACGGACAGCCTGAAGGATACGGGACACTTTGGAACATGGATGAGGACAGTCTGGGGAATTTATATGTTGGAGAATATAGTGGAGAATGGGATGCAAACTGCGCGTATATCCATAAATCAACAGATGGGGGTTTGACCTGGAGTATTTCTTATAACAGCTTGGCCTATGATTGGCCCGGAAGGCATATTCATATGGTGAAAGTTGATCCAAAAAATGATTTTATCTACGCCACTCAAGGTGATGGCTTCGAAAGAGCGAGACTAATACGTTCAACGGATCGCGGAAAAACCTGGACTACTCTTCAAAGCAGAATGCTAGATGCTCAATATACAACCATGATTTTTTTCCAGGATAATAGATTATTTGGAACAGATGCCGGCAGTCTTACCAATAAAATATTAAATACCTCAGATGATCGCAATTTCTCTTTATCAGCAGAATTTAATGAAGAAATAAGTGATTTTATTTGGTCCTCTAGTAAAAATTTAAAAAATGATGTGGCATTTATCGGAACTGTAAGCGAAAAAGCGGGTGGTGATTCAGGCTTATATGGAACAAGAAATAAAGGAAATAGCTGGCACAAAGTCAAAGATTTAGGAGTGACTACCCGGGAATACCAAGGGATAGACAGCATTTCCAATTTCGGAACCGATGGATATGCCTATTATCATGATAATTTGAACGATAAAACTCATAGATTAAAATACGTCGATAATTCCGCCAAGCAGTCGCTTCCGTTTTCTGGCCAAATCACCAAGCCGCTGTCGCTTCCTAGAATTCTCATTACTTTTGATGCGATGCTATTGATTTTTGCTTGCTTAGCGTTCAAAAGAAATGCTGATTTAGGGTTGAAAATTGAACTGCCAAGAGTTGGTTTGCTAAATTTAAGTTTTTTTGTTGCGCCAGTCATTCTTCTCACTCTCTCTGTTTTGGGAGCGGTAGTTCTCAATAACAATGGTTCCAATACAATTTCAATGCTTATGTTGGGAGGGACCGCAATTTATGTTTTTTTTGCATTCTTTTTGAGGGACAAGCTCAATGAGAATATTTTTCCCTGGGCAATTCTGACAACGAGCATCTCCTTTCTTTTGACGGGCTGGCTGAGAAGCTGGTTTGTTTCCGGTGCGGATATAAATTTGGAATATCACATATTTCAACTAGTCAAGGAGAATCAATATTGGAGCATGTCTTTATTTAATAGCGCGTATACCGCCTGCCTCAGCGTGACTATTCTCCCGGCTGTTCTATCATTTTTTATGAATATCAATGACCAATATATCTTCAAGCTAATTATCCCGTTGATATTTTCAATTACGCCGGTCTGTGTTTATTTGTTTTTCAGGAGATATGCGACAAGCGCGCTGGCTTTTTTAGCGGCTTTCTTTTTTATGTCCCAGCCCGTGTTCATGTCATGGTGGTGGATTCCCATAAGGCAAGAGATCGCTTTTCTTTTCTTTGCGCTGGTCCTTTTGGTATTGTTCAGCAAGACCATTAGCTCACTTCAAAAAAATATACTTCTGCTTGTCTTCTTGTTTTCGATGGCGGTTTCTCATTATTCCACTACCTATATTGCGCTGTCTCTGCTTATCCTCACCTATGTCATATGTCTTATTTACAGAAAAACCAGAAGCAGACAGATTATTTCAAGGATATACAAAAAAATAATCCTCAACGGGGAAGACGAATTGGAAAATACAAAATACTATATTAGTGGTTTATTCCTTTTGGCGGCCATAATGTTTACCTTTATTTGGTATGCTCAATTGACAAAAATATCAGGTAATTTAGTCGAGTTTGCACAAAAAACAACTCAAAATATGGGGCAAATATTCAATGATGATATAAGAGCGGATGGGGCGTCGCTTGGAATGCAACTCAACATTTTTTTCAAGCAGAAGGATGATTCCTTGCTGTTGCAGAATTATATAGAGAAGGCATCAAATATATATAAGACTAAGTCTTATATTAAAACTTACCCGCAGAAAGTTATTGATAAATATAAAATAGAAGTTATTCCTGGTTTCCTTATGCAGCTGAAAACAAACAAAATTATTGCAGCAGTAATATATTTTTTTCAAGGATTAGTGCAGAAGATGGTGAAAATATTCATTATCTTATACATTTTTTGCCTTATTGTCATTCGTTTAAAAAAAATAAATATCGACATTGAATATAAAGTCATGATATTTGTGAGCTTGTTCTCGCTGATGGCAATGATGGTTCTGCCCTTTGCTTCCATTGATTATGATCTGATGCGGCAATATCAGCAACTTCTGGTTATATTGTCTCTGCCTTTGGTTCTGGGCGGTTTTATAGTGTTTATATTTTTAAAAAATGATAAATTCAGAAATTCTATCGCAATAATGGTGTTTTTGCTGTATTTTCTGTTCATTTCCGGTTTTATTCCTCAGATTATTGGGAAGGATTTTCCAGGTTTGCAGCTTAATAATTCTGGAGGCAGTTATGACGAATTATATGTTCACGAGACTGAAGTAAAATCTTCCGAATGGCTTTTCAAAAATCGTGCAAATGATGAATTAATCTATGCCGATTCACGTGCGTATTACAAGCTTTGGTTTTCGAGCAATGTCAGGGAGGGTAAAATAACCAGGGAAAATAAAATAATCAGGGAAGTCTTTCCGTCGACGATTGATAAAAATGCCTATGTCTATTCGAGCCGTACCAATACTCTGAAGGGGGTGGCTTATGCAAGCATAAGCGGCGATTTAATTAATTATAATTTTCCCGCGGAGTTTCTGAATCAAAACAAGAATTTGATTTACAGCAATGGGGAATCTAAGGTATTCAAATGAAAAAAATGAAAATACTTTCTATTAATGACAGGGGATATCTTCTCGGGGGTCTTGAGCATAATGTTCTTGCTAAGAACAATGGATTGAAAGATAGGGGTTATTCAGCAAAAGTGTTTACGAGTGACTTAAACCCATTCAGCGCACCTCTTTATAGTGATTACACGTTTAGAGGATTCAATGAAAATTCCCCCAAAAAGTGGTTTAATCAAATAGTTAATTTCAGTTCATATTTTAGATTAAGGAAAGTCTTAAAGGAATATAATCCCGATATCATTCATATACATAATATTGCCTGTCAGGTTTCGCCTTCGATTTTACTTGCGGTGGGCAGTATTCCGACTATATTGACTTTGCATAGCTATGAATTACTTTGCCCGACTGGCGCACTGGTAAAGGCGGATGGCAGCCGATGTGTTTCTCCTGGGAAACACGACTTGAGATGCACTGGCAGCATAAAGGGCTACGCCTACGAGACAATAAAGCAATTTATTCACAGAATACTTCTAAAAAAAGTGTTGCTCTATACGGTTCCAAGCAAGAGCATGAAAGTTGACTTTGAAGGTCAAAAAATTATTAACGCTCCTATAAAAGTAATCTACAACGGTGTTGCTTTGTCTGAATACGAGCTACCGAGAAACTTCAATAGGATCCTTTATGTCGGCCGGCTGTCAAAGGAAAAAGGAGTCGAAACACTGATTCGGGCATTTGAAATAATCAAAAATGCATGCCCGGATGCCTGCCTTGATATTGTCGGCGATGGTCCGGAGATGGGTAGTCTAAATGATCTGTGTGATAAGCTCAATTTAAAAGATAGCGTGCAATTTCACGGTAAAATAGATAAAAAAAACATTGTCGATTTCTATATAAAATCAACATTTATTGTCGTGCCTTCAATTTGTCCTGAGACTTTTTGTCGTGTAGGCGTTGAGGCCTTATCCGTTGGTCGTCCAGTAATCGGCTCTGATTTTGGCGCCATTCCGGAATGGCTTGTTGATGGGAAGTGTGGCTTTCTTTTTGCGCCCGGGAGTGTTAAGGATTTAGCTGTCAAGTCCATTGCTCTTTTCAAAAATAAGCCGTTGTTGGAAAAAATGTCAAAATTTGGCCATGAGTATTCCAAAAATTTTTCCGTAGACGCAAATACGAACAATTTTGAAAGTTTATATTTAGACTTAGTTTATAAAAAATAATAAAGTTTCTATGAAAAGCGTTAAAATATTAATGATAAATGACTATGGCTCTAAAGTAGGCGGAGATTTGACATATGTTCTTAATCTAAAGGCTGCTTTAGAAAAAAGAAATCATATTGTCAAATTGCTATCAAGCGATATTATTTTATGGGATAAGCACTTCGGTGACTACAAATTTAGAAGCTTTCGTCACGATTCCGTAAGCAGGGCGTTGTATTATATTTTTAACCCCTTCTCCCTCTTAAAATTGAGGGAGGCGCTGGGAGATTTCAAGCCCGATATCATTCATATACACAATATCTATTATCAGGTTTCTCCGTCGATATTGGCTCTATTAAAAAAATATCCTACAGTTATGACTACTCATAGTTACGAATTGGTTTGTCCCAAAAATTTTATGCATTCTCCTCTGGAGTTAAAGAACCTCGACAAAACAAGTCTTGGGGATAACTGTTGCAACCATACTGGTGTTGAATACTATTATTATAAATTTAGATCCGTGGTATATAAAAGACTATGCAGAAATATCGATATTTTTGTTTCGGTTAGTAATTATGTTGAAAGAGTTTTGAAGAACGGCAGCAAAAAAACGATCCAAGTAATACATAATGGGATAAAGCTGCTAGAATATTCGAAAATGGGAAGCGGGGAAAACCTTCTGTATGTCGGCAGACTTTCAAGGGAAAAGGGTATTGAATATTTGCTGAAAGCTATGCCGCTAATAACGAAAGCAATGCCGAGGGCTCATCTTTATATAGCTGGAGATGGCGATCAACAGTATAAACTCGAAGATCTATCAAAAGAATTAAATATAACAAAGTCCGTAACTTTTTTAGGACCTGTTCCATTTAAGGAGATAAAAAACCATTATAATAAAGCCAATATTTTAATTGTTCCTTCATTATGGAAAGAACCATTTGGATTGGTTGGACCAGAAGCAATGAGTGTCGGCAGGCCGGTCGTTGCATCGAATGTTGGAGGTATTCCTGAATGGCTTGATGACGGGGTCAATGGTTTTTTGGTTGAACCAGGAAATTCAAAGCAAATAGCTGAAAAAGTTATCCGGCTATTTTCAGACAGAAAGCTTCTTGAGAAAATGGGGGAAAATGCACGAAAAAAAGCCGAGCAATTTTCAATAGAAAAGCACGTAATCAAAATCGAAAATATTTATGAAAAATTAGTTGATAAATATAAAAGCAAAAGGTATCAATAAAGCTAATTTTTCTGCCACTTATAAGTTAGGTAATAAATAAGACTCACCATTCCATGCCCCAGTATCCAAGCAAAGCCAATCCCCAATAGTCCCTTTGATATAAATAAGAAACTTAGACCTAGAATTGACAGTGCTCCGAGAAAATTGATGAAAATCATCTTTTTTATTTTTCGCTCAACTCTCAAAATTGTTCCAAAAATTGAATTTATGCTTATGAAAATTCCAGAAAAGGCTAAAATTTGTAAAAAAGTATATCCTCCGCTGGAGTAGTTTTTTCCAAATGCCAGCAAGATATATTGTCCAAAAAAAACCGTTATTAGGATGGCGGGAATCAATAGAGCAGCGATGATTTTGACGGCTTTTCTGATATGCTGCTTCATTCCCTCTTCATTGTGCGATCCTTCAGCGAATAAAGATTGGGTCGTTGCACCGGGAATGATAAAAAGAATGCTTACGATCATCATTGACATATAATAATAGGCGGTGATCTCGGGTTTAAGTATGTTGGTAATCATCAAAGGCAAAACCATTGCGGGTAGATTGCTGATAAAACTTGCGACGTAGTTTCCAAAAGAATAACGGCCGATTTCTCTGACCGTAACTCTGTGAATTATTAATCTCGGCTTGTATTCGAGTTTTCTTATCAGAATAATAAAGCTTATGGAAAAACCAATCATCAAAGCCCCCATATAGGAACTAAGAATACCAAAGGCTCCCAAGCTTATAAGAAAAAATGGTAAAACAAACTTCAAAATAGAAAAGACGGTATTCTTAATTAGAATAAACTTTGTATTTCGGAAGGCGATAAAAATATTTTCAATCAGATTGTCAGATGTGGAAAAAACGGCAAAGAAAATAAAAAATAAAATATAGTATGGATTTTCATTAATAAATAACAGTCTGGGAGAAAATATCTTGAGTCCAAAAAGGAAAATGGCAAGTATTATCAGTGTCGCGAGGGTAGTGACAGAAAAACAAGTGTTGATTTGTTCATTTCTTTTTTTTGATTTTGGCAGAAAGCGAATGAGACCAATGTTTAAACCGAGGAGACTAAAGGACGTGATTAGACCTATAATCGATATCATTGTTGTCGCCAGTCCAATCTGTTCAGTGGTATATAATCGAGCTATCATAATCCAGAAAAAAAATCCGAAACCGGCCATGATGCATGTGCTTAGCATAAGGTAAATGGAATTTCGAAAAAGGCTGTCATCACAAAAATGAATCCACAGCTTGCGGAGCGGACTGCTCATATTCAGATTTTTTCCGATAATTTTCATGCGATATTTTTTAGTTTCCCGAGATTATTTTAGCATTACTTCGCCTATAGCGGTATAGCCATTATTGGGATAGAATACCATCATATGCCAGACAAATACCCGAAGTCCGTCTTTGCGAAAAAAAAGGATCAAAAGTCCCCAGTTTTTCGCCGCCGCCTTCTTGCCGGCGGCGCGCTTCTTTCGAGCCTGATAATCGCATTGCTTATTTTGAGCCATTTTGTCAATCTGTCGCGAGTGGCGGAGCATTTTGGCTTTATTTTGAACAAGCGACTAGGTACAATAGCACCGGGATTGGTGTTGGGTCAAGAGGATGTTTTCGGGCTGCGAAGTGTATCTGCCAAGAAGAAGAAAGCGCAAAAAAGACCATTTGGCATAGCTGCAGGAGGCGGATTGACATATCTTGATCAAAACTCTCTCAATAAATATTTCAAGTCCTTGAAGTCTCTGGGTGTAAAGTGGGTTAGATGGGATATAGATTGGAGTGTTGTCCAGAAGGAAAATTCTGAAAATTATGATTGGCACAGGGTGGACCGGGTGGTAGAAATGGCGAGAAAATACGGCATCAATTCGCTTGGCATCATCACCTACGCTCCGAAATGGGCAGCGCCTGAATCGTGCGGATCGGATTCGAAATGCGAACCGGCTGATCCGGAAGCTTTTGGCCGTTTTGCTGGTGAAGCCGCACGGCGATACAAAGACACGATTTCTTTCTGGGAGATATGGAATGAGCCAAACCTAACACATCTTTGGGGACCGAGATCGAATGCGATAAGGTATGCTGAGGTTTTAAAGGAAGCTTATCTGGAAATAAAAAAGGAGAATCCCCAAGCAACTGTTTTGAGCGGCGGATTAGCGTCCACCGGTAACGATGATAATGGTAATATTTCCCCAATGAATTTTCTAAAGACTCTTTATGAAGTGGGTGCAAATCAATATTTTGATGCAGTGGCGCTTCATCCCTATACCTTTCCAGTATTGCCCAGCTATAAAAAGGGTTGGAATCACTGGCAGGATATTCTACCAGTTCGTCAACTGATGGATGATAACAGTGACGGATCGAAAAGGATTTGGATTACCGAATTTGGAGCGCCAACCGGTGGACCAGGCAAATCATTTGCAACTAACAAATTTAGAAAATTCAAATTTGGCACGGATTATATGAAAAAAAGCGCTCAATGTAAAATTATGGAAGAAGCCATTTCTTTTTACCGTGACCATACTGATTGGATGGGACCGCTTTTCTGGTATTCACTGCGCGATGCAAGTAGTAATAAGAGCGATACTGAAAATTTCTTCGGACTTTTGCGGTATGACGGAAGCGAGAAGCCGGCCTATGAGGTCTATAAGAACGCGATTATTTCAGAAGAAAATAATTAATAACAAATAATTCATGAAAAAATTTCTGCAAGCCGCCACGTTCACATTGTTTTTGCACAGCTTCGCCGGATGGTTCTATATCGCCGAAAATGCCGTCTTTCACCCGGAGACGCTCTCTTGGCCGCTGACGCATCTTGCCTCGTGGCCGCGAGAGGATACTTTTGGAATTATTTGTTTTGGTCTGTCAGTTGTTTCTCTTTTCATATATATGATAATTAGGGATAATCGCTCCCAAAGTTGAACTTTCGGAATTCAAAAAAACAACCCTCATTCCGGCAGGGTTGTTTTTTTGTTTGCTTTTTGATAGTATTATTCAAGTCGAAGCGACGTTGCGGATTGCGCTCTTTGCTCATTCGTTTTGCTTTGTCATTTCCAGGGTCTTTGCCCATGTAGCTCACTTGGCAGAGCAACTCCATGGTAAGGAGTAGGTAAGCAGTTCGAATCTGCTCATGGGCTCAGGTATAATTTATTATTTATAAAAACATGTCCGGAAAAAAAATATCAATACTTTTCATTGCATTGATCATTATCATTGGTGGATTTTTGTGGTATCAAAAAGGGAAGAGCAGCAAAAATCAAAATACTCAGTCGTCCGCAAAACTTTCGTCTCTCAAGGATTCTCCCGCAGGGGACAATGGCGCGGCTGATGCTGCTGACATGACAGTTGATCAACTGATGGAAGATTTTGATGTGCAATGCGCAAGTGGCCAGTGGGTGAAAATCGCCGATGTGGAGGGTGATATTGCCACCATCCAAGGAACAGTGCAAGCTGTTGATTTGGAAAATGACGCGGCCACACAATTTCAAGGTTATCGAAACTATCTCGACGGAAAAGAAAAAATCGCATTGCTCGATCCGAACGTGAAAACAGAAAGCGATGACAGTGATTTGGATCTTTTCCAAACCAGAGAAGCTGAAGCCCAAGGAGTGGTGAGCCAGCAAGGCGCAGTGAAGGAGATGAAAGTGTCTCAAATTCGATGCGCGGGCGCGGAAACTGACAAAAGCGCTGTTGACAATCGTACCAAAATACTTGACTATATTTCGAGCAATATCGGTTCGATCGCTCCGGAAAAAGCTCCTCAGAAAAGTTGGGTAGCTTCCTCAGCGGTCATTTTGGACGAAAAAGATTTTTATGTTGACTATTATGACACAATTGAAGACGACGAAAACAGTGATTTGGGGCTGGATACAACACACAGAGTCTTGCTTGAGATCGTTTCCGAAGAAGGTGGTAATTTCAAAGCAAAAGTGCTCGCTTACTATGTTCCGGGTGAAGAAGATTTTGTGCTCAAAGAAGGAAACGACAAATTTGAAGACGTTGATGAATTTTCTTTGCCGTCCTATTCCTATGATTCGGAAGACAACACCTGGTCGAGAGACTAAGCTGAAATTTATAACTTAATTTAATTCGAAATATCATGTCGCAAGAAAATCTCATCAAGTTCAAGTGCGAAGTTTGCAAATCCGTGAACTATCACTCAACCCGCAACAAAAAGAAGATCAAAGAGAAGATCGTTCTCAAAAAATATTGCAAGAAATGCCGCAAACACACGTCGCACAAGGAATCGAAGTAGCTATTTGACCTTTGACTGTTGAAAGAAAAACATATAGAATGAAGCTATGGGTTACATAACTTGTAGTGTTCGTTCGATGAGAATAGAGATGAATCGTGCAAAAGCTAGAAAATTGAGGAAAGACGGATTTTCATTTAGAGAGATTAGCGAGAAACTAGGTATTTCAAAAAGCACTGCTAGCCTATGGCTAAGAGGCATTGAATTGTCTGTGAGCGCAAAGAAAAGAATAATCGATTTGGGCGTAGCTGGCAGGCGAAAGGCTACTGAAACAAACGATAGGAAAAGAATAGACGAGAATAAAAAAATTTTAGAAAAAATAGAACGTAACTTTGAGGGAATCAGCTGTTCAGAAATTGATTATAAAGTTGAATGCGCGTTGTTGTATTGGTGCGAAGGGACAAAATATGAGAAGAATACGTCGGTTTCCTTTATAAATGCAGATCCTGAGATGATAAGATATTTTCTCTATGTATTCAGAAAAGCTTTTAATCTCGATGAAAAAAAATTTAGAGCGCTGATCCATTTGCATGAATATCATGATGCCGCGCGACAACTCAAGTTTTGGTCTGATATAACCAAAATTCCCATCAATCAGTTCAATAAGCCATATTTGAAGAAAAATACCGGAAAAAATAAAAAAGAGAATTATCCCGGCTGCATAAGTATTAGGTACTCTGATATTAGGATATATAAAGAAATAATGTTTATAATAAAAAAACTGATAAAAATGAGATGCGGGATTAGTTAAGTGGTATAACAGCGGCCTCCAAATCCGCTATCGGGGGTTCGATTCCCTCATCCCGTGCCAAGATTATAAGAAAATGAAAAGATTTTTTCTATATTCACTCATGTTTTTGTTCATTGCCGGCTTGGCCGCGCTGGCTTTTGGTTTCTATAACGCGAAAAACATCCGCGTATGGGCCGGAGCGGCGGCAGAGATCAAGGCAAAGCACGATGTTTTTGCAAAAGAAAAGGATGTTGAGTCCAAATTTGATGCAAGCGGAGGAAAAAAAATGGAAGAACTCAAAAAGGAACTAGCCGGTTTTTCGACGGATCTTGATTCAATAGTCAGGGAAACGCAAACGGCTCGACAAGAAATTGACGAACTTGGAGGATCAATGGCGACAAAAGCTGTCCGCGCTGAAATTGATGAATACTACCAGCAAAGCGGCGATCAAGCGAAAAATGTTGCCAGTATGGTGAAATTCATGAGAGAGCTCTTTGAAGTCGCGATGATCTTTGATAGAATAAAGGCAGACACGACTCTTGAAGAAATCCAAAAGATGATAGGTGAGGCGAAGATCAAGAGTGAGAATGTTGATTTTGAAATATTGCCGACGGAAATAAAAGATACAGGAGTTGATCTCAAAAAATCTCTCGACAATTATTTGGAAGTGCTTGATCAATATGCCGCGGGAAAAATTGACAACATTAATCAACTCAATTCAAACTACGATGATTTTTCACAAAAGCAAAATGATTTTTGGAGTGCCAGAAAGAAATTGGCGATTTATGCAAACATGGAAAAACTGAATTTGCTTGGAAACAAAATTGACAACGATCTGCTGATCTTGGAAAAAGTGCAATTCAGCTTGAAATAAAATGGCTTCGCCATTTTGATGCCATCACTTGCTCGGAAATAAAAACCATGTTTAAAAGAAAAACCACAATTTGGATCATCATCGGAGCCGTTGCGCTGTTCGGAATAGTATATTTCGCGTTTTTTCGCAAACCGAAAGTTGAGTACAACACAGTTGAAGCGACAAGAGGGGAGCTCACTGAAACAGTTTCAGTGACAGGTTCGCTCAAAGCCAATGAAGATGTCGGTCTCAACTTTGAATCTCCCGGCCGAATCAAAGAATCAAGGATAAGTGTCGGGAAAAAGGTTGTCGATGGCGATGTTCTGGCAATTCTTGATCAGACCAATTTACAGTTCGACCTGGATCAGGCCAGAGCCAATCTTGACAAGGCTCGCGCGGATGCGGGAGCGACATCGGATATGATTCACACGGACGAAGTGGCAGTGGAAAACGCGGAAAAAACATTGAAAGACACAAAAAGTCTCAATGACGCAAAAGTTGAATCAGCCGATCAAACTGAAAATGATGCCAAAGACAAATTGGATGACGCACAAGAATATTTTGATCAAGTGAAAGACGAGAGCGGCGCATCAAGCTCGACGACAAAATCGGCCAAATTGACGCTGGATAGTGCCCAGGCGAGCTATAACAGCGCGAAAAAAGATCAAAATGTTGTTGATCAGCAAGCGGATTTGGCAGAAACTGAAGCTGAGAACAATCTCAGCAGCGCAAAGGCAAATCTGGCGGCTGCCAAGTCAAAATATATTTCAGCGTCAAATAACGCGACCGTGAAAAGCTTTGAAGCGGCTTATGAAACAGCTCTTAACAATCTTGACAAAGCGGTTCTTCGCGCGCCCATCACCGGCGTGATCAAAAAAGTGAATTTCAAAGCAGGTGAAGTTATCGGTTCTCCAAGCGTGACATCGAGTGACAATTTCTTTGCGCAAATGATCTCTTTTGACAATATTTTTGAAGCGCAGGTTTCAGAGTCGGACATAGCCAAGGTGGCTGTCGGACAATCAGTCAGATTCACTTTTGATTCTCTTCCCGACGAGTCTTTCGATGGGGAAGTGATTTCGATCGAACCTTCGGCGACTGTCATTCAGGATGTCGTTGATTTTGTGGTGAAGATGACCCTTTCTCAAAACGATTCGCGGCTTCGGGATGGAATGAGCGCAGACGTGGATATATCAATCAACAAAAAAGAAAATGTCATCTCGATTCCCCAAAGAGCGGTTCAGGATTCGAACGGAAAAAAGATTGTCCAGGTTCTTGAGAGCGGAAAGCCGGCAGATCGCGAGGTGAAATTGGGACTCGAAGGAGATGGGGGATTGGTGGAGATCGTGAGCGGATTGAATGAGGGGGATTTGGTGATCACGAGCACGAAATAATGCAATTTCAAATTTCAAATTATAAATTTTAAATCAATTGAAATTTGAAATTATTTTCTATGCTAATTTCCATCCGAAATCTTTGCAAAGAATATGACAACGAAGGCGTCAAAACAAAAGCCCTTTGCGGGGTTTCTTTTGATATAAAGGAGGGGGAATTTGTGGCGATCATGGGTCCTAGCGGCAGTGGAAAATCGACTCTGATGCAGATTTTGGGATTTCTTGACCGTCCGACCGACGGAGAATATTGGTTTGAAGAAAAAAATACGAAAAACTTTTCCGACGATGAGTTGGCGTTTTTGCGCAATCAGAAAATCGGCTTTGTTTTTCAGTCCTTCAATCTTCTGCCGCGGACGACCGTTTTTGAAAATATCGAATTGCCCTTGATATATGATGAGCGCAAAGAGTCGCAAAGCCTTATTCGGCGAAAAGTTGAGCAGGCGCTCAAAGCTGTGAGTCTTGAAGGAAGAATCAACAATTTTTCCAATCAACTTTCAGGCGGAGAGCAGCAGCGAGTGGCGATTGCCAGGGCGCTTGTCAACGATCCCGCTCTCATTTTGGCTGATGAGCCGACGGGAAACTTGGATTCCAAGAATGGTTTGCAGATCATGCGAATTCTCCAGAGATTGAACGATGAAGGACACACAATTGTGATGGTGACCCATGAGACATATACCTCCGAGCACGCCAAGCGCATCATCGAGATGCTCGATGGAAATATTGTAAAAGACAGGCTGGTGTCGAAAAGAAGAATTGCTGATGATGGGGAAAATTTTTTGAAATAAAGCGGTACCAATCGCTTTGATGTCGTCACTCGCTAGGAAATGAAAATATATTTCCATTTCTCTCGCTTCGTTTGACAATAAAAGCTTATGCGTTTTTCCGATCCGCTAAAAATCTCATATCGAAATCTCACGGCGGCCAAGTTTCGGTCGTTTCTTACTATTCTCGGGATAGTCATCGGCATTGCTTCGGTGATCATTATCATGGCGATCGGAACAAGCGCTCAAGAGCTGATCCTTGACCAGGTTCGCGGAATCGGATCAAATCTCATTGGTGTTTTGCCGGGAGCCTCTGAAGAAAAAGGGCCGCCGGCGAGCGCCTTGGGCGTGGTCATCACGACTCTCAAATACGATGATTTCAAGGCTTTGCTTCAAAAAAACAATGTGCCAAACGCAATTGACGGAGCGGCCTATTTGAGCGGCAATGACACAGTCCAATTTGAAAGTATCGACAAAAACTATACCTATCAAGGAACGACTTCAGGTTATATCGGAACGGAAAATGCCGAAATCGCCGAAGGACGATTTTTCACGAAAGAAGAGGAAACGAGTTTGTCTCGGTTCGCAGTTCTGGGTTCGAGTGTGTCGGATGATCTTTTTGGGGATACACTGGAACCAATCGGGAAAAAAATCAAAATAGGGGACCAAAACTTTGAGGTGATCGGTGTTTTCACGAAAAGGGGTTCCACTGCTTTTTCCAATCAGGACACGACTATATATATTCCGATCTTTACGGCGCAAAAAATAATGCTTGGGGTTGATTATCTCAACTATGTCCGAATCAAAGTGGACAGCGAAGCGAATATTGATCGGGCGAAAGCAGACATCACTGAAACGCTTCGCGAAAGACATAATATCAAAAAAGCGGCGGATGACGACTTTTCTGTTCGTGATCAGCAGGCAGGACTTGATGTGATTACCAATGTCACGGGTGCGATCAAATATTTTTTGGCAGCCATTGCCGCAATCTCGCTTCTTGTCGGCGGGGTTGGCATCATGAATACGATGCTTATCAGCGTCAATCAGCGTATTCGCGAGGTGGGGCTTCGCAAGGCGCTCGGAGCCAAAAATTCAGCCATCATGTCTCAATTTCTCGTTGAATCGGTCGTCGTGACGCTGATTGGTGGCATTGTCGGAATACTGATTGGCGTATTTGTTGCTTTTGTTGCGGCTCTTATCATTCAAAAATTGGGATACAGCTGGCCTTTTGTTGTGACTTTTTCTTCGATTGCTCTGGCGGTAGGCATTTCTCTTTTGGTGGGAATATTTTTCGGAATTTATCCGGCTCGCAAAGCGGCCAAGTTGAATTTGGTCGAAGCTTTGCGATATGAATAATTTGAATTTATGGCAAGAAAGTTGGGAAATATATTGAAATCGGGCATCAAGTCTCCCCACGAATGGGGTGTTGTTTTTCGGCTTGCTTTTCGAAATCTCAAAACAAATAAAATGCGGACCGTTCTCACGATTCTTGGGATTGTGATTGGCATTATGGCCGTGATTATCGTGATGGCGGGCGGAGCAGGTCTCAAAAATTATGTCATGGGACAAGTTGATGTTTTCGGGAGCGACTATGTTCAAATTGAGCCCAAAGTTCCGGGAGTTTCTGATACGTCTTCGCAGAATATTTCCGGTCGCTCAACGGGTTTGGCGATCACAACACTCAAGGTCGCAGATGGCGAAGAAATAGCGAAGCTGCCGAATGTCGCTGCTTGGAATGCCGGGAACATCGATCAGGAAATCGCAGTATACAAGAACATCAACAAGAGAAGTCTCATTTTCGGATATATGCCAGGGGCTTTGGCAATTGATCGACAACTCGTGATTGAGGAAGGGGACTTTTTTACTGAAGGTGAAAACGCATCGGTCGAGCAAATGGCAGTGATCGGCTCGGGGGTGCGCGATAGTTTGTTTGGCGAAGAAGATCCAATCGGAAAAAGCATCAAAATCAAAAGTCAGAGCTATCGAGTCATTGGCCTTGCCAAGAAAAGGGGAGCGGGGGGATTTTTCAATCTTGACGATGCAATATATGTTCCTGTGAATACTCTCAACAAAAAATTGCTCGGGATTGATTATGTCCAGTTCATCACCGTGCAGCTCAAGGATATGTCGCTAGTCGCGGAATCAGAAGCGGATATTCGGGACGTTCTGCGGCGGCGGCATGATATCATTCGCGCTGACAAGGAAGATTTTTCCATCACTTCGTCAGTCGAAGCCAAAGACATCATTAATAGCGTTTTTGGAACGATCAACTATCTTCTTCTGGCGCTCACTTCCATTTCTCTTTTGGTTGGAGGAGTGGGAATCATGAATGTTATGTATGTGGCTGTCACTGAACGGACGCGCGAGATCGGTCTCAGGAAAGCCCTCGGAGCAAAAAATTCGAGTATTTTGCGCCAGTTCTTGTTTGAAGCAGTGATTGTCACAATTCTTGGCGGAGCGGTCGGGGTTGTTTTTGGTGTTGGAGCAACCTATTTTCTAAACAGTTTTCTTGTTCGCCTCGGATTTTTGCTTCAATTTTCCGTTCCTATTTCCACCATTGTTGTCGCTGTGGGATTTTCGGCCGTTGTAGGAGTGATCTTCGGCATTTATCCCGCGTGGAAAGCATCGCAGCTTTCACCGATTGAAGCTTTGCGGAAATAAGCTGTCGTGCCAAACAAAAAACAGCCTGATCAGGCTGGCTTGTGAAACAATTTGCATTTTCGAGATGATTCCAAAGAAAAACCACCTCTCGCTCGTTGATGTCAGGACTCATTGAATTCGTCGATCTCGGATTGTTTGGAAACTCTTCCATTTTTGCGCTCTGCTAGCTATACCTTCCTCTTTAAGTATAACCGACATAGTGCAACTTTACTTTTCTTTCTCCCAAGAGGTGGCCACTTTGTGGTGCGGCCATAGTTTTGTTTTGAATTTTTAAAGATTTTCAAATTATCTCTCTAATTATATATACGCAAACTCGCTTTTCTCCTTTCACTCCACACCAATTTAAGGCATAATATATCGTAAATTAAAGTATAAAAATCATGATAATTGGTGATGGGTGAATTTTCTGTCAATGGTAAATAAGAAAAGGCCTGGAGACTCCGCGAGCTCCAGGCCTTGTTTGTCCTCAAACACGCAGGTTTGAGGGGTACTACATCCGCCAAGAAGGGATCCTCCGGGCGAAGTTTTTGGGGTCACCGGGCGGCGGTCGCGATTGGCGCGCGTCGCCGGGCAGACTCCCTTTCAAGAAACAAAAAACTCCCGATTATGCCCTCGCCGGTGCCGAGGAACACCGACGCTGATGGGCTTTTTCTTTTGTGTTTTCCCGCAGAACATTCCTCGGTCTGTCCCGCGAGGAGCGATTTTTTAGTCGCCAGCCTCCAATCGCTCGGCAAAAGACTGGCTTTCACATTACGCACCGCAGGCGGGTTGGCCACCGAACGTGGAGCCGGGGAGGGCAGGCCTTGTTGCCCCTTGGTGCTGTATCCTCCGGAAATCCGTCATGCCGGGCGTGTCCCCGCTAAGCTCCGCCTCAAAGTCGAATAAGGGGCGGGAAATGGGGAGCGCCGAATCGATGGCCACCTGCCTCCGGTTTGCTATCCCGCCGCCGCCCGATGGACCCATCAGGGGGGCGTCGGCAGGGAATTGCCCTTTTTGAGGAGGGGTAATTCAGTGCTATGTCCGACGTCCAAGCGTCAGACCGACCTTGTAGGGCCGGGGTCAAAATTAAACCATTGCATGGCTGCCCTCCAAAAAATGTTAAAGCGGAACTTAATCCGTCCAGGCTTCTCATGCCGGAACACAATTCCGGTGAAGCCTGTTTGTCAAAGGGGCCATTAAGGCCGAATTAGGTGCGGGGAACCCCCCCGCGTAGTACGACATTTCCCTCAGATGGCGGGCCAGCGGGCATGTCCCGCCGGCCACCCGGGCCGGTGCCTTCAGGCGATGTGATTGTGGGCCGGGGCGCCGATGGGGGCCAGGAACAAGAAGTTCGGGCAGGCGGGTTTCTCGATATAAGGGGTTTCGGGCCGACCGGTACAGAGTTTGTTGTGCATAGAGCACCTCCTGAGTTGTGGGTTGTGGGTTGTTGGTTGATAGTTCGGTTGTCAAGATAACTGTTATTTTGTGTCCGTATACTAGCAGATCGGGCGGAAGATGTCAATAGTCGCTTGACAGGAGTATTTCTTTTTGCTATGCTTGGATGTTGAAAAACCAAAAAAGGCATATTGTCGCATGTCGAGATAAATAAGGCTTATATAAAACATTTATGGCGTCTAAAACGGATAAGCAGTTCACAAAAAAGCGAAGAAATCCCAAGCAAAAAAGTTGGAAATTTTGGGTTTCTTTTTGGCTTGTTTCAGCTTTTCTTCTTTTTTCTTGGTACGTATTTTTGCAAATAAGGAATAAAAATGTCCAAAATTTGAAGCCTTTGACGAATTTTTTGCCTGTGGGAAATGAACGAAGAAATGAACTCACGGTCTTGGCTGATGTTTTTGAGAAAGCAGGTGGATTTGACAGCGAAAAGACTTTCCTTCTTCTTTTTCAAAACAATATGGAAATTCGCCCGGGAGGCGGATTCATCGGGTCGTTCGGAATTCTCAAGGCCAAAAACGGAAAAGTCAGTGATTTTCAGGTTCATGACACGGGTGTTTTTGACGGCCGCGTTCCTGACACGGAGCAACCTCCGTATCCTATGGCGGAAATGCTCCATATAAAAAGCTGGCAAATGCGCGACTCAAATTGGTCTCCGGATTTCAAAGTCAATGCTGAAAAAGCGGAATATTTCTATAAACTTGGACAAGGCGAAGAAAATTTTGACGGAGTGATTGCCATCAACACGGAAGTACTCAACTCGATTCTTGAGATCACGGGGCCGATCAAAATGTCTGATTATCCTGGTGAATACAATGATGAATCGGCTATTCTCCAGCTTGAATATCAAGTGGAAAAGGGTTATCAGGAGCAAGGAATTGCAAAGGGCGAACGGAAAAGCATCATGAGTGATATGGCTCAAGTTTTGATTGAAAAAATTCACAATTTCAGCGTTTCCCAACAGCTGGAGTTGGCAAAAAAAATAGAAGCAGATCTCAAGCAAAAAAATATTCAGTTGTTTTTCAAGGATGAAAGTTTGCAATCCGAAGTGGAAGATATAAATTGGGCGGGACGAGTGAAAAACTACAAGGGAGACTATCTGATGGTCGTCGATGCAAATCTCAATTCTTTGAAGAGTGATATTTGCATGAAGCGGGAGATCAAATATGAAGTCGACTTGAGCGCTGAAAAACCCACAGCAACGCTGAATCTGACCTATGAGCATACTTGTCGGGAAAAAGATTGGATGACAGCCAATTATAACGATTGGCTGCAGGTTTTTATTCCGGAAGGATCGTGGCTGAAAGAATCCAGCGTTCCTCAGGAAAATCTCCGCTTTGGCAATGATCTTGGCAAGAAAGTAATCGGAGTACCGGTTTTTGTCGAAATTGGAAAAAAAGAAACCATTACATTGAAATACGATTTGCCTTCCGAACTAAAAGACGAAAATTATAGCTTGTTTGTCCAAAAACAATCCGGATCAGGGGAGGTTCCGATCAGTATTTCAGTGAAAAAAACGGATGGGTCAGTCAGTGAAGCGAATGATATTTTGCTGGAAGACAAAACGTTTGGTTTCTGATGGTGGATCCAACGCTTGACAATATCGTCAGAATCAGGTATACTTATCAGTTGATTTAATTAAATAAGCATTGCTATGAATTATACTCAGTTTAGAGCCATTTTATCGAAAAAAATAGGTCTTATGATCCTAGTTGGTCTTCTTCTTGCGGCTGTTTCATTTTGGGGAATAATGCTTCTTTCTCCAAGATACCAGTCAAATCTTGATGTTTTGATTATCCAAAATCAGGAGAATTTTGTCGATTCCTATACGCTTGCCAAGTCGACGGAATATTTTTCGAAGCTTCTTTCGGAAAGCGTATATACGGAAACCTTTCTCAACAAGGTCATTGAAGGCGATCCGGAACTTTCAAAAATTTTGCCTGTTGGTCGAGAAGACCGCATGAAAGCCTGGGGAAAAATGGTTCAGACCTCAATCAATACTGATTTGGGAATGATTCATCTCAAGACTTTGGCGAACGACAAAGCTGGCGATGAAAGATTATCGAAAACAATTGCGAGTGTTCTTGCAGAAAACAATAACTTGTTCATCAGCGAAAACCAAAAAATTGAAGTGCGTATGATCAACGCGCCATTGGTCAAGAATAATCCTGGAATGAGTACGCTGATCTTTACTGTTGTGGCTTCTTTCTTCGTTGGAATGCTGTTGGTGTTTGTCGTGTCGTTCTATAAAAATCTCGTTGATCAAAAAGACCCACAAGACGGTTTTGAAAATATGATCGAGACTGATGCGGACGAAGCTTTGAAAGTTTGGGAAACCTAAGTTTCATCCCCGAATATTTCGGGGGTTGAGTCTTCCAAAGGCTCTTTTTGGGATATTCAACCCTTGGAAACGGGGGTAGCTCGTTGACAACTTACGATACGATATAAGGTAAGAAAAATATATGGCTCCCGCCTGGGCGGAAGCCGAAAATAAAAAATTTTTTGCAACTCTGATTTTTTCCGAAAGCATATGCCGCAGATAATCCAGTGTTTTTTCATCTGGCTGCGTGAGCGAAATTTTTCTGTTCAGATAATCCAGTGTTTTTTCATCTGGCTGAAAAGAAATCTTACGCTCTTTGTTTTGCTTAGGAATGATGAAGGAGAAGCGAGAAGAGGGATTCGACCATGGTCAAAAATTTGTTAGCCACTGTACTGCTCGGTCTTTCGCTGTGTTTTTTCAGCGGCCAAGCTGCCCATGCTGATGAGTATGGAGCGCAGTGTCGTGAAATGGATGCGTGGGGAGCGGCGGACACTAAAATCGCCGAGAAGCTTCCTGCATCGGCTACCGAGAGGAAGGCCGAGAAAGTCGCGGCAGTTGTCGCGAAATCAGATCCTCGGGAACGCTTTGAAGAGCTCGATGGATACCGCGTGACTCGGATTATCAAAGAAAGCGCGAGAGAGATCGAATTTGAATACGCCGACGACAATGGCGTATATCACACCGCGAAGACTAACGTCTGGCGGAAGCGTGTTAACGAGGATAGTGACAATTCCCGGCGTTACACCCAACCAAACACCGATCAGCCCAAGCGGGTCATCTCGAGCCGCGCCCCGAAAAAAGGCGAAGTTTGGACGGTTGGCGTATGTCGTATGCCAAAGAGTCTGCCTGTTGCCTCTGGCAAAGGACTTTTCTGGGGCGTAGGCCTCGATAAGTCCAATGAAAAGCTGGTCAAGGTGTCGCTCCTTCCGCTGGAAGTGAAAGTGGATGATGCAAGTGACACCCGGCCGGCGGTCTTCATCGCCGAAGGTCAGCTGCCGGAGAACGCCCCGATTATCTGGGGTGACCGCTATCCCGAAAAAAGATGGTGGAAACGCATGGGCGACGCCTATGGTGAAACCATTATCTTTAATAGAGACGGGAAGTATTTCAAGCTCCTGAACGGGTTCTTCGATGAACCCGAGAGGCTTGCCAAATTTATCGATGTTTACGGCGGCAAGATCCCGACCTCCAAGGCGCATATGGTAACTGTGCCTGCCAACGAGGTTATGCAGGAAGCCAAAAAACTGGGGTATAAAAACCTTAGCAACGGGGATATGTTGATGCCTGGTGCAAGCCTGTATGACTTGCGGGAAAGGCATTCCCAAATTCCGGCGATTTACTTTCATCAGAGGCTGATGAAGACCGGATTTCCGACCTTCACGATTCCCTTTGCCGCTGCCTCGTTTGGCATCGGTTCCGGGATTCAGGTCACGACCGCTCTGCTCGATACTCGCCAAAACGATATCGAGTGCCTCTCGAACCAAAAGGGCATGGAAGCCTTTGAGAGGATGCAGAGCAGTCTGAAAAGCTCGTCGGCTGTGGCGAGTGCGACTCCGAGATATTCCACCAAAGCGGGAATTTCGAGAGTTGCGAACGCACCCACGGTTGATGACTGCGGGCGCATTCTGAGCCAGCTGACAGCTGGTGCATACCCGGTGGGCTATGCGGCCGACGAACTGCGGGAAATGCGGTGGCTTTATGACCGCGAAATCCGCAATGAAATGTTCGCCGGCGCTGGATGGTCCAGCAGCAACGTTCCTCCCGGAACGGTTGGGACCAATAGTCGCGCGGCCAATTTCCATTGGCGGCCGTTCGGCGTTTATGACGCCGACAGCGGCTTCTGGTGGGGGCCGGCCTATGAAGTCGGAAACTGGGACTGGCATTATCGGTCCCGGGGATGGAACGGCGATGGGGAAGGCCGCAGATGGGCGGCTGGATTGTCGTCTGTCTACACCACTAAAACGAGGTGGGGCGGGTATAAGCTTTACAACAAAGCCCTATTCGCTCAGTTCCGTGACGGTCAAGTTGGTCGGACGGAAGGCATCTTTGGAAGTTACATTGATGCCTGGCACAAGCCGCTTATGGCTTGGAAAAAGGGAAAGACTGAAGTCCAACTCTTTTCCGGCTTTAGTGGTGGCGTCGAGGTCAATACCGGCAGCGGACTGTTTGCAGACCTCAATGAAACGGTGCTGAGAATCAGAGTCTGCGGAGCGGACGCGCTTCGCATAGATCCGGGCATCCGGTTCCTCATGCCCTGGCCTCAGAAAGAAAATTATGTAGGCTATGGCGTGAAAGTAATGGCTCTAGACGGAGGAATTGGATGGTATCTCAACGTCTTTCCTAATTTAAACTTTTGGACCTTCGGCGGATCTCTGCCGAGGCTGATCAACTTTGCGCGGCGCATTCAGGCTTGCGGGATTCACGAAATACCGTTTCCGCCGGCCGATATTTGTCCGCCTCCTCCGGTTGTCAGGGTGCCTGAAGCGCCTCGTCCGCCGAAAATCATCTGCCCTCCACCGGTAGCTGAAACACCGCCGGTGAAGGTGAGGAAAAAGCGTCCCAAGAAGAAGCTGCGCCTCCGGTGTCCGGAAAAACAGCCGGAAATGCCGATCCAGGTGCCGCCTCTGCCTAAGCTGCAGACCAAGTTGCCGTTCCCTGATGGCCATCAGGCGATCCGGCAAGTATTACCCAAGGCAATGTGAAAACCGAGTCTCGGCCGGAGCTTATCCCCGAAACAGGGGAAAGTAACCGGCCTTACTCACTGTATAAATTGTTGAGAGAAGATCACCAAAAACGGTAAAAAACAACCAAACCCGCAAATAAATCGCGGAGACCATCGACAAGGAGAAGGGCATGAAGACGATGAAATTGATTGGAAAGCTGTGTATTCTGATGTTGGTTTTGGCCATTGCGGTTCCGACCGTGGCCCTGGCAGAGCCTGTGAATTTGCCGAAGGGCTCGACCCTGGACGTCCAGCAAGTGCCGGGGGGATTCGTCGTCAAGGCGAACTTTCCCTATGCCAAGGTGGACAAATACGGTCCTGGCCGGAAGCAGTATGCGGCTGGAGAAGTAGTCCCGTTGGATGCGACTGGCCGGTTCACCCTCATCCTGAAGGACGCGGGTAACGACGCCAATCGGCAGTTCCTGTATTTGCCCGACGATGTGCAGTCCGGCAACCTCAAGATCACCGGCGCCGTCGTCGATGTCAGTTCCAAGGACTCCCAAAACCTGGGCGCCTGCTTGAAGGTAAAGGCCGGCGGGCAAGGCCAGAGCGAATAGTCGGCCGGACCCCGGTCACGAACCGCCCCATTAGGAGGTAACAAGGGGCAAAGAAACAAATTGAGCCGTATCAGAATGCTGTCCGCGCCATCGCGTGGACATGCTACTGATACGGCTCTTAATTTTGGAAAAAATTAAAACGGCAAGCTGAAATCATGCTTGCCGTCAGTCCTGAGAACGATCCCCAAAGATTATAATTTTAGTGTTTTTCTCTTCCGCCCAAGTGAAGAGGCACCTTGCATCTTCCATATTATTAATATGCACGCATCCGTGGGTGGCTTTCTGACTTGCCTCTTTCTTCGTTTTGGGCACTACTCCTTGGTGGATTGCCATCCTGTCCTTTTCATTCCAAAGAAAGAAAAGGGAATAGGGCATGCTGGTCGCATACTTCCGTGACCAATATTTCCGTTCTTTGTGCTCCACGCGGTAAATTCCCTGCGGAGTTTTGAACCTCGCATCTCCTGAGATGACGGGCAAACGGTGCAATTCTTTGCCGTCCTGATAAGCGATAAGCTCCTGAGTAAGTTGATTGACGAAAATTACCTTCCCTCTCCAAAATTCCTCCGATGTCTCGGAGTGAAGAGCGGAAGCGCTGAAAAGAACGATAAAACAAACCAAAAGATGAAGTTTCTTCATCTTCCGCCCTCCTTTTGTCGTTTTGATATCCCATTATAGCTATATACGCAGGAATAGCAAGCTGCAGAAAAAAATTGAATTACCCTTGTTTGGTTAGATAGACTATCGCCAAAATGTTTCATGTCCAAATCATAGGTAAAATATCGGATTAACCGAATAATAATGCTTTACATAAGCCATAAATATACTTGACAAGATTATTTCAAAGTGATATTATACGAGGTTAAAAACATTGAGTTAACCTCTCGAAAAATGTGCTTCAGGAGCCCATTTTCCGGGAGATGAACCTATCATTCCCGATATCTTACAATCTCTGGAGGTTTGTATGTTTAAAAAGATGTTAGTGGCTTTGGCTATTTTTGTCGTTGCTATGCCGTGTCTCACTGTTGCTGCAGACCATAGTAAACCTGTAAATATTAAGGTCAGCTTCCACGACGGGAATCTTGTCGTCAAAGGTGAGAGTGGCAAAGTATCGCATGCTGTCCAGTTTACTCCCTATCCCACTTTCCGTGAGGAGATGGAGAGCTATAAGCTGGAAAGACATGCAGGTGATTTCGTCATTTTTTGGGCCGATGAGTCTGCGTTCAGCAGGGGCGCTAGAGCCTTCGATCTCTACGGCTTTGATGGAAAACTTTTAAATCCTCAAACCGAGGGTATAAAAGTGGGCAAAGGTCTTCATATCACGACAGCCCCGAACGGTCATTCATACTTTGAAGTGAACCGCTGGCAACAAAAATAGTTTATCATTCCTCCTGCAGTACCTACTGTCAGCCAATCTCTGCGGGATCCCGATGCAATCTTGATTGGGATCCCCGCTTTACAAAGTGCGTGAAGATATCATTTATTTTGTGAGAGCGAAGCAATGATCAAGAAATATTCTCAAAATTTCATCGAAACCTCCACCGCGATTTTCATTATCGCGGCGGTTTCTCTTTTTGTTCTTGCCAATTTCATCGTCGGATACAGCTTGTCGCTCTTTCTTTTTGCGATCGCGTTTGGGTTCCTTCTTTCAGTTGTTTATCCCAGAAGCGGTTTTTTTGCCATTGTTTTTTTGACAGTTGTTTTTGAAAGATTTTTTACGCTGGTTCCGATCTTTTGGAACCGGATGGAATACAAAATATATCCCCTTGACATTCTTTTTGCCGGTGTGATATTGGGAACGATTTTTCAGCTCATAAAAAACGGTCTGCCGAGAAAATTGAAGGTCGTTGATTATCTGATCGCTGTCTTCATTCTAGCGAGCGGAGCCTATTTTCTCGTCAGTGTTTTTCTTCTCACTTCTGATGGAGCAATTGCCTTCAGTACGTTCAAGAACTATTCTTTCTACGGACTTTTCTATTTTGCCGTCGTTTTTTTGCTTGATAGCAAAGAAAAACTTTTTTGGTTTCTCAAATTTTTTCTGGCCGGCGCGGTTGTCGCATCGATATTTGTCTTGATCGGAATTGTTCGCGGCGAAGGTTTGTGGACCGAATTCACTCCTCTTTCAACTCCGGGAACAAGAATCCTTGCTTTTCCGCACGCCTTCTTTTTCACGATGGCACTTTTGATTTCGATTGTCTGGATTGCTTTTCGGAAAGACAGATACTCAGCTTTTTTCAAAATAATGATCCCGATATGGGTGATCGGCGTCATCGGATCGCTCATGCGCCATTTGTGGATAAGTCTTTTCATTTCCGTTGTTTTCCTTTTTCTTCTTTTTTCGAAAGAAAACAAAAAGATTCTGAAAAACATTTTTTTCCATTATGCCATGATTGCAGTTGTGTTGATTATATTGGTCGCCTATGCGTCGCTGCTTTTTCCTGAGGCAAGCATTTCCAAAGTTTTCAATAGTGCCATCGGAGTGGCTGGACAAAGATTTGTGTCCACAGCCCAAGTCAGCTCTGATGAAAGCTTGAATTGGCGCAAAAGCGTTTGGCAGGCCACTTGGAAAGATTTTCAACACTCGCTTGTGTTTGGATTGGGATACGGAAAGAAAGTTTCTGTTGAAATCGGAACAAAATACAAAGATTTCGTCGAAGTGCGAAATATCCACAATTCCCTTCTTACGATTTTCATCCAGATGGGACTTTGGAGCGTGGCTCTTGTGGCTGCGATGCTCTGGTTTCTTTTCAGTTCGGCTTGTGCTTCACTTAGGAAAATGAAGAAAGAACCGGACGATGTTGCGTTTTTGCGGCTGGTATTTTTGGCTTTGTTTGTGAACTATCTGGCTGCGATGCTATTTCAGACCTATCTGGAAACCAATCTTTTGGGAATATTCTTTTGGATAATCTTTGGAGGATTGGCAGTATTGAATGCGAATTTCAATTCCAAAATAGAGCCATAGAAAAAATTATGCGTATTCTTGAAATAAACAAATTCAATCATATCCGAGGAGGTGCCGACAAGCACTTTTTGGATCTTGTGAGATTGCTTCAAAAAAGCGGAGATGAAGTGGCTGTTTTTGCTATGGATCATCCAGAAAACTTGCATGCTGATTTTTCGAAGCATTTTGTTAGCCGGGTTGATTTTGAAAAAGGCAGTCTGCTCAACAAACTGAAAGGAACGTTTCGTGTTTTCTGGTCATTTGAAGCAAGGCGAAAAATTGCAAAAATTTTGGATGAATTTCAGCCCGATGTTGTTCATATTCACAATATCTATCATCAGATATCACCATCTATTTTGCCGGAAGTGAAAAAGAGGGGAATCCCAATCGCCATGACGGTTCATGACTGGAAACTCATTTGCCCGAACTATTTGCTCAATTGCAGAGAACCTTTTTGCGAAAAATGCGTATCCGGAAAATATTGGCATTGCGTCTCGAAAAAATGTGTGAAAAATTCTTTTGCCAAAAGTTTGATCGCCGTTTTGGGTTTTCTTTTCCATCGCTATCTCAAGGTGTATGAAAAAAATATTGATGTGTATATTGCGCCGAGCCAGTTCGTGAAGAGTATTCTCGTTCAAGCTGGTTTTCCGGAAAAGAAAATCAAGGTTCTGTCTCATTTTGCAGAAGCTGAAATCTCAGATGAAGAGCAGGTTGCGCACGGAGATGGTTATGCTCTTTATTCCGGCCGCATATCCAAAGAAAAAAATGTTCATGAGCTTATCGATATTTTCAAAAATTTGCCGATGAGATTGGTTTTAGCGGGAAACAAGGAGGATGGTTTTGAAATTCCGCGTCACGTGAATATCAAATATGTCGGCTTCAAGAATAATATCGAAATGAAAAAGCTTGTCAAAAATTCCAGCTTCGTCGTTTCGGCATCGCGACTTGCGGAAACTTTTGGCCTGGTTGCGCTTGAGGCGATTGTTGCGGAGAAGCCATTTATTGGATATGACGTCGGGGGATATGGTGAAATAATCGAAAATGGAACGAATGGATATCTGGCGAAAAATGAAAAGGAATTCAAAGAAAAAATATTGGAATATGTATCAGGAAAAATGCCCAATTTTGAGTTTCAGGCCGAGAAATTCAGCTCGAAAAGATACTATGGAGAGGTATTTGACATTTTTCGGTCTGTTTGCTAGTCTGTAAAATCAATTTTAATCAATAAGTAAATCCTATGAAAATCGCAAAAAAAGTCATTCCAATCATTGTTGCCAGTGGCATATTGGTTGCCTCAAACGTGTTTGCTGGATGCGATCGTGATCCGGAGCTCTATAAGCTCTCAAAATACACCGGTTTTGCGGGAGAAAAGATAAAGATTACCGGAATAAACTTTGGGAAGAAAAAAGGGAAGGTCATGTTTGACGACTGGACAAAAGCCAAGATTGTCAGCTGGGGCAAAAAGAAAATCACCATCCTTGTTCCGGATGTCGATGTGACGGAAACTCACAAAGTTCGCGTTTGCGACAAAAGCAATGAATGCACCCGGTCACAAAAGTTCTTCGTGAAAAGAGCAGGACCTGAGCTTTGGAAAATAAAAAATTTGAGCGGTTCTAAAAAATATCAAGGAAAGCCGGGAGACACACTGAAATTGACCGGACAAAATTTTGGGGCCAAGGACATTTCAGTTCTTTTTGGAGATACCCCTGGAAGAATCAAATCCCGGACGAAAAAATGGATAAAAGTTGTTGTTCCTGAATTGGAACGGGACAAAACATACGCAGTCAAAGTGACTGACGGAGCCCCCGATTCCAACACGCAGGATTTCTATATAATTCCATAATCAAGAAATCTTCAATTTTATGCGTATCGCATATATCGGACAAAAAGGAATTCCTGCCAAGATCGGCGGCGTAGAAAGATACGTCGACGAAGTGGCGGTCCGGATGGCGAAGAAAGGCCATGAGGTTTTTGTCTATGTGAGGAGTTATTATACTCAGAAAAATTTGAAAAGGTACAAAGGAGTGAATATTATCCATCTTCCGACGATAAAAACCAAGCATTTGGATGCCATGACTCATACGTTTTTGGCGACAGTCCACGCTCTTTTTCGCAATTATGATGCCATCCACTATCATTCACTGGGACCGTCGACACTTTCTTTTATTCCGAAGATTTTTTGTCGCAAAACGGCTATCATATCCACTTATCAGACACAGGACTATTTTCATTCCAAATGGGGGTTGTTTGCCCGGCTGATTTTGAGACTGGGAGAATTCATGACCCTCTATGTCCCGGACAGGGTTATTTCGGTTTCGAGTATATTGCGAAATTATGGCCTTAAGGTTTATGGCAAGGATTCGATTATCATCCCCAACGGAGTCACTCTTTTTAAAAAGGCGGGGTCGCTCAATCTTTTCAAGAAGTGGGATCTCAAACGTGGGAGATATATTTTTTCTGTGGGGCGTTTGGTGCCGCACAAGGAAATACATACTCTCTTTCAAGCATTCATAAGTCTCAAAGCAATCGGGAAAATTGATAAAGATTTCAAGTTGGTGATTGCCGGAGGTGGCAGCTATACGGACCGCTATGTGCGTGAGCTCAAGGCTATGATTCGGGGCCGAAAAGATATAATCTTTGCTGGAATCCAAAGAGGAGAAAAATTGGCAGCGCTTTATAAGAATGCGGCTTTTTATGTTCAGCCTTCCCGAGCGGAAGGATTGTCTCTGGCGCTCCTCGAATCAATGGGAATGGGACTTGCCCCGCTGGTGAGCGATATCCCAGAGAATCTTTCAGTTATCGGTGAAAACGGATATGTTTTCCAAACAGGAGATGTTTTCGATCTTATGAGTAAGATTGAATATTTAACCAATCATCCGACCAGCGTGAAAATGGCTGGAGAAAAGGCTCGCCAGATGGTGAAAGAAGAGTATGATTGGAACAAAATAGTTGACAATATTGAAAATGTGTACGACGAAGCCGTTTGGGAAAAATTGAGAAAAAGGGAAGTTCTTGCACATCGTCGGGGAATCTGAATCTAAACATTTATACATCAATTAAAATGCCTTATTCGAAAAACCTTGCAATCAAAGATCGGATCACCCGCGCTATTTTCACGGGAGCTGTTGTGATGCTCGTCGTGTTTTTGATTTCTTTGTTCCTTCCTAAAGAGTGGCTGGTAAGCGGCAAAGTCGTCGTATTCCCTTCTGGTCAGCCGGCAAGCGCGGCGCAGAATCTTTTGGCGGAAACAGGGAATACGGCCGAGATCATCAAAAACGCCTCTTTCCAAAAAAATTATTTTCCCGACCAGGCGGCGAACTTCGCCGGCGCGAAAGTTTTGAGAAATTCTTCAATGGTTCAGGTGAAATTTCGCAGCAACGAAACTGACATTCAAATGTATCAAGATTTGATCGTGAAAGTTCCGGGTCAGGTCAATGATTATGCCCGCGACCTATACAGCGGTTCACCTTTCAAATACAAAATGGCAGGTGATCCCGAAATCTCTGCGAGTCCCGTGAAGCCGAATCTTTTGCTCAACGCGATCTTGGGATTTTTGGGCGGAGTATTGCTTTATGCGATCTATTGGCTTGGATTTGAATCCAGAAAAAGCGGGGACGAGGAATTCGCATCAACGGCGGACAAGATGGATACTATCATTTCTCCGGAGATAAAATCAGCTGAACCTGCTGCTGAAGAAAAGAAGCAAAAAATCGGCGGAGGCAAAGTGGAGATGAAAGACGGTCGGCCGCATTTTGCGCCGGGCGAAAAAACTGAAGAAAAATCCGCTGTGCCTGAAAATCTTCCGTTTGTTGATGAAATAATTTCTTCTTCCGAAATACAAGAGCCTTCAGACGATGAGGTGAAAGAGCGTTTGAACAGATTGATGAGAGGAGAGCTGTAAATTCAGAAAAATTCAAAAGCTTCCAGGATCGGACGCTTTTTTGATTTTTTGGGGGAAATGCGATAATATACAAATGCTAAACAATAAGAAAAATTGCCATGATTGAGGGAGTAAAGACAAAAAATTTAAAAGTAATTCCCGATGAGAGAGGTCGCTTGATGGAAATTCTTCGAAACGATGACGAATGTTATGAAAAATTCGGGCAGGTATATATGACGACGAACTATCCCGGAGTGGTCAAGGCTTGGCATTATCACAAAATACAAACAGATAATGTGGCCTGCGTTCATGGAATGCTGAAGGTGGTTTTGTATGACGATCGGGAAAATTCTCCCACAAAGGGCGAAGTGAATGAGTTTTTTATCGGGGCATACAATCCGATGCTAGTGACGATTCCGCCTGGAGTCTATCACGGATGGAAAAATATAGGGGAATATGAAGCAATCGCAGTGAGTGCACCGACGGAGGCATATAATTATAAGGAACCGGACGAATATAGATTGCCGTATGATGATTCTAAAATTCCCTATAATTGGGAGATAAAAATGGGATAGTTATGTCTAAGCTGGTTATTCATAATTTGATCCAGGAAAATTTAGTCCACAAGGATAACCGAGGCTGGTTGGTGGAATTGGCTGAATTTGCTGATGGCAAGGGACATAAAATTGAAAATATTCATACGGGTTCAATTAGTCCCGGGGAAATAAGGGCAAATCATTTTCACAACAAACAGAAAGAATGGATTTTTGTTTTTGGCGGAAAGGGAATTTTTGTCTGGAGAGAAGACAGCGAAGTTAAACAGAAAAAGATAGAAGCTGGCGATAAATTTCTTTTTGAAATTGATTCGGGCATCACTCACGCGATAAAAAATATCGACAGTCATGATATTTTTCTTTGCGCATTCACTAATCAAAAGTACAATGCTGAAAATCCGGATAGAATATTCGATGAAATAATTTAACACAATATGAAATTGCTCATCACCGGTGGAGCCGGGTTTATCGGTTCCAATTTTATCCGATATATTCTCAAAAAATACCCCGAAGACGAAATCATCAATCTCGATCTCTTGACATATGCGGGGAACTTGGAAAACCTGAAGGATATTGAGAAAAATAAGAATTATAAATTCGTCAAAGGGGATATCGCCGACAAGGAATTGGCGGGAGATTTGGTCAAAGATTGTGACGCAATCGTCAATTTCGCTGCCGAGTCGCATGTCGACCGGTCAATTCTTGACAGCTCGGATTTCATTCGGACGAATATCGTTGGCACCCACAATCTTCTTGAAGCAGCAAAAAGCAGCGGCCTCAAGCGATTTCATCACATCTCCACAGACGAGGTTTTTGGCCATTTGGGGCCGGATGATCCTGCTTTCAGTGAGAATACGCCCTACGCGCCCAGGAGCCCCTACAGCGCGTCCAAAGCGGCGTCAGATCACTTGGTTCGAGCCTATTTCCACACTTTTGGGCTGCCGATCACGATTTCCAACTGTTCGAACAATTTTGGTCCTTTTCACTTTCCGGAAAAACTGATTCCTCTTGCTATCACAAATCTCATGGAGGGCAAAAAAATTCCCGTCTATGGCGACGGTTTGCAGATTCGCGATTGGCTTTTTGTCACTGATCATTGCGAGGCGATCGATGTCATTTTGCGCAAAGGAAAGATTGGCGAGACATATTGCATTGGTGGTGATTCTGAAAAAACGAATATGGAAATCGTCAAAAAAATTCTCGAGCTTCTCGGAAAAGGTGAAGAGATGATAGAATATGTAAAGGATCGTCCCGGCCACGATCGCCGCTACGCCATTGATTTTTCAAAGATAAAAAACGAACTTGGGTGGCAGCCGCAGACAAGTTTCGAAGAAGGAATGGAACAAGCGGTCGAATGGTACAAAGCCAACATTGATTGGTGGCGCGACGTGAAAAGCGGAGAATATCAAAAATATTATGAAAAACAGTATGGGAAGTAAGAGAAAAATTTTGCTTAGCCTGACTACGACCAATGAAAATTCCAAAGCATCGAATTGGAAGGAGAAAATTCAAGAAATAAACAAGTTGAAAATAGAAGAAATTGCTTTTTTCCCAACCTGTCTCAAGCAAAAAGAAAGAAAAGAGCTATATAAATACCTTGAAAATTCAAATATAAAGAAAATTCCGCATGTTCATATCAGAACTGACTTTGAAGAATGGGAGCTGTCCTATTTTGTTCGAAACTTTGGAACAGAAATATTCAATATTCATCCGATGCCGGAGGCGCTGAAGTGGGAGAAGACCAAGTATTGGAAAAACCTGTTCTTCGAAAACATGTATCATTATCCGAAACCAAACAGCCGGAGTTTGTTCACAAAAGAAGCGTTTAAAAAATATTCAATTGCCGGAGTTTGTCTTGACTTATCTCATCTGGTTTCAGAAAAAATGATTTTTCCGAAAAATTATTCGAAGACGTTTGAGCTTATAAAGAAGCACAAAATTGGCTGCAATCATATATCCGGAATGAAAAATAAGCTTTATAAAGAAAATCGCAGCGGATTGATGATATATGAAACGCATTTTCTCGAATCTTTGGATCAGCTGGAATATTTGAAAAGCCTGCCCATTAAATTTTTTTCTGATATTATCTCAATCGAACTCGAAAATTCATTTGAGCAGCAGATGGAGGCCAAAAAGTATATCGAAAATATAATCAATAACAAAAAATAATGGCAAAACGAATCCTCATTATCGGCTCTCATGGAATGCTCGGACAAGACCTTGTGCGCGCTTTTGACGCGGATCAAGGCTGGGAAGTTTTTGGATGTGATCGTGATCAGGTTGACATTGCAAAAGAAGAAAGTTTGCGCGCCAAAATTGAGGAAGTGAAACCAAGTGCCGTGATCAATGCGGCGGGATACAACTCAGTGGACAAATGCGAGGCGGACGAGATTGAATTTGAACTAGCCAAAAAAATCAATGGGTATGGGCCCGGAATGCTGGCCAAGATTTGCAAAGAAAAAGATATCCCCCTTGTCCACTTTGTGAGTGACTATGTTTTTGATGGCGAAAAAGGGGAATACGCGGAAGCTGACAAGCCTAGTCCGATTTCGAACTATGGCCGGTCAAAATTCATTGGAGAAGAAGAAATTCAAAAAAATACGGATAAATTCTATCTCATCAGGACCTCCAAGCTTTTTGGGAAACCGGGAATTTCACCAATGTCGAAAAAAAGTTTTTTTGATACGATGATCGCGCTTGGAAAAGACAATAGTGTTTTGAAAATAGTCGACGAGGAAAAAAGCTGCTTCACCTATACGCCCGATCTCGCGATGGAAACGAAAAAGATGCTCGAAGAAAAAGTTCCGTTCGGAATATACCATGTTGTGAATGAAGGCGCTTGTACATGGTACGAAGCGGCTTGTGAACTGTTCAAGATGTCAAAAATGGACGTGGAGGTGATACCGGTGACTTCGAGTGAATTTCCGCGTCCGGCCAAGCGTCCGCGTTCGTCAGTGTTGCTGAATACAAAATTGAAGCCGCTCCGAGACTATAAAAAAGCGCTTGAAGAGTATTTGAAAGAAACAGGGATTGCAGAGCTCGCGAAAAAATGATTTCTCGAGTAGGTTATCCGCCTCGATAAGCTGGGGACGGATGCACGTGATACTCTCGAAATTTGTTTTTTCGCTCGCTAAATTTTCGAAGTTTCGCTTAATTCATATTTCGTGATTATGAACAAAATGAAAGGCATTATTCTTGCGGGAGGGACGGCGACGAGGCTTTTTCCGCTCACAGCGACGACCTCGAAGCAGCTTTTGCCTGTGTATAACCGGCAGATGATCTTTTATCCCCTTAATGTTTTGATAAAAGCGGGAATAAAAGACATTCTGATGATCGTTTCACCCGAGCATTCCGGACAATTCCTCAATCTGCTCGGACGTATTTTCGAGCGCCATGATGTGAGATTGGAATTCAAGGTACAAAGCGTTCCGCGGGGGTTGGCGGATGCCTTTATACTTGGGGAAAACTTTATTGATAATGATAATGTGACCATGATTTTGGGAGACAATATTTTTGAGGACGATTTTTCCAGGATCATCAAAAATTTTCGGACAGGCGGGCAAATTTTTGCCAAAAAAGTGTCTGATCCGGAAAGATATGGCGTTGTGAAGTTTGATGAATCAGGAAAGGCGGTTCAAATTGTTGAAAAGCCGCAAGAATGGATCAGTGATTATGCCATTCCGGGACTATATATATATGATAGCCGTGTTTGCTCAGCCGCGCGAAACGCTCAACCGTCAGATCGGGGTGAAATTGAAATCACTTCGATTCACAACTATTATCTGGAAAAGAAAATTTTGCAGGTGAGCACTTTTGAGGGTGAATGGCTCGATGCCGGAACATTCGACACGCTTCTTGAAGCGGGACGCATCGTGAAAGAAAAAGAAATATACAAAAATTTCGACCCGCAGATTGAAAAAGCGATTGAGGAATTCAACGCGGAGATCAAAACAATTGCCAAAAAACAATTATTATAAAATCAAATGATCCAATTTATTGGATCATTTGCCGGAGCCTTGCTTGCAATCGCTCTTGTTCCACAGGTGTATAAGTCATACAAAACGAAACCCACAGCAGATTTGTCATTCATGAATTCAATGGAGCTATCATTAACTGTATCATTAATAATTGTAAAATTAATCTATAAATAATTCGTATTTCGTAAATCCATGAAGATTAAAAAAGCCATCATAGCTGTTGCCGGATCAGGAACCCGATTTTTGCCGGTGACCAAAGCCATGCCCAAAGAAATGCTTCCCATCGTCGACAAACCGATCATTCAGCTGGTTGTCGAAGAGCTTGTTGAAGCGGGGATTGAAGATATCATTTTGGTCACAAAATGGGACAAAAAACCGCTTGAGGATCATTTCGACCATTCTTGGGCGCTTGAGAACGAGTTGGAAAAGGCGGGCAAAACAGAAAGACTGGAGGCAGTGAAGAGAGTTGCGGATATGGCGAATTTCATCTATGTCAGACAAAAAGGGCCGTATGGAAATGGAACGCCGGTGCTCTCAGCGGCCAGCCTTGTTGATGATGAGCCTTTTGTTTTTGTTTGGGGAGATGATCTGGTAAAATCAAAAACTTCTTTCACAAAGCAAATGGTGGAAGACTATGAAAAAAACGGCCGGCCGATGATCGGGGTGCAAAAAGTGGCGCGTGAAGACGTCGTGCGGTACGGAATCGTGAAACTGCGCGAAGGCACAAATGAAATCGAAGACATAGTCGAAAAACCATCAATTGAAGAAGCGCCGTCGCAATTGGCGGATTTTGGGCGGATGATTTTGAATCAGGATATCATCAATGTTCTCAAAGAAACCGCGCTTGGAAAGGGAAACGAACTTTGGATCACGGATGCGATCAAAAAATATGTTGAAAACGGCGGAATTTTTCTGGCGAAAGAGATTGAAGATGGAGAGTGGCTCACGACTGGCGATCCGATCAACTATCTCAAAGCTTTGCTCGCCTATGCCGCAGAAAGAAAAGATATAGGCCAAGAGCTAAAAGCTTATACGCAGAAGTTGTTTTGTTAAATTTTTAAAATCTCCCTTATCCTCTTTTTTTAAAAAGGGGAAATCCAGACTCCCTCCCTTTTGAGAAGGGAGATCTGGAGAGGGATTTAACAAAATGCGCATCGCCATCAACGCCGCTGATTTGGATCATTCCCGGATCGACGGTACGCGGATATATATTCAAAATCTTCTCAAAAATTTCGGCCTCGAGGACACGAGAGACCGATTTTTGATATACCACAAAAAAGAGTTCAATCCGCAACTGACATTTCCCGAATTTGAAAATTATAAAATCATCGAAAAACCGTTTCCGTTTTGGTGGACACAGACGAGGTTTGCTTGGGAAATGATGCGCAATGCGCCGGATGTGCTTTTTATGCCGATGCACTCACTTCCATTTTTTCGCTCCAAAAAGATCAAAAGTATTGTCACAATCCACGATCTCGCTTTCAAATATTTTCCTGATCATTTTCCCAAAAAAGATCTGCGACGTTTGAATTTTTTTACGGATTATGCCGCCCGAAATGCGGATAAGCTGATCGCTATTTCAAATTCAACCAAAAATGACTTGCTGAAAATTTATCCGAAAATGAGCGCAGACAAGATAAAAGTCATTTATCATGGCTATGACAAAGAATTATTTCACGAAAATGTTTCTGTTGAAAAAATAAACATAATAAATGCCAAATATAATATTCAACATACAAAGTACTTAATCTTCGTCGGTACGATCCAGCCGCGCAAAAATATCGAGACGCTGCTGAACGCATTTCAAATTTTGCGGCGCAAAGAAGCGCACAGAGATCTCAATCTTGTGATCGCTGGATGCGAGGGATGGTTGGCGGAGAATATCATCGAAAAAATAAGAAAAACACCGGGTGCGATTATGACCGGAAAATTTGAAACGGAAGATCTTCCGGCACTCATCGCGGGTGCGGAAGTTTTTGTTTTGCCGTCGCTCTATGAAGGCTTTGGTTTGCCGGTTCTTGAAGCAATGGCCTGTGGAATCCCGGTTATCGCAGCTGACAATTCAAGTCTGGGAGAAATAGTCGGAACGAACGGGCTTTTGTTTGACGCAAAAAATACGCAGCAGTTGGCTGAAATGATGCAGAGTACAATGGAGGACAAAGAATTAAAAAACAGCCTTCGTGAAAAAGGATTGGAAAGAGCAAAAAGCTTTAATTGGGAAAAATGTGCCAAAGAAACGCTGGAGTGGATAAGAAGCTAGTCTCTTATCATTTTTCTTTTATCAAGATGTTTTCCGCCCCGATCAGAAGGGGAATGGAGATGACGACAACAACCGCAATTTGCCAGATCTGCATCTTGTAAAGGCTCAAAATGAGCATCAACGCGATCGTGAAAAGAATAATGTTCAAAAGATTGCGGGAAATAGCTTGGAATTTGGCTTTCTCACCTTTTTTGAATGATGTTCCAAATTCAGCAAAAAGAAATCCGATGGCAAAAATAGCTGCCAAAAAATACTTCGGGTCGAAATGTTTACTCACAATTCCCGGCAAGATAAGTTCCGGAATGATCAGCAGAAAGTACGTTATCACCAGGGAAATGAGCAGGTCTTTTGTCAGCTTGTATGAATATCTTTGCCACATAATATTATTGTTTAAAAAAATATCTGTTCAAGGCTGATGCGGCGATAGTGCGCAGGGAATCTTTGACGGTTGCCATAGACCTCTCGGAAAAAAATTTGATTCGAGAATCGCCGATATGAACGCTTTCCATTGCGCAGTTTTCAGGAAAATCCACTGAAAAATAATAGTATCTTCCAAGACCCGACAGTGCGGCGGAGTCAAAACGACAAGAAATGGTGTTCTGTGACCCGGCGTCCTGACACTTTGCAATGCTCTCCGTGCCTGGATCGCTGACCGGAATAGAATAGTTTTTTGGCCAGACTTTGTCGAGCAGTTCTTTGTTTGAGATCGGATATTTTTTCCCGTCAGAGACGACATAGAGGTCATGCGATGGGAAGGACTGGAAGATTGTTCCATCCGGATGAGACATTGACCACAAAAATACTTTCTGGTCGGCGTCGGGAAGCGAGTCAATGTCAGATTTTTGAACTTCGACCAAATTGTCAAAGCTATATCCGAAAGCTTCAAAAATTTCCGGACCAGGGAAGAGGATTTTCTTTCCATGACTCACGAAAAAAACCTCATTGGTCGGGTTCAAATGCAAAAGTGATCCGTTTGGAAATTTTGTTTTGTTGGAGTCGAAAAGAATTCCGAGCAGCTGGCTTTCGTCTGTTAATGGTCCTTCGGAAGGAGACATAAAGGCCTGATACGTTTTTCGCAGAGTTACTGTGGCATTAGATGCCTGACAGCTGGCTTTTTCATTTTTTTTCAGATTCATGGAAAGTTCGATATAGCGATAGTTGCGAAGAGGAAGAACGCCGAAAGAAAGATTTTTTGCCTGCGTATCTTTCACAACATCAAACTTTGAAAGCTTTTGGTTATCCGGATAGAAATTGTAGGTATCGACAGGAAACAAGACCAGATACATTCCGACAATCACAACCAAAACGGGAATGGAAAAAATTGCCAGCCGGGCAGCTCGATAAATTTTTTTCAGCTTTTCTTCGCTCATGGACATATGTTTCATATTAGCCGAATAAGTCCGGAGAGTCAAAATGGGAAAAATTGTCAAGTCGTGCGATTTCAGATATAATTCATTCAGATATGGCATTATTCTCCAAAATATTTCGTCGGCGAAGCGGGACCGGACACGCGCTGGCTCTTGATATTGGAACGGAAGTAGTGAAGGCGCTTGTTTTCAATATCGATGTGGAGGCGGAAAAAGGAATTGTCGTCGGTGTCGGACGAATTCGTCAGAAACTGGGAGACATGCAATCGGGAGCGGTCAGCGACATTGCAGGCGTTGTTTCTTCTTGTGAACGGGCTATCGCGGCGGCTGAAGAAATGGCGGGCGTAAAAAGGGTTGAGCAGGCGATCATCGGGATCGCGGGAGAACTCGTGAAAGGTTCAACCACTACTGTTCATTATGAAAGACTGAAACCGGAAGTTCGGATCGATTTGCCGGAACTCAAAAATATCGTCCAAAAGGTGCAATGGAAGGCGTTTGATCGCATCCGGCAGCAACTTGCCTGGGAAACGGGACACAACGAGATTGATGTGAAGCTGATTAACGCTGCGATCGTGGATGTCCGCATCGATGGATACCGTGTGACAAACCCTCTTGGATTTCAAGGAAGGGATGTTTCAATTGGTATTTTCAACGCCTATGCACCGATGGTGCACTTGGGCGCGCTACAAACCATTGCCGAAGAGCTTGATCTCGATCTCTTGAGTATCGCCGCTGAGCCCTATGCAGTTGCCCGTTCAATGGGCCTTGAGAATACGGTTGATTTTGGCACTATCTTCATCGACGTTGGAGGCGGAACGACAGATATCGCCGTGGTAAGAAACGGGGGACTTGAGGGAACAAAAATGTTTGCGCTTGGCGGGCGAGCCTTCACAAAAAGACTGGCGCAAGAATTGAATATAAATTTTGAAGAAGCGGAACTTCTCAAGATCAGATATGGACGGTCCGAACTTGGACGAGAAGTTTCTTTGCGTTTGGAAAAAATATTTGAAGAAGACTGTCTCGTTTGGCTCGACGGAGTGGAACTTTCGCTCGCCGAATATGCCGAGCACGAACTTTTGCCTCCAAGAATTCTTCTTTGCGGCGGCGGTTCGGCTCTCCCGGGAATAAAAAAGGCGCTCACGAGCACCGGGTGGCTCAAGAATCTTTCTTTTTCCAAAACGCCCAGTGTAAGTTTCTTGCAGCCGAAAGACGTCGTGAATATAGCAGATTCAACAAACCTTCTTCGTGATCCGCAGGATATCACTCCAATGGGACTTGCCAATTTGGCAATTGATCTGGTTGGAGAAGAAAAAGCTCTCTCTGCAATGTTGCGTCGAGCCGTAAAAATGATGCAGAATTAAGTGTTAATTTGATTTGCATGCACAAAACTCTCCATATCGACATAGACGAGGAAATAACTTCCATCATCGATCGCGTCAGAAAAGCTGAAGTGCGGGAAATCATTGTTGTCGCGCCCAAAAATGCCATGCTTCTTCAAAGCATCGTCAACTTGAAATTGCTCAAAAAAGAAGCTGATCGCAGAAAAAAACAGATAATGATCATCACTCAAGACAAAATTGGAAAAAAACTCATTGAAAAAGCGGGAATCTTGGTGCAGAGCAAGGCGCCAAATGATGAATATCTTGAAGATGAGCCGGGAGAAGAAGTATATGAGTCAAAATATACAAAAGAAGCGGCTGAAATAAAGCAGGAGTTGCAGGAAGAGGAAAGTGACAGGGAGATCGGGTCGTCCGACTTTTTCGGAGAAAGCCCGGTGGAGAAAAAAATAGAGTCATCTCCAAAAATTGCAAAAGAAAACGCAGTCAAATCGGAAGTTAAAAAAATCAAAGAAAAAAGCGTGCCTGCACCTGCTCCGACCCCAAAGAGAAAAGCAGCTTCCCGTCCGCGAACAAGAATGTCGGATATTGTGATGGGCCGGAAAAAAATCGAAACGGAAGAAACTGAAGATCCGGTCGTTCAGGAAGAAACGGCTGAAAATGAAAATACCGCCAAAACACCCAGTTTTTTTGCTCAATCTGCCAGCGAAACAGTTGCTCAACCTTCAAAAATGAGTCAGGTATCCATGAAAAAGGCGGAAAAATTTTTTCGCGGTTCAAGAAAAATGAAAAAAGATATCGAAGTCGCTAAGGTGAGCGGAAACGCAAAAAAATATTTCTTTTTTTTCGCGGTTGTCTTTATTCTGTTTGCGGGATTGGCTGGTGCATATTTCTTTTTACCGAAAGCGACAGTCGCGGTAGAACTCAAAAATCAAGGAAAATCTGCAGCTGTGGATATCATGGCTGACCTGCAAGTCAGCAGTGTTGATGTTGGCGGAAAAATCATTCCGGCTAAAATTGAACAGACCGACCAAGAAACAACAAACAATTTCGACGCGACCGGTTCGGCATCAGGCGGCGCGAAAGCTTCGGGAAAAGTCGTTATATACAATGAATTCAGTTCGGAGGATCAGCCTCTCGTCGCGACAACGCGTCTTGAAACAAATGATGGGAAAATTTTCCGGATCACGAAAAACGTGGTTGTCCCCGGCGTGACCAAAGTTGGAAACGAAACCCAACCCGGTGCGATCGAGGTGGATGTTGTCGCGGACAAGGCCGGCGAGGATATGAACATAGGCGCAACTGATTTTCGAATTCCCGGATTCAAGAATAATCAAGCAAAATATGACAAATTCTTCGCCAAATCAACAAAGCCGATGAGCGGAGGAGGAGAGGGAGAGGCAAAAGTGATCACTGCAGAGGATATCACAAAAGCCAAAGAAGAAATCGCAGCTTCCGCCAAAAAAGCTGCATTGACATCGCTGAAAAATAATCTTGGATCCGGACGAAAAGTTTTTGACGACTCGGTTCAAGTTGAAATTTTGTCCGTTGAGACATCAGACAATGCCAGCACAGAAAAAGAAAAGTTTTCTGCTACGGCCAAGGTGCGAGCTAGCGCGCTCTCGATCAATGAATCGGATGTGAAAGAAATTTTGAAAGAAGATTTGACCCGCCAGGGAACGAGTATTGGTGCAATTTCCTTCGATGAATCAGTCAACTATATCCTGAGCGATTTTGACAAAGAGCAAAAAACGCTCAAATTTTCAGCCAAAGCTGATGCAAATGCCCTTTCGGGCATAGATATTGAAAATTTCAAAAAAGGAATTCTCGGAAAAACCGATGAAGAAGCGCAAAATTATGCCAAAAATTTCCCCGCGATCCAAAAAACAAATATATCTTTTTGGCCGTTTTTTGTGAGTCGTATCCCAATGAATGAGAAAAGAGTGATGGTTGAAGTGAGATAAGTATAGCACTATTGATCCCGTACCAAATCCTCATGTTATTTCAAAGCTTGTCTTGGTTCTAGCAAAAATTTGATACGGGGTTGACAAAAAATACTGAGAGTTTATAATAACTCAAGAGTTAAAAACAGCTCATAAAGAAAGATATTCAAGCCCTTGGATTGATCCGCAGACGCCGAAGAAAAGATCTTCTAATGGGGCAAAGGCCTTTGTTTTTATTTATGTCAAATGACAAGGAAATAATCAAGTTGGACGGGGTGGTGAAAGAAACCCTCCCAAGCACCACTTTCAAGGTGGAACTTGAAAATGGCCATGAAATTCTGGCGCATATTTCCGGTCGCATGAGAGTGAATTATATCCGTCTTTTACCGGGGGACAAAGTCACTGTCGAAATGAGTCCCTATGATCTTACAAAAGGGCGGATCGTGAAAAGACTATGAAAGTACGAGCATCAGTCAAAAAAATTTGCCAAAAGTGCAAAATCGTCCGACGCAAAGGAAAGCTTTTTGTTATTTGCACAAATCCGAAGCATAAGCAAAGACAAGGATAAAATATGGCTAGAATTGCCGGGGTAAACATTCCCGATGACAAAAGAATAGTAATTGCTCTCACTTATATATATGGAGTGGGGCTTTCGAGAAGCAAAGAAACGCTGGAGGCTTTGAATTTGAGCGCGGATACGCGAACCAAGGATCTCGCCGAAGCGGACGTGAACAAGCTCAAGGACTATATCGAAAAGAACTTTACGATCGAGGGAGAGCTCAAACACCAAAAACAGATGAATATCCGTCGTCTCAAAGATATTGGCTGTTATCGAGGTATTCGCCATACGAAGGGACTCACGGTTCGCGGCCAAAGAACGCGCACAAACACCCGAACTGTCCGCGGAAATGTGAGAAAAACAGCCGGAAGCGGCAGGCGCAAAGCAGCAGAGAAGACATAGAATTTATTATTTTGTATGACAGAAGAGATTGTGAAAAAAACTGAAAACAAGCCCGACGAAGCTGATCAAAAATCAGAGACTATTGTTGCGGAAAAAGCTGATAAAAAAGAAGAAGAAGGCAAAGTTGCGGCTGATCAAAAATCTGAATCGACAGGCGACGAAGCAGTTGTTGCAAAGAAGAAAAAGAAGAAAATTCGCCGGCAGATCCTCAAGGGGCAAGCGCATATCCAGTGCACATACAACAATACCCTGATAACTTTTTCTGATATGAGCGGAAAAGTCCTTGCCTGGTCAAGCGCCGGATCTCTGGGTTTCAAGGGAGCAAAAAAAGCCACTCCGTATGCTGCAACTCAAATTGTGAACGCCGCTTCAGAAAAAGTCTCAAAATATGGCTTAAGAGAAATCGATGTTTTCGTCAAAGGGGTTGGAAGCGGACGTGAAGCGTCGATTCGAGCTTTGGTGAATAACGATTTTGATATACAAATAATCAAGGACATCACGCCGGTTCCTCACAATGGCTGCCGACCGAAAAAACCGCGAAGAGTATAAATATATGACCAAAATATCTGCCAAATGCAAATTATGCCGCCGCGCCGGTGAAAAACTCTTCCTCAAGGGTGATCGTTGTGGTACGCCAAAATGTGCAGTGATTCGCAAGCCAATGCCTCCGGGAATGCATACGACGACCAAAGGGCGCAGAAGCAACAAAAGTGAATATGGCCTGCAGCTGGCGATGAAACAGCGCATAAAGAGAATCTATGCCGTGATGGAACGACAGCTTCGAAAATATTTTCAGGAAGTTCAAAGCAAGCAGGGTACTGTCGGCGATCTTCTCATGCAAAAACTCGAGATGCGTCTTGACAACGTGATATATCGTTCAGGCCTTGCTTCCAGCCGGCGCCAAGCTCGCCAATTGGCGAGGCACGGCTCTTTTGCGATAAATGGAAAAAACGTGAATATTCCCTCCCTTGAATTGAAAATAGGCGACAAGATCAGTGTTCGCGAGAACAAACAAAGCAATGAATATTTTAAGCAAATTTTACCTATTATAAAAGAAAAAAAGGGAGTCGGTCAGCCAAATTGGATCGATGTTGATCCCAAAGATGTAATTTTGGAAATAAAAGGAAAGCCGACTGCGTCCGATTTGGGCAGCGGCATAGACGTTCAAATGGTGATCGAATTTTATTCGCGCTAATAAATTTTTAATTTAAAAAAATGCAAAAAATTACACTGTCTTCGCATCCCAAATATACCCAAATAGAAAAAAACATCGGAAAGATCGAGATCGACGGATGCTATCCCGGATACGGCACAACCCTTGGCAATACGCTTCGCCGAGTGCTTCTCTCCTCGCTTCCGGGCACAGCGGCGACTTCAGTGAAAATCAAAGGCATTTCGCATGAATACTCGACCATTCCCGGTGTATTGGAAGATGCGATTCAAATAATCCTCAATCTCAAGAAAATAAGGTTTCATTCTCACAAAGATGAGCCGGTGAAGCTGACCTTGAAAGAAAAAGGACTGAAAAAGATAACAGCCGCTGACATTCAGTGTCCTTCCGATGTGGAAGTGATTAACAAAGACTCACTGCTTGCTACTATAACGGACAAAAAGGGCGAAGTGGAAATGGAAATCGAAGTTCAAAACGGACTCGGCTATGTTCCTGTTGAGCAGCAAATAAGAGAAACAAAAGAGATTGGTCTTATCGCGATTGACGCTGTTTTCACTCCAGTGCGAAGAGTGAACTATTCCGTTGAGAATACCCGTGTTGGAAAAAGAACTGATTTCGACAAGATCACACTTGAAATCGAAACGGATGGTTCAATTGATCCCAAAGAAGCCTATGAAAAAGCGGTCAAGCTAATAGTCGAGCAGTTTGAAAGTATCAAGGATTTTGAAGTTGAGCAGAAAGAAGAAGTCCAGCCGGAAGTCGAGACAGACAAGGAAGACAAGAAAAAAACTGACGAAGCGACTGAAGAGAAAAGGGAATCCGATAAGGAAGACTCATTGAATACGGGCATCGAAGCGCTTTCTCTCTCAACAAGGACAATGAATGTGCTTGAAAAAGGAAATCTGAAAACTGTTTCGGACCTGATTGCTCTTAGTGAAGAGCAAATGATGGATCTTGAAGGAATGGGTGAAAAAGGAATCAAGGAAATCAAAAAAGCGATTGGCAATTTTGGTCTGAACCTAAAGTCTCAATAAACCCATGAAGCACAAGAAAATCGGTCGAAAATTCAGTCGAGAGAAAAGTCAAAGGGAAGCCATGCTCAAGATCATGCTTGGTGATTTGATTTTGAAAAAAAGGATAACGACCACATTGGCCAAGGCGAAAGAGCTAAGGATGATCGCGGAGAAGATCATTGGCCGGACAAAAAAACCTGGATCTTTGCGATATTTGAAAGCAAGACTGCCCCGAAATATTGATTCGAAAACGCTTCGCGAAATTGCTTTGATCGCGGAACCGAAAAATAGTGGCTATTTGAGGGTCATCAAAAAAGGGCCGCGTCTTTCAGACAGCGCGCAGATGGCCATTCTTGAGATCATTGACGAAAGCAAAAAATCCACCAAAGAATCCGATAAAGAAAAAGTATGAACAAGAAACCTACATCCGTGAAAAAGTATTACCTTTTTGACTGTGAAGACTTCATTTTGGGACGAATGGCGGCTAAGATCGCTTTTGTTCTGCAGGGAAAAGACAGACCCGATTTTGCTCCAAACGTTGAGGGGTCCGTTGGGATCATTGTGACAAATTCGGACAATTTGAAGGTGAGCGGGCGCAAAAAAGACGAAAAAACGTACCATACATATTCCGGATATCCCGGAGGCATCACTTCTCGCAAACTCAAGGATGTCATTGAAAAAGATTCCCGCCAAGCGATTTGGAATTCGGTCTATGGAATGCTTCCCAAAAACAAATTGAGGGATCGCTTGATGAAAAAAATGGTTATTTGTAAAGATGAAAACCATGACGTGGTGAATAGTGAAATTGAAAAGGTTGTTCCAGCAGCAATCATTGATAAACAAAATAACTAGATATCCTATATTATGCCTGTTAAAAAATCCGTGAAAAAAGAAGTTGAGAAGGCGCCGGAAAAGCCCGTTCAAAAAGCTTCAAAAAGCGTTTCGGGCAAGGAGAAATCTGCCGAAAAATATTTCCGGGGAATTGGTCGGCGAAAACTTTCCATTGCGGGAGCGAAGCTCTTCGTTTCTTCGACGAATGTGACGAATCAAGAGATTTTGATTAACAAAAAGGATTACAAAATATATTTTCCTTTAGCCGAGCTTCAGGATATCGTTTCTGCGCCCCTTAAAGCTGTTTCAGTGCCCAAGATCGGAAAAGTGACTGTTGCAGTGAGAGGTGGCGGTATGAGAGGTCAAGCAGAGGCTTCCAGGCTGGGAATATCTCGGGCATTGGTGCTGATTGATGAAACGTTCAAAAAAACGCTGCGCGACCTTGGATATCTCACTCGTGATGCCCGAATCGTGGAAAGGAAAAAGCCCGGACTCAAAAAAGCCAGAAGGGCGCCCCAGTTCTCAAAACGATAGAAAATTTGACATAGCTAAAACAATTGATATGATAGTTTAAAGAACATTAATAACTTAACTAGAAAGGAAGGTGTATTAAGTGGAAAATGATCCCGTTACTCCTGAAGATCAAGAAGAAACTTCAGAAGATGGGAGGGAAAACATGAAGGCATGGTTCACAGAGAACATGCGAATGATCGTGAGCGTTGTTATTGTTGTCGTTATTGCTGCTGGAATATATACGTATTCGAAAAGAGCGCAAGCTCCGAATGTTTCAAACAAAGTTGCTTCCACCGAGCAAGATGCTGAAGGAAAGATCAGCGTGATCGGCGGAGACAATGAAAGCACTGATACGGAAAATGCGGCCGATCAAAATCAAGTTTCGGAAGATGCGCAAGCACAACCGCAAGAACAAGCGCAACCGGCTGAAAAAGCTCAAGTTGCAGCGCCTCAAACTAGTCAGGAAACCGAAGGCTCTTTCGTGGAAACTGCCGCGAAAGGAGACGGAAGCACGAATCTTGCAAGAAGAGCTTTGGCGAACTATCTGGAAAAAAATGCGGATTCAAGTCTTTCGGCGGAACAAAAGATTTATATTGAAGATTATCTCCGTCGACAAGTGAAGAATGGCCGCCTGAAAGTGGGTGAAACAAGGGAATTCAGCAAAGATACGATCGCTAAGGCGATCGAAAAATCCAAAGGACTGAGCGAAAAACAACTCCAAAATTTGCAAAAGTATGCGCAGAGAGTTCCTGGACTGAAATAGAATTTGAAATAAAGACCGTTCTTTTTGAATAATATTAACCAGAAAATCGGCAACCGCCGGTTTTTTGGTATAAAGAGCTGAATATGGGTGTACAAACAATGAAAGATATTCTACTATAAAGCTGATAAATCCAAATATAATTTTCAAACTATGGCTGCTTTTTATCGCCGAGTGTTTTTTTGGGTATTTGCCATTCTTTTCCTTCTCACAACTCCCGTGGCAATTCTCTATTCGCAGGGCTATCGCTTCAATCAATATCAGGGAATCTTCATTCACAGCGGATCGATCACTGTGAAATCAACCCCGTCAAGTCCGAGCATTTATCTCAATGGAGAGCTGCAGCCGTCCGGGAGACTGGACATGATCAACAATTCCACGACTTTGAACGGACTTCGGCCGGGAACATATAATATTAAAGTCACCGCTGATGGATACGGGGACTGGGAAAAAAATGTCGAAGTTCACAGTGGAGTTTCCACGGAGTTTTGGAATGTTTTATTGCCGCAAAAAGAATATTCACCAAAAGAGTTAAATGCGGAAGGAACGCAGAGATATTTTCCGTCTCCTTTCGGGAAAAAGGTGGCTTATTTCAAAAAAAACGGAGAGAACCTTGAAATTTGGTCGTTGGATTTGAAAACAAACGAACCTACACTGATCTTTTCAAAACCGGAACTGGAGTTTTCAAACGATCAGCTGGAAAACGCTGAATGGGATTCCAATGAACAGCTGCTGATTGCTCCGGTTCGTTCAAACGGACAAAAGGATTTTCTTGTTTTAGACTCCGAAAATATTCAAGCACCCATTGTTCTTTCAGAGCTAACTTCTCTTTCAGATATTGATCATGCTCGCTGGAGTCCTAACGATCAGGAGGCTATTTTTTTTACGGCCTTGCCAAAGGACAGTTCGATGCAAAATCTTTTTCGAATTGATTTGGGGACAAAAAACATGGAGATCGTTTCTGATAATGTCAAAGCATATGATCTTTCCGGAAAAACCATCTATTGTCTGAAGCAAAGTGACATCATTTATAAGACAGATCTCAATGGAAAAGGAGAAAAACAGATAACTTTCGAAGCCATTCCTTTTTCCCAGGAAAGTCAGCAATCTCGGCTTATCGTGTATGATGAATATCGCCAAGTCGTTATTTCGGAAAGCGGAGAATTTTTTGTCCACAATAACGCAGCAACCGACACCCTGAAAAAAATCGGAAATGATATCCGGGGAGCGCAATTTTCCGACGATGGAAAGAAACTTTTGTACTGGAATAACAACGAAATTGAAGTGATGTATCTCAGAGCGTGGGATGTTCAGCCGCGCAGAAGCGAGAATGAAACTCAGCAAATCATTCGTTTCTCGACTCCAATCAAAGATGTTTTTTGGTATCGAGATTACGAGCACATTTTTTTTAGCACTCAGCACAAATCGAAGATCATAGAGCTTGATCCGCGCGATCACCGGAGTGTTTTTGATATCTGGGAATACAATTCGGAAAATTTTACGAGTTCATATGACGCGGCAAATGGAATTTTTTATTTTCTTAATGAGATCGATGGAAAAAGAAAATTTTTCTTCATGAATATTCCATTGCAGACAGGATTTTTCGGATGATAAGTGCCTGTGGATAACTTTTTTGACTTGCATTTGAAAAAAAATGATATATAATGAAATAAATTCTACAAAGTTATCGAAAATAATTTTTTAGAAAAATAAAAAATAAAATTGAAGGGAGGTGAAACATCATGGCAAAGAAAAAAGCAGCAAAGAAAAAGAAAGTTGTGAAAAAGAAAAAAGCTACAAAGAAAAAGAAGAAGAAATAGTCTGAATCAATTTTCTTTTTGCAATAAGAAAAAGGCGCCCGCGTTGGGCGTCTTTGTTTTTATTCGCGTTGCTGATTTCAAGCAGGGAATTGACGAACTATTTTTATTTCCACCAGACGCCATTTTCCCGCCAAATCTTTGAAAAACGATATTTCGGCTTTTGGCCAATATTCCTTGATAATAAGGTATATTGGGGGTTTTTGCTCAGGACTTATTTCAATGAACAATGTACAATGAATAGCGAGTAGCGATCGTATTTGCCGAAAAATTTTTGTATAGTGAGTCAGTCCATTTTCATTGCTATATAGTGCCAGTTTTGGTTCGTATTTTAAGTTTTTATAATTTCTTTTATAGATATCATGAGAAACATAGGGAAGATTGGCGGCAATAAAAATATTTTCAAATTTAGTTTTTCTTTTCAGAAAATATTCCAACATATCCGACTGGATAAAATTTATTTTTCTTTCAACTTTATTTTTTCCGGCATTCTTTTTTGCAACTTTTAAAGATTCTTTTGAAACATCAATAGCGAAAAAATTTATTTTCTTTTGAAAAACATTCGGAATATTTTTTGCAATCGAGATAATTATGTTTCCGCTTCCGGTACCGATGTCGATCATAGCGTCTGGCATTTTGTATCTGGTTTTTTGTATTCTGTTTAGAACGTTTTCAATTAATAATTCGGTCTCGGGCCTTGGAATTAAAACGTTTTTATTCACCGAAAAATCCAATCCGTAAAATTCTTTTCTTCCTGTGATATACGCAATGGGTTCGCTATTTGCTCTTCTTGCACAGAAAGAATTGAATTTTTTCGCCTGACTGGCGGACAATTTCTTTTCCGGATGCGCCAAGATGAATTCTTTTGATTTTTTGAGCGCCAAAGACAAAAGAATCTCCCGGTCGAGTGGAGATAATTTGTATTGAACATATTTTTTAAGCAATATTTCTCGTATTGTCATGCCGATATTTTTCTTCTCACGTCTTCTTCCTCGAGTAAATCGATAATTTTTCCCAGATCTCCATCTAATATTGTTCCAATATTACTCCAGCTTTCCTTGATGCGATGATCAGTGATGCGATCCTGCGGAAAGTTGTATGTCCGAATCTTTTCACTGCGATCGCCGGTTCCAATCTGGCTTTTTCTTTCTGCGCCGAGCTTTTTTGTTCTTTTTTCTTCCTGTTCAACCAAAATGCGGCTTCGCAAGACTTTCATCGCTTTTTCCTTGTTTTTTATCTGCGATTTCTGATCTTGGCATGAAACAATCGTTCCGGTTGGAATATGCGTGATGCGCACAGCGCTATATGTCGTGTTGACGCTCTGTCCGCCCGGTCCTGATGAGCAGAAAGTGTCGATGCGCAAGTCTTTTGGATTTATTTCCAGATCCACTTCTTCAGCTTCCGGAAGCACGGCCACCGTGGCGGTTGAAGTGTGCACTCTGCCCATTTTTTCCGTTTCAGGCACTCTTTGCACGCGATGTACGCCAGATTCGTATTTCATTTTGCCAAATACATTTTTTCCTTCAATTCCGGCAATCACTTCCTTGAAACCTCCGATCGAGTTGGCGCTCGAACTCAAGACGCTTGATCGCCAGTTGTTTTTCTCCGCGTAGCGCAAATACATCTTGAGAAGTTGGGCTGCAAAAAGCGCTGATTCGTCTCCGCCGGCGCCAGCACGTATTTCAATGATCACGTTTCGGCTGTCGTGCGGATCATGTGGCACAATCATTTTTTTGAGGGCTTCTTCAGTCCATTCCTTTTTTTTTGATAATTTCACATTTTCTTCCATCGCCATTTCTTTGATTTCCGCGTCAGTTTCACTGTTCACGATTTCAGCGTTTTCGCGCATATCTTTCTCAATCTTCTCAAGCTGAGTGATTTTCGCAATTGTTTCTTCCAGTTCCGCCATTCTTTTTCCAATTGTTTTCATTTTCTGGGAATCAGAAACCACCGCAGGCTTTTCTAGCTCGTTTTTGAGATTTTGATATTCGGTTTTGATTGCATCAAGTTGGTTTTTCATATGACTTATTCTAATCTTCTCAAAGAAGGGGATGTTTGTCAAAAAAAAGACCGCGCAGAAATGCGGTCTTTTTTATAAGCAGATGATAATTATTTTGCAGCCCGGACTCTTTTTTTCTTGGTAATTTTCTTTTTGACAACTTTGGCAGTTTTCGCCAGTTTTTCAACTTTCACTTCAGATTTTTTCTTGGCTTTCGTTCTTTCAATTTTGTCCGCTTGGATTTTCTCGCTTTTCTCCATTCGTTTCTTGAAACGGTCAACGCGCCCGGTTGAGTCAACGAGGCGCTTTTTGCCGGTATAAAAAGGATGACAAGAAGAGCAAACCTCGATCTTCATTTCCTCTTTCACAGAGCCAGTGCTGATCACGTTTCCGCAAGCGCAGATGATCTTTGCTTTGGAAAAGTATTTTGGATGAATGTCTTTTTTCATGATTAAATGGGATTAAATTTACCTACAAATTCTAGCATAACATTCAATAATTGACAAGCCCCGGTGCCCTTGCTACAATGTAAACCGTTATCAAACATATCTCTCATAGGAAAATCCTTGCCCCAGTCACTGGGTATTTCGGAGAGATAGGTGATTATAATTAAAGGAAATAAAACAATGCAAAACGACAAAGAAATCCCCAATAATGGGGAAAAAACGGCGAACCGTGAGGAATCAGCCGGTTTTTCGTATGAGAATCTGGTGCTCAATATCCCGGATATGCTCAAGGCGGGAGTCCATTTCGGGCACAAAAGTTCTCGGTGGAATCCAAAAATGCGCGAATTCGTATTCGGCGTGAGGAATGATATTCATATCATCGATCTTGAAAAATCGATGCCTCTTTTCCAAAAAGCACTCGATTTCTTGAGAGGAGTTGTCGAAAATGGCGGAAAAGTGCTTTTCGTCGGCACCAAGCCTCAAGCTCGTCAGCTGATTGAGACAGTCGCCAAAGAAACGGATATGCCATATGTTATGAATCGTTGGCTTGGCGGAACTTTCACGAACTTTTCCGAAATCAAGGGCCGCCTCAGATATCTCAATGATCAGGAAAGTTTGAGTGAGAGCGAAGAAGTTAAAAAGTATACCAAATATGAGCAGAGCCGTATCCGAAAGGAAATTGAAAGAATGAATGAAAAGATGGGCGGTATAAAGAAAATGAGCAATCTTCCGCAAGCCGTGTTCATTGTTGATATAAAAGAAAATTCCTTGGCAGTCAAAGAAGCTCGCGCAGCCGGGATCCCAACAGTAGCAATGGTCGACACCAATACGGATCCGACGCTTGTCGATTTTCCAATCCCGGGAAATGACGATGCGCTTTCCTCACTCAAGTATATGCTTGGGATCATTGCGAAAAACGTGATGGAAGCAAAAGCAAAAATTAAAACGGAAAAAGTTGAAGGTATAAAAAAATAAGCATCAATATATGACCGAAATAAAAATAACCGCCGATCTCGTCAAAGATCTGCGAGGCAAAACCGGCGCAAGTATCATGGAATGTCGCAATGCGCTTGCCGAGTCGAAAGGCGATCTTGAAAAAGCAATTGAATATTTGCGCAGGAGGGGAAAGGAGCGGGCCGCAAAAAAGGCCGATCGGGCAACTTCAGAGGGTGTTGTTGCCTCATATGTTCATAGCAATCGGAAAATAGCTGCGATTGTCGAGGTTTTTTGCGAAACCGATTTTGTGGCAAAGAACTCCGAATTTCAAGAATTGGCGCATGATCTGGCGATGCATGTTGCCGCTGCAAATCCAAAATATCTTTCTCCGGAAAAGGTTGACTCGAAAGACAAGGAGAGTTTTGAAAAATTTGTGCGAGAAGATCTGGCTGCAGAAAAAAAACCGGCCGATATCATCGAAAAAATAGTAGAGGGCAAAGTGAAGAAGCATTTTGAAGAGACTGCGCTTTTGTCTCAGCCGTTCGTGAAAAATCCTGATTTGACAGTGGAAGATCTGATCAAAGAAAAAATTTCGAAAATCGGAGAAAATATACAGATTGGCAATTTTGCGAGATTTGAAATCTAGAAAAACATGACTCAAACCATTTTTCTCAAAATACGCCGCTGGGAAGGTTCTCAGCCGATTGAAAGCACACAGCCTTTCCAAAAGGGAGATCTGCTGATTGTGGAAACGAATGACGGGCTTGAATCCGCAATCGTGGAAGATGTTCGGGAAAATGACGCAGGAAAATTGCCAGGATTGCAAAGGGAAGCACCGACGGCAAAAATAGTGCGAAAAGCGAGTCTTAGAGATATAAACACGATTAAAGAACACAGAAAAAAAGAAGAGGAAGCTCTTGAAATGTGCCGAAAGGAAGTGAAGAGAAAAGAAATGCCGATGAAGATCATTGAAGCGGCCTATTCTTTCGACGGAGGAAATATCGCATTTGCCTTCGTGGCCGACGGAAGAGTGGATTTTCGGGAGTTGGTGAAAACTCTTTCAAAAATTTTTCAAAGATCGATCCGTCTTCATCAGATTGGAGCCCGCGATGAAGCCCGCGAAAGCGGAGGATATGGAATTTGTGGAAGAGGATTGTGCTGCGCTAGGTTTAAGGATAATCTGCCCAGCATCAATTCTGAAATGGCCAAGGCCCAGCAAATTGTCCGTCGCGGATCAGAAAGGATTTCCGGTCTTTGCGGAAGACTTATGTGCTGTCTCGCCTATGAGGCTGACCAGTATCGCGAAATTCTCGAAGGGCTTCCCAAAATTGGTGAGGAGATCAAAACGAAAGAGGGTAAAGGCATTGTCAAAGAAGTGAATGCTTTGTCTGGGGAGATAAAGGTGGAGCTTGAAAACAAAAAATATATCCGGTTTTCAGCTGAAGATATCTAACATTTTATAATTTAGCACTGTACTATGTATTGGATTTATCTATCTCCCGTCATATTAGTCGCTGCTCTTGCGGGACTGGTAATCATCATTGGAAAAAAATCAACCGCTCTCAAAAAGGCGAAACTTTTTCAGGAAAAAACCGCGATGTCGGAGAATACAACACGCAATTGGAAAGATCGTCTAAAATCAGTCGGAAAAGCGATTCTTCATTTGATGGAAAAAATTCTTGTCTTGGTCAAGACCTTTTTCAAAAAAATTGAGCATATCTCTTCAAATTGGGCGATGAAGCTCAAGGCAAAAAGAAGTGGCCGGAAAGTTGAGGATATTTCTCTTGAAAATGCAGAACTTGAAGAAAAATTGGGAGCTTCAGAAGACAGCGTCAAGATTGTCGAGGAGACAACTAAAAAAAATGAGGCTTATGCGGGGCTGGATCAGGGTGGAGAAAGAATAACCTATGTTAACAGTGAAGTGATCTCCCGCCGAAAAATTCAAAATGAACCGGTCGTAGTCCTCAAAAAAGAGCCCCTTCCGGAGGACAAGGTTCAGGAAGCCGCTCTCATCTATCGCATCGCCGAAAATCCCAAAGACATCGAAGCCTATCGCGAAATCGGGGACTACTATATGGGTATCGGCAACATCAAAGATGCCAAAGAATCATTCAAGATGGTTTTGAAGCTGCGGCCTCGTGATCTCAAGGCCAAAAGTAGCCTTCGGGAAATCGAGATGAAAATGAGACTGGGGTCGTGAATACTTGGCTATTTTTACCGGGATAGTTCCCATCTTGGCGAAATAGACAGCAGGGTTTATAATTTGAACGTGCCGATGATGCCGGCTTAGCTCAGTGGCAGAGCAACTGTTTTGTAAACAGTAGGTCGTCGGTCCGAATCCGACAGCCGGCTCAAAATTGAATATGGGCAGGTGACAGAGCGGCCAATTGTACCAGACTGTAAATCTGGCGCCTTCGGGCTACGGGGGTTCGAATCCCTCCCTGCCCACAAGCGAAAAATCTTGTTTTTTTTGAACAAGGTTTTTTGTTTGGGGATTCGAACAGGAAAGGGGTCGGGAAAACGAAAGTTTTCCCGCGGTGGAAGAATTGAAACCGCAAGGTTTCAAGGATCCGCCTTGGGCGGAGACGTTCGAACCCCTCCCTGCCCACCAGAAAAAAACTTTCCTTTTTTAGGTAAAGTTTTTTATTTGGTGAATTTGTGATATAATATATGATGAAAATACAAATACAATGAATTTTTTTATCTGGCATTATACCAAGGGAATCCGTAAGTTGCTTGAGATTTGGCGAAATTATGCAAATTTCTTTTGGTGGTATTTTGGGATTGAACGGCATTTTCGTACGCTCTTTTCGGCTTGGAAAAGGGATATTTCTTATGTTGGCAGGCCAGGTTTTCATCCAATCCTCCTACTTCAGTCCACTCTAGAAAATATAGTCACCCGCTTTTTTGGTTTTATAATAAGAGCATTTGTGATTTTAACTGGCCTCCTTTCCGAATTGACTGCACTTTTGCTTTTACCACTAGTCCTTCTTGTTTGGATTTTTTGGCCGTTATTTCTTTTTTTGGGAATTGGTATTTTTTTTGCATCTGGATCAGGCATTCTGATCTTTTTTGAAAGTTCCAGTTTTCTGCTAGCGCTTCTCTTAATCATTTTGTCCTTTAGAGCCTACCTTTCTGATAAAAAATATCTTTTTGTTACTGGTTTTCCCCAAGCTATGAATCAGGATTGGTTTGCAAGGGTTTGGCAAAGGATAGGAAAGGATCCTTCTGCAATTGACATGCAATCGCTGACTGATCCATCTGCTCTCAAAAATTTTCTTCGAGATTGTGACATAACACCCAATGAATTCGAAAAACTTATTGTCTTTGAGGCGGAATACCAGGCAGAAAAAGAAGAAAAGAAAAAATTTTGGGATAAAAAAAATTTATACGATACATCGGCAATTGGTGGAAATTGGAGTTATGCTTATACAGTGCATCTTGATCAGTTCTCCACTGATCTCTCTGAAGGTGACCCGACGGAATACAAAAATTCAAAATTGATCGGCCGGTCCGAAGAGCTGGAAATGCTTGAACTGATTTTGTCCCGTTCCAGTCAGAACAGCGCCCTTATCATTGGCGAAGCAGGAATTGGAAAGCGAATCCTGGTGCATTCCTTGGCTGAAAAAATCCGAAAAAGAATATCTCAGCCATATCTTCTCGAAAAAAGGATTCTGGAAGTAAATCTTGGAGAAGTTTTTTCGGGGATGACAGAAAAAGGACAAATTGAAGATGTATTGCGTTCGATATTTCTCGAAGCTGCTTATGCTGGAAACATTATTCTTGTGATAGATAATTTAGGTCAATTCCTCAGTTCCAATCCGCAAAATCCAGGAGAAAATATTTCGGCAGTATTGGAAGAATTTTTGACTGCACCGACCTTCCAAGTGATCGGCCTTGTGAATACTGCTGAATTTCACGAGAATATTGAAAAAAAAGAAGCGCTCACAAAATATTTCGAAAAAATTCAGCTCAAGGAGATGAATAGTGAGCAGGCTCTTGCCGTACTTCTTGACGAGCTCGAAAAAGTTGAACAAGGAAAAGTTATTTTCACTTATCAGGGTCTCCAAGAAATTGTGAAGTTATCCGAACGCTACCTCACTGATTCACCATTTCCAGAAAAAGCCCTTGATCTTCTCGAAGAAACCCTTCTGTTTTGGTCTCAGTCTTCAATGGAACAATATATCTCTCCGCAGACGGTGGCCGAAGTTGTTTCCAAAAAGATAAAAGTGCCATTGGGGGATATGCAGGAAGAAGAAAAAGAGAAGTTGATCAATCTCGAAAAAATTCTTCATCAGCGGATCATTGGCCAAGATTTTGCAATCAAACAAATCGCTGAAACGATGAGACGAGCAAGGGTTGGTATGGCCAGTACTACCAAGCCAATCGGATCATTTCTTTTTCTTGGTCCGACCGGAGTTGGCAAAACAGAATCGGCAAAATCATTGGCTGAGGCCTATTTTGGAGATGAAAAAAGAATGATACGCCTTGATATGAGTGAATATCAAGGCGTTGAATCGCTGAATCGACTGCTTGGTTCGGTTGAAATAAACATGACAGGCCAGCTAATCAACAAAGTCAAGGAAAATCCATATGCGCTGCTTCTTTTGGACGAAATTGAGAAAGCTCATCCGAGCGTTTTAGATTTATTCCTACAAATTCTTGATGAAGGCTGGGTTACTGATGCTTTCGGAAAAAAAATAAATTTTCGCAATCTGATTATCATTGCGACCTCCAATGCTGGATCCAATTTTATCAAAGATTCAGTCGAGTCTGGAATGGACGCACAGGAGATTCAAAGCAAACTGCTTGATTTTGTGATTCGGGAAAATATTTTCCGGCCGGAGTTTTTGAATCGTTTTGAAGGAGTGATCTTTTTTCATCCTTTGAGCAGAGAGGAAATTTTCAAGGTTGCCGAGCTGCAACTGTTGAGATATTCCATTCAGCTCCGACGAGTGGAGAATATTGATATCCAATTCGATCCGGAAATAATCAATTTTGTCGTTGAAAAGGGATATGATCAAAAATTCGGAGCCAGATCGATTGATCGCTTTATACAGGATAGGATTGGGGACAAAGTCGTAAAAAAATTGATCAATCAAGAAGTCAGAAAAGGAGATCAACTTATTTTCAGCCTCTCGGATGTTTTAGGAGAATAATCTGACATGCCTTACTTGTCGCCGCTCAATGGTCCATTCTGGACTTTTTTTCGTATTTCTTATATATTTATATCGTATGTTCCAGAAAAAAATCGGAGAAATAAAATCAAAGATAATCGCTCAAATCAAAAAAACCGGCAATGAACGGGAGCTTTATGATGTTAAAGTGAAATACGTTGGTCGCAATGGAGAGCTGACAAAAATACTCAAAAATCTCAAAGATATGTCGCCGGAAGAAAGAAAAATCGTCGGACCGCTGGCTAATGATGCCAGACAAACGGTCGAGAAAGAAATAGAAAAGAGAAAAAAAGAAATTTCCGAAATGATTGATTGGGAAAAAGAAAAAATTGATGTGACGCTGCCTGGAGAAAAACAAGAAATCGGAAGTCTTCATCCAATCACTCTCGTGCGGCGTGAAATTGAAGACACTTTCACTTCAATGGGCTTTGAAATCGCCGATGGTCCGGAATTGGAGTTTGAGAAGTATAATTTTGACGCTTTGAATTTCCCAAAAGACCACCCGGCTCGCGATATGCAGGATACTTTCTGGATAAAAAGCAAGGAAGAAAATCTGGTTCTTCGCACTCATACTTCGCCGGTGCAAATAAGATATATGCAAAAGCACAAACCGCCTTTCCGGGTAATTGTTCCGGGACGGGTTTTTCGAAATGAGGCAACGGACGCGAAACATGAGCATACAATACACCAGTTCGAGGCACTTGTCGTGGGCGACAATATAAATGTCGGACATTTCAAAAATATCGCCAGGCAATTTTTCAGTGCTTTTTTCGGAACAAAAACAGATATACGGCTCCGGCCAAGTTTTTTTCCTTTCACAGAACCAAGCTTTGAGTTTGATATAACTTGCACAATTTGCTCTGGAAAAGGGTGCTCGACTTGCAAAAATGCTGGTTGGATCGAAATCGGCGGTGCAGGAATGGTCAACCAGAATGTTTTTGATGCTTCGGGCTATCCCCGAAACAAATATCAAGGCTTTGCCTGGGGATTTGGCTTGGAGCGCCTTGCTATGATGAAATATAAGATCGATGATATTCGCTGGATAGAAAGCGGGGACTTGAGATTCATTAAGCAGTTTTAATATGAAATATTCATATAATTGGCTCAAAGTTTTGTCTGGAACAAGATTGTCACCTGAAAAGTTGGCGGATCTTCTGATGATGCGATCGTTTGAATTTGAGGAAATGAGAAAAGAAGGAAAAGAGGTGCAGCTTGAATTTGCGATTCTTCCCAATCGCGCTCATGATATGCTCTCGCATGTCGGTATGTCACGGGAGATTTGCGCGGTGGAAGGACGGAGATTCATCTCAACATTCAATTTTGGGGACGCCCTAACATCGAATGTTGGTAAGCTGCGAATCGAATTCAAAGACAAAAAGCTTTGCCGCAGATATATTGGCGCGATATTGGAAAATATCGAAGTCGTGCCTTCACCGAAATGGATGCAAGAAAGACTTTTGGTTTCGGGTGTGAAGCCGATCAACAATATTGTCGACATTACAAACTATGTGATGCTGGAAACTGGCCAGCCACTTCACGCTTTTGATGCAGGAAAGATAACCGGAAACATCATTGTGAGACGCGCCAAAAAGGGCGAAAAAACAAAGTTGCTGGACGAAAAAGAATACGAGTTAAGCGAAAACGACCTCGTAATCGCCGACTCCGAAAAAACGTTGGCGCTGGCCGGCGTGATGGGTGGCTATGATTCGAGTATATCAAGCAAAACGGTTTCCATTGTTCTCGAATCGGCCAATTTCAAGCCGACCAATGTTCGAAAAACAAGAACGGCTCACAATGTAATCACCGAATCTTCCTATCGTTTCGAACGGGATATCGATTCGAATTTGGCAGAGGAGGGCGCGATGCGGGCGATCGAACTTTTACAAAAATTTGGCGGAAGCGATGTGAAAATCACTGCATATACCGATGTCTATCCGAAAAAAGTGAAATCGTGGCAAGTGAAGTTAAATATCGATTATGTAAGTAATCTTTTGGGGGGAGAAATTCCTGTTTCCAAAATGAAAAATATTCTTGAAAATCTTGATTTGAGCGTGAAGATATCAAAAAATATATTGCATTGCGAAATTCCAACCCGCCGGATCGATCTCAAGTCGCAAGAAGACTTGATTGAAGAAATCGGCCGGATATACGGGTATGAAAATATAGAGGCCAAAGCTCCGGTGGTTGAATTGTCATCGCCGGTCGTGAATGAAAAAGGAGTTTTTGAAGATAAATTGCGGGATATTTTGATCGGAATGAATTTTTCGGAAGTGATGAATTATTCTTTCTATAGCGCGGATGATATCGAAAAATGTGGGCTCGGAATTGAGGGTCATTTTGAAGTCTCTAATCCGATGAATCCGGATCAACAGTACATGCGCCGCTCAATGATTCCCAATCTTTTGAAAAATGTCGAACTCAATCTCAAAAATTTTGAAAAAATAAGTATCTTTGAAATTGGAAGAAAATACAGAGACGAGAAAAAAACAACGCCGACAGAGATATCGATTTTAGCGGGTATATATGCCAGCGTGAAGGACGAGAATCCATTCTTCAGTCTCAAGGGAGCCGTTGAATCTTTGCTCGAAAGCATTGGATGCACGGCTAAATATGAAATATACAAGCCAAAATATTCAGCCTGGCACGTCGGACGTGTTGCTGAAATTTTCATCAAGGGTGAAAAGGTGGGAAAGATCGGGGAAATCAATCCATTGGTTTGCAAGCGATATGGCATCCAGTCGCGCGTGGCTTTGTTCGGAATATCCATCACAAAGTTACTTGGAGTGTCAGCCAAAGAAAAAGAATATAAATCCATCAGCAAATATCCTTCCGTCAAGCGCGACATCTCTATGTTTGTCGACAAAAAAACAAAATATACCGATATTGAATCAAAAATATACAGTGCCGGCGGAAAATTGGTTTTGAGTGTTGAGCTTTTCGACATCTTTGAAAAAGAAGGCGAAAAAAGCATGGCTTTGCGAATTGAAATTGGTTCTGACTCAAAGACTTTGACCTCAAGCGAAATCGATGGTGCGGTAAAAAATATTGTTTCAAAGCTGGAAAAAGATTTGAAAGTGAAAGTGAGAAAATGACAATCGCAGTTGTCATCCCGAGCGAAGTCGAGGGATCCCGCTGATAATCTAGTGATCGCATACCTAGCATGAAGCATCCAATCCCCACAAAAACCACAACACTTTGCCTTGTTTACAAGCACCCGAAAATACTACTCGGCATGAAAAAGCGCGGATTTGGTGCAGGACGTTGGAATGGATTTGGCGGAAAAGTCACAGTTGATGAAACAATTGAAGAAAATATTGTTCGAGAAATGCAAGAAGAAAGCGGACTCACTCCCACGAAATTTGAAAAACGTGCAGTGATGTATTTTGAGTTCAAAGAAGGACCTGAAATTATCGAAGTCAATTTATTTGCAATAGATGATTTTGATGGAGAACCAAAAGAAACTGAAGAAATGAAACCAAAGTGGTTTGATATAAATGATCTTCCCTGGAATGAAATGTGGTCGGACGATCCGATATGGTATCCACTGTTCTTGGAAGGTAAAAAATTTGAAGCGAATTTTTTATTTGATGGCAAGGAACAAGTGCTTCAGCATGAAATATTGGAACTAGAATCAAATGAACTGTCAAATAAAAAATATATTAGATGAAAGAAATTTCCAAACATTACAATCCTTCTGAGGTTGAGTCAAAATGGCGCCAATTTTGGGAGAAAAACAATATATATAAATTCGACCCCAAAGCCAAAGGGGAGATTTTTTCCGTGGACACACCCCCGCCGTATGTTTCGGCTGACCATCTGCATGCGGGACATGTGATGAGCTATTCCCAAGCTGAATTTGTTGTACGCTTCAAGAGGATGCGAGGGTTTAACGTATATTATCCAATGGGTTTTGATGACAATGGCCTTCCAACGGAAAGATTCGTTGAAAAAAAATACAAAATAAACAAATCCAAGATCAGCCGCTCTGACTTCATCAAGCTTTGCCTTGAAGAAACCGCAAAAGGCGCACTTACTTATCAAAAGCTATGGTCACTCCTTGGAATTTCTGTCGACTGGTCAAAGACGTACAGCACAATCAATGATCATTGCCGAAAAATTTCTCAGTGGTCTTTCATCGATTTATATAAAAAAGACAAAATATATAAGGCCAAAAAGCCGATTCTCTGGTGCACATCTTGCCAGACGGCAATCGCGCAGGCCGATCTTGAGGCTGAAGAAAAGGAAAGTCAGCTAGTATATATCAAAGTCAAAGTCGAAACAGGCGAGACAATTGTTTTTTCCACCACGCGACCGGAACTTTTGCCATCTTGTATGGGAATCTCCGTCCATCCGCGCGACAAACGATACAAGCATCTGATCGGAAAAAAGATCACAATGCCGATCACCAAGAAAAAGATCATCCTCACGGCCGATGAAGTAACAGACATGAAATATGGCTCGGGAGTTGTCTATTATTGCTCATATGGCGGAGGAGAGTGCATTGAGTGGCTTTCCCGCCATCCAGATGCCAAGCCGACAGAGCTCATCTTGCCGAACGGCCGTTTTTCGGAGAATGGTGGAAAGTATGCAGGCATGAAAGTGCTCGAAGCAAGAAAACAAATTATTGAAGATCTGCAATCGATTGGAGCAATTGAAAAAATAGAGCCAATCAAGCACTCGGTCTATGTCCATGAGCGATGCTCGACAGATGTTGAATATATCGAATCAGAACAATGGTTCATCAAGCTACTTGATAGCAAAAAAGAATTTCTAAAAAGGGGTAAGGAGCTGAAGTGGTTTCCTATAGCGATGAAGCGAAATTATGATGACTGGGTGAAAAATATCAAATGGGATTGGTGTATTTCACGTCAAAGATATTTTGGAGTTCCGTTTCCGGTGTGGAAATGCGCCAAATGCGGGGAGATAATTTTGCCAGATATCAAGGATCTTCCGGTAGATCCAACTGAAAACAAGCCGAAGATCAGGGAATGCCCGGAATGCAAAGGCAAAAAATTTCTGCCCGAAGAAGATGTTCTGGACACATGGATGACATCCTCAATGACACCAGAGATCGCTCAAAAACTTGTTTTGGAAAAATGTGCGCAAGAAAAGCTTTATCCTGGATCGCTTCGTCCGCAAGCGCATGAGATCATCCGAACGTGGCTTTTTTATACCATTGTCAAATCTCATTATCATCATAATAGTTTGCCTTTTCGAGATGCAATGATCTCCGGACACGGCCTTGATGAACAAGGACGAAAAATTTCCAAGCGGCTTGGAAACTATGTCCCACCGGAAAAGATAATCGAAGAATTTGGCGCCGACGCAGTGCGATATTGGGCAACTGGAGCAACGCTTGGACAAAATTTGCGCTTCAGTCTTGATGAAGTCAAAATGGGTCGCAAGACCACGACTAAGCTCTGGAATGCAGCTCGGTTCATGGCGATGAACGTGAAAAAGGCGGAGTTGCTGAAAAATACGGATACCGTGGAATTGGCGGATTCGTGGATCATTGATGAGCTCAACAAAACAATCGTCAAAACAACCAAAGCCTTTGAAAACTATGCCTATGCCAAAGCTAAAGAGGAAATCGACACGTTTTTCTGGTCAAAGTTTGCGGACTATTATGTCGAATTTGTGAAATATCGTTTCTTTGGTGAGGATGTGAAATCCAAAAAAGCAGGCGAAAAGACGATCGCGACCGTATTTTTCAATATCGTGAAACTATATGCTCCCATTATGCCATTTGTCACGGAAGAAATTTTTGAAGCTTATTTCAAACACCTTGAGAAAGCTAAAAGTCTTCACATTTCCAGATGGCCTCAAGAAATAAAGCTCAAAAAATCACCGGATATTTCGGATTTTGAAAGCGCGATCAAGGCGGTTGATGAGATCAGGAAATACAAAACAAAAAACGGTCTCTCTCTCGGCGCGGAAATAGAGTCTATTAAGATAAAGACCAAAACAAACTTGAAAAAATATGGAGAGTTTTTGAGAAAAGTGGGGAGAGTCGAGAAAATTTCCTAGCCTATGAAGCTCAAAATCACACTTGGAAAACATTCCGGTTTTTGTTTTGGCGTGAGGCGCGCCTATGATTTGACGCGCGTGAATTCCAAAGACTGCTCTGAAGTTTTCATCCTTGGAAAACTTGTCCACAACAACGATGTTTGCCGGGATATATACAAACGCGGAATCAAAGAAATCAAATCGCTATCAGACATCAAAAAAGGAACGGTGATCTTCACGGCTCATGGAGTCGGGCCAGGATTCTATAAAAAGGCCAGCATCAAAGGACTCAAAATCATCGACACAACCTGTCCCAAAGTGATGAAAGTTCAAAGGCTGGCGAAAAGCTTTGCCGAGAAAAAATACCAGGTTCTGGTTTTCGGTGACAAAAATCACAAAGAAGTGAAAAGTATTTTCGAGTGGTCAGGGAGAAAAGCCAAAGTGATCGGGAGCCTGAAGGACGCTGAGAAATTGAAATATGATCAGACAAAAAAATACTGTCTCCTCTCCCAAACCACTCAGAATGTCGAGAAATTCAAAAAAGTCATTGCTTATTTTCAAAAAAATCTCAAAAACTTCGCGTATTTCAACACGATTTGTCCATCAACGAACGATCGCCAAAAAGAAGTTCGAAATCTTGCAAGAAAAAACGATGTAGTAATAGTCATCGGCGGCAAAGACAGCGCCAATTCCAGAATGCTCTATGAGATATCCAAAAAGATCAACAAAAAATCTTTTTTCGTTGAAAGCGGGAAAGAATTTAAAAAAAAGGATCTTGCCGGAAAGACGAAAATTGCAATATTCACTGGCGCTTCCACTCCGGAATGGATCATCAAACAAATCATAGGAGACTTGAAAAAAATCGTGTGAGAGCAAGTTGGTGTGTCGCGCAGAGATAAGTTTTGAAGTAAGCAAAGATGAATAAGAGAAAGATAGTTAAAATAATCGTGGCTGTCGCCATATTGACGATTGTGGTTGCGCTGTTTTGTTTTTTTGAATCTCGCGGAAAAGATCAGGCGAGAACCAAAGCAAAATCGGAAAAGGAGAATATCTCAGAAAATGAAAGATCGAGCGAGCCGTCTTGGGGAGAAGATTTTTCAAACATATCTCATGAAGCATATCAAAAAACCAAGGATTTTTTGGCAGGTTTTTTCCAAGAAAAAACCCAAAATAGCAAGGTCGCATCAAATTATCCTTTGCACGAAAATATTTCCACGACCTTTTTTTGGGTAGGAGAGAAAGGAAACGATGACAATAAGGATATCTCAAATTCTCCAAGTTGCTGGGACGACAAATGGAAAACGCATTTTGGAGGGGTGGACGATCCAAAAAAAAGAAACGGATTTTTTCCGGCTGCCTTCAAGTCCAAAGAAAATCCCTTTTATTTTGCTCTTCCATATAATGATTTCAACTCAAAAGGAAATCGGAAAAGTGGCATTGACGCATATATCCCCTGGTTCAAAGAAAAGAAGTGGAGTGGCAAAGAATCGGTTTGCAAAAACCGCTGGATAAAAATAATTAAGGGTGACAAAGTCGCTTATGCTCAATGGGAAGACGCCGGCCCATTTGGAGAAAATGACGTGGCATATGTTTTTGGCAATGCCCAGCCAAAAAACAAAACAAACGATCACGCCGGACTGGATGTTTCGCCAGCCGTCCATGATTTCCTTGAACTTTCAGACATGGACAAAACAAGCTGGCAATTTGTTGACGCCAAAGATGTTCCGGATGGTCCCTGGAAAAAAATTATTACAAATTCCAATATTTACTGGAATTAATATTCTTTTCGGCTTATGATAGATAAGCTGGCAAAAAAATTATCCGTTTTTGCGGTTTTTTCATTTTGAACTTTGCAACATATTGCCTTAAGTATCGTATTATAAGGAAGAGCTGAATATCTCAATATGTCGCCATACACATACAATCAAATATTTTTCGATCAAACAAAGCAGAGATGGCGTTGGGCCAAGTTTTCTTTGTTTGTTCTGGGTTTTCTTTTATTGGTTGTTTTTGGAACAATGATTTTTGGCATGCTTCAACAGCCTGTATTTTCAGCTCCCAATTTGCCGTCTCCCAATTCATCTTTGCGCAGCGCTCCGCCAACTGTTTCAGCCAACATAAGTATTCAAAACGCATCAGCAGCAAAAACACAATTGACTTCTTTGCCCAACGATCAACGATCCGCCTTTCCTTCGATTTTGAAAAATACACCGCTTTCTTTGGCGGATGGAAAAGAGGTTCCTCGATCAAAAATATTTGGATTTTATGTGAATTGGGATGATACCAGTTTTTCATCACTGCAAAAAAATATCAATTCTTTGGATGAGCTGATTCCTGAGTGGCTTCATCTTGGGAACGAAAATGGAGACTTGTCTGTTGACGATCAGGCCATTCAAGACAAGACAATGACTTTTGTTTCTCAAAATCGGCCGAATCTGCCGATTGCTCCGCTCATCAACAATTTTGACCAAAATTTGCAGAATTGGAACAGTCAGATGTTGGACAAAATGCTTCAAAGTCCGAATGCCCGATCTAGAACTATTCAAAATCTTTACGATTTTGTGACAATCAACAAATTTTCCGGAATTTCAATTGATTTTGAAAACGTTCTGGATGCCGATCAGCCGCTTCTCGCTCAGTTTATGAAAGAACTCTATGCGAAATTTCATCCAATGGGGCTAGAGGTGACTCAAAACGTCCCCTTAAACGATGAAATGTTTGATCTTAAAACTTTGTCTCAAAGCAGTGACTACCTCATTTTGATGGCCTATGACGAATACTCTGTCGGAAGCGACCAGGCGGGACCTCTGGCTTCTCAAACATGGTTCGTGGATTCAATGAATGCGCGCCTGAAAGATGTTCCTGCGGAAAAATACATCATAGCATTGGGAAGTTATGGATATAACTGGGACGCTGATACGACCAGTGGTCAAACATATACTTTTCAAGATTCAATGCTTTCTGCCAAATATGCCGGATCAAAAATTGTTCTTGATCAAAATTCTCTGAATCCAACCTACGACTATTTTGACGGAGATACGCTGCATCATGTCTGGTTTCTTGATGCTACGACTGCCTTCAATGAGATATCGGCGCTCAAAAGTGTGCCTGTGCATGGATATGCTCTTTGGAGAATGGGTAGCGAGGATCCTTCCATTTGGAATGTGTTCTCTCAACGAGATAATCTGGACTCGGAAGCTGCCAAGCTCTTGCTGTCCGTAGACTACGGGTATGATATCGACTATGAGGGACGTGGAGAAATATTGCGAGTGACAGGCACTCCTGCCAAGGGAGCGCGCGATCTGACATTTGACCAAAATTCAGGACTTATCACAAAAGAAGGCATAGTAAGATATCCATCTGCTTATACAGTATATCGTCGGGGCAATAGTGATCCAAAAAAAATTGCTCTGACTTTTGATGACGGTCCTGATGCGGCATATACTCCAGAAGTTTTGTCAATTTTGAAACAGTACGATGTCAAAGCCACTTTTTTCATTGTGGGTGCCAATGGCACAAAGAATCAGGATTTGCTGAAACAAACAGCAGCAAACGGCAATGAAATCGGAAACCATACCTTTACTCATCCAAACATAACCGGCATCTCAAATAGCCAATTTTCATTCGAGCTCAACTCAACCGAAAGCTTGCTAGCCAGCACAATTGGACGCCATTCATTGCTTTTTCGGCCGCCATACGCCGAAGATGTCGAACCAGTGACTCCAGAAGAGATTCGGCCCGTCTTTTTCGCGACCAATAAGGGATACTATACTGTGGGAATGCATATTGATCCCAGTGATTGGAACTCTCCGGGAGTGGATGAGATTGTAAATCGCGTCATTGACGGTGCAGACAACGGAGATGGAAATGTGGTTTTGCTTCATGACGGAGGTGGTAACCGCTCACAAACGATCGCAGCGCTTCCCGGAATAATTGAGGGTCTCCAGGCAAAAGGTTTCGATATTGTCACTATTTCGGATCTCATGGGCGCATCTGAAGATTCTGTAATGCCTCCTGTAACAAGCGCATTTATCCTATCAAGAATCAGTGAAGGAGGGTTTTTGGCCACTGATTGGGGAACAAATCTGCTCTATGATTTTTTCATTATCGGAATCATACTTGGCATTCTGAGATTCCTGGCAATTGCAATTCTTGCAGTCGCGCAAAAATTCCGCCGACACTTTGAAAAATTTCCTCATTATATCGAAAAATACAAACCAAGCGTGGCGGTTGTCATTCCCGCTTTTAACGAGGAAAAAGTCATTCGAAAAACAGTGGAGGCTGTTTTGCGGTCAAACTATCCAAATTTTGAGATCATTCTCGTCGATGACGGATCAACGGATAACACTCTGAATGTGATAAAATATTTTTTTTCTGAAAATAAGAAAGTGAAGATATTCTCCGAAACAAACGCCGGAAAATGGTCTGCTTTGAATCACGGCATTGAGCAAACCAAAGCGCAAATTTTGGTGACCTTGGACGCAGATACCGTTTTTCTTCCATCAACAATTGAGAAATTGATTCCATATTTTTCCAATCCTCACGTAGGAGCCGTTGCTGGAAACACCAAAGTCGGCAATCGCCACAATTTGCTCACGCGTTGGCAGGCACTGGAGTATATCACCAGTCAAAATCTTGACCGGCGGGCTTTCGACGCCTTGAATTGCATCACGGTTGTTCCTGGATCGGTAGGCGCATGGCGGCGAAAAGCAGTGCTAGAAGCTGGCGGATTTTCCAATCAAACGCTCGCGGAAGATGCAGATCTCACTTTTTCCATCATTCGGCGCGGATACAAAGTCGTCTATCAAGAAAAGGCGGTCGCCTACACTGAAGCTCCTGATACGATAAAGGATTTTCTGAGACAGCGTTTTCGCTGGATGCTTGGAACACTTCAAACCGCCTGGAAGCATACAGACGCGCTTTTCCGATCGCGATATGGCGCCTTGGGAGCGGTTGCCTTGCCCAATATTTATATTTTTCAATTGGTCTTCGCGCTTATCTCTCCACTCATGGATTTGACAATTCTTGCATCACTGAGTTGGGCTCTCTGGCAAAGAGCCCATCATCCAGTTGACTATTCGGCTTTTTTTGCCGTACAAAAACTTTTAACTTATTATATCTTTTTTCTCGCAGTTGATTTTCTCACTTCGGCCGTGGCTTTCACACTGGAAAAAAACGAGGATTGGAAATTGCTTTTCTGGATCATTCCGCAACGATTTTTCTATCGCCAGCTCATGTATTTCGTTGCTTTCAAAGTTGTTTTTTCCGCCTTGAAGGGAAAAATCGTCGGTTGGGGAAAGTTGCGTAGAAAAGCAACTGTTTTAATGGAAACATCCTAAGCGATAAAGATGGCTACCAAAAAATATTTAGCGATTTTGACATTTCGCTGTTTTTGCGTTATTTTTATTGTATGCGCCAATCACAACTTTTCACGAAAACTCAAAAAAATGCCCCGGCTGGTGAAGTGAGCCTCAATGCTCAACTTTTGATTCGAGCTGGGTTTGTTCACAAAGAAATGGCCGGAATATATACAATTTTGCCTATGGGGTTGCTTACCCTGAACAAAATAGCAAATATTGTCAGGGTCGAGATGAACAATACCGGAGGGGTGGAAATTCAATCAGCTGCCCTGCAAAAAAAAGAAACTTGGGAAAAAACAGGCAGATGGAGCGATGAGGTCGTCGACATTTGGTTCAAGACGAAATTGAAAACCGATGCTGAGTTGGGACTGGCTTTTACCAATGAGGAACCGTTGGCTGCTATGATGAAAAGTTTTATATCCTCATACAAAGATCTGCCAGTTTATGTTTACGACATCAGGTCTGTTTTTCGAAATGAGACGAGGGCAAAGTCTGGGATTATGCGGGGTCGAGAATTTTTTTGGAAAGCTTTGTACTCTTTTTCCAAAAACGAGTCCGAACATAATGAGTATTATGAAAATGCCAAGATAGCATACAAAAATATTTTTGACCGGCTGGGTTTAGGAGAAAAAACTTATCTGACTTTTGCTTCGGGCGGATCTTTTTCGAAATATTCCCACGAATTTCAAACAATTTGCGAGGCGGGGGAGGATATTATTTATGTTGACGAAGAAAAAAAGATTGCCGTAAACAAGGAAGTTTACACGGACGAAGTGCTGAACAACATTGGCCTGACAGAAGACAAACTAGTTGAGAAAAAAGCTATTGAAGTCGGCAACATTTTTTCCTTGGGTCATAGGTTTTCGGAGCCATTCAACTTGAAATACAAAGACGAAAGAGGGGAAGATCAGCTTGTCTATATGGGATGCTATGGAATTGGAATCTCAAGACTAATGGGAACAATTGTGGAATTGAATAGCGATGACAAAGGCATTATTTGGCCGGAATCCGTCGCGCCGTTTCAAGTACATCTGATTAGTCTCGGGAAAAACGAGGAGGCCGAAAAAATCTATAAATATTTGCAAAAAAATAATATCGAAGTATTGCTTGATGATCGCGAAGACACGAGCGCCGGAGCCAAATTCGCCGATTCAGATCTCATTGGCATCCCATGGCGCGTCGTCGTGAGCGAGAAATCTCTTGCGGGTGGGGGAGTGGAAGTGAAAAAAAGAAGCGAAAAAGAAAGCGAGATTGTGAAAGTTAAAAAATTGCTATCTAAGTTTAATAAGAATCTTCCCCTTTTACAAAGGAATGATTAAAGGAGATTTCGCTAAAAAAAGCTCTTTGAAAGAGCTTTTTGTGTTCCCCCCCCCCATTAAATATAGATTTTACATCTCCTCCATAATTTTATTTCAAAAAAACACCGTCTTTGAAAAAGACCAGATATATGCTACGCTTGAAGCAATAATTAAATAATGAGTGATAGAAATTTAAAATTTCACTAGATATGCATAAAATTATATGAGCTGGTTTTTTGTTGCGCTTATTGGTCCTTTTTTGTATGCGCTGACCAATTATATAGATAAAATTCTCTTGGAGAGATACTTCAAAAAGAGTGGAATCGGCGCTATCCTGATTTTCTCTTCTCTGGTTGCTGTATTGGCATTGCCCTTTTTCTTGTTGATGGATAGAACAGTATTGGATGTTAGTTTTGTAAATATTCTTATTCTCGCAGCTAAAGGAATGTTGGGTGTGGGGGTGCTGTGGTGCTATCTAATAGCTCTTAGAAACGAAGAGACCTCCGTAGTAATAGTTTTCTATCAGCTTGTTCCTGTACTTGCAAGCATATTGGGTTATCTTGTGCTTGGTGAAGTCCTGACTCACATGCAGTTGATTGCTATGGCGATCATTATTCTTGGTACGACAATCATTGCTTTTGAAGTAGATTCAGATAATCATTTTAAACTTCGGAAAAAAAGCACCATCATACCAATGCTGGGCGCCTCCTTTTTTTGGGCATTGGGCGGAACCATTTTTAAAAAAGTAGCGCTTGAAGAAAATTTATGGAGGTCATTGTTTTGGGAAAATCTCATGTTCGTATTAGTAGGTATTTGTATATTTATTTTTATACGTTCTTATCGCGAAAATTTTTTATCGGTGTTTAAAAGCAACTCTAAGAATATTTTGTCACTCAATGCTTTGAATGAGTCGATATACATATCAGGAAATGTGGCCGTTGCCTATGCATATCTTCTTGCTCCCGTTGGGCTCATACTGCTTATGGAATCATTTCAGCCAATTTTCGTGTTGTTTATTGGTGTGATACTAACCGTTTTCTTTCCGAAGATACTGGTCGAGAAAATAGAAGCAAAACATATTTGGCAAAAAATTATTGCAATCAGTATAACAGGAATTGGCGCTTATCTTCTACTTTTTTATAAATAGTTTTTACCAATATGCATAAACGTCCTAAGGCTAAAAAACCGGATCTTTCTCAGGCAGAAAAGATAAACATCCTGAGAAAAATCGGACATTCATGTTTTGAATACGAATTTGATTGTAGCTCCGACATAAAAAACTTTCTAAAAAATAAAGATGCGCAATCGGTTGCTGGCCGAATAATAAAATTTGACGCAACGAACCTCTCTGGTGTAATCGCTGACAGTAGTTCAAAGATCGAATTTGAACTGAAAGGAAATAATGAAAACAGAAATATTGCAGAATTTGTTGATGAAGGAGATATTGTTGGATTAAAAGGAAAGCTATCCATATCAAAAAATATTATAGTTTGCGATGAAATAACCATGTTGACCAAAACTCATCGCCCTCTTCTTCAAGAGACTGACAACTTTAATCATCATAGAGTAAGGCATCTCGGATATATAGTTGATGATGATACGAGGGGGAAAATAAAAACAAGAATAAAAGTCATATCTTTGCTGAGAAAATATTTAGAGAAGAATGGCTTTGTGGAAATAGATACGCCGTTGCTGCATCCCTACCAAGGAGATTCGATAGCCAAGCCACTTTTTGTTGATGTTACTTCCTGCAACATGCGTTTCGCATTAGCTTCTTCTCCTGAATTATATCTTAAAAAAATGCTTGTAGGCGGCTTTAATAAAGTATTCACCATAAACAGGTCATTCAGAGATGAGCGTGTTGACGATACGCACCTTATTGAATTTCTGTCTGTCGAATATTATATGGCCTATGTTGATTATATATATATGATGAAGTTTACTGAGAAACTGTTAAAATATTTGGCTAAAGAAATTCATAAAACCTCAGAGATACCATTCCGAGGACATAAATTGGATTTTGAAAAAAAATGGGAAAGAATTTCTATTCACAATTCACTTAAAAAACTGTTCAAAAGAGATTTGTTTATATTGAATAGGAATGAATTATTGAAAATAGCCAAAACACAAGGAACTTCACATGACAAGACAGTTTCTCCTGGCAATATTATCATAGATATTTTTAATAAGTGCGTAGGTAATTTTATTGTTCAACCGACATTTGTGTATGATTATCCTAAGGATGCAACTGTGATGTGCTATGACATTACCATGGCAAAAGAAAAAAGAGGCGACAAAAAAATTCTTGAAAGATTTGAGTTATATATAGGAGGCATGGAATTGGCCAATTGTTATTCTGAATTGACCGATCCTGAACAGCAAAAAAGTTCATTTGAGCAATTTCTATTAGGGAGAAATAAGACATTAAAGATGGATCCTAATTTTTATCATGCATTGCAGGTGGGCATGCCTCCTGCCAGCGGAGTTGGTTTTGGCATCGATCGCCTGTTGATGATTCTAACAAACAGCGATAAAATTTACGAGACTGTAACATTTTCAACATATCATGAAAATATCTGAGAGAATCAATTTGTTCAATTCCATAAGAGACCTGCCTTTTTGCATTATGGGCAAAAAAGCAGCTTATTGCTTTTCCAAAAGTAAACAATTAAAAAATGGTTTGGAATCGATTGGCATAAAATCAAGAATGATGCAGGGATGGTTCAAATGGTCCGATTTGAATATTCCGGAGAAAATAAAAACTTTGATAGTGGCAGATAGACAGAAGCATGTTTTTTTGGAAGTTTATATTCCTGAAAAAAACAGATGGGTATACGTGGATCCTACTTGGGATATCTATTTAAAATCTATTTTTCCTATCGCTCAATGGGATGGAATCAATGAAGCGAATTTAATGACAAAGTTGACCGGAGTTTCCGAATACAAGAAAGCGAGCATTCTGCATAGAACCATCAATAAAGTAAAAAGAAAACTCCATTTTAAAAATAATGACAATTTCTATCGCGCCCTTGATAGGTGGATAGATGAAATAAGATCAGAAAATTTATGATACCCAAATTTCCAAAATTTAAAAAAATTGAATTGTCGGACAAAAAAGAGATCGAGAAGTACGTTTCAAAATTTCCGCCGTATTCAACTTTTAATTTTACCAATCTGTGGGCGTGGGATGTGAAAAACAACCGGAAAGTTTCAAAACTGAATGGAAATTTAGTTTTTCTCTATTCAGTTTTTTTTGCAGAAAAGTCATTTCTATCTTTTTTAGGCAATAATAAATGTGAAGATACTACACTCGCACTTCTGTCTTTTGCTGAAAATAATCCAAAAATATATCCGGAGCTTCGTTTCATTACAGAAGAATCAATCAGACAACTGCAGTCTAATAATCTACATGTAAAGGAGGATCGTAACAATTTTGATTACTTTTTTTCTACGTCTGAACTAGCTAAGCTCCAAGGCATCAAATTTAAAAAGCATAGGTGTCTCGCCAGAAAATTCTCAGAAAAGTATCCGGATGCGGTCTTTCAAATAAAAGAGCTAAGCGATTTATCTATACAAAAAAAACTTCATCTTATGTTGCGACAGTGGGAGCATCGGAAAAAAGTGCAGAACAAACCATGCGATCTGAAGTTTGAAGAACAAGCACTCCGTCGTTTGCTGAAAAATGCCAAGATGCATAAGCTAATTTTGTCCTGCGTTTTTTTACACGATTCGATGCTCGGCTTCAGTATTGACGAAGTATTGCCCGGTCGAAACGCGATTGCCCATTTTATTAAAGCTGATAATTCTTTCAGAGGAATATACGAGTTCCTGAATAGGGAATTAGCCCAATATCTAAAAAATATTAATATTTTTTTATGGAATTGGCAACAAGATTTGAACATTAAAAGTTTAAGGGAAACAAAATTAGGCTATCGCCCAATTGCATTTCTCAAAAGATATACAGTTTCGATTGAGGACGCCCATAAACATGATGCGCAAAAGATACACAAGAGAAGCTGCTGAGATATTTTTATAATGCAGTAAGCACAAGGCGCTGATGTTCTCTTGCGGAAGCACTCTTATTTAGGTATAATTTTAATGTAGCAAATCGAATATGGATGTTAAACAAAAAATTCGTAATCACTTTTTTTTCTACATACTCGTGACGCTTATTTTCGTCGTCGGTGTTTTTTCTTATCACCGTTTTATGATTAAGCAAGACTATATGGTTGGATATGAAGGCGTCTGCGACCCTGTTGCAAATGAAAATAAATGTTTTGCAGGTTGCGAGGACGATGATTGCACTAAAGAGTACTACTACTCAAAGATGGTGAAATATGCGCCCGATTTATACAAGGAATGCGGCGAAGATATAACTGATTGTGAATCAGCCAATTCGTGTCTTCCGGACAATCGCAATTGTTCTGCAACATATTGCGACCCTGAAGTTGAAGGTGATACTTGCGCAACAGAGACAAATACTCAAGATGATGACGCCAAAGAATAGTCATCACAAAATAATGAATAAATAACGCCAATTTATGATCTGCTATTCATTCTCAAAGCCTCTATATTTTATATTTTCCTGGGATGTGCCGGCACTTCTATATTATTCACATATACCAACAGCTATAATTGCAATGCTGATTGGTTTTTTTGTTCTTTGGAAAGGCAAACAATTCCTGATCAATCGGCTCTTATTTGCCATTTCTGCTTGTTTTTCTCTTTGGGTAATTTCAAATCTTATCTTGTGGACAAATATTCAGAGTGATCTTATGCTGTTTGTTTGGTCTTTCCTTAGGATATTTTTTTCTCTTATATCTATCCTTAGTGTATATTTTATTTATGTCTTTCTAGAGAAAAAAGACGTATCCCTATTACTCAAGAGCATTTTTTTAATACTTACAGTTCCTATTATTATTTTATCTCCGACCCATTTAAATTTGGGAGGATTCGATATAACAAGTTGTGATGCATTTGCGTTCGAAGGGTTTTTGTTTCAATTCTCCCGTATCTTTTTTGGAGTGTTGGCAATGATTTGGATACTTATTCTGCTTATTCGCAAATACCGCACGGCAGAAGTTAATTTTAAAAAACAGATATTGCTTATGGGAGCAGGAATAGAGTTATTTCTCTTTTCCTTCTTTATAGTAACATTCTTAGCGGCATATCTAACTGATATGGGCATATTGTCCGATTCACGACTTGAATATTATGGGTTATTTGGCATGGACATATTTATCGGATTATTGGCATATTTGATTGTTCGATATAAAGCTTTTCATATAAAACTAATAGCTACACAGGCTCTTGTAGTTGCGCTTGTTGCTCTTATCGGATCCGAATTCTTTTTCATACAAAATGCAACTAATATAATTTTGACATTAATTACCCTTCTGATCGCTCTTGGCTTTGGATACATGCTCGTGAGATCTGTGAAACTTGAAGTTCTTCGCAAAGAAGAACTGGAAAATCTTTCCGGCCAACTTGCGACAGCCAATGATCAACTTCACGCGCTCGACAAGGCCAAGTCCGAATTCATTTCCATCGCGTCGCACCAGCTTCGCACGCCGCTCACGTCGATCAAGGGCTTTGGATCCTTGCTTCTTGAAGGAACATATGGCGAGGTGCCCGCCGCGCAAAGGGGAGCGCTCGAGAAGATATATATTTCAAATGAACGGCTCATTCAATTGGTCGAGGATTTGCTCAATATCTCGCGCATTGAAGCGGGGAGAATGGAATTTGATTTCCAGGAAGCACAGATCGAGGATCTGGTGGAAGAAGCGGTGATGACCCTCGAACTTTCCGCCAAAGCCAAAAATCTCTACCTCCATTGGGAAAAACCGGCCGTTGCAATGCCGCACCTCAAAATTGACATCACTAAGATCAAGGAAGTCATCTCGAATATGGTTGATAATGCCATCAAATATACGCAAAAAGGCGGAATCACGGTGAAATTGGAAACAAGCACAGTTTGGGATACGGAGCACAAAGAGCATCAAAGCACTGTCCGCGTAAAAGTTTGCGACACGGGAATCGGCATGGACGCGGAAGAAATTGGGATGATCTTTGAGAAATTCCAGCGCGGCAAGCAAGTTTCCCACTATCACACCGATGGCACGGGACTTGGGATGTTCATCGGCCGCAAGATCGTCGCTGAACACAAAGGCAAAATCTGGGCGGAATCAGATGGCAAAGGCATGGGATCGAGGTTCATTTTGGAATTGCCGGTGGAGCAGAGCATTTAATAAATAGACGTGGAAACAGCAAAAAGTATAAGAAAATTGACAAAATATAAACTTTATGTAATAAGTAGGGTAGTTCCATACGGAATGGAGGGGCTGTCTTGCTCCTTAAAATAACCCTAAAAAGAGGAAAAAGTCATGATTAGCCGAGTAAAACCGAGGACTCCCCGGGGTTTTGGTGAATATCTTCCGCAGGATCAGATCCTGTTCAACAGGATGTTCGAAACAATCCGCTCGATTTATGAGCGATTTGGTTTCACTCCCATTGAAACTCCCGCTATTGAGCTGACGGAAGTCTTGTTGGCCAAGGGCGGAGGGGAAACCGATAAGCAGGTATACAGCCTAGCCAAAGAGGGAGATCAGTTATCTCTCCATTTTGATCTGACTGTGCCGTTGGCAAGATACGTTTCTGAGCACTATAATGCGCTGAGCTTTCCCTTTCGCCGCTATCAGATGCAGAAAGTATGGCGAGGTGAACGAAGTCAGGCGGGCCGGTTTCGCGAGTTCTATCAATGCGACATCGATGTTATCGGCAGTGAAAGCCTGCTCGTTGATGCGGAGATTCCCAGCGTGATCTACAATGTTTTTCTTGCCTTGGGTCTCCCTGACTTCACCATCAAGGTCAACAACCGGAAAATTCTGAATGGGTATTTCGAATACCTGGGTCTTTCAGGGGTGACCAAGAGTGTCTTCACGGCCATCGACAAGCTCGAGAAACAGGGGAAATGTGCGGTCTTCAAAGATTTGCAATCCCTCGGCATCGCTGAATCAATCATTGAGAAGGTGCTGGAATTCACCTCCCTGAAAGGAGCGGACAACGATATTTTAGCCGCTCTCAGAGGCCTGGATGTTCAAAATCAATCCTTTAAGGATGGTATTCAGGAATTGTCCGATTTGTGCCACTATATTTCGCTTTTCGGCGTTCCGGAAACCAATTACGAAATTGACCTGGCTATTGCCCGGGGGCTCGATTACTATACGGCCACCGTGTATGAGACCGTTCTTAATGAACATCCTGGGATTGGAAGTGTGTGTTCTGGCGGTCGCTATGACAACCTGGCGTCCTTCTATACAGACAAAAAATTGCCCGGAGTCGGGATCTCCATAGGTCTCTCGCGTCTTTTCTTCAAGCTGCGTGAGGCGGAGATTATAAAACCGGAAAGGGCAACTCCATCAGAAGTGCTGATTGCAGCCTTGAGTTCCGACTTTTTGCCAAATGCTCTTGCTGTTGCCAAGCAACTCAGGGAGCGCGGTATAAACACGGAGGTCTCCTTTGAAACCGGAAAGATTGGAAAACAAATGAAGTACGCCAATAAGTTAAGTATCCCTTTTGTATTTATTCTAGGGGAAGAGGAGGTGAAGAACAATACGATCAGCGCCAAACGAATGGCAACAGGTGAGCAAGTCGAGGCAACCTTTGACGAAGCGATCGAATTCATGGATCGCTGAGAAAAGAACAAGGAGTAAGCCATGAAGGAGAATGATCATGGCGGGAACGACCATCATCTCAAGAGGTCGATACCCGCCGGAACTTGTGATCTCGTTGGCGAAGAAGCTAGGCAGAGACAGAATGTGATTGACATCATTCGCAGGGTTTACGAGCTGCACGGCTTTGAGCCGTTGTATACCCCTATTCTGGAGCACTCTGCTGTCTTCAACGGCCACCACGGTGAAGGAGAAAAGCTGCTCTTCAATCTCGGCGACAGCGCTAATAAACGGTTGGTGCTCCGGTATGATCTGACGGTGCCCCTGGCCCGCGTAGTCAGTATGTATCCGAATCTTCCGCGCCCATTCAAACGCTACCAGATCGCTACCGTATTCCGTGATGACAATGTGGATACGAGCCATGACAGGGAGTTTACCCAGTGTGATGGTGACGTTATCGGCGCCCAAAGCCTGACCGCGGATGCTGAGATTCTTTGCCTGGCACATGACGGTTTGTCGAAGCTGGGCTTTAAAAAATTCAGTATCCGAATCAATCATCGAGCTATTATCAAGGGAATTGCCACTCGGGCTGGTATTGATACACTTGGCGGTGTTCTCCAGATCCAGCGCGCCCTCGACTATGCCGATAAAGTGTCAAAAGACGGTCTGAAAGGCGTGGTGACCGATCTTCGGCAGAGAGATTTACCCGATAATGTTATCAGCGCAATCCTGCCAGTCTTGGAGATCAAGGGAAATGTCACTGAATCCTTGGCTCAGTTGCGCGAACTATTGCACGCCGAGCCAAATGCACTCCTAGGGATCGATGAGCTCCATGAGATTCTCAGCTACGCAGATCCCGGGGTCATTGCAGATGTGTCAATTGACTTGACTCTAGCGCGGGGCGCTGACTACTATACCGGTTTTATCCTCGAAGGCATCATCGACGAGGTTCCCGTTGGAGCTGTCTTGGGTGGAGGCCGCTACGATAATCTCGTAGAAGCTTTCCATGCACCTAAGGAACCAGCGGTAGGTATGGCCTTTGGCCTAAACCGCATTCTCACTGCCATGAAACAATTGGAGATGAGCGGGATGAATGGCTCACAAAACAAGGCGATTGTCATTTGCCTGAGTCACAATCAAGCCACTAAAGCTCTCCAGTTTTCCCGCAAGTTGCGCACTATGCGTATCGAAACCGATTTATGCTGCGAATTTTCAGACGCAGAAAAGGGTTTGGATTACGCAAAGAAACGCGGCTTCAAAGTCGCCATTTGCGCCGCTGGTAACATTTCAACGTGGGAGATTCATGAAACCAGCGGTTCATCTGGCCTGAGCTCTGTTATTTCAGGAGTATTGAAGTCTATGCCCAAGACTTAAAAGCTTGGACATCGCGCTTGATTAAAGTGGCTTCCGGGGAAACCCCTGAAGCCACTTTTCCTTTTGTATAAAGCAATAATATTATTTTAAAGGCAGAAATATTGACAAATATTGTATTATATTAAATAATATCAGAGTTGCTTACTTTTTGAATAAATATCGATGTCAATCAGAAAAAAAGAGTTTATTGAAACGCTCAGAAAAATTTGTATTGTCCCGGGAATTTCAGGACATGAATATTTTTCCGGAATATCGAAAACAATTTTTGAAATTGCAAGAGGTATCACAAAAAATACCATTATTGACAAATTTGGCAATGTTATTTCATTAGTTGGAAATGGTCCGAAAAGAATTATTTTGGATGCTCATTTGGATGAGATTGGTTTTATAGTGAGTAAAATTGATAAAGAGATATGGCTGTCTCCAATCGGAGACGTAAAAAATGAACTTATTGATAAATGCTCTGTGTATGTTCTTTCGTCGGGAATTCGCGGGGTTATTTCGTCCAAAAATAAAAAGATTTTTTTTCTTCCATTAAGTAAAAAAGGCAAAGAAAAAATTATTGCCGGTGATATTGTTTCGTTTGAGCGAAAATTCGAAGTTAAAAAGAGCGAGATCCATGCAACTGCTCTGGACAACCGAATAGGTTGCGCTGTTCTTTTGGAGTTGATGAAGATTTTCGCCAAAGAAAACCCGTCGAATTTTTCTCTAATATGTTCTTTTTCAACTCAAGAGGAAAAAGGCAGCTCTACGCTGAATAAAATTGCCGACAAATATAAACCAGAATTTGGAATTGTTATCGATGCGGCATATGCCAAGCCGGTCGATTTTGACGACCAGGGCATGAGTATTCCGGAACTGGGAAAGGGTTGTGCGATCCAATACCAAGGGAAAGATTTTATTGTAGCAAGTGAAGTCATAAATGAAATTGAAAACATTGCCAAGAAAGAAAAAATTTTGATTCAAAAAGAAATTCCTTCCCCTAATCTTGGCAGAACCAACTTTCCTCAATTGCATAAAAGCGGTGTTGTGACTGGCGTTATAAATATTCCAGTTGCGATGCAGCACAGACAAGAAAGCATTACAAATATCAATGACGCAGTTTGCGCTTTTGAATTAATAACATACTTGCTGAAAAAGAAGTTTAATAAAAAGTAGACATTTTGTCACTGATAGTTAACTCTTTTCATTTTAGAAGAAGTATTTGTTTTTTCGTATCGTTTGTGGTACGATTTTTTTGTTATAAGCCGTATTAATTCAAATAATTTATGCAAAAGCAAAAAGAAAGAGTTTGTGTGATTGGCCTTGGATATGTCGGGTTTCCCCTGGCGGTCCAGTGTGCAGTGAAGGAATATGAAGTTTTTGGATATGACAAAGACGAAAAAAAGCTCTCTTGCATTGAAAAGGGCGAGAATATTGTAAATGAGGAATATCTTGATGAGGCTTTGAAAAAAACAAAGATCAATGTCATTCGTGATGAAAAAGAGATGAATCAGTGCGATATATTCGTAATCGCTGTGCCCACTCCCGTCGATGAAAAATATTATCCCGATCTTGGCTTTGTGGAAGATGCTTCGCGGACTGTCGCGAAGAATATGAAGGAAGGCGCGCTTGTGGTTGTTGAATCAACAATCAATCCGGGAGTCTGTGAAGAAGTTGTCCGGCCAATTTTTGAAAAAGCGGGATGGAAAATCGGTGAAACCGTTTTCATTTCTCACTGTCCTGAGCGAATCAATCCCGGAGACAAAAAATGGAACGTGACGAATATTCCCCGCGTCGTTGGATCTTTTGAGGAAAAAGGGTTGGAACGCTCGGTGAAATTTTATGAAAACATTTTGGATGCCAAAATTATGCCCATGAAAACGATCCGGGAGGCCGAAGCCGCCAAAATTATCGAGAATTCATTTAGAGACGTAAATATCGCTTTCGTGAACGAACTGGCCAAATCTTTTGATCTCATGGGAATCGACATCGTGAATGTCATCAAGGGTGCCGCGACCAAGCCGTTTGCTTTCATGCCGCATTGGCCAAGCCGAGGAGTAGGCGGGCACTGTATTCCGGTCGATCCATACTATCTTATTGAAAAAGCCAAGGAAAATGATTTTGACCACAAATTTTTGCGAATGGCTCGAACAATCAATAATAGTATGCCAGCCTACACGGTTGAAGTTTTGCAGGAGATGCTAAATCAGATCGAAAAATCGATCAAGGGAACGAATATTGGTGTTCTGGGTGTTTCCTATAAAGCCAACGTTGGCGATTTGCGCGAAAGTCCGGCGCTCAAAGTCATTGAAATTTTGGAAAAACACGGGGCGAAACTTCATGTTTTCGATCCATATTTGCCGGAACATTCCAATGTGAAAAATATTGACGAAGTACTTCAAAAATCCGAGACTGTCGTGCTGCTCACAAATCACAAGGAATTCTTGGAAATCAAGCCAGAAAAATACAAAGAGAAAGGTATAAAAGTTTTGTTGGATGGTATGAATTGTTTGGACAAAAAAGAGTTTCTCGATGCAGGACTGATTTTCAAAGGTATAGGGCGATAGTATGTTGTTTTTGTCTGAAAATCTGATATAATGCGGACATAAGTCTTAAGTTCAAATTTATGCCTAAAATAATTGTTGTTGAAGACGACCCGATGCTCGGGGAAATATATGAGAAAAAATTTAGCGATGCCGGATTTGAGATGAAATTGGTGACCAGCGGCAAAGCCGTTGAAGGCGAAGTGGCCGCCTATCAGCCGGAAATGGTGCTTCTTGACATTGTCCTTCCTGACATGGATGGCTATGAAGTTTTAGAGGCTTTGTCGAAAAATGACGCTACACGTTCCGTGCCAACATATGTTTTTAGCAACTTGAGCGCCAAGGAAGATATTGAGAAAGCCACCAGTCTTGGAGCAAAAGGATTTATCACGAAATCGAGTTTCACTCCGACCCAACTTATTGATGAAGTGAAAAAAATTCTTGGAAATCCGATCGCGGAAAAAGCACCCATACCGCAATCAAGCAGCGCCGAAAAGGAAATTTCCAACCCAAAAGATTCAACAGGACAGAAAATTTTAATCATTGAAGACGAAGATGTTTTCATTGAGATGTTCGGCGACAAGCTTAAGCAGGAAGGATTCGAGGTCGTTTCCGCCAAAAATGGAAGATGGGGCATCAAAGAAGCCGAGGCAGGCGGATTTGCTTGTATACTTCTTGACATGATGATGCCGGCCATGAATGGATATGAAGCAATCAAGGAGCTGCGAACGAGCGAAAAGACAAAAGATGTGCCGATCATCATTCTTTCCAATTCGGCGTTGGACAGCGAAGTTCAGCAGGCACTCGCGCTAGGTGCGAGCGAATATTATGTCAAAACCCAGGTAACCCCCGGAGAAGTGGCCGCCAGAGTGAAAGATTTGATCAAACAATAGATATGGAGCGAACTCTGATTGCAAAAACAACGAACAAAATTGGCGAAACCGTGAAGATATCCGGCTGGGTGAAGACTCGCCGCGATCACGGAAAGATCATTTTCATCGATCTTCGTGACCGGTCGGGTGTTTTACAGTGCGTCATCACGCCGGGAACAGAAAACTATGACGAGTTTAAGAAAATTAGACCGCAATGGGTGGTGAATTTCACCGGAAATGTAAAAGCGAGGCCGGAAAAATTGATTAATTCAGAAATGATCACCGGAAAAGTCGAAATGGACGTCCAAAGTTTTGAAGTTTTATCCGAAGCACAGGAGCTGCCAATTGACGTTTCGGCTGATGAAATGAATCTTCACATAGAAACATTACTTGACTATCGGAATCTTTCCATTCGCAATGAAAAAGTCGGGGCAATTTTCAAAGTATACGATGAAGTCATTCGAAGTTACGCGGAATATCTGAGAAAACAAAATTTTTTGGAAATCAAAACACCAAAGCTCCTTTCGGCTTGCACTGAAGGCGGAGCAGAATTTTTCAAAGTAAAATATTTTGAAAAAGAGGCCTATCTTGCCCAAAGTCCTCAATTCTATAAACAGGCTGGAGTAGGAGCTTTTGAGCGTGTTTTCGAGGTTGGATCCGTATTTCGCGCCGAACCGCACTTCACGAGTCGCCATGTCAATGAATACATTGGGTTGGATGCTGAAATAGGATTCATCGATGGACCAGAAGATGTGATGGACATCCTGGAAGAAACAATGAAGCATATACTGCAAGATGTGAAGAAAAAATGTTCGGATGAACTGAAAATATATGGCGCTGAAGTTGAAATTCCCGAAAAATTTACTAGAATCAAATTCTCAGAGGCTCTGGGAATTCTCAAAAAGCAATTTGGAAAAGAAATGGAAGGTAATGACATTGATCCGGAAGGGGAGCGGCTGATCTGTGAATGGGCAAAAAAAGAAAACAACAGCGATTTCGTTTTTCTTACCAATTATCCCTGGATGATTCGGCCGATGTATATCATGCCCGATCCGGAAAATCCGAAAGAGACATTTGGTTTTGACTTGTTGTATCGCGGAGTTGAAATTGCTTCAGGCGGACAGAGAATCCACGACCATGACCGATTAGTTGAAAATATACAAAAGAAAAATCTCAATCCGGATGATTTCAAAAACTATCTTGAAATTTTCCGCTATGGCATACCGCCTCACGGCGGATGGGGATTGGGAAGCGAACGCATCGTCCAAAAAATACTCGGTCTCAAAAGCATCAAGGAAGCCATTTTGTTTCCGCGCGATGTGAAAAGGCTCACGCCGTAAAAATGATCCAAAAACACAAAGAAAAACTGAACAATCCGGCGATTCGGACGCTGGATATATCTTCTTTTATTTTCGGAATCTCGTCCGCGCTGATTCTTTATCTCGAATCGGACTATTTCAAGACCGCCACAAAAAGCGACAATGTGACGCTTTTTTTCATTTTCGCTTACGCGATCACGCTTGTTTTGATTTTCAACTGGCATCGTCTCGTGAGAAAATTCGGGAAAAAAAATGTTTTTTTGGCGGACTTTTTGGTGAAGGGAATATTTCTTCTGGCGCTTGCTAAATTGCCCGTCGGAAAGATTGGCATCTGGTTTTTGATGGGATATATGATTCTGACGGTCCTTTCTTGGATCGACATCGACATACTGCTCGAAAGTTGTTCGCGCGACCACAAAACCGGCCGCATCCGCGGAAAATATCTCACGATAATGAACGCGGGATATCTCGTCGCTCCATTTTTCGCGGGGCTGATGCTCAGCAAATGGGGATTCCAACCTGTTTTCTTGGCCGCTTCGATACTTGTTTTCATCGTCTGGGTAATTTGCTTTTTCAAACTGCGAAATATTGATGGGGCTCAAACCGAAGGAGTGAATTTTGTCGACCTTTTGCGAAAATTGTTTGCTCGGAAAAATGTTTTGCGGATATATTATGTTTCTTTTATCTTGGAACTTTTTTACGCTTTGATGATTATCTATACGCCGCTCTATCTTCTCGATTTAGGATTTTCCTGGGCGGCGATCGGAAAGATTTTCACGGTGATGCTTTTGCCTTTTGTCCTTTTTCAATATCCGGCCGGATATCTCGCCGACAAAAAATTTGAAGAACGAAATATGATCATTTTTTCGCTTGTATTGATGGCTTTTTCGACGCTGGCGATTTTTTTTCTCTCTTCAAAAAGCGTGATATTGTGGGCCTTAATCCTGTTTACCACCCGCATCGGAGCCAGTCTCATTGAAGTTTTGCGTGATTCCTATTTTTATAAGCGCATTGATTGCCGGGACGTGGATATTATCAATTTTTTTCGCAGTGTCCGTCCGATGGCCTATATCATCGGCCTTTTGATCGCTACTCCAATTGTGTATTTTTGGCACATTCGCTTCGTTTTTCCACTTATCTCAATTGGCGCTCTGACAGGCATTTTGGCCGCCAAGAACATGTCCTCCAGCCGGATTCCGCCCCAAACAAAACGCTGAAATTGATAGATGCTTCTAGCGTATATACCGAGTTGTTTTTTCGTGTCATTTGTGGTACGATTTTTGTATAAAATGTTCAATGTTCAACTCGAAAAATTCGAAGGTCCTCTTGACTTGCTTCTCAAGCTGATTGAAGAGCAAAAGCTTGATATCACGCGGCTCAATATCGCGAAAGTTGCCGACGACTATCTTGAATATATCCGCGGAAACGAGAGTATCGATCTTGAAAATCTGGCGGAATTCGTGAGCATCGCCTCGAGAATCATCCTCATTAAGTCTCAAAGTATTCTTCCAACGATCGAGATCACGCCCGATGAAGAAAAAGAGATCGTTGATCTTGAAGAGCGACTCAAGGAATACCGTCTTTTTCGGGCAGCATCGGAAAAAATCGGGGAAATGTTCGGGAAAAAGAGATTTTTGTTTTCACGGGATTATCTTTTGGGCGTTTCATCTGTTTTTTCTCCACCCAAAAATGTGAATGTTTTCGACCTTAAAAAAGCTTTTTTGACGGTAGTTGCAGGGATCGTTCTGCCGGAAAAATTGCCCGAGGAGTCGGTTCGAAGGATAATCACGCTCGAGGAAAAAATCGATGAATTGAAAAATTCCCTGCAAAAAAGAGTTGAGACGAGTTTTCGAGAACTGAGCAGCTCTTCAAAAGACAAAGTCGAGATAATTGTCGCCTTTCTTGCTATGCTGGAAATGGTAAAGCAAAGAATAATAGAAGTTGAACAAAACGATATATTTGAAGATATAAAAATCGCAAAAATAAATGCCTACTCTAAATAAACTGAAGTCAATTCTCGAGAGCTTGCTTTTTGTTTCCGGAGAACCACTGAAACTGACAAAAATAGCAAAAATATGCAATATCTCAAAGATTGAGGTGATCTCTGGAATTGATGATCTCAATAAGGACTACCAAAGAGAAGAAAGGGGATTTGCGATCATAAGCAAAGATGACTCTGTCCAGCTTGCAATCAATCCGAAAAACACAGAGACTGTCAGCCAGCTGGTCAGCGGAGAATTGGGATCAGAGCCCACAAAGTCGGCGCTTGAGGTACTTTCCATCATTGCCTATCGCGGTCCAATCACAAGAGTGCAGATTGAAGCTATCCGAGGAGTGAATTGCAGCTATGTTCTGCGGACCTTGCTCATCAAAGGACTCATTGAGCGCAAAGAAACTTCGGATATTCGGGGATTTTTATATGAAATTTCCTTTGATTTTCTGAAAAGCCTGGGACTCACAAGCGTGAAAGCTTTGCCAGACTGGGAAGAATTGTCAAAAAATGAAAAATTGGAAGAATTGATTGGAGATGAAAAAATTGAATCGGAAAGTGAGGAACAATCTGCCGATTTGAATGAGGCAGCGCCAAAAATAAAATTATGAGCATTTTCGCGACAACATTGACCATGCTTTTTTTCCCCGCCCAGTTTTTTTTCGTCGGCATTTTTTTGAAACCGCAAAGTCAGCCAGCCGCGCCAATGGAGAAAGTGGAAGGCGCTTCGGATATCAAACTTGAAAGCGAAAATATGTCGTTTAGAGATGTGATTTCCGCGCAAAAGAACAACGAAACGGCTCTTGGCGAGTCGGGATTCATTCCTCAAAGAAAAAAAGATTATTCTGAAACAAGTGTACTTGCCGGATCGTCCGTTGTCATTGATGTTGATTCGGGTACGATTCTTCACTACGATAAAGGACGCGCTCAGGTACCGATCGCTTCTCTCACTAAAGTGATGACCGCCGTATTGGTCATGGAAAAAGTGCCCAATCTTGATGAAGTCGTGACGATTGACGATGAAGCGTTTGGCGCCGACGGAGCAAAAGTCGGCTGTCCCACTAGCATCCTTTCCGAATGCGACAGTGAAAGACTGCACATTGGAGAGAAAATAACCGTCAGAAACCTGCTGACAGCCATGCTCATCGACAGCGCCAACGATGCCGCTATCGCCCTTGGAAAACATATAGCAGGATCCCAAAGTGCTTTTGCGGATATGATGAATGCAAGAGCCGAAGAAATGAATCTCGGCGATTCCCATTTTTGCAATCCATCCGGACTCGATGCTACCGGATGCTATTCTTCGGCATATGACCTGGCCCGCATCGCCACATATTCGATGAAATATGATACGATCTGGGAAATCATGCGGACGCAAAAAGCCAGCGTCAAATCCTATGACGGAAAATACGAGCACCTCCTCAAAAACACGGATGTGCTTCTTGGACAGATTCCTAATTGCCTTGGCGGGAAAACAGGTTTCACATATAACGCCGGAAAATCGCTCATGCTGGCCGCCACAGATCCCGAGACCGAAAAACATAAAGTTATCGCTGTGATCCTGAATGATGACAATCGCTGGGAAGATATGAAAAAATTACTTAATTGGGCTTTTTCTAATTACGAGTGGAAATAAAATTATGCAATTTGCCGATATCACAACTATTCCCGCCGCGATGGCCGCTCTCAAGATTTGGATAATCGGGACAGCTGCTTTTCTTTTGGCCATGGCCTGGACACCGCTTCTCTCGAATTTTTTATACAAATACAAGATCGGCATCAAAATAAAAAACGAATCGGTTGATGGAAAAAAGGCGCCCATATATCACAATTTGCACAAGGAGAAAGGAGGCACGCCGACAATGGGCGGCGCTTTAGTATGGATCACAGTCCTTCTTCTTGCCGCTTTTTTCTACTTGATTCATCCTTTTTTCAGCGCGAAGATAATCACCCGTCTTGATTTCTTGAGCCGTTCACAGACTTGGCTGCCTTTTTTCGCCTTGCTCACAACCGCCATCGTGGGAGCCTTTGACGACATATTCAGCGTCAAAGGCTGGGGAACAAACAGAGGCGGAGGAATGAGATTTTTGTATCGTTTCGGTTGGCTTTTGCTGATTGCGATCGCCGGATCTCTTTGGTTCTATTTCAAACTGGGGCAGCATTCTGTCCATATCCCCGGATTTGGCGACCTTCAGGTCGACTTTTGGTACATACCGTTTTTCATTTTTGTCGTTTTGGCAACCGCTTTTTCTTCAAATGAAACGGACGGATTGGATGGTCTCAATGGCGGGATACTTGTCATTGCTTTCGCAGTTTTCGGGGCAATCGCTTTTACTCAAAGCAAGATCGATCTCGCTGCTTTTTGCAGTGCCATTTGCGGAGCATTGCTCGCGTTTTTGTGGTTCAATATCTATCCGGCTCGGTTTTTCATGGGTGACACGGGGTCCACTTCACTTGGTGCCACTTTGGCGGTCGTTGCTCTCATGACGAATTCTTCGCTTATTTTGCCGATCGTTTGTATTATATACGTCGCAGAATCTTTGTCGGTCGCAATTCAGCTGACTTCCAAAAAAATATTCAAGAAAAAAGTTTTTCTCTCAACGCCGATTCATCATCATTTTGAGGCGATTGGCTGGCCGGAAACAAAAATCACTATGCGAGCATGGATATTGACAGGGGTCGCCGCTGGAATGGGACTTGTGATCGGAATTTTGGGAATGGGAAAGTGATCGTCGGTGAATAGTGAACAACTACCAATGCATGATATCTTCCAATAAATAAAATAAAATATTGATCACTGATCCTTGGTCATCGGTCACTGAAAGTATGAAATACCTCAAAGATATTGATTTCAAAAACAAGCGCGTTTTGCTTCGAACGGATTACAACGTTCCGCTCGAAAGCGGGCAGATTTTGGATGATTTCCGAATTCGCGAGTCTTTGCCGACAATTGAACATATTTTAAAGCAAGACAAATCGAAAATTTTGATCATTTCGCATTTGGGCCGGCCGGAGGGAAAAATTGATCCGCAATATTCTCTCGAACCTATTGCAAAAAAATTGGGTGAGCTGCTTAAAAAAGAAATCATTTTTATCAAAGATATTTTAAGCAAGGAAGGTGACGAAATGATTCAATCTCTTGAAAGCGGACAGATCGCACTTGCCCAAAATTTGCGCTTTTATCCGCAAGAAGAAGCAGGAGATGAAAAATTTGCGATCGACATTTGTCATCATTTTGGCGTCTTCGTGAATGACGCTTTCAGTGCAACTCATCGCGCCCACGCGTCCATATCCCTCGTGCCACGTTTCAAACCGTCATGCGCGGGACTTTTGATGCAAAAAGAGATTGAAGAGCTGTCAAAAGCATTGAAGCCCTCCAGGAGGCCTTCCATTGCAGTCATTGGTGGAGCAAAAATAGAAACGAAGATGCCGGTTATTGAAAATATGGCGCGTACTTATGACGCAGTTCTCGTTGGAGGCAGAATTGCCGTGGAAGCCCAGGAACAAAAACTGAAATTCAGCGAAAATGTCGTTTTGCCGGAAGATTATGTGGATGAAACGCTCGATATTGGCCCCAAAACGGCCAAAAAATATGAAATGGCGATATCTTCCGCTTCATTTCTTGTCTGGAACGGGCCGATGGGAAAATTTGAAGATGAAAAATACGCAGCCGGCTCAAGAGCAGTTCTCGACGCTCTAAGCGGATCAGGCGCCTGGAAAATCGCCGGCGGAGGGGAAACACTTGAACTTATTCACAAATATAACAGGGCCAGCAAATTTGATTTCCTTTCCTCCGGCGGGGGAGCGATGCTTGAATTTTTGAGCGGAACAAAACTACCGGGAATTGAAGCACTGGAGAATAGCAACTAGTAGCTTGTATTTAGTATTTAGTATAAAAAATATGACAAAGATAGCAAAAATTTCTGCCATTGAAGTTCTTGATTCTCGTGGAAATCCGACCGTGAAGGCGACCGTGATTCTGGAGAATGGTATCTCTGGCTCGGCAGCCGTACCATCGGGCGCTTCGACGGGAAAATATGAAGCACTGGAGCTTCGTGACAACGATACGCGGTACGGCGGACTGGGTGTTTTGACCGCTTGTGAAAATATCAATAAGACCATCAACAAAAAGATGATTGGATTTGATGCGCTTGATCAGAAAAAAATTGATTCGGCACTGATCGAACTCGACGGGACGGAAAACAAATCTAATTTGGGAGCCAATGCCATGCTTGCGGTTTCTCTTGCCACTGCCCGCGCCGCCACCACGGCGCAAAATTTGCCATTGTATAAGTATCTGGCCAAAGCGTATAAATTCAAAACTCCGAAAAAAATTCCGACCGTTTTTTTCAATATTTTGAACGGCGGAGCTCATGCCGACTCCGGACTTTCCGTCCAAGAATTTCAAATTATCCCCGAAAAATTCAAAAGTTTTTCGGAAAAATTGCGCGCGGCCAGCGAAATTTCCCACAAATTGAAGATTTTACTCGCCAACGCCGGATATCCCATTGGAGTGGGAGACGAAGGCGGCTTTGCACCTCGCCTCGACAGCCACAATAACGCTTTCGAATATATCTCAACAGCCATTGAAGATGCAAAATACCAGGACAAAGTTTCACTCGGAATCGACGCCGCCGCTTCAAGCTTCTTCGATGAAAACGAGGAGAGCTATACTCTGAAACCGGAAAATACCAGTCTTGAAGCAGAGAGATTGATTGCTCTTTATCAAGAATGGACGAAAAAATACAATATCACGTCACTCGAAGATGGACTTGCAGAAGATGATTTTGAAAATTGGAAAAAACTGAACGAAAAAATGGGAAAAAATATTCTGATTATCGGCGATGATTTGGTTGTGACAAATGTCAATCGTCTGAAAAAAGCACTTGATTTCAAAGCTGTCAATGCGGCAATTGTGAAGCCGAATCAAATCGGGACACTCACGGAGACAATGGAATTTATCAAGCTTTGCCAGAAAAACAAAATAAAATGCGTCGTCTCGCATCGCAGCGGCGAAACCGAAGATTCTTTTATTTCCGACCTCGCCGTCGCCGCCGGATGTGAATTTATGAAATCCGGTGCCCCCTGCCGCAGCGAACGCGCAGCGAAGTATAACCGACTGCTCGAAATTGAAAAAGAAATCGGCAAGTGAATTTCTTGAGACAAACAGTTGTTCGTACCATGCGACATAACAACTGTCCCAGAAATAACACAAAATTTTCCATGAAAAAAACCGAACCGACAATTTTGGCTATCCTTGACGGGTGGGGGATGGGTCCAAAAGATGACACAAACGCCATTTGGCTTGCCAAGACGCCGGTTTTTGATTCGCTGGTTGAAAAATTTCCATACACTCAATTGGGCGCAACCGGAAAAGATGTCGGCCTCGAAAAATACCAGACCAGCGGATCAGAGACCGGACATATAAACATCGGAGCGGGGAGAATTACTATTCAAGATTCTCGGAAAATTTCCGAAAGTATCAACACGGGGACCTTTTTTCACAACGCCGCTTTCTTGGGTGCGATTTCGCACGTCAAAAAAAATCAATCCAATCTGCATCTCATGGGACTTCTCGGAAACGAAGACAGTCCGCATATGAACCCCTACCATCTCGAATCTCTTCTTTTGTGTGCAAAACAAAATGAAATAAAAAACGTCTTTGTTCACTTTTTTGCGGACGGACGCGATTCATTTCCAAAAAGTACCCCTTCTTATCTTGCCGATTGGGAAAAAAGAATGAAACAAATCGGCGTGGGGAAAATTGCGAGCCTTGTTGGCCGTTTTTGGGCAATGGACCGAGCCAAAAACTGGAACCGTCTCAAAGTCGCCTATGACCTTTTGGTGAGCGGAAAAGGGAAACGATTTGCCAATGCATCGGATGCCGTAAAATATTCCTATCGAAAAAAACTCACTGACGAGTATATAGAGCCATCGCTAATTGAAGGATATGGGAAAAAATTTGTCACAATTAACAATGGAGACAGCATCATATTTTTCAATCTCCGTTCCGACAGAGCTCGGCAATTTTCAAAACTTTTTGTCCTTGAAAAATCAAAAGAGACGCAGTTGCCGAACCCCCGCCTCAAGAATCTCTATTTTGTCGCAATGACCAATTTTGGGCCCGATCTTCCGGTGCATACCGCCTTTCAAGATCATCCGGTCAACGGCACGCTTCCCTCGTCGCTTGCAAAATTTTCCCAGCTCTATATCGCTGAAACGGAAAAATTCGCCCATATCACATATTTTTTGAATGGAGGCTATGCCGACGCGCTCGACGGAGAAGACCGCTTGATGGTCCCGTCTCCAATCACGGACAATTATGCCAAAATTCCCCAAATGTCCGCGGAGAAGATCACGCAAAGAACTTTGGGATTTTTGAAAAAAGGCAAGTATGACTTCACGGCAATCAATTTCGCCAACGCCGATATGGTCGGACACACAGGTGATACAAAAGCGACGATCAAGGCTGTTGAGTGCGTGGACAGATGTCTGGGAAAATTATATAAAGAGCTTCAAAAACACAAGGGGAATTTGATCATCACTGCTGATCATGGAAACGCCGACTGCATGTGGGACAAAAAAGTGCGTCTCCCAATGACATTTCACACCAAGAATCCGGTTCCGTTCGTTGTCGTTTCGGAAGAACACAGAAAAAAGAAGCTGGCCGCCGGAGGGGTACTCGGCAACATCGCTCCGACAATATGTGATATAATGAAAACAGACAAATTGCCTGAGATGAGAAAGAAAAGTTTATTTTAACGCAAAAAATATGTACGACCTCATATCCATAGGCTCAATTACAAAGGATGTATTCATAATTTCGGACCGGGGAAAAATATTCGAAACCCCCAAGGATAAGTTGGCGCCCGAATGGCTCGGCTTTGAATTGGGGGAAAAGATATGCATTGAAAAAATTGTGGAAAATATCGGTGGAGTCGCAACAAATGTGGCATTAGGCGCAAAAAAAATGGGGTTAATTTCAGCGCCACTTGGAATAATTGGAAAAGATCCTAATGGAGAATGGCTTTTGAGCGCGCTCAAAGAAGAAAAGGTCAAATCAAGCCTGATAAAGGTGGTGGTCGGAAGAAAATCTCCTATTTCAACTCTGATCGTCGATAAAAAGACGGGTGAGCGTGTCATATTTTTTGAAAAATCTTCAGGAGAAATTGATCTGAATGAATTTTCCAAGGTCAGGACGAAATCTCTTTTCGTCTCTTCATTGACCGGAAATTGTGCAAAACAAATTGGAATTTTTTTGGATTACGCAGAAAAATACGGTGCTCAATTGATCGCATCTCCGAGCACAAGCCAGATAATGAAAGACTGGAAAAATCTGAAAATATTGCTGGCAAAGTCAGAAATGCTTTTTTTGAACCGCAATGAGGCGATTGAAATGGCCGTGCGAGAAAAGCAGCGTGGTGCTTCCATTGAATCTCTGATGAAATTTTTGCACAAACTCGGACCAAAAATAGTCTGCATAACGGATGGTGTCAACGGAGCAAATTGCTCAGACGGCAAAAAAATGTATCATGCGCCAATCCAAAAAGTGAAAACAGTTGAGATGACCGGGGCAGGGGATGCTTTTGCCGCCGGATTTTTGGGATTTTATCTCAACAAGGACAGCGACCTCAAAACCAGTCTTCGCGCCGGCATCATCAACAGCGCCAGCGTGGTCCAATATATTGGCACAACAAAGGGGCTGCTGACAAAAAAAGAAATTTTATCAAAAATGAAATAATGATGAATATTCTCAAAAATTTTTTCTCACCAAAATCAATCGCCGTTGTCGGCGCATCCCCCAAGAGAGGAAAGCTGGGAAACGTTTTGATCGAGAACATCAAAAAAGGCGGATGGAAAGGAATGCTGTATTTTGTGAATCCAAAATACACAAAAACCCGAAAGAACTTTTTTTCAAGCTTGAGTGGAATCAAAAAGCCGGTTGATTTGGTCTTAATTGCTATTCCAGCCTCGTTTGTCGGTAGTACAATCGAAGACGGAGCGAAAGCAAAACCGGCAATCAAAAATTTCGCCGTGATTTCTTCCGGATTCAAAGAAGCCGGACCTGAGGGCAAAAGACTTGAAGAAAATCTTGAAAATATCGCTAAAAAATATGACCTCAACGTTCTCGGTCCAAACTGTCTTGGATTCGCAAACCCCAAAGATAAATTGAATGCCACGTTCACAGAAATGAAATTGCAAGTAGGCAGCACCGCCATCGTTTCGCAATCCGGAGCCTTGGCCGTGGCCCTTCTTGACTGGGCGGAAAACAAAAAAATCGGCTTTTCTGAGATCATTTCAATTGGGAATAAAACCGTTCTTGATGAAAGCCCGATTTTAACACATCTCACGAGCAACAAAAATACAAAAGCAATCGCGCTGTATCTTGAAGATATAAAGAATGGCTCGGAATTTATGCAATCTCTTGCAAAAATAACTCCGCGAAAGCCGATTGTCATTTTGAAAGCCGGAAAAACATCTGCCGGACAGAAAGCCATCTCGTCGCACACCGGATCACTGGCTCAAAACGAAGAGATTATCGAAGCTGTTTTTGAAAAATTGAACGTTATTTCCGCCGGTAATATCGAGGAATTTCAAGATATTATATATTATCTCAATTTCAATCCTATTCCGGACAAAAAAGAGGTTATTATTCTCACAAATGCCGGTGGTCCGGGAGTGATGGCTTCTGATTTTGTCGGAAAATCGAAAGATATGGAGCTGTTGGAATTCCAGGATCATTTCAAAAACAAAATCAAGGAATATTTGCCCGCCAGCGCCTCCGTTAATAATCCGATTGACATAATCGGCGACGCGCCTCCCGAGAGATATGCCAAAACTATTGAGCAAATCGCAAAATATTTCCCCAAAAATCCTGTTTTGGTCGTGCTCACGCCACAAAACCAAACTGATCCGGAAAAAGTGGCTCAAATTTTGGCAAACGCAAAAAAAAGAATTCCAAATCTTTCCGCGTGTTTCATGGGCGGAGAAAAAATTGAGAAAGCAAAAAGGCTGCTTGAAAAAAACAATATCGCCGTTTTTGAAAATCCAGAGAGGGTTTTGGCAGTGATTGAGAAATTGGCGAAATACTCGCACACAAAAACTTTTCCCCCTGCTCGAGGGGAAACACCTCAAAGGAACAAGGGAGCGGGAGCGATAATTCAAAAAGCTCTCTGTGAAAAAAGGGGGATGCTTTTTTGGAAAGAAGCCGAAAAGTTGTTTGGAAAGCATAAGGTCAAATTGGAAAAATCTGTTTCCATAGAAAACATCAATAATTTGAAGAAGAAAAAAATATCTTTTCCTTGCGCGCTCAAAACCGATGATCCACGCATCGCCCACCGTTTGGAAAAAAACGCAGTTGCGCTGAATATACAAAGCAAAAATGAGTTGAAAAACATTTTCGAAAAAATGGAAAAAGAAACCGGCGCAAAAAACCTTCTCTTGCAATCAATGGCAGATCCAGGTCTTGAAATGATTATCGGAATGAAGCGGGATCCGACTTTTGGGCCAGTGATCCTTTGCGGATGGGGTGGATCTTTGGCCGAAATATTCAAGGACAAAATCATTTTAATGCCATTTTTTGATCAAAAAGAAGTAAAAAGAAAACTTCTCGAGCTGGATATTTTTCCCATTCTCAAAGGATTTCGCGGCAAAAAAGGATATGATATGAATGAAATATCAAAAATTGCCGTAGCAGTTGCTCAAATTTCTCTTGAAAATCCCGAAATCCGTGAAATTGATATAAACCCGTTTGTGATCTATAATAACGGAAAACCAGGCAAAATACTGGACGCTAAAATATTTTTAACATAAAACGTATGACTGACGAAAAAAAGTTCAAAATCATTGTCGTCGACGATGATGACATTGTCCGCGAAACCTATCTCCAGGTTTTCGAGGAACATGGATTTGAAGCAACTGGAGCAAAGGACGGTATTGAAGGTATTGACCTTATTTCAAAGGGGAAATTTGACGTAATTATGACCGGAGTCATCATGCCCAGAATGGACGGCTTTCAGCTCATATCCACTCTTCACGAAAACGTCGACACGAAAGACATTCCTATTGCGATCATCAGTCACCTTGGGCGCGAAGAAGACCGCAAGCGCGCCAAAGAATTGGGCGTTGAAAATTTTATTGTGCAAGGATCAATGGCCCCGCGCGAAGTTGTCGACAGAGTAAAAAATCTGATTTCAGCGAGCAGTTCATATCAGATCGGTTTTGACTATTTCGGTTGGAGCGCTCCGACACTTGCCAAAAAAATGGATCTTCCCGGCTTTGAATGCCCGAATTGTCAAAACAAGATGATCCTTGAACTCACTCCCAAAACTGAAGGGAAAAACTTCGACGCGTCATTCAAATGTCCTAAGTGCGATTTGAGCCTATAAGCCTTGAAAATCCGATCTAATGAAATGGACGCTGCGACCCGTGCAAAAATTGCCACAGCAACTGAGCAAATTTCAGCTAAACCCGATCACCGCCCAATTGCTTCTTGCCAGAAATGTTAAAAGTTCTCAAGAAGTTGAGAGGTTTTTTCAAAGTCGTTATGAGGATCTGTTCTCTCCGTTTGATCTTTCTGGAGTAAGTGAAGCCGTTGAACGGATTAAAAAAGCACAAAAAGAAAAAGAAATCATAACTATTTTTGGAGATTATGACGCCGACGGACTAACGTCATCAGCACTTCTCAAAGAAGTTTTGGAAAAAATCGGTTTTGCCCCAAATGTATATATTCCCGATCGAAACAAAGAAGGATATGGGCTCAACAAAAAAGCGATTGATTTCATAGAATCAAGCTATGATCCCGCACTAATCATCACTGTTGATTGCGGAATGTCGAATTGGGAAGAAATTGCATATGCCCAAAAAAAGGGGATTGAAGTGATTGTCACCGACCATCATTCCATTCCCAAAAAAATTCCCCAGGACTCTGTGATGATAAACCCAAAACTCCCCGGCCAAAAATATCCTTTTCCTGATTTAGCGGGAGTAGGCGTTGTTTTCAAACTGGCCGAGGCACTGTTCAAAGAATTTCTTCCAGGAGAAACAGACCAATTAAAATGGCTTTTGGATATTGTTGCGATCGGAACCATTGCTGATTGCGTGCCTCTCACTTCGGAAAACAGAATTTTTGCGAAATTCGGACTCATTGTTCTTCAAAAAACTAAGCGAACAGGTATCCTTGAAATCATCCAGACCGCTCGCCTATCTATCGGAGAAAAAAACCCTCCAACCGCTGAAAATGTCGCCTTTCAGATAGGCCCTCGCCTCAACGCCAGCGGCCGAATGGATCACGCTGATGTCGCCCTCAATTTACTCCTTGAAAAAGATCCCGTGAAGGCCAGAGTCTTGGCACTCGAGGTGGAAAGCAAAAACACAGAAAGACAAAAAGTTTCCCTGCAAGTATACAAAGAAGTTAAAAGCTCTTTGGACAGCAAGCAAAGCTATAAACTGATCGTAAGAAGCGGTGCGCACTGGCCGCTTGGAATTGTCGGGGTCGTTGCGGGAAAGATTTGCGACGAATTTCATTGTCCCGTTTTTCTTTTCAAGGAAGGAGAAGGTCTGTTTGAAGGTTCTGGCCGCAGCATCGAATCTTTCGATATTATTTCTGCCGTCTCAAAGCTTGACCGCCACATCGAACAATATGGCGGTCACAAGCAGGCAATGGGACTCAAAGTAAAGCCGAAGAATGTCGAGATATTTGAAAAAAAATTGCTGAAACTGATCGAAAAAGAATACGACGCGGAAAAATGGGGGAAAAAATTGCTCATCGACGCCCAGGTGAAGCCGGAAGAGATTGACTGGGATTTGCATGCAGAGATCAGAAAATTCGAGCCTTTTGGTCAAGGAAACCGCGAACCAGTTTTTTTCACGAAAGATCTGACTATTCGGGAAATAAAAATGGTCGGCAACGGTCAAAAACATCTTAAGTTCGTTTTCGAGGCAGGAAAATCAAAAATACTCGAAGGAATATTTTGGAAAAGCGGGGAAAGATTTCCGGAATTTAAGCCTGGAGACAAGATTGAAGCTGTTTTTTGTCTGCGTTCAAATGAATGGAACGGTAACCGCAAATTGGAACTGAATATTATTGATTTAAAAAAAGCATAATGATACATGCCAAATCATTTTTTAAAAAAGAAAAATAAAAAAAGAATACGAGGAACAGTTGATCATTTGGTTTATGGTGTTGTTATTGTCGGACCAATGATGAATCTGCCTCAACTTTTTCAAATCTGGATCAATAAAAGTGCAAAGAATATATCTCTTATTACTTGGGCAAGCTTTGCATTGTTTTCGTTCATCTGACTGCTTTATGGCCTTGTCCACAAAGAAAAGCCATTAATCATAATGAATTCAGCATTAATACTGATTCAAGGTTCTATCGTTGCAGGAGCATTATTGTATAAATAAATTTTATGAACAAGATCAAAATCTTTACAGATGGAGGGGCGCGGGGGAATCCGGGTCCGTCTGGAATTGGCGTCGTGATAGAATTCGACGGAACAAAGAAAACATACCGAGAATTCATCGGATATGCGACGAACAATGAAGCGGAATACAAAGCCCTCCTTTTTGCGCTCCAGAAAGTAAAGTTGCTTTTTGGAAAAACAAAAACAAAATCATTGTCCGTTGAATGTTTTCTTGACAGCGAATTGGTGGTCAAACAAATGAACCACGAATACAAGCTCAACGACGAAAATATCCAGAAATTTTTCTTGCAGATCTGGAATCTTGCCGTAGACTTCGGTGAAATGAAATATACCCACATTCCGCGCGAAAAAAACATCGAGGCTGATCGATTGGCAAATCTCGCTCTTGATGAAGCTACTCGCGCCCAAAGCCGCATGTTCTGAAATTTGCTTTATATAAGACAATATTGTCCACTCAGTATGGGGTTGACAAAATTTTTCAAAGATATTATAGTATTAAGTTAGTCAGGGCTGGATAATCGCGGAGATCTCGCAAGGATTTTCGAGGAAAGTCCGGACACCTGTTCCGCCTTGCGGGACAAAGAAAGCAATGGGTAACCCCCATCGGGTATGTCGAAAGATATATTTAGGGAAAGTGCCACAGAGACTATACTAGCCTCGCTTAGGCAAGGTCAAAGGTGAAAAGCCGTCTGGTGTTGGATATTAAGCTCGCGCGAGGTATCTAGCTGCAATCGGAGCCGATCAGCAATGATTGGAACTTGGCAAACCCTGCTTGGTGCAAGTTTGTACTCTATTTTCCAAAATAGAGAAAACGCTCGAGCTCAATAGTAATATTGGGCCTAGATAAATGATTATCGCTCCACTTCGGTGGAATACAGAATCCGGCTTATAGGCCCTGACCAACTCAATATTATCCTATGAAAAAGTCTGAATTATTTTTCGCCGCGCTCCTTGTTCCCACTGATTTCCTAATGATCATAGCGGCGGCGGCAGCCGCTTTTTGGCTGCGTTTCACTCCCGGCATTATCGAGATCAAACCGGTTTTGTTTCAGTTTTCTTTTTTGTCATATATCAAGATCATTCTTCTTGTTGCGCCTTTTTTTCTGATTATCTTCGCGCTTGAAGGACTATATTCACTCAAAACAACCCGCACCTTTTGGCGGGAATTTTTGCAAATATCCTTTTCTATTTCAGTCGGAATGACATTTGTTATTCTTGCAATTTTTCTTCAGCGAGAATGGTTTTCTTCACGCTTCATTATTCTTTCCGCTTGGGCGCTGTCAATCATATTCATCAGCTTATCCCGCTACGCCGTGAATCTCACACAAAAAATTCTTTTGATCTACAAGGGAATCGGCATGCATCGCCTCGCCTTGATTGGAAAAAGTGGGTATTGCAGCACCGTTTGCCATGAATTCAAGGAAAACCCGGGACATGGATACAAAATTATTTCACAAGAATCTGCGATTGACATAGACGTTCTGCGGAAAGTTCGCAAAGAAAAGGGCATTGACGAAATTTTGGTTTGCGATCCGACTGTGAAAATGAACGAGCTGCGCCTACTCAGTGATTTTTGCTATCGCAACCGAATCGAGCTCAAGTTCGTTCCGGCGATCCTCCAATCTGTGAGCACAAATTTTGAAATCAAAACTCTTTTTGATGAACCCGTGATCGCGATCAAAAATACCCCTCTCGACGGATGGGGGAAGATCATTAAAAGATTTTTTGACATACTTGGATCTTTTTTTGGAATTGTGATCACTTCTCCAATCTTGCTCCTCACTGCGATTGCCATCCGGCTTGATTCGCGAGGACCAATCATTTTCAAAAATGAACGAGTCGGACACAATGGAAATTTCAACGTATACAAATTCCGCTATATGAAAATTGAATATTGCACCGGAAAGCAAAACCCTCAGAGCGAAAAAGCGCTTGAATTGGAAAAAGATTTGATCAAAAAGCAAAGCGTCCGAAAAGGGCCACTCTACAAGATCAAAAACGATCCGCGCAAAACCCGCGTCGGCAGAATCATTGAGGCTTTTTCAATCGATGAGCTTCCGCAACTATTCAATGTTTTGAAAGGCGACATGGGACTTGTTGGACCGCGTCCGCACCAGCCGCGCGAAGTGGAGAAGTATGAGACCTGGCAGAAGAGAACCCTCTCTATCAAACCCGGCGTGACGGGACTCGCTCAAATTTCCGGCCGATCCGACTTGAGCTTCACTGATGAAGCACGTCTTGATATATATTATATCGAAAACTGGTCTATGTGGATGGATATCGAGATACTATTCAAAACCTTTTTTGTATTGCTTAAAAAAAGAAAAAATATTTGAACTCGTTGTCATTCCGACCGACCCGCAGCGGGGAGTGGAAGAATCTGCTCTCGTACGCAATGGCTAGCTATTGGATTGTGAACATATATCTCTCGACTAAGCTTCGCTCGGGATAACAGAAAATAATATAAATGATTGATCTTTCCTCCCAAAATTTCATTCATCTTCTCCCGTACTGGGGCTACCCATTGATGTTTGTCTTGATGTTTTTTGAAGGACCTTTTGCGACAATGATCGCCGCGTTTCTTGCTTCGCAGGGACTTTTCAATGTAGGGATCGTTTTCTTTTTGAGCGTTTTTGGAGATGTTTTGGGAGATATCGGTCTCTATCATATTGGATATTTTGGAGGACCGCACATCATCAAAAAAACACAGAGGTTTTTGAAAATAAAAGACTCAACCATTGAAAAGCTCGAAGGCAAATTCCATCAAAACAGCGGGAAGCTGATCTTCTATGCCAAATCAACAACAGGACTTTCCTACATCACATTCACGTTGGCCGGAGCGCTTCGGATGAAACTTTTGAAGTTCATCAAGTATTCCATTCTCGGCGGGCTAGTCTGGAGCTCGCTTCTGGTTTTTTTGGGATATTTTTTCGGCTATGCTGCGGAGCGCATCAGTCAGTATGTCAAATACGCCGGCATAGCGATCTTCATCGCTGCAATCATCGCGGTCATCATGATCAGTCTCATCAAAAAACGCGAATCTGCAGAAATCTTAAAAAACGGCAAGGAATAATCCGCCAATTTTCTTCAACAAAAACCCGAAAGAGCTCCTGGGCTTTTTTATTGCCAAATATCCCAAAAAGGGCTACAATTTACCTATGAAAATAGCCTTGGTTCACGACTACTTAGTGCAATATGGAGGCGCAGAAAGAGTCCTTGAATGTTTCACGGAAATTTGGCCGCATGCACCGATCTATACTCTTATATATGACGAGGAAAAGACACACGGTATTTTTAAGGGAAAACGGATATATACATCATTTCTTCAAAAATTTCCCTATACCCGCAAAAATCACCGTATTTTCCCGCCTCTGATGCCACCCGCGATCGAACAATTCGATCTTTCGAAATACGATATAGTCCTTTCCGATTCTTCAAGCTATGCCAAAGGTGCGATAACACCGCCCGAAACACTCCACATCTGCTATTGCCACACACCAATGCGATATGCCTGGGACGACTGCCAAAAGTATATTGAGGAGTTCGGATTTCCAAGATTCGTCAAAAAGATTACGCCCTTTTTCATGAACTATATTCGGGTTTGGGATCGGATGAGCGCTGATCGGCCGGATGAATATATCGCCAACTCCCGCTTCGTCGCCGGAAGAATTAAAAAATATTATCGAAAAAATTCGACCGTGATCAATCCGCCGGTGGATGTCAGCAAGTTTCATCTTGACGAAAAAAAGGAAGGTTATTTTTTGATGGTCGGCCGCTTGATGACATACAAAAGATTTGACATCGTGATTGAAGCGTTCAACAAACTTAGCTGGCCGCTGAAGATCATCGGCGGTCAAGGGCCGGACAAAAAAAGACTGATGAAAATGGCAAACTCCAACATTGAATTCACAGGCAGATTGAGCGACGAGGATTTGGCAAAGACATACGCACGCGCCAAAGCATTTATTTTCCCTCAAGAAGAAGATTTTGGCATCGTCGCGATTGAAGCACTAGCCTCCGGAAAACCAATAATCGCCTTTCGAGGAGGCGATATCGTGGAGCATGCAAGAGAAGGGGAAGAGGGTTTGTTCTTCGATGAACAAACCCCCGAGGCTTTGACAAAAGCTTTGCAAAGATTCAATTCTGATGATTTTGATTCTGAAAAAATCAGGGAAAAAGCCTTGCCTTTCGACAGAGAGATATTCAAAAGCAAGATAAAAAAACACATCGAAAAAAGCTTGGCAAAATTTAAGCAATAAATAACCAATTCTATGGAGCTTCGTGAATATTACAAGATATTGAAATCAAACATTTCAGTCGTTATCTATACAGTCGCAGTAGCGATTATTGCCTCCTATGCCTGGTCAGTTAGGCAATCACAAGTCTTTTCTGCCTCGCTCCTTTTGAATATTAGCCAGACTGAAACGCAAGCAACCAGCGATTATCGATATGATCAATTCTATCGCCTGCAAGCTGAGGACAAATTTGCTGAAACCATCACCTTCTGGCTCAAATCACCGGGCGTCGCAAAAAATATTTTTGAAAAGGCCGGTGTGAGCTCTGACCAAAAAACGATGCGCGGACTTTCAAAAAGTTTCCAGGCTGAAAAAATGTCTTCGAACATTGTCAGTGTGAAATACTCAACCGAGACGGACAAGGAAGCGGCGACTATTTCTCCTGCCGTCGCTTCTGTCATTTCCGAAAAGACCAAGGCGCTCAACACCGACGCCCGCGATCCGAATTGGTTCCAGGTGAGTGCGAGTGATCTGATAATTTTAAAAGACACCCAGGATCTACGGATCAACTTGGGAATTGCGGCGCTTGTCGGTTTATTCATCGGGACATTGCTTGCTTTCGGAAAACATTATATTTCAGAGGAATAAATGAAAATTGGATTCGACGCCAGATGCCTTGAGGAGAAAAATATATCCGGAGTGGGGGAATACGCTTTGGAGCTTTTGAAAAATATTTTGGAAGAGGACAAGGAAAATAAATATATCGTTTTTTCCAATTCTTTCAAACAAGCAACAAATCGGAATTTCGAATGGATCAAAAAATATCCGAACGCGAAATTAATAAGATTTTCTTTTCCGAACCGAATACTCAATCTTTTCTTTTGGTATCTCAACTGGCCAAAAATCGACAATCTTCTGGGCGGCATAGATGTTTTTTTTGCACCGAACTTGAACTTTTTCCCCGTCAGCAAAAATTGCCGTCTCATTGCCACATTTCACGACCTTTCCTTTGAACGATATCCTCATTTCTTTCCTTTCAAGACCAGATTGTGGCATGAGTATTTCGTGAATCCGCGAAAAATCGCCCGAGTGTCAGAAAAGTTGATTGCCGTTTCAGAATCGACGAAAAAAGATCTGGAGACAATATACAAAACAAAATCGCAAAAAATCAGCATCGTTCACCACGGAATCGACAGCAATTTCACAATCATTGATAGAAACGATCCCAAACTTCTCGAAATCAAAAAAAAATACGATCTGCCATGCAAATTCATTTTCTTTTTGGGAAACATTGAACCGCGAAAAAATATCGCTTCGATCGTTGCGGCCTACAAAAATCTCACCTCAAAAAATACGGATTTAGAAAAATATGAATTGATTCTGGCGGGAAATATCAGCCCGCTTTGCCAAAAAATAGTTGAAAAAGAAAAACTGAAAACCTGCGGCTATATCGAAAGAGAAGACCGGCCGTATGTATACAATCTTGCCTCGCTTTTTGTATATCCTTCCTTTTTTGAAGGTTTCGGATTGCCGGTTCTTGAATCAATGGCCTGCGGAACTCCGGTAATCGCCTCAAACAGCTCCTCAATTTCCGAGGTCGCCGGAAAAGCTGCAATTCTCATCGATCCCAACCGGCCGGCCGAACTCGCGCAGGCGTTGAAAAATATTCTGACTGATGAAAAGTTGTATAATAAGATGAAAAGAAGAGGGCTTACGCAATCACAAAAATTCAACTGGAAAAAATGCGCATTGGAATCGATGCCCGCTTTTTCGGGTCAATAGGAAAGGGACTCGGGCGATATACCCAAAAATTGGTAGAAAATATTGAAAAGATTGATGAGAAAAATCAATATTTTGTTTTTTTGCGCCACGAAAACTGGGATGAGTATCAGCCTCAAAGCAAGCATTTCACAAAAGTTCTGGCAGATGTTCCCTGGTACACGCTGCGGGAGCAAATCCAGATGCCGAAAATCTTCGCGAGATGCGGACTTGATCTTGTTCATTTCCCCCATTTTAATATTCCTGTTTCATACAAAGGAAAATTCGTTGTCACAATCCACGATCTCATTCTTTTCCAATATCCCACCCGCAAAGCATCGACTTTGTCAGCTCCGGCATATTTTTTCAAGAAAAAAGCGTATCATCAGGTAATCAACCGCGCTATCAAAAACTCAGAAAAGATAATCGCCGTTTCAGAGCACACGAAAAAAGACATATTGAAAAACTTCAACATAAGCCCGAAGAAGGTTATCGTCACCTATGAAGGAGTAGATACAATCGAAAAACCACTCATGGTAAATTCAGAAGCTGTTCTCAAAAAGTATGGTATAATGAAGCCGTATATTCTGTATGTCGGAAATGCCTATCCGCACAAAAATCTTGATCGACTTATTTCATCATTCAAAAGAGTTGCGAAAAAGCATCCCGGCTTGAGTTTGGTTCTCGCAGGAAAGGAGGACTATTTTTTCAAACGATTGAAAAATTTTGTGACCGACAATGGAATTTCTAGCGTTGTTTTTCCTGATCATATAGATGAAGATCATTTGCCGACTGTATATCGCGAAGCCAAGATTTATGTTTTCCCCTCGCTTTATGAAGGATTCGGCCTCCCGCCCCTTGAAGCAATGGCAAGAAACATTCCCGTTGCAAGCTCAAACGCATCCTGTTTGCCGGAAATATTGGAGAATGCTGCCTTTTTCTTTGATCCGCGCGGTATTTCCGAAACCGCTGAAGCAATTGAAAAAGTTCTTACGGACAACGATTTGCGCAAACGACTGATTGAAGCCGGAAGAGAACAGATTAAAAAATACAGTTGGGAAAAAATGGCACGCGAAACACTTGAAATATATACGAGTTGCGAATAAAGATGTCAAAACGAAAAAACATTCTACCCCAGATGTTTGATGTGAAGCCGGTGAACCCGGACGGCTCTTTGAGATTGGGAAAAATAAAAAGAATGAAGCGAATAGTCGCTCTTCCGGACAAGAAGTTTCAGGAAAAATATTTTTCTCAAAAAAATACTTCTACCAATCCCCAAAAGACCGGCTTGCGCCTTGCTGATGTTGTCATGCCGAAAGCACATCCCAAACCCCGGCCAAAATTTGAAAAAAAAGAAATTGAAGATATCTTCTCTCCTGTAGAAGCTGTTCATATTAAACCCACGCAAAATTTCGCCGAATTTTATCCAAATTCCAAAATATTTGACCAATATTTTCAAACACCAACTGAAAATTATAGGGAAGATATCAAACAAGAAAAAATTATTTCTCCAAGGTTCGAGAATTTTACACAAAAATTTTCCTATCCTGAAACGGAAAAAGGAAGATACAAGAAAAGATCTGGGAATTTTTCATCAGAGAAAAAGATCCGATCAATCAGGAAAATATCAAAAAAATTTATCTCGAATTTCAGCAAATTGAAAATTCCAGACAAAGTTTTTCCGCAAGATATTTCTTTGGCTCCAAATTTCAGCTATGCAATTTCGTTCGCCTGCGTCTTGCTTTTGTTTTTATTTTTGATACCTGCTCTTTCTTATGTCCAAAAAGCGCTTGACATCAAATCAACGCTTGTCGCAAGAGGAGAAAAGGCTCTCGGACAATTTGCTGAGGCGAAAGACAATCTTTCAAAAAGCCAATTTGACAAAGCAGCAGTCGACTTTTCCGATTCCTATCAAATTCTTGCTGATGCCAATCGAGACATCGCGCATATCGGGGGAAATTTCAGCGAAATTTTGCGTTTCGTTCCCGGAATATCCAAAATTGCAAGCGCCAATTTTGTCCTCAGTGCCGGACAGCATTTTTCACTGGCGGGGGAAAGCCTTTCCGAATCAGCCAAATCGCTCAGCTCGATCGGCAATCCGCTCGCAAGCAACCAGGCCAACCAGCCTTCGCTCACGGACCTCTTTTTGAATTTGCGAGACGGAATACAAAAATCAAGCAGCGAACTTTCGGCAGCTCAAGATGATCTCGACAAGATCAATATTGATGATCTTCCCGCTGAATCACGCAATCAATTCGCAGATCTCAAGGGAAAATTGCCGCTTGTGAATGAAAGCCTCAAAAATTTTCTCGACTATTCCCAGATATTCCTTGATGTTCTTGGATACAACGGTCCGCGCAAATATCTGTTTCTCTTTGAGAACAATCAGGAAATGCGCCCAACGGGTGGTTTCATTGGGAGCTATGGAATTCTTGATATTTCCAATGGACGCGTGAAGAAACTTTTTGTGGACGATATATACAATCCAGACGGGCAACTCAAGGCCCGAGTGATCCCACCCGCGCCGATCCAAAAAATGAGCGCCGTTTGGACAATGCATGACGCCAATTGGTTCCCAAATTTTCCAACTTCAGCCGAAAAAGTTTCCTGGTTCTATGAAAAAACGGGGGGACCGACCGTGGACGGAGTAATTGCAATCACCCCCGAACTTCTTCGGGATCTTTTGGCGATCACCGGACCAATCAATATGCCGGAATACGATACAATCATTGACGCGGACAATTTCATTGAAAAAACCCAGCAAGAAGTCGAGCTCGACTATGACAAAGAATTAAACCAGCCAAAAAAATTTGTCGCCGACCTCACACCGAAAATTTTAGACAAAGTAATGAGCGAAAAAGGCCTAACCTCGATGCTGAGAACTCTCAAGGCTTTCAATGTCGCCCTCTCAGAAAGACACCTCCTTCTTTATTCAAAAAATTACAATATCCAAAAATTGATCTCGGACCAAAGATGGTCGGGAGAACTATTGCCTGCGGACAAAGATTTTCTGTCAGTGGTCAACACCAACATCAACGGTTTCAAAACAGACGGCGTGATCGCCGAAACAATCCGCCATAAAAGCGAAATTCAATCCGACGGAAGCATCATCGACACGGTTTCTATCACTCGCAAGCATAACGGAGGGAATGAAAACTATGACTGGTGGAACAAAGTGAACGGGGACTGGATGCGCGTATATGTTCCCGATGGAGCAAAATTCTTGTCGGTGGACGGTCAAACGCGAGAGTTCGTCCCGCCGGCACTCGACTATCAATCGCTCGGATTCAAAAAAGATCCCCAGCTTCAAAGCGAAGAAGATTCCACTCGCGTCGACGAAGGATCAGGAACAAGGATATACAAAGAAAACAACAAAACTGTTTTTGCTAACTGGGTATACGTGAGCCCCGGCGAAGAAACGACGATCACATACAAATACGCTCTTCCGTTCAAGCTGAGTTTTGATTCACTCCAGCACCCCGCCGATTCATTCTCGATTCTCTTCCAAAAACAATCCGGAAGTGTCGGCAGCAAGCTCATTTGCGAAGTTTCTCTGCCGGATAATTTGAAAACCATCTGGCGCTGGCCGGACGACGCGAAACAAAGCGGCAGTTCGCTCAAAATGGAAACAATTTTGGATACGGATAAATTTGTGGGACTGGCAGTGGAAAAATAGATGATAAAATCCATCAAGCAAAAATTTTTGAATTCCTCTCCGTCAAGCTCCGTGGCTTCGGCAGCGTTTGTTATTGCGATGGCCGGGATTATGAGCCGCGTTTTAGGACTTGTACGCGACCGTATTCTTGCAACCCAATTCGGAGCGGGGGATACACTTGATGTATATTATGCCGCTTTTCGCGTGCCGGATTTGATATATAATCTTCTCATTCTCGGAGCCTTGAGCGCCGCTTTCATCCCGGTTTTCACCGGCCTCATCGCCAAAGATGAAAAAAGTGAAGCATGGGAGCTCGTGAATGTTTTTTTGACGACCGCGCTCTTGTTTTTGATCGTTTTGGCCGCGATTCTTGCGCTCTTTGCGCCATATCTCATGAAAGCGATCACTCCCGGATTTTCAGATGAAAAATTTCACAGCGTCGTGACGCTCACTCGCATCATGTTTTTGAGCCCGATATTCCTCGGCATCAGCGGAATTTTCGGCGGGATACTCAATTCTTTCAAAAGATTTTTGATCTATTCGCTCGCGCCCATCATGTATAACTTGGGCATCATCTTCGGAGCGCTTTTTTTAGTGAAGCCGTTTGGAGTTGCGGGACTGGCTTGGGGAGTGGTCATTGGCGCTTTTCTTCATATGGCAATTCAATATCCTAATGTGAGAATGGTCGGACTCAAATATTTTCCGCACGTTAATTTCAAAAACAGAAATTTTCGCAAAGTGATCACTCTCATGATCCCGCGAACGATGGGCCTCGCCGTCACGCAAGTTAATTTGCTCGTCGTCACGATCATTGCTTCGACTTTAGCCGCGGGAAGTCTTTCCATATTCAATTTCGCGAACAATCTTCAGAGTTTTCCCCTTGGCATTTTCGCGATCCCTTTCGCTCTTGCTGTTTTTCCGATTCTGTCCCATCACGCCGCACGAGATGAGCGGGATATTTTCATTCAGAATTTTTCCAAAACTTTCCGGCAAATTTTGTTTTTTATCATTCCAGCCAGCATACTGATCCTCGTTCTTCGCGCCCAGATTGTCCGCATCGTCCTTGGCGCGGGAAATTTTGACTGGCAGGACACGATCCTCACTTTTCAAGCGCTGGGAATTTTCGCTGTGAGCCTTTTTGCCCAAAGCACGATTCCGCTTCTGGCTCGCTCGTTCTATGCCCTTCACAACACACGCGTTCCGTTTCTCACTGGAATCATTAGTGAGTTTTTCAACTTGGCCGCAGCTCTGATTTTATCGCGCTATTGGGGTGTGCTTGGCCTCGTTTGGGCACTTTCTCTTTCGAGCATCGTGAATATGTTCTTGCTTGTTTTCATTCTTCGCCACAAACTCGAAGATCTGGACGACAAGAAAATAGTTTCCGTCATTTTCAAAATTTCCATTTCCGCACTCGCCGCCGGTCTCGTCGCTCAAGTCGCGAAATATCTGATAGAGCCATACATCGATCTCGACACCTTTCTGGGCGTTTTCTGGCAGATGCTATTTGCAGGGACACTTGGCCTTGTAGCTTATTTCATTTTCACGCGCATTTTCAATCTCGAAGAACTCCACTATCTCAAAAAAATATTTTCAGGCCGAATATTCCGCCTCCGAGAGCCTCTTCCAGAGGATCCAACGGAAGCAAGTGGTATTTGAGGCTTGTATAATGGGAATTTTTTATTTTTACAAAGCCCCAATGACACGACCACTGGGACTTTTTTATTGTCTAGCGAAGCGAGTGAAATGAAATTAAATTTCATTTCCGAGCAAGCGACGACATCAAAGTGGCATAGCCACTTTATTTGCAAAATGTCGAAAATGCGCTAGATTAAAGGATATGAATAACCAGAAAAATATCAGGAATTTTTGTATAATCGCCCACATTGACCATGGGAAATCCACGCTGGCCGATCGGATGCTTGAGATCACCAAAACCGTCGAGACGCGGAAAATGAAAGAACAGCTTCTTGACACAATGGATCTTGAAAGGGAAAGGGGAATCACGATCAAATTGCAGCCGGTGAGGATGAAATTCAAGGAGTATACACTAAACTTGATTGATACTCCCGGCCATGTGGATTTTCAATACGAAGTCTCACGTTCTCTTGCCGCTGTGGAAGGCGCCGTTTTGCTGGTAGACGCGACCAAAGGCGTGCAGGCGCAGACGGTTGCCAATCTCTATTATGCTATCGAACAGGGGCTGGAAATCATTCCTGTGATCAATAAAATCGATCTTCCCAACGCCGAAGTGGAACAATCAAAAAAAGAGATCGTCCATCTTCTCGGCTGCCGCGAAGAAGAAATTCTCGAAGCCAGCGGAAAAACAGGGGAAGGCGTTGAAAATATTCTCGATAAAATCGTTGAAAAAATTCCTCATCCAAAAGGAAAACAGGAAAAATCTCTTCGCGCCCTCATTTTTGATTCAAAATACGACACTTATCGGGGAGTTCTTGCCTATGTTCGAATTGTAGATGGAAAAGTTAAAGCCGAAGAAAAAATTATCACTATGGCAACCAAGCAGGAAAGTTCAGTCATCGAAGTTGGCCATTTCAAACCAAACCTGGAAAAATCCCCTGACTTGTTCGCGGGTGACATTGGATATATCGCAACAGGATTCAAAAGCGTCGAAGATTGCCGCGTCGGAGATACGATCATTTTGGAAAAAAATCCAGGCGAAATGAAAGCTCTTCCCGGATACAAGGAAATTCGGCCGGTGGTATATGCCAGTTTCTATCCCAAAGAAGGGGACGATTACAACTTTATGCGCGACGCATTGGGAAAGCTTAAGCTCAATGACGCCGCGTTCGCGTTCGAGCCGGAAGCAAATCTGGCGCTGGGACGGGGCTTCCGTTGCGGATTCTTGGGCCTCTTGCATATGGAAATTGTCCAGGAAAGACTCAAAAGGGAATTTGAAATCGATCCGGTCATCACAACCCCGAGTGTGGTCTATGAGATAAAAGTCAAAGGCAAAAAAGAAAAACTCAAGATTTTTTCTCCCCTCGAAATGCCCGACCCTTCGATCATTGAATACATTGAAGAGCCCTATGTGAAGCTGGACATCATTTCTCCTTCAAAATATCTCGGTTCGATCATGGATCTGATGAACAATACCCGCGCGGAATACAAAAACACTGAATATATAGACGCAGAAAGATTGATTCTTTCTTTTGAATCTCCTCTTACAGACGTCATCATCAACTTGCATGATCATCTCAAAAGCGCCTCGAGTGGATATGCTTCAATGAACTATGAGCTAATAGGATACCGGCCCAACAAGCTCGTAAAGCTTGATATCCTAGTAGCCGGCGACAGTATCGACGCTTTTTCAAGAATTGTCCCGGAAGAAAAAGTTTGTTCCGTTGGAAAAACCACGGTTGAAAAGCTGAAAGACGTCATTCCGCGACAAAACTTCGTGATCGCCCTTCAAGCGGCTGTCGGAGGAAAAATACTGGCTCGCGAATCGGTCAAGGCTTTTCGAAAAGACGTAACCGCCAAGCTGTATGGCGGGGATATTACGCGCAAAAGAAAATTGCTCGAGAAACAGAAAAAGGGGAAGAAAAAGATGACCAATCTCGGAAAAGTGGAGATTCCAAGCAGTGCCTTTTTGGCGGTTTTGCGAAAATAAGGAAAAATTTTGTATTATTTAGTAATATTATGATATAATAAATTCGAAATGAAATCTCGACACAAGAAAAAAGTACGCGTTGTTTGGCTGATAATCACTATTCTAGCCGTTCTATCGATGGTTGCTTTCACAATCGCCCCAATGCTAAGTTTCTAATACAAAAAGTGACCAAACGAAACAGCCAAAATTCAAAATTGTCCACCAGAATTTTTTCGGGAGTATTTTTTCTCGTCGGTTTGACCGTACTTGTTTTAATTGGAATATCGCTCGGAAAAGAGGCCTACCGCAAAAGACAAATCCAAAAAGAAATTGAGGGTCTCCAGGTTCAAATAAACGAAATGGGCCAAGAAAACAGTGACATGGAAAATCTGATCGGATATCTTTCTTCAACTGATTTTCAAGAAAAGGAAGCACGCGAAAAATTGAACCTTCAAAAAGACGACGAAAAAATGATTGTTCTTCGAAGAGATCCTGTTCAGGAAATCAACAATCAGACGGACAATGCCGAAAACTCGGCCGATGCAGTTGAAGACACCACCCCGAACTGGCAAAAATGGTTGAACATTTTCTTCGGAACAAAAAACTGATTTTTTTATAATTAGGCTACGACTATGTTAAAATCAAAGAAAGAAAAACTCAAAAAACACAGGATTTGGATGATTACTGGCATTGCTGCCGGAGTGATTTTTGTGTTTTTACTGTTTTTGGTTCTTGGGGTTTACAAATTCAACTGGAACAATCGTTTTTTTGTCGGAACAACAAAAGTCATTCCCTTTCCTGCCCTGTATATTCGCGGAGCGGGATCCATCAGCGTCAATGAAATAAAGAATAATGAGCATGCCGTCAAAAAATTCTACGAGTCGCAGGACTTTGAAAAGATCGGCATGCGGGTAGATTTTTCAACTGAACAAGGAAAAAAGAGGCTTCAGATAAAAGAGAAGGAAGTAATCAGCAAAATGATCGAAAACAAAGTGATTGAAGATCTTGCCAAAAAACGCGGCATCGTCCTCACGAACGCAACCGTTGCCGCAGAACTCGAAAGCAATATCCAGCAATTTGGGAACAAGGACAATCTGATGAGCGATCTTGCGAGGCTGTACGACTGGACCATCAATGATTTTCAGCAAAAGGTTGTGAAACCGGGGATATACAGCGAAAAACTGGCCCAGATTTTTGTGGATGAAATGGATACAAACGCGCAGCAAGAAAAAATAAAGTCTCTTTATGAAAAAGCAACGAACAAAAAAGAAGATTTTGCGAAAGTGGCCGAGGAAAATTCAGACGGCCAAAGCGCCCAGGATGGTGGGGATCTCGGTTGGTCGACAATAGAACAGCTCATTCAACCCGTCGGAGACAAAGCGTTTTCAATGAAGGCGGGAGAAATCAGCGAACCAATTGAAAGCCCGCTGGGTTTCCATATTTTAAAGCTTATGGAGAAAAAAACGGACAATGATCAGGAGATGGTTCATTTGAGCCAGATTTTCGTGAAAAAGACTACCTTCGCCGACTGGTTGAAGGAGCAAATGAAAAAATATCCCGTCACCATATTTTTGAAAGAGTATCAGTGGAATTCGAACGACGCCCAAATTGAATTCCGCGACGAAGAAATGCGCAAATTTGAACAAAACCTTCCTGTCAATTCAGAAGGCGACCCGTCTGTTTTATGAAAAATTATTCTTTTCAAATATCACAAAAACCCCTCGACGGGGTTTTTTCTTGGAGCCGATGCGCGGGATCGAACCGCGGACCTACACGTTACGAGTGTGTCGCTCTGCCAACTGAGCTACATCGGCTTATTTATGGGAGCGGGATACGGGAATCGAACCCGTGTTTCACCATTGCCCCGCACCATAATTGCCTGTGCTTTTCAAGCGAGTGATGGGAATCGAACCCACGACTCAACCTTGGGAAGGTCGTGTATTACCATTATACTACACTCGCGTTATTTATCGGGCAATTTGGTGCCGGGGATTGGGAAGGTCGTGTTCTGCCATTGAACTAATCCTGCTTTTACAAAGGAATTATATGCAACTTTTTCGATTTTGGCAATGGCAGAAAATGTGATATAATATATTCAATGCAGGAAATCATCACAAAACTTGACGAGCTCCGCGACCGAATCGCATCCGTAAGCGACCGTCTTTGACTTGCCTAAAAAGAAAAAGCGAATTGACGAGCTTGAGAAAATTTCTAACCGTGAAAATTTTTGGCAAGATCAGGAATCGGCGCAAAAAACCATGCAGGAACTGGAGGGGTTGCGGGATGACGCCAAAAAGTTGAGCGAACTCGAAACGGAAACCAACGGCTTGAAAGAAATGGCCGATCTTGCCGTCAATGATCCGGAGATCAAGAAGGAGATAGGACAGCAGCTCCAAAAAATTGAAAAGGATATAGAGAGCATTGAATTTGATACGCTTTTCCAGGGAGAGTATGACCAGAGCAATGCCATTCTTTCAATTCATAGCGGAACTGGAGGAACGGACGCACAAGATTGGGCTGAAATGCTTCTCAAAATGTTTCTCCGATTTGCCGAGAGAAAAAACTGGAAAACAAAAATTATCGCTGAGTCGCGCGGCCAGGAAGCGGGAATCAAAAGCGCTACAATAGAAATCGCTGGAAAACTCGCTTACGGATATCTTCAATCAGAAGCAGGAGTGCATCGTTTGGTGCGCCTTTCCCCATTTAACGCCAAAAATCTTCGCCAGACTTCTTTTGCACTGGTTGAAGTTTTGCCAGAAATTGATAAAATAGAGGAAGTTGAAATTGACCCGGGGGATTTGAGAATCGATACATTTAGGTCAGGAGGAGCCGGCGGACAATCCGTCAATAAAACCGACAGCGCCGTACGCATCACTCATATTCCGACGGGAATTGTTGCCGCCTCCCAAAATGAACGAAGCCAGCTTCAAAACAAAGAACAGTCGATGAAAATTCTCAAAGCCAAGCTGCATCAGCGATATTTGGAAAACAAAGAAAAAGAAAAGCAAGGCTTGAAAGGTGAACACGCCGAAATCCAATGGGGCAGCCAGATCCGATCATATGTCCTGCATCCGTACAAGCTCATCAAAGACCACCGGACAAAATTTGAATCCAAAAATCCGGAGGAAGTATTGGATGGAAAGCTGGACGGATTCATTGAGGCATATCTTGGTAAAAAATAAAAAATGATTGAATTTCGAAACGTCAAAAAAATATATACCGGCGGAATACATACTGTCGCTCTTGATGAGATCAGTTTTGTCATCGAAAAAGAAGAGTTTGTTTCTCTTGTCGGCCACAGCGGTGCGGGAAAATCGACAATTCTCAAACTCCTCTATGCCGAAGAAAAACCGACCTCTGGAGAAATATTCTTCAACAACGAAAATATCTCCCATCTGACCCCAAAACAATTACCTTTTTATCGCCGGAGAATCGGAACGGTTTTTCAGGACTTCAAGTTGCTCCCCCAAAAAACCCTTTTTGAAAATGTTGCCTTTGCCCTTGAGGTGTCGGATCACAGCGACAAGGAAATCAAAGAATTGGTTCCGCAAATTCTCGAAATTGTGGGACTCACGCACAAAACAGACAGCTATCCCCGTGAAATTTCGGGAGGTGAACAGCAAAGAGTAGCAATCGCCCGGGCGCTTGTCCACCGCCCGCCGCTCATCATTGCCGATGAACCAACCGGAAATCTCGACCCAATCAGCAGCTGGGGGATCATCCAATTGCTTTTGAAGATCAACAAGCTCGGCACAACCGTTCTTCTGGCAACGCACAACAAAGATATCGTCAACCGTTTGAAAAAACGCGTCATCACCCTTGATCAGGGAAAAATAATCCGCGATCACAGCAAGGGAAGATACGCAATTTAAGCTCACAAAAAATGTTAATACTCACGTTAAAACGAACATTTTTTTCAGGATTTCAACATTTTCGCCGCAACGGATGGCTGAGTTTTGCCGTGATCAGCATCATATCTCTCACGCTTCTCATCATCAGCACGCTGATTGTTCTCTCCATCGCCGCAAATCTTGTGATCAAATCAGTCCAGGACAAAGTGGACATCAGCGTATATTTCAAAGGCGATGTCGAGGAATCGAGAATACTCGAATTTCGGTCAACTGTTTTGCAATACAAAGAAGTAAAATCAGCCGACTATGTTTCGAAAGACAAAGCTCTCAATGAATTCAAGTCGAAAAATTCCGACAATCCGCTGATCCTGCAATCAATCGAAGCAATCGGAGACAATCCTCTGAACGCATCCATCAACATAAAGGCCGTCACGCCAGACAAATATGACATCATCGCAACCGCAATCCAAAATTCGTCTTTCCGGGACAACATCAGCCGGATCAATTATGCGAAAAACAAAATTGTTATCGAACGCCTCAATAATGTTCTCTCAACAACGCGGAAAGTCGGCATCATGCTGGCCACAATATTTTCTCTGATCGCCGTCCTCATCACTTTCAACGCAATTAGAATCACTATATACGCCCATCGGCAAGAAATCGAGATAATGCGCCTCGTTGGAGCGTCGAACCACTACATTCGTATGCCTTTCATCTTTGAAGGAATTATATATGGCTCCATTTCCGCGATCGCCGTGATGCTCATTCTTTTTCCGCTCGTCAAAGTCGCCACACCCTATATCGCTGGAGCCGTTTCCGTCAAAGAAGTACAAGACAATTTCATTCACTATTTGTGGCTTATTTTCCTTGTCCAGCTTGTTATTGGCGTTGCCTTGGGGACCATCTCGAGTTTCATCGCCATCAGGAGATATTTGAAGATATAAAAAATCGCCCATTCATACAGGGGGCAGGGGGATTTTAAACAAGCCGATTTCAAGGCTTTTTTGCTTTTTTACTTGATATTTTTCGCAAAATATTATAGAATCGAGGGTGTCCTTGGGGTGTAGCCAAGTGGCAAGGCAATGGGTTCTGGTCCCATGATCCTAGGTTCGAATCCTAGCACCCCAGCACATCAAAATAACCCTTATTCAAGCGGTTATTTTTTACAACACTACTTGGAGTTAGAACTGAATACCTCCAAATTGTTTGACAGAAAAGACAGATTATGATATGTATAAATCAGAGATTAATTCAATAGACTCAAACAATGCAAAGACATAATTGTCAGTTGAATAAATATGATTCCACCCTCGGCGTAGACGGGCGTATTTTTGCGTCTCCGATGGTCAAAATCATTGTGTTCAGCTGCGATTATCTAAAGCATGCCTATCTCAATAAATTCTAACTTTCTCATAAACCCACTCTTAGATAAGCTCGGCTGAACAAAAGCCGGGTTTTTTGTTTCAGCGAGAGCTTTTTGACAATCAAATACAGGGGAGGAACAACTTCGTGGGAAAAGAAAGCGTGGAATCGAACGTCCCAAAACTCTATCTCGTGAAAGCTGTGAGGAGTTTCATGCTCATGCTGCCGGTCATCGTACTATTTTTCAAGGAAAATGGATTGGACATGAAAGAAATTTTCCTGCTCCAATCTCTCTTTTCACTAACGGTCATCATCCTGGAAATTCCGACCGGATATTTCTCGGATACTTTCGGAAGGAAGCTATCTATTCTGATTGGCGGAATCATTGCGACTCTCGGCTGGATTGTTTATGCTCTCGCGTATGGATTCTGGCAATTCTTGCTTGCAGAAATGATCCTTGGCTTCGGATTGAGTTTTGTTTCGGGCGCCGATTCAGCGATGCTTTATGACACGCTTCTGGAACTGGGCAGGGAGAGTGAATATCAAAAAGTGGAGGGAAGGGGATTGGCTTTCGGGGTTGCGTCGGAGGGACTTTCCAGCATCATCGGCGGCTTTCTGGCTCTGGTCAGCCTTCGTTTCCCTTTTTATTGGGATGCGGCCGTCTCTTTCCTTCTCATCCCAATTGCTTTGACACTCACAAAAACAAAAAGGCACAAAGCGACGACAAGAAAAAGCAATCTGAAAAGCATGTTTGCGCTGATGAAGTATTATCTTCACGATCACGCGAACGTGAAATGGTTGATTTTCTACTCTGCCATCGTGAATGCGTCCACCATGACAATGTTTTGGTTCACGCAACCGTATCTCGTTTCGATCAAAATTACGATGGGTTTTTTCGGGATGATTTCCGCGATACTTCTCGCAACAAGTGCGATCTTTTCGTGGAATGCTCATTGGGTGGAAAAACGTCTTGGGCGAAAAATCACCCTGGCGATGCTTGTTGCGTTTCCGGCCGCAGGATATTTTCTCTTGGGCTCGTTTTCGTTGGCCTGGTCAGGATTATTTCTCTTCCTCTTCTACATGACGAGAGGAATAAACAATCCGGTGAGTCTGGATTATATCAACGGGTTCGTTCCGTCAGATGTGCGAGCAACCGTGCTCTCAGCCAGAAATCTTGTCGGCAGAGTGGCTTTCTCGGCAACAGGTCCGTTTCTCGGATGGGCGAGCGATGCGTATTCGTTGAAAACCGCCTTCCTCGCCTCCGGTCTGACTTTTCTGATTTTGGGCCTAATTTCTCTCAGCTTTTTGCGCAAGCATGAAGTCATCTGATTTTCAGCGAAGGGGTTTTGGCAAATTGCCATTGCCCCTTTTTTATTTTCCAAAATATCGAGTGAGTTGCAGAGTGGGTTAAATTTTTTGTAAGATAAACTTATATGCTTGGCCGTAAATCCAGAATATAAATATACTAATCTGCCTCCGAATTATAGTTATAACGTCGTCCACGGTTCGCAGCTGATCAAAAAGCTTTATACAAAAGCTTTTTTGTTATTGACTTATTTTCTATCTTGTGCTAGTATTTTTTGTTCTTTATAAAACCTTAGTTGGGGTCAAATAGCGGCTATCGTTGGCATCTATTTTACCTCAATTAAGCAAATAGAATCCACCTCTAGGAAAGGAGCTAGAACATGAAGAAATTTTGGAAAGTCGCGGCCGCATGGATCTTCTTTGCGGCAAACTCGGCATTTGCCGCAATGCCGCCTCCTGCCGGAAGCTTTGCCAGAGCCCAGGAGCTGGCCCACAGAGACCCAACGCTTGCCGACAAGATTTTCTTTTTCCTGCCAGCCCTCCTGATCATATCGGGGATTGCGATCCTTATTCGTTCGCGCAAAAACGGCCCAAGGGCTATCCAGGGGGAGAGGAACGACTAATGCGAAAGATAAAGACATCGTCTCTGGCCATCGTCGCTGTGGTTTCCGTCATCCTGAACCTCGTTATGTTTCAGGAGTTGCGGATTACGCCAGTGGCTGTTTCAAGCACGATGCAATATGAGTTCGACAAGCTGCCATTCGGCATGTACCAGGTCAGCGACGTCTATACTGATGGCTCAGCTAAGCTCAGATTGCTTCGCGGTGCCCATGGCGGGTATTCCGTTGAACTTTTCACCAGAAGCATTCCGACCAGTGCCGCCTATCCCGGAGCATCGTTTGACATCCTCGGTCCGGGCCAGTACAGCGCCGGCTCCAGGGGATGGTCATCATAAGACCATAGACCCCGTACGATCAGCAGGGAAAGTCCTGCATAAATATCGTGCGGGGCTTTTCTTTACTATTAATAACTTGTAAAAAAGGCTCGAGCTTCATCCCACAATCGCAGATGATCAAAATAACCCTTATTTAAGCGGTTATTTTTTATACATTGCTTGGACGTTGGGACTGATTATATAGTGATAGGCAAAGTGGGGTAAAACTTGATTTTGCACCTTTTTGATGTTAGTTTTTATACATGAAAAAATATTTAGCGGTTATCAAAAATGAATGGGGACGGCAGATGACATATAGGGTAAATCAATTTACCTATCGGATTGGCAATATCTTTGAAATCCTAGTTCAGCTGTCGTTTGGACGGCTATTTTTCAAAAAGCGACATTTATAAAAGGATATACCTATCAAGAAATGATGACCTACATCATCATTGGTTGGCTGATTACTTTTATGATGGCGAATTTTGGTTTTGAGGATTTCATATCAGAACAAATCCAAAGGGGATATCTTTCTAACTTATTAGTAAAACCTATTGATTACATTCATTATATAATTTTTCTATCGTTGGGAAGGGCGAGTTTCACGCTTGGAGTTTCATTTCTGGCAAATATTCTGCTTGTTCTGATATTTCGAAATACTTTTATATTTCCCAAAAATATTTTTGTGTGGCTGATTCTTTTGGCGATGATTTTGGTCGGCTATTTCATAAAATTATTCCTTTCGATTCTCATCGGTTTTATATCATTCTGGACGACTGACAATTCGGGAATATTTTATTCCATAAACACTTTAGCGAAATTTCTGTCGGGTACCTATTTCCCGATCAACATTCTTCCTGTTGCTTTTTTGAATTTCAGTCTTTTTTTGCCTTTCATATATACATTCTATTTCCCGGCGCAACTCTATCTCGGAAAAATATCGGTTCTTCAGGGTCTCGAGGGCCTGGGTTTTGAAATTGTTTGGTTGGCAATTTTATATATCGCAGTAAGGATTGTTTGGAAAATGGGGCTTAAAAAATATGAGAGCGTCGGCATATGATCAAAAAATATTGGATAATAGCCAGCAATGAAGTTCAACGGCAATTCACGTATCGCGTGAACATTGTCGCTTTTGCCTTTGGAAATATCGCGGAGCTTGTGGCTCTCACCGTCATTTGGTCCATTGTCTATCGAAGCATTGATACGATTCAAGGATACACGGCAAATGAAATGATCACGTATGTGGTTTTTGCCTGGTTTTTTTCTTTTCTCACAACAACATACGCTTTTGAGCAAAATATAGCCAGAGATATCCATCAAGGGACGCTTTCCGCTCTTTTAGTAAAGCCGCAAAGCTATACTCGTTATGTTGCGACCGTAGCGACAAGTCGAATATTAATCGCACTCGGAATAGTACTCATTCAAGCAAGCTTAGTTTTCTTATTCTTTCAAGATCGACTAATTTTTTCGCTTGATTTGCCGAAGATTTTATTACTTATTTGCATGCTTGTCGCAACTTATGTGATAAATCTTTTTTTGTCGATTCTGATTGGATTTATTGCTTTCTGGACAAATGAAATTCATGGAATATACTATTCGCTCAAGGTCTTTTCTAAATTTATGTCAGGAACTTTTTTTCCGATTGCTCTGCTCCCGGCCCTTTTTTTGAAAGCGAGCTATTTTTTTCCTTTTGCATATACGATATATATCCCGGTTCAGCTCTATCTCGGAAAGATAAGTTTTGTAGAGGGTCTATGGGGACTTGCCATCGAACTGCTTTGGATTTTGATTTTGTATGGTATCATTAAAATAGTCTGGCGGTCTGGACTTCGAAAATACGAGTCAGTTGGAATATAAGTAATTTTTCAAAGTATTATGCCAATAATACAAGTCGCTAATTTGAGCAAAACTTATGAATACCATAAAAAACAGCCCGGCCTTTGGGCATCGGCAAAGGGGCTGTTTCATCGCGAAAAACTTTTTAAAAAAGCTGTACGGGAGATCAATTTTGAAATCAACGAAGGAGAATTAGTCGGATTTCTGGGACCGAACGGAGCAGGGAAAACAACAACGCTCAAAATGCTTTCGGGGATTCTTTATCCAACAAGCGGGGAGGCGATCGTTCTGGGATATACTCCATGGAAACGCGAACCGGCCTATCAAAAGCAGTTTGCTCTCGTGATGGGACAAAAAAATCAGCTCTGGTGGGATCTACCAGCCATGGAAAGTTTTATTCTCAACAAAGAAATATACGAGGTTTCTGACAAGGATTTTACGAAAAATTTGGAAGAGCTGGTCGATCTTCTGGACATAAAGGATATTCTTGATATACAGGTCAGAAAATTGTCTCTCGGACAAAGAATGAAATGTGAACTGGTGGCGGCGCTTCTGCACAAACCGAAGGTTTTATTCCTCGACGAGCCGACGATCGGCCTTGATGTCGTGGCGCAGAAAAATATCCGAGATTTCATCAAGCAATACAATCAAACAAACAAGACAACAATCATTCTCACCTCGCATTACATGGAAGATGTGAAAGAGCTTTGTAAGCGAGTGATCATTATTGAAGAGGGAAAAATCGGCTACGACGGGGATATTGCAAGTCTCATCGAAAAATACGCTCCCTACAAAGTGCTCAAGATCACTTTCGAAGGAGACGGGGTAAAAAAGGCGGATATTGAAAAATATGGAGAAGTATATAAATTCTTGCCCAATAGCATCACCTTGCGCGTGCCTCGTGAAAAAGCCAGGGACGCCGCTCGGAATATTCTGTCTTCGGATCTTCCGGTCGACGATATCTTGATCGACGAGGTGGAAATTTCAGATGTAGTGCGGAAGATTTTTAGCAATAATAAACTAGAAAAATAGTAATCTATAACTAAACTTATTGACTAAAATCTGAAACATAAATATACTTATCTTGCCGCTGGATTATATTTCTAATATCGTCCACGATTCGCAGCCTATAATTTATTATTCTAAAAAATATGCCTGAAAATTTTGCAACATTTCTAGCAACCCATCAATGGATCTTCATCGTCGCAGGGATATGGACCATTCCCTGGAAAGGCGTGGCTCTTTGGCGCGCGGCCAAAAATAAGAGCGTTGCCTGGTTTGTTGTTTTGCTTATCATTAATACTCTCGGAATTCTCGACATCATGTATATTTTTGTTTTTTCCAAGAAAAAAGATGCGACGCAGACGATTGAAAATTCAGTCGCACAAAAAACAGAAAAAACAGTTTTGAATGTCAAAACAGAGGAGGAAAAGCCCGAGCTTGACGATCAAACCTCAAAAAGCTAAACTATATACCTGGAGACAATCTCGCTAATAATTTAATTCACCCTGTTAACTCTTCGCTTTGCGAGGCATTCCGTTTAACGGGATAGTTTAACGGGACAAGAAAAAAATATGTCAAAACCGAATATCCAGCCGCTGGGCGAAAATGTGCTCATCGAACCCATGGAAGTTGATACAAAAACCGCTTCCGGCATCGTTCTTCCTGACGCAAGCGGAGAAAAACCACAGGAGGGGAAAGTGATTGCCATAGGCGACGACAAGAAAATCAAAGTCAAACCCGGACAAAAGGTGATCTATTCCAAATATTCCGGAAACGAAGTGAAAGTGAAAGAAAAAGAATATTTACTTGTGAAAAATGAAGATATTTTGGCGATTGTGAAATAAAGAAAGGTCATGAAAAAAAACGGGCTCGTGCCCGTTTTTTGTTGTTTGCTGATTATCGCTCAATATTTCCTCCCGCCGCTTTCCACTGTTCAATTCCACCATCCATTTGATATATATTGAAAAAATTCAAATCGAACAGCGTCACTGCCGCCCGAAAGCCTTCGTCTTCATTTGATCCGTAAACAATAATCTTTTTCAGCGCCGGAATTTCTTTTTCCCTTGTTTCCAATTCGGAAAGGGGAATGTTCATTGCGCCGACAATATGTTCTTTTGCAAAATCATCTTTGCTCCGGACATCCAGGAATTGAAGAATTTCGGGTGTAATTTGGGAATCATTTTTGATCTCGTCGATCGTTATTTTTTTGACTTTCGCATTGTTCTCATCCGAATTTCCGGAAGAGACCAGCGGGTACCCTTTTTCCCGCCATCCCGAAATTCCGCCCCGCAAATATTTGGTATTCACAAACCCTTGAGAAATCATTTCATTCACTTTCGTCGCCAGATCAACCAGATTGTCACCTTGATTCACGATGAATATATCCGCCGTCCGGTCCGCCCCAAGCGCCACGAAAAAATCTTTGTCCAATTTGTCCGCTTGAATGTTCACCGACGTCGCAATATGGTCGCGACTGAATTCCTCCGGTCTGCTGATATCCGCCAAAAATATTTTCGACTTGTTCTGCATTTTTTTAAAAAGATCATCCGGCATAACTGAGGGAGCTTTGAGTATCTCCTCGTTTGCTTTTTGTTCGTCTTTATTTGCCTGTCCGCCCTTCCAATTGGAAACCAAAGGCTTCAGAAGGAGCCAAAACAGAAGCAAAACAATCAGTGAAAAACCGATTACGAAAATGCTGTGTTGATTTTTGTCTTTTTGCCTGCCCGAAACACTTTGATGAATATTATCTCGCATATGTATTTGTTATAAAGATTTGTTTTTTGATATAATTTTGTTCCCGCATTTCAAAGCAGGCGGGCATATTTTTATTTCAAAGTTGATCCAACAAATCCGGTATTGCCTCTCAAAAATTCATCGATGTCCATTTCTTTTTTTCCTTCAAGCTGAATTTTTTTCAAAAACACTAATCCGTTCTTAGCCTGGACGGCGACTTTCTGGTTATATTCTATAATTTTCCCGATTTTTTCGCCAGTCTTTTTTTCGAGAACAACTTCAATTTCCAATAATTTCAATCTTTTTGGCTTATTTTTGACGTTCAAAACAGAATATACTCCCGGCCAAGGCTGATAAGCCCGCCAAAGACGATATACTTCTTTAGCAGAACTATTCCAGTCAATTTTTCCGTTCTCACGCTTCACAGATTTGCAATAAGTCGCTTTTTCATGATCTTGGCGAATTGGATCAATTTTTCTATCAATCCAGATGGGAATAAACTTTGCAACTGTTTCTGCGCCCAAATCAGCCAGCTTGTCCATCAAGGTGCCTGTCGTATCATTTTTTTCTATTCCCATTTTTTTCTGCGCCAAAATATCCCCCTCGTCCATTTTTTCGTTCATCTTCATCAGCGTAATCCCGGTTTCTTTCTCACCTGTAAGAATCGCACACTGCACCGGCGAAGCCCCGCGATACTTTGGAAGAAGGGACCCATGGACATTGACCGCCCCGAATTTCGGAATATCAAGAATGTTTTTTGGCAAAATTTTTCCATACGCCGCGACAACAAAAAGGTCCGGCTTGATATTTTTTGTTTCTTCAAAAACATATCCGTCCCGCAAGCTTTCTGGCTGGAATATTTTGATTTTTTTTCTGAGCGCCAGGTCTTTCACTGGAGAGTATACAATTTTCTGATGTCGGCCGCTTTTTTTGTCCGGCTGAGTGAAAACCGCAGCAATATCAAATTTATTTTCAATAAGAGATTTTAAAATCACTGCCGCAAAATCGGGAGTGCCAAAAAATACTATTTTAATTTCATTTGCGTTAATCATTTTCTTTCATTGCCCGGTCAATGACTAAAGTTCCTTCCAAATGATCAATCTCGTGTTGAAGAACACGGGCAAGAAGGCCATCCGCCTTGATCTTGATTTTTTTTCCTTCCAAGTCCCGCGCTTGAACTTTCACTTTGAGGGGGCGCTCAATCGGAAAAAATTTACCTGGAAAACTGAGGCAGCCTTCTTCGAAAATATCCGTTTTCCGCGAAGATGATTTGATCTTCGGATTGATCAAGATATATATTTCATCACCTATCTTTATTGTGCAGATCCGCAAATCCGATCCGACTTGAGGCGCCGCAAGGCCCACTCCTTTTTCTGTGTCCATCATTTTCACCATATCCAAAACCATCCGCCGTATTTTCGGGTCCTTGAGCTCGGAGACTTTGACTTCCCGCGTTTTGCAGCGGAGAAGGTCGTTTGGATATTTGATCAACTTGAGCATATATATTTACTAGAATATTGAAACGGGATCGACGTCTACGCTCCATCCCTTGCGCAAAGCTCCAATCACGGATCGAATAGGCAAGTCGCTGATGTTCTTTTGCGGATCGAATTTCAAGAGGATATTTCGCGAATAAAAGCCTCTTTTTTGGAATGATAAGGGGGCATAGGGGCCGATTATTTCAACTTCATTATTGCCTGCTCTGCGCAGCAAGTCAAATGCTTTATTGGTTTCAACAGCGGCTTTTCTTTCGAATTTGTCGCGATACGACAATTTCACCAATTTGCAAAACGGGGGATAGGAGAATCTTTTTCGCATTGAACGTTCTCGCACAAAATATTTTTTTAGCTCATATTTTTCCAGATAGTCAAAAAGAGGATTGCCTCCGAAAAAAGATTGGATCGCCAAAACTCCATTTTTGCTCAGCAGATTCGCCATATAAAAAAGCCGAGAAAGTGCCAACGCGCGCGAATTAAACTCAACACTGTCCGTGAAGTCCCGCCCTGAGATCGAAGCGGCCAGCTGAATATTTTCAGAATATATTCCCTTGATCACTGACTGCGTTCCGACAAGAACATCAATTTTGCCCGCCGAAAAATCCTGCAGCAACTCGCGATATTTTTCCAAACTTTTCGCTGCATCTGCGTCAAGACGAGCGACCCGCGCCGAAGGGAAAAGGCTTTTGATCTTTTTTTCAACCGTTTGCGTTCCAATTCCGCGATGCGAAAATTGAAATCCGCCGCAAGACGGACAGGCGCTGAAAAGATCTATCTTGTAGGCGCAGTGCAAACAGCAGTATTGGGATGTTTCTTCAGAATATATGAGCGCCCGGTCGCACTTGGGGCATTTCAAAATTCTTTTGCAGTTCTCGCACATCGTGCGGGTGGAAAACCCGCGCCTGTTCACAAAAACAACGGCTTGTTTTTTGTTTTTCAAAATTTCAGCCAAACGGCCCTGCAGCATGCTTGAAATGGGAAAATCTGGATTTTTCTTCTTTCCCTCCAAAGACACAACTTCCACTTCAGGAAAATCATTTTTGTCGATTTTTGTCTCGATCATTTCCAATTCTCCATTTTTCACCTGCTGCAAGCTTTCAGCTGACGGCGCAAAACTTTCCAAAACCAATTTCGCTCCCGCAATTTCTGCCAAAAACTGAGCCCCCCGCACACCGCTATATCGCGGCATCGACTCCCACTGCTTGAACGAAATATCCTGCTCATCCTGGACAACGATAAGTCCCAAATCGGAAAAAGGCAAAAATATTCCCTGTTTTGAAGCAATTACTATTTTTATTTCGCCTTTTTTTATCCTACTCCACTGATCAAAAAGATGCCCTTTTGTTATCTTGCTGTGAATGAGGGCAATTTCTTCGGAAAATTCTGTATTCAATTTTTCAAAAATCCCATGCGAAAAAAATATTTCCGGCGCAAGAACAAGACATTGCTTTTTCTTCTTGAGGCAATCCCGGATCAGATCGGCATTCGTCTTGTCCCTTTTTTTTCCGCCTCCAACGAGCAGAAATTTGTTTGTTTTGCTGCTCAAAATTTTCAATGCTTCCTCGCTGATTTTTTCCGGTTTTTTTCCTATTTTTCTTGTTTTCTTGTTTTTCACTCTTTGCTTCACAGTTTTTGGAACCATCAATTTCAAAACCGATCCAAGCGGCGCAAAATAGTATTCGGCGATTTTTTGGGCAAGCTTGATTTGATTTTTGCTCAAAAAATTTTTTTCTATTATTGAGTTTATATTCTTCAATTTGAGCGATTCCTGCCGCAAAGATTTTTCGCTTGAACGAACAACTACCCCTTGAATATCGCGAAAATAAAAAGGCGCCGAAACCAGTGCTCCCGGTGAAAGATTCTCACTGTGCCAATATGAAAAAACCTGCGTGCGCGTGACAGGAAGAGGAATGATAGGAGCAACTTGGATTATATATTTTTTCATTTAATATTGATGTTCGCCGCGAGATATCCGACTCCGAATGGTGCTTCATAGCTCAAAGATTTCACTTCCCAACGCAGGCCTGACATGGCACCAAGCAGCATGGCGATTGAGCGAAGTCCGCATTCACCGGCCTCCTCGACAAGAGCCGGATCAATTTCCAGAAGGCCTTTGACATTTTTTCGTTGAACAATTTCGACGACTTTCCGGTCAAAGATTCTTCCTTGCGGAGAATATCCAGCCGGCGCTCCCTGGGAAACGCGGTGCGACAGATCACTGCTCGCAACAAGAGAAACGATTTTCGAAGATCCTTGCAAAATTTTTCCAAGGATCTCCCCGAAACGCAAATGATATTCGAGAGGAAGCATTGAAAAGGACATATGGATCAGACGCGGATTGTACGACGCATCTTTTTCGCTGATCAAATAGTGCAGAGGAACAAGCGCTCCGCGGTCAAGCTCGAGCTCGCGCACCAGGCCAACTGGTAAATGCGATCCTCTGGAAAGCTTCACTATTTCGTCGACAAGCTCCCGGTCGTTTTCAAAAATAAACCTGCGCTGGTCGCCAAACGACCCCAAACCGCCCCGGAGCGTCGGGGAATAGTTGATCATGAACTTGTCATATTGCACCGGTCCGTGCGGAGATATAATCACGATCGTATCCGCCTTCACCGCCCGGAATTTTTCCCCGATCTGTTTCATCGCGTTCACTGTTTTTCGCGCCAAATTCAAATTGCTTTTCCCGATTGAGGAAATGATCAATGTTGGATGGGGAGTGATGGCGGCGAAGCGAATCATAGGTTTGAAACAGTTGCAATGAAGCAATATCTTTGATAGAATTTTAGCATATACTTGCTTTATAATAAAGCTTTCAACACTATGCCAAAATTAGAAGAATATCCGGAAAAATCAATGCAAGCAAATCCGGTTACTGATCCGGAAAAATTAGCCGCTCTCAGAAAATCTTTGAAAAAAAGATTTGAAAATATTTCCGTTAATGAAGATGATGAAAAATATTTCGCAGATAATCTCCATCACACTCTGGAAAAAACTCCGGATGAATTCATTGAAAAGGGGATCGAAGGCGAAATTCATTAAATTAAAATATCAAACTATGAAAGAACGAGAAAAAGTTTATTGGCATCTTAAAAAAGAAGATAGCGAGGTATACAAAACCGTTTCCGGTGAAATTGACCGCCAGCAAAGCGGTCTCGAAATGATCCCGTCGGAGTCGTATGCATCGCGTGCCGTTTTGGAAGCCATTGGGTCGGTTTTTGAAAACAAGTATTCCGAAGGGTTCCCGAAAAAACGCTATTATGGCGGCCAAAAATACACGGACGCAGTTGAGCAAATCGCCATCAAACGCGCGAAAAAGCTCTTTGGAGTCGATCATGCCAATGTCCAACCATATTCAGGTTCTCCGGCCAATTTCGCGGCCTTGAACGCCCTGTGCGCTCCAGGAGACACTGTCATGGGCATGGACCTGCGCTTTGGCGGGCATCTGACCCACGGCTGGAAAGTGAGCGTCACGGGAAAATATTTCAATTCCGTTCAATATACCACCGACAAAAACGGATTCATTGATTTCAATGAAGTGGAAGGATTGGCAAAAAAGCACAAACCGAAAGTGATCATTTGCGGCTACACCGCCTATCCGCGAACAATTGATTTTGAAAAATTCGCAAAAATTGCCAAAAAGGTTGGAGCATATATGATGGCCGACATCGCCCACATTGCGGGACTTGTCGCCGCAGGAGTCCATCCCAGTCCGGCTGGAATTGCAGATATTATTACAACAACGACCCACAAAACTTTGCGTGGACCCCGTGCCGGAATGATCCTTTGCGACGGCAATCCTTCAGATCCATTGAAACCGGTCAAAAATCCAACCAAAAAAGATCTGCCGACCTTGGTCGATCGTTCTATTTTCCCCGGTATGCAGGGAGGGCCGCATATGCATACAATTGCCGGCATTGCCGTGGCTTTGAAAGAAGCCTCGACTAAAGAATTCAAAATTTGGGCCGCGCAAGTCGTGAAAAACGCCAAAAAGCTGGCAGATATTTTCAACGAACGCGGTTTGCGTTTGTCAACCGGCGGAACAGACAATCATTTGATCTTGATGGATGTAACGCCTTTCAAAATTGGCGGCAAAGAAGCCGAAGAGCGCCTTGAAAAAATCGGAATATCACTCAACAAAAACGCCATACCGCACGATCCAAACCCGCCCTACAATCCAAGTGGCATTCGCCTCGGCACGCCTTGTGTCACGATTCGCGGCATGAAAGAGAAGGAAATGGAAATTTTGGGAATAGCCATCGCAGATACGCTTGAAAGCAAAAAAAATATCAAAAAATCCGCAGATGTCGTCAAAGAATTGTGCAAAGAATTTCCACTGTATCAAGGATTATGAAAATACTCGACGGCACAAAACTTGCCGACAAAATCATATTCCAGCTCAAAAAAGAAGTTTTCACCATGAAAAAGAAGCCTGTTTTGGCGATGATTCTTGTCGGAAATGATCCGGCTTCCTCGATTTATGTCCGGCGCAAAGGCGTGCTTTGCGAAAAAGCGGGGATTGGTTCGCAAATTTTTACCCTTCACGAAAAAACTTCCGAAAAAAAACTTCTCGCAACAATTGAAAAACTGAACAAAGATAAGCGCATTACAGCGATTATGGTTCAATTGCCGCTTCCGAAACATATCGATAAATACAAAATCATTGAAAGCATTGACCCGCGAAAAGATTCCGATTGCCTTCATCCGCTCAATTTCGGAAAATTCGCGCAAGGTGGAGAAGAATATTCCATTACCGCGCCGGCCACGCCACTTGGGATAATCAAGATGCTGGAAGAATACAAAATTCCCATCGCCGGAAAAAACGCTGTTGTTGTCGGACGCTCGAACATCGTTGGAAAGCCGATGGCACAGTTTCTTCTCAATCGCGGCGCCACAATCACGGTCTGTCACAGACAAACTAAAAACTTGAAAAGTTATGTTCAAAAAGCTGACATCCTGGTGGTCGCAGTTGGGAAAAAGAATTTGATCAAAGCCAATATGGTGAAAAAAGGAGTGGTCGTCATCGATGTGGGCGTGAACCGCGTCGGCAAGAAACTGTTCGGCGATGTCGATTTCAAAAACGTTTCCAAAAAATCTTCATATATAACACCCGTCCCCGGAGGCGTCGGCCCGGTGACAATTGCAATGCTTTTGTGGAATACAATACAACTTGCAAAAAAATAGAATTATTTATTTCTATTCGCGTATAATCATGTATAAGCATATAATTTTTTCCAATGAATACAGTAATTGTTACCAACATAAAATGCGGAGGATGCGAAAAAAGCATTCTTTCTTCGCTTCAAAAAGCGGGGCTTAGGAACGTTTCAGTTGATTTAGCTGAGCAAAAAGTATCCTTTGAAGGAGATTCAGAAGCTGCAAAAAAAGTTCTATCCAAAATGGGTTATCCCGAGGCTGGGAGTCCGGAAGCAAAAAGCCTCATGAAAAAAGCAAAGTCTTATGTTTCCTGCGCAATAGGAAGAATGAAGTAAGATAGTCCCTCTTTTCACACAAAAAAGACCCTCACGGGTCTTTTTTGTATATTTCCTTGCTCTTAAACAACTTCTTCTTCCACGTCGGCGGCAGTTTTGAGTTTCTTCTTGGCGAGAAGTTGCTTCAAAATCTCAAGATCCGACGCGCCGAATTCGCGGAAAATATACAAAAGAAAGATATATATCACAAACAAAATTGCCGACCAGAGAAGGAAAACATATTTCCCTTCCGGAAAAAACGCCGAGACAAAATACATGAGCGCCGAGGCAAGCAATATTTTCATGAAACTGGAAAATTTGAACAAGTATCCAAAAAACTTATACGAATACGCAAGCACCAGCACCATTGCCACGAAAGAAGTGATCGAAGTGGCCACTGCCGCGCCAGTGAGGCCGTATTTGTGGATGAAAAAATAGCTAAGGAAAATGTTTGTCGCGAGCCCCGCAAAGGCAATATACATCGGCGCCTTCACTTTCCCCGCGCCGTTCAGAGCAAAAGCCATGACATAAAAGATTGTGAGAAAAGTCACTCCCGCCATCAAGATCGACATCGGGCCGGCCGCCGCCAAAAATTTGTTGCCATAGAATATTTGCAAAACAGGCCGGGAATATACGGCCATCAAAATCGCGATTGGCAAAAGAAACATCACCATGAGGCGCAAAGATTGTCCAATCAGTTTTTTTGTTTCGGCGTGATTGTTGCTCGAAGTCGATTTGGACACCGCGGGAAGCATAATGATCGTGAGCGCATAGAACAAAAAGTATGGAATGCGCCCGACCGTGATGGCGCCGTTGTAGATTCCGGTCAGATAGTCGTTTTGCAAAATTCCTTTGACGAGATAGAGATCAATCGTGATCAAAAATTCATAGGCGATGAGAAAAAGCGTCATCGGCCAGGCATATTGCAAAAGCTTTCGCCAGTCAAAAAATCCTTCGGGCTTCACTTTTTTGAACTTGTCGAGCGCGTTGGCTTCAAAGAAAATCGAAAGCGGCGCGAGAATATATCCAATGATCGCTCCTTCGAGCGCGTATCCTCTTGATTTCAAAAGCAAAGCCAATCCCAAAATGAAAAGAAGACGGGCAAATGAGCGCGAAGTTTTGAGCCAGGCCTGGGTTTTGAATTCGTGAAGGCCGGTGTAATAGTAGAAATAGAATGACGCGAGTGCAAAAGCGGGAATGACCAGCGTTGAGAGCTGGAAAAGGGGTGTCAGGCTTTTGTCGTGAAGCAGCCAGGAAATCACCGGCGCAAGAAAAAAGAAAATGACCGTAACCGCGCCGATGAGAATGAATTGGATCTTGGCTGTCTGCCTTTTGATGATCGGAATGAGTCCGATCTTCGTATCATATATCTCGCCCAGATATTTCGCCATCGCCGTCGGCACGCCTTGGCCGATGAGAACAACGATCATTGTCGTGAGCGTGACAACGATTCCATACCGCCCATATTCCGCTGGTCCCAAAATCCGTCCCATTCCGGAATGAATGATGTAGGCTGAAAGATTGTATATCACTTCCGAAAGCGTGACCCAGAAAAATGATTTTACGAGAAACTTAGACATAATTTTTCTTTCAATCCTCCCCTCCTTTTTCAAGGAGGGGATTGAGGGGTGGTTTTATTCCAGATTATTGAATCTTTTCATTGCAATAAACCCCTCCGCCCTTCAGGCACCTCCCCTTGGCAGGGGAGGAGGATTTATATTTTAATTCTGCTTTTTATTTCTGTAAATATTTCTTCTTTGTCTTTCTCTCCATCCAAAACGATCATATCCCATTTCTTTATTTTATCAGAAAACAATTTCTCTTTCGCCACCAAATATTCGATTCCCTGATCCGGTTTTCTTTCGCGCTGCATGATAGTTTCCGGTTTCACGTTGATAAAAAAAGCAAAATCGGGTTTGGGAATATACTTTTCAACGCACAGTTTTCCACTCTTTCCTGAAAGATATTCAATATTCACCAAACTGTCATAGAAATATCGGTCTGAAATAATATAGTCGATATTTTTATTTTTCATTAATCTTTTAAACCGGAAAATGTCAATCATCAAGGCGATTTTCCGAAGCTGAATTTCAATCCAATTGGCTTTTATGATGCCTTTGTCACTTCGAACTTTTTCTTTGGTTTTTTTCCAGGAAAATATAGGTAGCGCCTTATATAAAGATGAGACAGATGCCTTTGCGCCATGGAAATAGAAAAAAGTCTTATCTTTTGATTTGAGATAATTTTTCAGGAGTTCAATTTGCGTTGATTTTCCCGAGCCATCAAGTCCGGAAAGAGTGATAATCATCAATTGTTGACTTATTGTATAATTTATGCTAATTATAATATCAAGGAGGAGTCATCATGATTGAAATAGTCTGGTGCAATTGTAGCGGATGTGGGAAACCGGTTCGAATTCACGAGGGCCAAAGCGGATGTCCCTTCTGCGGGGCAGTGAACAAGGAAAGGAAACCTTCCAAGTAACTACCTAGTTTCGTGCTACAAAACTCCTGTACGGCCACTTCCACTCGTCAACTATGAGTGGAAGCTGGCCCTTTTTTTATAAAAAAACAATACTCAATACATAAGCACCGCCACCGGTTCCATTTTCGCCACCACATGGGCAATGCCATTGGCTTCGACGCCGGCCATGACTTTGTCAATATCTTTATACCGCGCAGAATCCTGGTCGACGACAATGGATGATTTGGCATTATAAAGACGCACGCCTTTGTCTTTCATTTTCTCAAACAATTCATTCTTACTGGCAATAGATTTTTCTTTTTCATTGCGTCCTTTTCCGGTACCATGCGGAGCAGAAAAAAAACTGTCCTTATTTTTGTCTGTTCCAACGCAAATATAGGCGTCCGTTGACATGGAAGAGGGGATGAATACCGGTTCGCCGATTTTTTTGTAGATCGGATGATCGGCCATTCTTTCCGGCCCAAAGGCACGGGAAGCGTTGCTGCGATGAACAAAAACGTCGCGCCCGAAATGATTTTCTTTGGATATGGAGATGTGAGGCATATCATATATCAAATCCATTTCCGGATCACGGTCGAACAGCTTTTTGAACATTTGTGAAATATTGTGGGTGATGACTGCCCTGTTCGCCGAGCCAAAATTGGAAGCGGCCGCTCGCGCGTTCATATACATTTCGCCATCCGAGCCATTGGCATCGAATTTAAGAAGCGTTTCGTCGCCCTGCATATGTTTTTTGATCTTCTCCTGCATTTTGCGATAGACATCTTTTTTCCTCGAGCCAAATGTCAATTTACCCAAAGCAACCATCAATGATTGAGACAAATGCTCCCTTTTTTTCGCAGTGTGGGTATACATCGTGTATTGTCCCAAAATACCCGATCCCGTGTGGATCATGAAAAGATATTGTCCTTTTTTGAGACCTAGAGTTTCCGCCATTTCGGGATCAACAAGGTCAGTCACTTTCATAAGGTCGAGAAAATGGTTTCCGGCCGCGCCGAGGATGCCCAGGCGGAACTTGGCAAAAAATAGATAAAGCTTTGGAATAACATCAAAAATATCCTGTCGGGTCATTTCACTCTCAAAGAAATTACCTCCGCTTTGGGTGTTTTCCAATTCGTTTTTGGTTTTGATTCCCAAATGATCAATAATGGCTCGCGTTCCTTTTCGGCATATGTCCACAACGGTTTTGAATGGCACCTTTGTGCCGACAAATTTTTTGGTAGGAACCGCTTGCACCAATTTTTGGAAAAAATTGTCAATATCTTCCGGCGCAAAATTGTCTTCCGAAAGATTCGTTTTCAGAAGTCGCATGCCACAGTTGGGGTCGGAATCGTTGACTTGAGGAAGAATAAAGTCTTCGGAAACAATCACCGTCCCAGACGCATTTTTCCGCCCTGGCTTTGAGCAGACATCAGGCATCGCCACCAAATTGCGAAAAAGGGTGTCCGGATTGGATGCCACATCCTCCAGCTTATCGAAGGTTTCATCCTGCGGAAGCAACTCCTCGCTCATGAAAAAAATCGCCGGGACTTTCATTTTGTCCGTCTGAAATTTCTTTTTGTGAGTAGAAATGGATTCAATATTCATAGTTTTTCATAAACTTCTTCATATTCCTTCACGATTTTCATTATATCAAAATTTTCTCGGACAAAATCAATGCCCTTCCGCGCCAAATCGTTTCTTTTTTGCGGATTATTGTACAGATACAATATATTTTCCTTGAGCGACTCGCGATTGCCTGGCGCGATCAATATGCTGTTTTCATTGCTAAGGAAATATTTGAGTCTCTCGAGGCTCGACGCGATCACCGGCTTTCCGCAAGCCATCACCTCAATGATGACCAGGGGAATGTCGAACTTACCAGCCATCGTTCGGACGGGAAATATTGAGATATCGCAAAGATTGAAAATGTCTTGCATCTCATAGCTGCCATCATCAATGAAGGCCACTCTGTCCACAATATTTTCTTTTTTCAGTTTCTCGATAATTTTCTTCTTTTTCTCAGCGTCTTTTCCGTTTTTCACCCGCACCGCAAGATGCAGCTTGAAATTATTTTGCGTTTTCGCCAGCTCAATGAAGCTTTCAATTATATCATCCATATCCCCAAGCCGAACATATTCGCCGGTGTAATTTATGACAAAATCTTTCTCGTTTGTCTCAAATTTTTTCATTAGCTCTGGATTTTTCGGAGCAGGGGAAAATAAATTCGTATCAATCCCAGGATAAATTCTCTTTATACCATCAAAACCTAATTTTTCCAGTTTTTCTTTGGCGTAATCCGAATAAGTGATGATGAAATCGGCGTGAATAATTTTTTTCAATTTTTCCGCATCGTAGAGATCATCCCGCAAAGTTGCAAGCGTTTGGATTGTTTTTATCTTCTTGTTTTTGAGGCACAGTTTGAGCGCAAATACATTCAGCTTTGTTGGCGTGAAAAAAGAATGCAAAATATCAAAATCATTCCCGCTTTTCAAAAAAAATTCTTTGAGCAAAAAAACATACGCCCGGACTTTCTGCGGCCAATTCCATCTCGACGATGAATAGATATCATGCTGAACAACATTTTCGGGCAGCTCCGCCACATTTCCGTGCGTCAGAAGATGAATCTCAAAATCACCCTCATATTTGGCGAGTGTATAGGCGAAATTTTTCGATCCCTCGTCCCAAGGAGGACAGATGGGACGAGTTAGAAGTAATATACGTTTTTTATGATTCACTTGACAAAAAATAGTTATTTATTATTATTTATCTACAAGGCACGAAAGTTGGAGAAATCCTCCAAAAGCAAAGGCGTTTTACCACTACCACTGGATCTATAAGAAGGATGAGCACGCTTTCTGGGCTAAATTAGCCAGTCTAAGCTCCCCAAATTCTTATATCCGAGTGGACACAGCCAAAGCACTTTCGTGCCTGTTTTTATTTCCCCAAATTCTTATATATCTTATACTCCGTATCTTTGTAGTTTACCTCGATCAAGACTTTGTTGCCCATCAAGCGCTCGCTCGAAATCACCGGCGATATTTTTTGCGTGGCGCCGGCGTTGATTTCAACTTTTTCATCAATCACTTTGTCGTCGGCGACAAAAATTCTGTAGCCGTATTCTGATTTTTCACCTTCATGATTTTCAATCGCGAAATCAAGAGAATTGTCCTGCGGATTTTCAAAATAGATGACACTCCAGGTTTTGTTGTAATCATAGTTGTGGTTTTTGGCTTCAATGATAAAAAGGAGCGAAAAACTCGCGACAAGAAGAACAGCTGTGGCGATGATGATTATTTTTGATGACATAAAATAATCTAATTTCGCTTAAAAATAGAAATTTCGTCCGAACCGTAGACTTTTGAAAATTCGGGCAATTGCTCAAAACTGCTTCCTTCGATCTGCGCATTCACGGCAACATAGTTCACTCCCGTATCGGCAAAACATTCTCTTGCAACATCGCTCTCGGGAAAAGAAATCATATCCCGAGTACAAGTTTCGCGCGTTTTCGTCGGATCCACATATCGAGTAAGCATGCCCCGGGAGAGGGGATATTTGTAGTCTTTCATGAAAAACAATTTGTACCAAGAATCGGCATACATGTTCACGTGATCCTTCAAAACCACGTCTTTATTTGTGTCGACCGTTGCAGCCAGATATTCGGCCGAGTGAAAGGTTTCCATGGCTTGCTGGAACTGCGGCCTTGCCTTGAAAGCGTCCGCGCTGTCAGAAAGACCGTTCGTGATGACAAAAAACAAAAGCGTAAACAGAAGAACTGCCGAAAAAAATCGGGAAGCTGCCGCACCAAAAATTTCAAAATATCGCACCAGACCGTACGCGGAAAGAAGTGCTATCGGCAAAAAAAGATAGTTGCTTATTCGGTTACTTGGAATATTCACATCGAGAAGTGCCGGCTTCCAGGTCATCACGAAAAGAACAATAATCCAGCCAATCGTGACGGAATATTTGAGCTGCTTGCGCCGAATAGCCAACAGCGCCAGCAAAAAACCAATTGTCGCCAAAAAGAGCTGGGCACTTCCGACTCCTCCCTCGATCTGACTTAAGCTCAATCCAACTCGTGTAATTTTTGTGGGCGTGCCCGTGGCCTGAGTTACCGCAGCCGCATTGAAATATGACGGCGTAAAAACAAACAAAAAGAAAAAGGCGGACAGCAGCAAAATCGCGAGAGGAAACGGCTTCAAAAAAACTTTCAGCCAATCGCTGACAATCCCAAAAATATTTTTTATATTTAGAATTAGATAAAGAAATAAAATGCCCGCAACAGAAAAGATGAAGATGAACGAACTCAAATGATGGGTGTAGAGCAGTCCCGCGAATGAAAAAAGGAATAAGCCGGCAAAAATTTGGTCTTTTTCTGTGAAAGCACGGAAAAGAAAATACAGCGCCACAGGAATCAGCATATCGCCGATGATATTTCCAATAACTCCGCCACTCACATACCGTCCCTGTGGAGCGTTGATCGCATACAAAGATCCTGCAACGAAAAAAGAAACAGCGACGATCTTTTTGTTTTCAAAGATCCGCCCGAGCAAAATGGCAATGGTGAAAATGCCCGTGATATTAAAAAGAAAAAGAAGCAGCACCGGCATTGCCGACATCAACTTCACTCCACTCACAAGATTCACCGCTGCAAAGATCATATGTTCACCGATGATGAAATCGGGAACGCCGTAATTGGGAAGTTGTCCCGAATCAATGATCGTTTGCGCCCAGTACATATGATGTCCCAGATCGGTCGCCGACGGAACAATTGTATCGGAAAGATAGGCTGTGCGGATGAAAACCGCGAGGAGAATAGCGAGGAGAATGAAAATCGTCTGCCAACTGGAAAAATCGAATATTTTTTCGGTTTCCTCATCACTTTCTTTCTCTTTTTTGTCTTTCTTTTTTCCAAATCGGAATTGAAAAATTGCGAAACATGCGGCGCAAAATATTAGCACTGCCCCGACAATCACCGGCCCGTTGAGCAAAATACCCATTTTGTTCAAAAACAAAATGATCAAATTGGTCGCAATCAATCCCAATGGAATGATCAGAACCGCTTTTTCAAGAAAAGATATTCGCTTGTCTTTCATGCCGAAAACCGCCAGTTGCAGAAAAAAACCCGGCAAAACGAGAAGAAAGGGAACAGTGAATATCAGTTTTAGTAGATCAAAAATCATAAATTATTTTTCAATTTCCTCCAAATATCTTTTTGCTATTTTGTCCCAACTGAAATGCTCAATCGTATATTTTCTTGCTTTTTCGCCAAATTCTTTTCGCGCTTCATCGCTCAAAGAAAAAATTTCGTTTATTTTTTGAGCCCAGCCGTCCGCATTTCCTTGCTCGACCAAAAATCCATTCTCTCCGTCCTTGATCGCATCTTTGAGACCTTCGAGGGCAGAAGCAACAACAACCCTTCCGCAAGCGCTTGCTTCGATCACATTTATGCCAAAACCTTCCATCGTCCCCGGGGTTTTTATATTCGGTGAAATAACAAGATCGGCCGCCCCCAACAAAATTTTCTTTTTCTGCTCAGCAATATTTGGAAAAAGCCAAACACGACTGCCAAGATTTTTTTCTTTGATGATTTTTTCACAAATCGAGAAATCATCCTTGTCACCGGCAGCACGTTTTCCGACTCTTCCGCCAGCTGCAATCATTATGACATTTTCCGCCAAGTTTGGCATCACGTTCTCAACGAACCAGCTCGTTCCTTTGTGAGGGACAAATCTTCCCAACCGAAAAATCACTTTTTTTCCGCCTATATCGGTATTCAGCACTTGTGCCATCTCGTTGCGACTATATTCTTGGGAAAATTCATCCGGATTTATCCCATTTGGAATAAAAACGCAATGCTCCCGCCCTATTCCAGCCTTGACCGCCTCTTCAATAGTTGTGTGCCCAACCGTCAGCAGCTTGTCGAGCTTTTTAAGCGAAACGACGTTCACGCTTTTGTATATCTTGGAAAGCATTCCTCTCTTGTTCGCAAAAGTGATGTCGAGCCCATGAACAACGCAAAAAAACTTTTTTCTTCGGTGAAAAATTTTTACGCCTTCTCCGAGAGGCGCCAAAACGCCATTTCCCAAAATGCAGACGTCATATCGAGCCATCATGAATAGCATCCTGAAAAATGTGAGAGGCAAAAAAATCGGCAAGTATATTTTGCCTTTTCCATTGGCAATCACTTTCACCTGGGCCACCTTCTTGAGATTTTCGGCAAGATTGAAGTTCTGACTTTCCACTCCGCCCCAAATCGGGGGATAAGAATGGGATACAAAAAGAATTTTCATTTTTTGTACTTTTCTTTTTTCAAGAAATACATCTGCTCTTCAGTGAGTTTCCGGTTGTTGCGGATCATATCGGCGATAAGCGCGAAAACAAGCAGCTGGACGCCAACCAAAAGCAAAATCACGGCGAGCGCCAGCCATGTCCGGAACGGAGAAACTTTGAAATTGGTGAAATAGTATCCCAGAAAGGCAACTCCAATAGCCAAAGAAGACGTGATAAGAACAACTCCCGGAATCCCGAAAAAAACCATCGGCCGCGCATCTCGGACAGTCCGAATAATGATTAAAAATGATTGAAAGACGAACTTTCCCACAGTTTTCACGACTTTTGACTTGCGATCATCGAAATATGTCACTTCCACCGGGATCCATTTGACGACCAGATTTTTGGAAATGGCGTCAATGATCGTTTCCTGGGTATAGGTGAAACGATAGGCCAGATTGAGACGAAGCATAGTTTCGCGGTTCAGCGCCCGAAAACCACAAGTGAGGTCATCAATCGGATGGCGCAAAAATTTTCCGATGACGTTGGCCGCGAAGCGATTGAGGAAACTTTTGATCCAGGGCATATTTTTGGCCGACTTAATCCCGAAGCGAGAAGCCACAACCATATCTGCTTTGTTATTAACTATTAATTCCGTAAATTTCGGAATGTCATTAACTGGAAATTGTCCATCCGCATCGATATTTACCATTATATCGGCTCCATTTTGAAGAGCTGATTCAATGCCTGTTTTAAATGCCGCCCCGACACCCATATTGCGAGGATGACTCACGACAAAATCTGCACCGGATGCTTTTGAAATTTCAACCGTTTTATCAACTGATCCATCGTCAACAACTTGCACTTTCACTTCGTCAATTCCCTTGATTTGACGGGGAATCTTTTGGATGACACTCGCAATTGTTTTTTCCTCATTCCAAGCTGGAATATTGACAATTAAACGCATAATAGGGTTTAAAAAATTAAGCCTCAACTGAACATTATCATATCATATATGTTGAAATAAATCCAGTTTCAAATATTGTAAAATTGCCTTTTTTGTTGTACATTATAGCTATATGAATCCCATTAGTAATATTCTTTTTCTAACGGATTTTGATTCATTCATGGAACTATAAAATATTTAGGTGTCTAACGGGATGAAAATCGGCATAAACGCTTCTTTTTTGCGAAAACTTGATACTGGCATCGGGCAGGTTTCGCACGGATTTGTCAACGAACTAGCAAAATCATATTCAGAAAAAAACGAATATTTTTTGTATTTGGAAAAAGATATCGACCTCAAATTGCCGAAAAATTTTCACAAAAGAATTTTCTTGCCCCCCTGGAAACGAGATGATCTGATCCGGAAAATTTGGTGGGAAAAATTTCTGCTTCCCAAAAAAGCGACAGAAGACAACTGTGAAGTTTTCATTTCCCTCTATCAATGTCCAACTTTTCTGCCAGAAAACATCCGTCACACGATGCTTGTCCATGATCTTGTTCCGAAAATCTTTCCGGAGTATCTCAATAACTGGAGAAAAAAACTATATTTTTATCTTTCTTGCAAGGCCATTGGGCATGCCAATGAGATCATCACAGTTTCCGAATGGTCGAAAAAAGATATTCACAAGTATCTGAAAATTACCAATAACAAAATAAAAACAGCCTACCCAAGCATCGGAGGAGAGTTTTTTGAAAAATCGACGAGCGACAAAGACAACAAGGTTCTCGATAAGTATGGTGTTTTCGGGCGATACATTTTCTATATCGGTGGATTTGACTCGCGAAAAAATGTTTCGGGACTTCTCGAAGCCTTTGCAAAACTTTCGGAAAATTATGAAGTCACTGGCGTCAATCTGGTTCTCGGAGGAGAGGATAAATCGCGCTTCAGTCATCTGTTCACTGATTTGAAAGCGGAAATTGAAAAATTCGGCCTGACAGATAAGGTGAAACCGATCGGTTTTGTTGCGCAGAAAGACTTGCCGGCTCTATATCGAAACTGCGAAATGTATGTTCTGCCGTCATTCTATGAAGGCTTTGGCATGATGCCGCTCGAAGCGATGGCCAGCGGCGCGCCAGTTGCCATTTCAAAAAATTCATCGCTTCCTGAAGTCGGCGGCGACGCGGTTCTCTATTTTAATCCTCACGACACAAACGAAATGGCTCGAGTGATGGGAAAAATTCTGCGCAGCAACAAATTGCGCTTGCGACTCGCCGAGAAAGGGAAAGAACGTGCCCAAAAATTCAGTTGGAAAAAATTTGTAGAAGCATTTTTTGAAAAATAAACTATTGATAATATGACAAAAAAAGATAATCCAAAAAAATCTTTTGACGAATTATTTGAAAAATTCATAAAGACTATAAACATTCCTGCCCAAAATACAAAGCAGTTGTTTTCGATCGGCCTGATCGGTCTCACTGGATCAGGAAAATCAACGATAGCAAAAATGATTGGCGAAAAATTGAATTTATTCGTGGGAAGCAACGATAGCATCCGCCGTTTTCTGAATGATGAGGGATTTCCAGGAGAAAGCCCGGATCAAGAAATGCTTCAAAAAATCGCCGAAAAAGCATCTAAGTTTCTTTATGAAAACAAAATAAGCCACATAATCGACGCCGATTTGATCAAATTTTATGAGAATGCGAAAGAAAATGCACAAAGCCACAAGGCAAAATTTTATCTTATATTTGTGAAATGCCCCGAAGAAATTATATTCAAACGCCTAAAAGAAAGAAACGAAAAAATTCTGAAAAATCCAGCTTCAAACTTATCCCGAGTAGGAAAAGAAGAATATCTCAAAAGAAAAAAACTGCATGATGAATTGGGTTTGCCGGAGGATATATTTTTTACGATCGACAATTCTGAAAATTTACCAAAGCAGGTTGATGATCTTGCTATAAAATTAACAGAAGAAAAAGTATTATAATGGAAAGCCTAGAAAGCGCGTTGAGCCAGGAAGAAGACCGACAGGTCAAACTGACTGCCGTTGCAGAAAAATTCAATGCCTGTCGGGGTATTGTTGCGGAACAATACGGTGTTACTAATGTCTATAAAGTAGCGGAATATTTGTATTTCACGCTATATCATCCCGAGGAACTCGAAAAAATAGAACTTCCTGAAAATCCAAAATTTCCAAACCGCAATACAAATCTTAGAACATCGACGTTGATTTCTGCCAACAAGATTCCCGATAAAGACGAATTTATAAAAAAAATCCGCCATGTCATGACGCAAGAAACAGCATTTGATGAAGCTCTTTTCCCGGGAGCGATGGAAGAGCTCGAAAAAATGATGGAGATGGGACCGGTAAACATCTGGACCAAGGGAGACAGCACGGGACTGACAGCCGATGAAGAAAATCTCCCCGGAAGCTCTGAACAGCTCAAAAAAACCGCCAAAGCAGGGCTGAATGAATTGCGCAGAAAAATTGCAAATAAAACCGGAAAAAATAAGCAGGAAATTTTGCGTATCACGGCAGCAGAGAATAAAAAAGCAATTATTCCTGATGTGCTCGAACAATTTTCAGAAAAAGGTATTTCAAGGGTAATTGTTTTGGAAGATAACCTGAAAAATTTGGTTGCGTTTATGAATGAAGCAAGTAAGCGCAAAGACATCGAGGTGACACCGATCTGGGTCAGACAAGGAGCGCGAAAAAACAAATTTCCAAAAGAACCGACCAACTCAGAGGAAGAGTGGAAAAGGGAATATAATGCAATTGATTCCATAACTGAAGCTGTGCAAAAAATCAAGGAACTCGGTATTTCAAATGAAACCGAACTGCTCGGATTTATCGTTGACTATGATGATGTACTCTCCGATGATAGAAAAAAACAAGCGAAACAGGCCGCAGCCGTACTGCACGCACTCGAGAGCAAGGATTGGATATAAAATAAAATAATATGCCCGCATCAGAAATTAGCATAGAAAAAGCAAAAAAAGACAAACTATTTTATTTTGTCGCCAATGTCGTCGTCTTTCGCGAATCTGATGGAAGATGTCTAATTCTGAAACGTAGCGACCGGGAAAAAGTCCACCCGGGGAAATACGCCATGCCCGGCGGGAAATTGGAATGGAAAGATATGGACATTACGCATCCAACCCGAATGAACGGCGACGTGATCGACTTTGAAAACGCAGTCGAGGATTTGGTAGCTCGGGAAACGCGCGAAGAGGCGGGAATTGAAATTGAAAACAAGCTATACTATATCAACAGCGTGGCCTTTGTCCGCCCCGACGGAATTCCGGTGATACTTGTGAAATTCGCCGCTAAATACAAAAGCGGAGATGTGGTCCCAAACCCGCATGATTTCTCCGATTTCGCCTGGGTGAATGAAAAAGAGATTGAAAGCTTTGATTATATTCAAGGAATTGATGAGGAGATTAAAAAGACTGTAAGCATTTTTAAATAATTTTATGGACTTAAAACAGCTCATTCAAAGAGCGGTAGAAGTGAAAGAAAAATATCACGAACTGGAGATGAAAAAATACGGGAAAAAATGGACAAACGAACAAATTGCCGAGGGTTTTGTTGGAGATGTTGGCGATTTAATGAAAATTATTATGGCCAAGGAGGGAATAAGAGACATTGAAAATGTTGATGAAAAATTAGCGCATGAATTATCAGATTGCTTATACAGTATTCTTGTTTTGACGAATAATTACGGCGTAGATCTCGAAAAAACATTTCTGAAAACTATGGACGGGCTGGAAATAAGAATTTCAAAAAACAATGGTTGATTTTGAAAAATTTTTCAAAAATTTGAAAAATATGCTCAAAAAGGATCTTTCCATTCTTTGGATTTTCAGTGTGGCGCTGGGATTGGCATTGATTGTCTTGCAGAGCAAGAATAAGTTACCGCTCGGAACAGGGGATTTTGTTTTCATTTCCATTCTCGCGCTTTGCGTCGCGCTGTACCGGCCGAGATGGGCATTTTATTTTTTCGTATCCCTCGTGCCACTCGAAAATGTGATTATGGCTTCCGGATTTTTGCCGATGCAACTGCGACCCTATCAGTTCACCGGCGCGATTTTGACTATCGCCATCATCATTCTCTGGATCGCAAAAAGGCTAAACTTCAAACTTTTGAGACCCGCATGGATCGACTGGCTGGTTTTTTCCATCGTGCCACTGAGTTTCTTGTCGCTGATCGCTTCACCGAGCAAAGGAATAACCCTGAAAAACAATTTAATTTTGTTTTCTTTTGTTGTCCTCTTCTATCTCGTTCGAACTTTCGTGAGAACAAGAAGGCATCTTCTTGAAAGCGCGCTGTTTTTCCTCGGCTCAAATCTGGTAGTGCTTTTTTATGGTTTTTATCAAGTCTTCGCTGACAATTTCGGCGCGCGATCTTTCGAAGTGATGTTCGGCCGGCCGAATTCCACCTTCACCGAGGCCGACTGGCTGGGAATTTTCTTGTGTTTTTCACTGGCAGTTATATTTTCAGCAAGTCTCTTCCGTACTGAAATAAACATTGTCAAATATGCTTTATATATAATAATATTTCTTAATTTAACTTTATTGATCCTCTCTCTTTCCCGATCGGCGTGGATCGGAGCGGCAGCAGTCATTTTCTTCTGGCTTATTTTCAGTTTGTACCGAAAAAGCGAGATCCGAACAACATTCACGCCGCGAAAGTTCGCAAATCAATTTCTGAAAATTTTTCTTATTTCGCTGATTTCTCTGGCTGCAATTCATTTCGGAAAGCTTTCCAAATTCGACATCTTCGACCGCGCCCGATCAACCGCAACCAGCGAGCAAAAAATCACAATAGCTTGCGATGATGGGAATAATATCCCACAAACAGTCGCTAGCACCGACGAACTGGCAAGATACGGCTGCCGGCACATCAATTTGGAAGAAATTGAGTTGTATAAATCGCAAGGAAAAACCGTCACTGAAATTTTCCGCAAAGATCCGAACGTGATGACTCGCAGCGCCATATACAAAAAAAGTTTTGAGATCATCCGCGGGCATCCGGTTTTGGGAGTTGGCTTTGGAACAATCACCCAAAACCTTGGATCCGACGAGCGGGGATCAGGGCTCAACGAGAGTAATATTTTTCTCCAGGTCTGGGCAGGCAGCGGAATTTTGGGATTGATTGCGTTTGTGGCAACCCTCGGATATTTGCTCATATATTCTTTTCGAAGACTCTCTCCAATTTGCCCAATGAACAGAATCATCGGCTGTCCGATCGTTCGGAATGACTTCGAAAAAACGCTGAATATTTTTCTGGCACTGGGGATATTCGCCCTGATCATCCCAAACCTGTTCAATGCGGGGCTTTTGATGGGACTCTTCTGGCTGGGACTGGGAATTTTTGTCAGTGCAAAATACTTGCAGAATTGATTAATAAGATATACGTTGAAGGTATTATTAAGTAGGAGGAAAAACAAAGTAAAGGGGGACGGAAGCGCAGCTCTTTGATTTTTGAATAAGGTTTTACTGGAGTTAAATTTCCTCAAGCCGAGGAGGGCTAAATGATGGCCGCAAGAAAGGCAACTTCTCATGAGATCTTGGTGCTCGAACTGAAGGATTATGATCCGAAAATTCCTATTTTGGGCCAACTTACGCATATGCACACGAGTGTTACCGACCAAATGTTCGCAAGGATGAAAAAGCGGGCAGACGGAGACGGTTTCGCTCACAACGTTATCTTGGTGCATCCCGAACTGCTGGATCAATCCGGTCATCCGAAGACCGGCCTTAGGCCCTTTGTTCGTCAGGATCAGAATATCTCTGTCGACGACACGGCGTTTAGCGGCAACTTCGACATTTTTCCGTTTGCCGATGAAAATCGTCTGGAGCACTTCGTTTCGGGAGGTATGATTCCGGCTCGGGACATCGCACCCAGATTTGACCCATCGAAACTTACCGCCAACCAGTGCTGCGTGCTGAAGATAGGTCAGTCAGAACATGATCCCAGGTTTGAGCTGGCCGTCTTTAAGGCCCAGTCAAACGTTTTTGTTAGAGTGCCTCAGCCTTACAAAATCTCAGGGAAAATAAGCCCTTTCACGACTGAGCTGGCCTTTGCGCGTTTCCTCTTGCATGACAGCTCCGTTGGGGCAGTTACGCTTTTCGGCGCTGCTGGAACAGGAAAAACCACTATGGCGATGCACTCTGCCATAGAATTGTTTTTGGCCGGCGAAATCACGGCCATCGACATTTACAAGTCCACTAATCAGGCCTCCGGTCAACCGGCTATTGCCGCCGTTCCCGGCAATGCTGACCAGAAATTTGCCGACTTCAGGAAGCCTATTCAAAGTACCCTTGATCGGGTTTTGCGGGATTTTTCTCATACGCTGAAGGCCCGTTCCGTCTTAAACTCCCCAAATAATGGCGGAGGAAAAAAGGGGCAGACTGTTTCTCCGTATACGGATAGATATCGCCAAATGGGCCTACCGATTACCATCGCTTCTCCGGCTTACTTGAGAGGAGAAGAGCTTCAGAAAAAACTGATCATCTTGGAGGAGGGGCAGAACTACACCCAGAAACTGATTCTGCTCGTCGGAACACGAATTGGCAGAGGAAGCCGGCTGTTCGTTATTGGGGATCATCGACAAGTCGACAACCCCAATGTCGATGAAAGGACCAACGGTCTTTCCGACATGATGAACAAGTTGAAGGGCCATGAAAACTATGGCCAGGTAGAGCTAACTCGGTGTTTGCGGGAAGGCGTTGCAAAAATGTTCGTTGAGCGCTACTATCCGAAAAACTAAGCCAACTGGCATCACACGCCCTGGATTTGGAAAATCCGGGGCGCTTTTTTATAATTTATTAACTCCGATCCGGCTTTAAGCTTCTTATTACATATTTAGAAATATTTATTTGTTTATTTTTTGCAAAAAAGATATTATATGGTTATGAAGATTGGCATCGACATCCGAATGATTGGCAAGAAAAGAACAGGCGATGAGGCGGTGTTTTTCAATTTGGTGAAAAATCTGACAGCTATTGATAAAACTAATCAATATTTTCTTTTCACAGATCGCGATCCAAAAAAAGACGTCAATTTGGCCGGAGAAATTAAGAAGCTAAATCTTGGCCAAAATTTCGAAATCATTTTCGTCAAAGAAACAAACCGTTTTTGCTGGAATTTTTGGTATTTGCCGGCTTATCTTCGCAAAAATCCCATTGATGTTTTCCACACGCAATACATAGCACCGTTTTGGCTACCAAAAAACGTGAAACTGGTTTTGACGATTCACGACATTTCTTTCAACCATTTTCCCGAATATATCAAAAAATCCGATTTGTTTTTTCTCAAAACCCTGATTCCGAGAAGCATCCGCCGAGCCGACAAAATCATCACAGTTTCCGAGAGTGAGAAAAAAAATATTATTGATTTTTACGGCCTCTCACCGGAAAAGGTCGCTTGCGCCCCGAATGGAGTGGATTTTGAAAGATTCAGCCGCGCGTATTCAGCCGAAGAAAAAGAAAATGTTCGGAAAAAATATACTTTACCCGAAAAATTCTTGCTCTATATCGGAACTCTCCAACCCAGAAAAAATATCCCGGTCGCAATCGAAGCGCTGAAAGATTTGGATATGCCCTTGGTTCTTGTTGGAAACCAAAAAGCGACCAATTTCGACAAAAAAATCGACGATTCAATTGGAAAATATAATCTGCAAAAGAGCGTAATATTTCCCGGATGGATCGACGAGGAAGACAAATCAGCCTTGCTCCAAATGGCCACTTGTTTTATTTTTCCGTCATTATATGAAGGCTTTGGCATCCCAGTCATTGAAGCGATGGCCGCTGGCACGCCTGTCATTTGCGCTGATATTCCCGTCCTTCACGAAATCGGCTCGGGCGCAGCTCTTTTTTGCGATCCCAAAAATTCCAAAGATTTTGCTGAAAAAATTCATTCCGTTTTGTCGGATGAAAATTTGCGGCACAATCTGATTGAGAAGGGGATTAAGGTCGCCAAGAAATATACCTGGCAAAAAACCGCGGAAAAAACATTAGAGATATATGGATAATTTGCAAAATAATCCACGTTGTATTGCCAATCCCAAAGTGATATAATATACTCATAAAGGATTTCTGAGCGCCTGTTTTTTATTTGTCATCAAACTTCATGGGGACCTTCTCAAGATCGAAATCGGATAGCGAGCCAAACAAGAAAAAAGGATTTTTCAGAAAAAGATGGATCAAGGTTCTGCTTGTGATCATTTTGCTTGCGCTAGCGACCGGCGGATGGGCGATGTACAAGACTGGATCAACTCTCGGAAAAATTTCAACAAAAGACGGATTTTTTTCAAGCCTCTGGAAGAGCCTGCCTGGAGTCGGGTCAGACCAATTGCAGGGACAAAAAGAGGGGCAAATCAATGTTCTTCTTCTCGGAATGCGCGGAAACGATATGCCCGGAGGAGGACTTTTGGCCGACTCGATCATGATTGTATCTATCCGACCCGAGGAAAATAAAATTGCTCTCATGTCAATTCCACGCGACCTCTATGTCCAGGATCCGGGAACATCCAGCCAGAGTAAAATAAACGCCATCAACGCGATCTACGAAGACAAGAGCGAGGGGAAAGGAATGGAAATGATGAAGCAAGTTGTGAGCGAAATCACCGGGCTGCCCATTCACTATGTCGTACGGATTGACTTCAAAGGTTTCAAGGAAATGGTGGAAGCAGTCGGAGGCATTGATGTATACCTTGATAATCCCTTTTCCGAACCAACCCAGTTTGAGGGCGAAGCGGCCTCAAATTTCTCTCTCCCTGCCGGGAAAAACCACCTCAATGGAACAGAAGCTCTTTTCTTTGTCCGGGCGCGCTATGCCTCGTCCGATTTTGAAAGAGCCCGTCGCCAGCAGCAAGTTCTGATCGCCCTCAAAGACAAAATGCTCAGCCTTGGAACACTCTCCGATTTCACAAAAGTAAATAATATTTTGAATATTTTAGGAGATGATGTCCGCGCCGATATGGATACCTCTGAAATGAAAAAGTTTTTCGATCTTGCCAACAAGATCCAAGATCCCAAAATCAAACAAAGAGTTTTTGACACCACCCCCGAAGGATTGCTCTATGACTCAAAAGCCGACACGCCGGAAGGAAAAACATACATTCTCCTGCCTGAGGGAGGGAATTATGACAAAATACACGAAGCCTGCCGAAATATATTTCAGTGATACAATGAACAATAGTCCGGAGTTATCGATAATAATCACCAGTTACAAAAACCCCGCGGTTCTTCGGCTTTGTCTGGAATCGATCAAAAAGAATATTTTTCTGAAAGGCTATGAAATTCTGGTGCTCGACAGCGCGACCGAAGAAGACACAGAAATGATGATGCGAGAATCATTTCCTGAAATAAGATTTTTTTCACATTTTGAAAATCTCGGCTTCGCAAAATTGGTGAATCGCGGACTCGAAAAAGCAAAAGGAGACTTTCTCCTGATCCTGAACGCGGATATCATTATTGAAAAAAAATCAGCGGATATTTTGATAGAGTATCTGAAAAACAACCCGGCAGTTGGCATAATCGGCCCAAAACTCCTGAATTTCGATGGACATGTCCAGCCTTCCCGTTTCCGATTTTATACGCCACTCATCATTCTTTTCCGTAGAACGCCGTTGGGAAGGCTGGGGTTTGCCAAGAAGAAAATTGATAAATTTCTATACAAGAACGCAGATCCGGACAAGCCTCAAGAAGTTGATTGGATCATGGGATCCGCTATGATGACCCGCCGAGAAACTGCCCGGAAGATCGGCCTTATGGAGGAAAATTTCGGTTTTATGTATTTCGAAGACGTGGATTGGTGCCGGCGTTTTTGGGAAGGCGGATTCAAGGTTGTCTTTTATCCCTATGTAAAAATGTTCCACTATCATGGAAAGGGATCTGCAAGCTCGGGAGCATTGAAAGCCGTAGTATTCAATAGATTGACCCGCGAACATATAAAAAGCGCCCTGAAATATTTTTGGAAATATCTGGGAAAGTCCAATCCTCATCAATAAAAACATCCATGGAAACAACAGAAAAAAAAGAGGCAGAAAAAGTTGAAATGGAAAATAGAGAACCCGTGAAAAATCGAAGATTTTTCAAAACGTTCGGTATTTTGATTCTCATCTCCGTGAGCTTTTTTTCCGGCTCCCTTTTCAACAAATATACAGCGACAAAGAGCGCATCTCCCGTCACGATCGAAAACTTATTGATGAAAAGCCACGACAAAAGCCAGCCAAGCGATGTTGATTTTAGCCTTTTTTGGGAAGCCTGGAATCTTTTGAACGACAAGTACGTTGACACTTCAAAGCTCGACAAGCAGAAGATGATATATGGAGCGATCTCTGGCATGGTGAAAGCGGTCGGCGATCCGTTTTCGAGCTTCATGAACCCGGACGAAAGCCAGCAATTCTCCCAAGATCTTGAAGGAACATTTGACGGAATCGGCGTCGAAATTGGAATGAAAAACGATATTTTGACCGTCATCTCTCCGCTTGAAGATTCGCCTGGAGAAAAAGCCGGTCTTCGAGCAGGCGACAAAATTTTGAAAGTGGGCGACAAAATTACAACAGATATGACCGTCGACGAAGCTGTTTCATTGATACGCGGACCGAAAGGAACGGAGATATCCCTTATGATCTTGCACGATAAAAGCACCAATCCCATCGAAGTGAAGATCACCCGCGACCAAATCAATGTCAAAAGCGTGAAGCTTGATATCCGAGACGATGGAATTGCTGTTGTGAAAATTTCCAAATTTGGGGATGACACTGTTTCCGGAATGAACCAAGCCGCCAGCAAAATCGTTTCTCAAAACGCAAAGGGTGTCATTTTGGATATGCGCAACAATCCCGGGGGATATCTCGAAGCGGCCATTGATATTTCCTCAAAATTCATTCCTGCAGGGAAAGTGGTGGTTTCAGAAGAAGAGAGAGGAGTAAGCAACGGCGACAAGAAGGATTTTCCGGCGCGCGGGGGAAATATTTTAGGAAATATTCCCGTTGTCGTCCTTGTCAACGGCGGAAGCGCCAGTGCTTCGGAAATCACAGCCGGCGCCCTCCGAGACAACCTCGGAGCACCGCTAATCGGCAAAAAAACATTCGGAAAAGGATCCGTACAGGAGCTTGAAAAATTGATCGGCGGGTCAACTCTGCGCGTAACGATCGCCCGCTGGCTTACTCCCAACGGAGACTATATAATGGAAAAGGGGATTGAGCCGACCGTTGATGTTGACTTAACAGAAGAAGATTACAATAAAAATCTTGATCCCCAGCTGGACAAAGCACTTGAGGTTATCAAGGAGAAAATAAAATAGGGGGTTTGCTAAAATATTTTTTTGAATTATAATATAAGCAATGAACCCCGCTAGAAAAAAGCTAGTAATTTTCTAACGAGGTATAATAAGTAATTCTCTAACGGGGTGAAAGTAATCTTACTGAAAAACGTCGACAAGCTCGGCAAGGAGGGAGAAGTCAAAGAGGTAGCCGATGGCTACGCCCGCAATTTTTTGATTCCGCAAGATCTTGCAAAATCGGCAACAGAGCAAGCGCTTCGAGAGGTTGAATCCAGCGCTGCCAAAAAAATGAAAGACGAACAAATGGATTTGGCAGAGGCCCAGAAAATGGCGGAACAATTGGATGGAAGAGAACTGTTCATCAAAGTCAAAGAAAAAGACGGGACATTGTTCGGCTCTGTCAATGAGAAAACAATATCCAAAGCGCTCTCGGATGAAGATCTTTCCGTCGGACCGCAATGCGTTAAACTTGAAGAGCCGATCAAGGAAGTTGGAGACTATGACGTGCGACTGGAACTTGACCATGGACTGGAAGCAAGCATAAAGGTGATTCTGGTTCCTGAAGAAGCCTGAAGCCTTAGATTCTTAATAATTCAAAATAGGGGTGATATCTTTTCACCTCTATTTTTATAAGAAAAAACATGAAACCAAAGTACATTTTTGTCGTCGGGGGAGTGATGAGCGGAGTCGGAAAAGGCATTGCCACCGCCTCAATCGGGAATATTCTCCAATCAAAGGGCTTTCGCGTCTCGATGATGAAGATCGACCCATATCTCAATGTCGACGCAGGAACAATGAACCCGACCGAACACGGGGAAGTTTTTGTTTTGGACAGCGGAATGGAAACCGATCAGGATATGGGCAACTATGAACGATTTATGGACTTCACGTTGCCGGCGGAAAACTATATGACGAACGGCATGGTGTATAAAACCATCATCGACCGCGAACGAGCCATGGGATATGGCGGCCGCTGCGTGGACGTTGTCCCAGATGTCCCAAAGGAGATCATTAGGCGAATTCAAAAAGCACAGAAGAGCTCCAAGTCCGATATCATGCTTATTGAAATTGGAGGGACGCTTGGGGAATATCAGGGTCTCTTGTTCTTGGAAGCCGGAAGAATGATGCGCTTGGTAAATCGGGGAGACGTTCTTTTCGCTCTTGTGAGCTTTTTGCCTGTCCCTTCAACGGTCGGAGAAATGAAAACCAAGCCGACCCAATATGCCGTTCGTTCGCTCAATGCCGCCGGAATACAACCCGATATCATCATTGCCCGAAGCGCCGTTGCTCTCGACAAAAAAAGGAAAGAAAAATTGGCCGACCACTGCAATCTTCGCGAAAAAGATGTCATCAGTGCGCCGGATATCGAATCGGTCTATGAAGTTCCGGTCAATTTCGAAAAAGAAAAAATGAGCGAAATTCTTCTTGAAAAACTGGGACTCAAACCAAAGAAGAAAGATATGGTGCGTTGGAAGTCTATGGTAAGGAATATCAAAAATTCCAAAAAACCACTTAAAATAGGTATAGTCGGCAAATATTTTGGGACAGGAAATTTCGTTCTTTCCGACGCTTATATATCCGTCATAGAAGCCATTAAGCACGCCTGCTATTCCTTCAAAAGAAAGCCGCAAATCGACTGGCTGAACGCCGAAGAATATGAAAAAAATCCCGCCAAAGTCCGCGAACTCAAGAAATACGCAGGGATTTTGGTGCCGGGCGGATTCGGCGAGCGGGGAGTGGAAGGAAAGCTCAAAGCCATTGAATTTTGCAGGAAGAACAAAATCCCATATTTCGGTCTATGCTACGGGATGCAGCTCTTAGTCATTGAGTATGCACGAAATGTTCTCAAGCTAAAGGGTGCAAACACGACCGAGATCAATCGCAACACAAAATTTCCAGTGATCGACATCATGCCTGAGCAGAAAAAGAATCTTGAAGACAAAAACTATGGCGCAACGATGCGACTGGGAGCCTATCCGGCGAAGATCAAAAAAAATACGATTGCCTATGGCGCATACAAAAATACTTCAATCTCCGAGCGCCATCGCCATCGCTGGGAAGTAAACCCTGAATATATTGAGCAGCTTGAAAAAGCAGGACTCGTTTTCTCCGGCACTTCACCAGATGGACGGCTTATGGAAATTGCCGAACTTCCAAAAAAATCACATCCTTTTCATCTGGGCACCCAATTCCACCCCGAATTCAAATCCTCACCCTTGAGCCCGCATCCGCTTTTCAAGGAATTCATCAAAAGCGCAATAAAATAACTACATTTAAAAATAGAAGTCTTATTGCTTCTATTTTTAAAATAAGTTTTATTTTATTTTCTATTCTACGCTCACGAATTTCGATTTCTCCAAGCGACCCGTGAATTTGACAATTTTTTTGGTAGCGAATTTGACTGATCCGTCTTTCATAGCGAAAAGAGTATCATCTCCGCCACGCTTCACATTTGCGCCCGCTCGGAATTTTGTCCCGCGCTGACGAACAATGATGTTTCCGGTTTTCACCTTTTCTCCGCCGTATTTTTTGACGCCAAGACGTTTCGATTGGGAATCTCGGCCAAGTTGTGTGGAACCACCTGCTTTTCTGTGTGCCATAAAATTGATTAAAAGATATTGAATTTACTATAGAATAATAGTTTATTCCCCTCCAGATGTCAATTATCGAGAGTTTGAAGGCCTCTTTCGTTGGACAATATTGGCTTATATATGAGCAAAAAATCATATTGGCGATCGGCCTGATTCTCATCGCCGTCATTTCTTTTGAGGCCGGATATCTGCATGGGCAAAAAAACAAAAGCGAATCTGTTGTCGTTAAAAAGGTAACAGCTTCCGAAGTCGCAAGCGCTTGCGCAGTCCAAAGCCAAGCCGACGCAGGCGACAACACGCCTGTTTCAGCAGAAGACTCTGCGCAAATCAGCACTCAAAAATGCGCATATGTCGCCAGCAAAAATTCAAACAAATATCATCTCCCAACATGCCGGTATACCCAAAACATCAAGTCGGAAAACAAAGTTTGCTTTTCTTCCAAAGATGAAGCCGAAATCAAAGGTTTTCAGGGAGCAAAATGTTGCATAAAGTAATTTCAGAATTCATAGAACATACAGATTATTAGTATTCGTATCGATTCTTAATTCGTGGAGAATATCATGAAAAACAAAGTCATCGTCATTTCCCTCGGTGGGTCACTGATTTTTCCGCCAGAGGGAATAGATTGGAAATTTCTGAAAAAATTCAAGAATCTTATTTTGAAGTTTATCAAACAAAATAATCGATTCATCATCATTTCCGGCGGGGGATCAATTTGCCGGCAATACCAAGATGCTGTTCTCAAAATCGGCGTCATCGAGAAAGATGATAGAGACTGGATCGGGATCCATTCCACGCGGCTCAATGGTCACTTGCTACGAACAATATTTCGAAAATACGCCCACCCGCGCATCAACAAAAATCCCTATCAAAAATTCGACTTTCGTGAAAAGATTCTGATCGGCGCAGGATGGAAACCCGGATTTTCCACTGATCTTGACGCTGTGATCCTTGCCAAAGAATATGATGCCAAAACGCTGATTAATCTGTCCAACATTGACTTTGTCTATACCAAAGATCCCAAAAAATTTCCAAACGCTAAAAAAATAAAAGAAATCCAATGGAAGGATTTCCGAAAAATCGTCGGTGACAAATGGGATCCCGGCCTCAACGCCCCTTTTGATCCCGTCGCTTCCAAAATGGCCGAAGAGCTCAAAATGGAAGTTGTGATCATGAACGGAAAAAAACTGAAGAATCTTGAGAGCTATCTCACTCACAAAAAATTTCTGGGAACGGTGATAGGATAGTCCCGCAGAAACACATTTTAGCGCCGTTCTACTTTTTTAGCAGAACATGTTGGCGTTCGCAAAATTTTTTCCTTCGGCAGAGAAGATACAGAAATCCGAAATAAGCCAAAAGCGCGATGGCTCCCGCGACGATCAGAAAACCGCAAATCAAAGGAAGCGTAAGATCGAAAAAAACAGCTTTGCTGAAAAAATATTTGAAACCCATTGCCACCGTGCTGTCAAAGCAAACTTTGAGATCCTCGTATTTCACACCGAAAATCAGCGCACCGACATACGCCGCCGGCGGAAAGATCAGAAAAGTCGTCCACATGTTGACCGCCCCGACTCCGGCCAAAGCCGCCAAGCGATTGAATCGAAAAATTGAAGACAAGACCAATGTAGCCAAAAATCCCTCGCCGGGAACGATTCCGAGGAATATCCCTAACGCCGCCCCTGCTGCTACCTTGTGAGGAGTGTCGTCTATCAGAAAGAACCTTTTTATATAATCCCTGATCCTTTTTTTCATCCTTTTTTTACAATAAAACTTTTCGATTCTTTATCGACCTCCTTGGTTTTTTCGACATCTCTTCGCGCATCGCTGGGCAAAATGCCGAGGATATTCTTGAGCGCGATCCCATCGATCTTCAACACTGACTCCCACTTATCCAAAGGTTCTAAAATTGATCGCAGTTTTTCTTGGTCATATTTGTACGTCTTTCTGATCGTTCGCAAAATCCGTCCGGCATCTCCAAAAACCTGATCCACATTTTCTCTTTCCATATATTCGCTCAATTTTTCCTGCAGTTCGCCAATACGATCAGCTTTTGATTTGATCTCATCTTTGAGAGCTATATATTCTTCAATGATTTTCGCGCTGTCAATATCTTCCGTCTCTTCTTTTTTGAACTTATGCTTCCACATCGGACAAATGTTTTGATATCCACACCAGTCGCAAAGACCGGAAAGCGTCGGCTCGAATTTTGACACGCCGATCTGATTGATAAGATCAAGCATGAACTCCTCGCTCTGCTTGACCTGTTCTAGTGACCTCTGAGAGCTCAATTTCACGCCGTGTTTGAGATAATAGAGCGAAACCTTGATCTTGTCCAAATTCTCAACTTCTTTCGGATAGCGCTTCAAAAAAGCCGCCAGATATATCGAGAGCTGGAGATCGTTGTCCACTTTTTCCTGGCTCGGCAGTTTTCGCGTAGTTTTGTAATCAATAATCTCATATCCGTCTTCTGTCTTGTCGATCCGATCAATGATTCCAGTAATGATGTGTTTTTCGCCCTCTTTCTCCATTTCTACTTGGAAACGGGATTCCAGGTCGACAATGTTGATTTTTGCCGGGTCATTTTTTTTGTAATAGTCCTGGATCATCGCCACACCCTGCGAAAAAGCCGCCCGCTCCTCGAACTCGTCCGTGAAAACTTCCGCGTTCCAGTTTTTCGCGAAAAAATCAAGCGCCTGCTCGGGAGTGGGGGAAAGTATCCCGGGCGTATGCACGATTTTTAGGGTATTGTGAATCAGCGTCCCAAAAAATTGCTCCTTAGATTTGGGAGTTCTGAGATGGTTGATCTGGGAATATTTGTATTTCAGCGGACAAGTGAGAAAAGTGTCGAGCGCGCTGTAGGAAGTATTCATAAGAGTCTGTTTTTTATGGCTATATCCTATACGCATTTTACCGACCTTTCCTTTTTGCCGCAAGCCTGGAAACATTGGCAGGAAATGCTGATTTTTGATACAATTGTGCCAACTATATAAACTGATCTTTATCCTATCATATTTCGTGCTGAATTTTTTAACGACCAGCGCCTATGAAACATATCGAGGCTAACTATTAAGTCTCTCAAAGCATAAAAGATCAACAGAAAAAACTATTTTAGGGTAGCATAAGATAGTATAAAAATAGCATACAATTTCTCGAAATGAGTATAACTACATAAATATAAATACATGGAGAAAAAAACCAGGAAAATAATGAAGAACGAGAGAGGAAACTACTATGTCAATATTCCAAAGGAAGTTGTGCGCAGGCTAAAATGGCGAGAAAATCAAAAAGTGTCTGTGGAAAATATTGGAGGAACAATTACCATCAAAGACTGGAGCCCAGTGAAAAAAGAAAAATAGGAAGAAACAATGAAAATTTTTCCGCCTCAATATGACCTTTCTATTGAGGCGTTTTTTATTTGAAAAAAAGGAAATATTGGTTTAGGATAAAGGTGCCATTATTATGTTGTTAAGTAGTATGCATGCAGCAACCCGAATCTGACTTCAAAAAATATGCGCTATCCTTTGAGAAATTGGAAAAAGCTAAAGCGGGGATATGGGTTCGGAGAAAAAACATTTTATTCACCGCGCCATCTTGGCACGGACTATGTCGTTCCCATAGGCACGCCCATCTTCACTCCATGTGATTGCAAAATTACGGTCGCTCGAAATTTTCCCGAAGGCGGAAATACAGTCCATATACGCTTCAAAAACAAGAGACATGGAAATTTGATCATGCGCTTCATGCATCTTTCCAAAATGTCTCCAGTGGGAAAATATGGGACAGGGGATATATTGGGTCTCACGGGAAATACGGGAAAACTGGCCAAGGGACCGCACCTCCACATCGACCTTAGCCGTGGCAGCGTTAAACTGAAAAACTTCAAAAATTTTATCGACCCGGAAAAATTTTTTTTCACAATGTGCTCCGAGTCCGTTTCAAAATCAAATCTTGGGAATCCATATTATCTCTATATCCTTGAATGCGCTGACAAAACACTATATACTGGGATCACCACCGATCTCGCACGCCGCCTCGCCGAACATGGAAAATCAAAATTGGGTGCGAAATATACCTGCGCCCGACGACCGATCAAGCTCATATATTCAAGAAAAATCAAAAACCGGTCTTTGGCTTCCAGGAAAGAGGCAATGATCAAAAAAATGAGCCGATCCGAAAAATTGAAATTGGTTAAAAAGCAATCAATTATTAATAAGAATACATGAAAATCGAATGGAAAGAGGAGTATAGCGTCGGCATCCAGGAAATAGACGACCAGCACAAATATTTCATCTCGCTTTTGAACGATCTATACAGCGCCATTGCGGCAAACAAGGGGAGAGAGGAGCTGAAATTGCTTTTTCAGTATGTTTCAGATTATGCAGAAAAACATTTTGCTACCGAGGAAAAATATTTTGAAGAATTCAACTATGAGGGCGCCGAGGATCACAAAGAAAAACACCAGCAGATGAGAGATGAGATCAAAAGAATAGAAAGCATGGAAGACGGAAAAGAAATCGATTTTTATGGAAATCTTGTATATTTTCTGAAAGACTGGCTTGAAGATCACTTGGCTCAAATGGATCAAAAATATGAAGAATGCTTCAGGGCGCATGGATTGAAATAGCTATGCAAGTTTCCAAGAAACAATTCGAAAAATGGGTGGCCGAAGCTATAGGCAGCGTACCGGAAAAATTTCAAAATAGGATTCATAATCTGGTCTTTTTCGTCGAAAACTATCCAACTCGAGAGCAGCTCAAAAAAGCGCATCTGCGGGGGAAAAGAAATATCCTGCTTCTTGGACTCTACGAAGGATATCACCAGTCAAAGAGACTTGATGTCGGGCCTGTTTTCCCGGACCGGATCACGATATTCAAGAAATCCATAGAAAGCGTCTCTCAGACAGAAGAAGAACTCGAAAAGCAGGTTTTCAAAACTGTACGGCATGAAATTGCTCATCACTTTGGATCTGACGAAAGAGGAGCACAAAAAGCCGGCGGCTGAATGACATCAAAATACTTGCAAGAAAGCAAAAGAAAGCCTAGTATTATAACGTATGTCCAGTAGTGGAATTTGATCAATTATATTAATATGGCGAAACGAAAAATATATCTTGACTATGCATCAACAACCCCCGTCGATCCGCGGGTTTTTGCTGCAATGAAACCTTTTTTCTCACAAAAATTCGGAAATCCTTCATCACTGCATTCTTTTGGAAGAGAGGCGAGCGAGGCCGTGGAAAAAGCGCGCATTCAGGCGGCGGATTTTTTCGGTTGCGAGCTGGGAGAAATAGTCTTCACTTCGGGCGCGACGGAAAGCAACAATTTTGCCCTGAAAGGAGCGATGCTCGCTCTTATTTCTCATTTCAGCAAGCAAAAGACCAAACCACATATCATCACCACGCAATTCGAACATTCTTGCGTTCTCGCGTCGTGCAAAAAACTTGAGGAGCAGGGGATGGCCGAAATGACCTATCTGCCCGTCGGAAAGGAAGGAGTGGTCAGCGCGGGCGATGTGAAAAAAGCTATACGGAAAAACACGGCGTTGGTTTCCATTATGTATGCAAACAACGAAATCGGAACCGTGCAGCCCGTGAAAGATATCGGAAAACTGCTCGCCAAAGAAAATAAAAAACGCGAAACGAAAATTCTTTTTCATACTGACGCGGTGCAAGCAGTAAACTATCTTGACTGCCACGTGAACAATTTGGGAGTGGATCTTCTCACCGCTTCGGCGCACAAGATATACGGCCCAAAGGGAGTGGGAATTCTCTATATCAGAAAAAATACACCTCTGAAAAGAATCCAGGACGGAGGAGATCATGAGATGGGATGGCGCTCAGGAACACTCAATGTCCCCGGAATTGTCGGGTTTGGAGCCGCTCTTGAAATAGCCGAAAAAGAAAGGGCAAAAAATTGCAAAATTGTGGAAAAATTGCAAAGCCATATAATTTCCCGCGTGTTGCAAGAGATAAAAGGTGCACGCCTCAACGGATCAAAGATGAAGCGAATCCCCAACAACGCCAATTTTATTTTTCGCGATGTTGAAGGCGAGGGGATGCTTTTAGGTCTGGATATGGAAGGAATCGCCGTTTCGACCGGAAGCGCCTGTTCTTCAGGTGATCTTCGCCCTTCTCACGTTCTGATCGCAGTTGGCCTGGGCGAAGAAGAAAGCCACGGAAGCTTGCGCGTAACGCTCGGAAAATATACGACCAAGCAGGAAGCTGATATTTTTGTTGATACGCTCAAAGAGGTTATTGCACGACTTCGAAAAATCGCAGGAAAATAGGATAATGTTTCTGACTCATGGAAAAAAATGACTTGCAATATTTTGATTTCCTGAGAACCGAAGGACTAAGACCCCAAATTGTTGCTTGTTTTTTGAATAAAAATAAAATTCTTTTTTTCTTCAAGAAAAAACATGATCTTTGGCAACTGCCGCAAGGAGGAATAGACAATCATGAAAGTATTGAAAAGGCATTTGTAAGAGAGATGATTGAGGAGCTCGGAAACAACTTTTTGCATCATTGCGAAATTTCTTCGATGAGCATTATTCAGGAAAATGAAATACATTTTTCGAGAGATAAATGGAATATAAAAGAACTCTTCACGGATGAAGGAAAAGCTGTTTCAATGCGGGGGAAAAAATATTTTTTTCTGACAATTGTGATTGAAAATCCTTCCATTGCAATTGAAGAAACAGAGTTTGATGATTATCGCTGGTTGTCATACAGCGAAGCGTTGAGCCTTTCTCAGAAAATATATCAAAAGGGGAAAAAGAGGATAACATTGGAAGTGCTAAGCGCACTAAGAGATGCTAATTTGATTTAACAACCATACTTATGCAATATTCTAAAAAAGTTCTCCAATATTTTCAAAATCCAAAAAACCAGGGATCAATGAAAAATCCTGATGGTGTTGGCACGGTCGGAAATCCCAAATGCGGAGACATCATGACGATCTATATCAAGGTGAAAAAAACCGACGGCAAAGAAATCATTTCCGACATCAAATTTGAAACTTTGGGCTGCGCTGCGGCCATTGCAACATCGTCCATGGTTACTGAAATTGCCAAAGGGAAACATTTGGACGCTGCATTCAAAATCACGCGCTCTGACGTTGCTGACAAGCTCGAAGGGCTCCCACCTCTCAAGATGCATTGCTCAAACCTCGCTGAAGAGGCTCTCAAGCGAGCAATTGGTGATTATAGGTCAAAAGCCGAAAAAGGATCTGGGGATCGGCCGATGAAGACCAAAAAAGATTCTGCGGACAAAAAACAGAGAAAATAATTTTTTCGTCTACATACATCTACGGCATATAGACAAGCCCCCGCGGAAGAGAGCGGGGGCTTTTGTTTTGGAAATAATCAGTTTTTTTCTTTTTTCAATTTTGTCAATGTTTTCGGGAGGGAAGTAGAGGTTGGGGTTGATATACAACGTCGCACAATGTAGCTTATGCGACATTATATGTATTTTGCGTAGTTTATTTTTTCAATAAATGCTTCCTTGCAATAGCAAGCGATGCGAGCGTTTGTCCGTCCGTTATTTTTCCTTCTCCGATCATCTTGTACGCTTTTTTGATCTCAATTTCAATATTCTTTATCTGCTCGGTATCCTCCATATTTTTACCGACAAATTTTAGATCTGTTGCAAGGAATACTTCTGTTATTTCATTTGTTACTCCATTCATCGGACAAAATTTTCCAATCTTCTTGATTGATTTGGCACGATAGCCGGTCTCTTCTTGAAGCTCATCTTTCGCCGCTTGAACAAATTTGTTCCGATGCTTCGCTTGACCATTTGGAAGTTGAATAACCCATTCATTGATAGGATATCGATATTCTTTTTCAAAAACAATTTTGTTTTCTTTTATCGGAACGATCATGCTCGATCCCTTTGTATCCAAAATATAATATTCACCCCGCTTCTTGTTGGGCATTTCAAAATCTTTTTTAATAATCTTCCACCAAGGATTCTTGTGGACAATTTTTGACGAAAGGGTTTTCCACATAAAAATATTTTCTAGTGATATATGATCATCTGATCAATTGTCGTTCCGCTGCCATACAAAGCGCCAACATACGCCCGCGTAGAACTCAGGAATATGTTCGCTCCCCAATATGGATCATGAACAACATAATCCCCGTTTTTGTCCTTGCTATGGATGACCACATAGTGACCCGCTCCCCTCTTTGTGGATCTGATGAAAACAATGACCGGATTTTTGTTTTTCAGCTCCTGGTCAACGACCTTCCAATCAATGTTTCCATGTCCGGTCGAAGAAACAAGATTGGTTCCTTTCCATGATTTCGGCCAAACAATGAGATCGTGCGAAAAAATAGGCTGTCTGGCAAGCGTTCCCGGATTGATGTCCGAGCCGTGATAGTTGAAAATCATCGACACCGCCGTCACTGCGCAGCCATAGCTTTTCATCAGAGTATTCGAATATCCAATGCCTTGGTTTCCCCAGCGTTTGTCGCGCTGGTTGAAATACCAGCTTGTGGAAGCCAACCCCGACTTCGGTTTTTTGAGCGTGGCTTCAACGGCCGCCAAATCGGAACTCTTCGCTTGACTCAATTCATCAATGTCTCCCAGAAGTTCTTGTTTTTGCTCTTCCACGCGCGCAAGGAGCTGTTGATATTTTTGTTCCTCTCCGTTCGTATCAGCCAGCAATTGTTCCTTTGACAATTGCTCTCCATCGAGCGCCATTTTCTTTTGGTTTATGTTCCCTCTTTGTTCTTTTTGCTGTTCATTTTTTTCTTCCAACTGCCTTTTTGCACCTTCGAGGGTATTCTTTGCATCCGTGATGGAATTCAAAACTTCATCGACTTTCGAGCCAGTCTGGGAAATATATTCCGTTTGATTCATGAATTCGGAAAAGCTTGAATTTTTGAGAAGCATCTCCGCAAGAGTATCCTGATCGTTTTCATAATAAGCCTGCAAAAGTTGTCCCAAAACAACTTTTTGTCCTTCTATATCCTTTTTCTTCCCTTCTATTTCTCCTGAGAGCGAATCAATATCTTGCTTCGTGGAATCGATTTTTTGCTGGATGTCAGCAACATCGCGTTCCAGCGAAGCGATCTGGCCCTCCATCAGTTTTATCTGATTTCCGAGCGTTTGAGCCTTGTTTTGATTGAGCTCGATCATCTGACGATAGTTTTCAGCTTTTTGTTCAAGATCCTCAATCTTTTCTTGCTTTTCCTGGATCTCTTGCTGGTCGGCTGTGTTTGTGGTCGAAGGAGCAGTCGTGCCACCATTGCTTGCAGCGCTTTGGGCAAATGAATTTTTTGCAATGAAATTTGCAGTCAGGAAAATAAGAATAAAATAAAAAGATATCGTCGCGTAGCGAAACCGAAATTTGAAATTTGGCAGGCTTTTGCCCTTGGCAAAAGGGGTGGTATGGCCAATTTTAAATTTGAAATTTTTTATATTCACTAGTTTAATTTTTTGCCAATTCTATGGCGCTATTAATCCTTCTTATACTTTCTTTTTTGTCCAATACCCATGCTACTTCCCATGGCGACGGGCTTTTTTCTTTTCCTGTGAGCGCGACGCGGAGCGGCCAAAGCAACTCTCCCCTGTTTTTCGGATTGGCCATAGCCATCAGTTTATCTTTTATATTATCAAGCGTCCAATCGCCCTCCTCGATACCAGAAATAATTTCCAGGGATCCGGCGAGAGACTTCTGCAAAATATCATCACTCATATCTTTCCATTTCAAGATTTTTCCGTCATATTCGGGGGAATCAAAATAGAACTCGGTATTTTCGGCGATGTCCGAAATTTTTTTCATCCGCTCTCTTTCGACGCTGACAATTTTTTCAAGATAATCATCGGGTAATTTCTTGCCCTCCATAGCCTTGGCGAAGGAAGGTTCAAGATACGGTCGGCAAAGGTCAATCAACTCTTTTATTTTTTTTTCGCGGATATAGAGGCCGTTCATCCAATTCAACTTTTCCAGATCAAAAATCGCCCCCGCTTTATTGAGTTTTGCCACGTCAAATTCTTCTGCTAGTTCTTCCAGAGAAAATATTTCTCGCTCCGTTTTCGGGTTCCAGCCCAAAAGCGCGATGAAATTCACCACCGCTTCCGGAAGATAACCCTTGTTTTTGAAATCCTCGACGCTCACGTCTCCGTCTCGCTTGGACAGTTTTTTCTTCGTGTTCTTATTGAGAATTGTCGAAGGATGGGCATACTGCGGCGGATCCCAACCAAAGGCCTTGAATAATAAAATATGTTTTGGCGTACTTGGCAGCCATTCTTCCGCGCGAAGCACAAGACTAGTTTTCATCAAATGATCGTCGACAACATGTGCCAGATGATACGTTGGATATCCGTCGGATTTGAGCAAGACATAGTCATCCAGGTTTTTGTTCACGAATTTCATTTTCCCGCGCACCGCATCCTCAAATTCAGTCTCCCCTGTCTCGGGAACGTCAAAGCGAATGACATATTTTTCGCCGGATTTTATTTTCTCGTCAGCCTCTTCGCGAGAATATGTCTTGAGGCAAAGCTTGTCATAGGCCGGCGCCAGTTTCGCTTTTTCCTGAACAGACCGCAAAGTTTCGAGTCGCTCGGGCGTGCAAAAGCAATAATACGCCTTCCCCTTCTCCACCAGTTCGCGCGCGTATTTTTGGTATATTTCCAGCCTTTTTGACTGAATATACGGCCCATATTCGCCTTTTTCGGATATATTCCCCGCATTATCAACAAAAACGCCTTCATCGTGTTTCAAGCCGGCCCATTCAAGCGATTCGAATACTTTTTTCAAAGCATCAGGAACTATTCTTTTTTGATCCGTATCTTCAACACGTACAAAAAAATCGCCATTATACTTCTTGGCATATAGATAAACATAAAGAGCTGTTCGCAAGTTCCCTATGTGCATATATCCAGTTGGACTGGGAGCAAACCGCACCCGAGGTTTGTTTTCAGACATATTATTTGATATTCAAAAATGGATTTTTCATTTCGAAAACAATTTTCGGTACATGATTATTGAAATAATGTTCCGGCATATCATATTTCCTGTAATACAGGTGCCCAATCGCGCAAAACAGAGCCTTGCCCCAATCAAATCCAAGTTTTTCAGATACTTTTTTCACTTCTTCTTCATTTTTTCCCTCAACTTCAATAAACGGTTCCAAAAATGGCCACTCATCAATTGTAACCTCTGCACCATCCAAAATCCATTTTTCTCTTTTGGTTTCCTGGAATGATTTCTCTTGGCAGCCGATGTTCTTTAAAAATTCAACAGTATTTTTAAAATTTTCAACAATAACTGTCAGTTCTTTCTGATTATGAATCGCACTGCCATCGGAGATTTTGAGCGACATCGTGATTTTATCGCCTTCATTCCTTACTCTTACCCAAGCTCCTTCTATTTCGTTTCCTTTCGGCAAATTCATTGTAACTCTTTTTTGCAAAAACTCCGGCCGCTCCAATTTCGCCCCGGCTTTATTGAGCCGATCCCTCATTTCATCTTTGTCGATATTCTCAAATGTCGCTTCGTATTCTATCTTCATGTTTATCAATTAATTCAGACATTTATTTCTCACATTCGCTATCTCCTCATCCTTTTCCAGCAAAACTCCTTGATGCAGTTTAAACAGAAGCGGGATAGTGCCGCAATCTTTGCATTTTCCCCATCCGCACTTGCCTTTATTGTCTTTCGAAAGCATTTTGCAAAGTTCCACTTCCCGATCAAAAACTTCTTTGCTGATTATATTCTTTTTCAACCCGGTTTTGCATGTAATTTTTTTAGCCATTTTCTTAAAAATTACTTTTTAGGCTTTCCTCCCTCCAAATTTTCCAATCCTAGTTTAATGAAATACTTACTTCCATTGGAAAAACAAAATGAAAATTGCAATTGCGGGGAAAAACAGGGCTCTCAAAACAAAAAACATCACTTCATTGTTGAAAATACGCCAGCTTGGAAACAATCCCACACGGGCAAATCTGCTGACAACAAGAAAAATCGTTCCAAACAAAACAAAGAAAATCATGAAAAGAATGAGCGACAAAAGATCCGCCACAAATGAAGCTTTTGTAATCAACATTCCGAAGAAAAATCGGCTCAAAGGCGCATAGCAAAAATGGAAAAAAACGATATACGAAAGCAAAAACGCGCTCACAACTCTTTCTATTTTTGAAAAAATATCCTCTTCATATTGCTGGCTGGAAACCAGTACCCCGATAAAAAATATTGCCAGCACGGCGTAGACAAGATTCACTGAAGATGAAATCCAGCCAGCTTGCATGATCCACCACAAAGATGCAGCGGCAATAACGATCGAACTTATGAAGATGATGATCCTTTTATTCATGCTTTTTGAATAGCGAAAGAATGGGAAATATCACAACTGCGTTCCAGATCCTTTTGAACCTTTTCGGTTCCATGATCAGCCGCCAAAGCCATTCCAGTCCAAGTTTTCGCAAAAATAATGGCGCTCGCTTGATTTTTCCCGTAAGAAAATCAAAGGTACCCCCTACTCCAATAAGGATCTTTGCGCTTGGAAATTTCCCGCGATTTTCGAATATGAATTTTTCCTGATCAGGCGCGCCAAAATTGACAAAAACTATTTCGGCTTTTTCTATTATACCATTTTTAAAGAAGTCTTGGCTAGGCGAAAAATATTTTGTTTCCACCTTTAACTTGGGATATTTTCCCCGAATTGCCTGCCCAATTTCTTCCGGTGTGCTGAAGCTTTTTTTGGTCGCAATCACCAAAACCTGGAAATTGCGTTTTTGAGCCTTCTCAAGCAAGAAATCAACCGTATCCACCCCCGTGAACCTGGCTTTCAATTTTTTCCCATTCAAAAAACCGGCCAATCGAAGGCCGAATCCGTCGCAAATATTCAAATCCGCGCAGTTCAAAATTTTTCGATATTTTTCGTCCCGGTACGCTTTGAGAACAATTTCCGGATTGAGAGTCACGGCAAAGCCCTTTCCACGCCCGCTTTCAAGAAAATTTGATATTTTTTCTTTTATCTCGCGGACGGAAAAATTGTCGATTCTGATGCCAAGAATTGTGATGCTATTCATTTTTTTATTTCACTTCCACCTGATATATTCTCGCTGTGTCGCTTTTTTTGTCGGAATGGATCTCGGAATTGTCTGCCCCATATACGCCGAAAGTGATGTTGTTTTCACCGGGTTTCGTGACGGTGAAATCCGCGCTGATCTCTTGCTTCAGCCCGACTTGGGTGATGTATTTGCTATATATCTCTTCGCCGTTGAAATATATCTTGATCCACATGGGCTTGTCTATCTTCAAATTGAATTTCAGTGTGCTTTTTTGGGCCCCGCCCGACATATTGACCAGTTTCAAATTGGCTCCGTTTTCCGCCCAGCGCTGCAAGCCGTTTTTCGACTTGCTTTTCCCCACCCAATGACTGTTGGATTGATCCAGCGCAAGAAACATGTGGCCGGGATCATCAGTCTTTGCAACCTTGCAAGCATAAAGATATTCATCTTCATATTCATCGGCACACTTTATCACGCTTGCAATAAAGGCTTTCGCGGAATAGATCATATTAGGATTATCCTTTGTTGGGTCTCCTTTGAGACCTTCTTTGTCGAGAATGACGTATCGAATGTTGTAATAGTTTAGTATCTCATTTGAGATGTCATAGTATGAGTCTTTCATGATATCCGTGTCATTTCCGCTGTCCCCGTCCGGAATGGTATAGAGCAATGTATGGATGATCGGCGTACTTTCCTGAAATTGAAAGGCTCTGTCATTGACTCTCGCAAAATCATATCCATTGATTGTATTTTTTCGATGGATGCTTTTCCAGACCAAATCCCGCGAAGCAAATCCGTAGCTGGTATTGCCCGGGACTTCAAGTACACTGTATTCTTCCTTGTCCTGTCCCAATTTTTCATAAAAAGAAGAGTGCGCAAGCGAATCCGTCTTGAAGGGAACAGCCAAAAATTCAAGGATGATGACCAGGGCAATAGTTGCAAAAAATATTTTTGATTTTTTGTTCATGCTCCAGCCAGCGTCTTTCTCTTCTGTCAATTCTTTTTCCTTTTCGATGTTCTTGTTTTTTTGAAATTTTAAATTTGAATTCAGAAATGCCGTTCCCCACGCCGCGAGAACCGAGAATCCAAGCGTGGACCAGACAAAAAGCCTCCCGACCGTGCGAATATTCTTGTAAAAAGGCAGATATTGATAGATGAGCCAATATGGCATCTTGACGGGCGGACTCAAAACTCCCTTGTAATGCAGATACGGCCCTAGGGACAGGACATAAAAACCGACCGCCACCGCTAGCCAGAAAAAAATACCTTTTGTAGGAATATCTTTCTTTTTCGAATATCTCACTCCAAATACCCCTAAAAGTGCCAAAAGGAGCACAGCATACCCCGCATAAGCCGAGAAATCGCTGTCAGCATTGCGCTCGAATTCATTCCTCACTTTTGGAAATGATTCCGGCCAAAGAGAATGAAAATTGGGCGGAATGAGAATCGCCAAAGAGTCATTAGAATATTTCACCGCTGATTTGAGACCGGCATCGAGATAGTTGTTTTCCGAACCCGCAATGGTGAAAAGCGAACGAAACATGAAGAAAAACAAAATCGACAAAACCGCTGCGCTCACTCCGACATATATCCACAATTTCGGACGAAGAAATGTTTTCGGCTGGACAATGAGTTTGTAGACGAGAAAAAATATGATGAAAACAGCCGTAAAGGCCAAGAGTTGATGCTCGGTAAATGCAATCAAAAAAAGGAAAAAGGCCGCTATGGAAAAATTTTTGAGACTCAAATTGTCAACCCCGTTAGAAACTACTTTGGATTGCCCATTTTGTTCTTCGTTCATTTCTCTCGACTTATCACCTTTGTTTCTAACGGGGTCAAAATATTTAAAAAGATACAGCACAAAAAAAGGCAACCATTCTTGGTGCATCGTTCCGACATTCGTGCTCAATGAATTGTGAATATGAAACGGAGAAAAAGCAAATATGATTCCGGCAATGAGCGAGGCCGGTTTGCTTTTGGTGAAATAGAAAGAAAGCAAATAGGCACCCAGCCCCGAAAGGACAAAAGACGCAAAAAACAAAAGATTGTATCCAATCACTCGGCCGAAAATCAATTGGAAATAGGCGTAAAGAGTTGTGATATTGAATTCAGATCTTTTGATGAGCTCAAAAGTTCCTTTGATGATCCCTTGATCCGAAAGCAGATTCGCTTTGTATCCCGCCACGCCGACCACCTGCATTGTGTCCGATCCGGAACTTGGAACAGCTGAGAAAAAATGCCAGGCCGACGGCCAAGTCAAAATAATCGTTAGTACGGTGAAAAAAAGAATAATTCTGAATTTTTCGTTTTTAAAAATTTTCATATGCATACTGAAATTTCCAAACTCCAATATCCAATTTCCAACAAAACTCCAAATCCCAAATCTGAATTTTGACATTGGGGCTTGGGATTTTGTTTGTTATTTGGATTTTGACATTGGGATTTTTATTGGGTATTAGAAATTGAAAATTGGGTATTTCATTCATACTTCCCTTTCAAATCATTTGTTCTGATCTTCAGGAGATCCCAGATCATGTTTATCGGATCGCGCAGGATTCGAAGAGACCTCGAAGGAGGATTTTGAAGATGGATCGGGAGTTCCTTTATCTTATATTTATACTTGTTCGCAATGAAAATGATTTCCGCGTCGAAAGCAAAGCGCTTCACTGTTATCCGCGGAAAAATATTCATCGCCGCTTCCCGACGGAAAACCTTGAAGCCGCACTGTGTGTCCTTCACTTTCCAATTGCTTGTGATCATCATTCTGATCAGACGAAAAGCTTTTTCCATCAATTTGCGGTGAAACTGAATGGGTTGGACAATCTTGAGCCCCGGAACAAATCTGGACGCGATTACTATCTCATTCCCTTCTTTTATCTCTTCGATAAACTTTTCAAGTTCTTCGATAGGTATCCCCAGGTCGGAATCCAAAAACATCGCAATTTCATTTTCTTCCCCGCTTGCCATCATCCCGTCCCGAACCGCCCCGCCTTTCCCCTGATTTTTTTTGTTGTCAATGACTTTCAGGCCGATTTCTTTTTCGAGCTCAAAAAGCTCCTCGGCCGTGTTGTCCTGGCTTCCATCATTCACGGCAATGAGTTCATAGCGATCAAATCTTTGCTTCAAATAATCATCGATTTTTCTGATATTCTTGCGAATATTTTTTTCTTCATTGAAACAAGGAGTGATCACTGATATTTTGGTGTTTTTCATGAATTCAACTTCGATATCACATTTTTTAATCTACTATACTTTCCGCATTTTTTCCAGAACCAGCTGCCAACAGATCATTTTATAACGTCTTTCCAAAAAATCCGACTGCTTGGCTTTTCCTCTGCTCCTGCCGCGGCGGGTGCATCTCCGGCGACTTTGGGCTGCACTTTTTGAACCAACAGGGCGCCGAATTTATTCTGTGACAACATATCGAAATCTTCTTTGTTTTTCAGACTCACTTTTTTCACCCGCGACAGTCCGAAAGCATAAAAACATCCCTGTCGATTAATCGTAGAATCGCTAATTGAGGACGCTTTGAACCCTTCCAGTGCCAGGAGATACTTGATCGGGGAATTGTATTCCGCGTTTGTGCTCACAAAAACAGAAGGCTGCTTGCAGTCGCTTTTGATATACTGCGCCGCTTTTTCAAGATGCCAAAGCACAATTCCATCGCGCGCCTTGAGAATGATCGTTCTTTTGGGATAAGTCCCTTTTTTTTGAGTGTCCTTGATCTCTTTGAACCACAGATACGTTCCCGTTAGATTTCCGAGAAAGACAACTGAAATGAGAATGATCACCGCAGCTTTCCAGACTCTGCTTTTCTTCTCCCAAAAATATTTTGCGATGAATCCGATGAAAACAAACGGCAAAGCAAGAAGAGGCAGGAAAAATCGCGGCCGGATCTGATAGGCAACGGGAATATAGATGAGAAAATATGCAGAGAACCACAAAATTGAGAGAAGCAGAAATTTTTTCTTGAGACTGTTTTTTTCCGAGCGATAGAATTTTCCCGCAAGATACATCCCCGGAAGAATCAAAGCCAGCCACGCGATGGCCGATGTTGTCAGGTCGCCTTTCTTGCTGATCCAGCTTGTTGAGATCAAAAACCAATTTTGTCCCCAATACCGGACGTTGCGATTGATATTTTGCCACAGAGTGTGGTGCGACGGTTTGCTTTTGACGGCTTCGAAAAACGCCGCCGTATTTTTCCCGTGCGTGACTGCTTCGTTGAAAAAAACAGGAAGATAGACGAGGATGACGATACCCAAAAAGAGCGCAACGCTTTTCCATCCCAGATATTTTTTGATTTCCCGGCGGTTGAGCGCGACGAATATCGCCGTGACCACCGGCAAAGTCGCAAACGACAAAAAATGCAATTGGGTCGAAATCGTGAAGGATAGTCCGGCGATGATCACCCAGCGGAATTTATGCTTTATTTCTTCGTCAAAAATATTGAGAAGGGCATAAAAATACAAAAGATTGAAAAAAACGAGCGAGTTCGGGTTCCAGGCAAAACGGGAATATTGGATCCCAAGAAAACAAACGGCATACAGCCCGGCAAGGATCATCGACCAATCACGGGAAAAATATTTCTTGAGAAAAAAATAAAAAAGCGGAATCGACAAAACCGCAAACAAAAAATCGGGATATGCCAAAACCGCCGGATGATCGCTCTGAAACAAGAATGCGGAAATATATTGGAAATAGTAGAAAACCGGCCCCAAATTGAGGTGCGTTCCTCCCGCTTTCGGTCCAAGAAGTGGGAGCCATCCCGGCCCGTTTTGGAGCGCATGACTGATGAGAAGAGCGTCGCGCGCCTGATCCATTTTGAAAAAAAGCCAATCATGGAAATGCCAGACACGCAAAAAAACTCCGGCCGCCACAACAGCCGCAAAAACAACGATTTTCCAATTTTTTTTAATTGAATCAATCACAATTTTTTACTCGATATATTTTCTCTTTTTCCGTTTTCAATGTCAATCAATCGGACAGCACTCTTGAAAAGCTGTAGTTTGCCGGTTTTTTCCCAAGCTGCGTGGCAGTCACGGAAACTTCATCGTCCCTTTTTTCAACAGTGATATCTGCGAAACTGTTTTTAGCTTTTTCATCGGTCAAATTGTTGATTATGACGTAGTTTATTCCGTTCCTTTCAGTGCTATAGTTTACCGCAACATGTCCACTGAAAACCGCCACAACATTGTCATTTTTTTCAAGAACACTGCGAAGCTCTTCTGCATCATAAATATTCATTCGCCAACTATTGCTTTCCGGTGTTGAAATCGGGCTTTGATGGGAAAAAACAATCACCGGCAACTCCGTGTTCAAATTTTCTTCAAGCCACTCCAGCTCTCCATCAGGCAGTCTGCCTGTCACACCATACCCGCTTTCTCCGGAGCTGACGCTGTTTGTGTCCAAAGTGATCACTCTTATGCCATTTTTGTCCATCACTGAATGATTATAGTCTATTCCCAGATATTTTTGAACCTCTCCTTTGGACAGTTTCGACAAATCATGATTGCCCATACAATAGAGTCTGGAAGCATCGGCTTTTTGAAAAACCTTGTTTATCTTTTTCATCTGTTTCACAACCGTCTTTTTGCTGTCGCCTCTCGCCAGAACATAGTCTCCTCCGCCCACCACCAAATCGGGATGAAAAGCCTTGTTAAAATGTCTGACCGCGCTTTTCAAATAGCTCGTGGCTTTTTTGGGCAATTTGTGGTCGTACTTTTTTTTCGATCCGTATTCCCAGTCCGTGACAAAACCGATCTTCAGGGTCTCGGCCCAAGCAAACGAGCAAATCGCGAAACTCATCAGCAACATGGCAAAACCTCCAACAATTCTTGTTTTTGTTTTGGTCATATTTTTGAGTAAATTAGAGAGATTAGATTGTTTTTGAAAATTTCACTTTGTATTTCCGAAACCAACGCTGAATTTCGCCAGCGTCAACTTCTTTACTCTTCCAAGTAATGCGGCGCTTTTTCACAAGGCTTGGAAAGTTCGCAATGACACTCCACCACGAGCGCAAAATTTCTTTGGCCACCGCCAGCTTGCTTTGCCCGGAAAATTCCGCGCCTTTTTTTCCTTTTTTCATTATAACCCGAAAAAGCAAAAAAATGTACCTTGCCGGCGTGAGAACGGAAAGAATGAACGCGAGCCGGCAAAAAGGATAATTCTTGATGAGGGTGAAAAACCGGTTCCGATTGAGATAATAGGCCTTGAATCCGGAAATCCGGCCGGCTGTCGCGCTGTGGACATGATGCACAACCGCTTTGGGGCAATAAAATGATTTGAAACCGGTCATTCGCAATCGCCAGGCCAAATCCACGTCTTCATAATAGGCAAAATAACTGTTGTCAAAATATTCCCCTGCGGACAATTTGATCTTTTCCAGGGCTTTTCGGGAAAAAAGAGAAGCCGCGCCGCTTGCTCCAAAGATTTCTTCTTCTTTATCATACTGCCCGCTGTCTTTTTCGCCATATCCCCTGTTCGCCGCCACCCCGTCCGCGCTCAAAAGAATCCCCAAGCAATCAATTTTTCCGGGATCGAAAAAATTCAAAACTTTTGACTGAGTCGAACCCGCCTCGGGATGCTTTTTCACGCAGCTTGCCAGTTCTTCAATGCATTTTTCATCAAGTTTCGTATCATTGTTGAGAACAAAAAGATATTCAATGCTTCTGTCTTCAAAAGCTTTTTGGATGCCGATGTTGTATCCTTTCGCAAAGCCAACGTTTTCTTCCAAACGGACAATTTCCACTTCGGGATATTTTTGGCGCGCAAAATCCTCCGATCCGTCATTTGATCCGTTTTCCACCAGAATAATTTTGAAATTCTTGCAGCTCTGGGCGCGCAAAGAATCAAAACAATCCTTGAGATATTTTTTTCCGTTCCAATTGGCCACGACGACAGCTATGTTGATTACTGGCTTCATATTTTTTGCTAAAATTTAACAATGGCGACATTGTTGAACATTTTGTATCCCTTGGCTTCGCGTCCCATGATTATCCTTGATTTTATTTGATAGGCGGATACAGGCTTTTTGAAAAAAAACATAGGAATGTCATCCTTCATTTTGCTTTCTTTGAGCCCCCGCTCGATTTTGATCCCATATTGCTTTTTCGCCAAATACGAGACCGGCTTGAAATATCTGGAGAAAAAGACCACCTTTCCTGAAATATAAGCCTTTTTTTGCGGAAGAGTGTTCTCCGCGACATATTTCGCCATGACTTCGGCTTCGTCAAGCGCAACAAAACGAGTATCGCTGAACGACATCTCTTTGTGTTTTGTATATTCGCTGCCGATCTTGACATATTGCAAATATGCAATGAGCGCGAAAATCGCAATGAGCGCAGCACCAAAAAAATATTTTTCTTTCCCATTCCTTCCTCCCCAAAGAAGTTTTGTCCACAGCCCCAGAAAAACGAACGGCAAGAAAAAAATGACAATATAATATCGCAAAGCGGCCTGGCCAATTATTGGAACCATCACAAAAAAAGTCACTGCAGCATATGCTCCGACCAGAGCCAGAAATCTCTTCTTGGCCGGATCGGTTTCCACGCGCCAAAAATATACCAAAAGAACATATCCTCCCAGAGTAAACAAAAGGCCGACAGCTATTTCCAAAAGAATGTCTCTATCTGCCTGCCCAAGCGGCACTCCAATCACCCGACTTGCCAAAATCCGGCTCAAGACGGCGGGATATTCGCAATTGTCGCCGGTGCTTGTGGACGCAAGGATATGAAGATTGGCTTCTGCCTGGCACAACAAAGTTATTTCAATATCTTGTCCCCAATTGTTGCTCTGGGCATTTTTGGAAAAAGCCTTTAAAAATCTGTTGGTGTTGGAGTGATTGTGATTGGCTTCATAGGCAATCTGTCCGATGTTGGCGATCAAGGCAAAAAAGAGAATCATTAGTGTTTTTTTGACAAGCGGCGCGATAGGAGCCTTTCTCAAAAAAAGATTCAAAAAAAACAAAAATACTACCGCCGGCATCACAAAAAGAATCAAGATGTGCAGTTGCAGTCCGACGCCGATCCCGATCCCAGCCAAGGCTGCTCCCCAAGCCACGCGCTTCTCCTTGGAATCCAAAAGCATCAGCAATCCCAAAAAAAACAGCAAAGAAAAAAACGGAATGGAATTCGGATTGGACGCAAACCGGGAATAAAAAATCATAAAATAGGAAATACTCAAGAAAAAAGTAAGAAGGAGCGAAAGATTCCGTTTGAAATATTTTTTGAGGAATATATAAAAAAGCGGAATGGCCAGAATGGAGAACAAAAGGTCTGGATAGGCCAATTTGTCGGGAGCGTTGCCGAAAATTTTGGCGGAAATGGCTTCCAGGTGATAGAACCATGGGCCCAGATCAAAAAGAGTGTTCCCCGCTTCCGGCCCCAACATGAGCCAGGATTTTTTTCCTTCCAGAATATTCCCAATCACCGTTGCATCGCGCGCCTGATCCGGATTGAAAACCAGCCAATCTCGAAAATGATAGGTTCGCAAAAAAATGCCAACCGCTACAATAAGCAAAAGTATCCAAACGTGGAGGGGAATTTTTCTTATCCAAATTTTTAAATCATTCATTTTCATATTTTTTGCACAAACAATATCGCGAATTTTCCAAAATCTTTGCTGCTCAATATATTTATGCTGGAATCAGAAAGCATTTCGGCTTTTTTCCTTTGGTTTACCACATGAAAATATCGGCTTGGCATTTGGGATTTTTTTTCCAAAAGAAGCAGTCTGACTCCAGATTTTTCAGCAAGATATCTGATTGACTTGTATCCTTTGAAAAGAAACTGTCCGTCTCCGCCGATATATGCTTCTTTTTCGCCACCGGAGTTTTGGACAATGAACTGCGAAAAAATTTCGGCTTCCCCGAGAATCATCACATTGACGCCGCCGCCTCCGAGATTACCATAATTTGCTAGCGCAGAAAAATATTTTTGGACAAAAAACAGATTCGAAAAAATGAGAAGCACGGCTGCAATGAGCAAAATGATGTCTTGACGAATTTTGAGCTTTTCTCCAACGAACTTGGCCCAAAATCCAAGCAAAACAAACGGCAAAAAAACAATAGGGAGATAGAATCTCACTGAGAGTTCAAAGGCGAACTTGAAAAATATGATATATGTTATTCCCGTGAAGACGAGAATGATTCCCAAAAAATGTTTTTTGTCGACGTATTTTTCTTTGAAAAAATATCTCAAGGTCAGAATCATCCCCCCAAAAACAAATATGAGGCCGAAAAAGAAAACTACGGCTTCTTTCACATCGCGAGACGCCTTGAACTCGCAAGTGTCGGAAATTTCATATCCCGAAATGATGTCAACATTCCCCTGAATCCAACAGCTCGCGCTTTGGACCGCGTTTTTTGAAAATGAACTTTCCGATTTGTTCTTGATTTTCATTCCTCTCAAAAAATATGAAGTATTCTTCCAGTCCGTTTGATGTTCGCTGATGAGCTGCGGGACATTGAGAAGAAGCGCCGCAAGCAGGGCGACCAGAAAATATTTCAAAAATTTCCGGTTTTTGAAGGAAAAGTATCCGAAAACAACGATCGCGGTCACAGGGAGAATGGCCAAAAGAGTGGTGTGAAGTTGGATGCCGATGCCGATCGCCGTTCCGGCCGCGATGGACCACCAAAATTTCCGATTTTTTTCTTCGGAAAAAATTTCGCAAAGGGCATACAGAAACAAAATCGCCCAGAAAGGCGACGAATTCGGATTCCAGCCAAAACGCGCATAACGGACGGCGTAGGCCGACACGGCAAAAATCGCCGTGAGAGAGAGAGACAGATTTTTTTCGAAATATTTGCGAAGAAAGAGAAAGAGAAGCGGAATGCACAAAATCCCCGTGGCAAGATCCGGAAAGGCCATTTTGTCGGGCGCATTGCCGAAAATCTTGGCTGCGGCAATTTCAAACCAATAAAAAGCCGGCCCCAGCCGAAATTCCGTTCCTCCGGCTTTTGGTCCGAGCAAAGGCAAATTTTCCTTGCCGTCAATCACATCGGAAACAATTTGAGCGTCCCTTCCCTGATCAGCATTGAAACGCAGCCAATCGTGGTGATGCCAGGTGCGAAGAAATATCCCGACGATGATTATGGCCAGAAGAATCCATCCAGCCCAGGATATTCTTTTTATAATTTCAAAGCAACTAGTCCATTCACGGATACGAAAAGGTTCTGATTTTGGATTTTGGACCTTATTTGTCATTTTGATTTTTGATTTTGGATTTCAAATATTCATAGTATTCTTCATTGCGACTATTTTTGTTTGTGTATTCGCGCAAAACTTTTTCGCGTGCTTTTTGGCCCATTGAAGCCCTCAAATCTCTGTCCAAGATCAATTTTTCCAATTTTTCCGTCCATTCTTCGTCATCTCCGGCCACAAATCCATCCACTCCGTCTCGAATGGCATCCCGAAACGTCTGCGTGGCAGTGGCGATCGTCGGCACCCCCACGATCCCCGCTTCGATGAACTTGAGCTCTGATTTCGACTCGCAAAAAGGATTTCCAATCTCAAGCGGAGCAATGTTGATGTCAACGCCTGATATATTTTCAAGATGTTTTTCCCAGGGAGCAAAATGATGTTTTTTCACCCGCTCGCCGAATCGTTCATATACATCTTCAATTTCAAGCGGGCCAAAGAGATGAAGCTGGGTTTTTGAATATTTTTCAAGAATGCCAACCAGCACTCTTTTCACGGTTTCGAAGTCCTTGTCGTGACTCGCCGTTCCCGAAAAATATGCGATTTTTATCTTTTCGTCGTTCGTCTGAAATTTTTTGTCATACATTTTTTGCGCCACCTCAGTGTCATAATTGGATAATTTGTTTTTTGAAACAAAAACTTGCTTGTCATATTTTTCTAATTTCTCCGCGAGGTATGCCGTCGCCACGACGCATGTTTTCACATATTCATCGCTCAGGATTTCGCTCCCGACACCCGTTTCAAATTGCTTCTTTTCAAGCGAGTTGAGTTTTTGGAAAAAATCCATCTGACGAATATATTCCGGATCATACACGAGATCATCTGTTTCAAAAATGATTTCTTTTTTTTGCGCTTTTATTTTTTTGATCAGTTTCTCAACCGATTTGGAAAAAATAGTTTTTTGGAAAATGAATATTTGGAATCGGTCGGAATATCGCGGCAGAAGCGGATTGTCCTGAACAGTGACGGCACATTTGAATCCGTGAAGCCTCAATTCTTCCGCTTGCCTTTCAGATCGATATTTGGCGCTGTCTCCCACTCCGCTTGAAACAAAAAGAATGTCACCCGATCCCACGCGCCCAAACAATTTGAAAAACGATCCAGCCGCTCGTTTTCCACCTCGCCAGATCCCGTCGCGTTTCATCGCGCCGATTCCCTTCCCCAATTTGACAGACCAAGATTTCATACTATTTCATCAGCAAGTGGAAGACAGCCATCAATTTTTGAACCTCTTCCCCCTGACTGACATTTTGCAAATTATATTCGATTTTTTCTTCACTGTTGATTTTGGAGAGGGCTTCGCCAAGCTCGTCAAAAGATCGCATATAATATCCTTTCTCTCCCAATCTCGACCGGTTGAAGTCATTGTCAAAACAGATGATCGGCAATTGCATGGCCATCAGATTGACCAGCTTGCCGCTTGCTTCCGAGCTGCCGCTCTTTGGGTCGATCGCCACATCCGCAAGGGCCATGAAAGACGGAAGTGAAAAATATTCCACCTTCCCTGAAAAATAAATGGCATCCTGCAAATTGTTTTCTTTGATATATTTTTTGTATTTCTCCTCATCTTCCCCAAATCCGCCGACGAGCAATTTCCAACTGCCATTTTGGCCGGAAAATTTTCCGAAAGCTTCCAAGAGTCCACCAATCCCCTTGTTGTCGCTCAGTCCTCCGATATATACCAGAAGTTTTTTGCCGTCTTTCCATTTTGATATTTTGTCGATTTTTTTCTGCTCTTCGTCCGCAAGCGCGGGCGAACTCTTGAACAAATCAAGATCCACGCCATCCTTCACGATGAAGGTCCTGTTCTTGTGAGGGAATACTTTCTCGATTTTTTCCAGCATGTTCTCGCTGCTCAAAACCAGCCAATCGCACCGGGTGATAAATATCTTTGAAAGCCAGACGAACAAGCGGCGGGCAACGACGTTCTCCCGATTGTAGCTCCTGAACTCTTCGTCCAAATCCCCCTGCAGATCAAAAACGATGGGAACATTTCGGAAAGCCAATTTCTTGGCGACATATCCGATTCCCAGTCCTTCATAGAGATGAGCATGGATGATGTCAGGCTGAAAGCTCCTGATCGCCCTCCGGCACAAAAAGATCAGTTTGATGTCGAGCCAGAACTTTCCCCAGGAAAATCCCGGGGCCATTCTTTTGTACCAGCCGACTTTTCCGATCCGCTCGATATCCAGTCCGGCCGCATTTGAACCTGAAAAATAGGTGCAAATTTTCACCTCGGCTCCAAATTTTTGCAAAAATTTGGCTTCATTGTATATCCGCATATGGCAACCTCGACTGGAAAAAAAAGGCGTCGCTGCTATTGTCAGAATTTTCATCCCGCTAGAAAATTATTTGTTATACCTCCGCTGGAATTGAATATTTGCACATTTTCCAGCAGCATTCATATTTTTGGAATACTCTCTTCCTCAACCGGTTCCGGATAAAAAACAAATTTTTTCCTCATGAAAAAATTCCATTGCAGAACCAGCACAATGGACACCATTTTGGCAAACATCACGTATATATTCAACTTGTCCACCAAAAACCAAAGGATAAGCTCCGTCCAGGTCATTCCTCCAAGGCCGATGAGCGCGAAAAGCGGAAATTCCTTTTTCAAATTTCCGCTGCTTTTGAAAACCAAGATGATGTTGAGGGTATAGTTGACAACTATCCCCGCCAAAAAACTGAAAGCGGCGGCAATGAGATAATTTATGTGCAGAAAATGAGTCAAAACGAAAAGAATGGCCAGATCCGCAACAGTTGCGGATCCTCCGCAGATGAGATAGCGAAAATATTGCAAAAAACCTTTTTTGACCTTTCGGCCGAGAATTTTTTCGACGACTTCATCGATCCATTCTTTGAGTGGCATAAAAATTTTTTATTGGCTTAGGAAACTTGACGCTTTGAAAACTTTCACGAAATCATTGGGATTGTTGTCGATGATCACCTCAAAGACAAAATCATCACTTGCATATATTTTTTCAAAATCAGCCGTGCTTTTGATCGATCGCGACATTTTGAGGCTGCGGGACCGGCGGTCGGTCGAAACGACGATATATTCGATCTTGTTTTCTAAAAATGTTTTTTTCTTGAAATCAATGAAGCATTTTCCGCCAAAAGCTTCGCAGACTGCTCCTTTGTCCGACCAGATCACCATCTCGCGGGCGCCAGGCAGGCTGTTGAGAAAACTGGCTGCCTCAAAACTTCCCTCCCCCATCCCCTTGAGATTCACAATGAAATTTTTCGGCAAAAGCTCAGACGCATACGCGAGAAAATTCGGCCTGACAACAAACAAACTCCCCAAAAGCACAATGATAATGACAGCGTATGCCGCCAAGAGCGAAACATTTTTTTTGATCTTCTCAATGTCAAAAAATTGATTCATTCCGATAGCTGCCGCCACAAAAATCAAGGGATATACCATGATCTGATATCGCACCGTCGTAACGACCGAGTTTACCGCTGAGCCAAGATAGAAAATGAAAGCGAATATGACAATGTAGACAACTGTTATTGTGTCTCTCTTCAGCTCTTTTTTCCAGAAAATATTGCCAATGGCAAACAAGATGAGAATCAAAATGAGCGGCGAGATACTGAAAAGAAGGCTGTATACGTCGGCCGTGAGAGCCCCACCGAATTTTTGCAAAATATTTCCGCTTCCAATCCCCTTCGGCGAAGAAATGATTGCCTGAAGGTCAAAAACGCGAAGATGGGCAAAGACGTGGAGAAAAACAAAGACTGAAAAAGCAAGAAAAAGAGCCGCGAAAGATTTGGCAATCAAAGCGCGATATTTCGCCAAAAAACCAAAAAATAGGCTCGAAATTTTGGCTTTGAAAACAAAAGCGTCCAAGGCCAAAAGACCGATGATTCCCACAAACAAAGGCCAGGTCGACGAAAAGACATCATTTCCGACCGTAGCATTGATGAGAACTGAAGACTTGACCCAAGTTGCCGGAAAAAAAACAAAGGCTGTTGCCATGGCCGTGAGAAACAGCAGGATATAATTTCCAAGCGCCTGTTTCAAATATTTTCCGATGGCAACACTTCTCCCGGCGTGAAATATATATTCCAAAAAGAAAACCAGAAAAAAATAGACGAAAAGAATGTTGGCGACATATTTGGTGATCACCGAGAGGCCGAGAAAAAATCCGGAAAGAATGAGAAACTTTTTTTCGTTGTTTTTGAGAAAAACGAAAAGGGAAAGCGTCGAAAGCGCTGTCAGGATCCAAAGCATGGCATCCGAATTGATGATGAGGGATATTCCCAAGAGGATCGGCGAAAGACCAATGAAAAGAAGCGAGAATCTGGCGGTGCGTTTCCCGAGCAATTTTTTGATCAGCCAATAAAAAACAGGCAGCATTGCCAGAGTGAACAAAAATACGGGAAAACGCAGCTTGAAATATACGTCCCGAATTTTTTGGATCTCGTCGGGAGTTTTCGGCTCATATCGCAAGCTTTTCAAACTTTTCGGATTTCCGTCAATGAACGGCAAGCCCGCTCCGGAAACAACCGCCAAAGGAACGCCAGGCTTGTCGCATATGTTGGTATTCTTCCATTTGTGCTTTTGGACCGCGGTCCAAAATGACGGAACCCTCCCATACGACCAATACGGCTCATCAACCCCGGAAAAATTTTTGAGGCGGGAAAATCCGAAATAAAAGCTCGAAACGACAACAACAAAAAACAGCGAAATTGTGATGATTCTTTCTTTTTTCATTTTCAATTTTCGACAATTTCTTTTATCTTATAATTCATTCCTCCGTGAGATTTGTAATAGTTCTTCGTGGAAATGTCGGCCAAAAGACCGAAAATGAAGAGTTGAATTCCTGTCAGAAGGAGAAACACAGCAACCAAGGGCCAATTTTTGTCCGACATTGTCACTCCATATCCGAATTTCGCCACGGCGAGAACGGCAGTCAAGCCAACTCCCAAGCCCAAAGCGGCCAAACCGCTGGCGCCGAAAAGATGCAAGGGGCGGTTGGCATATTTTTTCCAAAACCAAATCGAGATCATGTCGACGATCCCTTTCACTCCCCTCTTCCAGTTGTATTTGGTCACTCCGTGAATTCTGGGATGGTGCGTTACCGGAATTTCCCCAATTTTGAATCCTTGGATCTTGAGAGCAGCCGGAATAAACCGATGCATTTCGCCAAAAAGATCCAGGTCTTCGAGACATTCCTGTTTGTAGGCCTTGAGGCTGCAGCCGCTGTCTTGAATCCCGTCGTCGATCAATATTTTTCGCACAATATTCGCTATCCGCGAATTGAGTTTTTTGAAAAACTTGTCTTTCCTGTTTTTGCGCCAGCCAGAAACGACATCAAATCCTTCGTCCATTTTTTCGAGCAATTTACCGATGTCCGCCGGATCGTTTTGCAGGTCGCCATCCATAGTGATGACGATTTTTCCGGTTGAATTTTTGAATCCCGCGTCAAAAGCCGCCGTCTGGCCAAACCACTTGCGCTGGACAATGAATTTGATCGGGCTCAAAGTGCGACAGATCTCATTCGTCTTGTCCGTGCTTCCGTCATCAATGAAAATGATCTCAAAAGTTTTTCCAAGCGCCTGACAAGCTTCGACAATTCGACGGTGCAGTTCCCGCACGTTTCCCTCCTCGTTGAAGAGCGGGACAACAATTGATAAATCCGGTTTTTCGTTGGTGTTTTCCATATCTTTATGATAATCTAAAAATGGATTAAAATCAAAGAAAAAATTTCTTTTTTTATGAAAACATTTCTCGGCGCTTTGCTGTTTTTTCTCGCCTTCGGCTGGCTGGTTTTGCTGCTCGCAGCGATTGGTTTATTGTACTTCGCGGCAGTCGTTTTGTCAATTTTGGCCGCTATTGTTTTGACTTGGCTTTTTTTGCCTTCTATAAGCCAAAATATCGACAAAAAGACCGGTAAAACATTTTGGTTAGTGATCCTTATTTCCCTCTTTGCGAGCCTCGCCGCGTGCTATTTTGCCACGCCGACCGTTTTTGGCGGACGCGACCAAGGTTCGATCGGCACGGCCGCGATATATCTTTCTCAAAATCACTCTCTTGAAATCGACATCCCGGTCGCGCATGACCTTTTTCAAAAATACGGTCCGGGAAAATCCCTCAATTTCCCGGGATTTGACTATGCATCAGACGGCAGTCTCTTTTCCCGTTTTCCTCCCGGCTTCACGGCCTATCTCGCCGGCACGTATGAACTCTTTGGTCTCAAGGGGATTCAATATGCCAACTTCGTCCCATTGTTTTTCTTTTTGGCTATTTTTTGGCTGATCCTCAAAGAATTCTTTGACGAAAAAATTTCTTTTCTCGGATTTCTTCTCGCTGGCACTTTTTTTCCGTTCCTTTGGTTTTCCAAATACGCTCTCACGGAAACATCCATGCTTTTTCTGGTCTGGACGGGAATATACTTTTTGATCGCATACAAAAAGTCCGCAAGTATCCGACATCTGCAAATCGCACTTGCCGCTTTCTCCCTTTCTGCACTTGTGAGAATCGAGGGCATTGTTTTCTTTTTGCTTGCAATAGCCTATATTCTCTTTCTTCAAAGAAAAAAGATGATAAGTCTGCCAAAAAACTTCAAAAAAAATATCGCAATCGCAACATTGGCTCTGCTCGGACTGTATATCTGGCTCAACTTTCCCGATCTCATCGACAGCTTGAAAAATCTTGTCAAAGCGTTCTTGCCAAATTCCGCCAAAGAGTCCGCGCCGTCAGCCAATTTGTATGCCTATCTCGCCCGAATATTTTTCAATTATAATATCGCCGCCTATGTCGTCGTCGGCCTTGTCGGAATCGCGCTACTTGGGAAAAATGTCCGCAAAAACTGGGAGAAGTCTGAATTTTTGCCGATCTTCATCACTTTTCCGGCTTTTCTCTATCTGCTGTCCCCGATGATCACGCTCGACGAACCGTGGTTTTTCCGCCGGTTCGTTTTCGCTGTTTTTCCCGCACTCATTTTTTATACGGTCTATGTTTTTCAAAAGTTTTTTCGCCACAAAATATTCTTGTATTTCATCCTCATTGTCCTCATTGCGGCCAACAGCGTTGTTTCTTGGAGATTTTTCACCACATCGGAAAACAAGAAACTTTTGCCCCAAATCGAAAAGCTTTCCCAGACATTCAACGGTGATGATCTCGTTTTGGTCGATCGTCTTGCCACCGGCAGCGGATATTCTCTCGCCAGCGAGCCTTTGCGGACGCTTTTTGGAAAACAAGCCGTCTATTTCTTCAATGCCGAAGATTTGAAGCTCGTTGATCAAAACCGATACAAAAACATATACCTCGTCGCGCCCCTCATGAGCGAGGAGCAAAATTTGTGGTACACCGAACTCATCAAGGGCAAGTCCCTTGCCAGTGCACAAATCATCAACAACAATTTTCTCCAGCCGTCCGACAAAAAATGGGCTCTCGCCCAAAATGTCACAATGGAAGATTTGGTGGGAATATGGAAGGTGAAGTGAATATATGCTATTATTTTGGCATAAATCACAAGCATGACTTAAAAAATAAAAAACAAAAAAATCCCCATGAAAAAAACAACCAAACCGAACCGGCGCAAAACAGCCGGCAAAAAAATTGGCCACCATCACCATCATCGCCGGCTGCTGATCATCCCCTGGGCCATGTGCGCACTGGCCATTTTCTATCTCGCCAGTCTTGCCGCTATCATCCGGATCTATCCGGAAGCCTTTGTTGTTTCTGAATCCCATGCCCAAATTCAGACAACCAGTCTTCAGAGAATGACGAACATCCCGGGCACAACTGCAACTCTTCAGACAGAAACGCCCAAAACAATCGGGACCGACGTGAAATCCACTGACACATCTTCAATGACTGATCAAAACACTTTGTCGGCCTCCCCGACCCAAAGCGACACAACCCAAACAACCAAGTCTCCAAACACGCCAACCATTGCCCCGACGTCAAACACCGCAACAGATAGCGTCGATAGCCCCACAATCTCTGACAAAACGGAAAACATAAACATTTCTCCGACATTGAGATTTTTGAATCCTGCAGACGGGGCCGCAATCAAAAACCAACAGATTTTCCAGGCATCAGTTGAGGCAGCTCAAGGAGTCGAATTTCATATCAGAAAAAGCGGGTCACTGACCGAACAATTCTTGTGCAACGGAAAAAATTCAGACCAAAACAAGTGGGTATGTGAAGTACAAACAAAGAACATACCAAACGGAGAATACAAACTTCTGGCAAGAATAAAAAACAACTATGGCTCATACAAAAGCTCGGCGATCACGATAAAAGTGGCCAATGAAACCGCCTTGACCTCTTTTTCAGCAACGAATCCGGAAGATATGACAACCGTCAAAAGCCAGACTGCCAAAGCCACCGCGCAGGAAGTCCAAAAAGTGCAAGAAAACGTTGAAAAAAGAAGTCGGGAGCAAAATACTCAAAACGAAGCCGCTGGGAAAGCAACCTCAGCAAACGCAACTGTTGCCGGATCCCTCTCCAAACAACTTGACACTGACCGGGACGGTGTTTCAAATGAAGAAGAGAAGAGGATTGGCACCGATCCCAATTCAGCCGACACCGACAAAGATGGATATATGGACGGCGACGAAATCAAAAACGGCTTCAATCCCCTGAAATCATCCGCAGGCGGAGATAAAATCGTTTTCGAAAGCCCGAAAGAAAAAGGCGAGGTCAAAAAAGAACTTGTGCAAATCAAATCCGTCGAAATAGTGGCCAATTCCGCGCAAGAAACGGAAAAATACATCCAGCTCAAAGGAAAAGCGTTGTCTTTGAGTTTCGTCACGATTTATATATACAGCGAAACACCGACCATTGTCACCGTCATGACCAATGAAAACGGGAATTGGACTTACACGATGGACAAAAGCATCGAAAACGGCCATCACGAGGCCTATGTTGCCGTCACGGACAACGAAGGGCGCATCACCGTCAAAAGTGAACCTTTCCTCTTTGTGAAGACCGCCGAAGCCGCCACCGTGCTTTCCGGCCAGGAAGCCGCATTGCAAAATGCTTCCGCCACCGCGTCACCGGTCGCCGCTTCCCGTTCGAAACAAGTGGCCGTGATCGGATTTGTGATCATCCTCTCTCTTTTCACGCTGATTGCCTGCATCGGACTTTTTTTGGCCTATCAATATCATCACAAAAAAATGAAATCGGTCGTGAAAAAAGATTTTCTTGAAACAAAATAGCTTTTGGCCGGAGAATACTAAGCCTAATGAGCAAAAATGGAAAACGCCCCACAAAAACCGCCGTCGATATTTTTCACCGCGCTGAAATTCATCAGGGAAAACCCATCCATCATCCTCTCTATCGCGCTGATGATCTTCATGCCACTGGCTCTCTATTTCAACTCATATTTCATCTTGAGCACCTTTGAAAAGACGATTGAAGCTGAGTCTTTGCGAAAAGCGGCCATGGTTGAAAACGTGATCGACGCCATGATCGATCAAAACGCTCTTGATGATCAGGAAAAAATCGCCGCCAAAATCGGTGAAATTCAAGAGCGAGAAAATGAAATATTGAACCTGGAGGTGCTGCTTCCAAAGGATGAAAAAAACGGTTCCTATGTCGTCGCCGCCTCATATTTTCCCGAGCGGGTCGGCACCGAAGTTCCCGAGGACGTATACAAATCCATCGCCTGGTCGCAGCCAGAAGGGACGTCTCACCGCGAAGCGCAAAATTCCAAGCGCGTCCTGGTCACTGAAAAAACCCTCCACAACGACGCGGGAGAGCAAATCGGGCTGATCTCGACCACCTTTTCCCTCCAGAAAACCGACGCTATGATCTCACGGGCTTTTTCCCGGTCATATCTCATTCTTTTCATCACGATCATTTTGGTTTTTCTTT